>Ga0310695_10000082_pt1 | contig 241302 bp, 429 predicted proteins | sample RumenRJG_04DNA_FD_203882 | JGI IMG/M metagenome (GOLD analysis project Ga0310695, IMG submission 203882) | Bovine rumen microbial communities from Lethbridge, Alberta, Canada - RJG_04 (v2) (version 2) | ecosystem: Host-associated > Mammals > Digestive system > Stomach > Rumen | place: Canada... | reverse complement strand
GCCCGGGCGGTTAGCCTTTGCTAACCGAGAGGTAAAAAATAACCTACCCGATTGGGTAGGTTATTTGGAATCAGGCAAGAGTGTAGTAGTTCTTGCCCTTGACCTTAGAGGTCACAATCCGCTCACCGAGCAGAGCCATGAGGGGGGACAGACGCTGGGGAGTAGCACCAGCCAGCTCCGGCAGGAGGGCGGCAATCTCAGCGTTGCCGTAGGTCACACCCGGCTCCATAGCATCACCGATGCGGGAGGCAAGGGCGGCACGCTCAAGCTGGGCCTTGGTCGGCCCCTCGGCCTTAGTAGCCGAACGAGCGGCCTGCTTCTCACGGAGAGCGGTCAGCTTCTCCACGACCTCACCGACAGACACAGGAGCGTCCTCTTCCTTGGCTGCGGGGATAGCCACCTGAGCGGCATCAATCTGGGACAGGACGGACAGAGCGAAATCAATCGCAGAAACATAGGACAGCTTACGGGACATAGTATCTACCTCTTTCAAAAGATTTACCTACCAGATTCTAAAGCCTTTTAGTAGGACAAGGCTCCGTTTCTTTTCCTTTACCTTACATACTTATTATAGCATAGGTTGAGCGAATTGTCAAGAGGGTTTTTATCTTTTTTTTGAACCGTTCTTGATGCCTCTGTCCTCTTCCTTTACTGTACTTACATCATATCATAGAGAGGGCAATTTGTCAAGGGGTTTTTTTATTTTTTTGAAGAGATTTGATTTTACTTACATCAGGTTATGTGCCTGAGAGAGGTTGTTTTCTTTCTCCCCTTGACAATTATTATTATACTCTCTTTTTCTAAAAAGTCAATAGGTTTTTTAATAATTATTTATTTAACAATCCGCCCGGGCGATTAAGCCCCGTAAGGCTTAAATCGTGCCGTATCTATAATGTTTGAAGATGCGCTGAAAAACTTCAACTGCGGTCAGATAACCTTCAACGCCTTCTCCAACTTCTTCCTCATCAACAAGGCCCATAATTTCCAGCAGTCCCTGTCCATAGCCATAACTGCCAGGAAAATAGATAACATCACAAATAGTATTTTCAAAATTGGGATAACCAACCTGAATACTACCACTCCAATGCGGACGAGTTTCATAAGGGACATGCGCGTTTTCAAGTAGGGCAATCAATTTAGACATTTCATTCATTTTTTTTACTTCCTTTCCTTAATTTTCTTTGTAGTAATCAAATTGAGCAAGAATTTCTTTATCTTTCTTAATAGCATATTCTAACATAGTTGCGGCAGAACTATAAGCCCCAGCCGCGGCATAGTCAGCATCAAGATTAAGACTTTTGCCATTTTTAATAGTATTTTGGTAATAATTTTTGCGATCTCGTAACATCCGCAGGCAATCTCTTATAAGCTGTTCATCCATTTTCTTTATTTCCTTTCCTTTTGGTAATTGTATTATACTACTGGATTAAGAGAATGTCAATAGACAATTTATGAATTTTTTGTGAACATGCGCCCGGGCAAAAAAGAGGGCTTTGCGCCCTCTTAATCACAGAAAAATTCAGTAGAAACAAAGTATTCACATACAGGTTTCATTTTTCGCAGAGTATTAGCCATTCTGTTGGCATTACTCTCTTCCCTATAACAGCCTAACATTTTTTCAGTATAGGCATCTAAAACAGGATTATAATATTTCCCCCATAGGATATAAAAAGGTAATTCATTATACATTTTTATTTCCTTTCTTAAAGAGAAATTACTTTTTCAGTAATCTCAATCAGGTCATACCATCCACCGCCTTCAAGTCTTACATAATCCTCATAAGCCTTGACAGCGGCATCAAGATTAGTAAAGACATGGCTATAACGATAAGTCTCACAAATGCCCTCATCGTTTATCCAGTGGTATTCAATCTGCCATCTTGGACTCTTCATCCTACGCCACCTCTTTCTTGAAATCATTACGATTATATTTCGCGCCCTTGCCCTTTTTAGCGGGCACGCGACCAGCCTTGCGGCGGAAAGCGAGATATTGTTGAAGCTCTTCAGGAGATTTCTTCAACATTCTTTTATCGAAGTTTTCCATTTTTAAGTTCCCCTTTCGTTCTTTGTGCTTTTATTATAGCACACTTTTTATTCCTTGTCAAGCACTTTTTTCAAATTATCTTTTACATCCTCATTAAACATCAAATGAAACACCGCTTTCAAATGCTGTTCAGTGTTAGAATGAGGATACTTTTGTACCTCTTTCAAGAACCAAGTTTTAAGTTCAGTCTCAGTATAAGTAATCATTTTTATTCTCCCTTTCTTTTTTGTGATTTAATTATAGCACATCTTTTACATCTTGTCAAGCCCCTTTTCGGTGCCCGGGCTTTAACCCTAAAAGGGTTAAAGAGATGTGAAATGGAATCTGTCAGGGTTTATTAAGGTATAGGTATCATCATAATCTTCATAAGTGACAGTTACTGCCATTTCAGCCAATTTAGTGAAAGCCTCTATAAATTCTTTGATGGCCGCTTGCTCCTCTGCTTTAACACGACGTTCTATTTCATCATAGAGTTCGGTTTTCATCTGGCAAAGCTCTTCCATAGTCATATTTTTGAGATTCATTGTTTTATCTCCTTTTCTTTTCTGGTATTAGTATAATACAAGATTTACAATGTGTCAAGAGGGGTTTTGAAAATTCCTTCTTCTTCCCAACAATCGGGAGTAGAATACTTGCTTTCCTCATCTTTTAAAATGGTATCACAGATAGAGTCAAAAGGGCACCCTTTACAGCCATAATGAAGACCTTCCTGGTCGCACCCTTTTATAATCATTTTCATTCCTGCCGCAATTTTTTCTTTCCAATCCATTTTTTTTTATTCTCCTTTTCTTTTGGTATTATTATAATACTATACTTAATTAAATTTGTCAATATCTTTTTTAATAGTTATTTATTTAACAAGCTGCCCGGGCGATTGGGCAAGGTTAGTTCCTTGCCGCCATTGCATCGAGCAGGGCCTCCATCTCATCATCATTGAGGGTAACGCCCTTGCCCATTCTGGTGTGGTCTACATCCCATGAGCGGATATCATACTTGGGTGGGCCGCCATTCCATGCCACGCGGTTAAGTTCAAGGGCCCAATTACCACGGACAGAGAGAACAGCGATTTCCTCAACAATACTATAAGTAATCTTATCTTTCATAATTGTTCCTCCTTACTTCTTATTGTGTCCACCGAAGATGCCATGAAGAATTATGTAGGCAACGGTGAAAATCAACACCAGCGGCCAGCTAAAAGCCACAGTCCAACCACCGATAGTGGTGATACCAACTGCTTTCAGACCCCAGCACAGCAGCCACACAAGGCCAGCATTAGCAAGAAAACTGATAGCGTACCCAATCAAAAGTCCAATTACAATCGCCATTTTTTTACTTCCTTTCTTATTTTCTGTATTTATTATAGCACAGGTTTAGTCTTCTGTCAAGTCTTCATAACGAGAAAATACAAAATGTGTATACCAGTGAAAGTGTCTATTACACTGAGGGCAATGGCCTGTATCCTTAGTATCAGCATAGTCAATGCCAATATCATAATCTATCGTATCATCCCATTCAAGGGGCTTAATACAATAGGGGCAAATAAGTTCCATTATTTTACAGCTCCTTTATCTACAAAATACTCAACATTTTTCGCAGGACGATTTTCGTTGAGTTTTCTGCATTCTTTATCAGCATCTTCTTTATTAGCATAAATGCTAACAAGATAAGTGCCGCCACCATCCTCGGCCCAATTATCAACATCTTCCCAGATTAAATACACATAATCCATCTTTTTATCTCCTTCCCTCTTGGCATTATTATAATACCACATTATATAGCATTAGTCAATACTTTTTTTGAAAGTTATTTCTTTAACAATCCGCCCGGGCAAATTACCTCAAGTTTTTGAAGTAATTGCCCCACATCGAACTCAGGTGCCGCATCTCCAATCGTCGTCATCATCATCATAGATGTCAATGCCGCCGCTATACGCAGCAATCAGTTCCATCGCATACTCCATCATACGGTAAGCATCAATAGCATTATCGCACACACCAAACACCATCATCATAATTTTTTTACTCCTTTATATTTTTTTATTTTCTATCAAGAGGTCCTTTCCTCTTGGCATTATTATAATAACACATCTGATTAAATTTGTCAAGATTTTTTTCTCACGATGAGAAAGTTATTTCTTTAACAATCTTTTTGCCCGGGCTCACTGGAATTCTTTGGAACTATAAAAAAATCTGGGGCTGTTTTTCAGCAGTCCCAAGTATACTCGCCAAGGTAGGGGTCAAAGCCCTCATCCTCATTATAGTTCCAGTCATCCCATGCTCCATAGTCTTCTTCGGGGATGGACTCATCATCCCAAGAGCAAGAAGCATAAACTTCACCGGTGTTGCTATCCCAGATGGTGGCGAAAGTGGCCTGACACCGCACGTCAATCTCTTCCTCAGCATAGGCAAGTGCCGCATCCAGAGAACTGAAGTTCTCAACATCATACTCACTTTCATCAGAGTGGAAAGTAATGCTGTAAGAACTGGCAAAGTGTTCAATGTGTACTCTCATTTTGAAATCTCCTTTTCTTTTCATCTTCTGGATTTATTATAACACATGATGTAATGCTTGTCAAGAGCTTTTTGAAATTTTGTCAGAGGGCGGTTAAACCCTTTCGGAGGACTTACTACTAATGCCTCATAATTCTTCCCTCTGACAAAACTTTTTTGGATTTTTTAGGGTTCCTGTCTATTTTCGTTTTCCTTTTTTGGAAACCAAAACCTGTCACCCCAAGGAATACCCACCTTTAACCATAAAACTAAAGGTCACCCAATTCACTTGTAGACAGTTTTCTTTGAAACTATCTCTCGTCACTTGGTAAAACGATACTTCAAAAGTCATCAGTCCGAAATTTTTTTGTACTTGACAGTCCTAACCACTGAAAGCTTGCTGTCCAGTTCTTCCGTTACTCAGGGGGTACCACTTCCCTTTCCCTTGGAACAATTATAGTATAGCATAGCAGATAGCATTTGTCAATAACTATTTCAAAAAAAGATTGTTAAGTTGTTAACAATCCGCCCGGGCGGTTAGCCGAGATTAACTCTCGGCTTATTCAAATACCAACTGACGGATAGCGTTAATGTGTGCCATAATAGCATCACGCTGTTCAGTGTTAATCAAATCAGCAGAAGCATTAAGGACTTGCTGAAAAGCATCTTCAACGGCCTGATACTTATAATTCTTAAAGCACACCATGTTATCATCAACATAGATTTCAAGGGGGTCGCCCTCTTTAATGTGGAGAGCCCGCCGAATCTCTTTGGGGATAACAATACGCCCAAGGTCATCCACACGCCGCACAATTCCAGTTGTTTTCATTTTTATTCCTCCTCACCAGTAGTTCCAAAGAAAATGCCACCCTGACAAGCGGGGCACAGGTGACTAATTAACTGCTCACGCTCAGTGGCAGACAGATAGGGGAAAGCATCCTGTGCGAGCGTGCCATCTTCCCAATTGAGATAATCAATCTCATTGACTTCGACCTCATGCCCTCTGCCGCAGAAAGGGCACTGGATAGAAACGCAAACTTCCTTATAATTCATTCTTTTCATTTTACTTTCTCCTTTTCCTTATTTCTGTATTTATTGTAGCATACCTTTTGGATGTTGTCAAGTCTTTTTTATAAAATTTCTCGCGTTGGGCGAGCGTTACGCACTTAACCTCGCCCAAGCGCCATCCTAATCCCCTTGTTTCTCAATTCAAACAAGCACCAAAGATGGGAAGCGTGCCAAAGTTAACATTTTTCTCTTCTTTATTATAGTGAGTTTTTGAGTCACATGTTTTGCTAATCCTCACTGTTCACAAGGTATTTTGTGCGTTTCCCTTGGAACAATTATAGTATAGCAGATAGGCGCGCGAATGTCAACAGGTATTTGCCGAAAAATTATGAACTTTTTGTGAACGCGCGCCCGGGCAATCGAGGTAGATTATTCATCTACCTCAATTTCATGCTTATAGTCAATATCTATCTCTTCATCATAGGCTTCAGAGAATTGTCTTTCAGCATCTTCTACGTCAGTAGCCCAGCATCCCCAAGACCAAGAGCCACTAAAAATATAATACTTTTTTTCACGCTTAGGCGGCTGATAGCCGTGAATCCGCACATTGTGGATCACAATTCCACCGTATTCAAGAGCGGTTCTTTCGGCCTGGTGCCCATCGGCATACATACCGAGAAAAGTATAATGGTCAGCATTAGGAATCGCTACGACAAATTCATAATAAGCCGCTTTGGCAGGCATGTTTCTAATATCCATTTTTATTGTCTCCTTTCATTTAATTCCTGATATTTTTTCTTTAATATCGTTATAAGAAGCCAGAAAATCTTCAAATTTATCGGTATCATTATTAAGGATAAACTTAAGCAGCATTACAACCTCAGTGTATGTTGCTCCTCGGCCAACCGCCGCACCATACATCATTTTATTCGGATTGGTGGTATTCGCTACCGCAAAATTACACCAATAATCACTTTCTTTATCAAGTGCATTGGCAAGTTTTTGAATCATTTCTTTTAGTTCCATCAATATCCCTCCTGACAATCATAGTATAACATCTTGAAAGACATTTGTCAATAGGAAATCAAAAATAAAATCTATCTAAATCAAAATACTTAAAATTCGTAGGATCCATTCGATAAGCAAAATACAGAAACTCTTCAAAAGCAAGAGTAAATTCATAAAAATAGTTCTCATCAACAGAGCAATTAAACATTTCATTAGCCATAAACTCATGAAAAAGTTCAGCCTTAGTCTTATCGCCCGGGCACTTTGCCACAAGATTATCAATGTGAGCGTTAAATTCTTTCTTCTGGTCTTTAATAGTAACAATCATTTTTTACCAATTCCTTTTCTTTAATTTTCTATAATAATTATATAATTTTTTTTTAAAATTTTCAACCAAAAAAGAATAAGGACTAATAAAATAGTCCTTATTCCTCTGAAATAATTTTATTTTCTATTTTAGAAATCGTACCTTCTACGATATCATCATACTGAGTAGCTAAGATGAATAAAGCAAGAAGATGAAAAATCGGTACAGTTATGATAACAAAAACCATTACATACCCGTAGATTTTTTCTCCAAATAGACTCTTTTCTATTTTTGCTGTTGGATGCTTTGTTTTGAACTTCTCCTTGGCTGTAAGAAATACAGAAGTAAATAAAGAGAAAACCAAAACTGTCGTCATAAGCCAGATTCCACCAATAATGTTCATTTTTTTGTCACCTTTTACATTATTTTTATATCAAGAGTTTTTATATCCCGCACGAAACACCCACGCGGTCATTTATTTTTTTGGGCTATATCCTTCCTCTTGACAATTATTATTATACTCTTTTTTCTCTAAAAGTCAATACCTTTTTCAAAAGTTATTTATTTCACAATCTTTCGCCCGGGCACAATTCCTACCCATAGGGTAGGAACCGTACAAAAAGAGAAAGGAGAGAAAGAAAGGAGATAGGAGGTTATCTATTTTGATTTTTGAGGGCTTTATTTTTCCCTCGATAGGTATCAGTTAAAGCGTGGCAGTTGGGACATAAATATCGTAAATTGCTTAATCTATTATCAGTATTATTTCCATTTACATGGTCTAATTCTAATGAAATAATTCCACCCTGCCATTCCCCATTACAACCACATTTTTCACATTTATATTCTAATAAATTGTGTCTTTCAATATAGCCTCGTAATATTTTTTGTGTTACAGGGCTATTTTCTGTAAATACTTCTTTTAAAGTATATTTTTCATGACTTTTATGTAATGTTTCAGCATTTTGATTTGGTGAATCATACCATCGTTGGCCAGTGAAATGAGAAATATCAATGCCAAATTCTTGAATTTTTGTCTTTAATGTTTGTTGATTCCCACCACCTGGTTTTCTACCAGCTTTTGCTAAAACTTCAGCATACGAATAGCTTGATTGACATAATTCAGTTAACCATTCTTTTGTATATTTTTTCATAATAAAAATCACATCCTTTTCTATTTTATTATGAAAATTATTTTTAATTTATTAATTTAGTCTGCCAAAAAATTTGTCTACCTTTTTAAATTGGTGCGTGGGAGGGGATTTGAACCCCCAATCCCATTTGGGCATTGGTTTTTAAGACCAATCTGTATACCAGTTCCAGCACCCACGCATATCATTTCTTACTTACATTTACATTATAGCATACTTTTTAGGATTTGTCAAGAGGGCATTTTGAATTTCATTTCAAAAAACAAGGGGGTTTCTTTTTATCGGCGGGAACATTCTTCCCTCTCTCCGCTTGACTCGCGATTCAAGAGAATCCCCCTTGATCCCATAGGGTAGTGGTATGGCGACTGCATCACCCATCTCGCCGGCTTCTATGGGCTTCTCGCTTCTCTTCGCTTTCCCTTGGAACAATTATATTATAGCAAATGATTTAGAGAATGTCAAGAGGGTATTTCAAAAAATCATTTGATAATTTCTTAACAAATTGCCCGGGCGGTTAGGCTGGGCTTACTTATCGCCCAGCCACATGTAGAGAAGGATAACAACAACTCCGCCCGCAATTCCCCATAGCCAAATGGTCATTTCAAAAACTCCTTTCAAAAATTCATTTCCTTTTGGAACATCTTAATTATAACATAAGAAAATGGCTTTGTCAATAATGAAATGAAAACTTTATTATGTTAACTTTTTTTATTTGTTAAATAATGTATCGGCTTAATATTTAAGCCGATACTGTAATTCGCAATCAACAGGGGTTACCATTGTAGAAGGAGAGAGCATAGCGGGCTGGTCATGGGGTATCCATTCTCTTCCCTCAAAGGGCAAACAAAATTCTCGACCGAAAACTAAATCTAGTGGAAAATCATGTCCATTGCGGGAAGCAACCATGCCAATTCTCGAATCAAAAATGAACGTATCCCCTAATTTCAGAGAAGAAAGCGGCACTTCTCTGGCTTTTTTACCTACTTCAACAACTTTCATTTTTCTTTTTCCTTTCTTGGTTTCATCAGCACAAGGCGATAATGATTACTTAAAAAGTCAAATTCAATTTCTCGCTCAGGATTTACAACAGTGATAGTTTGTCCATCTACATCATGCTGTAATGCAAGCATGATTTGCTGGATAATCGCAATTTTATCTTCATCGGGTTTGCGTTCCCGCTTGCGTGGAGTGGTTTCCTTTTTGCGGTCAGCCTGCCGCATTTCTTTTTCCACTTTCTTCTGGTCTGCGGTCAGTTCGGGAAGATTGTCTTCCTCTTCGTCTTTATAGAGTTGTTCAGCCTCTTTACGAGTAAGACCGAGTTTCTGCATGTAGTTCAAAATCTGCTTTTCTTTGTCCATTGCTCTATCCCCTTTCTGTACCCTCATTATACTCTTACTTTTGGAATTTGTCAATTAGGCAAAATGCACAAAAATGGGGAAGAGTGCCCGGGCTTTTAAGCCCCATTTAAGGGGCTTAGAGGGCTTTCAAAGCACCAATAATATCGGTAACATCCAGAGCCAATCCAGTCCAGTTTTCACGGTTTTTTGCTTCATCATCGAACAAAATATCATCGTCAGAATGGGCAAAGACCTGCTTGGGAGTGCCGTAGGGAACAACATGGATTTCGTCAAAATCCACAGACGGCAAGTGCTTAGACAGCCACGCATACTTGGCGGCAGTCACAGCGGCATTATAGTCAGGAGTGCCAGTCTTGGAAGTCCAGCTAATCACGCCGATTTCATAGCCCTGTTTCTGGAGCTTATTCAGCATCCTTGCCAGAATAGACAGATTTACCAGCGGACGGGCGACCATATAGGGGGTAGGATCGCTTGCCCGAAGCATCGGGAGCCAATTCTCCACACCATACAGGTCGGCAATCGTTCCATCCATATCAAACCAAATCGTCATTTTTATCAATTCCTTTCTTTATCTTTTGTATATATATTTTACCAAATTTTTTTATATTTGTCAAGTCAGCATATTGCACAAATTGGAGCGGGCGGCTTTGTATATGTTGCCGCCCGGGCATATGGATTAGGCCATCATATGGGCGAACCACTTCGCCATATTGCCTTCGCAACGCTTGGCACGAACTTTGACGCTACCAGTATGCTGTCTGTCGCTGTGATTGCTTTCACGCTCAATCTCACAGAACAGCTTGACAAACTTCTCAAATTCAACGATATTCATAATATATGCTGTCTCACCGAGGACATATGCGAAGCGGTCGCTGTGAGTGGAGCGAGCATATACATCCCATATGTCGTTGATAGTGTCCTTACCTTCGCACAGCGTACCGCTCATAAGGGTGAAGTGGTACGCCTTAACGCTGATATGATAGCCCATATACTCAATGTCAGAAGCATGGTCATATGCCTTGCCGTCATGGGCAAGGTACTTTTGTCCGCAAGCGGCGGTCATATTAGCCTGTGCTCGGATACCCTTATTCTTGATAGTGGGGAACACGTCAGGAACGCACATGGTTGTCATAATTCTGTAACTCCTTTGTAATCTCTTTGTTTCTTGTTCTCTTTCTCTTACTTACAGTATTAGTATAACACCATATCCCGCACATGTCAATACTAATTATCCATATTGTTTTATATTGTTACTATTTTGTAATCTCCTACTGGCTATATAGGTTTTAGTATATTAGCGATTTAATGTGTTAAAGTATATATACCTATTGGGCATATAGGTTTAACGATTTAGCGTACTAAAGTATACTAACCCAGTAGGTTTAGGGATTTACCGTGGTAGCACTTTAGCGTGCTAAATCGCTAACAATTTATCGCTTTAGCGTGTTAAAGCGAAAAACGGCCCGCAGCGTCTGGAAGCGGGCCGCCGAAAATGAATCTTTATACAGGTTTTAATGTATAAAATGCATTATACAGAGAGTAATAAAAATGGGGCGGGCTTTTTGTTCCCGTCCCGTTGCTTCCATCCTACCAGCCTGGGGGTTCCAGAAGCTCCCCGCATGTTGCCTCCACATTTATATCCCGCACAGTAGGACTTCGGCGTGCGGCTCCTCGGCTCTTGCCAGTCTTACGACGCTCACAGGCGATTTACTGCTGGCTCCGTTGGGCTTGGCTTCCCTGCCACTTGGGGAAGCCGTTGGCCTCTATTTCTATCCCGCGGTGTCAGGTGGCGGCCTGTCCTACTCGGCTTCGATGGTGGGAAGCCTTTCGCGTGTACGCGGTTGGTTGTTTTGTTGACTCTGGAACCATAACCAGCGGCTGTTTTTTAACTCCACCGCCTGCGTGGGGTGTTAGCTTTTGTTTGCCCGAAGGCCGAGGGCGGGGCTACTCACGGGAACCGCCATTGGGGAAGGGCTTTAAGGATGAACCCTTAAGAACCGCCGGGTCGGGTGGGGGATTCTCTCAACCCCTCCTGACACTGTTATAATACCATACTATAACACAGATTGCAAGAGTTTTTTTCAATTTTTGAGCGATTCGTCATTTTGCACAAAGGAATTTTCGGGAAACCGCCGAGGTTAAAATTTTGTGCATTTTGCCTATTGATTTTTTGCCCAGCGTATGTTATACTGGAAACGTGCCGCGTCGACCAGGAGCGGCACGCCGAAATGAATAAAGTTTCATTGAAAATGAATGAGTATACAATGCATAAATAGCCAAAAAAAATGGGACTTTATTCAAGTCCCTTAGAAGATGAGCACCTGCTCAGGCTGTACGCGATCCACGGAGAGGAAGCACCCACCATTTACCAGCACTTCCTGCTTGACAATTTCGCCCTTGATAACCAGACGATAGATGCCCGCGTGAAGTTCGGTGGCCTTGGCTCTGGCCTGCTTCCACGCATCCCCAAAAGCTTCAAAGCCGACATACTCAAAACCTGCTACTTGATAAACGAACTTTTTCATTTTCTTTACTTCCTTTCGTATCTCTTCTTTACACTTAGGATTATACACTATAGAGCCGGATTTGTCAAGAACTTTTTTTAGCCCCAGACGACTTCTCCCATAGAATCCTGCACATAAATGTCATCCACATCATCGCCATAGGTTTCAGCGATAAAAGCTTCGGCTTCGGCAAGAGTATCAAAGCGGCCACGAATAACATCATCATCGCCCCATGCGGTTTCAGCAATTTCAACGATTTCAAAGAACATTGTCTTTTCTCCTTTCTCTTGGGGCTTTCCTTAACCCCTTTACACTTAGGATTATACACTACAAATCCGGATTTGTCAAGAACTTTTTTTATTTTGGGCGGGTTTTTTTATCCCGCCCTGTGAGCTAACCAATTCCGCATTTTTTGGCTTTCATGCTTACATCTAATCTTAGACCGCCCGCCGTTTTTTGCGGATTCTGTGCTAACATAGCACCACATTTTTACAAACTCTTCAAATTCTTCAATCGTCATATAATAGCCGATAAAGTCATTTGTTACATAAATAAAGAGATTGGAAGCGGTACGAGTGCGGAAGTCATTCCATTTTTCTTCCAGAGTATCGCCGTGATTGGTGCGGCCATCGGCAAGGCTGAAGCCGTTGGACTTAACAGAAGCGTGAATTTCTTCAATGTCGCTTCCCTCATACCACGGGCGATCGTCATGTCTTTCAGTCCGTCCGGTGTGATAGAAGTTTGCGGTCTGCTGTGCGGTGTCGCCGGACTTCTTGCAGGTGATGATGTTTGTATAAGCGATAGCGTACATTTTTTTGTCCCCCTTGTTTCTTTCTGGCTTAATTATAGCAAATAGCCCGGGCAAAATCAACTACAAAATGATTACAAAATAATTTTTTTTTAGAATCAAAGGGAGATTGCTCCCCCCTTGATTTCCAGCCAAACCGCATGCTGTCCAGCCTTTTCCCACTGGCGGCAATTGGCACGCTTGTCATCAATGAGGATTCCGGTCTTCGTTTTCATGTGTTCGGCCTTGTTGCCATGCCCCACGATGATGATGATGCGATAACGGGGGATCTCCGGGAGATACTTTGCAAGCCAATCAATTTTCGCCTGCTTTGCTTCTTCACTTGCGGCAATGGTGGAAATGTAAACCCGATTGCCCTGTGCCATGAGGGACTTTGCCAGCTCAACATTTGCGGTAAACGGGGCAAGGTTAGCGATAAAATCATACTGAAAAGCCTGTGCCCTATCAGTATAAGCACCATGGAAGTCAGCCAGAACGCCGTCCATGTCGAAGTAGTAGTTAGTCATTTTTTCGTCCTCCTTGTCCCTTTCTGTCTATGATTATAGCAGATGCCCGGGCGTTTGTCAACACTTTTTTTTAATTTTTTCAAAAAAATTTTCTGAATTTTTATTCATTATTTATTGTATAATTATTCATTTCGGGACTTTACTTGTTCATACGAATGTGTTACAAATTGATGACAAAATTGTGGCAGAATTATTACAGCGAAAAACGCGCCGCATCGACCAGGGGCGGCGCGCCAAAAATGGCCCGTATAAAATTCATTTATAATGTATGCTTATACAATGCATAACCATTCTAAAAAAATGAATAGAAAACCGCGAGTAATCAGTCGATGTACTCGCGGCAAACAATGACATAACTGTCAGTCGGGATTTCGGGATAGCGTCTTGCTAAATCCTGACGAGAATAGCCATAAAGGAAATCCTCTTCGCCATTTTCAAGATAACGGATTGTGTATTCGTACATTTTTTTATCTCCTTTTCTTTTCCTTTTGTGCCTTAATTATACCATACGTTTTTGGATTTGTCAATACCCTTTGCGAGAAAATTTTTCAATTATTTTTCCGCTACGGCTATCAACGACAAGAACAATAGCAACATCAGCACGACAAGTCATGTGGTGAGCAAACTTGACAGCATTTTCATAAGAAGCAAAAATATTAGAAGATTTAGTGTTGTTTTTATGAAGAATATCCACACGGCAAACATTAAAAGAAAGAGATTCACGTGGTTTAGTTTCTTTATAAACAACCTTTTTTATTTCTTGCTGTTCATTTTCATTTGTAAAGCATGCGGGGCAGGTAGTCCAATTATCGGGAAGATAGCAACCGCAATTTTTACAAGTTCTCATTTTTTTATCTCCTTTGTTTTCGTGCCTTAATTATATCATACACTTTTGGACTTGTCAAGTATTTTCTCCCTACCGGGTTTTAATCCCGGTAGGGGTCAGTGGCCATGTCGGCCTCAAACAGGAGCCATTCCATGCACTCCTGCGCGGCGAGCCATTCGGCCTCGTGGACTTCCCAGTAATCACTATTCATCATTTTCTTTTCCTCCTTGTTTTCTCTTTGTGATTGTATTATAGCAAATGCCCGGGCATTTGTCAAGGGGTTTTTCAAAATTTATTGAAAAATTTTTTCGGCTACTTCCATCCTCCAACCGAGCCGCCCCTTGGCACTTACTTCTATTCTATTTTATTACTATCATTCTAATCTATTCATCGAAAACCTTAAATGGTTTTGGTCTCATCTCTAATTCTATTCATTAGTTTTTCCTCATTTTTTTACTATCATTCTATACTATCTATTAGAAAACCTTAAAAGGTTTTCGTCTCATCTCTAATTCTATTCATTAGTTTATTCTCCTATACATTACTATCTAATTTATTAGTAATCCAATCACATACCCTTGCGGGCGGCGGTCGTGCTTTCATTGTTTTCATCTCCTTCATTGTGTTTTTATTATAGCACAGGGGGCTGTATTTGTCAAGCCCCTTTTTTAATTTTCTTCGTCGTCCTCTGGTTCATTCATGAACCAGCCCACGCAATGGGCACAATCCTGACAATGCTTCGGGCATTCACCGAAGGGGTCGAGATCGCAGGGATAAATGTCATACATCATTTTTATTTCTCCTTTTCTGTTTCTATTGGTATTCTATCACAAAGGGGCTATTTTGTCAAGCCCCTTTTTCCATTTCCTGCTCATTCTCAAAGAACATGCTGTCCTTAGAGTATCCGCTAACTATTTCAGCGGCGTAGCGAACAACGCACTTTGCGGGGAAGTTTGCGGCGATAATTTCAGCGGCATCCTTAAAAGCGGTCATTGCTACGGTTTTATTACTGACAATGTCAAGAACGAAGTACATTTTTTTTATCCTCCTTTATCTCTCTTTCTGGTATTATAATACCACAGGCCCGGGCATTTGTCAATGACTTTCTTTTGTAACTTTTTGTTTTTCTTTTGTTGCCGCCCGGGCGACCTCCCCCTCATCCTCCAAATAAAAAAGCCTCCCCCTCTACTACCCGAGTGTGGCGTCCCTCCGCCTGTGACTATAATATAACATAGCCCGGGCGATTTGTCAAGCCCTTTTTTAAAAAAACAGAGGATTTTTTTAATCCTCTGTTTTCATTCTGAAAGTGATTTCAGTCCAGCCATCCCAGCAGTTACCGACTTCTTTGGTGAATCCTTCCAGTTCAAAATTATTGATAAGATAATTGCGGACACGCCCACCGCACCAACTGGCGTAAAGTTTCCAAAATCTGCGGTCTTTAAGTTTCAGATACTTTTTAGCGAAGCCCATCGACCACCCATACCCATTATCAAAAAGATAAAAGGTTTTATTTTCATTATTCCAGTCAGCACGACGAGGAATGTAATAATTAAGAATCTCATTCGCTCTGGTTTCGCTCCACTCAGTGCGGGAATTGAGATAATTTTTAATCTTGTCTCTGCTCCACACATAAGCCCAAATGGGAAACAGCACGACACGCCAAACTTTATAACTGTTTTTCCTCCACCACTTTTTGAGGTCGCTTTCTTTGCGGGGCTGTTTGTTCATTGCCTTAATTACTTCATCATTCATTTTTTTGTTCTCCTTTTCTTCCTTTGTGCCTTCATTATAGCATACTCTTCTGGACTTGTCAAGCACTTTTTGAAAAAAATTTCAAGGGATTTTAATATCCCTTGAAACTATAATAATAATGAAGTTCCCCTTGCTTGTCTGCTCTCACAGAACAATGGACATTGATAAAGTCTCCGATTTTAATTAAATCATAATGGTCTTCACCGATTTCAAATGTGCCACGCTCTCCACCATCTTCCCACATTACTTTGTAGTGATGGTGAGTATGAGTCACAGGGATGCGGCTATCTCCACTTTTAATATAAGAGGTTGAAGTCGTAGTATAATGGTCTTTATCATACACTTGGGCGGTGAAGTCATAATTTTCGACCTCATCATAAAAAGCCCCGTTTGACCACAGAGCAAGGAAAACCATCCCAACCACCAGAAGAAGCATTGAACCAATCACCAGCACTTCTTCCCAATGGAAATACCACCAATCGCCCACAGGTCCAGCCCATGTCTTTACTTTTTTTAAAACCTTATTCATTGTTTTTCTCCTTTTCTTTTTGTGCCTTTATTATAGCACATCATGATTTATTTGTCAATGTCTTTCTTTTGTAACTTTTCCGCCCGGGCGATTAAGAAAGATACTTAATCTTTCTTAATCGCGGGATATCTCCCCTCGGTTTCTACGTACAAGGCTAACAACATATCATTCTTTTCACTGTCCGCCCAGCGCTCACAGTAGCCGCAAAACTCAATCACGATGGGGTTTTTGGGGCCATAAATACGAGTCAAGCGGTCAACAAGATGTTCTCTGTAAATAGTCATTTTTTTATTCCCCTTTCCTTTTCTGGTATTATAATACCACATTTTGCTTTACTTGTCAATGTTTTTCTTTTGTAACTTTTCCGCCCGGGCGATTGAGGAAGATTTTTAATCTTCCTCAAAGACGGGGTTTTCTGCATGGGCGTCTACAAGCCACTTTAGCATTTTGTTATTCCAATCATTATCGGCCCAGTCTTCGCAGTAGCGGCAAAACTCAATCACAATAGGATTTTCAAGTCCATAAATGTGAGTCATGCGGTCGATGAGGTGTTCTCTGTAAGTAGTCATTTTTTTATCTCCTTTTCTCTTTCTGGTATTATAATAGCACAAAAGGGCTTGTTTGTCAAGCCCTTTTTTATTATTATTTTGAAATCAGTACAATGTTAGACGAATGGGTATAATAGGTTGAGCCGTCTACAAAAGTTACCTGCAACATGTCCGAATCATCCCAGTCTTTCCAGTTCTTGACTTCGCCCTCGATCGTTTTACCATTAGGCAAACCCACATAAGCATAATTAAAACTATACTTTGTGTCAAATAGGCTCATGTTAAAATCAGCCCATGCTGATCCAGCAAGAGACAGAACAAGAACAAAGACAAGGATAAAAGCAAGAATCTTTTTCATTTATTCTGCCTCCCTATCGTCAAAATTCCAAAGAATTTCGCAGTTATCCAAATCCATCAGAACACCAGCCACGCAAGACTCGGTATCCGCATAGTCATTCCAGTATTCCATCGCTTCGTCATAGGTCTCGAAATTTTCCTCGATTTCGCCATGGACAGTGTCAACAAATCGCACATTATACATTGTTGTATTCTCCTTTTTTATTTTTGTTGTTCTCTCTTGGAACAATTATAATATAACACAAATGTATTTATTTGTCAATAGGTTTCGGGCAAAAAGTATTAAAAGTTTTGCCCGACTCAATGGCCGAAAAATTCTTCAACGCTTTACCGTGCGAAAGTTCGAACCGCCCCGATTGGGTACGGTCGCCGCGTTAATTACCACTCTAATGGCATTTTCCCGCAGAAATCGCGTAAAACACATTTATCACAATCATCACAAGAAGCACAATATTTTGCGATTGCTAAAAGTGCCCGGGCAAGCATTAAATCCATAACTTTTTCGGCCTCCTTTATTTTATTTTATAATTTATTATATCATTTTTTTTTATAAAAATCAATTCCCCGCTTTAATCAGCGGGGAACATGATACGATTGATTTTGATTTGTTCAAAGATTTGTACAGGCATCATTGCATTTGCCCCATGGGCTGACTTATAAACTGCCGCCGCTTTTGCGGTGCTTGCGAGATACAAAGTAATAATCTTGTTATCATCACCCATCACCACAATCAAGCCTGTATCAGTGAGCATTTCAGTTTTTTCTCTGTCGTTATCACTGAATTTCTTAACCTGTGCGATAGGTCTGCCAATTCCTACTTGTTTGACGATTTCGCGTCTGTCGCGTCTCTCTTCTTTTGCGTGGTAGGTTAGTTGATTCATTTTAACTTTCATTGTTTTATTCTCCTTTTCTTTCTTTCTGTCTGTATTATAGCATAATCTGTTTTACTTGTCAATACTTTTTTTTAATTTTCTGAGGGATTTTTTATCCCTCAGAAAATCATCACTTCGTGGACAGTGGCATACTCCACATTGTTGAAGCACCCAGCCTTGAAGAACACTTCCCGGCGTTCCGTCTCACCTTTGCGGACAGTGCGATAAATCGCACAGTGGAGAGCGGTGGCCTTTTCCTTTGCGGCCTTCCAAGCCTTGCCAAAGGCTTCGGTATCTTCAAAGGTGTAGCCCGCAACGTCATAAATGAATTTCTTTTCCATTTTTTTTATCTCCTTTTCTTTTCCTTTTGTGATTACATTATAGCATACATGCCCGGGCTTGTCAAGCCCTTTTTTATAAATTTCTTAAATAAATTGCGGCAAGTGCTACGGCAAAGATAACAACAAGGGCGGCGGCAATAGCGGTCTGATACATTTTTTATTTCCTCTCTTTCCTAACTTCTGGTATCATTATAGCATGTCAACTGTATTATGTCAACAACTTTCTTTTGGAACTATTTGTTACTATTTTGTAACTTAAAGTCAGTCCTTCCCCTCTTCTGCCCGAGTGCGGTTTCCCTCAACCTGTGATTACATTATAACATAAGGGCTTGAACTTGTCAAGCCCTTTTTTTCATTTCTTTTAACATTTTATAGACCTCGGGGAAAAGGACATCTTTCATTTTTTCAATGGTGGTTACGCCTTCTCTCCACGCTTCAAAGTCTTCAAAGTACATTGTCCCAACATCAAAAGGTTCTGTGCTTCCAGCAGGGCGGCATTGGAAATGATAATCGTTAAATCCACCTTCCCAGATTTTGCCGATCTCAATTTTTTCAATAATCATTTTTTTATTTCTCCTTTTCTTTCTTTCTGTATTTATTATAACATGCTTTGTTTTATTTGTCAAGCCCCAATTTAATAAATTTTTTGGGGCTTGCCATACAGATTGATTTCTGTTGCTTCAATGGGATTTCCATCTGTATCATACAGATATTCTTCAAAACTCCACAGACTGGTATAAACTGTGATAATCCATCCACTGTCAGCAGCTTCATTTACTTCATAGTCATGCTTGCTATATCCTTTGGCTTCCAGTTCCTTAATTTTCTCATTCATGTTCATTTTTTTTATCTCCTTTGCTCTTTCTGGTATTATAATAGCACAAGCTCGGGCATTTGTCAAGCCCCTTTTTTAATTTTTTTACTTAAAATTTTTGAGGTAAATCGCCCGGGCAAAAGTCAAGGAACTTTTTACAGTTCCTTGATTTTCAGGCCGTGCTCTCCCAGAATCTCAAAGAAGCGGCGGGCGGCGTGGTCTTTGTCGATAGCTTCCACAATGCACTTGACTTCTGCATTGTCGCGGGTAATCTTGGTTTCAAACTTTTTCATTTTCTTTGTTCTCCTTTTCTTTTCTGATTTTTTCATACCAGCATTGGTCGGTATCTTCACCGCGATACAGCGGGCACTCATCATGGCACAGACACTCAGCACAGGTAGTCATTTTTATTTCTCCTTTTCTTTCTTTGTGATTGTATTATATCATGCGGGGCTTGTTTTGTCAAGCCCCTTTTTTATTTTTTTAAGTGGTGATTTCATCCTTTGAAACAAAGATAAAATACTTCTTGCCATAAAGGCCAACGCAGGGCCTATAATTGCCGATCTGGATTACTGCTCCATCACTATTACCTACGACCTCGACATCATCATCAGGGTTATAGTTATTAAGAACATTGATTAACTCCTTGACCTTCATTTTTTATTCTCCTTTTCTTTCTTTGTGCCTTTATTATAGCATACTCTGTTGGACTTGTCAATGTTTTTCTTTTGTAACTTTTCCGCCCGGGCGGAAGAGGACTTTTTCAGTCCTCTTCCTGTTCACCAAGCCAGCCCTCAAAAGAATGCCAGCCAGTGTAGTAGAACAAAATTCTTTCGGCGGTTTCTTCGTTGCATCCGCCAATGGCAAATGCCAGATCGAGAGCGTCTTCATCAATTCCGAGAGTATCGGCCAGCAGGTCATACATTTCTTCGTAAGTCATTTTTTTTATCTCCTTTTCTCTTTTGTGATTATAGTATAGCACAAGTGACTTGTTTTGTCAAGCATTTTTTAATAAAAAAACTAAGGATTTTTAATCCTTAGTTTCAATTATTTCGAGCGTGGCAGTATGAAATTCAATGCCGTTGGCATTTGTCCAAGGTTTATCAAGTTCATCCATTCTTGCATTAGCGTTTTTATAATGGACATAGTACCCATCCAAATACCATTCATCTTCAAATTTGTTGTACGCAGCAACCTTGTAAATAGTCATTTTTTTTATCTCCTTTTCTCTTTTGTGATTACATTATAACATGCTTTTAGCTATTTGTCAATGTCTTTCTTTTGTAACTTTTGCCCGGGCGATAAAGAAGCGGCTTTTTAAGCCGCGTTCTTCTTAGGGCGTCCCGCCTTCCGCTGGGGTGCTGGGGCGAAGTCGTTAAACAGTGCCCGTGCTTCCTTTTCATTGTAGACGGTGCTGATGCACTCACCATCCCAGAAGATGCGGAACTTTGCCGCTGTTCCGGTGCTATCGCTCGCCTTGCGAAGTTCAAAGCCGTCGCGGATTTCCAGCACATCAATCACCATTTCAACCGCCTTGCCCTTGTAGGCTTCACCATTGCGGCAGGTATCAGCACGACCATTTCCCATAAAATAACTCATTTTTTTATTCTCCTTTTCTTTCCTTTTGTGATTTCATTATACACTATTGGCTTTTGCTTGTCAAGCCTTTTTTTCAATTTCTTCTAACTTTTTTTTAAGTTCTTTGATTTCGGCCTGTGCTTTGTCGTAGGCTGTCCAGTTCATAAAATCTGCCATCTGCTCAAACCAGCACCAGCGTTCCAGCTTTTCAATTCTTTCTTTGATTTCGTTAGCGTTCATTTTTTTTATCTCCTTTTCCTTTTGTGATTACATTATAGCATACATGCCCGGGCTTGTCAAGTCTTTTTTTTTATTTTTCTGTGGGACTTTTTTAATCGTCCCACAGATCGTCCGGCCAATCCTCAACCGGGTTTTCTTCCCAGTTTAACTCCTGCTCTGCGTACCAGTCATTGATAACATTGATGTCGAACATTTTTTTGTCCTCCTTTGTTCTTTCTGATTGTATTGTAGCATAAGCCCGGGCAAATGTCAAGAGTTTTTTTTAGAAATTTTTTGTCATTCTTTTGTAACTATTAAGTCAGTCTCTCCCCTCCACTGCCCCGGTGCGGTTTCCTTCAACCTGTGATTGTATTATAGCATTGCCCGGGCGATTTGTCAAGCCCTTTTTCAAAAAAAAATTACGCTTTTTACAGCGTAATTATCTGATAGTATTCGGAAATGCTCACCGTATTGGTGGGATCTTCAATATCGTAAAGTTCGCGGGCTTCTTCTCTCATTTCAATCAATCCCTCAAGGGTGTAGGGAAAGATGTTGCCGCATTCGATGTTCTGAATTACTTTCATTTTTTTATCTCCTTTTCTCTTTTGTGATTACATTATAACATAAAGGGCTTGATTTGTCAAGCCCCTTTTTTAATTATTTCACAAAGATTTTGATACTTTCAAAGTATTCGTATTTATCGGTCGTGGTTTTCTTTTTCAGTTCCACGTACTTATACCCGCCATGTCTCAAAGCGGCGAAGTACAGTTCGGCTTTGTCGTAGTCTTCAAACTCTTCCCAAATCTTATAAGCAGTTACGATGTACATTTTTTTTATCTCCTTTTCTTTCTTTCTGATTGTATTATACCATAAGCCTTTTGCTTTGTCAAGCACTTTTTTTAATTTCCTTGGGGCTTTTTCAGCCCCAAGGATTGGACTTCATGTCCTCTTCAAAGTCCAGCCACTCTTGATAATCTTCCATCAGGTCGCCCATGATCTCGAACTGCTCCATGCTGTAAAACTCCATTTTTTTCTTCCTTTCCGGTTTGTTTGGGTTTCCCTTCCCTCTTTGTGATTATAGTATAGCACTGCCCGGGCGATTTGTCAAGCACTTTTTTTCAATTTTTTTAATGTAAATAAAAAAGGCTGTATCAGCCTTTTTTAGTATCTGCTATAAATTTGTATAGTTTTATTTGTTTCTGTATCAGTAACAGCGGCATAATCTCCGCCTAACATAGATACAAAATTATGAGCAAATAAAAGAGCACTTCCTCTTTTCTCAAATTTAGCGTTGAGTTCATACTCATTGCGGATGTAATAAACATTAAACATTTTTTTGATCTCCTTTCCTTTTGTGATTGTATTATAACATAAGGGCTTGAATTTGTCAAGCCCCTTTTTTATAAAAATCGTATTTATTTTTGAATGTGTATTGATACTTAAAGCCTCTTTTGACAAAAATGTGAATCATGGCCGGATTGTCATTCCAAGGCGTTGCCCCATAAGTGCCAAGGCCAAGAGCTAACACGTAGTCAATTAACGCACTTGCTACACCTTTTCCCTTGCTGGCTTTGGAATACACGCACATTCTCATGATAGCATAATAACCACGATGGGCTTTATACACGACAGCCACAGACCCCAAAAGCTTGCCGTTTTCCTCTGCTACAATCAACCGCCCCACATTCACATCTTCCCGTACATCTTGCGGCGTGTTGTAGTCCATGCGTTTATTCTGTATAGCCCGAATAATGCGGATAGTGTCGGCTGGTGTTGCAAATCTAACTATCATGATTATTTGCCTCTTTTCCTTTTGGTAACTGTATTATAACACACATTGTGCCTGTTGTCAAGTAGTTTCGGGACATTTTTTATTGTTATTTGTTTAACAATCATTCGCGTTTTTTACTTTGCCACTTTAGCGTGGTGAAGTCCGGGGCCTTTCGGGATTGACGATTTTGCCCGGGCAAAATCCGCTTTGTGAGTTTCCAATAAAACAAAATGGCTTTAGCAGTACGCTAAAGCCATTTTACGCCAACCGAGTACGGAAATCTGATTGCAAGCCCTGCCGACTTCCAGTGCTTCCCGCTTTGTGTTTACGCGGTGGCTTTTGTCGATGTAGTAGATACCACCAGCGAACCACACCCCGCAGTTACCAGCGTAAGCCTTAACCGCGTTGATGGCTTCCCGTGCGGTGTGGCACTCCACGCCCTCGGTGGCAACCTGCCAACCACTTTTATAAGTGATTGGCTTGCCATTTTTAAGAGTAAGTCCATCATTCTCAGTGAGTTTGTTAATCGTTCTAATGTTAATCATCTTTGTTATCTCCTTTTCTCTTCCCTTTGTGATTATAGTATAGCACAAGAAAAATGATTTGTCAATACCCTTTTCAAAAAAAAATACAAGAACTTTTTTAATTAAGTTCTTGTATCTGTTATCTCTTAAAGACTGAACGGCTTGCGAGACAGCACATTCACTTGTTCATCACGTAGAATCTCTTCGATGATAACACCGTCACCATTAAAGGCGTGTAGATAAACACGCGTTTTCTTTTCCACCATCAAGCAACCATAAGCCATGACGCAAGCATTAATGATTGCTTCTGACTTCTTTGTTCTTCTGATCGTGATAGTTTCGAGCATCTCTGTGTCCTCCTGTCTCTTTCTGATTGTAGTATAACATAAAGGATGTTATTTGTCAACAACTATTTTTAGAAACTTTTTGTCTTTCTTTTGTTACTATTTAGTTAGTCTTTCCCCTCTGCTACCCGAGTGTGGTTTCCCTCAACCTGTGATTGTATTATAGCATGGATGTGCCAATCTGTCAAGAGTTTTTTATAAAAAAAAGAAAGACTTTTAAGTCTTTCTTATTAGTCAATGATGCTGACCAGATCGTGGTCTAACCGAATAGCAATCATCTTATTAAGTCTTTTATTCCACACGCGAGCCATCTTCTTGACGCCGCTGGGATAACGTGCGGAGAAAGTCCCATACACTTTGCTCTTGCACTGAGTCTCGATAGTGTTCATGTTGCTGTCGAATGTTCTGTCGATGTAGATGATGTGGTTCATTGTTGTATCTCCTTTTCTCTTTCTGGTATTATAATACCACATGCCCGGGCAAATGTCAAGAGTTATTTTATAAAAAAGATTGTTATTTTTTTAACAAAGGTCGTCGCTTACCTTATTGCAAGGCACCACTTCTATTATACCACAGGTTGTGTGGTTTGTCAATGTCTTTCTTTTGTAACTATTTGCCCTACCTGCCTACTCCATGCTACCCTATAGGTGGGTACCCCACCCCCTCCCCCCACCCCCCTGGGTACCCCCTACCCTACCCATATCATAGTAGTATACTATACTATTATTATTATTTAATTATTATTATTTATTTATTATTATTTATTCTTTTATTTTATTTATTGTTCTCTCTCTTCTCTCTCTCATCGCTTGCTGTCCTTGGCTCGTCCTCTCTGCCTCTGCCTTGGTCGATGGCCTTGGCTCGTTGCCTGCTTGCCGCATGTGCCTTGGTCTGTTGCTCTTGGTCTTTAATACTTTACTGTGTTAAAGAGTGCGTCAATCGTATGTTTTGTGCACTTCAACGATTTAGCGTGTTAAAGTGCACGTCAACCACTGTTAGTGTGTGCTAACTCTTGGCTGGCTGAAAGAGGCAAACATGTATTTTGTCATCAGGGTTACAGTAGTGCTACATTTTGTAACCATTTTGTAACCGAGATAACTAATTGTGTGTTTAGTGCTCTTGGTTACAGGATGTTACAGCGTGTTACATTTTTGTAACATTTTACGCAAAAAATTTACGAAAGGGTTACAACGCGAAACTCGCCCCGCATTGAGCGTTTGCGGGGCGAGCAAATAGGAGGGTGCTGGCTGAGGTTTCGAGACAGTCGCCAAGAGGGTCGGCAATACTTTTAGCACGTTATCATGAGATAAAAATGTACGATGTGTTGCGGTTGGCGGCTGAGTTGCGTTTGACTTTCATACCCGGGGGGTGGGTTTCGGCCAAAAAAAGTTACAAAATTGTTACAAGGCTTGGTCTGGCCATTTTTCCTTCTAAAACGATTTTAAATTCGGGAAAACGAAAAACTGAGAAAAGTTTCCATTCTTTTCCCAGTTTTCTTTCATGCGTTATTCAGTTCTCCGTCTCCGTTAATCATATCATTCAATATATGTCGATGACAAAAATCACTTGGTTTTTCATAACAACACAATATTACATCTTTACCATTTGCTATTGATTCTAATTTTTCTCTAATATTAATTCCACTTAGTTCTTCTTGATATTTAATTTTAAACATATATTCATCAATGCTATGATTTTTGAAGGCTTTTAATAAAGTCTCACTAGGAGCCAGTTCACTTAAATTAATTCCTTTCCAACTTTTTGGTGGAAATCGAGTAATTCCAATAGGCAACTAATTTTCTTTGAAATTTCTATAATTAGCAAAATAACTAGTATAAATTTTCACTTTTTATTTACGAGTGCCGCAAGTTCATCAGGAATTTCAAGACCCAACTCAATTAGAACATCAGCAGCTTCTGCATATTTATTTCGGCTGGCCGCATGATTAGTTAAAGCCACATACCGTTCGCCGCTATCATCTTCCAGCAAAAAGAATTCTACTTCATCTAGTTCTTTAATATCTAATCTATCACGCATACCTTTTGGAATACTTACGCGTCCTAATGTATCTACTTTTCTTGTTGCGTTTTCTTTAAAAAGTTTCACTGACTTAATACCTCTTTTTTTATTTTTTCTATAATAATTTTATCATTTAAATTTTAATTTGCCAAAGTAAATTTTTTTTGGTAAAATTTGTGTTAGAGAAATCGTTAAGTGGAGGTTGATAGTTTGATAAAATTAGACTATACGCTTGATAATCCAGAAGAAAGAAATGAATTGGTTAAACAAATTCTTCAAGATAATCCAGACCCTGGTGAAAAGTATCTTGAAATTCTAGCTGACTATTTAATTCTTTGTATGGAAAAACAAGAACGTAAAGAACGAAAAATTCTAACTGACAACCGCATGACTACTGTCAATAAACGAGAAACCTCTTTTGAAGGACTTGTGTCCCAATTTGAAAATGGCGAAGATGGAATTTATAATTTAATAACAGAGAATAAAAATGTAATATTTTAGCCAAAGATAACAATTACTAAACGAGATATAGAAGAAATACAACCTTTACGACAATTAAAAGAAGCCATAAGTATTTGGGAAGCTAAATTAAAAACCACAGAAGGTAGAGAAGCATATATTATTAAATCTACATTAATAGAATTACGTAAAGATTAGTATATAATCAAAAATGCGTATCGTAGACCTATTACCCTTACAAAAATTACTCATTCAAAAAATGTATCTCCATTAGAAGGAGAAATTACAATAGATGAAGAAGGTAATTTACATTCAAAAGGAATTACTTTAATTGACCCCGCTGTTTGCTCTGGTATTTTATGTAATTATTCAAAATTAAAAGAAGATAGTTGGGGCTATTTTGAAAATGATATGTGGTATTTAATTTATGATTTTGAAAAAATATGTGACAAAGCTTTAGAAGCTTATCCATTATACAAAAGACTTGTAGAATGTAAAATTGATGGAATGTCAAATATTGATATTCAAACTACCCTTCAACAAGAATTTGGAATTAAACATAGTGTTGAATATATTTCTAGTTTATGGCGTCGTAAAATTCCTACTTTAATTGCTTGTGCCGCAGAAGATGAATATTTAAATTGGTATTATACACAAGTAAAGCCAGGAAAATATAAAAGATGCAGTCGATGCGGTCAAGTCAAATTGGCTCATAATAAATATTTCAGTAAAAATAAAACAAGTAAAGATGGCTTTTACTCCATCTGTAAATGCTGCCGAAATAAGAAAAAATGAGCTTGGGCAAAAGTTGTTAAATGACTTAAAAGAAAAATATGCTGCTTGGGTGGGAAATGTGCTTGGGCAGATTTGGATAAGAGAAAAAGGAGTTTTTTATTTATAATGCCAAATATTATTATAAATACATATTGTAATTTATCATGTCCATATTGTTTTGCTACAACATTAAAAAATACAGAAAAAAAATAGGATATTACAATAGAATAGTTAAATCATATTTTAGATTGGTTAAGACCAACTATGACAGATAGAACTAGAATTGGCATTATTGGGGGAGAACCAACATTACATCCGCAATTTGAAGAAATATTAAATATTATTACTAATTTTAGTAATGAATATGAAAATCAATATATTTTATTTACTAATGGGATAAAATTATATTAGTATATAGAGCATTTATCTGAAAAGACTATATTATTAATAAATTATAATTCTCCTTTAATTTTAACAAAATTATAGCAAGAAGAATTAAAATAGTCTTTAGAATTATTAAGTTTTTATAATTATGATTTTGCATTAGGCTGTAATATTTGTAATTAGATTAATGATTATGATTTTTTTTGGAAAGCAGTATTAATATATGGTATTAAATACGTAAGAGTGTCTATCGCGGCTCCAATCAATTTAGTTAATAAAGATAATTATTACTTAAATTTAAAATCTAAATTTATAGAATTTATAAAATTAAGTAAAAAATATTAGGTAATTTTAGAATTAGATTGCTCTTAGATTCCTTTAAAATATTTTAGTAATTATGAAAAACAAATTATTTTACCATATTATCAATATATTCCGCCATGTTTAAATCCTGTCGTTGATATTACTCCAGACTTTAAAGCTACAGGATGCTTTGGATGTTATAACTTAATAGATTTAAATAATTATGATACTTTGTTAGATGCTAAAAAAGAATTAATATATTAGCGAAAACAATATGCATTAGAACATAAGAATGATATTATAATTAGCGGATGTATTCCAAAATAATTTTAGGCCAAAAAAAGAAAATTTATATTAGCCTTTTATAAGAAATATAAAAGGAGGTCGGAAAATGGCTAGATCTAAAAAACAATTATATTGTGAAAAATGTTGTCGTACTAAAAGTGAAGATAACTTTTACACTTCAAATAATTTAGAGAAATATCCAGAAGGACGATTAAATATATGTAAAGAATGTTTAACAATGCATGTAGATAATTGGAATTCAGATACTTTTTTATGGATCTTGCAAGAATGTGATGTTCCATATGTACCAAAAGAATGGAATAAATTATTAATGTCATATGGTAAAGACAAAGAATCTGTTACTGGAATGACAATTATTGGTCGTTATATTGGTAAAATGAAACTAAACCAATATAGAAAGTGGAGATGGAAAGACACAGCATTTTTACAAGAACAAGAAAATTATAATATAGAAGAAAGTATGAAACGTCAAGGCTATGATGCTTAGGAAATAGCAAAAGCTATTCAAGAAGCAAGCTTTGAAGTTCCAACAGAAGAACTAAAAGAACCTGATCCTGTATATTCTAGTAATGATCAAATTCAATATGAATATTAGGCAGACAATGATACTTTAATTGATGATACATTAACTGATGAAGAAAAATTAAAATATCGTTTAAAATGGGGAAAAACTTATAAGCCAGAAGAATGGGTATATTTAGAAACATTATATAGACAAATGATGGATTCATATGATATTCAATCAGCTGGCCATATTGACACATTAAAGATGATTTGTAAGGCATCATTAAAAACTAATCAATTATTAGATATAGGTGATATTGATGGTGCCCAAAAAGCAAGTAAAATGTATGATATGTTAATGAAAAGTGGTAAATTTACTGCGGCTCAAAATAAGACTGATAGTGGTAATGCTGTTGATTCTATTAGTGAATTAATAGCAATGTGTGAACGTGATGGATTTTTCCCACGTTACTATACTGATGGCCCACAAGATAAAGTTGATAGAACTTTATAGGATTTATAGAAATATACTAGAACATTAGTTACAGAAGAAATGAACCTTGGTAATTTAATTGAAAGTGCTGTTAAGCAAATTCAAGTTGATAAAGAAAAAGAAGCTATGCGTGATGCCGATGCGGCCGGTGATGATGATGCCTTTGAAGCAGAATTATTTGATGAAGATGGTAAAGCATTTATGAATGATGAAGACTTTTCATAGTTGAAAGAATTTATTGAAGACGAAGCTATGGATGATGAAGAATATTTAGCATCACTTTTAGATGAAGGAGTTCTAGGAAATACATAATGGTACTTGAAGACTTATTAGATCTTTCAACAAGTGCTTCACGTAAAATTGGTATTTCAGAAGAACGTATATCTCCATTAAAACCAATTATTCGTCAATATGTAAGTTATTGGCGAGAATATCCAGATATGTTTATTGATTTTTTATAGACAGGTTTAGATGGAGACATACCAGAAGATGGATTAAAATTTTTCTTTTATCAACGTGTTTTCTTGCGTGCGGCAATGCGATATAAATATGTTTATATGGTATTCCCACGTGCTTATTCAAAATCTTTTCTTTCTGTATTAGTTTTAATGATTAGATGTATTTTATACCCGCGTGCTAAATTATTTGTTACATCAGGTGGTAAAGAACAAGCAGCTGGAATCATAAAAGAAAAAGTAGATGAACTTTGTCGTTTAGTTCCAGCACTTGATAAAGAGTTAGACCATAGACCTGGTAAAACAAGAATTAGTAAAGATTATTGTATTTTTATGTTTAAAAATGGCTCTTACTTTGACAATATAGCAGCGACAGAAAAATCTCGTGGTAAACGTCGTCATGGGGGATTAATAGAAGAATGTGTCGGTGTTGATGGACAAATTCTTTCAGAAGTTATTATTCCTACAATGAATGTTTCAAGATTAGCAATGGATGGATAGTCGTATCCAGAAGAAACATTAAATAAGAGTCAGATATATGTAACTACAGCTGGATGGAAAGGTACTTTCGCATATGATAAATTAATTTAGTTATTAGTTTGGATGATAACTGAACCAGAAAAAGCATTTATTATGGGTGGTACTTGGCGTATTCCAGTATTAATGAAATTATTAGATAGAACGTTCTTATAGGACTTATAGCGAGATGGTACTTACAATGAAGCATCTTTTGATCGTGAATATGAAAGTAAATGGAGCGGTACGGCTGAAAATGCTTTCTTTAATGGAGAAACATTTGATCGCCATCGTGTTTTGAATCAACCAGAATATGAATTTTCTGGACGTTCGACTGTTAAGACTTTTTATATTCTTTCAGTTGATGTAGGTCGTAAAGGATGCGATAGTGTAGTATGTGTTTGGAAAGTAAGTCCATAGTCTACTGGACCCGCTATTAAATCATTAGTGAATATTTATACAATGAATGATACTCATTTTGAGGATCAAGCTATTAAATTAAAAAGATTATTTTATAAATATAATGCTAGACGTTTAGTTATTGATGCTAACGGTCTTGGTATTGGATTAGTTGATTATATGGTAAAATCACAAGATGATAAAGAGACTGGTGAGCATTTTGCTGATTTTGGTGTTTATGGTGGAACTCAATCTGATGCTGTTGATGAATATAAAAAATATAAAACAGATGAAACACAAGAAGAGGCGATGTATTTAATGAAAGCATAGGCTCCAGAGAATACTGAGGCACATGCTAATTTTTAGACTATGTTAAATGCTGGTAAAGTAAAGTTCTTAATTGATGAACGTATTGCTAAGTCTAAATTGTTAAATACTACAAAAGGTTAGAAAATGACTCCTGAGCAAAGGGCAGAATATTTAAAACCATTCACTTTAACTTCTATATTAAAAGAGGAAATGATGAATCTTCGAGAAGAAAATGAAGGTTTTAACATTATTTTAAAATAGGCTAATAAAGGTATCCGAAAGGATAAATTTTCTGCGGCAGAATATGGATTATTATATATTAAATTAGAAGAAGAAAATAAAAAGAAGAAAAAGAAATTTAAATATTCAGATTGTATGTTTATAACTTAAAGGGAGGAATAGAAATGAGATCTAGTAGAGGAGAAATTAAAATAGAAGAAATCCTTGATGCAGCTGGATTAAATTTTGAAGAAGAATATATCTTCCCTGAATTACGTAGTAATAATGGGCGTCCTTTACGTTTTGATTTTGTAATATTTGATGATGATGGAAAAATTGATTTTATTATTGAATATCAAGGACGTTAGCATTATGAACCAACTGCTAAATTTGGCGGGAAAAAAGGTTTTTATTAGCAACAATATAATGATAATAAAAAACGTCGTTTTTGTGCTTTACATGGTTTTAAGTTATTAGAAATTCCTTATACAGATGAAAATTTAATAACTTATGATTATATAATGCATAAAGCCGGCTACTAAGGAGGATAGTGAATTGGATATACAAGAAAATAATGAAACTATCCATAATGATAATTTTAGTTCTGCGGTCAGATAGAATTTAATTCATAGTAAAGGTTTTGACTTATTTAATTTTGGATTCCCAATTAGGCAATCTTCAGAGGAAGATAAGATAGCAGAATATGGAAAAATTCGAGTAGGGGTAAAAACATTAGAGGATGCTCTATTGGACTTAGGAACTTTAAAATAGGCAAAATTACCTTTCTGCAATAAAGCTGCTATTATGTAGGCAATTGTAAAAAAGGATTATAAAACTATGCGAGCTATCTCTGATTTCTTCTATAATGCTAGTGGCATTTATCAAACAGTTTGTAATTATTTTGCGTTTTTATATAGATATGATTGGTATATTTATCCTGAGAATGTAAAAGATAATGCTAAAAAAGAAAAAGTATTAGAAGAGTATACAAAGATACTCACTTATTTAGATAATTCATATATTAAGAAATTATGCGGTGATATTGCTTTAAAAGTAGTTAAGTATGGATGCTATTATGGATATATTGTTGATGGTAGTCGTGGAATATAGATACAAGAATTGCCTCCAGATTATTGTCGTTCACATTTTACTGCGGATGGTTGCCCAGTAGTAGAATTTAATATGGCATTTTTTGATGATAAATTTGCCGATCCAGCTTATAGAATGAAGGTTATAAAATTATTTCCTGATGAATTTTCAAAAGGATATGTTTTATATAAACAAGGAAAATTAACTAATTTTGAAATAGATGGTTTTGAAGTAGATAAAGGTTATTATAAAGGAAGAGAAGGATGGTATTTATTAGAACCAGGTAGCACTGTCAAATTTAATATAAATGGAAATGACTTCCCTATCTTCTTAAATGCTATTCCGGCCATCATTGATTTAGATGCTGCCTAGGAATTAGATAGAAAAAAATAGATGTAGCAACTATTAAAAATATTAGTATAGAAATTACCTACTGATAAGAATGGTGATTTATTATTTGATATGGAAGAAGCAAGAGACATTCATAATAATATGGTTGCCATGTTAAGTCGAGCTATTGGAATTGATGTAGTTACTACATTTGCTGATGTTAATTCTATTGATATTAGCGATAAAAATACAACTACAAAAACAGATGATTTAGCAAAAGTAGAAAGAGCAGTTTATGATGCTCTTGGTATTTCACGAAATATATTTAATAGTGATAATAATTTATCTTTAGAAAAATCTATTTTAGATGACGAATCTACTATGCGTAATTTACTCTTGCAATTCGATATTTTTTTTGATAAAATAGTAGACAGAAAAAGTTAGAATAAAAAATTTAATTTTAAGTTTTCAATGCTTGAAACAACTTAGTATAATTATAAAGATTTATCTAAGTACTATAAAGAATTAACTGCTAATGGTTAGTCTAAGTTTTTACCAGTAGTGGCACTTGGACATTCACAAAGTTCTGTTGTTAATTTAGCTTATTTTGAAAATGAAATTCTTGATTTGCCGACCTTAATGATTCCTCCACTTAGTAGTAATACTATTAATGGACAAGATGTTTTGGGCACAAATAATAAAACTTCTTAGAATAATTCACAAAAAACATCAGAAGGTAATAATTCTGGTGGTAGGCCAGAAAAACCTGACGATTAGAAATCTGAGAAGACTATTAAAAATCGAGAAGCTATGTAAGAAGAAAGGAGGAAGTAATTTCAAATGCATGTTAGTATAAATATGGATGATATGCCAATTGAAGTATTAGATATTACTCCTGTAAATCCTCTTATTTCAAAATGTTAGATTAAAGTTTGCTATGTCGGCCAATAGCCAAATCGCAATAGAAGTGTAATTACTAAAGAAGTTGCGAAAGACTTAGCAAATTCAATCCCCGGCTGTCCTATCGTTGGATATTTTAATGATGCAGAAGGCGATTATGAAGAGCATAATAAAGTTATTGAAATAGCTAATGGTAAGATTAATATAAAAGATACTACAAAACCTTATGGTTTTGTATCTATGGATGCTAAAGTTTGGTTCCAATGGTTTGAAGATGATGGGGTTCCTCATGAATATCTTATGACTGAAGGATATATATGGACTGGTTAGTATCCAGAGTCTTAGCGTATTATTGATAAAGGTAATAATCAATCTATGGAATTGGATGAAAATACTTTAGATGCGTTTTGGACAAAAGATAATAATGGAAAGCCATAGTTTTTCATTATTAACGAAGCAATTATGTCAAAACTTTGTATTTTAGGTGAAGATGTTGAACCTTGTTTTGAAGGAGCGTCAATATCTAAAGTACAATTCTCTTTTGAGGATAATTTTAAAAATTCATTGTTTTCTTTTATGACTACAATGAAAGAAATTTTGAGTAATGAAGGAGGAACACCAGTGTTTAATACTTATGCTGTTGAAATTGGTGGCCGTCTTTGGGATGCTATTTACGATTATATGTGGAAAAATTGCCGCTGTGATTGCGATTTAGATTACATAATTGCGGGAATTTACGAAGACAAGGGTGGCCAAAAATTTGCTATTCTTCAAAATCGTCAAGATTTAACATATTATCGTTTAGATTTTTCTTTAACTGATGAAGAAGGATTTATGCCTAGTGCAGAAATGAAAAAGGTAACTTTAGATTTTAATCCTTCTGATAATGCTCAATTCGCTCTTGAAGATGTCCAAAAGTTTGAGATTGAGTTTAAGAAAAAGAAAGAAGAAGAAGAAAAGTCTAAGGAAAAGACTGCTGAAGATAAGAAACCAGAAGATTCTGAAACAAAAGAAGAAAAGCCTGCTGAAAAGAAGGAAGAGGAAAAAACATCTAATTCTGAAAAGAAAGAAGACAAGCCTGCTGAAAAGAAGGATGAAGAAAAGAAACCTGCTGATGAAAAAGGTAAAACTTCTGAAGAAAAGAAAGAAGAAGATAAAAAGCCTGCTCCTGAGAAGAAAGATGATTCTAAGTCTGATTCAGAAGATGAAGATGAAGAAGATAAGAAAAAAAAGAAAAAGGCAAAGTATAATCTTGATGAAGTAATTGAATATCAAGAATTATTACAAAAATTTTCTGCCCTTCAAACTAAATTTGATTAGTTAAAGGACGAAAAAGAAAAATTAGTTAAATTTAAAAATGATATTGAGAGAGAAAAGAAAAAAGAATTAATAAATAATACATTCTTTATGCTTTCTGATGAACAAAAGAAAGATTGCGTTGACAATATTGATACTTATAGTCTTGATGAAATTGAAGCTAAATTATCAGTAATTTGTGTTCGTAATAAAGTAAGTTTTGTTGATGAGCCAACTCCTCCACAAGAGGAAAAGCCTACTACAACTTATAATCTCGATAGTACTGTTACCGAGTATGATAATATGCCTGCTTGGTTAGTACGTGCTATTGAAGTTCAAAAAGAAGGAAATTTTTAATTGAGGAGGATAATATAAAATGCTTAGTGATTTCTTAAAGAAAAATATTACAAGCCAAGCTGGTTATATTGTTGCTAATGGTTATGGATACGGCCAAGTTGAAGCTAACCACCTCTCTGGCGAAGCTACTAAAGAGGTATATGCTCAACTCCCAGCCGCTGCTGATATTCAAATTCTTGAAAATGGTCAATTCGCAAAGTATGACTATGCCGAGGGTGTTGTAAACTTTACTGGTCCTGGCGAATGGTTATTAGTATATAATGAAATTAAACTTTATCGCGATCATCAAATTGATGCTGAATTCGCAATGATTAAGGATAATTATCAAGCTCGTGTATATAGCCCATTTGGTGGCGGTTATGATAAGAATCGTAATCTTCAACCCGATGAAATGTGGGATAGACAATCTCGTTATTACAATGGTAATGGCGTTGATGCTAAAGATGGTTCCATTACTTTTGCTAATGGAAAAGTAACTGTTGGTAATAACAGTTGGCCTGTTGATGATGTAACTGCTGCTCCTGATATGTATGAACTTCATTACAATGAAGATCCATTCCATATTGTTGGGCCTTACACCGAACAATTAATGCCAGAAGGAACTACTATGGTTCCACGTCTTGTTAAGACTCATGTTGGCGATATTATGACTACAAATATGATTAAGGATGCTTCTGTTGCTCTTAAGGATTATTTAGTTCCTGGTACAACTGGTATTCTTGAAAAGAAAGCTTCTAAGCCCGCTACTGGTATGGTATGGCAAGTTGTTAAGGTTTATACAATGCCTGACCATCAACCAGGTGTTAAGGTTATGCGTGTACAATAATAAGAAAGGAGAAAGAAGATAATGTTAGATTTCAATAATTTACTTCAATTAATGAAAGTAACTGCTAAGGCAGATGCTTCTGCTCCTACTTCTTATAGTTTTAACGGGCAGAATCTTAGCTATGATGCTTTAAATGAAACTCTTCGTAGAGAGTTAAATGAACTTGCTGGTACCAACGCTGCTTACCGTGAGAATAAGAATACTATTTTTAGTCTTATTGAACAAACTCTTGATGAGGTTCTTCCACGTAAGGTTACTGAAACCTATATGCAGTTTGCTGAAGTAAAGACCTTTGGTCAAGGTGATAAACCTATTTTCCGTCGTAAGCTCAATTCAAATAATCGTGCAAAACAATTCATTACTCGTGTTGGTCTTGCTGGTGTTTATGAAGTCTTTAAGCTTGGTAAAGCTGAAGAGGCTTTCGAAGTTCGCACTAGTGCTATCGGTGGAGCTGCTCAAATTGGATTTGAAGAGTTCCTTGATGGTCGTGTTGATTTCGCAGAAGTTACTCGTATTGTTTACGAGGGCATGGAAGAGTTAATCGCAAAAGAAGTTGCTCATGCTCTTAAAGCTTCTATTAATCAACTTCCTCCAGCAAACCGTGTTGCTGCTAACGGTTTTGATGAAAGTGAATTTGATCGTTTAATTTATATTGCTAGTGCTTATGGCGTTCCTGCTATTTACTGCACTTATGAGTTTGCTGTAAAAATGATTCCTCAAGAAGCTTGGCGTTATACTGAGGGTATGAAGCAAGAACTTTGGGAAAAAGGTCGTCTTGCTAATTACAAGGGTCATATAGTAACTATTCTTGACCAAGGCTTTGAAGATGAAACTAATAGCCGCAAGGTTATTGATCCAGGCTATTGCTGGATTATCCCTGCTGGTGCTAACAGCAAGCCTGTTAAGATTGCCTTCGAGGGCAATACTCTTGTTCGTGAAGATGATAACCGTGGTACTTGGAGCAAGGAAATTCATGTTTACCGTAAGGTTGGCGTAGTTGCTATGTTAACTAATGATATTTGCTGCTATGTTGATACTTCTCTCATGGGACAAATGGATACTTGGAACCTTAATGGTATCACTGGTAATGTTATTACTTATGATGGCCGTTTCGATGGTGCCGTTAATGAAGATGGCTCTAGTGTTGATAGCGGTGCTGATAGTGGGAATACAACTCCTGCACAAGGTGGAAATACCACTCCTGCACAAGGCGGAACAACTAATCCATAATTTAGAAAATTAATTAAATAATTTTTGAGATAAAGGGGAGAGGGAGTAAATCTCCCACTCCCCTATTTTTTGTTATGAGTAAAAGGAGATAATTTAATAATGGTAGATAAGAAATATTATTATAATGTAAAAAATCGTAGTGCTGGAGTAATTTTATATACAATTCCAGAGGATAAAGTAAGAAGACGTTTCACACCAGGAGAGACAAAGAGAATTTCTTATGAAGAGCTTCTTCATTTAAGTTATCAGCCTGGCGGACGTGAAATGATGCAAAATTTCTTACAAATTCAAAGTGAAGGTGTTCCTAAAAGTTTAGGAATTAATACAGAACCTGAATATTATATGTCAGAAAATGATGTTATTGAACTTTTGAAAAATGGCACATTAGATGCTTTTCTTGATTGTCTTGATTTTGCTCCTACTGGAGTTCAAGAATTAATTAAAAAGTTTGCTGTTGAATTACCTTTAACTGATTTTGAAAAACGTGCTGCTTTAAAAGCTAAAACCGGTTTTGATGTTGATAAAGCTATTGCTAATGCTGGCCAAGAGCCAGATGAAGCAACAGAAAAAGCTGTTGAACAAAAAGCTGCTGCTCCAGCAACTGGACGTAGAACTTAGACTAATTATAAGGTTGTAAATTAGGGGTAATTAGAGAAGGAGGCGTTATTTTGTGACTTTATTCACAGATATTTACAATCGCTTTCTTGGTAAAATTACTGATGATATGTATGTTGAATTAACTCCAGAAGATACTATTAAAGATTTAAGAGCGATGTTAATCGATGCTTTACCTCATTTTGAATTTCCTCGTTTTAATCTTTATGATTATACAATTGATTAGGAAATTAAACCAGAAGATGAAGTTATTGAAGATGAATTTATAATTGGTATCTTATGGGATGATACTATTGAAGAAGATGATTTTGGCCGTGCACCATTGGTGATGGTTGAAAAATCATCTTTTTCTGCTGACTTGACATCCGAAGAAATTAATATTCTTGCTATATTAATGATGATAAATTGGACACAAAGACAAGTTACTTCTATTGAAAATACACGTATGAAATATAGTGGAGCAGATTTTAAAATGACTTCACAAGCTAATCATTTACAAAAATTGTTGACTCTTTTGTCTGAATGTCAAAGGTAGTCTACTCATATGTAGCGTTTATATAAACGTAGAAAAGTAAATAAAAAAGATTCAATGTATTAGTCTAATTGGACTGATATGGTGGGTCATGGAGTATACTATTGATTTAGACAAAATATAAATTTAATTTTGATGATAAAGATATAAAAAAAGAAACTATTAGATTAACAAATCAATTATGGAAGTTAATTCCAATGCGAGAAAATGATGAAGATTGGGATAAACAGCTAGAAACAGTAATTATTGATATAGCTGGTAAATATGAAATCTTTTGTCATGACTCGCTTTTTTTATAGTTATTATCAAAATTAGAAGGATTACGTGTAGTAGAAGTTGATTTTTCTATTTATAGAAAAACTGTTTTTGAATGTATAAATTTAATAAATGAATTTATAGGAGATCCAGAATGAAAAGTAATGCTTCACATAGCTTTGGTATTGGAGCTAATATGGCTATGAAATTAATGGGAGCTAGAATGGGAAATTTAGGTTTTCCTAAATATTATAAAGATACTGTTGATGGTGCCAATGAGATGGCTACTTCATTGCATTATCATGGAGGGTTCCCATAGCAAGAAAGAATGATTCGAGATAAAAGAAGGTCATTAGATAAAGCAACATTGTATTCTTATCAAGGGGCTTGGGTAAAAAAAATCCAAAGTGTAAAAAATCTGGATAACGAGGATATGCGTTCGCTGCCGGTGCGAGCACTCATTAATCCAGATAAAAATAAGTTTGATTATGATGATAAGATTATTTCAATTGGGTTTGAACATGGATTTGAGGTAGGCGATGTATTTGAATGGTGTCGCACAAATAGCCAATGGCTAATTACTTTATAGGATTTAGATGAAATAGCTTATTTCAGAGCTGAAATTCGTAGATGTGATTATTAGATTAATTGGCTTGATGAAGATGGAAATGAACAAAGCACTTACGCTGCTATTCGTGGTCCTGTTGAAACTAAAATTAATTTTATTCAAAAACATGGTATTAGTGTTGATGAACCAAATCACACTTTACATATATTATTACCAAGAAATGAATAGGTTATGAAATAGTTTTAGAGATATAAGAAATTTTATTTAAAAGATGCTGATACTCCTGATAATAAAATTTGTTGGAGAGTAGAAGCTACAGATTCAATTAGCACAAAAGGAATTTTTGAAATAACCGCTGAAGAATATTATGCTAATGAAACAGAAGATAATATTGAAGAAGGATTAGTTGGAGCTTACCTTAAACGTAATATAGAGCCAGAAATCAATCCAAAAGAAGATATAGTGGGACCTACATTTATTAAACCTAAAGTTGAATATGAATATTTCGTTGAGGCTGTTGGTGATAAATTAGGAGATTGGTATATTGATGGACCGAAAGTTCCTGTTACATTAGAAAAATTTAAAACATAGCGTGGGACTCCTGGCGTAAAAGTTAAATGGAATACTAGTTATAGTGGATAGTTTACTTTATGGTATGGGATAAAAGACAGCGGTCATATGAAAAATTTCTAGAAAACAATTGTTGTTGAATCATTGTTTTAAGAGTTAAAGGAGATTATGTGAATGAAAATTGAAAATTATCATCCACCAAAAAGTAGTTTTTTATCTATTAATAAAGATATGCGTTTATTAGTAGATAAATTTTTAAGTAATGATAGGTTATGTAAACTTTTAAAGTATACAGATAGAGATGCTTTAAATGGTAAAAAATTAACCGTTGATGAAAAAATTAATTTATTCGGTAAAGAAATTAAAATAGTTCCTAAATTATATATAGATAAAAGTGTTTTAAGTTATATTATTATTAGCTTTGATAATTTTGTTGAATCTGGTAATCCAGAGTTTAGAGATAATATTATTGAATTTGATATAATTTGTCATTTTGATTAGTGGCAGTTAAGAGATTATGACTTACGCCCTTATCGAATTGCCGCAGAGATTGACTCAATGCTAAATGGAGAAAAGTTAACAGGGATTGGCAAAATTGAATTTTTAGGAGCTAATTAGATTATTTTAAATGATGAATTTGCTGGACTTTGTTTAATGTATAAGACCTATCATGGAGAAGAAGATAAGAAATTGATGCCTAATCCATCGCAACAAGAATCATTTGAAGAAAGTTTTAAAGAAATGATGGAAATTCAAAAAGAATAGGCTAAGGAGTATCCTCATGGATTATAGGCTAGCCTTAATGTGCGGGAGTGATATTCCAGTCCCAGAATGTTAGGTTACAATACATTAGCCATCTATTCAAGAAATTTCTATGATTGGAGAGAAGGTTTATTTTACTGGGGCTTAGTGTCTTTCTTTACATAAAGAAATGTTCATTGAGGACAAAAATCTTCTATCACAAATAAACAATTTTTAGATATTTATGACGATATTACAAGAAAAGAAAGCTGCTGATAAAAAAGAAGCAGTATAGCAAACTTTAAGTTTATTATTTCCTAAAAAACAAATTTTATTTACACCAAATTCATTATTATTGAATGAAAAGGAGTAGTCTCCTGTTATAATAGATGTAAATAATTTTGAAAGTTTATAGGAAGTATTACGCCATATCTTTTGTGTAACTATCGGGCCTATGGATTAGCAAGCATTTAATCCAGGTGGAGACAAAGCCCGCGAAATAGCAAAAAAGCTATAGAGGGGAAGAGAACGCATTGCTGCGGAGAAGGGAAGTAGTAATGCTAGTACTTTAAGTTAGTATTTATCAATACTCGCAGTTGGACTATAGTAGCCAATAGAGTCTATGGTAAATTTAACTATGTTTTAGTTATATGATCTAGTGGAGAGATACCACTTATGGATCGCATGGGATTTAGATGTGCGTTCTCGCTTGGCTGGCGGAAAGCCAGACTCTAAACCTGATAATTGGATGAAAAATATCCATACTAATTAATTAAGGAGGAAAATACACTATGAAATTTGGTGTTCGCGAAATTTGTGATGTAGTTCTTCGTGCTAAGAACCGCATGCAGGTTGGTAACAAAATCTTTTATAAGAATGAACCAGTTATTTATTTCGATACATTAAAGACTTCTAGTCTTGAAGGTGCTGCTACTACTGTTTATGCTAATGGTGGACGCGGTAATGCTCGTTTAGTAGCTTGGGAAGGTGAACGTACTATTACCTTTACAATGGAAGATGCTCTTATCTCTCCTGAAGGTTTCATGATTCTTTCTGGTGCTGGTCTTGTCACCGCTACTGCTGGTAAGCCAATTTATCAACATGTTACTGAAACTGTTGATGCAAGTGATGTAGTAAAATCTACTGCTACTGATGGAAATAATACTAGTTCTACTGTTTCTATTCCATTGAGTCAAATGCCTTATTTACCAAGTAATAAAGGTGAAAATTTTGCTTATGTTATGTTTATGCGTGATGGCACTATTGTAACTGAACCTTATATTCCAGTTCATAATGACGATATTGAGCCAGATGAAAATGGTAAATATGTAATTACCGTTACTGCTCATGATTGTTATGATGATATGCATGATGGAGCTGATAATCCTGGTTATATTGTAGGTCAAATTGATGATGTAAAATTTGATAGCGTTCTTGTTGATTTCTATGTAGCTCGTACTGCTGCTGCTCAACAAATTGAAATTACACCTGATAAATTTGGTGGTAACTTCTATCTTGAAGCTTCTACCCTCTTCCGTAATGAAGCTGGTGTAGATATGCCTGCTGAATTTGTAATTCCTAACTGTAAGATCCAATCTAACTTTACATTTACTATGGCTTCTACTGGTGATCCTTCAAGCTTTACTTTCACTATGGACGCATTCCCTGATTATACTCGTTTTGATCATAGTAAGAAAGTTCTTGCTATTGTTCAAATTATTGAAGAGGAAAGCTCTTTAGACGTCCATCGTGGAGCAACTCCTAATGGTGTTTATGCTGTTGATGGTATTGAAGGTGTAGAATTCCACGAAGATTTACTTAGCGATAGAATTAAAGCCGCTAATGGTTAATTAAATTAAAAGGAGAGAGATATTTAAATATTTCTCTCCTTATTTTTTTTAGGAGTTTATATATATTATGGGAGATACATTTCAATATTTTAAAGATTTAACCTAGACAGAAATTATTGAAAAACTATTATTATATAAAGTATAGGCTCAAACATTATTATCAAATATTTAGACTCAAGAGGATAAATATAATGAGGCAATGGCCACAGAGATTTTTCAATTTTCTACTATGAAAAAAATGACTGAGCAATCAGGAATTGCTCATAAATAGTTATTACAAGCTCGTGCTGGTTTTTAGTTAGAACAATTATATATTCAAGGATATAAGTTATTAAATGAAATAGGTCATGCTTTTAATGGTGATTGGCAATATTCTATTACAATTAGTTATTATGGAGAAATGATAACTTTCCATTTAACCGAAGAACAATTTTTACAAACAGGAGAATGGCATTTAGGAAGTTTTAGATTAATTGATACTAAAAGTACTTTATTAGAAACAATGAGAAAAATGCAGATTGAAGGTAAAAAATGGGATAATAAAGATGATATTTATAATCAATAGATGTATGAAAATTATCGAAATTCAATTAATTATGCAAAAGGAATTGTTAATTAGGCAAAAGATAATGTCAGTGTAGAAATTGCTCAATATAATACTGGACAAATTTTAGAAGGATATTTTGGTTTTTTAGAGAAACATGATAGAATGCAAAATAAATTTAATGTATTATAGAGCATAGCAGAACGAGTAGCTTTAGCTCAATAGGAAGCATTACATGGATATAGATATGGTAAATTAAGTTCTGATTTGCAACGTTTAGCTAATGATTTAAAAGCTCAAACTAATTCTCGTGGTTTCTGGAGCGGCGGAGATACAGAGAAAGAAGGCCAAATTAAAGGTGAGGGAGCTAGTATTTTTGATTTTAGTACAATTCGTAATCAATTATAGAAATTTATAAATATTACTGATAAATTAAATTTTACATAGCTAGAAGTAGCTTTAAATAAGGCGAAACCTTCTGTAAAAAGAGCTTTAGAAAAAAAGATAAAAGAGTCATTAGATGAAGTAATGGCTTAGTTCAATGCTACAGTTGTTAGTCAAACTAGTAGTAATAAACTATCAGATGATATTGGGGCCATATAGTCTGATATAGATAATATTGTTAATAATTTAGTATAAATTATTGACAATTATAAAAAAATATTATATAATAAAATTAATTATAAAGAGATAAGGGAGGCCAAAAAATGGCACAAGTTACATATACTAAATTAGGTTTAAAACCAAATTTTGATGAAATTACAATTATTCATTGTGGTAATGAGCAAATTGAAGTAAAGCAATTTCTTCCATTAGAAAAAAAATTAGAAGTATTAACAAATATTATTAATAACTCTATCGACGAAAGAGGATTTTATAATACTGCTCGAATTGATTTTAATATTAAAATGGAAGTATTATATGCTTATACTAATATTAAATTTACTGAAAAACAAAAAGAAAATCCAATGAAATTATATGATAATTTTGTTGCTTCTGGATTGATGAAACAAATTTGGGATTTAATTCCAGAAGATGATCGTGATTGGTTTGAAAGACATGCTAATGCTAGTATTATTAGTATTATGAAATATCGTAATTCAATTTATGGTATTTTAGATGCTTTAAGGACTGATTATAGTGATTTAGATTTAAATGTAGAAACTCTTCGTCAAAAATTAGCTGATGATGAGAATGTTGGTACATTAAAAAAGATTGTTGATAATATGGTCTAATTACATTAATTTTTCTATTTAAATAATTACTTATTTATAGAAGAATATGATTTTAATATATAAGGGAAAGAATAATTATATTCTTTCCCTTTCTTTTTATATATGTAAAGAGAGAAAGGAGACAAATAAATGGGTGGAAAACATCTAAATGTAGATATGAGATTTACAGCTGACACTTCTTAGGCTAAATCTGCTATTAACGAATTATAGTCAGCTATTTAGAAATTAGGATATGGATCAGCAAATCAATCAATAGGTGTATTAGATCCATAGAAATTTAAAGAGGCATCTGCTAATGCTCGTGAATTGGCAATGCATTTAAATAATGCTTTTAATATAAAAACTGGAAATTTAGATTTAAGTAAATTAAATTCTAGTTTAAAAGCAAGTGGAACAAGCTTAACTCAATTAACTGCAAGTTTTAAGGATGCTGGTAGTACTGGACAATAGGCATTTACCGCTTTAGCTAAATCTATTTCTATGGCTGATCAGCCTGCTTTAAGTGTTAATAGTCATTTAAATACTATGTTTACTACATTAAAAAATGTAGCTCGTTTCTAGTTATCATCTAGTATTATGCATGGTTTAATAGGTGGTATATAGACAGCTATGAACTATTCATAGGATTTAAATGAATCATTAAATAATATTCGTATTGTTACTGGTTAGAGTATAGAACAAATGAGTAAATTTGCTGAACAAGCAAATAAGAATGCTAAACAATTAAATGCTACTACATTAGATTATACAAAAGCTTCATTAATTTATTATCAATAGGGTTTAGATGATAAATAGGTTGCAGAAAGAACAGCTGCTACATTAAAATTAGCTAATGTTTCTCGTCAAAGTGCCGAAGCTGTATCTGATCAAATGACTGCTATTTGGAATAACTTTGATAATGGTAGTAAATCATTAGAATCTTATATTGATGTTATTACAGCATTAGGTGCTTCTACTGCTTCAAGTTCACAAGAAATCGCTACTGGTTTAAGCAAATTCTCAGCTGTCGCCAAGACAATTGGTTTAAGTTATGAATATGCTACTTCTGCATTAGCAACATTAGTTGCTGAAACTCGTTAGAGTGCTGATCAAGTAGGTACTTCTTTAAGAACTATTTTCTCTCGTTTACAAGGATTATCTCTTGGAGAGACTTTAGAAGATGGTACTACTTTAAATAAGTATTCATAGGCATTAAAAACTATTGGAGTAGATATATAGACTCAAACTGGCGAATTAAAGGATATGGACACTATTTTAGATGAAATGGCATCTAAATGGTAGGGATTAACAAAAGCTCAATAGGTAGCTTTAGCAGAAACAGTTGGTGGTGTTCGCCAATATACTAATTTAGTAGCATTAATGGATAAATGGGATGTATTTAAAGTTAATTTAGGGACAGCCCAAAATTCAGAAGGCACTTTATAGGCTCAGGCGGATATATATGCCGAATCTTGGGAAGCAGCTCGTGATAGAGTAAAGGTTGCTACAGAAGGTTTATATTAGACTTTATTAGATGATAAATTTTTTATTTCTTTTAATAATGGATTATCAGATACTCTTAGTGGAATTGATAATTTTATCGAACGTTTAGGTGGAATTAAAACTATTTTAACAGGATTAAGTTCTATTTTTTTATCTAATGTTGCTAATAAAATTACTCCTGCTATAAGCCAAATGATTCAAAATATGAAAGTATTGGGCGGCGGAGCATAGAAAGTATATGGCGGTATGTAGGAAGAAATGAATAATATCATTAAAAGCAATTGGTAGAATGCTAGTCCTACTACTAAAGCAGAATTAACTGGATATTCTGGAATATTAACTGCCCGTACAAAATTTAGTGCTGTTAGTGATTAGATGAATGATAAAGAACGAGCTCAAGAAGAATTATATATCTTTGGTTTGCAAAAAGAATATGAAGAGTATGCTAAAATGATTGCTGATGCTACTAAAGCAGAAGAAAAAGTAACAGCAGCTAAGGAAGCTCGAAAAAGTGCTGCTGATAATAGAAAGGAAGCTGTTGAAGCGGCATAGAGAGATGCCCAAAATAGATTACAAAGTTCAAGGGATGATGTAAAAACATATTTTGGCCAATAGCGTTCTGCTTAGGCTAATTATAATTCATTATATGGTACTGCTATTAATAAAATAGCTACTACTCCATCAGCTTTTAATAGTTTAAGTTCAAATCCATTATTTTCAAGTTCAAGACAATAGACTATTTAGTCAGCTAATGATAATTTAATTAACAATTTATTATAGACAGCTGTAGGAGCTTAGAATAAGACTGATGTAAGTTCTGTCTTTAAAAGTTCACTTGGTTCAATAGGAAAAGTTTAGAGTGAAGAATCTTTAGAAGATGCTAAATAGAAATTAGATGCTATAAATAAAGCTTATGAACCAATATTGAAAAATAATGCTGGGTTATAGAAAGCTTTTAAAGATTTAACTCAAGAAACTGATATAACAAAATTTAATGATTAGTTAAAAGCTTTACGTACTAATATTGAAAAAATGCCCGTTGGAACAAATGAAAGTAAGTCTATTTTAAAAGGTTTGGGCATAGATGAATAGGGATTAAAAGATTTATCGAAAGCTTATAAAGAAGTAGATACTATTACTAAACAGTTAGAAAAAGCTAGAAATACTAGAGATAACACACAAGAAGAAGTAAAACGATTAAATTAGATTAAAACTAAGTTAGAAAGTAATAAAGATTTAACTGAAGAATAGAAAGAACAATTAAAAGGTGTTAATAAAGAATTAAAAGATGCTCAAGAAAAATATGAAGCTTAGGATAAGGCAGTAAAAGATGCTGAAGCTTAGAGAGATAAAGCTAATCAAGATGCTAAAGACAAAGAAAATACTATAAGACAAAGAATTGATGAACATAACCCAAAACATGAAACAAGTCCAATAGAATCAATGGCTAAGGTTGGGGCTGCTGCTATGCAAACTTATGTTGCTATTAACTCTTTGCGTTCAATGTTTAAAACTTGGGGAGATGATAGTGCTTCAGCTACTGATAAAGTTTTAGCAGGCTTAATGGGCATTGGTATGGCAGTACCTAATTTAATTGGAGCAGTTAAAAATCTTAGTGGAGCTTTTGCTGGATTAAGTATGGGTGGAGCTGCTGCTATTATAGCAATTACTGCAGCAGTAGTAGCTTTAGGCATCCATTTATATGAAGCCGTTGAAGCTGCTCGAAATTTACCTTATACGCAAGCAGCAAATGCCGCCGAAGCTGCTAATTAGATGGCCGCCGCATATGATAAAGCTAAATAGTCTGCTGAAGGTCTAAAAACTGCGATTGATGGATATAAAAATGCTACTAGTGCTTTAGATAGTTGTGTACGCGGCACTGAAGAATGGAATAATGCTTTATAGTAGACAGAATCTTCTGTCCGTTCTGTCTTTAGTTCTATTGGTAATAATTTAAATTTAGATGAATTAAAATAGTTACGTAGAGAGTATTAGGAAACTGGACGTTTAAATGAGACTTTATTAAAACAGGCATAGGAAAGGGCAGATATAAGAGAAAGTGAAGCCCAATTTGGTTCTATTTTATCTGATAGTGCAGCTGCTGATGCTTAGTTAAATGCTGATATGACTACTTTTGTTCGTTAGGTAATAAAAGATGTTGGTCAATTAGGAGTTATGACTTCTGGAACTGATTTATCTGAAAATAGAGAATTGACAGAAGATGAGATAAAAACTAAAATAAATGATAATCTTTCAGAATTATTTAATGCTGCGAAAGAGTCTCCTGCTGCCTTAGAAGAAGCTTTTACTCGTTTAGTTGGATCTTGTGACGCAACAGAAGGTTCTATTGAAACATGGCAATAGAAGATTCTCGAAATGGGCTAGAATGCTGCTACTGCTAGTGAAAAATTAGCTTTATTAGGCGGATTATCTATAAAAGATATTATTGGACAAGATAGTTCTGATTATGCACAAATAAGGGCTTTGTAGGCTAGTAGCGAAGAAAATAAAGAAACAATTGATTTATGGAACCGAGTATTAGGTGGAGAAATTGTTTCTGGAATGAATATTCCAACTTATATCGAAAATTATGGTGGAGGCCCTATGGGAGCTGCCCCTGGGCGTTCTAATTATTAGACTATTTCTGAATTTGCTAAAAAAGAAAAATTAGAATTTAACTCAACTGAAGGTCAGTGGCTTTTGGCTTAGATGTAGCAATACGATAATACAGTTCGAGCATCTACTAATGGAGTATTAAGAGATGATAATGGATATCATTTTAGTACTTTTAATCCAACAACATTAAAGAATGAAGCTTTAGATTTAAGCCAAGAAGGTTTAGCAAATTGGTTTGCTCAACAAGAAGCTATAAAATAGGCGAAAGAAGTTTCTAAAAAAGCTGATTCATTGTATAAAGATTTAAATGCTGATTAGTAGTCTAGTTTAAGTAAAATTTTACCATTTTATGATGTAAAGGATCAAAAATTTAATTATGAAGATATAATTGGTTCTATGTCATTAGAATAGATGCGAAATTTAGGACAAAATGGTAGTGATATTAGAACTTTATTAGGCTTAAATGGAAAAGATACTGGCTTAAATGCTATTATGAATCAAATGTTAGAAGAGCTCGGCGGTTTTGCTGATGATAGCATTCGTAGTGCGGCTTCTGATTTTATTTCAAAAAGTAAAGATAAGATTTATGGAAGAGTAGATACAGATTATGCTGAAGCTGTGCGAAATGGTTCTCCAGCATTATATCGATTTGATACTAATAATCCTCATTATGGGGCAAATTAGTGGAATGATCTTTGGGATAATGGAAATCTGGATTAGTTTAATGAATAGCAATTAAATACATTAGCTCAATAGATGTTTAATGTAGAAAAAATATTTAAAGAATAGAATCTACCAGAATTTTCTCAAGATATATTTAATTCTATTTTTGATCCTAAGAATTTTGGGACAGAAGCTTTTGATAAATTAATGAAATTTACTCCAAATATTTGGCAAAAAATGTTTGATTTCGGGGATATTTCATCATTTATTTAGAATGGATAGTTAGATTTTGCTGGTCTTATAGCTGAACTTTAGAAAATTGCTGATGCTGATCCAGTTATGATTCGTACTTAGATTGAAAATATTGATAAAGCCAAAAAAGATTTCAAAGAAAATATGAGCGGAAAAGAGTGGGCTACTTTTCTTGGAAATTATGGTTCTGATTTAGGATTAGATACTGATGAAGCTAAAGCTAATTTTATTAATTCTGATTATGAAACTTAGTAGGATATTATTAGAGCTGCTGGCTATTCTAAAGCTGATAAGCTATAGGAAGCAGTTGACCAATATGACGCTATTTTAGAAAAATTAGAAAATTTTACAGGAGAAGAGAATAGTTTAGCTGGATTAGGATATACCGAAGAAGAATAGAAAAAGCTTGAATCAGATGATAAATATAGAGAACAAGTTATTGGTGAATTAAAACTTCAAAGAGCAGAAGCTATAGCTGATATTAAATATATATTAAATGCTTATGCAGAAATTTTTGATACTAATAAATTAGGTACTATTATGTCAGCGGCGAATGCTTTATCCGAAAATATGAACCCAGATGCGTGGAATAGTTTTATTAAAGAGTATGGAGAAGTATTGGGATTTACTGATAAGACTGGTAAATATAAGGCTGGTGGAGGGACAGCTGCGGCCGATTTTATTCTTAGTTCTTATAAGAATCAATAGGAATAGATGCAAAAAGCCATTGGAGCACAAATGGTTGCTGATCATGGAAAAATTGATTCTTGGGAAGAATCTCAAAGTAAATTAAAAGATGCCACAAAAATTGAAGATAAAGATAAACTTGATAAAGCTATACAAAGTGAAATAGATAATTTACGTTCATCTGGATTTTTATCTGATGTTTCAGCAGATAATTTATTAGAAAAATTACAAGCGGCAGTAACAACGGCTGATAAACTATAGGTTTTACAAGATATTCTTGAAGGTGGAGCTGTCTCAGCAGCAGAGATAGAAGAACGTTTGAAAGCAGCTGCTGAACAAATGGAAGCTATGTAGAAATTAGAATTTGAAAATCTGAAATCTGCATTAGATAGTTTTTCCACTACTATGAGTGGCAATGAATTAATTAAATTCTTACAAGAAAGTGGAGAATATTTAGGCTTATCTGGACCAAATGGCGAAAATCCTGATTGGGATGCAGTTGGCAGATATTATAAAGTCACTGATAGTGAAAGAGCAGAATGGAATCGCAATGCTTTACAGCAATCAATTCAAGTTGATCAAGCAAAACTTGATTAGTATTAGAAGTAGATTGATGCTTTTGAAGATGGAACAATAGAACGTTTATTAGCAGGTAAAAAATCTGGAACTAATGCTTAGGCAGATTCTAGATTAAGAGAAATTTTAGGAAATAATTATGATGAATTTATTAGTGGAGTATATGATAAAAATAATGCTTATGCTAATTTACAAGCTACTTAGGGTAAAATTGACGCTGCTAAAGGATAGACTTGGGAACGCCAACTTGATCCAGTTTTGTCTCGTATGGAATCTGCTTTTCAAGAATTTACTTCTGATACTGATAAAGCTAAATGGGCTAGAGAGCATGGTAAAGATTTTGGATTAATTGATAATAATGGTATACCAACTGATTTATATAATTAGTTTATTCAGGCTAATTTTAAAACTAGCAAAGAATTTTTACGTTCATAGGGAAATGATTAGTATAGTTAGGCAGAAGAATCGTTAGCAGCAACTTAGAATAAAATTACTGGATTATAGTAGTTGCAAGAAACAATAGCTCAAGAATAGGCAAACAATCCAGAAAAAACATATGAAGAAATTGTAGATGATTTATTAAATGGAAAAGGATTATCTGAAGAATTAAAAGCTCTATTAGAAGGAGTAGGAACAGAAAGTTTTGACCAAATAGTAGACGCATTAGCTTCAGCTGTTAGCGAAGCAGAATAGTTAATGGCTATTTTAGGGCAAACAGAAGATACCTTTAACGATCCTGTGGCCCCTATCCGAGAAGGACTTGATGGATTAGAAACTTTAATGGGCGATTTAAAAGAAGATATGAGCAGTGCTGACTGGGATAAATTCGCTCAAGATGCTAAAGGGATTATTGATTGGGATGAAGAAGACACTTCTTACTCAGATTTTAGAGATATGGATTCTGATGAATAGTTAGAATTTTTACAAGAAAGAGCTGATGCAATTGCTGATGAAGCAGCTGCTAAAGCTGAAGCGGCAGATGCAGAAGTTGCTGCTTTAGAAAGAGTATTAGAATTATAGTAGCAAAAAGCAGATTTAGATGCCGAAAGAGCCGAAGGAAATATATCTGCCGATGAGTATGATGCTAGTTTGTCTGGTATTGAAGAAGGTATGTCAGAAGAAAGCGGAGCTATTTCTGATGAAAATCTAGATTTAGCAGCTAGCATGGGTGATACTGTATCTGAAACTACTGATAAGATAGCGGAATTAGAAACAGCCATTGAAGGAGCTAAAGAGAAGGCTAAAGATTTTGGGGCAGAGGCTGAAAGAGCTTTTAAAGATGCTTTACCAAATGATACTGATTGGAAAGCAGTTAAAGAAATGGCAGATTATTTAGAAGATATTGGAGCAGCCACAAGTCGCTTATAGGCTTTAGACTTTGCTGAAATGTTTGTTGGACAGGCTGAAGCAGTAGAAGATTTAGAGCAAAATTTAGATACTTATACAGAAGCTCTAGATAGATTAGAAAAATAGAAGGGGAAAAATATTACCTAGGACCAAAAAGATGAAAAAACTGTCAAAAGGTTAAATCGTCAATTAGGTAAATATTCTCGTGTAATAGAAAATATGCCAACTCCTTTAACAAACTTAATTAGAAAGAATGGTTTATTAGAAAAAAGTTTAAATGGTGATGCTTAGGCTTTCGGTCAGATTTAGGCTGCTGGTCTATTGGCAGCAACAACTTTATCAGGAAAAACAGAAAAAGAAATAGAAGCAATGCGAGGGGAAATTGATAGTGCTATTTAGACTTTAGGTTCTTAGATAGCTGAAATTAACGCTTTAGTTGATAATATGGATGTAGCTCCTGATGCTGAATTGGTTGGCTCAGAATATTAGGCAGTTTTAGATTAGGTTCAAAGTTTCTTGAATCAGTTTGCAACAAGTGGTGAACAATTTTAGCAATTAGCTGCTGAATTATTTGGGTTAAGAGTTGAAGTTGATGATTTAGGGCCTAAAACAGAGGAAGTTTAGGGAGCAGCCGTAAAATTTAGACAAGCTTCTGAGTTATGTTATGGACTAGATGGCAATCAAACATTTTATTATTATGTACCTGATGGTGTAGAAGTAGAAACTGGAGAGTATGAAGTACCATAGTTTTAGATTAAATCTGCGAGTAAAATTGGAGGTAACCAAACCGCCGGTGGTGGAGGCGGTGGTGGAGGCGGTGGTGGAGGCGGAGGCCATCCACAAGCTCCTAAACCTCACAAAAAAGAAGATATGGGCAGACGATACCATCGTGTAAAAGAACGTATTGGTGATACTAAAAGAAAATAGGATGAAGCAGAACGAGAAAAAGAACGAGCTTTTGGAAAAGAAAAAATTTATTAGTTAGAAAAAGAAATTGATTTAAGAAAATAGTCTTTGGCTTTATAGCAAGAATATACAAAAGAAATAGCTGAAAAACTTCCACAAGATTTACAAAAAATGAGAGAAGCATTAGGCAATAATGGATTTTTTAATATAGGCGTTGAAATTGATGATAATGGTGTTATTAAGAATTATGATGAAATTGAAAAACAGTTACTTGATATGGAAAATTAGATTATAGATATTGAAAATCAATTTCGTGTTACTGGGGCAGAAATGCCTGATGCTTTAAAAATTTATCTTGAAATGTGGCAATAGGCTATTGATGATGCTCGTGAATATATTGAGAGATATGAAGAAACTTTAAATAAATTTGAAGAAGAAATGAATAAAGTTCGTCAAATGATGGATGAAATTTCTGATGCTTTTTTTGAAAAAATTTAGACTACTGTTGATATGAAGATTGAAATTAATGATGATGACATGGCCCTTTTGGAATATTATTTATCTAAGTATGAAGATGATGCTTATAAAGCTTCAAAAGCTATAGGTATTTTTGGAAATCAAGTCCAAGATTTATTTAGTAAGATTTCTACCTATAATCAAGGTATTAAAGATTGGTTAGGACAAGAACTTGGTGGAAATCGTTTTCGTGGAATGACTATGGATGATTTAGATCATTTAACTGATCCAGATGTATTAAGAAAAATTATGCATGGTGATTTTACTCAAGAGCAAATAGATGCTATTAAAGAATGGCGAGATGGCCTTTTAGAAGCAAATCAAGCATTGTTAGAAATTAAACAAAATATTGTTGATAAAGTGAATGATGCTTTTGATAGTTTCAATGAAAAAGTTGAAAATGCTTATGATAAATTTGATATTTATAATACAGTATTAGAAACATTTAAGGATATTACTGATTTAATGGGATAGTAGATTAATAGAGATTAGTTAAAATTAATTTCTTAGTTAAATGATGCTATGTTAGAATCATCAAAAATTTAGTTAGAAACTGCTAAAGATAGATATAATGCTTTACAGGAAAGTTATGCTATGGCACAGGCAGCCTATAATAATGCTATTGCTAATGGTGATGAAGATATGGCTCATAAGTGGGAAGAGACCTTGTAGTCAACCTAGGAGGCTTTAAATGATGCTCATGAAGAATATTATGATAGATGGCAAGAAACTTCTGATTTAATTCAAGAAATATTTGAAACTATGATGGATAATATTGTAGCAGAATTTGATAAAGCTATATCTGGAGCTTTTGGTTCTCTTGAATATTTATAGGATGCTTTTAATAGAATTAGTGATGAAGATACTCATTATTTAGAAGATTATGATACTTTATATGAATTAAATAAATTATAGAGAGAAATTAATAAATTATTAACTGATACTCGTGGAGTTACTAATAGATAGGAAATTCTTGAATTACAAAAATAGATTACAGAATATCAAGAAAAAGGAGCAGATTTAAGTTAGTATGAAGTTGATGCTTTAAGAGCTAAATTTGAATTATAGTAGGCTTATAATGATTTATAGCTAGCAGAAGAAGCTAAATAGACTGTTCGTTTATAGAGAGATATGGATGGTAATTGGGGTTATGTATTTACTGCTAATGAAGATGAAGTGGCTCAGGCTGAATAGGAATATGAAGATAAATTACATGAATATCAACAGTTAAATGCAGAATATATCTAGACCTTACAAGAGAAAGCATTAGAAGCTTAGTCTACTTATAAAGATATACTTCAAGAAATCATGACTGATGTTACTTTAACAGATGATGAGCGTTAGGCTCGTATTGAAGAAATTAATGCTTGGTTATAGTAGCAAATAGGTTTCTTTGAACAATAGTCAGAAGTAGTATTTGAGAATTAGGCTGGTACTTTACAGAGAATGTTAGATACTTATAAAGCGTCTAATGCTGAATTAATTGATTCATGGAGTGAAACATTATTATCTCAATTAACTGGTATAAATGATTTTGATTCATATCTTCTTCATTGGGCTGAATCAAGTCAAGATTATCAAGATAAACTTCAAGAAGCATTAAATCAAAGAACGCATATGTTTTAGGATGTCCTTGAAGTTACTGGTACTTCAATAGGAGGTTTTAGTGATACTGTTAATACAGCTATGTCATCTATTTTAGATTCTGCTCATTAGACTTAGGATGAAATAGTAACTTTAGCTGATGTATTAAACAATAATTTTGGCTCTGCTATTTAGGCTGCTATTGCTTGGCAAAATGAATTTTCAGAATCTATTGCTGATACTGTTGCTTAGACTGAACATTTAGTTGAAAATATTAATTAGTTAATTTATATTTTGACTTAGGTGCGTTCTTATAATCCAGCAAAATAGACAGAAGAAGACTTCTTTAATTCTGTTATTGCTGCTATTACTGGAAATGGGTCTTGGGCCGATGCTCAATAGGCTTTTCAGCAATATTATCAAGCTACAAAATACACAGGAACAGATACTACATTTACTCCATATGATACTGGCGGCTATACTGGTAGTTGGGGCAGTGAAGGGAAACTTGCTATATTACATGAAAAAGAAAATGTATTTAATGCCGAAGATACAGAGAATTTATTAGATGCTGCTACCATACTTAGAAAAATTGATTTGTCAACTGATCTAATGTCTGGCGGTATTGGCCAATTATAGATTCCAGATTTAAGTGATATGGATATTACAGTATAGCAAGAAGTTAATATTAATGCTGAATTTCCTGATGCTACTGACAGAGAAGAAATTGAAGAGGCATTTGATAATTTAGCAAATAGAGCTATTCAATATATCAATCGTAAAGATGAATAATATAAAAAGATGTGAGTTTTTTATACTCACATCTTTTTTTTTGGTCAATTATAAACAATTTTTCTTTATTATCTTTTTAATTTATATAGAAGATTTTTGAGTTAAAGGAGAGATAGCAAATGCCTGAAGATAAAGACGTTTCAGAGTTATCAGAACAATTATTCGAAGCAATTGATGCTATCGTAAAAGAACGCTTAAAACGTTTAGACTTTGATAAAACGATAGTTGCTACAGTAACTGATATATCCAAAAGTATTTATGGACGATATTAGGTCACTACTGACAGCAATATTATTTTTACCGCTTATGCTGATATTACTACTTATCAATTAAATGATAAAGTTTATATAAGGATACCAGGCGGCGATTATACCAAATAGAAAGTAATTACAGGTCGTTATATTCCAGAAAATATATAGACAACAATACCAGAAGATATCCCGATTACAGTTTAGCGGATAATTAATACTGTTAATGAATTAATTAAAGGGCAAAAGGAGGAAGAGGAAAGTGGCAGTTAAATTATATCCCCCTCAGTTGGAAGGAAGTTTACCAGCTTTTGTAAACACTTATGATACTTTTTATGAAGATAAAAAAATTGTTATTAGTACAACTTTAAAAATTCCTTTTGGGATTAATCGTGCTGTAAGTGTAAATAGTATAGCTAACGTAGCTATTAAAATACGAACTACATCTACTAATACCTATTTAGTTTCAGATGAATTTGCTACCTAGTGTGATTTTGAAACTGGTAATGCTATTTTTACTTTTTATTATAAAGATGGAAAAAGTTATTTTAATGAAAGTCAATATTATCGTGTATAGATTGCTTTTGTTGATTTAAATGGAGATATTGGATATTATTCAACTGTTGGAATTATTAAATGTATTGCTAAACCAAGCGCCTATATTAGTGCTAGTGCTGATGGGTAGCCTTTTGATGTAGGATAGATTAATATGTTTAATAATACATTTACAGGAAATTATGTATAGAATACTTATTTTGGTGATAGTACTGAAAAAGCATATTCTTATAATTTTAGTATTTATGAAAGTGATGGTAATTTAATAGCAACTTCTGGAGATAGAATACATGATGCAACTTAGGATGCTTATGGAGATAGATCATCAGATAGCTGGCTTTTATATAATAGTTTTGAAGATGGGACAACTTATTATTTATAGTATACAGTTACTACTTTAAATGGACTAACTATTTCTAGTCCGAAATATAAAATTATGAAAGTTATTTCAGTTCCAATAGAATTTAATATTAAACTACATGCTAATAATAATTTTGATAATGGATATATTGATGTAGTCTTAGAAGGGGAATTAGAGAAAAATGAAGCTTTAAAAAGTGGTAATTACTAGAGATTACATATTTTATCAAATTATGATCCAACTACTGTATATTTTATTAAATCAGGTTTAAATACTCAAGAAGATTTAAAAAATTCAATTATCATTTATAAAGAAAAATTAAATGCTTGGTCTTTAACAAAAACAGCATTAATTTCAGCTAAAGAAAACAGAATTGAAAAAACTCTTTTATATCAAGCTCTTTAGGATGAAATAGATAGATTAGATAATGTTTCATTTTTTTCTAAAGGGACTATACATGGATTTCAAGTTAAATTAGAAAATGCAGTTGAAGCTTCTAATGCTTGGGATTTATTAATAATTTTATTAGATGAAATTTTAGAAACTGGGGCAATCGTTGCGAATAATCTTAATGAAAGTTTAGAAAATGCTAATGATGAATTAGGTAATTAGTTTGTTAAATTCAAAGGGACTTATGAAGAATGGCAAAAATTATTTAAATTAGGTTTTATTTATATTTATGTTGAATCTGAATATTGGGGAGAAAAAGCCTATAGTGGGTCATTCGTAATTACTCGTTCAAGTGCTGAATCTAATTTTACCGAATGGATTGAAATTAGTAGATTTACTTTATAGAGTTAGTTTCCATCTACTATTCATCATAGAGATATGACAGTAGAGTAGGGGATTGAATATAAATATGCTTTATAGCAATATAATATACATGATGTTTATTCTGAAAAAGAATATTAGAGTGATGCTAACGGGAAATATAATACTACTATTGCTGATTTTGAAGATGTATTTTTATCAGATGGTGAACGTCAATTAAGAGTGCGCTTTAATCCAAAAATAGCTAAATTTACTACAACAATCCCTGAAAAGAAAGTTGAAACTGTTGGTAGTAAATATCCTTTTATTTTTAGGAATGGTTCAGTTGCTTATAAAGAATTTTCTATTGCTGGATTAATTTCTTACCAAATGGATGAAGCAAGATTATTTTTAAATCAAGCTGAAATGGAAGAAGCTGGTATTCTTGAATATAATTATGCTAGAGGTTTTACTAGTATTGATGGCTATACTAATAGTAGAAGAGAAGCTAATTTTAGATTAAAAAAAGTTGAAACTGATATTAGAGATCCATACACTAATGCTATTTTATATACAGAAGTTAAATATGTTATGGTATATACTAAACAAAACAAACAAGACTATGCTACATAGGTAAAAAATGCTTTTTTTGTGGAAGGCACAGATGACGGAATTGGAAAATGGTTAGGCGAAATTGAAGATTTAGCATCTTATTATGATGATTTAACTATATTCTATAGACCATCTACCGCAAAAGGAGACGAAGTAACTACTTTAGAATTAAATAACTTAGGACCTAAATTAGTATTTTTAAATAGAACTACTAAAGTAAATTTATATTCTAAGAATGAACCTATTTTATTAAGATATACAACTGAACGTGAAGGTGGCTGTTGGCAAGCGGTAAGCAATACTACAGTAGGCTATAAAGTTGATAGATCTTTAAAATTAACTGACGAACCTGATTTAGTTAGATTGGATAAAAATTTAACTGGAGAAAATATTAAAGGTGAAAGATATTTTAAATTAAAAGTATTAGATTGGCTTACCAATGGAAAAATCAAATTATTCCGTTCAGCTACAGAAGGAAATTATTTAGTTCGTTTAATAAAAACTTAGTTAAAACCATAGTAGAAATTAGGACGTATGTTACATGATTTTTCCTGTACAGCTTATGAAATCGCTGAATTAACTTATGATAACTTAGTAGAATATGGCATTGTTGTACCAAAAGCTTTTAGTAATTTTGAAGAGCAATGGGGTTCTATTGATGTTAGAGCGATGATGTATAGTGATAATAAAATATTAAGCGAAGATGGTTTTATAAAAATTACTCCAGATAATATTGCAATGAATAGTGTAATGATAACGCATTTTTCTCCTGGTGATTAGATAAAAGTTATTTATGATGAAGATGGAGAAACTATTTTCACAATAGGTGTTACTGGTAGTTTAGAATTAAATAAAGATGAACGCAATATCATTGAAGTTTGGGCTAAAATGAATCCATCTGTAAGAACTTATAATGATTTTGAGCGTGAATTAATATATTCTTATACATCTGTTACTTTAACAAAATTTGATATGATTTCAGACATAAAAGTTATGACACGAACTGCAGAACAGTTTATTGGTCCAAAAACAAATATTTTAGCTCCTTATGATTTAAGATATTATGCTTATGGCAGACCAGGTGAGGATCAAATTGTGGAAAATCCTTGGACCCCAGAAGAAGGGCGACAACATATTTATGACGATATTGTTGGAAGAAAACATTTAAATTATAATATTGAAACATTAATTGATGAAGATGGAAATGATAGTTCAATTCAAAAATTTTCAGCAGTTAGTATTGATATTTTACATGTATGGAAAAGATAGGTCATTCCAATTTATGCTTATTCTCAAGATTTAAATGAATATACTCATTTTGGTTTAACTCCTTTTAATTAGCCATATGTTAATGGATAGGATATTTTAAGTTATACTTCTGAGAATGATAATGATAATAGTAAAAAAATTAGAGTTTAGACATTTTTTAATGCTTTAAATAAAAATTATATTTCTTCTAATTTATCAAATGCTATTAATGGAGTAGTTTAGGCGACCAGTGCGGAATTATCAAATAAATTATTTGATTTGTCTGAAGTATTTAAGACAGCTAATATTCCATTAAAAGAAATATAGACAGCTTTAACAAAATTAAAAATTTCAAAAAATTTTATAGATAATTTAACTAATGAAGTTGGCCTTGATAATATTTTAGCTGAAATTCATTTAATAACAGTGAATTATGCTGATCCGTATGTAAATAATTATAGTGATGAAGGTTGGGAAGAGACTGGCACAGTAAATCCTAATGATTTATATTCGGTATTAGTAGCAGCTGGATTTTCTAATGATGATTCATTAATTTTTTAGTTATTTGTTAAAAATAAATAGACTGGTGAGTGGGAGCCTTCTACTACTCCTGGATTTAAATATTATGATAATTATACTAAATCTTGGTGGGAAGGTAATGTTGAATATAATCCTAGTTTTAACATTAATGATGCTGAAGAATTTATGATTTATGATGAAGAAAAAATGACAATGACTCAAGATGTAGATATTATTGGTGATAATAATATCTTTTTAGATGAAATTGAAGAAATTACATTATATAATTTAGGGAGAATAAAGCAAATTAACTTAGGGAATGGTGTTATAGCAGAAGTTACTCCTTAGATGCGAATTGTTGATTATGACATTGAAACTTCAAATTTAGAAGTTCGTGAAGCTAAAAATGCTTATTTAAAAGCAAAAGAAGAATATGCAATAGCATTAGATTCAGCAAAAGTTGATATTGGTGATCCACAAGTATTACGCAGTGAATGCGAAACTTTAGAAAAAAAGCTTATTGCTATAGAAGACCAACTTACTTCAGCAGCAAATACTTCTTCATATGAAGTAGTAAAATAGGTAGCAGAAGAACGTATAATAGAATAGAAATAGGCTATGTGGTCTGATAGATTTGAATAGATAAAAGAAATTTTAAAATATTTACAAGAAATGAAAATTTATAAAGAAATAGATACTGATGATGAAGAAGGCATTTCTATTATTAAAGATTATACTTTAAATAATGCTATTACAGAAGATTAGGCTGATGGAATAGTTAAAGAATATATTGATTTTTTAAACGAAAAAATTTTAAATATTCAAACTGGAGAAATTTCAGAAGATGATTTATTTTCTGAATCTAATCGGGGTGGAGTGCAACTTTTAAATAAGAGTGATAGTTCTGCCACTGTAGAAAAAAAATCTTATGATTTTATAGATGAATTTAAATATATAGATATTGATTTTTATACTAATTAGAAAGAAAAAAGTGAAGCAACAATAGCAGAGTATAATGAATAGATTCTTGAATTAGAGGCTTAGATAGGAGAACTATAGGGAGGAGATTTAGATCATATAGAAGATTTTGATGAATTAAATCCTCCACCAGAAAATACTATTCTTTATTATCTATTTTTAATTAATCAATTAGATAATAAATATTCAGAAGAGTTACTAAGAATTAATAAAGAAAAAGCAGATTATGTTAATAGATTATTACAGATTGGTATTGCTGATACAGCACATATTTTAGAAGATATATAGGGTTTGACTGGTAAATATTTAAAAGATAATGCTATTCATCTAATTACTTTATTAAATAAATATATTGAAGATAAAAATAAAAAATTAGATAGTATAAAAGAACTTTGTGTTAATGATTTATTTGAAATTAATAAATTACATACTAACGCAGAATTAGAAGAAAATCGAAAAAAAGATATTTTAGGTATTCTTTTAGGAACAATTGTTCCTTTACCAACAGATGGAAATAATGACCCATCAGATAGTAAGATATATATAACTTTAGCAGGAGGAGCAAATAAATTAGTAGATTTTGCTACTATGGTTAATCGTAATACTAATAGCAATAAAATAAAAGGATATTTATTAGAAAATGAGCCTGATATTGCTGCTTATATTAAAGCATTTGATTTATATGGCGGAGATTTATAGAAGAATATTAGTGCTTTATAGAGAGAAGTGACTTTATTAGAGTCTATTAAAAATCATCCTGGAGTTGAAGGGCAAGATTATAATGTTGATTTATATTTTAAAGATTAGCAAGTATTAGATACTTTTAATAATGCCACTAAGGAAACTAGAGATGATTATGTTGATTAGGCAGAAGCGAATATCCATTCTTGGCTAAATGCTAATCAATATAATTTACAAAATTTAGTTTTTATTACAAAAGATGTAGAACTTAATGATCGAGCTTTTGCTATTTTAGACTTATTTACTGATAAAGTCAATGAATCTTAGGCTACTAATATTAAACGTTTATTAAATGATTATTATCCAGCAGACAATGATTTAACAGTAGAAGCTAATAAATTAGTTCAGCAAATAAAAGCTAAAGATGCTATATATGCTAAACGTATAAAAACTTTAGATAATTTAGTAACTTCTTATAATGAAGCAATAGCAGAAATAGAAACAGAAATTACAAATATTAGAGTTGTAAAGGAATAGATTGAAGCTAAAAGAAAAGAATAGGAAACTTTATTGGATGAAGCTAAAAAATAGTTAAGAATTGCAGAAGAGTCTAAAGATGTATTAGAATCTCCTGAATTTTTTGAAAATATTATTATAAAAAATAAAAATTTATGTTATGATGCTGCAATAATTAATAAATATTTAGATTGGATTTCTTTATAGCAAAAAGGATTGTTATAGCAAGCTGGCTAGATATATGGAAATATTACTACTGGTGATGAATATGGATTATTCTTAAAAAAATATATTGATGCTTATGAAGAAGAAGCATTTGCTTTTTTACATAAATATAATTCTATTATTCAAGATTTAGGATATGGTTTTGATAAAGAAGATGATGATCCTGGCTTATCTCCTGGACTTGAACGATATATGTATGATTTAAGAAATTATGATTTTTCTGTCTATCAAGATATTCTTTATATTGTAGCTAAAAATTTTGATCCATAGAAAGCTGAAGAATTCCTTAATCGAATAAAAGCTGGAGAAGGAAGTTCTACAACTGAAGAATCTCGATTAGAGACTTATATGGAATTAAAACTTTATTTATCTGAATTATTTAAAGGAAAAGAAGCTACTAAGGGAAATGTAGAAACAACATTCGGTGTAATTCGACTTATTCCAAGTATAGAACTTGGAGAAGAAAAAGTTAAGCGTAGTTACAGACTCGTTAAAATACAAAGATGGAGTGAAGTTTTACAAGAGAAATTAAATGAATATTATAATATTTTAAATGAACGTAATAAAATTTAGGATATTAATAGTTCAGCATGGGAGAATTTATAGTCTCAATTAATTGCTCATATTCAAAGCATGAAACCATTATTTATTTTAACTCATTATAATACTTTATATAATGGAATAATTTCTAGAAGTAGTAAAGATTTAGATTTACCATATTTAAATAAAATACAAATTTATTATACTTAGGCAGAAGAATATTATCCAGTAGTAATTTCATTAGGAGAAAATTCATCTATTGTTTCTAATTTAAATAATGGCCATTATTGTATTATTTATGATAATTCTTCTAAATATGAATTATTACGAAGTAATGATGAAAGTAGTTGTAAAAGTATTCCAGTAGTTTTAGATTCTGATTAGAATTATTTTCCATGTATTTATAATAATGAAGGACTTTATTATGATATAACTAGTACTTTTTATGATAGAAGAATAATTCATCAAGCTTCAGATCTTAATTTTAATGAAATAGTCAAAAATGAAGGTGGGGCTGTTTGGTTTACTACCAGATTACCTTTTACCTATACAACTTAGTTACATTCATACCTATATAATATAAATCCTTCTACATTTATGTTAAATACTGATAGTATAGACGGAACTCGATATTTAATTAAACCATCTATTTATAAAACAATTTTTGATGATTATATTGGTTTAATAGTTCATGATATTGATAAAAATGGAGATGAATATGGCAGTTATTTTAAATTATTAGAACTTGATATTGAAAAATTCGCGTTAATAGCAGAATATTTTAATACTTTTAAAGAATTTGAATTAGAAGTATTTAAAGAAGATTTATCTTAGCTAAGACATCATCAAAAATTAATATAGGATTATAAATAGGAATAGAATGAATGGATAAGAATTAGAACGCATTGTGAATTAGTATTAGAGGAATATAATATTAATAAAATGCCTCTTACAGATCCAAAAAGATTATAGCTTGAAAATTTATTATAGACTGCTATAAAAAAAATTAGAGATTATGATAAACTTATTATTTCAGAACAAAATATTATTGCTGATTTGGTAACTGATCCATCATTACAAGAGTATGATTATAAAGAAAAAACTTTAGCTAATTTAAAAGAAAAATTAATGTTAAATGAAGATGATTTTAATTTTCATTATGATATTTATAAACGTAAAATTGATCATTATTTAAATTTATTATTTAATAATATCCCATATGGAATTCTTCTTGATAAAGATATTATGAATAATAAAGATTTAACTAATATTGATGGCCATATTAGTAATGTTTATAATTTTGGGATAGCTTATGCTTTAGAAAGAATTAGGAAATATATGATTGAGTAGCGTGGTATTATAAATTTTAAAGAGGTTATTAATTAGGCTAGTAAATTTGAAGAATATTTAAATATTAATTTACCATTACTGTATTCAGAAGAGAATATAATATATAATAACACTAAATTATATTTTGTAAAAAATGAAGATAAATTTATTCCTTATTTATATTTAAGTGAACAACAATTTACAAATGATGTAATTGAAAATAAAGTGTATTGTACTAAATATCCTTATTTAACCGCTTTTGTAAATTATATTGATTATTATCCAGTTACAGAATTAATTACTTATAATAAAGACAATGAATATTATATTAAAGAAGGTAATAACTATATTTTACAAACTGTAGCAAATGAATAGGATTTTAATATTTTAAAAAATACTTTATTTATTAAAGGGAATGGTGGATTAAAAAAAATATTATTATATCTTTCTGGGAAAAATAATGATGAGAATTAGTATTTAAAAGATATTAAAGAAATTTATGATGGAACATTTGAATTAATACGTAATTTATTAGCACAAATTAGAGGAGACTCTATGACAGTAGAAGAATTATATCTTTTAAGAGAAAAATATTTAAAAGATTTATAGGACAAACAAGATTTATTAGTAAGATTAAATGAAATTACTATTGATGTAAAACCTCTTATTAAAGATATAAATCTTAAATTAGCAGAATTTTTAAGAATATTAACAGTAAAATATATTACTGAAGTAGAAAGGAATTATGGTGTGATATAATGGCATAGAACCCTTTATTAGATTTTGATTTTTTATATTAGTTAGATTTATACAGAAATCGAACTACTTATGCTCGTATTACATCTTTAACTTCAGAAAACTATCCTTGTGAATAGATTGAAGGTATTGTCACTGCTGGAAATATTAATATTGATGGTAATTCAGCTGTTCGTAGAGTATGTTCTCTAACTATTACAACAAATGATTTAAATATAAATAATATTTATTGGGCTTTAACAACTCGAATTAAAGTAGAAATCGGTATTGAGAATAATTTATCTCAATACCGAGTTTCTACTAAAAATATAAAAGATGATAATAATACATTGTTTGATAAAATATAGCAAAGTTATATAGATGGATAGATTACTACTTCATAGTTTAATATTATTCGTTAGGTATATTTTCAATATTTAGAAGCTCAAATTGCTTATAATAAATAGAAAATTACAATAGATGAATATAATGAATCATATAATAAATTTTTAACAGCATTTAATGGAATTAATTTTGGTTTAAAAAAATATCCTGATATTATATGGTTCCCATAGGGAATTTTTATTTTAACTGACTTTAAACCTACTGCTAAAGTAAATCAATATAGTATTAAAATTACTGGAAAAGATAAAATGTGTTTGCTTAATGGAGACATAAGTGGTACTTTTAATGCTGAAACTCAATTAGACGCTGAACGCACTTAGCAGAAAGATGGCGGGTTTATTGACATTAAAAAACCTATTTCTTATATAATTCGTGAAATGATACATTATTATGGCCAAGAAAATTTTCATAATATTGTAATAAAAGATATTGATAACTTGTCTTTAAAAATGTTAGCAAATAATACTGGACAGAAATTATATCTAATACAAGATATGCATACTGAAGAAGTAGTAGATATATCAAATGGGACCACATTATTACCTGCTATAGATTATTATTATGAAGAATTACCAGATTTGACTGTTAATTTTAATCATTTACGTAGTAATTTTGTTTTCTAGACTACTTCTGGTGAAGATAACCGAGCATTAATTGATATTAATAAAGATCCAACTATTTTAATAAATAAAGAACATACAAAGTAGTTTGTTGTTATAAAAATTGAAGATGGAGAAGATATTGGATATGAATTAGTAGAAACTTATTATCCAGAAGATTTAATAGCGGCCGCCGGAGAAACTGTAACTTCTATTTTAGATAAAATAGTAAAAACTTTTGGAGCTTATGAATATTTTTATAATTTAGAAGGATAGTTTGTTTTTCAAGCAAAAAAAACTTATGTGAATACTGCTTGGAATAATATCGAGCCAATTGATGGAGAAAATGAAAATTTGATTTTACCAGAAAAAGTTGCTAAAATAGTTAAATATAGTTTTGATAGTGGACGATTAATTACTTCTTATTCAAATAATCCTCAAATGGGGAAGATTAAGAATGATTTTACTGTTTGGGGTAAAAAGAAACTATCTTCTGGAGAAGAAATTCCAATTCATATGAGATATGCTATTGATAAAAAACCAGAATTTTATTGGTCTTATCCTCGTATTACTGAAGATAGCGAAGGAAATAAAGATTATACTTATAAAGATGGAAAAGGATATATAAGTGAAGATTTCTTTAATTATACAGTTAAAAGAAAATTAGTGTATTCTTTATTAGATGAATAGCATGTAATATTAAATGATGAGAAATATGAAATTGTTGATTGGCGTGAAATCATTTATTAGATGGCTCTTGATTATTTAAAATATTGTCATGATGACGATTTTGAAGTAAAAATTCAATAGAACAATTATAAAATTTTTACAAATATTAATACTAATTTACCAATAGAAATGAGACCATATGAACGTGGAAAAACTGGATATGAGCAATATTATCATGATATTGAAGGATTTTGGCGAACTTTATATTTGCCATTAGAAGAAATGGAAACTATTAAAATTACTGATTCAAGTAATATTCAATTAATAAATAAAAATGATTTTTATAAAAAAATTACTTTAGATGATGGAGTTTTGAAAAAAGAATATGTTGGTCCTTGGAATAAAAATATTATTGAAAATCCAGCAGCCTTATTATTTTGGTTTGACTTTTTTGATGCAGATTCATTAGGGCTAGGGCAATTTTCTGTTCCAGCGATTGGGGACAGACAAAAAATTGATAATAATGATAGCGTAAGAGCTATTTATTATAAAGCTGTCCCAAACGTTATTTTAATAAATGAAGAAGATAAACAAAAATATGAAGATAGTGGACGATTATTAGATAATTATGCTTATTTAAATGTAGATTTATCTAATAGGGCAGCATTAAAAACATATTTATCTGATGGAAGAATTAGAATTAGCACTAGAAGTATTACAGCTCAAGAAGTAATTGATGATTTAGTTTATAAAAATGCTTATAGCAATGAAACAATAAGTTTATAGACGGTTCCAATTTATTATCTTGAACCAAATACAATAATCTCTGCTCGTGACGGAGAGCGTGCGGTTAATGGTTATTATATTATAAATAAAATTACATTGCCTTTAGCGTATAAAGGATTAATGAAAATCACTGCCATTAAAGTGCCTGAACGGACTTATTAACAACAAAGGGGGAAATTATTATGGCAATGAGATTAGTACAATTTAGATATTATGGAATAAATCATCCAAATTAGAAAAATAATTATCCTCGTGTAGTTGAAAGAGAGGGAAAAGAAAGACTAGTTTTATGGCCAGAAGCTTATACTTTTGAAAAATATGGTAATATAAATTATATAAAAATTTAGACAGTGCCAGGAACTAGAATTTACTTAAATAGAAGTCTTTGGAATGGCGGTTCTCCTTTTGTCGTAGGAAATACAGGAATTTTAGAAATTTCTGTTAGGAAAAGAATTACTGAAGCTGAAAAACAAGACCCTAATTTCGATAATTCTTTAATGGTTACGGGTTTTGCTCTTGATGCTTAGAGTAAAGAAACAATTAATACTTTAGAAGACGGATACTTAATTATTACTATTGCTTATGAAGTAGAAGATTAGAGTACAAAAAATGTAGGTAAGGAGGGCACTTAAATGGCAACACGTATGCTTTAGTTCCGATATTATGATGAAGGTAATGAAAATAATAATCCAAATTGGAAATGGCAGTTATACTGTACTGCTAATAGTTTTAAAAAATATTCTCCTATGACAGCAATTGGAGTCCAGACTCTTCCTGGAACAAAAATTTATTTAAATGGTAGTATTACTCCTATTATTATTGGTAATTCTGGAATTTTTGAATTAGATGTAGCAAATACTTCTGCTACTATTAATAATTTTCGAGTAGATCAAGAAAGTATGAAATTAATTCGAGATTTATAGAATGGATATATTATTATTGATATTGTCTATGAAGAGCAAAAGGAGGTTGACGTATGAGTTTATATGGTAATATAAAAAAGATTGGAGCTGCCTCATTCCAATTTGATAGAGTTTATCATTCAAGAACTGAAATGGACTTAGCAGCGGCAAAAGATGGGGTTTATGCTGGCCGTTATGTTTTAGTTGAATATGGAGAACGTTTTGAAAATCTTCCTATTACTCAAGAAGTGCATAATGCATTAGACTATTTAAGTCATCATCAAAATTCAATGACTTCTGAAAATTGGACAGAATTTTTCCAAAATTATAAACATATTGGTTTAACTGATCCACAGTTATAGGCTGATTTTATGATTGCTCCATATAGCACTCAAGAAAAATATTTAACTCAATTGTTACAAGATTTAAATAATAGGTTAGAAACTGTAACTAGTGATTTACCGGCTAGTGTTATTGAATATCTTGGATAGCCTAATATATATTTAAGAATAGATCCTGATACAGGAGCAAAAACATAGGTTATTGAACGTGATGAATTTCTAAATAGTGAAAAATTAGATTTATAGAATTATGGAGCTATTTATGATTCAACTGTTTGGTAGAAAATTTATATTTAGAATCAAGATAGATATGTCATGGTGGCTGAACTTAATGCGATGGCTCCTAAATTAGACGTTGAAGAAAAGTCTCCTTTAACATATACTCCTACTGGAACAGCAGAAGGAGAAAATACTACTACAACATAGATTCCCAATGATGAATAGATTGTTGCAGGAAAAAAAGATGAATATGGAAATTTTGAAATTGTTAAATTAACTAATGCTATTGAAACTTATAATAAATCATATTTTGATACTACTGTAGATACTGAATTAAGATATTTATTACATCAACCTCGTGTCATTTAGGTAGAAGCTGGTAATAATACTGTTGATTTTCATAAAAATGGTTTTAATATGGCATATAGCTATGGAGAAAAAGAAGGACCTTCAACAATTTCTTTAATTCCAAAAGGATTGACTGATTATGAAATTGTAAAAGATAAATTAACAGGAGAGCCTATTAAAGATGCAAATTAGATTCCTTTAGCAACTTTAAATAAAAAAACTGATGTAGATGGAAAATTACTATATATGAACATGCCAAGTTTTGGTAATGCTATGAATACAATTTATGATCTTTTATATGGTTTTCCAGATGCTACAGAAGAAGAATATAAACATGGCGTATTACGTCCTTATTTTAGATAGTTTTTAAGAGATTTTAAATTTACTCTTTATGCTACAGTTAGAGATGCTCTTACTCAAGAAATTCATGATATTACAATAGATGGCAAAAAAATTCCTATTACTGATACATTAGAAAAATAGGATGAAAATGGAGAATGGCATGTAACAACAAGAATCCCAACTTTTGATTATAATAGCTTATATAATAAAGATATATAGCCAGAAGGTCTTATAGCTGCTCGATATTATGATAAGACTCAAGAGCCAATTGTATTAAAAGAGTTACCAAAGCAACGACCAGAAGATGAAACTAATTTAGTATATGTATTAGCAAATATTCAAGGTGGAACTACTAATTTAACTAAAGATAATATTTATAAATTTACTATGCATGTTCCTACTGGGGATGATGATGATCCAAATTTCAGTATTTTAGCTAATATGGCTCCTGAATTAAAAAAATTAGTATAGATCAATGGTACTGGTTTAGCTGGAATTTTATCTAATTTATTTGGGGAAAGAGATCCTATTACAGGGACAACACGTTATTATTTATATAATGATTGGACAACAACTTCTAATGGAAAAACTAATATTCCAACAATTTTGAATAAACCTTATACTGTTGGCGGTTATTTGGAAACTTTTGCTTCTCGTAAAGAAGATTTATTTTTATTAGATGGCCGGGACACTGAGGCTACCCCAGCAAAAAGGAGTGGTGGAGCAACAGTTAATTAGCATCATTATATAGATACAATTATTTCAGATGAATTTACTGGTGGTCATTATGAAATGGATTTCGATACTTGGCAGTTAAAAAGTAGAGCTAGTGCTGAAGAAATTTCAATAATTACAAGCTGAAAGGACATCAATGTATAATTTATTTGTTCTTTTTTTTAAATATAATGAAAAAGTTAAATAAGAGGGGAGCGTAAATAAAAAATGGCGTTAAATTTTGTTAAGTTTTCACGTGGTTCAGCACAAAGTTATGAAAATTTAAAACAAGCAAATCGACTTGAATCTGATGCTTTATATTTTATTTATGATAAAAATAACCCCGAAGATGGTGGACTTTTATACTTAGGTAAAGTTTTAATAGGTGGCACTGGTTTAGCCGGTGCCACTAAATTAAGCGAATTAACAGATATAGATTCTGCAAAAATTAAAAATTTGTCAGATGGGATGATACTTCATTATAATGGATTATCTCAAGTCTGGGAGCCTATTGATTTAACTGATGCTTTAGAAAATGCTGGTATATCAATAGGTGGAGGCAGCACTCAAGCAGGTATCCATGTTGATTCGACTACTAAAACAGACTCAGAGAGTTTATCTGGGGCATTAGCTAAGGTAAATTAGTCACCAACTGAAGGGGATATTGTATTTGTAAACAATATTCCATATATTTTTAATGGAACTAGTTGGCAAAAATTAGTTGGTACAGATTTAGATGATAGAGTAACAACTTTAGAAAATAAAGTTTCATCAATTGAAAATAATATTTCTGATTTACAGGATGGTTTAACAGCAGTTGATGGAAAAATTGCTGATGCTATCTCTAATGCTAATCATTTAACTTATTAGATTCAAGATAGTTTACCTGTTATTACTGATAGTAATGTAGGAAATTTAAGTAATTCAATTATTTTAGTAAGAAATTCTAATGAGTCTGGCGATAATCTATATGACGAGTATATGGTTATTAATGGCTCATATGAAAAAATGAATACTATTGGATTACCTACATTAGAAGGATACGTTACAACTCAAGATTTAAATTCTGCTGTTGGAAATCTAAATAGTTCTATTACAGCAGTTGATAATAAATTCAATGATTATGTTTTAAAAACAACTTATAATGCTGAAGTTGGTAATTTAGCTACTTTAGCTGCTGCTGTTGAGAAAGAATCTACTACTCTTGTAGATGAAATCATTGAATTAAATGAAAGACTCCAATGGACTGAGTTAGATCCATAATATTTGAAAGGAGATAAAAATAATGGCTAGTGTATATTTTAAGAGAGGCCATCAGGCTGCGTTAAAAGCATTAACTACTTTTACAGAAGGTGCATTTTATTTAACTGATGATACTAATCGTTTGTATTTTGCTTAGAGCGCAAATAATTTAGTTGAATTAAACCAATTTATTAAAATTCATAAAGGAGAAGGATTGCCTTCTGCTAAAACAGGAGAAATTTTAGAAGAGGGTGATTTTTATTATCTTGAGGCTTCTAATGTTTTAGCAATTTATAAAGATGGTAATTGGATTCAGATTAATCCAGATACAACATTAGTTCCAAAAGTAGACTAGGCTTTTTCTGTTAATGCTGAGGCTCAAGCAAATTTAGCTCAGGTAAGCACAAGTTTTGCTGATTCTAAAGGAAATACTGTTTCTGGTAATTTTAAAATTAGAGGTAGCAGTGATGTTAATGTTACTGTAAACCAAAACGGCGAAATTGTTATTAGTGCTACTACTGATAAAACAAATACTACTTATACTATTGGCACTGTCGCCAATAATGCTGGCGGGACAATTCGTGTAACTGATAATTTAACAAATGCAAATCAAGATATTAGTATTAATGGTAGCGATGGTATTATTGTTTCATCAGATGCTAATGGCAATGTAAATATTAGTGGCTCTAATCCTATTAGTAGTGTTGCTAATGCTTTTGATGAAAAGGGTGCTTTTGTTACTCATGTAACTCCGAGTGTTGGTAAAGCTAAGGATTCTGCTCCTATAACTCCTACTATTTCTTATGGTAAGGGGGATACTCCTTCAACTGCTGTTTTTGCTAATGGTACAGCTGCATTAGATATCTATACAGCAGGTTAGATTGATGATTTATTAGAAGCTTAGAAGAGAACTCTTGATGCTATGTCCTACTTAGGAACATTAGATTAGGATGGCGCTTAGGCTGCTTTAACTAATGAAAATCGTAGTGTTGGTGATACTTTTAAAGCTAGTGAAAATATTACTTTAGCTTCTCCGAAAGTGGAGGCAAAAACTGGTGATTTAATTATTGCTAGTGGATCTGATGATGATATCGTTTGGGAAGTAGTACCATCTGGTAATGATCAATTTATTGAAATTGAAGGATCAACTAGTGGGAAATCTTTAACACTTAAAGATAAATTTGATAGTAATAGCACAGTAGGCCAAATTCGTTTCTTAGAAGATGATTCTGCTACTGCTTCAAAGATTAATATTATTGCTACTGGTTCTGGCACTAATAATAATCAAATGAAGTTCTAGATCAAACACGGTGCAGCAGGTACTGGGACTGCTTAGACTTATACTGCTGCTACTGGGACTAGAGTTCAATAGACTGGAACAACATTAACAATTCCAACTGTTTCAGCTATTTCTATTGATGAACATGGCCATATTGCTAATATTTCAACTGTTAATTATGAGTTAACTGATACTCATGCTACTCTTAATAAACCTACTTTACATGTTGATGCTGAAAGCAATGTTGGTATTTATAATATTGGTCTTACTTTAAGCGGTGAAGCCGGAGCCGGACAAAGCGTAGCTTTTAAATTAACTTCTGATAATTTAACTATTACAAAATTAGCCAATAAGGATGGTCTTAAAGCAAATCTTGAATGGGGCAGCTTTTAATTAAAGGACAAACTTATTTAAGATAAGAGATATAATTTTCATATTCCATTGAAGGAATATTCTATAAGGGGGAAAATTCTTTCCCCCTTATTTTTATTATATTTTTATGGAGAAAGGAGCACGAAAAATGGCAGAAATTTTTCAACCAGTAAGAGGCACAGAAGAAGCCATTAAAACTAAATATTCAGATATTCATGAAGGCTATCTTTATTTTGCTTATGATACTGGCAATATCTATATAGATAAAAATGGAGCTCGTTATCAAATGGGTAGCAATTCAACTGGTATTATCTATACTAATGGCAATAATACTAGTATTGTTAAAGCAGATCCAGAAGATGACGCTAGCACAATTTATTTAATGAATACATCTGCTTTAGAAAATCCTAACTCACTTCCTTAGCCAAATAGTTTAATATTAAACACTGATGGTAGATTCTTTAGAGTTTTATCTATTGATGAAGCTACAAAAACAATTACTGTAACTTTACTTGCTGTTAGTGGGACAGGCGGCGGCACAGGTGGTGGCGGCGGAGAAGGACCTATTGTATCATCTCGTGATGTTGATATTACTTGGGATACTGATACAATATCTACTGGTCGTATTTTTATTTATAAACAAAATTATAATGCTATATTTATTCCGACAACAACTGCTGTTGGTGATACTACTTGTAATGTAACTTTTATTATTAATGATAAAGAAAATGGGACTACAAATACTATTGTTGAAAATAATGTAGAAAATGGAGCAAGACTAGAATTTGATACATCTATTTTACCAGAAAGTTCTAATATTTCTCTTCAAGTTATTGTAACCTCTGATAACTCTTAGTATAATCATGGCTTAGGTTATTAGCGTAACATAACAAGTTTACGAGTAGTACGTATGGAATTAGAAAAACCATCAACTGGAGCTTACCAAGCATTAGTAAAAAGCGATGATTTATCTGGTATTTTAACTTTAAGGTATCGTCCAGTTGGAGATAGCTCTTTATCTTTTGTTTTACATACTTATATTGATGATGAAGAAATAAATAATGGAGTAGCTATTCCTGCTTCTTACTTAAATTAGATTGTTCCAGTAACTGTTGAGAGACAATCTCATGGAGTTCATTCTATTAAATTTAGAATGAGCACAACAATTAATAATAACACAGTATATTCTAATTATATTGAATATGAAGGGGCTTGGGCTTCTCCAGGAGATGAAACTCCAATTATTTGGATCGGCGGATATGATAAAGTTGTTACTAATTATGAAAACTCTTATATCCGTTATATGGTATTTGACCCTGTAAATTATGCAAATGGTATGCCTGCAGAAGTACATCTTTATAAAGATGGTATTGAGGTTTCTCAAATTGATGCTAATTATAGTGATGACAATTGGTTAGTTTGGGATATTTCAAATATTTATACTGTTAATGAAAATCAAACTATTACTAGAAATAATTTTGCTATTGTTTGTGGCGGTACTCGTGTGAATATTCCTGTTGACATTACGACAGAAGGTTCTAGAGAATTAGGATTAGTTGCTCCAAGTAATTTAATTCTTAATATGACAACCGCTGGACGTTCTAGTAGTGAAATTAAGAGAAATAGAAATAAATTTGAAAGTACTGTTAATACTAGCAGTATTACAACAGAATTAAGAAATTTCAACTGGCAAAATAATGGTTGGAAAGATAGTACTAGCGTTGGAGCTGATGGTGTTGATAGCGGTGCTTATTTATCTATTGCGAATGGAGCCAGTGTTTCAATTACTAGAGCAGGCAATGGACTAATTTTAAATGGTTCTAAAGATTATACTTTTGAACTTCGTTTTAGAATTAGCAATGTTCAAGAATATTCTACTTTAGTAAGAACTATTCCAAAATATTTCTATATGATACCTTCAGAGGATGAGGAAGGAAAATGGGTTCCTACTTATTCTTCATTTATAAATAATGATGGTGATGAACAATATTCTGGACCTTCTTTGTTTGAAGAAGAAATTGAAGCTGCTGGTTATAAAATCGGTGTAGATCAATATGGTAACTTATTAATGGATGAACAGAACAGCTTTAAAACAGTTGAGACTGAAAAAGGTGTTGTACTTAAATGGTTAAATAATGATAATTATGGATTCTGTATTGGTACACAAGAAGCTTTCTTTAAGACTCCATCCGGAGTTGCAAATGTAAGATATTGCGAAGATCAAGTAATTAATATTGCAATGGTCGTATCTCATACTGATAAAGTCTGCTATATTTATTTGAATGGTATTTTATCAGGTGCTGTTGATCTTCCTACTGGTACTGGAGCTTCATTTACTGTTAATCAACCATTTGTATTTAATTCTGAATTCTGCGACTTTGATTTATTCAGATTTAGAATTTATGAATTGGGTCTATCAATGCCATAGGTCATTCATAATTATTTATCTGATATGCACAGTATAGTTCTTTATGATGAAAATCAGTTAACTGATCCATTAGATGATACTGCTTTATCTTATGAGTTATTAGTTAAATATAATAAAGAACATCCTGAAAATTTAACAATGCCTTATGCTACTTGGCTCATTGAAGATACTAATGATGAAAGATTATCTTATAAAAAAGGTAATAATAGACCAATGACAATTGAATTTGTTAATCCATCCTTAGATTAGGCTTTAGAAAATGGAGAAATTACTCCTTTCTATTATTACACTCATTGTCCAAGTTTCTACGCTGAGCATATAGATCATAATGTATAGGGCACTTCTTCTTAGAAATATCCAAGACGTAATTATAAATTAAAATTTAAAGGATATGATCCTAAAAAACTTCCTCCAGTTTGGAAATACACTTATGGACCTTTGGCCGGCAAGTCAGTAACTAAAGATTATTATTTTTATAATAATGGAGAATTAGTAACTGTAGAAACTGTAGATGAAACTACTGGAGAAACTAAAGTATCTCCTATGACAGATAAAGCTTAGTTTAATAAAGACACTATGAAAAAATTAGCTAAGAAATATCATATGGATACTGAAAGTTTTGGTACTAATAAATTTACTTGGAAAATTGACTTCATGGAATCTTCTGGCATGTATAATACTGGGTTTGCTAATTTGATGGGCAATTTAGTTCATCCTCTTTATACTAAGCATCCATTAGAGGATTATAATCTTGGTATTGACACAAAAGATATGAGAACTTCCGTCTACGGATTCCCTGTTTTAACATTCCATAAATATGCGAATGGTAAATATGAATATATTGGACGTTATAATATGAATTTAGACAAAGGCTCTAATGAATATTATGGTTTTGAAGAAGAAATAGAGCAACCATACGTTCCAACTCGTATCAAGAAAGTAAAAAATGAAACAACTAATTTATATGAAGATGTTGAATATTAGCCAACAATAGCAGAAATAGCTGAATGTTGGGAATTGAAAGATAACCAAGGTACTTGGTGTTCATTTAAGTATCCAGATCAAGCCGCTAGAGAAACAGGATTTATGACTTTGCAAGAAGGTACTAGTGGAGATGGGGCAAAATTAGAAATTCTTAATCACTATGAATATCGTTATAGTTATTATGGAGATCAACTAGATGCTGCTTATGAATATAAAGGATTCACTGATCCAGATACCCAAGTAACTTATAGTAATAATGGTTAGATTAATAACTATATTTATGAAAAACATAGCAATTTAGAAAAATTATTTAACTGGGTTGATTCAACTAATCCAGAAGCCGCTACAAACTAGACTTTAAGTGAGCCTAAGACTTATAGTGTATCTTCTACTGTCTCTGATGACAATAGTATTACTTATCAGGCTGTTTCTACTGGATTATGGAATGCTACATTCACTAAGGATACAAAAGAATATCGTCGTCAAAAATTTAAAGCTGAATTTAGTGAATGGCTTGATTTAGAATATTGTTTAACATACTATGTTCTTACTGAACTTTTACTTTGTTATGACTCTCGTGGTAAAAACTGTATGTTAGCTACTTTCGGCCCACAGCATGCAGGTGGAAATTATATTTGGTATCCTATCTTTTATGATATTGATACTCAATTAGGCCTTAATAACTCTGGTGCTTACTTATGGGATTATGATGCCGATGTTACTAAAGACAATATTTTCTCTACTCCTACAAGTGCTTTATGGAATAATCTTTACGATTTATTTTATGATGATATTGTAAATAAATATCGTGTATTAAGAGGTATTTCTAATCCTTCAAGCACTGATTTAAATATTAATGGCTCATTAACTTATTAGAATATTGTTGGTGCTTATGAATGTAATCCAGATGTATTTTAGTCTTATGCTATGCGAGGCGTTAGACCAATTATAGCCATGGGACTTGATGAATACTATAAATTCTTAGCTCCAGCATTAACTCCAACAGATTATGCTAATGGGAAATTATACGCTGGTTATTATGATACTTCAGGGACCCATTAGTATTAGGATGAAATTACTTATGCTTATTGTGCTTAGGGAGATAAAAAACTTACTACAGAATTATTACTTCGTAACCGTTTAAATTATATTGATTCTTGGTGGTTAGGCGGAGATTATCGTGCTGGTGTTGTTGAAAATTAGATTTTTATTAGAGCTAATGCTAACTAGCATGATACTTCTGACTTAATCCTTGACAGTGATACTGTTAGTAGTTTAACCGCAGATTAGAGAAGTTAGGGATATGTATTGAAAAAGTATCCATAGGATTATTTCGATGCTCGTCCAGGAGCAAAAATAAAACCTTTCTTACATCAATATGTATCATACTTTATGGATAGCTAGCCATCAGTTCCAGTTAAATATGATGGTAGTTCTGGTCAAGAAGATGGCGTTTGGACTAATGTAGATAATGCAAAATTAGTTGCCTTTAAGAGCACCCCTGATTTAACTTAGCAAATTACATATATCCCAGGTGGAGATTACATCTCTTCTCTTGGAGATATTAGTTTGATGTATCCTAACTCTTTATAGATTTTCCATGGACAAAGAATGTTAGATTTTAAACTTGGTTCTGATATTCCAGGTTATTCAAATCCATTAATTAATTCTAGTTCAGACTGGAGTTTAGCTACAATGCCATTATTAAAGAGTGTTAATATTAGTAAGTTAGAGAGCTTTAGTAAAGAACTTAATCTAACAGGTAGTTCTAAATTACAAGAGTTCCGTGCTTTAGGTTCAATTATTGAACGTATTAACTTTGCTCCAGGTGCTCCATTACATACAGTACATTTGCCATAGACTATGACTACATTAAGTTTAATTTAGCATCAAGATTTAACTGATATTCTCACTTCTATGCCAGTAGTTGTAAAAGAAGATGAGAACACTCCTGGCAAATATAATTATCAAGATCCTTCTACTTATAGAGGTTTATATATTGAAGGAGTTACTGATTATACTCCTAGTAAAGCAAATCTTGGTCATAATTTAAGTACTTATGAGGTGTAGGGCGGTGGATTAGGTTATAATTCATATATTATTCTTAAAAATTTATATGATTTAAAAGAAAAAGCCACTTCAAAGAATACTTTAAGTATTGGCCTTACTGATGTTGAATGGACTCCTTATGTAGCTGTTGAGAAAGGTACTCCTTATGATACTAATGAGCATTATTATTTATTAAATGACCATAGCTCTTTTGAAGATTATAGTTATGTTGATAATGCTACTTGGATAGATAATTTAAATAATAATCTAATATATACATATAATGAAAAATATGTTGGAACAGAGGCCGAAAAGACAATTACTTCATTACAATTATTTGATGATTTAATTGCTTAGTATGAATTAGCTAAAGAAGCTTTAACTACTAGTTAGTTCTCTAATTTAGTTAATACAACAGATGCTACAATTCCAACAATAACTGGTTCTTTATATGTAAGCAATGATAGCGATCATAAAATTAAAGAGACAGATTTAACTTCAATTTATACATAGTACTTCCCATATTTATAGATTTCTGCTAAATATGTAAAAGAATCTAATGTAACTAAATATGTTCGTGTTTATGAAGATACTGGTATTGTTGAAACAATTGAAGCCTTACGTTCAGATGATATTCATCCGTTACCTCCTACTAAAAATATTCCTACGAAAGCAGGATATGATTTCTTAGGTTGGTCTAAAGATGTTCAAGGAAACCAGATGTTCTTAAAATATCAAATTGATGTAAATACTGGAAATGGTAGTTATGTTGATATTGAAAATTCAATGAACGCTTTTAGTTTTGATAATAATAATTCTGTTTTAACTTTATATGCTTAGTATCGAATTCATTAGAATCTAATTACTATAAAGCAAGGAGAAGAAACTATCGGCGGTTATTTAATTGATACTGGTTCTGCTTTTAAAGCACCTTCTCAGATTTATAAATATGTCGATGGACGCATTGATTCTTCTGTTTTGTATGATTATATTCCTTATAAAGATGATAGTTCACTAGAATTTGATAAAACATATCATTTTGTTGGCTATTCATCTTCTGAAACAGATAATACTACAATAACTTCTCCAGTACCTGATTATATTAATAAAGATATTACAATTTATACAGTATTTAGTATCGCAGAAGTTTATGATAATGTTTTAATGGATAATAGTTATTATGGAGTAGAAACTCGTACTATTGATAATGTTTCTTATAATATTTTATATCTAACTGATAAAGCTAATAGTTTACAAGGAAAAATTACTTTACCTAATAAGGTAAATGGAAAAATAATTACTGGCTTTAATAATCGTACTTTCGCTACATATTCTAATAATACTCAATTTTCAGAGCATCGTCCTGATAATATTACTCATATTTTCTGGGAAAGAGGTAGTGAATTAGCTCTTGTTGGTGAATATGCCTGCTTCTATTGGCAAGGATTAAGATATTTTGAATTACCTAATTATAATACTAGAATTTCAAAAGAAGCATTTGAACATACTACTAATCTTTTCAAAGATATAAATCAAACAGTTATGGATGAATTTTTTGATAAAATTACTATTTTAAAATTATCTTGTTTCCTTTCAATGAGTACTAGTGATTATAATGAAAAAGGAAATACTAATTTAGGCGATAAAACAATTAATTTACCAAATATATTAAAAGTAGAAGACACTACATTTGCGGAAAGTGTTATCAGTAATATAGTATTTGGTAGTCAAGAAAATACTGAATTAGATTAGGGTAATTGGACTCCAGGTCGTGGTAGTTGGAATGGAATTTTATCTGGAACAACAGCAAGTGGCGGTTTTGTTAATACAACTCCAACAAAAGTAACTTATTTTAGTAATGCTGATAGTTCATTAGATAATTAGGTAAAATAGGAGTTAGAAAATAAATTAGGTGAAAGCACTGAAACTCATATTGTTCATTAATATATAAGGAGGTTTACAATAATATGACTAGACAAGTTTTTTATAAATACCTTGGAACTAATGGAGTTATTGAATCTCCTGTCCATTTAGAAGATATTTATTATGTAAGAGTAATTGCCCTTACTGCTGATAAAGGAAAAATTTTAACTGATGGAACTAGAAAAGTTCGCTCTATCAAAGTTCCAGAAGAAGAAGTTGATATTTGGAAAGAAGTTCTGGACAATTAAGATTGATTTAATTCAATAATTTTTAATATATAAAGAGAGAAGAAAATTTATCTTCTCTCTTTATATATGTATATTGATATTTTAATAGAAAGGAAGAATAAAAGTCTATGATTACTAAATTAACTGCTGAAAACTCTGGACTTTATTATGCTCCAGCGTTTGAATTAATTAATTAGGCTTTAAAGGCTGCCGGTAGCACTACACAAATTCATTCTGTAGAAGAATATTTTAATGTTCTTACCGATGAAATTATTCCTTTATTAGTTAATAGACGCGAAGATCCTGTAACTCATGAAGTGACAGGTGGCATCCCAGGTGGGTATTTACTTTTAATGCCAGCTGATGAAGAAATTTTTTCTATTGATGCAAATACCCGTGCTATTTCTATTCCTAATAAAGTAAAGAAAAATGGTGTAGGCGTTTATGGTGACCATAATGCCGAAATGCTCGTATTAGATATTGATAGATATTTTGATAATCAAGATTTATTAAATACTAATATAGCAATAAACTGGAATTTTACTGCTAATGGAGAAAGAGGTCCTAGATTTGCAGAGACTCAAGCAGTTCCAGCATTTGCTCCTAACTGTGATTTAAATCCAGAAAAAGTTACATTTGGTTTTATCATTGACAAAAATATGACCCCAGCTAAGGGCACTTTAACATTTTCTGTTACTTTCTATACTACTGATAGTAATGTTATCACATATAGTTTCAACACTTTAACTGCTAGTGTAGCTATTAATGATACTTTAACTCTTGAAGATCCAAGTATTATTTCTCGTCAATTAAATGATGAACATTATATGGAAAACTACCTTGGTCGTTTTGTAAATAGTGTATATCAAGACAATACTATCTCTCCTGTTGGAAATCCAATTTGGAAATCTGGTAGTTTAGTTGATGGTTCTTATACTGGTTTAGAGAAAGTTGCTTATTTCTCATCTCAAGAAGATATTGAAAATAGTTATGAAAATGGTGTTCTTTTAAAGGCATATGCTACTGTCAATCCTAATACTGCAAATATAACTTATAAGTGGACTGCAAACCCAGTAGATGGAACTGTAGATATGGGAAGATCTTTCAATACATTAAATCTCGCTGCTGATTATTTAGATGTAGAACTTCCTAGTTCAGATACTGGAGAAATTTATTATGCTAAAAATGTTCTTGGGCAAATAGATTCTACTCCATTGACTTATGCTGATGCAAAAGCATTAATTGAAAGTCAAGAAAGTGCTCAACCTTATCTTTCTGTTAAGGTTAAAAAGTTAGCTACTGCTCCAGAAGATGATAATGAAATTGTCTGCCAAGAGAATCAAGATAATGTAGTTCTTACCTCTTCTGGCAATATTGTTATCGTAAAAAGCAAAGAGTTATTAAATTCTTTTGCTTCTACTAATGAAGCACAAGGTTCTGGTAAGTGGATTGGATTTGATATTGATACTGGATTAAATTCTATCATTGGCGTTAAATGGAATGGATATGATTTATCTAGTGCGGATGTTCTTGAATCTAGTTCTGTGGGTCTCCCAGGCGGCCATATCGTATTTTGGGCAAAAGCAGAAGATCTCCAAGCTGTTGCTAGAAATATTATTTTAGCAGCTGATGGATATCGTGATACTCCTTTTGTAGTACAATATACTGGAGTTGATGCTGATCTTGATACTAGTGTTGATAATACAGTAGAAATTATTAATGAAACAAAAGATGTAACATTAGTAGTTCGTGGTACTTCTTTCCGTGCTCTTCATGCTGGTAATTATCAAGTTTGCGCCCAAGCTCGTATTAGTGCTGGAGAAAAGTATGAAGATGTATTAGATGGAGCAGAATTAAAAGTTGGTACTTATTATTATAGAAAAAATGAAAATGGCGAAGTTGATACTTTAAATCCATTAATGAATGAAGCCGCTTTACAGGCTCAACAAGATGGAGCTAAATTATGTGTATTAGTCAGTGCTTCTCGCAATAGTGATGTTGTAGAAAGCTCAGTATTAACTATCCCACCTGCTGTATAGCCAGAAGTTACTTTAAGTATGGGTTCTGAATATATCTTTAGTGATGATGTTATGAAAGATGAGGATTATGAGGGTGAGGATTATATTTATATTGATGATACTCAACTTCCAGTAGTACTTGCTACTGTAAAGATCCCAAGTGAAGATATTCGTGATGAAAAAGGTGCTTTTGTTGCTGAATTAGTTAAGAGTGATGCTGCTGAATTGACTAAAGAGGCTATTGAAGATGGTATCCTTAGAGACAAATATCATTTTGCTGCTCTTCCAGACGATAAATAGTTTAGATTTGAGCCTGATGCTATCGAAGAAGGCGAATATCTTGTACGTGTAATCAATCGTCGTAATGGTACTTATAGTGTTTCTGATCCAGCAAAGACAGAAAAGATTCGTACTTCTTTTGTTGCTCCTGGACAGACTAAAATTACTGTTTCTGGTGCCGTTTGGGACGAAGGTGAAGACGTTGTTCGTCCAGAAACTGGGTTTAAAAATGTTCTTGTAGATGGCGTAAGACCTGATGGTGTATTATAGGATTTAAAGATTAGCCGTTTACATCCTCGTTATACTTTTAATGTTATTAATAATAGTACTATAGATGGAGAAAAATATAAACTTGATGATATCGTAACTAGTTATTATATCGAAGAAGTTGAATATAATGAAGACACTGGAGAAGTAACTCCACGTATTCCTCTTAACGAAGGTGAAAGACCTTATGAAGATTCTGGAGAAGCTGATTTGCGTGAAATCGTAAATCGCGAAGGTGCTTTAACATTTGAAATTACTAATGATTTTGGTGCTTACCGCATTAAAGTAGTTACTAAATATCATGGTACTACTCATATTACTTACACCGATATCTTTACTGTTAGCAACTATTAATAATAATTCTTATAGGAGGTAATAAATATGATTACAGGCAGTCAAGAATATAAAGCTTATTTAGCCACTTTAGCTAATTCATATAATCCTCCTAATATCTTATTAAGAATTCCTGTCAACGAAAAAGTTTATGATGTTGATTTAGATTCAAGAATTATAACTCCTCCTAAATTTTTAGGAGTTGAATCTGACCATGAGGCTGAATTAGTATATTTTAAAATGGATAGATATTATGATAATATTGATTTAGCCTAGTGCGTTGGAGCTATTCAATTTAAAAATGCCAAAAATGAAGAATATATTTACGTTATTCCAGCATATGATATTATTAGTTCTCCTGGTAAAATTATTTTTGGCTGGAATATACAAAGTCCAGTAACTAAATATGGTGGAGTTGTATAGTTTTCTTTTAAATTCTTTAAGATTGATAAAACCTCTGGAGAATTATTATATGAATTAAATACATTAGTTTGTAAAACTAAAGTTTTAGTTGGATGGGCTACTAAAAATGGAGCCAATCATAATTATAGTTAGTTTACAGTAGATTAGATTCTAACTGACGCTGAACTTGAACCAGAATTGGATGAAGAGGGAAATGTAAAGTTAGATAGTAATGGATAGCCAATAATGAAAATTACTGGTTATAGTATTTGGTCTAAAATACAATAGATTTTTGAAGCTGATAAAAAATTTAATGTTTTTTGGCTTGATGTATAAAAAAGAGTGGGTATTTTGCCCACTCTTTTTTTTTGGACTAATATAATTAATTTTTTTTGATAAATTTTGTTCTTATATAGAAATATTCTTCATTTTAGTGAGAAAGGAGAACATACTTCTATGATTTATGATAAGAGATATGAAGATAATATCGTTTTAAAACGTGATGCTTTTTAGAATCTTTTAACACAAATAAAAAATTATCCAATTATAGATATTGATTATGTATCAAATGAAAATAAAAAAGATGCTTTACATGATAATAAAATTTGGCATGCTTATACTGATGATACACCATGTTTAAAAATTACTTATGGCGATGATAGAAGTTTAAAAGGAAATATTATTTTTGCTGAAGAACTTCAAGAAGAAATTGAACGAAAAAAAGAAGAATTAAGAAATAAAAAAATAGAATTACATAATGCAGAATATATATCTCAGAAAGTACTTACAGCATTTGCTTAGAATAAAGAGATTTAGGAAGATAAAGAATTAGAAGCCCAAAGAATAAAAAGTATTTGGGATAAAATTGCAAATTCTAAAGAAGAATTTTTAAAAGCAGGTTTGTCTATTTTAAATTTTCCATTTTCTGATAGGTATACAACAATTGATTCATTAGGTCCTATAGATGAATTTGAAACTTTAAAGCCAGGAACTGAATATAATGCTAATGTTACTTATTATTATCTTAATGATGAAAACGTTTATACTATTTATACTGATGGAGACGTAGATTGGGATAATAAAGTTTCTAGAGGAGAAATTTATGTTTATAATGGAGTTTCATACGGAAATTTATCTCCATTAACATTATCTAAAATTAGTTTATATTATACAGATGTAAAATTAGATTCATTTGAAAAAGTTACTTCTGGAGCATCATATGATGAAAATAAAATTTATTATTATTTAGATGACAATAATGAATATTAGAGATTTACTTATACGACTCCAGATGAATGGGTTACACTTTGTAATAATGAAAAGATGTATGCAAGTATAAATGATGAAGGAAAACTATCTTTTATTTATACAAATTTAAAATTTGATGATAGAATTCATTTATATTCTGAGTTAACTAATTTAAAAAATAGTACTATAAATTAGAATAATACATTAGTAAATATTTTTAGTATTGATGAACAACAGTTTATTGCTAGTTTTGCTGATTTTATTATTGCTTATAATTATTTAACTTTTTTACAAGAATTAGCTACTATTGGTTTTTCTTAGGAACAAATTGATAGAATTAGAAATCTTCATAGCACTTAGGAATGGATGAATTTATCTTATACTGGTCTTGATGATAATAATCAAGAAGTTAAATATTCTACTCCTGTTAATGTTTAGGGTTTGCGCGCCATTATTCAATAGTTAATACAAGAAGATGAATTATGGAAATGGGACGAAGAATCATCTCCTGATTTTTATACTATGAAAACTATTTTTTATGATGGCTTTGAAAATATTATTAATACTATAGGAAATCCAGAAGATGGTATTATTGCTAAAAATTTGGAACGTTTAAAAGCTGATTATAATTCTATTGGAAATAGAATAAAGGATTTAGGAGAAGAAATAACAGCAATTGAAGATGCTATTAAAGCTATGGAAGCCGAAATTTTAAATTAGGCTGGAGCAAATGTTCTTTATGGATATAAATATGTAAAACTTGGTAATAATATTAAATGGTCCGATAATTTTGATTATAATATTGATGATAATGGAGAAAACCATACTTTCTTTATTAAAACAATGACTGCCAATGATAATGCTACATAGCCTACAGCCCCTAAAGAGGATTAGAAATCTGGTACTTTTAGAATATAGATTAATGGTAAATTATATGAAATACCAATAAAGGGTTTCGATAATAAAAGTAACCAACCTATTAATATATCTACTAGTAGCACAATAGGAATCACAAGTGAAGGAAATACTACCATTACTGCTAAAAATGAAACTACTTTATAGGCTATTACCTTAGATGGAAATGTTGTTGTTAATGGAACTTTTAATCCAAAGAGTAATATTATTAATCATATGATCCCAGACCCAAATGCTAATGGTACTGTCGGAAAAAATTTAGGGTCTTCTACTAAATAGTGGAACATTTTATATGCTAAAGCAGCGATATTTGGTAATGAAGAAGCTGGGGCGAGTAATGTTCGTCCTTTTGCCGATGGGACTGGGAATTTAGGAACAAAAAATTATCGTTGGAATTTTGTGCATGCTGTTAATTTAGGAGATAGTGATAAATATATTGATCATGCTTATATTATGGAATATAACACCATAGAAGAAGGAAACAAAGGCGGCCCAGCCAATAGTTATGTAAGTGCCGATAAAGGATATTTTAATACTTTATATATAAATGGAAATGAGATTAGTGCAGATCCACTATATGAGGTCACTAATGGTGGCACTACTGCTCAATTTTGGCGTGGTGGAAATACCAAAAATGGAAAACCAGGTTGGAGCAATACTTTAACTGGTAGTTTTACATTAAGTGGAACTAATAGTAATTTATCTGTTGGTGGAACTGCTACAATTACTGGAAAATTAACTATTAATAATACTAGTGGAATTACCGATGGAGTTATTCCTACTACAGACTCCTCTTTATATTCTAAAGGAGGAGCTTATTTTACTAAAAATGTTTATGGAGCAAGAGTATTTAATGCTGTTTTTAATGATTATGCTGAATACAGAACTACTATTAATTTAGAGCCAGGTCGAGTTGTGATTGATAATGATGATGGTTCTTTATCTTGTGCTTCAAAACGTTTATAGTCAGGGGCTTAGGTCATTTCTGATACTTTTGGTCATTCAATGGGATATACAGAAAAATGTAAAACTCCATTAGCAGTGGCTGGACGAGTATTAGTTTATACTTATTAGGATAAAAATAATTATCATGCTGGAATGGCAGTATGCTCTGCTCCAGATGGAACAGTTGATATTATGACAAGAGAAGAAATCAAAGAATATCCAGATTGTATTATTGGTATTGTTAGTGAAATTCCTTAGTATAAGGTATGGGGAACAGATAATGTTGAAGTAAATAATAGAATTTGGATTAAAATAAAATAAAAAAAAAGACTTTAATAATATTTAAATATTATTAAAGTCTTTTTTTTTATTTTATTATTTTTGAAAATCAGATTCTTTTAACAAAGAAAAACTTTTTGGAGTTGTTGTATTATAATAAATAATTTGTTCAATGATTAATTTTGTAGGAAACTCTCGTCCCTAAAGTTTATAAATATTAATATAATCATTAAATAAATAAAGGAAATCTCTTGGAATTATCATTTGTTTCTAAATATTTTTTTCCTATACCGCAGGACATTTTATAATATCATTTTCAGCGGCAAACCAATGAAAAGTACCCTAACAATTAATGCTACAAGTACAATTGAGTAATAAAATATAATTAAAATTTGGTGGTAACTACTGAATCATTTTAATATTTCTATTATATGGGAACCATAAAACAAAATTATCAAAATATTGATTTAAAATATTATTCTATTTTATTAAATCATCTGGCATCATTTTCATAGTAATAGAACCAGTAATTTCAATACTCGGATCTATCTCTTTTATCATTTTAGCTTGATTAAGTGATCCAACGCAAAATTGTTTAATATTTAACTTTAAATATTTTTCTAATATATTATATGGCATTAATAGTTCATTCTACTATAATAATAGCATTAATGTATCTGGCAATAACTTATTGATATATGAAATATGTTCTTGATACTCTTGTTCATCAGTTGGAATAATATTTTTTATTTTTAATGTATTATATATAGTGTGCATTTTTTGATTATTTTTAGCAGTAATATAATCGTTTAAATAAGGAGGCAAATATATAGAATGTATTTGCCTATTTATATTTTCATTGAAATAAATATCATAAAAATTTATTAAATTAATATCAAAATTATAAGGAAGATCAAATGGTTTCATCGTTTTTTTCTTTTTTAATTCTTTCTATTAACATAGGTAAATTTATATTATAAGTATATTTATAAGTTTTATCATCTTTTTCATTATAACGTAATGAAAAAAAAGTTATCATTTGATTATATTTATTATCATAATAAACTAAACGGACACAAAATGAATTCATAATATAATCATCTTTTTCTTTATAAACACTATTAATATAATAATAAGTTTTATATAATGCATCATAAAGAATAATATTCTATCCTTTTATAAAATTTTGATATAAAAATTTTACTAAATAATTTTCATCAAATTCTTCTACTCCACGCTCATCGTTGCAAATAAAATAATTATAATCATTTAATTTAATAATTTTATTAGATATTTTATGTTCAATATCATCTAATTCATCTAAAATAAATATTAATACATTTTCTATATCATAGAAAGTTTTAAATCCTTCTGAAGCTTCTTGCTAAATAGTACTATCATAAGCATTTAAAATTTGTTTAATTTCTTCGATATTCAAAAAACTTCACCTTTCTTTATTATAATATATTAGACATAATCAAAACCACAATGATAATCATCACAACTAATACAATTACAATAATCCGTATCAGCACATCCTCCTGAATCACTATCGCAACAATCATTATCACAACAATCTCCATAACAATCACAACATGTTGTAGTTGTTGTATAATATCTTGTAGAAGGAATTTTATAATTTTTAACTTTTTCTAACAAATCATCAAAATAACTTCCATAGATAATATTAAACTTAGCTTCTCTACGTGTCTATTCTAATGAAATTAAAATATTATTATAGAAGTCTGGTTCAATAAGATCAAACTATTCTTTCTTTAAAAGAACATCAATACCATTAACTTTAATTGTAATACTAGATAATTTTGGTTTTCTAGTAGTAGTATCACTTTCTCCAAAATCATGAACTTTTTTAAGTACATTAATCATTTCATTATAATCTTTTGGAGTTATTATCTAATGTTTTTGAGTTTGTGTACTTAAATTATTTGTAATTCTATTCCCTTTTTGGGTCTAATCAGTATTACAATAAAAATTACGAATATACTATGTTGACATATTTTTCACTCCTATTGCTCTATTAACCTTAATTGCTATGTAATTTCAATAAAACTTGGTAAACGATTTAAATAATTAATAAAATATTCACAATTTTTATCTATTAAAATTTTCATTTGTGTTATACAATTATTTAAAATAATTGATTTCCATATACATTTTATTTCACTCTATGTATTTAAATTTTGAAATAAATCATACGAGGTAGAAGGACAATCTTTTACATAACAAATGTTCCATAAAGGGCAATTCTCTTTCTAACATAAAATTTTATTTTCACAAATTAAATTTTGTCTATTTACATAAGCAGTTAATAACCTATTATGTTCTTTTTTATTTATTCCTTGGTCTATAAATAAATTACCAATATAAAAAAAACTTTTTCTTCCTTGACTAGGTTGTTCTTGGCAACCATAAATATTTCCATCATAAGCTATTGCACATTGATTAATTCCTAAACCACATCTATTTACTTTCTTAGAAGGATTCTTTTTATTAATAAAATAATCATCATTTGTAGCAAATGATATATCTCTAGATAAAATAAAATTATAAAATTCATTTATTAGAGAAAAATGCATAGGCTCAATTCCTAAAATATATTGATTTGTTCTTCTTATAAAAATTTTCTACATTTGTTCTTTTAAAATATTTATTTTGTCTTCTGGCCAATGCTAGCGGCAATTTGGCATTGAATAATACCAAGTAAACCCTAATGATTCAGCAAAACAATAATCATTATATAAATTATGTACTGTTTCTGGAATTATTGTAGACCTAAAAGTTGTTGTTGGGAAATATTTTTTAATTAAATATAAATTTGGTTTTATTAAATTAAAACTATCTATTTGTTCATTATGACAAGGTCTATTATAATTCTATGTAACTTGATCACCATCGCAAGATAATAATATATGAAAATCATACTCTTTACAAAATTGAATCCGTTCTTCATTAAGGAGCGTTCCATTTGTAGTCATTCCAAATTTAAATATTAAATTAGGATATTGTGATTTGCAATATTTACATAATGGTTGAATAATTATATCCCACTATAAAGTAGGCTCTCCACCAAAAAAATAAATAGTAATATGCTTGTCTTCTTTAATTATATTTCTTTCTAATTTCCAATAATAATTAGATACTACCCAATCTACAGCAGTTTTTGCGGTTGAAAAATTCATATAATGAGGATGCTATTCAACAAAACAGTATCGACATTTTAAATTACATGCATCTGTAACATTTAATAATATATTAGTAGGATGTAAAAAACTTTCTTCATATACAAAACTTTCCATTATAAAATATAATCCTTTCAAAATATTTTTCTTTTATCTATTAAAAAATTATAGCATATTTTTTTTCAAAAGTCAAAAATAAGAGGATAAGTATTAACTTATCCTATTACTATTCATATATATCTTTATTATAAATAATTTATAAATATAAATTAAAAAAATATAAGTTTTATAAAATTTATATTTTTTTTAATTTTTTACTCTAATAATAATTTTCTATTCATTTATCCAAAAATTTGCTATAATCTCTTTTATTTTTGTTAAATAAAACTAAATATCATTATCATATCCATAATAAAAATCTATATAAATTAATTTTTGGTAATCTATAATTTCATAACCATTTTCTAGATATTGTAAATTATTATATATTTTTTCTAAATAATAATAAGCATCAGTAATAGAAAAATTATTAGAACATTCAAATGTCATTTTATAAAATAAATTATCCATATATTATACCTCATTTAATATAGTATCTCTTAAACTAAGAATATAATGTTTTTCTTCTTCTAATTTAAATTGAAAAATATTATTTTCTATTAAATCAAAAATGCCCATATCATTATATTTTTTAATTAAAAAAATATATTTTGTTTTATACATATTACACATGTTTGGCGTTGGTACTAAAATATTATTAAAAGTCTCATAAGCCAAACCGCAACAGAATCCTGGACATATTGGTTCAAAAATACATTTTTCACATAATGGGGCACAACTTCTATTAAAATGAGCTTTTATAGATAAAAGAGGTACTTTGTTTTTATTAGCCTATATTTTTGTAATCTAATTATCTTCTATAATGAATTTACCAAGTAATAATTCTTCATAAGATAATCTATGACATAATATTAAAGATAAATCAGCAACTCGAATAGATAATTCTTTAGACATTGTACAAGTAATACCTTTGGACTTTTTAGAATTATATAAACGGATTTTTGACTATTCTATGGTATACCCTTTTGGATAAAAAATTGAATTAGCAAATTTTAATAAATCATTATTATATTTTATTAATTTACTTTCAATTAAAAAATTACAAAAATCTAATAAAGCTAAAATAGAATCATTATCCCAATTTTCATTTTTTGTTTCAAGCATTACTAAATTCTCTACAATTTTTTGTGGGGCATTAGTGAGCCACCATAAATAATTTTCTTTCCAATTCTTTATATTCTATGGAGAAATCATAGGATGACAGAAAAAATTATTTTTATCACAAAATTCAAAACATTTTTGATAAAATTCATCTGACTATTCTACTCTTCCAAAATCACAATACTTTCCATCAATACTAGCACTAATTATTATTGGAATATGAATAGACTATAACAAATCTATATAATACTAAATTTTATCAGTAAGTTCTGTACTATGTATAAAATTCATATTATCTGGAATTAAAATATCAATTGGTTTCTAATATTCTTGGGCATCTTTAAAATTATTATAAATAGAATTAAATACTGGTTCCATAAGAGAAGTAGTTAACCATTCACCAGAAAATAAACTAATTCTACAAGTAAAATTATTTTTTATATACCATTGTAATAATAAATTTATATTATCAATAATATTTTTTTCATTATATAATTCTTTTGGAAATAAATCTTTCTAATATTTTTTTAAATAACAATATTGGCAATTTGCTGAACATAAGCCAGATAATTCTAATTCAATACTTTTATTTCCTAATTTAAACTCGGTAAAATATTCTTGTTCTAAAATAGTATTAAATACTTCATTATCTTCATCTAAATAAGTTTTCATAACTATAATTCCTTTTTTAATAACGACATTTTTTTATTATATATGTATTCAGCAATTCCATTAAAATATCTCCTAAAATAAGATGGAGAATTCGCATATGGGACAGTTGTTTCATGGACAGCATTAAACATACAATCAGTAAGACTTTCCATTAAAATTAAATGTTTTAATAATATATCATCATTTTCATAAATCTATGAAATTTGATTACTATGCAATAAATCTTTACATAAATTAAAAGCAATAGTTCTATGTGTAGATATATTATTTTTAACTCCATTAACTAAATAACTGTACTATCTTTTACATTTTTCTTCTGGCATTATTAATGGATTAAAAAAATAACTATTTTCTATTTTACTTCTTTCATAATTTTCAATAGCTGTTAAATAGCTGTAAACACAATAACTAATACCGCCATCTGGTAAAATAATTAAACTAGAAGTATAATTAGGACATTCATAATTATTAGCAAAAAATTTTAATGGTAAATTTAAAATTATCTATTCATAATTATTAGCAATTTTATCCCATAACTAAATATTTTTATATAATTCAATGCCACTACTTGAAGTAGAGTAACTTGGAGTAGCAAGTCTTGGAATTAAAATATTAGAAAATATTATATGACCATTTATTATTAAATTATTTACAAAATTCAATAATTCTTTCTATTGAAGAAAATAATTATTTATATTTTCTTCTGTATTTAAATTATTTAAAAAATCTTCTTCTAATAATGTAGATCTAAAATTTAAATTTAAATACAGTTTAGACATTTTAAATAAATTTAATTTATTAATTAATAATTCTAAATTTTTCTAATATAAAGATACTGGTAAATTATGGCCATTTTCATTATAAATGCCATCCATAGAAATCTATAAATCAAACTTAATATTTTGATTAGCATATAATTCTATATTCTAAAATAATTCAATTAATTTTTCTATATTAATATTAAAATTAGTAGAAGTCCAAAAAGAATTAATATTTGGAAAAATTTGAAATAAATCTCTTATTGAAGAATTAAAATAAGATAAATCTAATAAAGGTTCACCGCCCCATAAATAAATATGAGTAATATTAGTTAATGGAATATTTAATTTAAATAATACCTATTTAACAGTATTTAAATAGGTATTATCTTTCCAGGCATTCTGAATAATTTGATTAAAATTTAAAGTAACAATATCTTTATTGGCAGAACAATATTTACAATTTAAATTACATTTACTATTTAGCACTATACAAATTGTATTAATCATAATTAACAACGGCCGCCAGTACCACCATAGCAAGAATCATAACCGCCACCACCACTATCTCCACATCCTTGGGCAGTATTACAACTATTACATCTATTTTTATAAAATTTATAAGCTTTTAAATAACTTCCTAGGTTATTAATTTGAGTAGCTGTCATTGCCGTTCCAGCACTAATATTAGAACCAGTTCTGCTAGTATTAGTTCCAGAAGGAGTACTTAAAGAAGCTAACATTTGATTATATTTAGTATAACTCATAGTAGTACCAGCACTAACTGTGGCGGGAATTGAACCAGGATTATTCGTTCTAGTACCATATTTTCCATAATTATATATTAAATTTAAAATTGTAATTAAACGATTATATAAAGCATCATCGGCTGCGGTACCGGCACTTACTAAAGCAGTTCCATTTTTAATTTTTGTAATCAAAGACTAAACATTAGTATCGCTAGAACTAATATAATTTATAGCTAATTGATTACTACTACAAAAAGTTGCCATTATATAACTGCCTCTCCTTTCTATAGATATTAAAATATCTACTAATTTGTTAAAAATTTATGTATAGCTTCATTATCCTAACCTAATAATAACTATAGCATAAGCATAATATTTTGATAATGAACCTATTTTTCAAAACAATCTATATCTTCTGGTGGATAAGCTAATTTTCCATGCAACATATAAGACGTTGATGGACAATAAACACTACCTTCACAAAATAATCTAAGTGGGCAATTTTGGCACTACTTATTACCACTTAAATCTATCTCTTTTAATTCTTTAATAAATCTTTCAAAAATATTCTTCTATTTCTATATTTCAATTTTATTTTCAAAGATATTTCCTACTTTAAAAATATTATTATTATCCCAAGTAACCTATTCTTGGCATGTAAAGATATCTCCATTATGAGCAACAGATTCTGCCATTAATCCAACTCCGCATATCCTTGGAGTTAAAGAACTCTCATACTCTCCTGTTTCATCTGCCGCGGCCAATAAAGTCTATATTACATTCCATAAACTTAAATCCATTCTAGGAGTTTGCATAGGTAAAACATTATTCTATAACTAAATAATTCTATGGTAATATATGTGGTTAATTTGGTCTCTTAGAATTTCTTTTTTCTCATCTGTCCAACCTTGTGGGTGAATTTTATCTATAACGTATACCCAATATTTAAATCCAAGCTATTCAGCATATTTATATCCATCATATAAATGATCTACAGTATCAATATTTATTGTTTGTCTGAAAGGCAAATATGGAAACTACTTTAATAAATATGGTAAATTTTTAGCCATTAAATCAAAACTTTTTATATTAGGATCTTTACAAGGTCTACTATAATTCTATACTTCTGGAGGCCCATCAATTGAATATAGAATAGAAAAATTATTTTCTTTTAAAAAATCTATTCTCTCTTTATTCAATAAAGTTCCATTAGTTGTAATACCATAATGAAAAGCAAAAGGATATTTTTCATTACAATATTTTACAACTGGTTTAATGACACTTTCATAGCACAACATTGGTTCTCCACCAAAAAACTAAATATTACATTTTCCATTATTTGTATATGTTAACAAAGTATTATGTTCTTTATGATAAAGATAATTTTCATAAAGCCAATCTACAGCTTTTAAAGCAACTTCTAGTGGCATATAATTAGGCTTATGATGAACAAAACAATATTTACAACGTAAATTACAGTCATCAGTAAGATTTAAATGAATATTTACCGGATATAAATAATCTTCTTTATAATCAATATTTTTATTAATCATTTATATTATGTCTCTCCATATATCGCTTTATTATATTCTATATTAGGATAATTTTCATATAAATATGAATAACCAATTAGCTCCTATAAAATCCAAGTAGTTGTCCAGTCAGGATGCTATAATCTAAACTAATGAACATATTTACTAAAATACATTATATCAACTGGTCTTATTTTTGCTGAATTTAAATATGTTTCTTTATTTACTAACTAGCTTAAATCTTGTAATGAAGTAAAATTTTCTTTAGTTAAATTATCATTTATTTGAAGATTAGCATTCGGTATAATAATATATTCATAAGTATCTGGTAATAATTTAATAGCATCTATATTTCTATTATAAGAAAAAGGTAAAACAAATTTATTAAAATAATCTTGATATTCAGGATGTTGTTCTAACTTTTCAGAAGAAATATTCATAAATATAGATCCAATAATTTCAGCTTCTGGATATACTTCTTTAATAATTTGAGCTTGTTCAATACTAGAACAACTAAATTGAGAAAAACCAAAATTTAAATAATATTTTAATGTATTCTTGTCCATAACTGTATTAGGATTTTCTAATATTAATTGCATTTTAAATAAATTTAAATCAACATTAGCTTTAAAATATTCAATTAGCCAATGCTCATATTCTTCTCTTGTTGAAGGCATTGTAATTGTACTAGTTAAATCTGTCATTTCATAGTCTTCTGAAAAAGGATAAATATAATAAGAATTAATTTTATACTTCTAGAATCTTATATTTTCAATTGCGTAAATAAAAGATTCATCAAAATTAAATGGAACGTCAAAACATTTATTCATATTTATCAGCAACCTTTTTTAAAACATCAATAACTTCGTCGATAGTATAAACTAATGTTCCAGCTTGCTTAATTAAACCTGTAACATAAAGATTTTGATAACTATATTGTTGCTCTCCTAAACTAGCAGCCCCACCAGCATCTTTTGCTTCACTATGAGTATTATAACATTGACGAGTATCGGTACAAATACCAATAATATATTTATTATCGCCACGCATAATTTTTTCATGAAACTTGCCAATTTCAGCACAAGTACCAGAAGGAAGCACATCACCATCAATACAGGCAATCAATACATCAGTATTATCAAGACGAATATTATCTCCATTGGCGATTTCTTGTGAGCCGGCGAATTTTTTCTTGCCCTCTACACCATTTATATCTGTATTCTCTACTGGACTATATAGATAGGCATCTGGAAATGCCTATCTAATTTTATTAGCCCATTCAATATTTCTTAAATAATCTCCATAAAAGAAGATTGGTCCAGCTAAATATATATTCATTAATTATTCTCCTTTAATTCATCATAATCTTCAACGCCAATTAATCCTAAATTTTTGCCATAATATTCAATAAAACATTCACATTCTGGATGATATAATGGCAATTTAATATTTTCATTTTTATAATGACGTCCCTAATTTAATTGACATTCTGGAACTGTATTACAAAAATCTTCATCTTCATTATCAATTATGAAATAATCACAAAGTTCCCAAAGTTTATCATGTTTTGTTTTTTCTTCAGTATTACGACATTCAGATTTTAATATTCTTGATAAATAATAAATAGCAGTAATTTTATCATTTATAAAATTATTGCTTGTAGGATTAAACCATTTAAATAATCTATCTTGAATTGTTAAATTATCTTTATGATAAAATTCTATTTCACTAATAGGGTAATCAGTATTTCCATAAGTATTTTTTATAAATTTTACAACAGCTTGATAAACATCGCCAAGCATATCTTCCATTTGTTCAATTATAAAATTAGAAAATGAAGAATATAATTCGTTTATATCTATTAAATCAATATCATCAATTTTATTGTTATTTAAATTATTATAATACTAAATTAATATAGGACTTAATGAATTAAGATACTATTCAGCTATTTTTATTACATCATTTTTTAATTGAATAGTATTTTCTTTAATAGACATTAGTTATTATTTTCTTTAATTTCAGTAGTGTTATCTTTATTTTCCTCAGTTTTCTCTTCTTCTGGATTTGGATTTTCAAGAAAATAAATTTCCTTCTTCATACGTTGAGCCCAGTCAATTTCACTAAAAGTGCTTTCTCCAATATATCCATCTTTATTAATAACAAAGATAGCATCACTAGCATTAATCTTTTCCTTATGAGCATTATCAAGACGAATCTTCTATTCAGTAGTAAGTTCAAGATTATCTGCGTGATGGAACATATTCACACTAAGAACAGCATGTCCTTCAAGGGCAAGATTCTTAGCAACTTCTTCAAATTCATTTTTAAATTTAGTACTTCCGCAAAGTGTAATAATCATATTTGTATCTCCTTTTTTTCTAAAATACGACCAGTAATAATAATTTTATAAGATACCGGTTCATCAATAGTACAATCTTGATATTCTATTATTTTAATTTTAGGTTTATATAAATTATAGGTATATTCAATATCTTCATTAGTCTCTACCATCCTATGAATCTCTTTAATTGTTACATCTACATATCTTTCAAAAAGAGATTCTCTTAAATATTCGGGTAAAACGGCCACTTTTATAATCCATTTACTACGTTTATTTGTTTTGTGGATACAAGTAAATTTCTAATAATAAGATTTTAAATTATAACTATGTCCCTAAAAATTAATAATAATATCTGGAATATCTCTTTGTCCGTATGATTTTTCTTCCATTTTATTTTTCCTTTAAATTTATAATTCGTTGATTCCTAGAACCTCTCATAGCAAGAGTAATATCTCTCTATTCTTTAATAAAAGGTCCATCAATTAATACATCTATTTCCTATAATATATTCTACAATATTTTTTCGTGTTTTTCAATTAAATCTTCATAAAGGTATCCTGTCCATAAATATATCTTTATATCTGGATATACTTTTTTTACTTCTTGTATTAATAACTATACTAAAAACTAATTACGTTCATGTAATGGTTCTCCACCCATAATACATAAATTACGCTAAACTCCATTAGCATTTAAAGCATTAATAATTGAATTAATTGTGTCTTGTGTAAATTCATATCCACCATCAAAATCCCAGGTTTCTGGATTATGGCATCCAGGGCAATGTGCGTCACATCCTTGAACAAAGAATGTAACGCAAACGCCTTTCCCAGCAGCAACATCATTTTTAATTATCCCTGCATATTTCATTGTGTCATTTCTCCAACATGTTTTACTCGATAATGGACTTCATCTTGTTTGCCAAGATTAAAAGCAGTTTTATAATTACCAGTTAAATAACCAGTTACACGACGCAATTGTTGAATATGAGTACTTCCACACATAGGACACTTATCATTTATTTCTCCCTAAAAACCACAATCTAAACAAGTATCAGAAGGAACATTAATAGCAAAATATGGGATATCATGATCCATAGCATAATTAACAATCTATTCTAATGCTTCAATATTATGAACAACAGAAGCATCTAATTCTACATAAGTAATGCATCCAGCATTACTATATCCAGTTAATTGACTTTCAATATCAATTTTATCGAATGGACTCATATTTTTCCAAACAGGTACATGAATAGAATTTGTAAAGAAATCCTTATCGCTAATATTTTTAATAACCCCATATTTTTCACGGAATTTTTTAAGAGCTGTATAACAAAGATTCTCCGCAGGAGTATAATAAACACCAAAATTTAAATGCTCTTCTTGTTTGAATTGAGCACATCTATCTTTAAATAATTGTTCAATACGTTTAGCAACTTCCATACCAGTAGCAGTTGTATGATCTTGATGGATAAGAATTTGAAGAGTTTCAGCCAAACCAAGCTGTCCAATAACTAATGTACCATGCTTAAGGGCACTAATAATTCCTTCTCTTGGATGATAACCACTCATGGTATTATTTTCATACATAAACTTAGCACTAGATGGGTCTTGTGAACAAATCCACTCAAAACGCTCTAAAAGCATGTCTCTGGCATCAAAAATTGCTTTATCTAATAATTCCATAAAAGTATCTACTACATTTCCGCCTTTATATTGAGTACCATCTCCATCGGTTTCCCATGGCTAATTATCCAACTTTTCCCATGCCTCCATAGCCAAAGTCGGCATAATAATTGTTACTGGACAAATATTACCACGGCCATCTTTGCGTTGAGGATTTACGCCTGGTTCTGCATTAATATCAGCTCCATTGACAGTTCTACATCCCATGGTGCTGAAATAAGTAGTTGGATCATTTTTATCATATCCAGCATTACCAGACCAATCTACATTAGCATAATTTGGATAAAGACGTTTAGAAGTACTTTCTAATGCTAAAATGTATAAATCATAATTTGGATCACCATATTTACGATTAACGCCATTCATACACTAAAAAATACCGCATGGAAAAATAGAAGTTTTATGTAATTTTCCAAGTCCTTCAATACTAACTTCTAGTAAAGCACGAGTAAACATTCTTCCTTCTGGTAAAGTGCAAGTACCATAATTAATAGAAGTAAATGGCAATTGATTACCAGAACGACTTTGTAATGTATTTAAATTATGATAAAGACCTTCGACAGCTTGATGAACTTCTTTTTCAGTCATATCCATAGCATATTCAAATACTTCTGGATGCTTCTTCTAAAAATCAGCATCATCAAAGTGGATAGTTCCATCTGGATGTTCTGGATCATTTTTTAACCATTTAGTAAAACGTTTCTATTTATACTAAGATAAATGTTCTATATAAACTAATCCATCTTCAATATGTTTAGTAAAACTTTTACGAATATATGGAACCATTGTCCAGTCAATATGTGTAGCACTTACTCCGCCGAACTATTGTAATGATTGAAGTTGGAAAATAACAGCTACTAATTGGCAAGCTGTATTTACAGACCCAGCAGGACGTACATCAGATTGACGAGTATTGAAACCATTTGCTAATAATTCATCAAATGGTACACTTAAACAATTATGGTCACCAAGAGCATAATGGTCTAAATCATGGATATAAATTCTATTATTTAAATGATTATATCTTGCCATATCAGAAATAAGATAATCAAGAGCATATTTTTTAGTCATATAGCTAGCAGCTTCACCCATGCGGCCACCGAATGAATGTTCATCGACATTAGCGTTTTGATTCTATACATTAGCTGCTTCAAGTTTATCCTTGATAGGAGCAATAAAATCATCTTTAACTTTTCGAGCTACTTCTTTTTTATATCTATAACGAATATAAGCACGGGCTACATCTTTGCGTTCTGATCGCATTAAATAATCTTCTACTTCATTTTGAATTGTTTCAACATCAACATCATCATTAATATATTTTTTACCTATTTCAATGGCAATATCAGTAGCAGTATCATTTTCATATAACTGACCATCTACTTCAATAAATGCTTTATTAATAGCATCTATAATTTTCTTGCCATCAAAGGCAACTTTTGAGTTATCACGTTTAATAACCATATCTATATATTCCTCCACTAAATGTAGTATAAAATTTTCGTTTATCACTATATTTAGTTTTTCTTTCTATTTCTTTAATTATAATTGCCCTGAGGCATAGGCACCCGCGATAGCTTTGGCAATATGATTCACGCTGCCGCCATCATTATTAGTAATAAAGCAATCTGGTTCAAGATACTAAATTTCTTCTTCTGTAAAATCCATTTCATCCGCAGAATAACGACGAATAATTTCATGTACGTCTGGGTTTTTTTCTCTATTTAACTATCTTAACAATCTATCTTTATCATTAGCTTCAATATAAATAAGTTTTAAATTAATATTAGAATTTCCTCTTAATAATCCTACTCCTTCTGGATTAAAAACTCCAATATTAACTTTATCTTTTGATAAATTTTCTAATGATGTTCCATAGCACCAATCATTAAAAACAGTAGCTTCTAACATATCACCAGAAAGAATTTTATTAGTAAATTCTTCATTTGTTAAAAAATGGTAATCTACTCCATTTTGTTCTTTTTCTCGTCTAGGACGAGTAGTACAACTGATAATAGGGACAGCATCCTTAAATGCGGGCTATTTTAATAATGCCCGCATTATAGTGTCTTTACCAGAACCAGCTTTCCCCATCAAAGCAATTATAGTATATTTTTCTGACATATATTTTTCTCCTAATAAACATTTCAATTAATCATCGTCATCTTCTTCATCACCTTGGGCACGAGTAGTTCTGATTTTAATTTCATCATCGACTACTTCATCAATTTTATATAATTGATGCCCGCCAGAAGAAGCATATTTTTTTGATACAAACATATCATCTAATCTAATGCCCTATACGATAATCATACTTCCACGATCAAACCAAGACTTTTCAATAATATGTTTTTTCCCATCTTCACCTTTAGCAGAAATACGTTTATCAAATAAAGCAAAATATTCTTTTTTAAATTTAACATCTACTACACCAGTAGTTGTTAATAAAGTTACGGTGCTTTTATTTTTATTTTTTGCTATACAAGTCCCGCATATTTTATACAATTTATATAAATTAATTGTGCGACCACCTTTTGTAAATGTTCTATCTATTTCAGGTTCAGTTGGCAATTTATTAAAATCTACAAAACCATATCTTGAATTATTAATATTTGCTAATTCATGGTCATGATAATAAAAACATAAAGCTTCCATTTCCCAAGCAGAAATAGTTCCTTTCGCATACTTATTCCATTCATCCATAAATATTAGTTTATTTAAAGTAGCTAATATCTAATCATGATTTTCTGCAATCCATTTACGAAATACATCCATCTATGTTTGGTAGATTTTATCCCAATCAGCCTTTAATAAACAGTACCAATCACCATTTTGACAAATTAATTCTTCTTTTCCAGTATTTAATAAAAATGCTAATGCTCGTTCGTCTAATACATAATATGGTTTTAATTTATTAGCAGGAATTGTAATAGCTTTTAAATATCTATTAAATTCATATACCCTACGAGCCATTATTCTTTCATCAGTATCTTCTGGAACTAATTGATACTTCATTAATCCAGCCATATTCTATAAAGTAATTCTTTTTTTCCTATCACAATTTTCCCATAAATACCAAGCCATACATTCTTTTCGATCCATTAAGTTATCAAAAGCTCCACCTTTAATTAAAGAAATCATAACTTGTTTATTTGGTTTTACTTTATTAATAAAATCTCTTGGAGATACGTAAGGTCGATGTGAAATAATTTCTTCAATAATATCATCACCAACATTTAACATACCTTTCATCCCAAAAAGAATTTGATTATTTTCTGGGTCTGGGACAAATCCAAATTCAGAACGATTAATGTCTGCTAAACTTACTTGAATGCCAGCCGCTCTAATTTGTCCAATTGCTTTTGCGATTTTTTTATAATCTGTCCCATCTTGTTTATCTCCATCATCATCTTCATCACCGCCTAATGCTCCACTATTAACAATTAAATATGCGGTATTCCAATATACTGGATAATAAACTCCAAGATATAAGGTTTGCATACCAATAAATGAATAAGCCAAGGCATGAATAATCGAGAATGAATAACCCATCTGCGGGCCGGCCCCATATTTCCAAATATAAGCACCTAATTTTGGAGATTTCGCAGATGTTAATACTTTTTCTTTTAATCCGGGAATTTTAGACATTTGTTTTTTACCAACAATTTTACGAGCCGCATTTGCTTCTGCCAATGTAAAACCACAAATATTTTCATCCATTAACATTCGCATTAACTGCTCTTGACTTGGTGGGACACCATATGAAGATTTAAAATGTGGTTCAATTGCTTTTTGCTCTTCTTTTGTTAATCCACATCTGTCCATTTCCATATACCACTGATTAATATCATTTTTATAACGAACATATTTATCAAGTGGCATTTCTGCCCCTGGTTCACTTGCCATAAGTCGCATTAATCCATTTGCATCAGCCATTTCCAACGGATTCTATGGTTTAATTTTTTTAGCCGCCTGTGCTCCAACAGAACCTTCAAACTAAAATACTCCTAACACACTACCTTTTGCTAATGCGTCCCATATTTTTGGATCATCTTGCGGAATTACATTTGGGTGTAAATATTTATTATATACTTGTCTTAAAGATAAAGTTGGATCTATTACTTCATCTGCTTGAAGTAAATCTATTGTTTCAATAATAATATCTTGAACTGCGGTTAAAAGAAAGTCATACTTAACACTACCAGCAGATTCTTGGTCATGTAAGTCCCATTGAGTCGTTAAATTTCCATTCCTCGCTCGCATAATAGCTGCTTCACTAAATATATCTTCATCAAATAAAATAACACCAGAGGCATGAATTCCTCGACGAGATACTAGTCCTTCAATACCTTTCATAATATCCAAAAGACCTGGATATTGATTTACTGTATTAATAAATTGTCTTTGCGGTAATCTGCCTTTATCAGGGTTACCTTCAATCATATCATGTAAATCCCACAAAAATCCACGCTCTTGTGGTACTAATGATGAAATATACTGAGCATCATCAACGTCGATACCATCTGGGTATTCTTCACTTCTATAACCACGGCACGCAGTTAAAACCGCAGATTTAGTTGCTTCTGTACCAAAAGTACAAACTTGAACAATACCTAATTCCCCACGTTCTTTGCGAATTTCTTCAAAAATTTTTGGAAGTTTACTTGGAGCTAGGTCTAAGTCAATATCACCTAATTCAACACGTTCATCATTAAGATAACGCCAGAATGGTAAATTCCACTTAATTGGATCTAGTTGAGTTACTCCTAAAAGATAATGGTTTAGACCCGAACATGCTGAGCCACGACCTGCTCCAACTGTACTGCCACATCGCCAAAACAAATCAATATAATGTTGAAGAGTATTTGGATATGCGAACATACAAGTTTCAAGTTTTTCTCCAATGACTCTTTTTACTCGTGCTTCCTCTTCAAGTCTATCTAAATATCTTTTATCATCTATTAATCCTTTTAAAATTAGAGCATCAATACATTCATTAACCCAATATCGTTCTTGAACATTATCACTTATAAATAATTGTTTTAAAATTGGATATTCATTAAAGTTAATATGGATATATTTCCAACAATCTTTACTGTATTCTTTTACTCTTACTTCTGGAATATGCTGATGTTTTTCAAGACTATAAAAATCTATTTTATTTTTGACTTCTAATGAATTTTCAAATATCCAATCAATATCTCTATCGCTCATTGAGGCACTTAAATGTTCTCTTACCTCTTCTGGTGATTGCATATAAGCATATTCATAAAAATCATCAACTTCACGTTCTTCTTGCTTTGAATTCAAATATGATTTATGAACATATCTATCTTCTTTTTTGAGATAATGAGCATCTGTCCCTACAACCATTTTTAATTCAAATGCATGAGCAACATTTAATAATTGTTTATTTACAATTACCTAATCTGGCTTTGTACTTGGGGCACACTCAATATAAAAATCTTCTTTTCCAAAAACGTCAATACAAAAATTTATAAATTCAACAGCACTATTATAGTATGCCATTTCCATTGTTTTATCTTGATTTTTTCTTGCTAATGCTAAGCCATATAAATTTGTAGATAATTCGCCGCCCATACAAGCAGTTGTCGCAATTATATGACCTTTATATTTTTTCATAATTTCTTTAAGTTCATTTTTTAATGTTGGTACTCTTTCAAGTCGTCTATCAACATAAACATTATACCAAGCAGTTGAACTTAATTCACAAAGACCTTTATATCCTAATCTATCCTTTGCCAATAAAATAAAGTGATAATATTTTTGTCCTTTATCTCTCGTATCTGTAAGATAAATTTCATTACCTAATGCGATTGTAAAGTCAGGATATTTTTCTTTTATTTCCTTAGCATACTTATTAACAATCATATGCGAACATAGAGCCTCGTGGTCAGTTATACTACATCCACTAAGCCCTATTTCAATCGCTCTATTAATTAAGTCTTTTGGATGATTGATACAGTCAATTAATCTTATATTAAATTTAAGAATACTCAGTGTGAGCATGACAATCAAAATAAGTCGAAATCTGAGTATTTATATTAATCACCCTCTTTATAGATTAAATCTTTTAATGTTATTTTAGTTAATTGAGTATAATCTAAAATAATTAATGGAATATTTCTCTATTTACAATATTCTTTTTTCATTTTATCATATTTTTGTAATAATGTAAACTATTCATTAGTCTAATCAAAACACTCCTAATCATAATGTTGTTTTCCATTATATTCAATTAAATAAGATAAATTATCATTATCATCAAAAATTCCAAAATCAAATCTTAATCTATTTCCACCATCACCTATTAAATCAGGGAAGGTATATTCTCTTTTAAAACTTATATTAGCATCTACTAATAGTTTCATAATTTTTATTTCACCAGCACTTTTTTTACATCCGCAATGAGAACTAATTCCATTTCTTAAATATGTTCCTAAAACATCACACTCATTGCCGCAATCACATTTACAATGCCAATATATTTTGCCATTTTTTTTAAAATTACTTTTATACATAACTGTTAAATTTCCATATTTAGTACCAGGTATTTCTTCAATACTATTTTTACTTTCAAATTTCTTACATCCACAAGACTAGACTGTACCATTCCGTAAATGTAATCCAGATACCTCACAAGTATTGCCACAATCACATTGACATAACCATCTTGCTTCTCCTTTCCGTAAATCTGGTACTCGTTTTAAAACAGTTAAGTATCCATATTTATTCCCTACTTCATTTTTTAAATGAGCCTTTGAATTTTTTTCACTTAAATCACAACCACAACTGGTTTTTGGATTTGTTTTAGTTAACTAATCTTTTCTAACAGTAATATAATTACCACAATCACATTTACATTTCCAATATGTTCCTTTATGTGGATAATTATAATCTCTTTCTAATACTAATAATTTTCCAAATCTCTAATTAGTTAAATCTATCATTTTCATTATATTATTCACTCCTTCATAAAGATTTGAAAAATCACATAGAGATTATAATAGTATTCGTCCAAAAATTTTTTTCTTATATTATTATAATCTCTATGTATATTGTATCACATTTTTTCTTTTTTGTCAAGTTCTTCCTGCGCTTCATCAACAGCAGACACTATACTTTGTAAAACAAAAGCCATAGCAGAAAAGCTTAATTCAGCATCATCATTTAAAACCTAAACTGCCCTTGTATTTAAAAATATATTTATTTCATCTAATAATTCTTGAGTAATTTCAATCCCCATTTTATTTATTCCTCTTTTGAATTAAAAGTTCTAAATCTTTATAAAATTCATCATCTTGATTTTGTTTATATTCTAAATAACTTATACGCTAATTTAAATTATTTAATTCAACTTCAAGATGATTTCGAAGAGACTATAATCCATTAAAAATATTGTTAAAATCTTCTGTAAAATTAGTCATTTTAATCTCCTACTAAAATTACGGCTTCTGAAGCGCGGGTGCAAAGAGTATACATATATTTTTTATATTGTTCAGGATCTTTTTTCTTTAACCAACTACAGTCATACCCTAATACATAAGGATACTCGCTACCCTATGCTTTCCAACAAGTAATAGCATAACCATAATTAAAATGATATGGAATTTCTTTCCAATAAAGAAATGGATCAAAACTTAAATTTTTCATACTTCTACTAATTAAATTCTTTTGATAAATAGATAATGTTGCTTCTTGTTTAGAATCTAATGACGGATCTCCTGTTATTAAACAATTATAATCAATAGGAATTTCTGTTTCAAAATTATCTCCATCTTCTGTATAAAATTTAGTCCACATTAATGTAGTAGAATCTGGAAAATCTTTAAATTTAATATTATTTTTATTATAAGTCTATTCTTTTAAAATATAACCAGGAGTTGTTCCAATAGCACCATTAGTTAAGGCATTACCGGCCACGCTGATACAATCCCAATGATTATCAAGCCCTATTAATTTATCACCAACTTCTGGAACTTCACTTCGGCCTTGTAAAAATCGAATACGATTATTAAGTCTATTACGCTCTTTATTTGTTCCACAAATTACTTGTGATGCTTGTAGGAGAGTTATATCTTCATCATTAAATAAATATCTATGAGGAATAATACGAACTTCTCCACTGACAATCGGGAATGAAGCGAAATCTTTTCCTTCTCGAATATGCATAGATAAACGAATAATAGCACTTTCTTGTGCTTGTCGCATTATTTCATCAAGGAATATATGTGGTTTTTCAAGTATTGGAGCCGCATTAGATTTTACTGGAGGTAACTATCCAGGATCTCCCATTGCTAATACATAAATTCCATGTGATAATAACTAATACCACAATTCTTCAGGTAACATAGAAACTTCATCTACTACAATTAATTCATAATCAGCATCTAATCGTTCTTTTGGCTTAAAAATAAATTTTCCTTCTTTATTTTTTGTAGCATAATATAATAATTTATGAGCAGTAGTAGCATTTTGACATCCTTTATTTTTTAAAACATTAGCCGCCTTCCCTGTATACGCTACATATGCTACTTTTTCTGGAGGAAGATTTAAAGCAGAAATAATAAATTTAACTAAAGTTGATTTTCCGCTACCTGCGTTAAGCGTAGCCAGAAATTACCGTATAGGGCATCCCTAGTTGGTATCTGGCTACTGCTAATTTTAACGCCTCCTCTTGTTTATTTGTTAATGTAATATTTTCCATAATTTATTTTTTTTCCTTTTTATTTAAAATTTCTTTTATATCCCATAGACCAGCATGAATCTCACGATGACAATTGGAACATAATAACACACATTTTTTTGTTTCTTCTACACATTCTTTTAATTTATAATCTCTATTTCCTATTGTAAAATCTTTTTCTGTTGGATTTATATGATGGAAATCTAATGCTCCTAAATAATTATTATAACCACATCGCTAACATTGTCCTCCTCGTGCTTTTCGTAATAAATCTAAAAATCCACTTCTACCTAACTGTACTCCATCTGGCATACAATCATAGCAGCAGGTTCTTTGATTAGCAGCACCAGATTTTGGACGAAATGGTTTACCACAAATTAAACAATATTTATCAATTTCATTTAACTATTGTTTCTCTCTAATTCTTTTAGCTCTTGCTTGATTTTCGCATTGACGACAACAATATTTTGCGGTAGATCTTTTACACTCGAACTCTTTCCCACATACTACACACTATTTAATCATTTTTATTATCTCCTTTATAGTATTTTCATATTATATAAAAATACTATAAATTAAAATTGTTAGATATGTCCAAAAATTTTAGCCAACAATAAATTGTCAGTCCTCTCCTACACTTACAATATAAGTTCGCTCAATAATTTCTGTACGCCATTTGATTTGAGGATAACGTTTTTGACAATATTGTAAAAATTCATCAGAACCCATCCAATTAAAAATCATTCCTTCAAAAATATCATTATGTTTATCCATAAAATTTTTTATTTCATAGACATCTCTGATAATTTCTATATCATCTTCAATATCCTACATAATATCATGAATATCTTTTTTATGATAATTAGGTAAAAGCCAATTGTCTACCTAAATCATATCTAATAATTGTTCTGTTATTTCTATCGCTTTTTCGTAATCATTATTTGTCATTATATTTTCTCAACTCTCTTAATATTGCTAAAATCTAGCCTATAGCTTTTGTAGCATCAAATGTTAAAGCAAATTTTATATTATTTACCATTTTTCATCACCTTATTATTTTCTCATATATATTTTATCATAATAATTTAATATTGTCAAATAAAAATAACGGCTACCAAAATTTTCCATTTTATCATTTTTACTGAAAAATTATAGTAACCGTTATTTACATAAAAAATTTCTAAAAGCAATTTTAATTTCAGATGTCGAATGAAGCCACCATCAGCGCCCCGAGCAGATTAAAGAATTTATATCCTTAATAAATGAAGTTTTATTACTTATCTCTTTTCTGCCAGTAATAATAATTTTATATTCTGTGTCACCAGACCTATTGTAATATTCTTCTATCTCTATTGTAGGAAAAATAATATCATAAAATTTATCTTCCTCTTCTAATTTATTTATTGCATGTTTAAAAGTCTTGTGATATTCTTTAATTAAAATTTCATCCCATATTCCAAAGAATGATACATCTTCAATAAAATGCTCTGGAAGATAAGCCATTTTTAAAGTGTAAGTACTAACTTCTTTATTAGTTTTTCGATCTGAAGAGATTGAATGTTTAGTGGAACATTCAATAATCCCAGCGTCTAAATTATAAATTATATTATATGGTTTACAACATTTTAAATTAGAAATATTATTAATATTTATAAATATCTAAAATACAGGAACCTCTTCACTAGTATAAAAATCATTTTCTTTCATATCTTAAAAATCCCATTGTGTCCTTTTTGTTATTTCAAAGTCTTCTAATAAAATCTATGGAGTTACGTTACCATTATAATGATTTAAAGCACATTTCCCAATAGCAGTAAGAGTTAATGTTCCACCTTTGGTGTCTAATAATTCTTTATCCTCTTCTTTAATATGAAATTTAATCATACTTGTTTTTCTGCCTGGGAATGTTAATTTTAATGTATCTTTATTTGAACCCATATAATTTACACCATCACTATCAATTTTAATATTTGTGATGGCGATCAATGGTTCATCCATGCCCTACCCCCATAAATCAGCATTTGAACCAATAGCAAATACTTCTAAATCAGTAAGTTGCTCAACTGTAACTTCTAAGTCAACTGAATAACAAGGAGAAGGGTCAAAATCTTTTAATAATTCATCTGTTTTTTCAACAAATTCATTAAACCATTTATCTTTAATAGCGATACCAAATGCCGATGGATGCCCCTAAGCATAAATAATATAACCAGTTTGATTACAGAAATCTCGTAAATTTTCAAGTCTTGATTTACCAAAATTACGACCTGAACCAGCATAGGTATATCCGCCATCTCCATCATCTAAAATCCGTAATACCAATGCCGGTCGGGCATACTTTGATGCTAACTAGTTTGCTATTAATCCGGCAAGATTTTTATCAACCATTTCTTCTGGCACTCTAACAATTAAAATTTTATGTTCTAATAAATTCTATTCTTGAATTAAATTTTCTACATATGCTAAACTAGCATCTTGACTGCGTTTCTATCTACTTTTAACATTAACACAAGTTCGTCCAGCCTACTCATGAATAGGTTCAACCTATCCTTTACATCCTCTTTTGGTTGAAGGAACTAATAGATTACTTTTCCATTCAAGCATAGCTTCAAACATTAAAATTTTTTCTTCAATTGTTCCAGATCGTGTCATGGCATTTATATATGGAACTACATAAAATGCAATTCCAATGGGAGTTATTCCACCTTCAAACTAATATTTTTGTCTATTCATCATTTCAATAAAAAATGGATTTCTTATACGCTACAGACCATCTTTAATAATAAAATGAGTTTCAAAAGATTTAGTATCCATCATATCAGCAATATTTCCAAGAGCTGCTAAATCTTCATAATCAATAGCATAATTAGTTCCCATTAATTTATCAATATAACAACAAAATTTATAAACAATGCCAGCACCGCAAAATGATTTATTATAATAATTTGTAGATAACTAATTATTAATTACGCAAGCATTTTGAGAATAACCGTCATCTGCTTCATGATGATCTAAAATTAAACAATCAATACCATGTTCTTTTAACCATCGATGCTATTCATAATCATTGCTGGCCGCATCGGGGATTAAAACTAATCTAATATTCTTTTCTAAATAACTACTGATATTTTGGTCCTATAATCCATGAGATTTTTCATTATGAGTATAATAACTCACATGGCTCTATACCCAAGACGGGAATAATCTATTTAAATAATTTAAAAGAATAGCAGCACTAGTATAACCATCTGTATCAGCATCAATTAAAATAATAGCATCGTCACTATAATCAATATGCTTAATTAACATTTTAACGCCATCTCGCATATTATCAAGCATTAATGGGTCAATTAAATCATTTTCATCTACGGATAAATAATGCTATATTTCTTCAATAGACTAAAATCCTCTATTATATAATATCTATTCCAATAACGAAGTATTATCTCGCATTGGAGCAATTAATTTATATTCCAACTATAATTTTCACTTCATTTCTTTTTTAATAAAATATATGCATAGCGGTATATGGTTTTAAAGTTAGCATTGGTTCAATTATAGTATAAATCTCTTGTTTACTTATACTCCATTCAACATAAGCTATATTGCATCTTCTACCTACTATACTAAGAGAAAATGGAACTACGTACCACGAATCTCCATTTTCAAATTCTACTTCATCAGTTTTTATTTTAACTGCTTCTATATTTAATTGTTTATAATTTTCAATTATTTTCTTAAATTGCCATTTCCCATTTGCCTAATTTTTATAAAAAATTATTCCTACCATATTAGTCCTCCCAAGGGATAATTTCTTTTTTATCAATCCATAAAAAATGAATTTTTTTATTATAATATTCTAAATATGTATTAGGTTGATGGTAATCTTTTAATAGAGTTTCGCAAAACTAAAAATTATCTCCACCAATATTTATTCTACATGTATCACAATGTAAATGCCATGGAGTACGGCCCCATTCATCATATAAATAAAAACATTCATTACCACAATTAGGACAAATTATAATTTTATTCTTTTTTTCCATAACTCCATAAAAACCTCCGGTCCTTTATCAATTGGAGCATCTTTATATCCAGTAATCATTTTCTTATCAAAAACAAAAGATATATCTACATAATTTTTATATCTTTCATTAATTTTAGTTAAATTATTTGTTAAGTGTTTAAATTCTTCATCATCAATAGCTTGAAATTGTCTATCAAAAGCAATTGCGATTTCTTTTACTCCACAATCTAATAATAACTACATTTGATAAGCAGAAATATTAGAACCACAACAAGCAACTGCTATATCATTTTCTTCTCCAAAATAAGAAATATATTTTAAAGCAGATTTTTCACCTTCAAAAATAATAGCTTTTTTAATTTTTCTAATATTATCTTTACAATTATTTAAATTGTATAAATTCATACCAAGAGGATGATTAAACTATTTTTTACCAATCATCATCGGTCTATATTTTCCATACATATCAATATCTGGTTGACATAAAAAGCGTCCTCGAAGTCCAATAAAACGTCCATCTATATCATAATGTGGGATTGTAATTTGAGCTGTTGGCGGGAAATATCCTATATTCGCTCTTTTCATAACTGATTCAGTGATACCTTCTTTTAACCAAGGCTCAATTATCACATTATAATTTAAATTTTTTAAGATATTAGTATCATATTCTTTTAAAGTAGTATGATAATCTTTTATATCTATATTTTCTAATCTATCATAATTATTAAATGCTTTCCAGTCAATAAGACTATCATCTTCAATCTCTACTTCTCCAGCAAGACCAAATCTAATAGCAATATATCGAACAGCATCATTTAAATCATATTCTTTACCCCATTGGATTTTAGCTACTTTTACTACTAATTGAAAAATATCAAAACTGCCGCATCCAGTATAACACTAGAACAAATCTGTATTACTGTAATAATATAATTTACGACTTCCTTCTCCTGGCGGATTATGACATATAGTAGCCGCTATTAGCCCAAAACTAGAATATTCTGGTTCTCCGCCCCATTCAACAAGAAGCTCGTGTATTTGTTCAATACCGAGCTTCTCACGGACTTCTTTTTTATTATAGGTTTTCATACCGTAGTTACACGAGTACAATATCCTTTCAAGCCAAACTCTTCATTAACTACCTTTTTAAGAAATTCCTGTGGGTGCATATTTTGTTCAGTACCTTTTCTCGTAGCTAAAATTTGTTTAGCTAATTCTTTTGGCATTTCATACTCAATTTCGCCATAAGAAGGTTTTGACCACACTGTTCCGCTTTCATTTTCAATATTTTTTTTCATTTTATCTTCTCCTTAAAAAGCACTTGGCTCTGTTGTCATAATTTTTAAATTATCAATTTGTACTATTTCATAGGTATATGTAGTAGCAAACATAGGCTATATTCTACAAGTCCCTAAATCTGCTTTACACCATAAATAAATACCTTTATATCTTCCTCGTCTATTTTTATAGATAGACAATTTAATATTAGGTTTATCAAAATTATTATTAATTAAAATCTAATCAAGATTTTCTAAATCTTCTTTTGTAGTTGCTAATAAAATACCACCCCAGTCAATTTTATCAGCAATAGCTTTTGCTCCACGAAGTAAATTTTGGTCAGGAGTTTCACTATTTTGATAATCACCATTTAGCTGAGTCGCTGACATAATAAAAATACCATATTTATTACAAATATCTTTTAATCTAGTAGATAACATAAATAAGATATTATCTTCTCTTAATTTAACTCCACCAGAACGCTTTGTAATTTCTTCTAATATTTTTAAACTTGTATGAATATAATCATGGAAAACATATTTTACATCATGATCTCTTATATTCTTTTTTATCTTATCTTCAACATCCTATAATGAAAAATCAGGTAATACTTCAACATAAATTGGACTATCTTTAATAATTGAAGCTGCTTGTAAAACTCGTTCTTCTTCATCACCTTCATAGCGTCCATTCATAATATGTTCTTCATTAACATTGGAAATAAATGCTAACATCATTGTCTGGACTTCTGCTAATTCTTGCTCTGTCGCTATATATAAACAAGGCTCTGATGTACCATTTTTAATCCAACCAAATACGTCATCATAAATTCTATTACATCCAATATAACAACAATCAGCAATCATACTACGAGTTTTTCCAATACCAGTAGCTGCACTTCTTAAATAAAATTTCTTTAATCTGGCTCCGCGTGTTACTGTATTAATTAATGGCCCATAAAGTGGAACGCCAACATCTGGTCTTTGCTTTAACTCTTCAAGTAATTCAAAAATACCATCGCCGGCCTATGAGGCTTCACCCCATTCATCATCAACATATTGAGAACGAATCTAATCTATTTTATCCTATACTCTTTGGGCTATTTGTTCTAATGTTGAATTATCTAACTAATCTTCCTATAATTGTCTTTTTTTAGAGTCTATAATATTATCTGGATCGTAAAAATCTGTTACGTCTACTCCATAATTATCATATGCTCTTAATAATGACATTTTTTTCATTCGATTATAATAATAATCAAATGAAGATGGTTGAGCATTTTCTTCTGCTCGTATTAACCATTCTTCTCCTTTTTGTTTAATAAAAATTGCTTCACTTTTTGGACGACTTGATAAATAGTCCAAAATACTACTTAAAGTTATTTTTTCAGAACCTAAATTATATAAATTATATATTGTTCCAAAAACAATTTTATGAAACTAATCAGGAAAATCTTCTTCTGTTATAGTATATTTATCTTCATAATCCAAAAGCTATGGAGTTTTATAAATACATCCAATAACTTGAACAATAGAAGTTGTGTCAACAAATTTACTCGGCATCAACATTATCCTCCTCTAAAAATGTAAATAATTTACGCTTTTGCGGTGATTTCTACGGTGGAGGTATTACTACCACTATATCTTTTGGCACATAATCTTCTATTTTTTTATTTTTATTCTATTCCTAAGATAACCATATACTATAATAATAATTATAAGCATCTTTATAAACATATGGGATAATACCTATTCCTTTTGAAGTATCTACCGGATGCTATTTTACTTTATGAAAATACTCTAAGGCTTTCATCATACCAGAATATGTAAAATTATAATTTTTAGCTATTTTTTCTGCTTGCTACATAAGTCGTGGCCATCCATGGTCATCTTTACATTTATACAATTGTATTATATAAACTTTAAATTTTTCTCTATCATCTGATGGATGAACCTCAGCACACTTTTTATGAGCATATCGTCCAAACATATTTGGTAACTCTATCACGTCTACTGCTGTTGGTAGAATAGCCTATGAACACCAAAAACAATTTTTAAACTATTTAGGATCAAAAATTTCATATTTTGCTGTTTCTTTTTGAGAGTTTACAGCATTTAAATAACACTAACTATGTCCATATCTAAATGCTTTTTGCCCATATGGAATCTATACATATGGTTCTTTTTCTCTATCAAATTTTTTACCACAATATTTACAGGTTACTGTCGCCATTGACATACCCCTTTATTTATCTTTTCTTGTAAATATATTATAACATATTTTTTAATAAAAATCAACCCTTTGACATTTTTTGCCAAAGGGTTTTTATTATTAAGTAATTCTTTTTAGTAAGATTTCATAATGACATTTCGGACAATCTACTCAATATGATAATTCTATTTTTTTATTTACTTTATTTCGTTCTATCATTTGATAAATCATACTAGGATCATAATTAATTTCGCCATCTTCCCAAATTTTGCAATTAGGGCATCTGAGTCTCCCATATCCAGCTGGAATTATCTCACCTGGTAAAAGAATTTTAGTAGGATAGATAACATTCATTATTTTTTATTTACTAAATCATCTTCAATTTCTGAAACTACTAAATAAACTAACTCTGCTTGGTCGCGAGTTACACCAGACATTTTCTTTCCTTTACCTAAATATTTTTCAATAATTTGAGTAATACGTGGCTGGTAAAAGGCTTGATTTTCTTGCATTAAATTACCAACTATTGTTTCAAATTTTGCCATTAATTCATCAAAATCATATTCTTGAACAACAGGGGCAGTTTCGCGTTCAGTCGTAACAAATTTATTATCATGTTCCTTAGCTTCTTTTTCAATAGCATCTCCAATAGCCTTTGTCAAAGCGTCATAACTAAGAGGAATTTCAGGAACAATATATTTGAAACGAGAACCACAAGAAATGCCAGAACCAGCAGGAGGACGAAGAGTAAGAACACGTTTCTCTTCACCATCAGCACCAAGATACATACGAGCAAAGCAATAAATGTCAGCCATATTTTCAATAATCTGAAGAGCAGAAGACTAAGTAGTAGGCTTAGTATAACCATACTCTTTACCAGTTTGGTCTTTATCAGTTCCGGTCTTAGAGTGAGAAATAAATACAACAGCATAACCCATCATTGTAAGACCACGGAAAATTTCTTCAAATTCTTTCTTATACTTGCTCCAACTATTGGTGCCCCAGCCACCATCGCCCATATTATCAATACCAAGTTGATTACAAATATACTTTTGGCAAAGATCAGCCGCAATATCAACAGTATCAACAACAATAGTTTTATAAACTTCTTGGACTTCTGGTTTCTTTAACTCACGATAAATCTATTTCATTTCACCCCAAGTATTTACATCTTGTGCCATAACACCAGGAATAGCATTATAACCACGTTCAAATGCAAGTAACAAAGCACTTGGCATTTGAGTCGCCAAAGTAGTTTTACCTACTTTGGCAGGCCCATAAATAAATGTAATATACCCGGAAAGATCTTTACTTACTTTATGAGGCTGAATGCCTAAAAGATTAATAGCCATTAGATTTTCCTCCTATCAAATTAGAAGTTAAATCCAGTACCATTAGATGCTGCCGCAGGAGCCTGAGTCTGAGCTCTGGTAGCATTATAATCATCTTGACGCTTTTTAATATCAGCAAGAGCCAACTCTCTATCAGCAAGACCCTGCTCATATTCAGCTTGAGTCATAGTTCCTTCATCATCCCAAACATATGGCTCACTAGAAGCACCAGTAATTACAAAATCACGATTAGAACGAGGAGTCTCAGTCACTTTTTGCCCACCAAAAGCACTTTCCTCAACAGTCTTAACCATAATTACCTGAGAAACTTGCTGGCCCCAAACCTTAGTAAATACAGGATTCTTTGGAGAAGCTTCAAGACTTTCAAAATAATTCATTGCATCGGGATTATAAGCACTAAACTCCACAGGAAGAAAAGCCTTGCGGAAGTCAAATGTAAATCCCTTAACTTTAACGACTTCTTTTGTATTCTTTTCAGGATCAGCTTCAATACGAGTTGCTCCTGTAATCAACATATCACATTCAAAAGTATTACGAGTATTTTCGTCAGCCGCAAGAGTTTGTACAGTATGGACAAATCCACCTTCATTGCGTCTTACACTAACAAGTTCCTCTTTTCCATTTCTATTAGAATAAAATTCATTAAGTCCAATTGCAGAATCAATACGTAATTTTACTGCCTTATCAGCACCATGATCAGTTACATTACAAAGAGTGCCATTAATAATATTCTATAAAGTAGTAAAAGTAGCATTATCTGAACCACTCTTAGTTTTTGCTGTTACATAAGTAAAATGAACAGTAACAATATTTATTAATGCATTATCAGTTGCAATATCAATAGTACCATTAATAAATTGAGTGCCTGGATTTTTAGAATTTTCACCACTTGTCTTTAAAGACAAAGCCTACTGATATAAAAGACCCTCAATATGAGTAGTATTTTTCATAGTATTTTTCATTATTCATTTTCTCCTTCAATAATTACATAATTCTTACCTTTTTCAGTTAAACAATAAATTACCGGGTCTTGACTTAATTTTTCACAAAAACCATCATTAGTAAGTTTTCTCATAACTCCAGAGGCACCTCGTGAAGAAATTCCCATTTGTTCAGCTATTTCTTTAGCTTTCCAAGCCTTCACATCAAGATGCTCTTGCAGATATTTTAAGACTAATTTGCCATTTTCAGTTAAAATTGGTTTTTCATCTTTTATATCATGAAGAATATTTAAATATGCCTAAATATCTTCAGTCATAAGTTGATTTGTTAATTCAGGATTTGCTTTCATTAAAGATTCTACAAAATTTAGAAATTCTTGTTTCATAAAAAACTCTCTTTCATATTTTTTCTATAATAATTATACCATTTTTTTTTATAAAAATCAAATTATTCTTTACTAATGCTATAACCAATTAAAGAATTTCCAAAAGCAGATTTAATAAAATTTTCCAATTCATCTATTACATAATTTTTTTCATGGTTTAAAACGGTACTAAATTTTTCATAAGACATAAATTCAATACCTTCAATGCCATATTTCTATGCTTTATATTCCATAGCTTTTGGATTTGAACATACAAAAGTAGCATCATATTCTTTTGCCCAAAGCATAAGTTGACTGGTTTTTCCAGTACTTCTATCATCAATAATTCTAATCATTTTATACTATACCCAAATTCCTTTGCTTGATAAAATTCTTGCCAATAATCTTCTCTATCATTTAAAAGATTTCCAGCACATTCTTCAATTACTTCAAATGTAAAATTTTCTACACCAATAGATAACATAGCAGGATATAATTTATTTTGCGTAGGAGGGTCTGCCCCTATACCTCGTTTAATATGCTATTTCCATCGTTCAGCAATATCTACCGCTTGTCCTATATAGCACATTCCATTATCTATATTAGTAATTTTATAAATACCAGTTTTTCTCCCCTATCCAACAACACGACCTATTAAATCTGTACACGGCTTTTCATAATATACTTTCCAAATAACTTTATTTAAAGGTTCTTTTTTTCTTAAATAATGTTCAATAGATCTAATATGTTTTATTTCTTCTAAATCTATATCAGAAAGTTGTAATCTGTAAAAATCTTTTTGCTATTTTTCTAATTCCATTCGTTTATTAGTCTCAATAGCAGCTTTTGCTTTTGCCTATAATTCATTTAATTCATTTTCTTTTGTAAGAATTAAATTACTTAATTTTTCATCATGTTCTTGGAATTTCTCATATAATTCATCAGCTAAATCAGTATAATGTACTTTTAATTCACTTTCTAATTTTTCATAAGTTGAATATAATTCTTTACTTTGCTACTCTACTGTATTAGTCATATTATCAATAACTTGTTCTTCAACTAATTTTACAGCAGTTTTTGCCTATTCATCTAAATCATCAATGAATCTTTTTTTATCAGTAATCTAACGTTCCAAACTCGATACTTCTGATTTTAAATCAGATTCATGCTGGGCCCAAGTTAAAATTTTTTTTGTTTTTTCTTGCTCCCAAGCCTATTTTTCAGAATTTATTTGAGATAAAGCAGTATTTGCCGCCTCTTCTAAACGTAAATTTTGTTCTTCATAATCGGCTTTATATTGATTTATAGTTTCATTATACTATTTATCTAATTCAGCTTGTTTTTGGATATATTCTTTCTCTAAATCTTTAATACGTAACTAAGCCTAATTTTCTTCTCTTTCAATCTCTTGGTTTTTCTCTTTGATTTTTGTAGTTTTTATGAATGTGCTTATCAAGAAACCAAGTAAAAGACAAACAATTCCAACTACAACAATAGAAATTGTCATTATTAAAAAAATAAAGGGGTAAAATATTTATTACCCCTTGTTTATATTATTCTGAGAAATTATTCCTCAGTTGCGTCAGGATCGAACTCCATACCAGCGGGAGTGAGTTGGAGGAACTTTACACTCTTATGAGTGCCATCATCAAGCTCAATTTCGGCAGGAACACGAATGCCAAGACCCTTACGCTGAATAGCAGAAGTGAAGATACCATCTACCTAACGCTTCTCAAGACCAAGCTCAGCAGCCACATCAGCAGAAGTTACATTAGTACCATTAACAGTCTTTAAATAATTAAGTACGTTCTTAGAATTTTCTTTCATAGCCATAATAAATAAATCTCCTTTAAAATAAATAATTAATTTTTTTAATTGTTGTAAATATTATACGAAAAAATTTTTAAATTGTCAAGACATTTTTTTTAGGATATCTTGTATTAATTCATCTAACTGATCTAAGTCCTAGAAATCGTGAACCTTGCTGGTCAGTCGCATAATTTCTGTCTACGCGGCAGATACTGCCGCTTTATCTTTACTATTTTCTACTACATATTCACATTTAGCAATCTTCTCAGCTAGGTTTTTGAGTTCTTTCTTTTTCATAAAACTTTTTTCTTCCTTATTTACGAATATATTATAATAAATTTTTTTTGAAAAGTCAAAGTAAAGCGTCAAATTGTTCTTCTGTAATAATCGGAATACCAAGACTTTTTGCTTTTATATTTTTAGATGATGTACTATTAATATCATTATTAATTAAATAATTAGTATTTTTAGTAACAGAACTTAATACTTTTCCACCATTATTTTCAATAATATTAACTAATTCATCACGATTTTTATATTTTTTTAACTTACCAGTAATTACAAAATTAATTCCATTTATATTAGAATTATTTTCTTTTTGTTCTATAAACAAAGTATTCTTTAAGTGTAAATATTTATTTACAATTTGATCTGCTTCATCGTAATTAAAATTATGTAATGAAGCATCCATATTTGGGCCAAAACCATCCCATTGAGTGAAATTATACCCATTTTTATTTAGCATATGAGGGCCAATACATTCCATAAATTGGAACCACCCAGCACAATGTCTAGCAATATCTTTGGCATATGTACTGCCAATTAATGGAATACTAAGGGCAGAAATAAATTGCCATAGCTCGCATTCTTTACTATTTTCTATAGCTTCAAGAATATTATCAACAGATTTAACTCCAAAACCATCTTTTTTATACCATTCATCACGATATTGATATAATCCAAAAATATCAGAAATAGAATTAACCCATTCCCAATTAATTAATTTTTGAAGTGTTGCCTTTGATAAACCTTTAATGTCAAGACCTTTTTTCCCTACAAAATGATCTAATTTATTAATTAATTTACCTTCACAATTAGGATTACTACAATAAAGAAAATCATCTTTAATAATAGTAGGTTCTCCACAAATTGGGCATACTTGAGGTAATTCAAAAAATTCAACTGGCACAAGTGGAAAAGTTGTATCTGCTCGAACTATTTGTGGGATAATTTGATTCATTTTAACTACAATAATATGCTGACCTTGATAAGGATTTTTGCCTAGAAGTGATTTCATAATATTTAAATTATGAAGTGAAGCTTTCTCAATAGTGCTATCATCAGTATGTACTGGTTCAAATTCTGCTACTGGAGTTAAAATTCCAGTTTTGCCCATAGTATATTCAATATTAAATAATCTAGTTTCATATTCTTCATCATAAAACTTAAATGCTAATCCACCTTTTGGATGATGACCAGTTTCTCCAAGAGAAGAATAATAATTACAATCATTATACTTAAATACTAATCCATCATATGGATATTGGAAATCTTCTTCTGTAGCCCAATCAGTAATAAGTCTTGAAATATGATCAAATTTACTCTCTGAAACTTCCATATCAGGAAACCAATGTAAATGTGGGACAAAAGTAAAACCTAAACTATCAATTTTATATAATTTTTCAGTTAAAGTTTTACAATCTTCAAATCCTTGAATGACATCCCAAACTATGAATGTTAAATGTCGATTAGCACATTCTCCATTATTCAATAATCTAATACTACCAGCCGCAAAATTACGTGGATTGGCAAATTTATCACTAAATGGTTTAAAATCTTTATAGGTACAAATAACTTCTCCATCAACAACTAACGTATCTTTAAATGGAATTTCTATTGGGACACATTTAACTGTAACAATATTATGAGTAATATCTTCTCCTATTTCACCATTGCCACGAGTTTCGGCACTAACCAATACTCCTTGCTCGTACCGAAGAGAACAAGTTAATCCATCCATTTTTAGCATAGCAATAACATCTTTATCATTTTTAAAATCTAAAATATCTTGAATAGATTTAGTTTTATTTAATGATAACATTGGATGAGAATGTTTTACTTTTTTTAATTTATTTAATGAAAAATAATCTACATGACAAGTTGGAGAATTTGCCATACAAATACCAGACTGATTTTCTAATTCTTCTAATTGAAAATATAAATCATCATATTCCTTATCAGAAATTACAGGAGTTCCTTCATCATACATTTTAATATAATAATTTAATTTATCAATTAATTCTTGCATCTAATCAAGTTTATTCATTCTTTATACTCCAATATTAAATGAGATTTATAATTATCAATAAATTTTTCATCTTCTTCTGTAATTTCAAAATCATCTTCTGCTATTAAAAGGAAAGGCGTTCCCTCCCAACGACCACTTGTAGCACAAATATCTAAAGGTTTTTTTAAAGCATGCAATGCCATAAACTCTCGCATAGCATCAAAAGCAACTGGTCCAAATTCACTTAAAATCTAAGTATTTTTTTTAATTGATCTAGGAAATTGGCATCTTATTTTGATACTTCTGCCATATTCATTTTCAATTAAATGTAAATCTTCTTCATTCGGACGAGCTTTATTCAATATTTGATATTTTTGTTCTATCATTATTTATATTCTCCAAATTAATATAAATTGTTTCATCACTATATTGCGGTTGAAATTCATACCATTTCTTATAGCCCTATTCAGGGCTATAAGAACTCATTTCTACTAATTTAAATTCTTTAATTTCCATTATACTTTACTCACATCTAAAATAAAGTTATTTTTTAACATTATATTTCCGTAAGCCGTTCTTCCCATTTCTGGAATATCTTTTGCTGATAGACATACAGAATTTTTATTGCCAATTAATAACACCATATCTTCATCACTAATCAATTGACCACAACTAGCATTACCATAAATATCATTTGGTTTATAAATAATTATACCTTTGCCGCCACGTTTTTGAGTTAGGATATCATTTAACTTCACTTTTTTACCATAGCCTTTGCTAGAAAATACAGCTAAATCATCTTCAGTATGACGAATTGGTAAAGCAGCGACTACGTAATCATCTTCTCCAAGATTGATACCCTTAACCCCAGCAGTAAGTCTACCAGTAGCACTGATTTCAGCACTATTAAATCTAATTACATAACCATTTTTGCTAACAATAAGGAGAGATTCATCTTTAACCAGTGTAACCACAGCTAATTCATCGCCTTCCTTAATATTTATTGCACCAATGCCTTTGGATTTTTTAGTCCCAATATACTCACTTAATGCTGTCTTTTTAACAAGACCATTTTTAGTAACAAATAAAACATATTTAGCATCTGTATCACGATAAATAGAATAAATAGTAGCAACATCTTCACCAGTTTCCATCTCAACCAAAGCCCTTGCTGGAGTTCCTTTTGAAGTATTAGTTCCTTCTGGAATATTATTTACTACTAAACGATACATTTTACCTTTGTTAGAAAAAATCATTAAACTATCAACTGTATTAGTACGGATAACCGCAGATGTTATATCTTCTTGTGTTTTAACACCTTTTCCGCCTCTACGTTGTGTCTTAAAGGAAGTTGCTGGAATACGTTTTAAGCTGCCACTTTCAGTCATTACAACAACACATTTTTCTGGTGGAATGAGAGCAATTTCTTTTTCTTCCTTACTCTTAGATTCATTAATTTGAGTTAACTCAGTACGACGAGAATCCCCATACTTTTTAACGATATCAGATAATCTTCTTTTTAATTCTCCAATTAAATCATTAAGAATAGCATTAAGTTTCTCAATTGTGTCCTTTAATTCAGCTTGCTCATTTTCAATTTCTATTCTTTCTAACCCAGCTAATTTACCAAGTCTCATATCAGTAATTGCTTTAGCTTGCTCTTCATTAAAGTTATATTTCTCAATTAATTTTTCACGAGCTTTAGCACTACTTTCAGATGCTTTGATTAAAGTAATAATATTATCAATATCTTCTAATGCTTTTAATAGACCATTTACAATATTTAATCTATCTTTCGCTTTCTGGAGATCAAATGTTAATTCTTTACGAATGCATTCTGTATTATGCTCAACATAAATCTTGCAGCAATCTTTAAGATTTAATTCTACAGGAGTTTTGTCTATTAAAGCAACTTGGTTATAAGAAAATGAAGATTGTAAATCAGTTTTTTGGAAAAGTAACATTATAATTTTAGAAATATTAGCATCTTTCGCACATTCAAAAACTAATCTATAACCTTTTTTTCTATTACTTTCATTACGAATATTTGTAATACCTTGAATCTCTCCACTATCACATAATTCACCAATAGATTCAAGTAAAGGCTCTGTAATAACACCATATGGCACTTCTGTAAAAACAATATTATTATCTTCCATATGATATTTTCCACGGACTTTTACACTGCCACGGCCAGTTCTCATAATATTAGGAATATCATCTTTATTAATTATTATTCCACCAGTTGGGAAATCCGGTCCAGGCAGCATTGGCTCTTTCCCGTCTATATAATCATTAATAGCTTGTGCTACTTCATTTAAATTATGTGGAGCCCAGTTACAAGCAATAGCTACTCCAATACCAGTATTTGGATTACAAAGTAAATTTGGAAAAACGGATGGTAAAGTAGCTGGTTCGTCTTCTGATTCTGAATAGTTAGGAATAAAATCAACTACCTTTTTTTTCATTCCGCCAAGCATGCCATCTTCTGTTATTTTTGCTAATCTTGCTTCTGTATAACGATAGTGGGCTGGAGGATCGCCATCTCGGCTACCATTATTACCATGAAAATCTATTAATGGATAACGTAAAGACCATGGTTGAGACATCCTAATTAAAGCTCCATAAATTGAACTATCGCCATGAGGATGGAAACGGCCCATCGTATCTCCAACAATTGCCGCACATTTTACGTGTGGTTTATTATTAGTACAGCCAGTTACATAAGCATCATAAATAATTCTTCTTGCTACTGGTTTTAAACCACTTTTAGCATCAGGAATTGCACGATCCGTATTTACAGCTACCGCATACTCTATAAAATTTACACCTAATTCTTGTGTTAAATCATTAAATTGAATATCACTTATCATTTATTTATACCTCTATTATTCTGGTGTTCTTTACATGAAATATATTCTTTTAAACTAAGTTCATAATTAGTTTGATGAAATAAATTTTCTTTTTCAGAATCCCATATTAATGATACTCCACAATGAGGACAATATTTACTACCAATATCTTCTCCAAAAAGCCAATAAGAACAATTAGGACAAAAAATTTGATAACGCATACTTCCATCATGATCTGGAAGTTTTGTAATATTACTCTGCATTGTAAGTAGCCTCTTTACTATGTTCTTTAATATATAATTTACGTGGAACTACAGCTGTGCCCATCAAATCATCAAATAATTTATTAGTAGTTGGAATATCATTTACAGTAACTTGACGAATAATTCTACCTTCTGGGCTAATTAAAGTTTCTTCAACTTCTTCAGCATCCATTTCACCCAAACCTTTCATACGATTTACAATGTAATTCCTACCAGCATTTTTCTTACGAAATTCTTCTAAAGCATTATTATTCTTTAAATAATAATATTTTTTAGCCATTGTAACTTTATAAAGTGGCGGGACACCAGCATAGATATAACCATCTTGAATTAATTGAGGACAGAAATTCCAAATAAAAGTATAAAACAAATTTTTAATATGAGCACCATCAACATCAGCATCACTCATAATAATAATTTTCCCATATCGAATTTTATCTGGATGATATGTCACTTTCATTGTTTTTAAATCAATTTCAAGACCAAAAGCTTGAATCATTGACATAATTTCCGCATTTTTCTGTATTTTATCAATAGTTGCTTTTTGAGTATTTAAAATCTTACCTCGGACTGGCATAATTGCTTGAAATTCATTGTCTCTGGCTTCTTTTAATTTACCACTTGCACTATCGCCCTCTGTAATGTAAATTTCGCACTTCTTGCGATCTTTACTATAACAATCAGCTAATTTACTATCAAATTTTAAAGCTTTCTCTTTCTTCTTCTGGCCTTCACGTGCATTATCTCTTGCTTTTTGAGCTGCCAGTCTTGCTTTACGAGCACCTAATGCTTTGTCAGCAATCATTTTAATATCTTTTTCATTTGCCATAAACCAGATACGAAGTTCTTCTGCGATTGCTGAAGTGAAAGGAGTCATTTCTAATTTAGTGACTCTTGTCTTTACCTGAGCGTCATATGCTACATTTGGAGCAGTAATATTAAATACAATATAAAGTCCTTCTTGTATATCTTCACCAGAAAGATTTTCTTCTTTTTCCTTTAACCATTTTTTATCACGGAAAAATTTATTAAATTCACGAGTTAAAAGAGATTTAATCTGTGAGATATGCGGGCCATTTGCTGTTAAACCTGTATTAACATAAGGAATTAAATTCATTGAATAGTTAGATGTATATGTCATAACCATATCAATTTTATTTTTATCATTTTGATAATTCATAACAAAACGATTTTTAATTAATTCTTTTCCTTCAACTGCTTCATCAACTAAATCACTAATACCGTTTTTAGAAAAATAAGTTGTTTTACTACCATTATCATCTAAATTAATAGTTAATCCAGGACATAAAGCAGCTATTGTTTTAAATAAAGTTTTTAATTCATTTACATTTACTCCTGGATGCGTAAAAAATTCTTCACTTGGTTCCCATTCAACTATTGTGCCAGTAGTATCTGTACTAATTCCCATATCAGCAGGATTAATTTTTCCTCCATCATGGCTATAAGTTTCACCTTCTACAAAATGGACAGTTTCCCATTCTCCATCTCGGAAAGTAGTAGCATCTAGCCAATGTGAAAGATAAGTTGTAATCTTTGAACCAATACCAAAAGAACCCAATGAAGTACCTTCATAGGTACCATCTTCACGATACTTACCAGAAGTATTTAAAACACTAAATGCTGCTTCAAGAATTGTTTTTCCATCATCACGAAAACTATTAGGGATAAAACCTTGCCCATAATCTCGTATTCTTACTCTTGGCCCTTTAATATCTACATCAATCTTATCTCCATGTCCAAGACGAAATTCATCAACAGCATTAGAAAAAATTTCGACAGCCAATTGTGTAGCATATGTCGTATCACCTGCGTATACTCCTGGTCTTAAACGAGTAAACGCCAATGGAGATAAAGATTCGATACTTTCTTCTGTATATAAAGTTTTATCCTTCATCCTCTATTACCTCTATTTCATTATTTCCTGATTCAATTATTTTATTAATAATTTTATCATTTTCAACTTCAATTTCTTCATATTGACAAAGTTTTTCTAATATTTCTGCGACAATATTTACATCCATATCATGAGCATATGTTCTTTGTCTAAATCCTCTTTCTCCACAATAATATGGTACTCCATTTTCATCACGAGCAGTAATTCTTGTTGATAAATCTAAATTATCTTCCTATTCATCAGCAGATAAATTATGCCCACAAAATGGACACCAATAACCTTTTAAAGGACGATATAGGATACGCCCACATACTGGACATGCCCAACATCGTCTTAATAATTCATTCAACATAAGATTTCTCCTATTTTAATTTTTTTATATTATATTATATCATATTTTTTAATTAAAGTCAAGTTAAAAGCCTTCTTCATAAATTTTTTTTAAGTCAATAGGTTGATTACTCATTATTTTTAATTGATTACAGCATTTACACCTGACTTCTGTTCTATCTTCTTTACTATAATAGCAATGCTCTTCATCAGTTGGTTGAGCACACCATAAATATTTATTTTTTTTAGTTTGTCCGCAAGGAATAGTTCTTTTCATATCAAAATGTTTATATAAAAACCATTGTATTTTAGCAAAAAATTTTTCATTACGATGAACATAAATATTTATTGGTAAAAAGTCAATTTTCATTATATTTTATATACTCCTGTCGCTAATTTATCTGCATATTCATTCCATTTATTGCTAGCATGTCCTTTTACTTTTCTTATTTCTGCTAAATCAGCTAATTCAAAAATTTGTTTAATAAGATTTAAATTTTTAACCTCTTGATTTTTAGGACGTTTCCATCCATTTCGTTCCCAACTATACATCCAATCATTTATAAGATTTACACAATAAGCACTATCACTATAAATAATTGGTTTCATAAAAGACGCTTCTTCAACTTCTATATGTTTTAAGGCATACAAAATAGCAGTCAATTCCATAGAATTATTTGTTTCATATTTTAAACCATTTTCTTGGTATTCCCAAAGAATATTATCATTTTCATCTACTTCAACGATTCCAAAACCACCAATAGAATTTTCAGTACCATTTCCTGTGGCAGAACCATCTGTATAGTATGTTCTCATCGTTACACCTACTTAACTTGACATTTCGTTTTTTTTATTGTATCATATATATGAGATAAAATAAAAAACTATCTATTTATATATAAATATTATATAATAAAAAAATATAATTGTCAATATAAAAATAAACCAAGATAATATAAAAAAATTATATTATCTTGGTTTTTCAATAAAAATTATCCAACAGCAGAGTCGTTAAAAAGATAAGGGTCAGTCTATTCTCTATAATCAGACATTACTGTTTCAAATTTAATACCACCTTGGGTATTTTCAGCTTCTGATTTCTTATAATATGCTCGTTGACTGACTGCATAGGCTCCCCATGGCAAAGTTACCATAGCGGTAAGCCAAGGTAATTCTGCGAAATAACCGCGAAAAACGCAAATATAAGCTAAGACTAGCATTGAAAGAGTATGAATCCAAATTAATATTGACTCTTGGATTAATAATGTTTTTGAAAATTCTAATTTTTTACTATGTTTTCCTTTCATGACATTTTTCTGGTATATCTTAAATCTATCCAGCCAACACCAGATTTAAGTTTACCGTATCCTCCTTCCTCTTGGACAATAGTAAATACTTGATTATATTTAACTTGTCCAACTATTTTTCCATCAGGATTAGGATTTAATCGAATATTTAAAAATGGTACTGTAATTTGAACAGTATAACTAGTTCCGCTAACAATAGGTTGAGTTGTTGAAGTCTCAAACTAACTTGTTAAATCTTCTACACAATCTCCATTAGAAAGAACAATAGTTACATGAGAATTAGAATTAAGTAAAATATCTCCACGTTTTAAATAATCTTTTTGACCAGTATATTGATTGCCGGATAATACTAAAAACTATCCGGTTGCTTCGCATGCCTATTTCATATTATAGGTAGTTCTCATATTTCCATCAGCATAAAAAATGCTTGGAGATAAACCAGCACAAATACAGCAAATACTGACAAATGAACTACAATCACAATCACAAGGAGTTGTTATTTTTGATAAATCTAATCCTACTTTTTGAGCTTCTATATATAATGTATTTCTAGCTCCTTGGCTATAACCAATATTGTCATTAGCACACCCTGCCTCAGCCGCACGAGCAATATTTTCAGCCAATCTTTGAGTTTTTGGTCTTAATACATAATTCCATGCACTACGATACCAGTCTAAAATATATACTTCTTTTCCAGTTTGGTCACCACGCTATCCACCAGTATATCTACCATTCTCGTCTTTTGAAGAAGATGCTAGTTTTACACCAGAGTAAGTTTTTGCTACTGGAAGATTTACGGCGACACTACTATTAGAAGTTTGATTATTTGTAACAGCAGAAGAGACTATTGGATAAACTTCTGAACCATTACTATCATATACATGATATCCAGCAGGTAATTTATCAACTGTTTCTTTTGCATTATTTAAATTTTTATAGGCTCCAACTTGTGTCCCTGGTTGATTCCATGCTTTACGGACTCTATAAATTTCTTCTTTATTAATTAATGGAGCTACAATAGAATTTTTCATTTCTAGTGCTTTTTTCATAGCTAAAAATGTTTCAACACCAAATATTCCATTAGGAGTTAATCCATTTTTCTATTGGAAAGTTTTAACAGCCATTTCTGTCATTTGACCAAAATTACCATCAGCACCTAATGGTCCTAAATTGTATCCAAGTTCAATTAATTTTTCTTGTAATAAATTGATTTGAGGATTATTTTTCATTCCTCGTTTTAACATCATAGCGGGAACATCATCATTGTTTTGATTAGTAATTGGAGAATTAGCATTAATATTAATTCCTAATAAATTTGCTACATCTTTACGAACACTATCCATAGTTTTACCATATTTATTGAACCAATGATATACATCACTATGGTTTGTTCCTAATCCTAATTGACAGCTATCTTGATGGCATAAAATTGTAGGAACTACTGTACCATTAAAAAGAACATTACCAAGAGGATTTATATTATATAATTTGCATAGATAAGCTGTTAATTCACAAGCTTCTTGATAAACTTTCTAAAAATAAACCCCATCAGTGAGATTATCTTCACAAATTTCAAATTGAATCCAACCATTATTACAGCTACCTTTACTGCCAGAACCGCATCCCCAAGGTTTATAGTCCCATGGCATAGTCTAGACAGAAGCAACTGTCCCATCTGCTAAAGTGCCGATCCAGGCATTTAATCCAGCTTGTACTGATATATGGTTCCAATCATTTGCCCCAGTATTTTTTCCAATTAAATTCATTAAATAGGCATAATTAGGATCTCCCTCGGTTGGCTGTACATATCTTTTAATTGTTTTATTATTTGCCCCAGTGCTATGCCAGAGGACTCCTTTTACTTGCATCTAGTTTGTTGATTGATAGCAAGTAGAATCTGTCATCATACATACTATTGGAGGATTTGATTGAGAATATTTCATTTTTTTACCTCCCTATTGTTGCTATTTATTTTTATTAAATATATTAAACCATTTTTGAGCTGCTTCAACTCTTTTATTTTGAGCATCATCGCTCTAATCCTATGGTTTTTCAAATTTTAACATATAAAAAATAGTTGCTTCTTTTATAGAAGTAAAATTTTTCATTTGATTTAATAATCCTTCACTCTATAAATGAGCATACATCTAATTAAGTTGGCAGTTTAAATCAGCGATTGATTTATTTGCCGCTTTACATCTATTATACAAATCTTGTTTAAAAACATCATAAGTCCATTGGACTAAACCATATCCTAAATCATCATGAACAAAATTATTATATATACCAGTATCTACCATATTGGTATATGAAGCATTTGTATATAAATTATTTTTCTATACAGCATTTGGCTAAAATTTACTTTCTTCATCTATGTTGCCCATAATGCCAGCAATAGATTGTGGAGTAAAACCTTTTTTAATAAAGTATTGCCATAATTGTTCTTGTACTGTCATATGTTTTCCTCCTTTCTTGACTATAAAAAAAGAGACTGATAAAAATCAGTCTCTTAAATATTTTCAGCGATTTCAGCTATTTTAGAACGATAGATTTTCTTTAATTCAATTTCTCCATAAACATCGTGTCCACGGAATACTTTTGACATTCTACGCATACCATTATTTGCTCCAGCAAAAGCTACATCATCTACTTGAGTTTTTTCATCTCCATCAATGATACAAATACAATCTTCTCCTATGCGTTGAAGTGCTAATTTCATCAAATCTCGATCTAAATTCTAGGCTTCTGTTATATATATACCTGCATTCATACTCGTTGTATCATATCCACGAATATCTGCCATTGGTAATAATAATAATTTATTATCATCAATTAATCTTTCTACTTCTATTCGATCGCCTAATTTACTTATTAAGAAATTTCCTATCTGGCTATCTAATAACTTTTCTTCTCTTGTACCAGGCAAAAATCCTAGTCTAGCAGCTCCTTTTGCGGCGACTGTATTACAAAAGATAATAATTTTCTCAATTTTACGTCTTTCTAATAGCCAGAATAAACAACCAAGAGATAACTATGATTTACCAGACCCTGCCGGCCCACGCACAACCGTTATTTTATTGTGGCATAAACTATCTGCCACAAACTACTACTAGGCATCTCCTGGCATAGGACGAATAGAACCTAATTCGTTGGAATTAAAGTTTTCAAAACTAATATTTCGATATGTTTCGCCAGTCCATACTCGTTTATCTACGATAATTCCATTTATATCTTTAATAATAATATATTGATTAATTAATGCTTTTAAAGTATTTTTATTTAAATTAGAATAAAAATCTTCCATCTATGAGTCATCCATCACGACTTCAAGATAGCCTGTATAATTATTATCAAAATCTTCTCCAATACTTTCAATTTTATTAGAATCAAAAAAGATTTGAGCTATTTTTTTTAGAGCTAAATCATTAGTAACAAAAATGTCATAATCTAATGCTGATGCTAATATTTTCATATCATTAGTAATTGGTAAATCATTTTCAATAATTCTTTGTAGCATTGATTCTTTATAAATACTAATTTCATATTCTCCATCATGTTCATCTAAAAGATGAAGTAGCTAACGAGCAACATATTTGATATTAGCATCTTTATTAAAAGAAGTTTTTATTTCTTCAAGTTCTTTTAATGTTATAGATGAAATAGCGAATTTTTCTTCGTTTTCATCAAAAAGCGTTCCAGCTTTTAATAGTAAGGAACTAGTGTCATAAAATTTCATTCTTCTTCCTCCTCATAATATTCACTTTCTGCCGGTATCGTAAAACCTATCGCATGAGTAGAGCCTGAGGATGGTCTAGCTCTAATTTCATCGACTTGCTATTGGAGTATTGCTTGCTAATAAACAAGTTTTCCTTTAAGGACTTCGATACCTTGGCAAATTAAGGCAGATAATGATTCTAAAATTGGAATGATTAGAACATATAGGCTTATTCCTAAAAATACATATTTGAGAATAAAAACCACTTCCTCTCTTATGTATTTTATACAATTTCTTTAAATTATTTTATTTATTTTTGTCCTAATGATGTAATTGGTCTTTTCCGGCCAAATAAAGTCTTAAATTTTCTTGTTCATCAATAATAATAGTTTGTATCATATGTAAATCTTCTTGATAATGTTTTAATTCTTTTTTAATGCGTATTGCTTCATAAGATTTTGGATTATATTTCTTGCTTTGCTTCATTGTAGATAAAACATGTTCTAATGCCATAATGCTTGGTTTGATTTCGTAATCACGTTTTTTACGAAGAATATCAATTTGAGCACGAGTCATTGCGATATATTTCCCAGTAAATTCACTTTTCCACTATTCATCATCATCATGACAAGTTGCTTTTCCATACCCTCGTAATGTTACTCCATTAGTTGAAGTATCTTCAATGATACATTGAGCCATCCCTAAATCATTATTCCAATCTTCAATAATCATATTTAGAACTCCTTTTTTTATTTTATATATAATTATTATATAATAAAAAAGAAAAAAAGTCAATGGAATAATCCATTGACTTTTTTCTTTTATAATGGAGGGATAAGTTTAATAAGACTTAATATACCATGCACAAAACCGAGCATAGCGATAAACATAATCATCCATCCTATTTGCTATAAAGCTTTAAGTACTTTTCCTTTTGCTTTAGTGATTAATGGTTGTTCATACATTAATATACCAACAATCATCATAATAAACCATAAAATAATATAGTGTAAAATCATTACATCTCTCTCCTTTCTTTCATAGAAATATAAAAGTTAAAATAATAAAATTAATGAAGATAGACATTTCTGGAAAAAATTTCCTAACGCGATTTTTTTGGCAGTACGGAGCGTTTGATATAGCACGAAGACGCCGAGGCTTTCGCCCCAGCGTCCTCTTTTATCCATAATATCCTCCATCAGGAGGATCGCGTTTATAAGAAATACACTCACCATGAGAATCATGATAGCCACAGATACCTTTTGTGAAAACACATTTATCACATCGTGGGATATATTTTTTATAATTATGACATTTAAAACTATCATTATCTTTTTCACTACAATTAAAGTAGTTTTCACAACAAAAACAAGCCTTATAGTATATATTCATTCTATCTGAAAAAGGTTTTAATTTAAAATCTTTACATTGCCCTGCAATATCAAATCCTTTACAGCCTTTATCTTTTTCAGCACAAAGGCCACAGCGTGATTCCCACATTAAATCAAAAAATTTTTCAAAGTTCATTAAAGCACTCCTGTACTTTTTGTCCCATATCTAAAATAGCATCATCTAAATTAATTAAACAATTATTATGAGAATCAAGTCCAACATGATAAATATATGGAATATCCATATAGAAGTTAGAATTATGTTGATGAGTATGTCCATATAAATTAATAGTACATTGATGAAGACTTTCTTTTTCAAGATTACTAGTAATTGTAGGATAATGAGACATATAAAAATGATATTTATGATAATTTAAATAAATAGCATTTTGTTGTTCCACTACATTTGGGAGCTTACTGTATGCCTCCCATCGTTTATCTGTGTCATGATTACCTCGCACTAAATGGAGCCTACCATTTAATGCTCTAATCATTTCAAGTCCTGTATCCATTTTATCAGGACCCCCTAACATTAAGTCGCCAAGGAGGTAAACATCATCATAATTATCAACAATATTATTATGATTTGTAATAATAGTGTTATTCATTTCATCTACACTATTGAACCCTCTTGGTTTATAAATAAATTCTCTATCATGTTGAAAATGATAATCACTAGAAAGCCAAATTTTATTCATTTTTCTCTATCACCTAAAAAACTTGCTGGACAATAATCTACTCTCCATCCTTCATCCATCCCAAAACTATTTTCAGAACCTTTAAGATGAGTAGTATTAGCACAAAACATTAAAATTTGATTAGCACATCGTAGTTGATCTAATGTATAAGATTTAGGTCTTGCATTGGCCACTATTGTCCTGATTACTGTCAAATACTTCTCCTTCATTTCTTTTTCTTTCTGCATTTGGATAGCCGTTAGAGCTTCCTTCTCTTCGAAACCCATATCCTTCCACATATTCCCACTCCTTATATTTATTAATATCTACTGCTAAATAAATTAAAAAAATAATAGCCATAATTGTATTTAATACTCCAATAGTAGCAAAAATATAAAGCAATATAGTAGCTATCATTCGCTTACTTCCATTATTGCGGTATATTTAAAAGGATCTGTCTTAGGAGAAGTCTGGTTATTCCACATTCTTCTTACTACATCTTCTGGGACATTGGCTCGTCCTTCTCTAGTATTATTCCTTTCTAAAACAATATTAATATTTGGTTTTAGCACAACTGGGATAATAGCCAAATTATTATTTGTTTCATTAATGAGGTTCAAAGCATTAAGTAATTTACGACGACTATTCCAATTCAAATGAGTAGCATCGGCAATGACAGCGTCAGCCCCAATAGAAATATGATATTTAATACGTCTTACAAATTCAGCAAAAACATCATCTTCTTTACTAAAATAAGCATCCTTTTCATTAATCATTGAATATCTAACTTCATCACGAGAAATATATATAATATGAGATTTACCAGCAAAGAGATATTTCTTAGCAAAATAACTTTTTCCACTACCTGCGGCTCCTACCATAATGTATAAAGTAGTCATAGTATCACAACTCCATATAATTATTTTTAATAAAATCAAGGGATTCTTTTAACTCTTCTTTATATTCTCCTGCGGCAAAGGCTTCTTTAAACTCATAAACTTCATTATCATTACGACATTCTATCGTATTAACAGTTAACTTACACCAAGGACAATATAATGCTTTGCGGTGATGTTTCCCATATTGATGGCTGACTGGTCTCATTAACTCATAAACTTTTTCTCCACAATTCATACAGTAAAAACTATGTCTGTCCATTCTTTTAGTTTTCATTATATAGTTCCTCCTTATTCATGGAAAAATAAGTAAGCTAAAAGCAAAAGACCAGCCATCTGTCCAAATGTTAATGTTGGTAAATTAAAAATATATGGCATTAACCAATTCCAAAGCCACATAGCTGGAAAACAAAAAAGAAGTACAATTCCAAGCATAATAGCAATAGTTTTTAACATTTCTTCAACAAGATCCCACATAATTTTTTACTCCTTATTAATTACAATTTCTTCCCATGTATCGAGATTTAATAATACTGCTTGATCTGTAAATACTGCTCCACAGTCAATACAACACTTATGCCCGCCAGCATACCAATAAGCCCCTTCAAGCATTTCAGCCTTTGGAATATTATATCCAAGACTATACCATCTATTAAATTTTTCTTGCTCTTGGACAAGTAAAGGAATTGGTGTGTGGCCATGAATTATATAAGCATTACTAGGGCCATCCCACATACTATTTAAGTAATGACTTCTATCCCAAATAGCGGCTTCCTCTGTCAAATTATCAATATCACTATAATCACATCCAGCATGGCAAAGAATTACGTCTTCATTATTTTCATTATGATAAACAGTAATAAAAGGTAAATCATTTAATTGTCTAATATAACTAACCTTTTCCTCACCAGGGATTGAATCTTGAATAAATTGAGAATCGGTAATTTCTCCACCATTACCGTACCAATTCCAAATATATTCATCTAAATGGCGGTAATCTTCTTCAAAATCATGTCCATCATAGTTTCCCCAATTATTAAGGAACATACGTTCATGATTACCCATTAAGTAAATTACTTGACTATTATTTAATAATTCCTTCATAATAGTCCAACCATCAGGACCTCTATCTGCCGCGTCACCTAAAAAATACAATGTATCACCTGGCTGCAAAATATTCTTAATTTGTTCCCACGCCCAGTAGCAACCATGTAAATCAGCACAAGCATAAACTGCCATCTTTATCAACTCCTTAGTATGATACTTTATAAGTTATTGTCATAAACCAACCTGCCGGATCAGCTGGCACCATAGACACTCCAATTATTTCACGTTTCGGGAAAACTTTCTAGAAAATTCTTAATTGTTCATTCGCATTTTGGCTATTTAAAACATGGTTAGTTTCTATTTGAATTAATTCATTGCTGTTTTGTCCCATCGTTCACTATAAGCCTTTCCACGCAAATCAATTTCATTATTCGAACACATTGAATTAGCTACTCGATGTGTTTCAACATAAGCTTTATAATCTTCAAGTTTATCAAAAGTTTTCATTTTAACCCATTCCTGCTGGTCATTAAGTTTATAAGCATACCACATAAATAAAAACTCCTTTATATATATAATTTTTATTTTCTATAAATATTATAATATATTTTTTATATTTTTTCAAATAAAAAATTTCTTTATTGAAAAAAGGAATGGATATTAGCCATTCCTTTTAAAAAATTTTAACAGGGATAAAATTTTCTCCATCCCAAATATAATGTTTTCTTTTACCAGTAAAACTATTAATGATACATATAGGTTCTCCTTTATATAGTTTTGAGGTATCTATATTCTTAATTCCATTAATATCTATATAGCATTTTATATCATTTTTATTAAGTCGAGTAGCAACTTGTAAATAAGTTTTAGTACTTTCAGTAAGAACATTTTCATAATCTTTATTAATCTTATTAATATCTTTTTTTACATCATCAACAATAGATTGAAGTTTTTCATCACGGGCTTTTTCTTTTTTATTTTTGATTCGCTTTTTAATCCATTTAACATATTTTACATAATCAAAAACAGTTTTAAAACAAATGGGCTGCCCACTACTTTGGTAAATTCTAGTAGGATGATAATACCACTCTCCGTCGTTTCTCATAATACCCCATTTATCAGGATTAATATTATAAAAACTTAAAAATTGTTTAAAAGTAAGTCTCGGCAAATCCTCATATTTTAATGTAGCCCCAGCATAATAAAAATATCCTTCTCCATGAGTATGGCTATAAAATCGACTCAAATGATAAGCTATCATTCCAAATTTATAAAGACTAAAAATAATAATAAAACCAACAAAAACGTCACCAAAACGAGTCATAATAAAATTAGTCATATAATTTATCCTTTCAATACACTATAAGGGTTGAAACTGGCGTAATCATATTCGTTTGCTTTTACTTCTGGAAATTCATTACAATGAGTAAGAGCATTAGTTCTAAAAAATCTATTATCTTTTTCAACAATAGAATAATCTTTTGAAATTCTTTTTTCGCGTTCAGCATCATCAATATATCCATAACGAAGACTGCCCTGGAATTCATTATGAACATTAGTTTTATCTTCCATGTCTTTATTAATAGAAGATTTAGTTGTTTCTTCTTCAAGATCTCCAATCCCATGACGGGTATTATAAGCACGAGAAACATAGCATACTTCAGCATTAAAATTTTCTTTATCTTTTAACATATTATATGGATTAGTCAATCCAGTAGAAGAAGTAGTATGCCATTCTTTTCCGCAATCTTTATCAAGACCAAGGCCCTGAGCTCCTTCAAAGATTAGATTATCAAAAATATAATAAATGCTATCAAAAGAGAAGAAATCATTATGAGCCATAAAGAATTTTAAATCATTAATAAAATGATTAATTGTATTATCAATACGAGTTTCATCTTTAAAATACACAGCATATTCAGGAATTTTATCTAAATCAACATTACGAATATTCTGCAATAATGTTAAACAATCATAAAAAGTAAGACGAAGCATTACTCCAAGTTTAGTGTTATTTTCTGCTTTAAGATAATCTTCTATGGTATAGATTTTATGTCCAAAAAATTCTCTATCAGTAGCACACCAAGTGCCATAACCGCAAGAGCCATGCTCGCGTTCTCCATTCTGCCATCCAATATAAGCCTCTGTCGCGTGGTCTACAATCATATCAAAGGGAGTAACTACTTTTGCTTTTGGACTACATTGAGTAATAGGTGGATGAATATTTTGACGAAGAAGTTCTCCATATTCTCGATAATATTCCATAGGATGAACCCAAAAGGTATCAGCGAAATAAGTAGGAAGACCTTCAGCAGTTCCGCATCCAAAATGATGATAGACATGGCGGAAATCAGGATTATAATCTACAGTATGTCCACGCTGGGCAGAACCATTATGGAAAATTACAATAGTATTATCATGAGTATGTATAGCATCTTTACAAAACTGATGAGTAACTAAACCTTTGCTTTCATCTCCATAATTGGCACCAACAACAATTTTAACTTTTTTCATTATTGTATCAACTCCCTTAAATTTTATTCCAATACCAGGGCTCTAAAATATCTGCTCCATCTTTTTTATCTTTTTGGATTGCCCAGCAATAATCTCCAAATGGACATTTTCCCATTCGGCAAATGGCAAATCCACCCTCTTCGGAGCAACCTGCGGCAATCAATTCCATGCCTTTTTTAATTTTTTCATTCCATTCCATAAATATAAATCTCTTTTCTTATTTTCTATAAATATTATATAATATTTTTTTAATATTTTCAAATAAAAGATTGGGTAGATAAGATTAAAAGAATTATATAGATTTTAAATTTAGTTAGAAAGGGTGTGAATGTAATGTTTAAAAATATAGTTATTGCGATTCTTATCCTTATAATTTTAGTAGGAGCTGCTGCTTATTGGTATATATATATTAGAGAACCAGTTATTGACCCTCCTGTGACAACTTTTGCTCCTGTAATCGTTGAAACTCCAATACCGACATAGCCGCCTTTATTGTTTTAGGCTTAGCCAGCCCCTATACCAGTTCAAACTCCAACACCAACAGTTGACCCATATTGGGTGCCAGGTGATTGGGGACCATATGTTTATGGTTAAGAAAATAGCGGATTTCCAAATTTTGGAAATCCGCTATTTTTTATTTTTACCACTTTACAGCATTATTTTCATCAAGAACAATACTAGAGGTATCTTCTGTATTGCCCTCAATATTTTCTTCAATAATTTGAGTGATTCTCAAAGGAAGGCTATTAATAGTTTCTACACTATAATGGTCTCCAAGTAATTTACTCCATTTTTCATCAATGCCATCTTCTTTGTAGTATCTATAAGAACTATGATTATCATTAACGGCAATATGATATACATTAAATTTTTCAATTACTTCATTATAAAGTTCAGGAGTCTCAATATTAGCCTGAAGATGGTCTCCGGTCACTTTATTAAGCATATCCTTTGGAAGATAAGGATTAGGCAATTCATCACCAAGAGTAATGATAATTCCTTTTTTGCCGCGGCCCCAGCAATGAAGGTCGCAATGGCGGGAACCCATATACCAAGCAGCGGTATAACTTTCATAACGATTGCCGCCACCACCTGCTTCAAAATAAATCTGGTCATTCTGTTCTGCGATACGAATATCACTTTCAAACTGTGACATTTGAATAGGAGCATCGTCATAGGCCAAATCACCAATACCCATTACGCAGAATTCTACATCGGGCATATTGGGATTCTCATAAATCTTAGTCATAATTTCATTTAACTTCTGGTTAACAGCACGAGCCGCAGAACCCATTGAACCAGTAACGTCAAGGGCTAGGATTACAGGAAGAGTATTAGGATGTTCCTCACTGTCATGACAAGCTCTAATAACATTATAAGGATTTAAAACATCTGAAAGTTTATTAGTTTTAAAAACTTCCTGAGTAGAAAGGTGGGCAGTTGTATATTCTGCCGCACTCATTCCTCGTGTACTTTTAGTATAAGTATCATATGCTGAACTAGTCCAACTGCCTCCACCCATCTTTACTTATCCTCCTTAACAGCAGTACCAAGTTTATCAGTCTTGGTTTCGTCCTCTCCAAAATTAAAAGCTCCGGCAAACATATCACTAAACATATTACCACCGTTATTATTATTCATCATAAACATCATTGCCATAGGATTCATTCCCATAAATCCATTATTATTAGAAGTATTACCACCAAACATCTGACTCATCATAGCCATCTGCATCATATTAGACATCATGTTATCAGACTTATCCATATTCATAAAAGGACTGAAAATTTTACCATAACAATAAGTCTTACCCATAAAGACATGATGCTCAGGAATAATTTCATCAATAGTAGAATTTTCATAAGAAAAAGTTCTAATAGACTTATCTTTAACTTCAATTACACAACGAGGCTTACCATTTACCATGATAATATCACCGCATTCAACCTTAAAGGTAGGAACAACCCAAAACATACCATCCATATCAAAAGCAAAGTTATCACAATTGACAAGCTTCATTCTCTTAATATCAAAGGTCTTATAATCATTACCAACTCGAATAGCCACTTCGCCATTCATGCCCATTTTGACATAGCCATGAGCAACAGGAGCAAACATACCATTAAACATCTTTCCAAAACCAAAATCCATATTCATATTATTTTTATTCTCCTTTTTATTATTTTTATTATTATCTTTTTTTATTTTATTACCATTATTGTCATAAAAAATTTCGCCAGTTAAGTCAGACTTATATTTTAACCATTCATCAATAATAAGGTTATCTTTCCAACCCCAGCTATCTTCATTTGTGAACCAATCTCTATAATTATCAATATATTTTTTAGTAGTATAATCCATCAATTAAAACACCTGCACATAGGAAATCATTCCTTTCTTTATCTTACATATATATTATATAATATTTTTTTAAAATTTTCAAATAAAAAATCCACAAGATTTTATATCTTATGGATTTATTTTTGTTTTAAAGATATATGTATTATCTTTTATTTCGATTAATTCATAGTCCAATAAATCAATATATGGAGTAGTTTTATCCATAGTAACAGTATAAGTAATTATTTCTTTTTCTTCTTTTTGAAAACCTGCCATAATACCTTGGGCGGTTAAAAAACCACCAAGGCATATTATTATTGGTAAAACTAATGGAACAAATAATTTAGGTATTTTTTCAAGGAGAAGAATACCTCCTATAACTAAAATTAAAACAATTGCTAAATATAATATACTCTTTCCGAAATGATAAGGATTTCCATAAACAGTAATCATTTCACTGGTTTGATTAATTATATTAATTCCTGGAATATTATCCATAATCTCGCTCCTTATAATCTTTATCTCTAATAGTAAAAATCATGCCATCTTGTTTTAAAATATCATATTTATCATAAAATTCTTTCATATTAGTTTTTTCTGTAATCGTTACTTGATATTGTGGATATGGTTTAGTTACTTCATGGATTAATGTAATTATTATAATCCCAACAGATAAAAGAATACAAATAATGCCAAAAGCAATTATTCCATCTCTGTCATAATAAGAAGCATCTTGTGCTTTAATTAATAATAAAATTCCAATTATAACAAGAATAGCTGCCCCAATAACGGCAATCCAGGAAAGAGGTTTCCCAGCAAAATACCAATCAAATTTTACATGTTCAGACGTCTCAATAGTATTTAATAAAATAAGTTCATTATCCATTATTATTTAAAACCTTATTATAATCTTTATTTTCCCAATCTTTATCTATAATAGTGAAAATCAGGCCATCTTGTTCTAAAACTGTATATTTATCATAAAATTCAATAAGACTAACATTTTTATCCATTGTTACTTTATATTCAGGAATTGTTTTTGTCACTTGATGATTAAATGTTAAATCCGTAACTAGTAAGATAAATATAAGACAAACTCCTACTCCAATAAGAACAGTTTCATCTTTTTCTTTTATTCCATATTTAATAAATAAACAATATCCTACTACCAATGCAATAATAACAGCTAAGCCTAAAAAACTTGAGAAATTAGGAGAAAAATAAAATTTTTCACCTACATCCATAACTTTTGTTCCTGTACTAAGAATTGTTATACCATCCATTTAATCATTTTCTCCTTCTGGAAGTTTATCCTGTAATACATAAATATCTCCACGCTTTTCAATAAAATTATATTTATCTATAATTTCATTAAAACTTACTGTTTCATCCATTACAACTTCATATGTATTAACAGTAGTTGTAACCTCATGAGGTAGAATTAATACGAATAAAATAACTGCTGCTAAAGCAATAAGAGTAATACTTAATAAAATTACTAATCCTTCACCAGATTCAAGACCTTCTTTTATAACTATAACCGCTAAAGCCATAATAATCGCTACTATTACAACTCCAATCCAACAAGCAATTGACCAAGTGAAATAATATGCGGTCCCAGTTGTAATTTCAGTGGGGAAAGTATTTAAAATTGTCATTTGTTTACCTCCAAAAAGTTGACATCCATTTTATAATATAAAAAATTGTGAAACCTAAAAAACATAAAGAAATTCCTATACGAGCATAGTCATTAAGGCGTTCATCATTAAAAAAGATAAAAAAAGTTACGTAAGTTAAAAAGAAAGCAATAAAAACTGATAAAATCATTCCAAACATAATTGTGCACGCTCCTCAAAATATATATTTTTTATAAGTTATCAACTCCAATATTTATTTTTTTACTCTTTTTCTTTATTTTCTATATATATTTTATTATATTTTTTTAAAATTTTCAAATAAAAAATATAAAAGCGAGGTAAAATAATTACCTCGCTTTTATATTTTTTCATCAAAATAATTTTCTAATTCTAGTTTTTTTAAATTTATATCTTCTATTTCATAATACGGAATTCTAATTAACTTAATATTATGTTTCTAACAATAATCATTTTTTATATTATCTCTGTATTGTATATTTTCTAATTCTCCTTCATAATATCCTTTTTGAGAAGAAAAATGTTGAGCCCCATCAAATTCAATTAATTCTAATAATTTTTCATCTTTAAAAATAGCAAAATCAAAACGATAAGTGCCACCTTTATTTGATTTTAAATCACTAAAAGTATATTCTGTAATAAAGTGAATATTATTACTAATAAGAATATCTTTAATTTTTTGTGCTCCGGTTGAAATTTTCATACAGCCACAAGATTTAGTATGACCCATTTTTAAATGAGTATTAGTTACTATTATTATATTCCCACACTGACATTGGCATTTTGAGCAATGTTTATTTCCTTTTAATCCAGCATCATCTATTACAGTTAAATAACCAAACTATGTTCCTTTTGGGATAATACTATTATTATATTTTGTTTGAGCTATTCGTTTATGAGTCTCGCATCCACAATCATGTGTTCTCCCATCATATAGTGCTCTATATTCAATATATCGTTCTGTCCCACATTTACATCTACATAAAGCACCTTTTCTAACTCTTTTAGCTTTACTTTGAGGATTTTTTACTTCAATTTCTAATACAGTCCAATTTCCAAACTATTTCCCAACAACAACTTCTGATTTACTTCCCATTTAAATTATACTCCTTTTTAAATAAAAATGGTGGTTTTATTTTTTCCCCAACCACCATTTTTATTTAAATAATATGATAAAGTAAATATTTATTAATGTCCAAAATTTTTTTCATTTTTAATAAGCCACCAATCTAATTTTTTTGTTATAGTATAATTATCCCATCTTTGTTTGATATTATTTAATTCTTCTATATCATTAAAATAAAATTCAAAATAAGGCGCTTCAATGCGGTCAATATGATAATGACCGGCAATCCAAATTGTTTTGCCACGATTTTTTTGATAAATTTTATCCATCCAAAGTTCCATACTATTATCCACTGTTGATTGGTCTATTCCAGACAAGAACATATCTGTAGGTCTTAAAGAATAAGGACAGGTATGAGAAAGAATAAAATCAAATTTCTTTGGGAGCCCTTTTATTAATATCATATCAATTTCATGTTCTGCTTCTGCCATTTCTTCTTTAGTCAATTGTTCATCTGCGAACCAACCAGATTTAGTAGGAATATTAGTCTCTTCTGTCATATTTAATCTACCGAGACGATACCATTTATCAACAGAGTATGCCCCGCCAATTATATAGCAGTAATAAAGTCCAATTACATAATCTCCATAATCTTTAAAATAACGAATATTAGGAAGATTAGGATTGTAATAAATAAATCCATGGACATTACAGTCATATACTTTACTCATGTCTGGCAAATCTTGTGGACGTGCTTCATGATTTCCGCGAACTACATAAAAAGTATAGCCGCGGTCGTTAATTTCTTTATTATGTCTAATTTCAGTTTTATTAAGATAGAAATTAAATCCGGCATCGCCTAGAATAATAATCGCGGTTTCATTAGGAGTGTAATCATTAAGGCTACCATTAATCATCCAATTAAACTGGCCATGACAATCTCCACGTATCAACCAATTTTTAAAATTCTGGTTATGAATCATCATTAGTATCATCCCTTTTATATATTTTTTTTATATATTCTTTTCTTAACATCCAAATAACATATTCACGAACATCTTCTGGAATTAATGCTAAATCAAATGGCTCTTTATTTACAGCTTCATATGTTAAAATTTCTTCTACGTATTTATTCATTTCATTATCTCCATAATCACTCCTAATAGAGCAAATGCTCCTGGAAAAAACATAGTAAAACTATATTCATCTTTACGAAAACAACTTCCAAAACAAAATCCAGCAAAAAAAGCAAAGCCGCAAGGCATAATAAAATTTTCAATTCCCATTAGATTCAATTAATTCTCCATTATAATTAAATACGCTATATGGCTTTCCAAGTTTTTTCATTGTTTGAATCATATGTTTAGTGCCTTTACTTTCTCCATCCCAAAAAATAATAGCAATATCAGCATATTCTCCCATATCAGCATTACGAATAAAACCAGCAGATTTACCATACACTTCCCATTTTGCTGGGAAGTGAGTAAGTCTAATTCCATTTACATTAGCCCATTCGGCTCCTAATGTGTCAGCCCCTCTAGCATCACCTGTTATAATTTCTGTAATAGGTTTATTTACTGATGGGCCATATTTTTTAACAGTATTCATTACAGCATATAAGATATTACGATTATTAAAATCGCGTCCGCCAGCAATTATATATTTCATTTTATTTATGTTCCTATCTATATCTTATAATACTATCAGCATATTTACTCCATTTATCACTTTCTGGTACTAACATAGTAAATTCATCTTTTGTATCTAACAGGTCAATAACTTTATATAATTCTTCTATTAATAATTCTTTAATTTTATTTTGGTATTCTTCTGGAATATTTAATTTACTACAAATTGTTGGAAAAGTTTCTGGAATATTTATATTAATTTCACTTAAAATATTACTTTTAATATCATTCTAATTACAATAAGTTACTGGATAATTAATTCCGCCAATGTGTAAATTAAGTTTACGTTTTTCGCCGCAAACTGGACAATAGTTTGTAGGAATTTTTCTTTTATAATTTACATATGATTCTATATTTGTCATTCTACAATACTAACAAGACATAATTAATTATTTCCTTTCTTATCTTCTTTTATTAAATATTGATATATTTTTAACCAAGAATACATATCATCTGTCAATTTCTCTTCTTTACAAGTATAAAAAGGACGGCCATCTCCGCTATCATCAAGATATGAATAGCCATAAGGGCAATGGTCACATTTATCTTTTTCATATGGGCCATTCCAACACTCATATGCCGCAATTACATTATCTAAATTATTCATCATTTATTGTCTCGCAAACTATATTATTTTCTTTATCTCGCCATTGAGTGGCAATAATTTGTTTTGTTGTTTCAATAGGAGTTACTTCTGTAATATAACTATCACTATATATATTTTCTTGATACTCCGTAAGTCCTTGGTCCCAGCCTACAATAAAATATCTATCTTTGGCTTCGCAAATACTATCAATCCATCTTGTCCAGCGACGAAGTTCTCGTGGAATACGATTAATTTCACAACATTCAATAAACATTTTAATATCTTCTTCATCAAAATCATAATGGTTATCAATAAGATAAAGAAAATATTCATCATTAAATTCAAAATCTGGATGATTTTTATTAAGTATCATATATTTTATTCCTTTTTTTATTCTTTACATATATATTATATAATATTTTTTTAATTTTTTCAATTAAAAGATTTAATCTCTTTTAAATATACCTATGAAAAATCTAATATTAGTTTTGCTGGTAAAGTTAATAGAATTTGTTCTATAATATTAGCAGCCTCTTTCCAATAATAATTATAGTACATAATTCGTTTTTTTTCCTATAATGTATAACTACTAGAAAATAATCTATTTCCTATATCCCAAGGTTTTATTGGTCCTAAAAAATGAATAAAGTATCCATAGGTTTCAATTTCTTCCATAGTTGGGAAGAAATGCGGCCCATGTGTAAGTTGAATATTATAATATTTATCTAAAAAGTGTATTTTTATTTTATTCTATAAATTCCTAAAATAATAATTCAATAAAATCTAATCTCCAAAATAAGAAAATTGTTTAAAATATTCATTATTTAAAATATTCCTATCTTTAATTAATTTTAATAAATCCTAATATATTTGTTGTGATGGCTCAAAAATTATAAAACCAGAATTAAAATTTTCTAATGGGTAATTCCAATTTTCTCGTTGATTAGTTACAGAGATATTTAATTCATTAAATAAATGGTCTATATTTTTTAATACCATAATATCACAATCTAAATAAATAATTTTATCATATTGTATCTAATTAAAAATTTGAAATTTATTTAATCCTGCAAAAGACCAAGTATCTCTAACTTTTTTCCCCTATTTTATATAAAGCTATTTTCGTTCTTGATTAATTTTAATTAATTCAGTAAAATCAATTGATGGTATTTCTTTATAAGGAATATCTAAAAAACTTAAAATATCTTTCGTAGCTGTATTGATATTCTAAGTGACTAAAACTAATAAAGGGTATTTACTTTTTACTTGTTTTAAAGAATAATTTAATAATAATACACCTTGTAAGTAACTATTATTTCCTAATAAAGTTATATAAATATTATTATTCATTTGTTTCAACCTCTTTTAAATAAATTCTTGTAAAATTTAGTAATAAATTAGATGGTAAAGACATTAGTTGTTTTTGAATAATATCAGCGGCTTTATAATATAAAGGAGCAGAAACAAAATAACTTTTATTTATATTTACTTTATTTTTGAATAATTTATTATTTACATCCCAAGGTTTTATTGAACCATAAAAATGAATAAAATAAGCATTATCTTCTAAATCTTTTGTTATCATACCCATTTTCAAATTTGCAAAATAAAGAACATTATAATATTCATTTAAATGTAATTCATCCTATTGTTGCCAATTTGAATAATATAAATTTAGAATGACTTCTTCATGAATTGTTAGCACATATTCTGGTAATTGAGAAAGATCTAAGTTAATCATAAAATTTATTAGATTATTAAAAAGTTCTTTTGATGGCTTAATTACTAAAAAGCCTCCACTAAAATGTTCTGTTTTAGTATCTAATTCTTCTTTAAATAAAGCATAACTAGATGTAATTTGTATTTCTTTATTATCCCAATTTTTAAAAGTTTTTTTTCTAAGCTTCATATAATAATTAAAATTAATTGAAGCTGACATATGTGGTTTAGCGAACAAATGATCTATATTTTTTAATATCATAATATCGCAATCTAAATAAATAATTTTATCATATTCTATTTGATTAAAAATCTAAAATTTTGTAATAATATTATGCCACAATGGATTAAAAGGATAAATTTTATGAGACTCATCAATAAAATTTTGGATATGCTCTGGAAACAAAATTGTTTCAACTTTTTTCCATTTTATTTTAAAATAATCTAATATCTATAAAGTACTTTCATTAACTTCATCTGTCACCAATGTAATTAATGGATATTTACTATTTACTTGTTTTAGAGTATAATCTAACAACAATACTCCCTATACATATGTATTGTTTGTTAATAAAGTCATATATGTATATTTATTTTGTTCCATATTTTTTTATCTCCTTTTTTATTTTAGAAAAGATAATAAGTTAAAATTCTATAATATATTATTGTATTCTTCAAAGGTTAAAATAGGAGATTCCTAATATTTTATTAAAATTAAACTATTCTTATAAATTGTTTCAATAAATTTACATCCAGGCTCTTCTGGCTTAATATTAAATAAATTATGTGTATTATATCCAATAGTTAAACAAGAAGAAGTTCTATGCAAACATACATACGAATAAATACATTTTTGGCATTCTTCATAAATATTTAAATTATTTTTATATATCTATTCTTGATAAATATTTAATAATTTTACATGTTGTTTAATATCTATTTTATTTTCATTGTATATATTTCCTAGTAAATATATACTATTATTATCCTATGGATTAGTTTGAGTTACACATGAATAAATATCTCCATTCATATTTATAATCCAAGTAAGAATTCCTAACCCACAACGGTAAATATTCTATCTATTTTTGTTTTTTAATAATTTAATATCTTGTAAATTATTTTTATATTTTAAAGTTAAAAATCCATCAGATAATAACTAATTAAATAAATCATTATTCATAGATATTTGATTATTTATACTTTGTTTATATCTATAAAAACAAATTTTATTTATTTCTTTTTCTAATTGAGTTATTTCATTATCTGTCCATTTTAATGATGTAGTATCTGGAAAAAAAGAAAAATTTTTTACACCTAAATTATCGAAAAAAAGATAAGAATCATATAATGAACTAATATTTTTGCTATAAATAGTAGTTCTTACTAAAAATTTTTTTGGATATTTTTTTATTAAATATTTTAAATTATTAATAAGTATATTATAATAATTCTGTATATTATAGGCTGGTCGATTAAAATTCTAGATATCTTCATTTCCATCAATTGAAAAAGTAATATGTGTATCATTTTTAACTAAAAAATCACTAATTTCAGGAGACAGTAATATTCCATTTGTTGTAATTGAAAAACAAATTTTATTTTTATATTTCTATTTACCATATTCTATACAAGGTTTAATAATTTTATTATATAATAATAATGGTTCTCCACCCAAAAAATTTATTATAATTTTTTTATTTTTTCTTAATGGGCTAGTTTTTGATAACTAATGATATAATAAATTTTGATAAGTTAAATCAATTGCTTTTTTTGCTGTTTCTAATGACATTTGACCTTTCTACTTAATTATAAAACAATATTTACATTTTAAATTACAAGCATTTGTTAGCATCAATGTAGCCATAATTGGATGTTGAAAATCTGTATTATAATTTATAATAATAGCTCACCTCTTCTTTATAATAAATTTAATACAAAATATTTAAAATTTTTTGTTCATCATTGTAATTTTTACAAATAATTTCAAAATATTCTTCTTGTTGTGCATATACCATTGCTAATCCTACTTTTCTTTCTGTAGGATCTTTTAAATTATATTTTCTTTTTGTTTTTATAGAAAGAATAAAAATATCATCCTATGTATCATTAAGAATTTTTAACAAAACTCCAACTTGGTATGGAGCAAGTTTAATTTTCATTATTTTTCTCTCCTAATATGTATATATATTTTTTCATTTTATATATAATAATACCATATTTTTTTATAAATGTCAAAAAAGGACTAGGTTATTACATTCCTAATCCCTTTTTAACCATATAATATTGTACATTCTCTAAAATAGATTCTGCTTTTGAATTAATAGTTTCTTCATGAGTATTCACATAATCATCAACTTCTCTTTGGATAGCATCGAACATATTTTTAGCAACGCTTAATCCTTCTTCTTTATCAGCAAAATTCTGTTTAAAAAATAAAATAATTTCTTTTTCTTCTTCATCGGGGATAATACAAGTTTGGTAGGGAAAATCGCGAATATATCGTTTTAAAAAAGCATAAATTCTAATAATATGACTAACTGCTTTTCCGTCATATCCATATCTTTCAATTACATCTGCTTTTTTAGAATTAAGATTTTGGATTGCTTTATATCTATCAATAGAGATTCCGCCAATAGTCTTTACAGCTTTACATTCATCATAACGAGCAATTAATTCTCTATTATTAAATAATTGTTCAAATTCGTTTCTATATTCTGCATTTACAATAATCCAAGGAGAAAAAAGAGTTTCAATAAAATTAATATTCTGTTTCCGCAAAGAAGAAAAATAATTACGAATATCAGTAATACTAGTATGTTCTTCATTTGCTCTGATATGTGTCATTGCTATTGGTTTTTTATTCCAAACAATATCATTAAGGCTAGGAAGAACAATCATTTTAGTATCGACATCACTATCAAACAAATCAAGCCCATAGTTTTGGCTTCCTTCTAAAGCAATAAAAAAAATTTGATGAATATCTAATTCTCGTTGCTCAATAATTTCAATAAGATGTTCCTCTACTCGATGAAGAATATTATAATCTTTTTCAGTCTCGCATCTACAATATTCATAAGTAAATTCATCTAACATAATATCATACCTTAATTTCGGGGTTTAAATCTTCTCTGGTGTATACTTTCATAATACATTTATGTTTTAAAATAGGAGTTAATCCCCAATCATATCCCATTTTAGATAAAACACGATAATAAGCATCACGACGACGATTATCGACCCAAGTGCAAAAGAAAACTACCTTATTGCACTTAGGCCGGAATAGAAGCTCTTGCTGCAAAACATAGGCTTCTAATTCATAAAGCATTTCTCTTGCTTTTGAAAAAGTGGCAAAAGGATTTTTCCCAGTAATGATATGCTTATCCATATTATCATACATATCTTTACGCTTATTATGAACACTAATATATATATTCCACCAAGTAGTATCTTCTCCCTTAGAAGAATAATTACAATTCATTCCAAGTTCAATAGTTTGATTATCAATTTGCTCTCGGCAATAATATGTATCATCTTCATAACTGTAAAATACTTTCACTTAAATCAACCTTTCAAGATAATCCCTGTCTTCTCCTTTAAGCATTGGCATATTATAATCTAATTCCCAACCATCGCCATTATTTACACAAGCAACTCCATGCTTAAAAGCATTAGAATGGTTATTCCAAAAGACACCTTTATCTTCGAGCATTTTAATGATTTCGCCGCAATTTTTATTTTGAAGTTCCTTATGAGAAAAATAACTTTGCCCCATAGAGTTAATAGAATTGCGTTCAGCGTCGAACTGCCGCCAAAGAACAAGATTTACTACTTCTTCTTTTGGAATGTTAAAACAACGAGCATCAAACATTGCCCCTCGTGCGATACAATCTTTTAAATGAGCATGATATGTTTTTTCTTTTTCCCATAGCCCAACAGATTGTGGCACCATACTATGAGTCCATTCCCAAATATAATCTTCAACAAGTCTTTGAAATTCTTGATTAAATTTCATAGTTGCCATACTCGCACTAATTGAACAAAGTTTTTGGACTTCATAACCAAACCAAGCATCCGTATTTAAAGTTTCATAGTCTGTAAGGATAAGAGTAATTTCATCAGATTGTGTGTATCCAAATACACAGTTTTGGATATTTTCACAAAGATACTTCATAGTATTTTCCATGGCCTCATGGAAAAGTTTATCATAAGGTTTCTGTAGGTGCTTGGTAAAAGTATGGAAAGCTTTTCCATCAATACGAATAGCGACAGGAGTTCGCCGCATTAAACTGATTTGAGGGATTGCTTCGTACTTTTTCATTCTTTTTCCTAATTCATCATGTATCATTTTATATTATGTCCTTTTTATTCTTCATAAATTTCTTTCCAGATAAAACCACCACAAGTTTTTCTTTTGCCTTTGCATACTTTAGCAATACTTCCACTATCTAATTTTAAAAAATTAGCGGCTTCTTGCTTCGTATCATAAATATGAATTAAATTTCCATTTAAGTCATACTAATAAATTTTAGGTTTTATTTTTATAGTTGGCATTTCTGTATCTTTTGTCCAATAATAACCTCCAGCAGTTTGTCTTTCTTTTTGAATACATTTTCCAATATTAGCTAATGGGATTTTAGTTTTTTCACTTGCTTCGCTTAATGAAGTGTATGTATTTATAAAATTACCTTTTAAATCCCACTAAGTAACAGCTATTCTTTTATTCAAGCCACTCTGCTTATATCCTCTATTATTAGATTCTTTAATAGAATAATTCTTATAATCTATTAAATGTTCTCTAATTGTTGTATTACTATTTTGTGTTTTTTCACAAATCTAAGAAATAGAAAGACCTTCATCCCATAATAATTTTATTAATTTATCATTTACTCGTGAAAACTATTTTCCAGATGATAAAGCTGTTCCTCCAGGGGTAGAATTATATCCATGTTTATAACTATCATATTGACTAATCCAATATTTTTCTCGCTCATTTAATAAATTATTATCACATTCTTCTATTAATTCGATATGGAAAATACCTGCCCCGTGTTTACGCATAGCCATATAAAGCACAGCGTCATTAGTTAAATAATTTTTTAAATGCTAAGACCATCTTGCTTTGATTCCAACACTTGTCTATCCTATATAAATTTTTTCATTATCTTCATTCCAAATTTTATATATATAACCCATAATAAAATCTCCTTTTTCATATTATTCTATATTATATAAAATTTAGAATTCTAATATTATTATTTATTGACCAAAATTTTTATTTATTTTCATCAACAATTGGCATTCTTCATCATGAACTGGCATTATTTTTTATCCTTTCTTCTTTTTATTTCTTGAGTTGCTAAAAGACTAGCAGAAATAGTTAAACAAATAGCAGCAACAAGATTAAATTGCCAATGGCCTGTCTTATTAATTACAAAATAAGTATTTAAAATAATAAGCCAAATATCACAAATAATAAAACAAATATTACTATTCATTATTCAAAATCTCCATCTAAAAGTTTGTCTATGATTCCAAGTGTATAAACCACTCCGCCAATGCCTCCCATTAAATATGGGAAAAAAGCATCATGCCCTAAAAATAAAGATAAAGGACAGTAAAGACTAAGCATTACTCCTGAGCCACCTAGCATTACCACGAATACTTTAGCAATAAATAGATATAATTTTTTAATAAAATTAAACATAATTAAACCAATCCTTTTTTATTTTCTATAAATATTATATAATATTTTTTTATAAATTTCAATTAAAAAAATATTGTAACTTATTTATTAGATTAATAAGCTACAATATTTTTTAATCACTATTATTAATACTTTCTCCAATAATTAATAGAATCATAAGACCAATAAAAATATACTAATAATATTTATTTTTCCTCTTCATCATATAACTTTGCTGTATTTAATAAGATTTGTTTTAATTGAGAATCAATATTAAATCGCTTAGCATTAATTTCAATAGATTTAATTAAATTTCCATTATTTTGTCTTTCGCTAGCAGCTTTCCAGTCTGCCACCATTTCGCATAAATCAATTAAATTCATATCATTTACTCCATCAGCAAAATGTTCTGGATGATGACGATATGTAGCATAATGATGGTCAAGAGCAGGTTTTAATGCCGCTAAACTTGCTTTATATTCTTCGCTATTATATTCAAGATTTTTTAATTTTTCAGTATGTTCAGCAAATAATTCTACTTCTGGCGATTCTAATTTTGCCGCATCATGATTTACTCCACGAGTAGTTAATTTATCAGTAAGAAAACGGATATATTTTCTTACTTTTTCAATATGCTTTTGTGTCTCAACTTGACATTCAGCAATAGTCATTGTTTTCAATCCTCTCTCTATTTAATATAGGAATTTCATAACAGCTATTATAATTCTTTAATTCAAAATCAGTCCATCTTTTTTCTTTTTCATAATTATAACAATAATTATGAAATCCACAAATAGGACACGTTCCAATAAAAAAATCATCTTTCCACTTTAAGTCGGCTTTATCACACATCCATTGAGTGCCGCATAAAGAGCATAAACATGTATACTTTAAAACTGGTTTATCAGGATATCGAATTATATCAATCATTTTAATAATTCATCTCTTACTTGCATAAGAATTTTTCCAAGATGATTTTCACCTTTGATATATTGACATTTCGCACAATAACAATTTCCCCAATAATTATCATGCCAAGTATTTCCTTCTTCGAGGTATTCAAAATTCGTGTCTATAAGTTTTTGTTTTAAATCTGGATTTTGTGAAAATTTATGAAATACATAATTATACATGACTTCATTCTTTATATTATTCCAACCATCACGTAATTGAACTTGACGGCCTAATCGTTTTGCTTTTCCAGGGGTAAGAGCATTTGCTATCATTAATCTTTCCTTATAATTTAAAGTTTTTTGTGCTTGAAAAGCATGCTCAACTGTTGGATAATTAATTCCATCAAATCCTATCATAGGACTATTATAAAAATTACTTAAAAAAGCATATTCTCTATCAAAATTATTTATCATCTTTTTTCTTTTCCTTATTTTTTAAATACTTTTGATTCTCTATTTCCATGGCCCAAGCGAATATTAATCCACATATAGCTCCAAAAGCCCATGTGGAAATATATAGCCAAATTTCTGGTGTATTAAAAATATTCATATAATATTCGTCTCCTTTCCCTTACAAATATTATATAATATTTTTTTTAAAAAATCAAATAAGAGAGGGTTACCCCTCTCTTATAAATGTATATTTACTTTAAAGTATTAGTTTCTGTATCCAGTGCGAGCATTACATCTGCTCCTTCTCCAAGCATAGTATCAGGTAACTCACCATCCCACTGTTTAATCCAATAATAACTAATCAACTGTGGAGTTAAAGCTTCTGCGATACGCTGATTCATTTCAGCTTCACGCTGGCCAGCATAAAGACTTGCTTCGGCCTGAATTTTTACTACTTCCAAATCAGCATTTGCCGCAATTTTAGCCTGCTCTGCTTCTGCGTTAGCCTGAATAATAGCACGTTTTGCCTTTGCTTCCTCTTCCATTGTTTGCTGTTCCTGCTCAGTCTGTGCTTTCAATTTATTCTGTGCCGCGACCTGTTTTGCTTCAACTGCGTTTGTGAAAGCGTCAGTAAAGTCTAGATCTTCAATGGAAGTGCCGACAATAATAATCTTGTACTTTTCAAGCAAATCAGTTAAAATTACTTCAATCTCCTGGCTCAACTTATCACGATTATTAACCAAACTTTCAGCTGTATAATGTGCTGTGGCAGTTTTTACCGCTTCACTAATATTAGGGGAAATGACTGTTTCAAAATAATTCTTACCAATTGTACGATAAATTGTCATAGCATCATTTTCGCTAATCTTATAGTTAATAGTATAAGTAACAGCGGTTTCCTGGATGTCCTTAGAGAAAGCACTCATTGTAATAGTATGCTTCTAGACATGGTTATCCATTTTGATAATATCAGTAAATGGAGAGTGGAAATGCGGACCTTCACCAACTGTATAATCTGCTACTTTACCAAAAGTTACAGGGACTCCTGTAAAGCCAGATTGAACAATTGTAAATGAATTAAGCAGAACAAAAACCAAAAGCAGTACAACTACACTAATGCCAACCATACGACCAATTTTCATTATTTAATTTTCTCCTTTATTATATATTAATTATTTTCTTTTACTTCTACATATTCTGCGTCTTGAATTTTATCTTCTTCTGAGGGAGCTTTAAGAGCAATTTCAAAAATATCCAAAGGAAGTGGGAGATATATCCCAGGCGGCACCATACGAGTAATGTTAGGGCCTTCAAAAACTATATCTCCACAAATATCGCATTTAATAACCGTATCATTTTCGCTTCTTGCCGTTGAGTAAAAAAGTGATTTATGATTGCATTTGGGGCAAATAGAAAGATTTTTATTTTTTTTATTTTTTCGTAAATAAGCTCTATACTGAGTGCGGTTTAACATTCTTCAATCTCCTCACAAACGATTAATATAGTTTTATAATTTGGAAAGCTAGAACTCATTGCTAATTGTGTAGAAATAATTTTACAATTATTTTCTTTTAAAAAAGTATTAATTTCATCGGTTAACGTATCATTGCTAGAACTGCCAAATAATTTAACATACTGGTTCATTTTTCTATTTCCTCTTTATCTAATGTATTATAAAATTTTTCCAATTCTCTAAAATTTTCTATTTCCTCTTTATCTAATGTATTATAAAATTTTTCCAATTCTCTAAAATCAGCTTTGGAAAGTCCAAAAACTTCAAAATAAGAATAATTGTAACAAATGTCAATTGTAAGTCCATCATTTTTATAAATTGTTGTCATTGGATCTCCCATAATATTACGAGTACTATAGATGCCGCAATCAGCTAAGACATAGAACCCTTTAATGATATCTTTAGCAATATCAAGTTTACTCATATTTTACTCCTACAATAAATTTACTTGTTTCTAATGATAAATCTTCTATACATAAATCTTGTAAATGCCAATATGGAATACGAATTAATGGAATATTATTATCTTTACACCATTGATTTTTTAGCTAATCTCTTTCTTGTGTTTTTAAAAGTCCTATTTCATTATCAAATAAAATGCATGGCTCATAATGCTATTTTCCATCAAATTCTATAAAATATAATAACTAATTATCTAAAAAAATAGCAAAATCAAATCTATAATAAATATTATTTATTTTTACTGAATATTCTTTTGAATAACAAATATTATCATTTTTTAATAATTGTTCAATATTATATTCACCTTTTGATTTACCTAAACATCCACAAGATGTAACAATACCTTGTCTTAAATCTGCCCCAAATACATCGCATTCATTACCACAGTCACATTTACAATGCCAAATAGCTCCTTCTCTTGTTGGATGTTTTATATTTGATTTATATAAAACCATTAATTTTCCATATTTGTTATTTGTTTCATCAACATAATTATTAGAGCTTATCTATGATAAATTTTTACTAGCAATTTCTTTTCTATAGCATCCACAAGAAATTGTTTTTCCCATAGTTAAAGAACTTTTCATAACACTAATTTTATTCCCGCAATCACATTGACATAGCCAGTATGTATTATGACTATTTTTATGCTACTATTCTGCCTAATAGTCTCTATTTAAAACTATTAATTTACCAAAACGTTGCCCAGAAATATCTATACAATTTTTATTTTTATGAGAAATACTAAGATATTTAGCAGTTTGACAGCCACAAGAATTACTCTAATGTTCTCTTAATGACTGTCCATTAACAATTTTCTCTGTGCCACATGAACATCTACATAACCAGTAACTTCCAGGCTTATTCTATTTTTCATTTTTTGTAGCTTCTCGTAATACTAACCATTCTCCAAATATCTAATTTGTTAAATCAATTTTTTTTGGCATATTTAAAAACTCCTTGAAATAATATTATTTAATTCTATTATATATAAAAAATAAGATAATATTATTTCAAGGTTGTGTCCAAAGAATATTTATTATTGATGAAAATGAAGTAAATATTCTCTACTTACATTTTTAAAAGAACGCTGACCATCAAGACTACGATAAACCCAACCTTCACGAGGCCCTTCTCCAACAATACAAGGACCATCAGCGTCAAGTTTAAGAGTCTCCATATCATCAGGGAGAATATATGCTTCATCAACAATAGGAACCCAAGGAATACCTGCCATATTACAAATTTTTGCGGCTTCAATACTATTCATTCGCCCAGTATCAGAACGAATAAAATTATAACCAAAGAAACGAATCTCTTTAAATTTATGAGGATTACCCTGTAAAGAAGGTCCAGCAGTTTCACCCTGAAGACAAACATAATCAAGATTATTCTCAATAAGATAAGATTTAAGAAAATCAAAAATCTTATATTTATCTGCCATCATCCAATATACATTTCCTTCAATATCAGTATGATAATTTTTTTGTGAAGGAGTTAATTGCCGTACATTACGAGAACATACATACTCTTCAAATTTATTTTTCCCAGTTCGTTCAAGAATATAGGTTGAACTAGTTCCATCAATTTTTTGAGTTTTAACCCAAGGTTCTTTATCTTTAAGGATAAATGGCATATTTTCAACTCTCTCTTCATCACTTTTATGCACGAAAGGAAATTTGGTAGGAAACCCACGAGGCTTATCTTTCTTCTTTCCCATAAAGAAAAAGCAAAATTTTCTAAACCAAGGATACTTCCACATTTTCTTTACAAACTTATTATTAAAAAATCTCTTATGACGTGCCTTCATAGAAAGATATTTAGCATTAGGGTCAATATCCTTAGCTTTACGAGCATTATCTTCATCATCAGCATAAGTTACACCAAGAATAGAAGTTAAGAAACGAGATTCATCATCGACGTAATAACAATGATTTTTATCGTCAATAATACAGGCAGGTTCATCAAAAGGCGGACCCATAGCCCGACAAGCTTTCCAGCCGAAATCACTTGCGTGCATAAGAAGCCCCTGAGAAATAGTCTTACACATTTTTAAGGTCTTAACCTTATAATTACGCTTTTCAAGAAAAGCAAAACATTCTTTATCATTCGGAACACGGCTATCAATCTCAAAATAAATTGCGGGATCACCAACTTTAAACTGGTCCTTCTGTACAATTACTCGCCAACCACCAATAAGAGCATGTTCTACTCTGTCATATCCAGGAATAGGTTCAATTCCATCAACAAGAACAACATATGCGAGTTGCCGAGTCCCAGTTGAATCTAACATTAAAAATCACTCCTTAATAATAAAATTTGATGTTTCTGGTAATAAATCTTTTATATTTAAAAAAGTATATTGTGTATATGGAATTCTAATTAAAATTATATTATTATTTAAACAATACTAATTTTTCTCAAAGTCATGAAATTTTCTCTTCTAGAAATCTTCGTCTGTATCAAAATTAAATACTTTTGAAAAATGTTGTTCTCCATCATATTCAATACAAGTATTTAATGTTGGCAAATAAAAATCAAATTTTGGCGTTCCTTTTGTATCACTAAATTTAAAATTTGGAAAAACTTTCTAATTAATAAATAATATATTATTTTGAGTTAAAATTTCATGAATTTTATTTTCTCCATGAGATTCTTTTACACAACCACAACTAGTAGTGCAGCCTTGAGTTAAATTACTCGCAAAAATTTCATATTCTTTTCCACAATCACATTTAACTTTATATTTAGTATTTCCATTAATTGTTCCAATATAATTTAATACTAATAAATGGCCAAATCTCTATCCAGATAAATCTTTTAATTGTTTTCTTCTATTTTCACGAGTAATACAGCCACAAGAGCGAGTATCTCCTCGTCTTAAATTTTCTGTCGTTACATAACATTGATTGCCACAATCACACTAACATAGCCAAGTCCGTCTATGTTTGCCATTATAATAAATCTATTTTTCTTCTGGAGCATAGGATAAAACAAGCAAATGAGAAAAACGTTGACCAACTAAATTTAAACTATTATTTTGAGCCATTTCTTTAAGATGATTTTTTGCTTTTTCAGTTAATGGTCCATAATTTTTTACACAACCACAAGATTTAGATTTTTTAATAACAGAACTTCTAAAAGATTTTATTTTTCCACAGGCTTTGCATTCACATTTCCACCAAGCCTATCTTTCATTTGGATGTTGTTTCTAAATTTCATAATCTCTTTCTATTACATGTAAATATCCAAAATCCTAATTAGTTAAATCTATCGCTTTTGCCATATTAATAAGTATCTCCTTCTATATTTTTTTCTATTATATATAGAAGTTAAATAAATTTTATTAACGAAATCTGTCCTATAATTTTAAGCTAGCTCGCGAACTCCATCTTTATTTAGCATATTTTATCACTCCTTTTCATATTTAATCATCTATATCTGGAATATAGTATATAGAATAATTTCTAAAAACTCCTGGGGCAATTTTAAGTTCATCAATGCGAATACGATCACCATCATCAGAATAATCATCACAGAATCTTTTCGCATATTCTTTATAAATTATTTCTGCTTGCTCTTCATTTTCAGCAAATAATACTTCAACAAATGCAGGCAAAAAGTTATATTCTGGTATATTATGCACTCTATAAAGTTTCATTATTTAATTACCTCATAAATTTGAGTATTTTTAGCCCAATATGGAGGATTATCAAGCAGTCTTTTTGTTTCTTCTACAATTACTTTATCTATATCACTATACTTTACTCCATTATACATTATCATTAAATATGCTAATGGAGAGCAATTTTTATGAATTTGGCAATATTCTATTGCTGTACGGCAAGCGGCAAAACCGCAACCACTACAGTCACGCAAATCTTTTAATAATTTATTCATCATAACCCATAGCTTTTTGGTATTCTTGCTTTAAAAGTTTCAACAGTATCATCCGCACTGACAGCTCTATCAAACCAACCATTATATTTTACATACCAATGAACTCTAACAATACAATCAGGATTTTGTTTGGCAATTTCAATTAATTGTTTTATTTCTTCATTCGTTGGTGCATTACAAAATTCATTAGGATTAATTACTGTTTCATAATTAAGTCGTTTCTTTATCATTTATTTTTTTCTCCTTAATTAATTATTGGGAATACCAGCTTCCATACCTCTAATTTTCCAATTACCATAAGCATAATCACGTTTGGCATTTTCTTTAATATTTTTAATAATAGTATTAATTTTATCAACGCTTAAACTTTTATCATTCTTCATAAGCTGACCTGCCGCATCAATGGGAAGTTTAACTCCATTAAGAACAACATAAACACCATCATTAGCAGTAGTAGCTTTTGCTTCCGCCGCTTTAATTTCTTCTGTTACTTTAATCTTTTCTTCCGTTTTTTGAAGCATTGTTTTTGTATTGTCATTTTCATCTTTACGAGCACGTCTTGTATTTTCAGCAAGAGTAACCCATTCAAGATTGCTAACTCTATTATCACGAGTATTATGATTAAGATGATCAACAGTCAAACCAGCCCAACCAGGAACAGGTTTAAAAGTTGAAAGAACGAGCCGATGAACAGATTCTCCACGGAAAACAAGATAATTATTTCTTGCTCCAACAGAAAGAAATTCTCCATTCTTATCTTTAAAACGGCCATAAGAAGAAATATAAACATCCATAGATTCAAGATATTTCCAACGTTCAATTTCAATATGCAGCTTAGGAAAAAAAGAAGGTTTCAATTTAAACATAAGTATCAGCTCCTAATAAAAAATTTATTTATCTTTTTCTTTAACTTACATATATATTATATAATATTTTTTTAAAATTTTCAATTAAAAGAAACTGCCGATTACCAATTTTCTTACAATTATCTAGTAAAAAAATGGTAATCAGCAGTTTTCAATTAGATATTAATGCCCGCCACCGGTCGCTAAAAGTTTATCCATTATGGCAGCAATTTCTTCCTCTCCAGATTTATCACGAGCAGGAGTGTTCAAATCTAGAGTGATCTCACTACCCTCAACCTTTACTCGTTGAGTCTGATCAACTACTTTTTCATAATCTTTTAAGATCTGAGCACGACGCTCCTCGATATCTTCCTGTAAAAATTTGGCAAGCTGTTCCATAGAAGCATCACGTTTCTTCTCATAACCAGCAGCATTACCTCTTTTATATTCATTAATATACCAGTTATGAAATTTTACTGCTTCGTGCCAATCCGTCCAAAAGATAGGAATACCTACGGTATTTTCTATTACTTTATCTTTTCCTTTATGGCTAGTAGTTTTATAATAAGTAGGAATAAGATAATTATAATCTGTGTATCCTAAATTAAGATGTGTCGTAAATTTTTCCATATCCCAATTATCAGGATTGGTATTATAAAAAGTTAACCAACGATCAAAAGTCATTTGAGGAAGTTCTTTTACGGCACCTTTAATATTAGCAACTTTATCAGTATAAGTAGTCTGTAAGATGCGATTATAAACATCTTCATTTTCTCTATCTTGCTTTTTTTGTCTTTCATCTTTTTCTTTTATTTCGTCAATTTTTACAGATATCGCAGCCCCACCTAAAATTAAAGTAGGAATACCAATAAAAATACCTAATAAAATCCAAACCATATTATTCCATTGCCTCCGCTATTAATTTAATTATCATAATTATTATATATAATACACCTATACATATTGTAATCGGGTATGCCCCATTCCAATTTAACCATTTTAATGGAAAATAAACAGCAGAACAAATAATTGCCATACCAATAATGATAGAAATAAACAATAATATAAAATTAACAAGCCATATAATTATATCTTTTATTTTCTCATTTATCATTTTATTCTTTTCTACTTTCAAAAAATGTAATACCTAAATCTGTTAAACTTCCATCTTGATTAATTTGCTACTAACGAATTACTCGAACATGATGTCCGTTGCTGGCAATCCCGCAATACATTTCTTGCTGGATAGTTTGTCCATCATCAGTTATGAATTGCTGCTTTTCTGTTACAGTTAAGTTTTTAAAATTTGCTGCTAAATCATTCTCAGTTTGACTAATAATATCTATATTTTCTTTACGGGCTTTATTAATATCCTCTTGAACTGCGTTAAGGATAGTTTCAGTAGCTTTATTTCTCTTTTCACTATCTTTTTCTTTTTTTATTTCATTTCTTTTTTCAGTAGCCCAATCTCGATATTTTTTACATTCAAACATATTTGTAAAAAAGATAGGTTGATAATCATATTCATAACCATAATATGCTTTTTGTCCTATTTTACGGCCCGGCAAAACTACTTTTCCATCGGTATCCATTATCTGCCATTCTTCTGGATTTAAATTATAAAATTGAAGAAAATTATTAAATGTAAAAGTAGGAAGATTTTTACCTTCACCATACCAATTATTATAAGCATTTTTATAATAAATATGAATATTACTATCATTTTTAATATTGAGATATGGATAAATAAGTTTAGCTAAATAAGTAATTAAAAATGCCCCAATTCCAAATCCAATAGAAAGAATTGTAGTCAACATTATTTACGTTTACCTCCTTTCTTATGAGCCCGTTCCGTTGCTTTATCAATCGTTTCACGTTCAATATTTTCACACTCTTTAAGTTTGCCTGATTTAAGAAATTGATTAAAATTAATAGGAGAATAACCAATTACATCACAACAAACATTCATATGCCCGTATTCAAAATGAGAACCAGAATGGTCGTGTCCATGAATTACATAAGCATAAGGATATTTAATAGGTTCATGGCAAAGCATAAGTTTAGGAGAAATAAGAAGTGGACCGGCATATACCTCATCAAAAATGCCTTCATAGTTTTCAGGCCCTTTATCATGATTGCCGCAAATAAGAATTTTATAACCTTTAAGCCTTTTGGCAAATTCAATATCGCCAACATCACCAATGTGAATGAGCGTGCCAGTTTTACCGACTTTTTGGTTAATTATTTTAAGAAGCGTTTCATCATCAGGACGATTAGGATAGGCACGTTTTAAGTCATCTTCACCAAAATGGGTATCTGAAATAATCCACGTGCCGCCCTCTTTACCCCAATGAGAAAAGCATTTATATAAGCCTTCAAGTGCCATTAAATTTTAACTCCCTTCGGAAAACTTCCAAATAAAGTAATTCTATTTTCAAAATGATTATTATTATTTTTAATCATAGAAACACTTTTCCACTGACTACGAGCCCGGCAAGACATTGTATAAGTAAACATTGTAGGTTCCTCAAAATTAAGGAATAATTTTTTCATTGTATCTTCTGGAATAACTCTTTCTCTATTTCTATTATTTTTAAGACAAAGGTCAATAGGAGCATCAATCCAAATAAGATGATGTTCAAAAATAGGAAACCAATTAAGGAATTCAGAGCGGTCAAAAAGGGTAGGAGCATTAGTGTCTACTACAATATCACAATTAACAACTTCATAATAATGAAGTAATTCATAAAATTCGAGCCAAATTTTAAACTTATTTTCTCTATTACTTTCACTTCCATTGTGAGCCTTATAACGTTCATCAATAGAAACATATTTATAACCATTTTTTTCAGCAAATTCTTTTGCGAAAGTGCTTTTGCCCGCTCCCGGCATACCACATAGAAGATACATTTTAGCCATAGTATCAATTCCTTTCTTTATTTTACATATATATTATATAATATTTTTTTAAAATTTTCAATTGGGCGATTGTATTTAATTTATTTTTAAGATTTATTAAATTTATTGAGAAAGAGTAAGATACCTTTCAAAACTGTTTAATTTTAATAATTATAAGGGTATAGACTTACTATGTCTGTACCCTTTTTTGTTTTGGAGATAGGACTTACTATCTCCATTTTTTTTATTATATATGAAAGGGGAGCTAGAGATTGGCACTTTTTAAAATTTTTAAAGGTAAAGATAAAACTAAATTAGATGCTATGCCAATGAATGATGGATATGCTTATTATAATACTAATAATGGTTTATTTTATATTGATGCTGAATATCCTTCTGAAAATAATAGTAACCAATTAGTTTTAGATAGACGACCTATTAATGCCCAAAGGGCTTTTTATGATAGCCATAATAGCACTGAAATCTATAAGACTTATATAAAAGGAATTTCCATTTCTAATAATTAGTTATCTTATACTACAGGTGATGGGGTAAGTCATTCTGTAGAAGGGACTTTGGGAGCAGTTACTGGTGTTAAAGGTAATGCTGAAGCTACTTATAGAACAGGATAGGTAAATTTAACTCCTGCTAATATTGGAGCAGCTACAAGTGGGCATACGCATATTACAACTATTGCTACTGATAATGGAACTAATTAGTTAACATTAGCTTTTGGTACTAAATATAAATTAACAGCTGGCGGCACTAGTTATATTTTTACAATGCCTGCGAATCCAAATACAAATACGGCTTCTGCTGTTGATAATATTTTAGATGGTTCTAATTCTGAAACAGCTATTACTTATGCTCCATACACTAGCCAACAATCTAAATTAAGTTTTGATACTTCTACTACTAATCCAATAAGAACAGATAGGTTAAATCTTAATGGTTATTTATATGCTACTAAATTATATAGTGGAGGAAAAGAAGTATTAACCGCGCATTAGAGTTTGTCAAATTATAAAACAAAACAGACTGCTTATACTGATAGTACTGGGACTTCTGAATCTACTACAGCAACTCGTTTTGTATATTCGGTTTCATAGAATGCGAATGGAGAAATAAGTTTTAAAACTCGTCCATTACCTACTTATAACAATTATGTATTGCCAACTGCGACAACTTCAACTAAAGGTGGAGTTATTATAGGAAGTAATATTAATGTTGATAGTAATGGAAAAATTTCTATTGATAATACTAGTGTTACTACAGCATTAGGGTATACTCCTTATGATAGTTCAAATCCAAATGGATATACTAATAATGTTGGTACTATTACTGGTATAAAAATGAATGGAGTATCAAAAGGCACATCTGGTGTTGTAGATTTAGGAACAGTCATAACAGATATTTCTGGAAAACTTGATAAATCTGGTGGCACAATGACTGGAGCGCTTACATTACCAGCTGATCCTACAAATAATTTACATGCTGCTACTAAACAATATGTTGATAATATATTAACTACTAATGATGCTCTTGTTTTTAAAGGTACTTTAGGAACTTCTAATGATGGAGCTACGGTAACTTCTTTACCAAATACTCATAAGCAAGGATGGACATATAAAGTAGTAACAGCTGGAACTTATGCTGGATAGGAATGTGAAATTGGAGATACTATTTATTGTATTACCGATGGAACTACTGCTAATAATGCTCATTGGACTGTTGTTCAAACTAATATTGATGGTTATGTAATTGGACCTGCGACTTCTACAACCAATGGTATTGCTATTTATACTGGAAATACGGGGAAAGGATTAAGTGATAGTGGAAAAACTATTACAACATCTACTCCAGCCAGTGGCTCAAATGATACTACTATTCCGACATCAAAAGCAGTTTGGAGTGCTATTACAGGCGCCTCTGGATATGGGAAAACTGGTACTGTAACATCTATTACTTTAAAAGCTGGTGATGGCATTACATTAGATACTGATAATACCGCCATTACTTCTTCTGGAATAAGAACAATTAGTCATGCGGATACTTCTTCTGTTGAAGATCTTACTGCTAATGGGAGAAAATACATTACTGGTTTAACATTTGATACTTATGGTCACGTAACTGGTTATACCACAGGGACAGAAACTGTAACTGATACTACTTATACTTTTGATGGAACATATAATGCTTCAACGAATAAAGCAGCAACAGTATCTACTGTAACAAATGCTATAAATAATTTAGATGTATCTAATATTACAGGTTTTGGAGCTGGAAAAACATTATCAGCATTATCTGAAACAAATGGTAAGATTTCTGCTACTTTTTAGAATATTTCAATTACTAAATCATAGATAAGTGATTTCCCAACTTCTATGCCAGCGAGCGATGTATCCGCTTGGGCAAAAGCATCTACTAAACCAACTTATTCTTTAAGTGAAATTACTGGAACAGATGATTTAAAAGCTATTGAAGCATTGACAGGAACTAGTGGGTTATTAAAGAAAACTGCTGCTAATACATGGGCTTTAGATACTACAGCTTATCTGCCATTAAATGGAGGATAGATGGCTGGTCCATTAACTTGGAAAAATATTACTGCCTTACCAGAAGCAACTTCTATAAACTATTTCTTAGGAGTTGAATCCTTTACTGATGGTGGCGGCACTTATTATATTTCTAATAATAATGTAAAAAAATCTTTAATTGGTTCTAATACTATTGGTTCAACAAAAATTCCAGTTTATTGGGATGGAGATTCTTTTGAACAAGCAAATAATATATTTGAAACTTTATCTTATGATTCTACTACAAATTCATCTAAAAATACTTTAAAACTAAAAATAAATAATAATGAAAAAACTTGCGAAATCTTGATGAAAGAATTAAAAATTGGCGATAAGAGTTATTTTGGAAATAAACCTGTAGAAATTGGAATCACTGATTTAGGATTAACAAAGGCCATGACTTTTAGAGGAGTAACAGAAACTGTTTTAACAGATGAAGCTACTACTTCTCCAGTTAGTATAATTGGTGGTTCTAATTTAACACCAGCAGATGGTGATGTTGTATTATATAAAACTAATTCACAAGAATTTGTATGGTCAAATGGAAAATGGCATTTACTAGGATTAGCTAGTAGTTTCGCTTTACAAAATCATATTCATGGTAATATAAGTAATGATGGTAAATTAAAAATTAGCAATACAATTGCCGCAAATAAATCAGTTGTTACTAATTCAACTGGCGATATTACTGCTAAAGAAGAACATTTTATTTTTAAAGGAACTTGCGCTACTATTGCTGAAACTGCTGTAAAATCAGTTACTTGTCCTGACTTTACCTCTACAAATTTAGTTACAGGTGCTGCTATAGCTGTAGTATTTAGTGAAACTAATAGCGCTGCTGTCACCAACTTAAAATTAAATGTTAATAATACTGGTGATAAATCTATTAAATATATGTATAATGATACTATAGATAATATCCCTGAAGCAGGATATCTATTAGCCAATCAAACATATTTATTCCATTATGATGGGACAAATTGGGTTATTGATAATATACATTATAATACTAATACTTTACAAAAAGTTTGGGGAAGCACCACAGATATTGAATTACCTATAGTAGGTTTGAATAGTTCTGATTCTGCTGTTGCTACATTTACAAATATGACTTCATTAAGTAATGAATCTTATTATGGAGCTATTCCAAATGTTACAACAGATAGACCAACATTAAATCCTTCTAACGGATTTATTACTAGTAATTTATTGGCAAAAACATTAAAAGGTACAAATAATGTATCCTATGGCGATACTCTTCCTGAGACTGGAGAAGAAGGATAGATTTTCTTTTAGTTAACCGATCCTCAATATGAGTTGCCCATTGGAGGAACCACTGGTTAGGTATTAGTTAAAAATAGTGATGATAATAGGGATGTGGCTTGGAGCAGTACACCAATTTTAACTAATTATGTTTTAAAAGCTGGAGATACAATGACAGGGGCTTTAAATTTAAATGCTCAAAATTTAGAAACAGCTGCTACAAATGTTAGTGCTACAACTTATAGCCAAGCTTTAATCCGTGGACAAGCGCGAGATGGTAGTTTAATGAGTTATATCCAGTGGGGCAGGGAATCAAGTTCTGACCCCTTAAGACCAAATTATAATTTTACGATATATGGGACTAGAAATTATGATTCTTCTGGAACTTCGCATACGAATGTTTTAACATTATATGAAAGCCCAGATGGAACACATGAAGTATCTGTAAGTTCTCCAGCATCATGGCGAAGTGCTTTAGGGGCTGTTAATAAAGCTGGAGATACAATGACTGGAGATCTTACTATTCTTAAAACAACATCAATTGCTCAAAATTATCCAGCTACTTTAAACTTTAGTGTAAAATAGACAAATAATAATATTACTACAACAGGATATATCAAGGTGTACGATGATTTAGACACTGCCGCTAATGGAACAAATATGGTTATTCAAAGTGCTGGAAATATGATTATTGGGGCAGGAGAAAGCCCTAGTGGTATTTATAATAATGCTATAAAAGGTAAAACAGCTAATGCTAATACTGGAGTTGGAGCTAATGCTTTTGAACTAAGCCAAACTAGTGAAAATATGGTAATATGTAGTGATGGTTCAATCTTTTTTGCTACAAATTGTAATACGATAGCAAATAGATGTTTAACATATATTTCAGCTACTGGGTATTTTTATTCAGTTCGTACCTATGGAGCTGTCTGGAATGACTATGCTGAATATCGTAAAGATAATGAAAAAGAAAAAGATATACAAAAGCCAGGTAGATGTATCAAAGAAAATGGAGATGGCACATTATCTCTTACCACTAAACGCCTTGAGCGTGGCTGTGAAATCATTTCTGATACATTTGGCTTTGCTATTGGACAAGATGAAGAAAATGGTTATAATACTCCAATTGCTTCAAATGGTCGTGTTCTTGCTTACCCTTATGAGTCTATTGAGGAATTTGCTTCTCATATTGGTTATGCGGTTTGCTCTGGACCAAATGGAACAGTAAGTATTATGACTGATGAGGAAGAAGAGAAATATCCAATGCGTGCTATTGGAACTATTTCAGAAATTCCAGATTATGAAGAGTGGGGAACTGGAAAAGTAAAAGTCGATGGTCGTGTTTGGATAAGGATTAGGTGATTATATGATACATCAAGGTGGATTAAGTATTTATAATACTAATGATTATAATTGTGGATTATGTTATATTTATTCTAATGGTAGCTGGCTTCCAGCAAATCCTTATGTATATGTTAATAATGAATGGAAGTCATCTGAGCCAACTGAAACAGAAATGGTAGAATTTATAACCAGTGATGGAAAGCAATTTATAACCAGTGATGGAAAAATTCTTTTAGTTAGAAAGAGGTAAATGTTAATGGAAAATTATAATTCAACTCATACAGGGGCTGAAATTGATTCTTATGTAACTAAATAGGAGTTAATAGATTTAATATATCCAGTTGGAAGTATTTATATTTCAGTTAATAGCGTTAGTCCTGCAACTTTATTTGGTGGAACTTGGGAATAGATTTAGGATAGATTTTTATTGAGTGCTGGTAACCAAATATCCAGCAGGAAGCATTGGTGGGGCATCTGAAAATTCTCATTCACATCAATATGGCTTAGTACATGGTGGTTATTATCGTACTTTCGTGATGCAAGTGGATCCTAATGCTGGGCTTGTAAATTATGATAATGAAAATAATATAAGCTTAACTACTTGGACAGAACTTCCTAAGTTAACTGCTACTGTAAATGATAGTGTTACAACTACCTATAAAGAGGTTGATGCTACTTATTATAGGCATATAGCAAATGTTAGTTATTCTACAATAAATAATATGCCTCCATATTTAGCTGTAAACATTTGGAAACGAATTAGTTAAAAAAAAATAGTGTATTTATTACTAAGTAATAAATACACTATTTTTTTTTGACAATTAAAAAATTTTTTGGTAAAATTTTGTCAAAAGAGGTGAAAAAAATTGGATAATTTACAATGGGCTATTGGATTTTGTATTTAGTTAGCCAAAATCGAATAGATAGAATTAAATGATTTAATTAAAATGATAAAAGTGGCTTGGGACTTAGATGAGTTAATGAACTTTGTTTGGGAAGAATAAAAAAATTTTAGTTGAAAATTTTAAAAAAATTTTATATGCTGGTATTGTCAAATGATAAAAAGATTTTTAGAAAGGAATTATCGCATATGAAATTCTTAACTGCTATTATGTATGGTTTTGCTTATTTCTATAATTTTCAAATTAAGCATTACCAAAAATAGTTAAAAAAGTTAGAAAAATATCTTAAATAGATAAATCTTTTTTTGGATTAAGAAATCGGGTAGTTAAAAAACTACCCGATTTTTTTGTTTATATTAAAAAATCGCAAACTATACAATTTGTATAGTCTGCGATTTTTTTGATTATAAAATAAGATTTTGATTACTATTTGTATAAACGAATATTTTATTCTTTCAAAAGAAGATTTAAGATTACACCAACTACAAGAGCAAGTCCAGTAGCACTCAAACTAATTGTAGTTCCGCCCACTACTAATCCGCTAATACCAAGAGATAATACAGTAGAAACGATGACTAAATTCTTTTGAATATTTAAATCAGTTTTCTATAACATCTTAATGCCGGAACAGGCAATGAAACCATAAAGGATTATTGCGGCTCCTGCGAATACACAGCTTGGGATACTAGCGATAAATGCTTGAATTGGGGCTAAGAAGCCGAGGAGGATAAGGATAATGGCAGCTGTACAGGTGACAAGCGTGGAGGCAACTTTACTAAATCCAACACAGGCTACTCCTTCGCCATAAGAACATATTCCTAATCCGCCAATTGAAGTACCGACTATATTAGCAAGTCCTTCACCAATGAAGAGTCGGCCAAGTCCAGGGTCTTTGTATAAATCAACACCGATAATACCTCCTAATGCGGCATGATCACTTAAACATTCCATCATAGCAGAAATTGTAAAGGCAATATACATAATTATAACTGGGAGAATTGCCGTCCAATCTACGGAAGTCCAATGTAAAAATGCGAAGTCTGGAATATTAAACAATTTTAAATTAGCAAAAACACTAAAATCAACAATTTTATATATACCAGTTACAGTAAGAATAATCGCATATACATAACCAATTAATGTGCCAAGTAAAAATGGAAGTATTTGCCAAATACCCTTAGCATAATGTGAAATAAGAGCAATAGCCAACATAGTAATTAATGCCGCACTTACACCCCACATATTTGTTACTCCATTAACCTAAACATATGTAAGGATAAAAGGCATAAGATTAACACCAATAACTACAGTGACCGCACCAATTAGGGCCGGCGGGAATACTTTATATATTTTTTCTACTGGAATTTTTGTAAATATAATTCCAAAAATAGAATAAACGACACAAGTAATTAAACCACCGATTGCGACAGCAGTATATCCGCCTGCCGCAAGAGCTGCCATTACTGGTGCTACAAAGGCTCCTGAACTCGAAACAAACATTGGAGATTTAAACTTTGTAGCTATCAAATAAACTATTGTTGATAATCCAGCTCCTACTAAGGCTCCTGATACTGCTACGCCACAGATATTAGCAATTAAACAAGTTGCTACAAAAACCGACAAAACTAACTAAACTGAAAACATTATTAACTTATTAAATGGTAATTTATCGTCAATATTATAAATCATATTACCAATGCACTCCTTGCTTTAAATATTCTAAATCTTGTTCTTCATAATAATTTATTAGCTATGTTCCCTTTGGAAGAGCAATTAATTTTTTTGATATAGTTTCTGGTAACTATTTTTTTAATGAAGCCATTATTTACTTTTACTTCATCTAAATCAAAATTTTCTAAATCATAATATAATATATTATACATTAAAATACTCCTTCTACTTATATTTATATATAGTTTAACATATTTTTTTAGAAAAGTCAAAAAAAAATCAGGGAATGTTTAAACATTCCCTGATTCAACAACAGTTGGAGCAAATACTTTATTAAGGTTGACCTAAGCTTCAATAGCTTTTGTAATATAAGTATTTAAATCGCCAACCGCATGCTCTAAATAATTCTTTGCTTCTATACTAAGAATAGCCATTACTGCCTCATATGTGCGTTTAAATGCTTCTTTTTGAGCTTCTGCGTCAAAAGCATTTTTATTTTTTAAAGCCTCAACATAAGTTTGATTTGTAGCAATAACACATTTAGTGATTGTTTCATCTAATAATGCAATATATTTTTTGTATAATTCATTATCAGTTGTTTTTTGTAAAGATTCTGATTTTTTATTTATAAATTTGACAATATAAGCAGTTAATACTGTTAAAAGTGGGATAATACAAATTTGCCAAATTGTTTGTAAAAAGCCTTGTAATTCTGGATTCATAATTATATCTCTCCTTTTTCTACTTTTTTAATTCTCTATTTACTTTAGAAAAAAAAGAAGAGTATATTATTTATTCTTGCCCTTCATGCGTAATTTACTTAAAAAATTTTTAGTAAATTTTTTGGCAAAAGTTTTAAAATTGCTTGTCGCAAATTTTACATAAAATTGGTAAGAGCGATACCAAAAATTTTACAAAAAGAAGGGATGATATGTATAACAATTATTATTAGCAATAGCCAATAAACACTATGCCATAGAGAGTTGCTTCTCCACAGATGATACCTCAATAGCAATTTGGGAGTTTACGAGGACATCCAGTATCAAGTCTTGAAGAAGTTAAAGCTACTTCTATTGAGTTTGATGGTTCTATTTTTTATTTTCCAGATATCGCTAATAAAAGAATTTATACTAAAACAGTTGATAATTCTGGGATTGCTTAGCTTAATATGTATGAACTTAAACCAATACCAACAGAAAATATCAATGGAGACTTTGTAACAAGACAAGAGTTTGACTCAGCCATGGCAAAGATTGCTGAATTATTAAGCCAAAAATAGGCTAATGTTCCATTAACTCCTAATACTCAGGAGAATCCCTAGTAGAAAAATTTTAAGGAGGTTTTTTAATTGAACAATAACCCAATACAAATGATGATGCAAATGGCAAAGAATAAACAGAATCCTTAGCAAATGATGATGGAGTATTTACAACAATAGGCACAAACTTCACCGATGGGGTAGAACCTCCTTAGTCTGGCTCAACAAGGGAAAACCGCAGATATTGAACAAATCGCTCGCAATATTTGCGCTCAACGTGGAGTAGACTTTGATAAAGAATTTACCGCCTTCAAATAGAGTTTAGGCTTATAATAAACTTTAATTTGTCCGGCGATAAATAATATATTTATTGAAGGAGGTTAAACGCTTATGTTTAACAATGAAAATGGGTACTCTTTAGCTGATATTGCTGCTGCTACTGGTAATGGTGGCTACGGCGGCAATGATGGTTTCTTCGGCGGCAATGGCTGGTGGATTATTTTACTTTTCCTCTTTGCTTGGGGCGGCTGGGGAAACAATGGATGGGGCGGCAATGGCGGCGCTGGAAATGTTGCTCCATTAGTTTATGGTCTTGATAATATGAGTAATAATGAAGACCGTTTCTATGACCTTAATACTGCTGTATTAACTGGTTTTGCTAATACCACAGCGGCTGTCAACGCTGGTACTAGTGCTATCCAGTCTGATATCTGCAATATGGGTATGTAGAATTTACAAAGCACCAATGGTATTCTTCAAGCTATTAATGCTAATACTGTTGCTGGTATGTAGAATACTTTTGGACTTACTAATCAATTAGCCGCAATGTAGGCAGCGCAGCAATTAGCAAATTGTCAAACTGACTAGAATATTGCTTCTAGCTTCGCAACACTTAACTATAATCTTGCTACTGAAGCTTGCGCAGATCGTGCTGCTGTCACAACAGGTGTGCGTGATGTCATTGACAATCAAAATGCTAATACTCGTGCAATTCTTGATTTCTTAGTACAAGATCGCATTACTGCTCTTACTACAGAAAATCAAGCACTCAAAGGACAAATCTCTTAGAGTGAACAAAACGCATATCTTATCTCTCAGTTAAAACCATGCCCAGGCCCTGCTTATATAGTTCCTAATCCTTATGGATGTGGCTGTGGCAATAATGCAGGTTTATATTATGGCGCAGGTAATATAATTGCTTGATAAGGTCATATTTGCTCCTAGATTTTTTCTAGGAGCAATTTTATTGAAAGGAAGGAAAAAATTATGGAATTGATAACTAATCAAGTTCAAACTGTATCTGCTGATAGCTCAATTTTATATCAAGCAGCAACCAGTTCCGGTAATCAATCTATTTTATGGAGAATTGGCTCTGGCATTATTACCTTACGTGGATTAGGACCTCAAAGCAGAGCTAGATTTCGTCTTAGCGCTCATTTAAATGTCGCTCTGTCAGAAGGAGCAGAAGTAGCTCCTATTGAGGTATCTTTCGCTGTAAATGGTGAATCTATAGGAACAACTCGTATGGTAAGCACTCCTGCGGCAGTTGGAGAATTTAATAATATTGGTACATCTTCATTTATTGATGTTGCTTCTGGATGTTGCACTGAAATTACTCTAAAAAATATTGGCACAACTGACATTGATGTTGAAAATGTCACTGTAACAGTAGAAAGGGTGGCATAATATGGAACAACTTAGAAATATTGAACAATGCTTAATCGGTTCTGTTCAAGGGCAAATGGGTGATTTAAAAAAAGTTAACGCAAAAGAAATGGGAGAAGTAATAGACATGATTAAAGATTTAGAAGAAGCCATGTACTATTGCTCAATTATTGAAGCTATGGAAAAAAGTAGCGAAAAAGAAGAACATTCATAGGCACCTATGAATATTTCTTATTACATGGAAGGTGGAAGTCCTAATAATGGAGGTGGGACTCACTATTATGATGGTTAGTCTAGAAATGCTGATGGGCAATTTACTAGTTCTGGGAATATGCGTAATTATGTTCCTTATATGGAATATGCCCCATATATGATGAGAGATAAAGCTTGGCGTGAAGGCCATTTAAATTATGAAGATGGTGGTACATCTGGGAATGGCCGCAGTTATTATTCTCGTCGTATGTATATGGAAGGTAAAAATTCCGGAGCAGATGATCAAAAATCAATGAAAGATTTAGACCATTATATTAAAGATTTAGGAGAAGATTTAGTTGAAATGATTAATAAAGCAACTCCGGAAGAAAAACAAGTTTTATCTAGTAAACTTGCTCAATTGTCTACAAAAGTTATGAAATGATTACTTTTGTAATTAATGGATTAGGTTGGCGAGTACGAATAGTGCCGCCAACTTATCCTATGTTATTAACAAATAGAAATACTTTTACTCTTGGTTGTTGTGATAATTCTACTAAAACTATTTATATCGCAGATGGGCTAGATGAGGTCAAGTTTAGAAAGGTATTAGCTCATGAGGTGACCCATGCGGCTATGTTTAGTTATAATGTTATTTTAACATTAGACCAAGAAGAATTATTAGCAGATATATTTTCAACTTATGGAGATGAAATTATAGCTGTTACTAATAGAGTATTTAAAAAAATAAAGGGAAGATATTAATATATCTTCCCTTTATTTTTTTTACTCTTTACTTTGCTATTTTTCATATTTTAATGAAACTAAATGAAATAGCTAATCTCCATCATGATTTCCACCTAATTTATTATAAGTTTTATGCTCTGTCATTAGTTTATCATACTAAGTAAAAGTAATAGGTTCTTTTTGTTCTAATAAAGCATGACAACTTTCTTTAAACTATTGGCCTTGTAAAGATAAAATTCCATCTTCTAAGTCATCAATCTTTTGATAAATTCTTTCATCTTCTGCTTCTGATTGTTTTACAAAATCTGAAATTTTATTTTCTAATCTATTATAACAGGCATCCATCTATTTCTATGTTTTATCATATTGACTATCCATTTTATTTTGAATAGTAGAAATTAATTTATCTTCATGATTTTGCTTTTCTGTTTTTGACATAGCAATATATTTTTTAGCTAGCCAGGCGATAGCTCCACATACTAAACCAAATGCGACTTCAAGCCAATATTTAATTATAAAATCTAACATATATGGTTCTCTCTTCCTTTCTCTTAGCTTTCTTCTATAAGAGAAGAAAAAGTTAATAATAACATTAAAAAAAACTGCCCTTAACGCCAGTTAAAGTCAGTTTTTTTATTTTTATTTTGTAATATTACACAAGAGCCTATACAGATAGCATCTGATTCATCCTAAGAAACTTTTTTATTATAATGTTCTAATACATAGACCTAAGCATTTTTTTTCTATTCTGCTCTTTGCTTACCTTTTATATTTAACTATGATTTCCAAGTATTAGAACTTACTACATGATAAGAGTGTCCTTGTTCGACTAAATATTCCTATGTTACACCAAATATTTCCGCTAAAACTTTAAAAGTCTAAACATTATTTATTTGATTCTACATTTGAATATCTTCAAAAGCAACTTCTTCTATATCATTGTCACAAATTAATTTTTCTACATGCTTTTTATAATCAACAAGTCGTTCTCCAATATCATCAGATTTCAAAGTAAAAGTTCCGCTATCAACCAATTCTTCATCATCAAAAATTGCCCAACCCGTAGTTCGTGATGCCTAGTCTAGTGCGAGTAATCTCATAAAACTCCAATATCATATTTGGGTATATGAAAAACTAGTTCCTGACGAACTAGTCCCTGAAAAACTAGTTCCATTATCAAAAAGATTAGGAGCAAATTCTTCTTTTGTAAAAATTTTATCAGTGCTTCCAAAACCACCCATTCTTTCGCCACCATGAGTATCATTGTTCACAGTGAAATATTGACGAATAACTCCTTGAGCAAATTTTTCACCTTTTTTAATAGTAAATGGAAAAGGAGCGAGATTAATTAATTGAACAAAAATATGCCCTTCATTGTCTGGATTATCAACATAATCAGCATCAATAAGCCCAGGAGCATTTGCCACAATTAACCAATTTTTTCTAGGTAAAGATGAACGAGCTTGAATATCGAAAGTTTTGTCATCATCTAGATAAATTTTTACTCCAGTAGGAACTAAAGTGGGGCGACAATCAAAAGAACAATTTTTAAGAATTTGTGGAAGAATATTCTATTCCCAATCAATACCATAACCTTCTCTTTTATCGCGTAAACTTATTTGATAAGCATTTTTTAATTCATTAATAATTTCTTGATAGCCAGGAATTACAGTATCTTCTGCGGCATATAAATCATAACCGCCAGCTCTTTCTGTCCCGCGAGTTGGAAGGATAGCATCAGGATAAGCCTATACTCTTTCAAACCTCATGATATTCCTCCTGGAACTCAACTTCTGGTTCCTTTTCATTCGTAAATACAATTTTAGCTTTTACGACTTGATATTGGTCAATAACTTCACCTTTAACTTTAATATCTTTTGTAGTATAACTAAAAGCAGTAAGTTCAAAATTTGTATCATGCTTAAGTAAGTCATGAAGTTGTTCAACTTCTGCGACAGTATGAACTCTATAAGTATTTGTTGCATTAAGTAAATATTTTGTCATTATTCAATTACCTCTATATTCATATCATTTAATCCATAATTTGTTAAGCCATAATTTGTGACATCTTCGGCGCACTGATTAGTAATTCCCTTAACACTTCCATGGAGAATAATTTTATCACAATTCTTTTCTTTATAAGCATTAGCTAAATAAATAGGTAAATCTTCTAAATTAATTTTATCAGTTACCACAGGTTCAATGCCGTCATTCATTAAATAGACATTCTGACTAACTACCCATGGTTCAATATAACAATACATTATACGCATCTTTCAAACCCTCCATCATAATTAAACAAAAAGAATATATGAGCTTCATCATCTTTTGGAGTTAAAACCCAACATCCAATTGCTCCATCCTCTTTGCTAATATCTTTAATAGTTCCCATACCCTATAAACATTCAATTATAACATCTTCAATTTTATCATAGCCTTCTTTTTCTAAATATAAAACTGTATAATATCGTAATTCATGGCAAAGCAACATAAATACTTGCCCTTGTTTATGGGTAAAGTCTCTAATAATTTTTTTTGCTTTATATAAATTAGTATAATCAGGCAATTGCTTAACTACCATTTGGTTTAACTAGTATTCAGTTAATCCAATATCAAATTTTTTATCTGTTGTATTTATTGGTTGCCATCCATCTTTATATTGATACATCTAATTTCCAACAATAGCAACATCATCTATTGTTGGATTATCTATAATTCTTAAATCATCTATACTAGCAAAAGTTCCTCTAATTGACATTTAGAATCTCCTTTCTATTTCTTTTTTATATTATAATATATTTTTTTAGAAAAGTCAATATATTTGACTAAAAAATTCTAAACCAATTTTTATTTTGGGATGCGGTATTGCCTATTGCTTCCGGCCGGAGCAAACCACGCGACCGCAAATATAAAAAAATACCTGCTATTTTTAGTAGCAGGTATTTTTATTTTTAGCCGATAACGGCGTAACGCTCAGCGTCAAGCACTTCATACATAAGGTCGAACGCAGTCTTCCCAGTAAGAATCTGCTTGAAAATTACAGGAGAGCAACCAGAAACGTAAGACACGCCATCCTTCATTTCCATGGGCATATTAGGATTAGCAGTAGCATTTACATTCCAGAATACAAGATTAGGCATCTTATATCCAGCCTGGTTCCACTTTCCTTCGATCTTCTCCATAAGAGTTCTAACACCGTAGTGGCGATCACCGTAGTAGGCGCCACGAGCCTGGTCGAACTGCATATCGGAAATGACAATCAAAGATTTAGGAAGATCTTCCTGCTTACAACGATTACGAATCGCAGTATCAAGAAGCAAATCGAAAGTAGCTTCGATATTCGTATTCTGGCAAAGATTGGTGCGATAGATACGGTATACCTTATCAACAAAATCAATACCTTCAGTACGAATCAACTGAGGACGAGAAGAGAAGGAAACGTAATTCCCAGCGAAAGGACCACGAGCTCTCTCAGCACAATAAAGGCCAAGAGAAATTGCTACATCAATAGGATAAGGACGATTGCTGCCCCAAGTCATAGAACCAGAGGTATCAATGACACAAAGAGCATCCAAAGTAGCCCCATTGAAATAATCTTCGAGATTATCCCAATACTTATTAATCATAGCACGATCAACAGCACCGCGGCACTCACGAGCCTGCTCAACAACCTCGTAAGGATAAAGAGCCTTAGCATTGACAGTAGTATTTTCGTCCTTAGCGAACTTTTCATACTTCTGAGCAATCATGTCTCTACGAGCAAAAGCATTCTTATACTTCATACCAGCCTTAGAAGGAATCTTATCGAACTCGATTTCATCCCAACGACCAGCACTCATTAAACGTTCGAGAACATTCAAACGATCACGAAGTACAGAAAGAGTCTTACGATACTGACGATGATTAAAACCAAGGGCAGTACGAACCTCATGAGCCAAAGTTCTAGTTATAGTACTAGAAGTATTTTCGCTAGGCATCCACTTAGCCAGCAAGCTAATGCCGGTCTTATCGCTGTGATTGCAGCTGTCCATATCCAACATAAGCTGAGAACGGACAATCTGCATTGCATCATTCCAAAGGGAAGTGCCCTGACAGATATAAAGCAAATCGTCCCAACGGCCATACTCGCTCATATACTGAAGATTACGCTTAGCCGCAGCCTTATCATAACCAATCAGCCACTTGTAGCATACACGGAAAAAACGACGCTCTCCCTGGCCGCCACGGATATCTCTCATATAGAAGAGACACTTGAGAGCATACTTAGGATTCTCGATATAGGCATTCTTGAAAAGAAGAATGCAGTCATTATCAGTGCGTCTGCGGTAAGCACCCGCCTGAGCGAACATATCGAGCAAATCATTACCAGTGGTCTTATGGCTAAGAGCACCATTGATAGTGTAGCCATAGTTAGTAGCATTCTGCAAACCATTCATAAAAGAATTAGACATATTTTATTTCTCCTTTTTCACATTTTGAGTTTTCTATTACTAGACAACTAGATATTTATCATTAATAATATCTGATATATTATTTATTTGATTTAAATCTGTATATGGAATTCTATAAAGTAAAATTTTATTAGACAAACAATAATTATTTTTTATTTTATCTCTTAACTAATTTTTTGATAAATTAAATATTCCTTCTTCAAAATGCTGTTTTCCATCATACTCAATTAAATATTTTAATTTATCATTTTTAAAAATAGCAAAATCAAAACGACATAAATGACCATTTTCAGTTTTACAATCTGTAAAAGTAAATTCCTGTTTAAATGTTATCTAATTTTCTTTTAAAATAGAAAAAATCTTTTTTTCTCCAAAAGATTTTATACATCCACAACTCTTACTTTTTCCAGAAGTTAATGAACCAATATCAACATCTTTTTCATTACCACAAGAACATTTACAATGCCAATAATAAGAACCAGAAGAACTTTTTTTATTTGTCTAATATAAAGCAGTCCATTCTCCAAAAGTATAATTTGTAATATCTTTTGATTGAAATGTATTTTTTACATTTTTTCGTTTTCCCTTTGTTAAACATCCACAACTTTTGGTATTTCCACTTTTTAAATTAGTCCCTAATACTTCTACTTTATTTCCACATTCACACTAACATAACCAATAATATCCATGTTTAGAGGATTTTGTTTTATATAAAACTTTTAATTTACCAAACTAATAATTAGTTAAATCTAATATTTTTGGCATTTATTATTCAATCCTCCTTTTATTTCTTAACTTTATATATATATTATATCAAATTTTTTAAAAAAAATCAAATAATATTATTTTCTAACTAAACAATACCATTCTTTTTTTATCATATTATAATAATATTTTACTTTATCTCTATATTCCCAATTCTTAAAATCTTTTATAGGAAAAAATTCTGTTCTCGCACCTTGTCCCCACATAGTAGAAAGTTCATACCAAACTCCATTGGCACAAAGCAAATTAACTACTGTTGGGAAATAAGCATCTTTATCTTCATAAGTATATTCACTTTTATAATCAGGATTCCTCCAAGTTATATCAGCTTCATATTCACTAATTAAAAGAAACTTATCAATTTCCTCTTCTATTAAGACTTTGCTATATTGAATATCATCATCATAAATAGATTCATACCCTAATTTTGGAAAATCCCAAGATAAAAGCCAATCTCGATAACTATCATCAGTATGAATTTTTTGCACTTCTTTAAAATATTCAACTGCTTTTTCTATGTCGTCTTTTGTAGGTTCTCTTAACTTCATTTTATTCATCCTTAATTCTTTATAATGGTGAGGGTGGCGGGATTTGAACCCGCGACCTTCTGCTTAAAAGGCAGATGCTAACTACCAACTGAGCTACACCCTCATAAAAGTGTGGACTTTATTAATTTAAAGTCCACTGAAAACAGAAAGGAAAGGAGTAAAACAATAGACCAATACGGCCTGGAAATAAGCATTTGGCAACAAATTGTGCCATTTAGAAATATATTGGTGCGGGTGGCGAGATTTGAACTCGCACGGTCTTACGACCAAGGGATTTTCTTACTACTCTATGTCACCATAGCCATTAAATAATAACCTTGAATAAAGTTCTACGTATAGCCACTACTATTATATGGCACTCTATTCAATTTATTAATAGAAAGTTATTATTTAATGTTGTAGTCTGGACTATGTCTTCACCATGCATTTCTGTTTAGGCGGTTAGTATATAGTCTCTACACATTTATAAATAATGGTCTTGAATAAAGGCTGTTTATTTATCCACTACTATCATATGGACCTCTACTCAATTTATTGATAGTAAACTATTATTTAATTTAGCTCGGCGTTATCTCAGTAAGACTTTCACCGAATTAGCCAACATTCATCTAAGGAGTTTCCTACCTTAGTGCTCTTTGTATCTTTATACCCTAAAGTCCCTGGTGTCTACCTGTTCCACCACACCCGCATATTAACTAGACAGATTAAAAGAGTTATCACGGATTTGAACCGTATATTTTGATTAACAAGTCAAATGCATTACCATTATGCTAAAATTCTTTTTAAAAAGAAGTTGCTGTATCTGTCTATATTCTATTTTATTAAAAACCTCTTAAATATTCTTCCTTAGAACAATAATTCCAATTACAATAACTTAAAGCATTTTCATAATATGCTTCACGGTCATCTTCATCTTCAAAATCATCATACCAACCAGTTTCTAAATACTCATAAGATTCAGCACATTGATATGCTAATTCAGCAGAATAATTTTCAATTTCACTTTCTGGACAATCATCACTAAACATTACATATTCATCATAATCAGTTCCGCAATAACCATTGCTACCAGAAAAATGTACATATTTCATTCTTTTAAATCCTCCAAGACACTTGAAAACAAATCAAATTTTCTATTAAAAAATGGCGATTTTGTATATAATTGCTGAATGTGTCTTTATTTATCTTACATATATATTATATAATATTTTTTTATAAATTTCAAATAAGAAATCTTTTTATTTAATCTTTATAATATTCTTTTTCATCATCATCCATTGCCATTTGTCTCCGTTTATCCATTCTTCCATAATTAATAGATGGAGCATAGTTCTTTGTGTTCCTATGCCGACCTTTATTACGGGTTCGAGGGGAACACCAAGGACAACTACAATGAATTTTATTTTTGCTATATTGGTGAAGATTACCATACATTCCAAATTTAGGTTTACTATTTATACTATAATAACTTGGAGTTATAGGATTATTATAAATAGACCAATTCCAATAATTACGACAATAATCTATATCTCTTTTTCTTTTGGCTTTTGTATAATTTTTATATCTTCGCCAAGCTCTTTTCCTATACATAAAAATCATTCCTTAAAATTTTTGAAAATATATATTACAAATAATCCAATAGGAAGTATAACAGTTAATCCAAAAATTAAAATCCAATCTAATATTTCTAACACCTAAATATCATTCCTTAAAGCTTCCAAATATATATTATAATAAACAATACAACAGGAAAAGCAAAAATTAATTCAAAAATTAAATTCCAATTTAACATTTTTTATCACCATAGGAAGGGAGATGACAGTAGGTTCGTCAGCCACATATCCGTTTATACACTTATTTGTTATCGTGTTGGCAGCCCCGCTGAGATTCGAACTCAGTCCCCAGGTTTTTGGTGCTGAATGCTGGTGTTGAACCAACTTAAATCACCGGATATTCAGCAGAGACCCGTGTCCTGACCAATTAGACGACAAGGCAATATAAAAAAGAATATATTATATATTCTTTATTTTTTATATATATATTATATCAAATTTTTTAATAAAAGTCAAATTAATTTTTATAATCTTTTGAATGAAAAGGTAAATTATAAGATTTACACCATTTTCTTATTGTATTATCTGTTACATTAAATAACTATCCTACTTTAGTAAAATTTCCATTATTTTCTTTTAAAATATTCTATAAATCATTAGCAGTAGGACGTTCTACTTTTCTAATACTTAAACCATAACATTCAATACAAAATTCAGCATCAGTAGAAATTTCTTTTCCACATTTTTTACAATAATTAGTCTACTTTTTCTATCTTCTTATATCATAATTCATATTTTTACTACAAAAAGTATCTAACTATCTATCGCAATTAGGGCAAACCCATCTAAGATTTTCTAATCTATCATCACGATTATCACCATTAATATGATCTAATGTTAAAGTTAATTCTTTTCCATTCCAAAATGGTTCTAATCCACAAATAGAACATTTATATTCAGTATAATTTCCTTTTTCATACCATCTACGAAGAGTTGTCTAATTAGCAGTTGAATTTTTTATAAAAACATTATCAGGATTTCTTTTTATTTGATCTTGCGGCAAATGCGTAAAATGTTGTAATGAAATATTATAATAATCACAATATTTTTGAATAGTCTTTCCCGCCGTCCCACCATTTAAACTATATCCTAATTTCTAAGCTAATTGTTTCATAGAAGTACATGACTATGATATTATTTGTACTTCTTCTGGACTATATTTACCAATTATTGAATTTTCAAACATATATTCTAATCTCCTTTTATTATATATTTTCTATTATATATAAAAATTAAAAGAAGATAATTTATTATTTTCGACCAAACTTTTTCAATGGCACTCCCAGCCTCGATTCGAACGGGCATCTCTGGAGTTAGAGTCCAGCATCTTACCATTGGACGATAGGAGGATATCTTCTGCGGATTGGTAAAATTTTCCAATCCGCATTTCTATCACTTAACCCTTAGAGACTCAATAATCTTATCAGTTTCAATACCTGCATCATTATATGCGATAACAGCGTCATTGAGATAAGCCTTCATATCTTCAAGATGCTTCTGGGCCTTTTCAAAATCAGCCTGTGCCTGCCGCACTTTCATATTAGCACGAGCAACTCGCTTAGCGGAAATCTTTTCATTACAACGTGCTGCCGCAAGCAGCTTACCAGTCTCAAGACTAAAATTATCATTTTCATGGCAAATTGAAACACCACGAACAGGCTTACCAGCATAAGTGCTAACAGCAATAGTCTTATTACCAGCTTCATAAAAACGGTACTTACTCAGGGGATAATTCATTTCATTCAATTCCTTTTCTAAAAAAATTATTTTTTATTTAATTTACATATATATTATATAATATTTTTTTAAAATTTTCAAATAAAAGATTTTTTTATTAAAACAAAAATGATTTTCTATATTATAACTATTTCCATACTTTTCAAGCTCCGGTTGCCCTACTTGAACCTATGATTCTTAGGTGGTTTTTACCTAAGTCCTCTGACTCCGAAGAGACTATCTAGTGTGCACCCCGCGATTACACCAAATCATATCCCGCATTTATAACCTAACCCTCTGAAAATAAATTACATATAAAAAATCATTTTTGCCCACAACCTTAGTCAATATTTTCTTATTATAAAAATAAGTGTTTCTCATCCAATTATTTTGGGGATAATTGTTTCAACCAAGTGAAGGGAAAATTTTACAAATACGGTGAGACTGCCGCAACACATAATAATAATTTAAATAATAAATCTTACCCAAAATAATAGCTCTTTCACTACTATACGCGGTCTAAGTTAAACTTGTCCCTTAGACAACTTCATCCCCCTGCATATTGACCGCAGAATAGGATATAGCTAGTTATTTATCTAGCATTTGCAAAAACCCTTACGGGCTGGTATCGTGGGCTGGACTTACACCAACTATCACCGGCTCCCCAAGCAAATAAATAACTGCTGTTGCGGTGTTTATCAATACCCATTAACGGCGGCTCGTTTACTTTGCCTTCCACGATATATTTGATGGAGTTATTTACTCCATCTGGTTTTTTAGTTCAACCATAACTAGTCAGTGTGTTTGTACACCAAGAATTTGCCGCATGCCCCACAAATTGCTCTTTAAAAGATGGACACTACTAATCCTACTTCCTGACTTTATTAAAAGAGATTTACACAGGGTTTCCATTCCTGCCACTCTTGGCACTCCCACAAGGTTTCGATCCTCGGCCCACTGGTTCAGAGCCAGTTATACTACCATTATACGATAGGAGTAAATTATTTAATTATAAAAGTAACTATGTTACTTTTATTAATTATGGATATAATTTCCATCATTTTCACTCAATGGCATAAAATCATAAATGAAAGCAGGAAACTTACCATCTTCAGTTTCATTTACCAAGAACATATTCCCGGCAAATTCAGCAGAAGCATAAAGCATACCAAGATAAGAACGAGCATTTACGCGATGGCGGCCATCCTCATCTTCAACAATGTACCTATCAATACTACCATCAGTATTTAGCTTACTAACAAAAGCAGTAACTTCCTTATTAGTTTCCAAACGAATTTTAGTTCTAGTCATTTTTATAAAACTCCTCAACACATTTTTTCTCATTTGTTACAAGATAATCATTTTGTATATCTTTTCCAATATACATTATTGTAACACTTTTTATTTTTCTTTTTTTCCAAAATTTCCACCAAGGTTTAAGGAAATAATTACATTGTATAAATTTAAATTTACTTGTATCCCAATGTACACTTAAAAATAAATCAATTGATACAGTAAAAACATCTCCATTATGTAATTTATACCATCTTTCCATACATTTAAACCTCTCTTAATTTTGGATGGCAGTCCCGGCAAGGTTCGAACTTACACCGGCGGGGTCAAAGCCCGACGTGCTACCATTACACCACGGGACTATATCTAGACACATCATACTCTTTCATCCTACCCATTGGATAATACGTCAAATTAATGGCTGACATAATCGGACTTGAACCGATAACATAAAGATTGTATCTTTAAAAGTTGCTGTGTGTGTCTAATTATTTTTTTATTTTTTTTCTTTTAATCGAGATAAAGCAATCTAATAATATTCAGGAATTAATTCAATACCAATAAAATTTCGATTAGTATTTAAAGCAGCAACACCAGTACTACCACTTCCCATAAAACAATCCAAAATAACATCATTCTCTTTTGAAAATAATTTAATTAAATGTTCCAATAATTTAACTGGTTTCACTGTTGGATGATTTATCTTTTCACCATCTCGTTTTACTTCTAAAATTGTATTTGGAAAATTTCCATCTAAAGTCTATGAAACATCCATAAATCCTACTCCCCATTTAATCCAATTATCTACAAAAGTACCTTCTTTTGGCTTTTCAGCTAAAATAATTGTTTCAAGAAGCTAACGTAATTGAGCTGTTTTTCTATTCTCTAAACTTTTTATAATTTTTTCTTTTTCTTCTTCTGGAATTTTTTTCTTTTTTACGAAATGTATATGACTAAAAGCTTTAGCCTAACTATCTCGTTTCCAATATAACATATCTCGTATTTCAAATCCAGCATTTTCAATACCTACTCCCATACGATGACTTAAACGAGCTTGAGAAAAACAAAGAAAAAATCCTCCTGGTTTTAAAATTCTATAAATTTCTTTACTAATAATATTTATAAATTTTTCTAAATTTATTCCTTGTTTAGGATCAAACTTCATACCTACTGGAAGTCCACCAATTATTCCAGCCTACTATATAGATTTTTTAATTTTTTCACTATCCCAATTATCATCCATTTTATCAATGAAATATGGAGGATCAATTAAAACTAAATCAACAGAATTAGCATCTAATTTTTTTAATTCTTCTAAGGCTTCTCCTTGAATTAATTGCTAAATCATTTTTCTTTCTCCTTAAATTTCTCTTTTAGAATATTATACATTTCTCTTTGAATATTTTCATCACTTTTTAGAATATATTTAGGATTATAAATACTTTCTGGATATCCAAAAGAAGTGAAAACAAAATCATTTTTATAAATATTTTGATTACAATATTCACATTGAGGAATAATATTTCCTATTTCTAATGGCTTACTAGGATTAATATGACCTTTTTGTAAAATAACTTTTTTCCCAGTTCGAGGATGAATACTATTTTCTTTAACTCCACAAGTTGCGCAACAATTATTAAAATTAATTTTTAACAAATCAAAATCATCTGTGCTTAAAATAATATTTCTTTTTGTTTGATTATTATTCCAATTAGGATCAGGTTCAGTTAAATTTACTAATAAATAGTATCCCAATGGCATTGATTCATTTTTATATATTCCATTTTTTCCTAAAACATAATAACCATGTTGAGCTGAAAGATGTCTAACTTGTTGATCACCTGAAGCTTTTGGATTATGTTCTTGGACAAATTTAGAAATTACTTCTTTAGATATAGCTTTTCCTTGATAATAATAAAGATATATAAGTTGATACATTTTATTACTATTTTTTTTAGGTAAAATAATATTAAATTTTTTTAAATATATTTCATGTAAATTACAAATTTGTTCCCATAAATTTTCAATTTCTAAATCTGTTAAACTAACATAAGTATTAATTTTTTCCATTATATTAATCCTTTTTTAATTTTTATGGTCGAGGCGACAGGATTTGAACCTGCGACTTCCTGATCCCAAATCAGGAGCCCTACCAAACTGGGCCACGCCTCGATTTATTTATTTATTTCTTAACTTTTATACATATATTATATCAAATTTTTTTAAAATTTTCAAATAAAAAATCTTTTTATTTAAATCACAAGACTCTTTTTGAATTATAGATTAGCAGTCTATTCCAAAAAAATTGCTGTTTGAGTCTTTAATACTTATAGTGCACTTCGCTTCACTAATGGTGCGGAGTACTGGACTTGAACCAGTGACCCCATGCTTGTAAGGCATGTGCTCTAACCAGCTGAGCTAACCCCGCATAACTGTGGATTAATATCCCCAAGACAAGGCACAAAGAAACTTACCTGTTAATAAGACTAAATCTCCGGTGTTTCTCTTGTTAGAGAAATAATCTAGTTTATTAATCGTCGTTAGAAGAAACCACGCTTCTAAAATTGTTTTTATATATTTTAATTCTAAAAATTTACAAATATAATGGTTGCTGTATATGCCTTTATTGTTATATTATATCAAATTTTTTTTAAAATTTTCAAATGGTGCATCCAGAGGGGTTCGAACCCGCGACCTTCGGATTAAGAGTCCGCTGCTCTACCAGCTGAGCTATGGATACATAAACAATATATATGTAATATATTTTTCTTTATTTTACATATATATTATATAATATTTTTTTAAAATTTTCAACTAATCGTTATTAAACCTGAATCAATGATATGAACTATATTATACTCACCGAATTTTTCAACTGGAACTTTCACTCCATTATTATATACATTAATTTCATTTTCATTAAGAAGAATAAGTTCCATATATTCATCATTAACAAATTCAGTATTAATATTAAGATTAAAGGCAAATTTTACATCAGATGTAATTCCAGTAAAGTCATCCAAAAGAGAATATGTAACATCTTTAAATTCAAGAAAACGTACTAAATTTCCATCGTTATCACAAATTCGATAAAGATTAGACGCTACATCAGGAAAATACCGCAACCTCATATCATGTTCTGTTACTGTTGGACTAGGAAAATAATCAGCATTTGCTACTGGAATAATATATCCCATAAGAAAAATAGCAAAAACAAACACAAGGAAGATAGAAACAATCTTTCTTAACATTTCAAAAATACTCCTTATTTTTATATTAATATCCATTCAACATCAGAATACTTTTTTATTTCTTTTTTTGTTGATGGAAGATTTTCTGCAATACACCATTTACGAATAGTGTTATCTGAAACTTTATATTTTTTACCTATAGATAAAAAAGAATTATTTCTAATTAAATTTTTTAATTCTTCTCTATTTGGTCTTATTACAATTCTAGAATATAAAGCTTGACATTTCTAGCATCTAACTGCTTTATAATTTATTTCTATTCCGCAATCAATACAATAATTATGTTTTTTTATTACTTTTCGTAATGGATAATTTAAATTTTCATTAATTCTTGTTTTACCATGATTAATTTCAGAAATAGTATCTGCTCCTACACCAAACATAGAAGCTATATCATTCTATAAAATAGATGTATTCTATAATAAATCATAAATAATTTCTAAATCTTCATCAGAAATTTTTACAATATGTCCAGCAGTTGATCCACCTTTTGTCTAATTATAACCATGATAATAAGAATCATAAAAATTAATCCAATAAATTTCTTTTTCATTTAATTCTTCAATAGAACATTCTTCAATAACTTCAAATAAAAAATTATTTATATCATATTTTTCAAAAGCTTTATATAAAGGATAATAACTTTTTTTTATAGGATAACTTCGATGATGTTTCCATCTTTCCTATATATTTATACTCTATCCAATATAACATTTTCCATTAATTTTATTTGTAATTTTATAAATTCCACAAATAGACATATATTAATCATCTCTCTTTCATAAATATATGAAAAAATAATTATGACAATTAATAAAATTCGACCTCGAATTATTTTTGGCAGGAGTGATACGAGTCGGACGCATTGCCCATGCGTTTGGAGCGCATTAAGTGTCCCTCACTATTTAAGGCTTCACCCCTATATAAAATTTTGGGGAATTTCCCCAAAATTTTATCGATTAAAACCAGTTTTCAAAGAAACTATGAAAAAGATCAAAAGGATTGCCATCACCAGTTTTAAGGGTCATATGGAAACTACCATAATCCTTAATAAAAGCATTCAGTTTCTCGCGATAAACTTTCTGTGCTTCAACAACTGCTTTATAGGCATCTTCAACTTCAGTAGCACGAGTCTTGCGGTCATTAGCAAGAGCTTCCTGTCGTGCCTTAGCTTCAACAAGAGCCTTTTCTTTAGCAGCCTTTTCTGCGGCAACTTTTGCCTCATATTCCTGTTCTGCTTTTATGCATTCATCGACAGTTTCAAATTTCTTATTAAGTTTTTCACTATAAATAACCATTGTAAATTCCTCACTTTACAATATAAATTTACTCTATACCTAATCTTATATAGAGTATTGGTACACTCGGTAGGAATTGAACCTACAATTATTCTTTAGGGAAGAATTGTTTTATCCATTAGACTACGAACGTATGTATACGATTTAATTAAACCGCATACCTATAAATATAAGAGTCAACGCTCTTATGAAGTACAACAGATTTTACTTTACGAGTTTGATAGAAAGCCTTTTGATCGTCAGTCATATCTTCCAAATCACAGTTATCATACTGAATTGTTACTTTATCTGGATCAAGATGCTGGATAGTTCTTTCAGGGTCATATTTAATATCGCTAGTCTTAAAGACAAGGAAAAAACCAACTCCATCATTACCGTCTTGACACCATTCTCTACAATAATCCCTATAAAAATCAAGGCAGGCTTTTCTAGCAAGACAAATTTGACCATCCTCAAATTCAATGCGAATATCATAATAAAGTACTTTATCACGAGAAATGTTCAAATCTTGCACAGTCTCTTCAAGGCTATAACCATTATTAATTTCAAATGCGATGGCTCGCAAACAATCATAAGTAAGACTACCACCAAGAGAAAAATTAATAATTTGAGGAATAAGATTTTGATATTTCAAATCAAGTTTATCTTTCATATATTCCTCTACTTCGATTGCGGTAGGATTAGTGAGAGTAAAATGATAATGAAAACGTCCAGGTCTATTTAGTAAATATTCATTTAAATGCCGCACTTCATTACAAGTTACTACAAAAAGTTTCTTACCACTATCGACACCATCAAATAAACTCAACATTTCCTCTTGGGGATCAGTATTATCTTTTTCGCTAAAAGTTTTTTCAAACTCATCAAAAAGAATGATTACCTCTTGGTCAATAGAACTAATAAAAGAAGCAATCCCAGGAGTATAACCAGAACAAATCAAAAGAGGAAGATTATTCTCTGCGGCTTTATTAGCAAGAACTCGTGCGAATAAAGATTTACCAACACCTTTTGGGCCACTTAAAATAACACCAAAATTACGGTCAGTTAAAGAAAAAGAACGAAGAATCTTATCAACTTTCTTTTCAGTATCTCCATAAATTTTAGTTTCTTTAACTTCAAGGTCATTATGATTAGTAAGAAAATAACCCATCATTTTACTAAAATTAATCATATAGGTGCCAGCAGGAAGTTTATCAAACGATTCAATAGCATCATCATAAATAGTCCAATTGCCACCAGTTTTAATTACATTCATTTCAATACTCCTTTATATTTTAAATGGGGAGAGATGACGGTTACGCTCCGTCGCCTAGAGAGCCACAATCTCTAATGCTAACTATTACACCAATCCCTCCATATAAAGCGAAAAAAGTCCAATCCTATTTTTACTAACCTTATACTTTGTAGCCATGGTGCACAAATCTACAGTATAAGCTATCCCATGTGCGTGGTAAGTTATAGTGACGACAATTTCGCTGGCACCCCGAGCAGGAGTCGAACCCACACCCTGCGGTCCGTAGCCGCATGATCTATCCGTTAAACTACCGAGGCTTATAAATTTAGTACATCATTTATTTTCTATAAATATTATACTAAATTTTTTTAAAATTTTCAAATTTCTTCTTTTAATCTAGTCTTCCGCCAATAATTTTTCATTTTATATTCTTTATTTTCTGTAACATCTTCAATAACTAAACTTGGCCAAGGAAAATCATAATTGATAGCTTCAAGTTCATTATTAAATTCCACTTCTGCGTAAATCCAATCATCATCAACCTTAGATATTTCAATTGTATGCCCGTCATATTCATAAGTATAAAAATTTTTACTTATAGCAGGATATAGAATATTTCTTTTTAATTCATCAAACTGCTGAGCAGTTAATTCTTTTTCAACTTCATTACGGCATAAATCTCCACCACTTTTATAAGTAAACTTATAAGGTGAAACTGGTTTATTTCTATGTCTAAAGCAGGTTCACAATATCTAATTCTTATTTCACAATCATCATAAGATGCTAAATAAGTTTGAAAAATATAACAATGAGTTTTATGCTGTCCAACTGGAAAAGCTTTTAATAGCCATTTTCTTTCAATTTCCATATTAATAAATTAAACTTCCTTTCAAATCCCAAGAAGAATAAAGATGATTATTGGGTCTAAGGATAGCGTATCGCATATCTTCAAGATTTTTCTTTGCCATACAATCTTCGTCAACTACTACACCAATGCCCATACAATCATAAAGAGTAGCCCCAAAAGGCAGAATACGAATAGGAGTTCCCATTTCTTTTATAAATTTAATAATTTTAGTATAACTCTCATTACTATAACTATGCTGAATAATCCACCTGTCCTGTTCAGTATCCATTCTACTACGATATATTTTTCTAAAAGTTAACTGGTCCACATTTCTTTCATTTGCCCACTGAAAAATATATTTAGGAGAATAAGGATCAAATTCATCAGTAAGATTAAGACAGACTCGCACATTCATGCCATTAGCTTTGCCGCGAGCTACTAATTCATCAACAGTCATTTTTCTTGCTGCTTCTGGAGTTTGAATAATTTCCCAATTACGTTCAGCATTAAAAGAAGATACAGATAAAGCAAGAGTATTTATACCACTGGTTGATAAAAAACTAATATTTGATTCTGATATATTAGCACCAGTAGTCTGAATTGCAATATTATAAAAAGGTTTAGGTAAATTTTTATTAATTTTCCATAAAAGTGCTTTAATAAATTCCATATTCTGCTGTGGCTCTGTCGTGCCAGTGATAATCATATTATCACATCCAGCATCACGAACATATTTAATGCGGTCAATATAAGACTGAGGAATATTTGTCGCACTAATAATTTCTTTACCAAAAATGCTTTCATCATCTCTCATACGAGAAACACAAAATTTACAATTATTCATACAATGCCCGCCACATGGAACCATAATAGATAAAGACTGAATATTCATAATTTTTTACTCCTTTCCTTAAAAGAGGGACTGCGCTTACCAATTTTTTTACATTTAATTGTGAAATTTTTGGTAAGCGCAGTTTTTCTAAGTTGGAGATCCCTAACGGTATCGCACCGTTCCCCCCTCGGGTTGCAGCCGAGTGCCTTAACTTCTTGACTAAGGGATCTATATTGCATTATGAATTATAATGCAATTCTGCATGACAATTAGCGCATAATAACATACATTTATCTACTTCTTTTTTTAAATCGTTTAAAGAAATATTTTTAGTTATATCACTATCACTTAATTGAAATTCTTTTTGAGACATATCTATGTGGTGAAACTATAATGCTCCTTCGCACTTATTATAGCCACATTTTTCACATTTTCCACCTTTATATAAAATTAACTAATGTTTAACTGCTCTCTTTCTATATTTACTACTATCATTAATCGGAGAACATTCATAACAATAAATACGATTATTTATATTAGTAGAAAATTCTTTTGAACATATAGGGCATATTTTTATTTTATTAATATCAGAAATATTTGGATTTTTACGATTATTTCTGCACTTGCCACAACTGGTTGTGCTACCATCTCTTAAACTAGTTGTTCTAATTATTTTCTATTCTCCACATTTACATTCGCATAACCAATAAGTTTTTCCATTTTTACTAGGGGCATTATCTATCACTTTTAAATCGCCAAATTTCTATCCAATTAAATTTAATTTATTAGGCATTTTTTATCACCTCTCTATTATTATATAATTTTTTAGAAAGATAGACAAATAAATTTTACCCAAAAAATTTTTTACAGACTTGGCTACTTTACCATATTGGACCTGCTCATATTTTAGGGGGAATGCGGAACCCGCCCCGCAATATTTGTTGAATTGGCCATATATAAGCGCTTATAATATGGTTGCGAAGTTATGGCACCCACGGAAGGAGTCGAACCCTCATAGATCTGGGGTAGAAACCCAGCAGTTTATCCATTAGCTTACGTGGGCATGTAGGGATATTAAATTTTATCCCATTTTTCACTTAATAATATCATAAGTTTTTTCAAAAATATCAGGCTTACAAGGATAAAATTCTCCTTTTACCCCTTTAATAATATAATCTCCAAAATCGGCATAATGAGTTCCCTCAAGAGTAAAAATATCAAGAGTAGTAAACCATTTGCCGCCATCTTTTCTCATAACAAAATTAGCACTATGACCGCAGAAATTCTTAATTTCATCAACATTTTCTCCAGTCCACTGACAAACTTCAACTTCAACAGGCTTTTTTCTAGCAATATTAATCATTTGTTTTCTCCTTTAAGGACAATTAGGGCAATACCAACAAACATTAGGTGCATATGCCCCATATACTCCTTTTACAAGTTTAGTTCCACATTCAGGGCAATTGCCAGGATCAAAATAAAACCCTTCCATTTTTGCTGAGCAGCTATTTAGCCCAAAAGCCAATCCTAATAAAAGTATAATAATAACAACTATAATTAAAACATCTTTCATTTTATAAATCTATACCTTTCTTTAAAGTTATCTTCTGAACAAACATCTATTACTTCGTTATTCGCTTTAACTACATAATCTCCTGCGGCTAAACGAGTTGTATGTATCCAGCAACAAAAGCCATAAGAATTTTCATATATATCGTGAACAGCCTTTCCAGTAAATGCTATCATTTCATCAGCATTATGCCCAGTCCATTGACACACTTCAACTTCTTTTGGTAGAATTTCTGCTTTCTTAATCATTTTCTATTTTCCTCATTTCTGCATAGACTCTATCTTTTCCTATCGGAATAGCTGTAAATTGAATATTAGTTTCTGCATTTACAGAAGAAATAATTGATAACATTTTTTGGTTTTTCCCTATTGCATAAACTGGTTCACTTGTTATGGTCATATCGGCAGTTTCTGGTTTAACTTTTTGAGTAATTAACATTCCATTCTACTTAATAGTAAGAAAAAATGGAGTTTTATTATCAAAATCTATCATTGTTAAATCTAAATATAAAGTTCCACAATAAGGACATTTATACTCTACAAGTTCTAATGGAGCCCCGCAGTTTGGACAATTATGATTTTTCATCCTAATGCAAATCCTCCATAATGTTTTAATACTTCTGGTTCTTCAATATTATCATAGAAGCCAGTCTTGGCATTATATTTATAAAACTACCTCATGCCAGTATAACCACCTATACCTGCTTCATATTCTTCAATTACACCATAATTATAACAAGTTTCCCAAAGGTCCGTTATATTATTACTTAGTGTATCATCTGCTTCATACCAATTATCATAAAAACCCCAACAACGCATTCCATGTGGGCCAAACTCATCATATGAAATAAAAACTGTAATAAAATAATATTTTGGGTATTCTTCCATATTTATTTTCTCTTTCACTTATTTTCTATAAATATTATATAATATTTTTTTATAAAAATCAAATTTATTCTTTATTTGTTAGTTGCGCGATGCCATAACTATACCATGGGTCGGGCATTTCTTTTTTCATTTCATCGCGTATCTTATTAGTAATATCTAAAATAGTTAATGTATCTGCTAAACTTGTTGTATCTGGATCAAATATTTTTGCCCAAAGCGCGCAAGATTCTGTTGCTTCTGGATTTTCTATTTTAAACTCTTTTATTAAATCATCTCTATATTTACGAATAAGATAATAATTAATTTTATAAATATCATCCATCTGTTTTTCTAATTGCTAAATTGCTGCTATTAAATCAAATGTTTTATCTAACAAAAGTGATTGTGTTTTTTCCATCTTGAAATCTCCTTTTTTTATTTTATTATATAAAATTTTTTGGAGATTGTCAAGCAAATTTTTGACAATTATGAAATTTTTTAGTAAAATAATGGCAGAAAGGAGGTTAAAAAATGGAACAAGAAACTTATGAAAAAATAGCAGCTTGGGCTAATGAAGGAATGGAATTAATGAAAAAAAATAATATATCATTTGATGATTTATAGAAAATGTTAAAAATTGCCTATGGGTTATAGACTGCTTTTGATGTTTTTTGGGAGAAATAATATTGTAAATATTGTATTTAAAAATTTCCAAGGACAAAAAAAATGCGCCGGACGAATTATGCCCTCAAGTCCGGCGCAATCATTTTACTCTAATACATCTGGATATTTTCTAAAAAAACTAAAAAATAATTTTTCATCATCTTTATTATCACAAAATAGTTCAAGTTCATCGCCAGGTTCACTTAATAATGCACCAATAGCAACATATTTTGAAAGGGCAGATTTCATATTATAGCAATCACCATCTTGTGACTTTAAATATACATTATTTTTAGTGCGTTTAATTGTATTTAAAAAATCAAGAATTTCAATTTCACTATTAAGTTTCATTTCTTGGTAATAACTCCTCTAACATTTTAATTTCATCTACCATTTTTTCTAAATGATATTTAAGAAATTTATCTCCAACTTCTCTACGTTCTCTTAATTCCATTAACCAATATAAAAGTTGTAGATGTTCTTGGCGGCATTCTTCACAAGGCCAATCATCTTCTTCAAATTTATCTTGGAGATGTTCTATTGCTTCATCAAGTGTCATAATATAATTCTCCTTTAAAAATAACACAAGATTTTAATTGGAGCGAGATACCAGATTCGAACTGGCCCTTCCAGCTTGGAAGGCTGGCGTGCTAGCCGCTAGACACTAATCCCGCATTTATTATTTTGGGTGATTTGAAGGGGCTTTAGCCCCAAAATCATCACCAAACCTGCTCACTTTGATAAGCAGACATTTTACCATTATACTATTTACAAATTTTCTTCAAAAAAGAAACTTGATGTTTGGTATCACAATAGCAATTAAAAATTACTTTTTTACCAACTTCACCATAAACGCAATCTATATCTTTATTTTCTATCATTTCTTTGATGCTACCAGGATTTACATAATAAATTTTTGGAAGTGCAAGCTCACATTTCCACATAGAAACTGGTTTACGTTTAGCTTCTACTGTTTTTACAATAAATACACAAATCAAATTACACATAAATGTAATTAAACATTTTTCCCATAATGGGAAATCAGCAACTGTATAAATAACTAATATATTATTAAAGGCATTATAAATAGCACAAGCTAATGCTGCTACCCATTTGCCTCCATTAACAGTTAAAATCTAACGAGTTGTTGAAAAGATTACATTTATAGCGGAGACGATAATAAAAGTTATTAATAACTTCATAATTATTTCTCCTATATTTTATTTAATAGATATTCCCTACTTTATTTTCTATTATTCCCAGTCACCGCATTTTATATCAGGTGCTTTTTATTATTTTTGTTAGCCAGGAATTATGGAGCGAATAAAGATAATCGAAATCTCACTTCCACGATGGGAACGTGGCGTTCTACCATTAAACTATATCCGCATTTTATTGGAGCGAGTAGAGGGACTTGAACCCTCCTCTTATGCTTGGCAAGCACATATGCTAACCACTAACACCATACCCGCATATTGGAGCCAACTGTGAGACTCGAACTCACGACCTATACATTACTAGTGTATTGCTCTACCAACTGAGCTAAGTTGGCATTTAAAAGGAAAACGTTTAAACCTTTTTATCATCTATCTCCCTTATATAGACAAAGTGGCGGGATTAGTATAATTTTTTTGAAGGCTCTTTGTCATAGACACTTCATCGGTTTTTTAATGGAGCCACCGGCCGGTGACGATCCGACTACCTGACGCTTACAAGGCGCCTGCTCTACCAGCGTGAGCTACGATGGCATATTTAGATAAATAATATTATATATTATTTATCTAAAAAATAAAATATTAATAATATAATAAGAAATAAACCAATGCCGCCAATAAAGCAAAAAATAAAAATTATTAAATATTCTAGCATTATTTATTTTTAAAACTATATAAAAGATAAATTACAAATAAACTTATAGGAATAATAAAACTAAAATCAATAATTAATATCCAATCTAACATTAAGTTAATCCTTTTAAATTAGGGTCACTCGCCAAGAAGATAACCTCCATTTTTTATTTTTCACATATATATTATATTAAAAATTTTCTAAATTGTCAAAAATTATTTTTCCCAATTTTAAGTATCATGACAATTTATCTTTACAAAATCCCGTAAGCTCATGTCCACAATCAGGACAATATATAAAATAATATGGGCCTTTATTTTTTATATCAGAGTCATGATAAGCAAAAATACATCCACAAATAGGACGAGTAGATTGATTTTTATTATATTTCATTTTACCATGCTTAATTACTTCAATCATTTTATATTATCCTCAAATTGCCGCAGACATTCTTCACTACAGAAATAACCTTCATAATTAATTTCAACATAACAAGTAGGATGTCCGCATACACAACAAGGTTGAAATTTTGATACACAAATTATTCCATTTATTTCATCTTCTGGATGAAATGGTCGTAAATTCTAATAAATATCAATATATTTCATCGTTTTTATTTGCCCATTCATTCATTTCATCATAAAATTTATTATAACACTCTTCTGAACAAAAATAACCTTCAGAATAAATGTCAATATATCTTGTAGGTTTTCCACAAAAGCAAAGACCAATTTCTTTACTGATTAGCAATCCATCCCGCAATGCCGCATTTTTATCACCATTATATTTATCATTAAAATTCATATTTTTCTCCTACAATAATGTAGATTTTATTTTTGCCCCATTTAACCCAAAGGCAATCTAATGTATCAAGTATGATCCAAAATTCAGGTTTATTTCTTTTTATTTCACTCTTGGATTTAACAATACCAGCATTTACTAAAAGAGTAGGAAGAAATCTTTCTTCAGTAAACATGGTATATTCTTTATCATTTTTTTCAAAATCTTCTTTATTATAAGAAATTAAACTCCAAGGTTCAACTAGTGGTTTCCCTATTACAATATTTTGAATCATCTTGTTGCCACCTTCTTAAATCTTCATTTGCTGCTTCTATTGTTGCCGCAAAATAACACCAATATTTTTCATTAGTAACGGCACAAACATATAATCTTTGAGCAAATCTACCGCAAGAACAAAAATTTCCATATTTATTAATATGTTTCTTTTGGAAATTTATAATATCTTGTTCTTGAACTGAATTAGTAAAACTAATCCAAAACATTGACATATTTGTTTTATTATGCCCTTCACAAGACATTTCTGTCTTTAATCCATGTGCATTAAAATAATTAACAAGAGGAATAACATGTTCATCCATTGTTTTTAAATTTTAATCTTTCTAATGACTAAATTCTTCTTTACCAGGCCAATAATCTTCAAAAGGATGCGCACGCCTAGCATTTTGCTTCATTCCTATGCCACCATAATCATAATATCCTTCTCCATCAGCATAATTATAAGCAATTTGATTAATATACTATTCATAAGCTTCGCGCATTTCTTTTTCTTTATCAGAATGTTTCATTTTTCCATTTTCCTGTATTATTGTTATAATTTTAAGATAAAAGTACGACTTTTTTACGGGTCTTAAAAACTCCGGCAATGCGTTTTTTATCAGGATGCTTCTGCCTTCCTCTCCCCGCCTTTCCTTTCGTGTGGCGACACGGTTCAGTTTTGTGTGACAGGTATGAACAAGAGTACCTTTTGGCGACCGGCCTCCGACTTGAACGGAGACAGAGCTCATCACTCTTACTAGTAGTTTTCAAGACTACTGCCTTACCATTAGGCTTAGCCGGCCAAATAAATGCCTTTCTACGATTAAGGCTCACGGTTATCTCGGATTTAGCCCTGATCAAATCAAGGGGGATTTTCCGTTTCCCTTTTCGCTTAAACCTTGCTACTTTAATGGCGATGCTCCCCAGACTTGAACTGGGACAGCCGGAAGAACCGACTTACTCGATGCTTAGCAGGCATCTGCCTTACCGATTAGGCTTAGAGCACCAAATGATAATAAAAAAATATGAGGTAAGAAAAACACAACCAAACAGATTACTTTGGCTTGGGATGTAAAAGAAACCTCATAGTAAATCTTCTTTTGTTTCCCATACATTTAAATATATGAGAAAAGGTAGTGTATTTCCTCACCAGCCATATTCACCTTCAAATGCCGAGCCTTCCAGCTATCGCATTTAATTATATGGTTCCCTCTTAGTGAGTCTTTAATGTCCTTTACTTCGCTTGTATTTTTATTAACCAGACTATCTAAACCGCTTGTATTGCCACATATCTACTACAACTCCCATAGGGTCGAATTACGTAGCCAGTGGTAGTTTAAGGACTAAATCCGTGCTTTCTATGTCAGGGGCACTTTTTGAGGGTAGTGTCAACCATGGTAACAGGGGTGAGAATTGAACTCACGTAACGGGGTTTATGAGACCTCGCGGGCAAACCAACAGCCTCCCTGCCATTTGGGAGCAGAGGCAGGTAACGCTCCTGCGGAGTCCTGGTTATGAGCCAGGATGGAAGACTTCTTCGCTCTGCGATATTAAGCCTTTTAAGGTCTTGCTTAGGACCTTAAATAGCCAATTGGGCTATCCTCATCAGAAGGTTTCATATGTTTATTTTTCATAATCTGTTATCCTCCTATTTTAATTTTTAGGGGAATAGCTAACTCACCCCTATATGTCCCTCTCAGCCTACTCGTGACTTTGTGGAGTTCCATTAGAGATAGTCTTTATGCTCCCAAGGTACTATCAATAGTGGTTTAAAGTTCCACCAGAACCAATGGTGATCCCCGCGGGATTTGAACCCAGCATTACAACCTTGAAAGGGTTGCGACCTAGCCTATTAGTCGAGGGGACCATACTATGCTGATTAATTTATATTCCGCACTACCAGCTCTTGCGGTCTTACTGTAAAAATGGTAGTGAATCATTTTTACAGGGTTCTCTTTGGAATTACAGAAATTTTATCTCACTACAAAATAATTTTTCTTCACCAAAATTAATTTCTTCTGTATGTTTATTTCCTCTTACACTACCCGCCAAACGGCCGGACGGGTCTTGAACCCGCATCTCATTCAATTAGAACCATACATGCTTATTTCAATAGGTTAAGCGAAACCTTATATATACGGAATAGTTTCTATAATCACCGTATTATGGGCTTTACCATTGAGCAATAATGTTCCCTTTAAGTCTTTTTTCCGGTAAGGCAACTTATTTTACCTCATTAGCGACCTTTTTTACCCAGGAGTCGCCACTACCTGCAATGGTGACCTGTGCAGGATTTGAACCTAGCATCATCAGATTGAGAATCTAATATCCTTGCCTATTTAGACGAACAGGCCATTTACTTTTTTATTACATAGATTTCATCACCATTAGTACCATCATCACAATCTATATAATAACTTATCCATACAGCTTGCTGATTCAAAGTTCTTTCATAATCTAGCCACGCATCATAAATTGTATAATGGTCATCATAGTCACTAATCTCAAAATCATCACTTTGAGGGCCAACATCAAAATCATCAAATTTATCATTCATTTTTTATTTCCCTCACTTTTCTATAAATATTATATAATATTTTTTTAAAATTTTCAAATAAGAAATCTTTTATTTAAGATACGTGGATTATCATACCATATCTTTTTTTTACTTCTTCTTCAATATATCGCATATCATCATCAGTCATATAGGTATCACAATCAAATGCAACAATGCCTCTTCCAATTAAAGAAATTATATCTTCTACTTCTTGACTATGGTAACAATAAGCATTAAAAGCAAGAGTTTCAACTTTATCTTGATACCAAGGAGGAGTTATCATTTTTAAAAACCTCATTTCTTATTTTCTATAAATATTATATAATATTTTTTTTAAATTTTCAAATAAGAAATTAAATGCCCCAGTAAATTAATATTCCATCAGGTGAATAAATTATACGTGTCTCTGTGCGATACAATAAACCAGGGCACCGCGTGTAGGGTCACGCTATTTACATGCGTTTGCAGTAATCCACAAAGCAATTCCCTACTATTCTATTTAATGTAGGTTTTCTTTCTTTCAAGGGATTTCCGAAATGGTCATTACCGTATCCTTTCTATTGCTACACGAAAGGCAGCGACCTACAAACCCTTCCCTCTGCTGTACGGTTTGTTCTGTTCCCGCCAAACATCCTGGGGACTTTATTTATTTTTACAACGACGTTGCTCCAATCCTCATCGTCTCAACAGGTAGCTTGTTGGTTATATAAAAATTGGTTATAGTCCCTATCTCTACCACTTACATGGTCTCCTTACCAAAGCCAATTTTTTTAAAACTTAATTATTAATTTTTGGCCTACATCAATTTTATCAATATTTTCAATCTTGTTCCATCTTTGGAGTTCTTCAACAGTACAATTAAATTTCTTTGCAATCATTGCTAAAGTATCTCCAGCCTCAACAAGATAAGGAAGAATTGAACCGCCAGTTACATTTTCTAAATCTTTATCTTTAAGCTCAAAAGTCATAATTATCATTCCTTTCTTCTGGTGGGTGAAGCGAGGATTCCATACCTGCGAAGCTAAATAGCGCCGGATTTATAGTCCGTGCTGCTGTTATCAAACCTAAAACTAGATTCAGTTATCGGTCCGGTTCCTTTGAGAGACTTGGATATTCACCCTGGTGCCTCAGGGCAGGTTCGGGCTGCCGACGCCGGCCTCTTCAGGGCCGCGCTCTTCCTCTGAGCTACCGAGGCATATGGTGCCAAAGACAGGATTTGAACCTGTGTGACGAAATTATCAGTTTCGCATACTAACCAACTATATGACTTCGGCAAATGAGAATTAAATTAATTCCCATTCATTATCGGTATATTGCTTTATTTCTGTGGACTTAAATGGAAGATTTTCAGCTTTACACCATTTTCTAATAGTATTATCAGTAACTCCATACTTACGTCCTAAAGACATAAATGAATTATTCCTAATTAACATTTTTAATTCTTCTCTATTTGGCCGTTCTACTTTTCTACGAGCTTTTGCGGCGCACTCGGGGCAATATTCATTCCCCCGCCAAACTTCTTTGCCACAACTTTTACAATAATAAATTTTATGAACTTTTACATCATTAACTAATTTATCAATTTCTTCTGCTCGTTGTTCATTAAAAGAACTTTGCAGCAAAGAACTATCTATTAAACCATAATGAATTTCTCTATGACAATTAGCACATACTAAAATACATTTTTTAATTTCATTACGAGTTGATTCCCAACTTCTATTTGTATTAGTTCCAAAATTAAAATCTTTTTCTTCTGGATTTAAATGATGAAATTCTAAAGCCTAAATACATTTATCATAACCACAACAAGCACATTTATTACCCATTACATAAGTAGCACGTTCTTTTAATCTTTGCCGAAAATTTTTTACTATTTCATAAGACATAATTATATTACCTCTTTTTATATTTTTTCTTTCATTTTATATAAAAATTATAATAATATAATTTTGAACTTTCGACCAAAAAATTGAACTTACGCTCGCATATTAATTAAGTCCTAAAATATAAATACAGATTTTTTGATGGGGCTTCCCCCTACTACCAATTACCTTCAACTTTTTTCAATCACAAGCTGCCATAGGTCTGAGCTCATACCCGTCGATATGACGCTTCCTATGACATTAGCTTACAGCTAACTTTCGTCTTGGTGGGATTGCTTACCCACAACTTTCAGGGGACTTTCAGAAATTGTATCGTTAATTATATTTACCAATCAATAATATAATATCTTCAAGTCTTTAAGATTTGAGCCTTTGTAGATTTCCCCTACTCGCACCCTGGTTAGGCGTTATACTAGGATTTCTCCTATTCAACTACATTCAACAGATTGTTTGGCTTTTCCAGACTCTCACGCCGTGCCACCGGTCGCGGTTTTCTGGATTCGGCTTTGTCTTATCAACAAAGCTTTCTATTACTCTGCCCGCCCTCGGGTATTTTAAATTACGATAACTTTAGCACAATACCTTTCCTTTCCCCGCATGGGTTCACTTTATACCTCACGATATAAAGTGCGGTCCACTATCCACAAGTATCCTTGTTTCGTTCCGTGCCGAGCCTCACTTCGGTATTTCTCAGCCTATAAGTCGCTTATAGTCTGCACTGAGTTATCAAAACTTGTATTTATATTTTAAGACTTAATAATAACAAGACACTTTAATATTTAATGGATTCGAACCATTTCATCACAGGTATACAGCCTACAATTTTAACCTTTTGTAAATTAATTGCTGTATGTGTCTTTATTATATATAATTTAAATTTTAAATAATTTTAGATAAACTAGACAGTTAATTCCTTTTCTTTATAATTCCATATAACTGGCAGATTTGATGAAATTAGAATCACAATAAAATCAAATCTCTTTTATACCAAATAAGGAGAATAAAACATGTCTTTTTGTATTTGAATAAAACTTGTTATTTAAATTATATTGCTGTCTAACTGTCTAAATATATTATATCAAATTTTTTTTAGATTGTCAAACAAGATACCAAACCACCCACATATTTTTTTATTACACTTTTTTGCTGTAAGATATCTTAATCCCAAAGATGATACCATACTTTGGCAATCATTTTTAAACCTTCTTGAATATCATTTTCACGCTTACTTGCATTAGTTTGTACTTCAGTGCACATAGATTTTATATAAGGATTATCAGACCTTTCTATCGTATCTTCTGGATGAAGTTCAATCCAATGCCACCACTTATCTTCTTCTGGAGTTGGATAAACATTATTTTCTTCATTACCATTATAAAATTTTTGAGCCATATCTTTAAGATATTTAGTCCAACTTTCATCATCTGGAAATTCATCATTACCTGGATAACCCCAATGATTATCTGCTAAATAATTTAAAGTATCAGCAATGATATATTCATAATAATTATCTAAATCCCAAATATCACAGCTTGCCCAACCACGAGTTATTCGTTGGTAAGCATATTTAAAACTACGAAAAAACATTCGAGCATTTTTTAACCAACAATCTGGATACTTCCATTTATAATATGGATTATTAAATACATTTAAAGGATTCATATATTTAACCTCATTTAAATTTCAAGACATATTTTTGTCCGGAAGTGCGATTTGAACGCACATTTGTTTTCTTTGTAGGAAAATGTCTTAACCATTTGACTATTCTGGAAATTAAATTGCTGTATATGTCTTATGGCAATTATCTCTTGAATCGAACAAGAATCTCTGACTAGACTTGCCAGTGTTCTAAATTTATTAGTGCACTACCATTGAACTAGATAATTTGGTGGCGGGAGTTGGAGCTGCCCCAACCGAGTCTTTCGACAACGCATTTACAGTGCGCCCCGCTACTACTTACGGTATATCCCGCCATATTTAATTTTTATTAACAAATTTCCATTTATATTTATAAGCAGTTTTTCTTTTTCCTTTACAAACATCTGCTATATGACTTGCTGCTCCTTTAATATCTTTTTTTTCTTGATTTATAACACTTTTTGCAGCATCATATAAACATTCAAATTCTTGAATATAATTATTTTGTAAATCATATTGAGCTACTGCTTTTTGATATTGCTTTTTAGTAATTTCATAAGCTGGAATAATCTATATATTATTATTTCTTAAAGCAACTCGAACTGTATCTTTAGATATATTAAGTTCTTCAGCAACTTTAACCATATTCTATAATTTATTATATTTTTCAACAATTAAATTATAATCATATAAACGACTACCATCTCCACCTAAAGTAGCATTGTATCCATTATAATACGTATCATACTATGCTATCCAATAAACTTCACGTTCTTCTAAATTTACTTCCGGTGGAACATATTCAACTTCTTTAATATGGAAATGTTCTATCCCATATTTATTCATAGCATCATATAAAGGACGTTTTTCTAATTCTCTTTTAGTTCTATCTCCTAAATGTTCTTTCCAACGCTACTCAATAGTTTTATAAGTTTTTCCAACATACTATTTTCCATTAATATCATTTGTAATTAAATAAATATATGCCATAATCTATATCCTCCTAGATATTTATTATAAATTTGGGCTTGTGTAGGAGCACATTATCTCATTAAGTAGCGACCTTAATGCTACCCCATATTAGTTTCTAAGTCGTTTATAAGGTCGTATAAAACTAATAAACAGTAGACCTATGGTGGATAAGGCCAGAGTTGAACTGACTTCCCGCGGTGGACTTCATCCCGCACTACCGAGTGCTACTTACCCATATAAAATATACGCTGAACATCTTATTAGAACGCTTTCACTATGCGAGATTTCTATTGTTTATTTGCTAGGAATTTTTGAACCGAACCTATAGCGTAAAGTGTTTCTTTTCTTATTGGCGGAGACAAACACATAAACCCCATACCAATAAGTTTCTTGGTGGAACACATGGGCATCGAACCCATCTGATATCCTCCTTGCAAGGGAGGCGACCACTCCAAGCAGTCCCGTGCCCCATAGTCTACCGCTTTGTATTAAATACGGATAAAGCGTTTGCAACTCATAACTCCGTTTAAGTAGTGATGGTCTAATGACTGGTCCAACTTTCTATCCAGTTTTTGTCTACTCATTATATCTACGCTAACCCACTGCGTAGCACTTTAGGATGTGTTTTTCCTAGGCGGGTTCCCTCTATCTACAATCATACGGAAGGACTTCAAAACCAACCGACCAATTATTCCTGCTTTCGGCCCAGAATATTATTGCTCATAGCGGAGCATGGAGTTTCGCAGCTAACTCTCAACTGGCTGGCGACTCCGACGGGACTTGAACCCGTGTATACGGCGTGACAGGCCGTCATGGTAACCATCTGCATCACGGAGCCATATAATCAAGACACGTATATTTTCCCTCAATACGGCAAGAGTTATATAACAAATTGCTGTTTGTGTCTTTATTTATCTTACATATATATTATATAATATTTTTTTTAAATTTTCAAATAAGAGAAGATTTCATTTATGTTTATTACTTTTAGGTAATTAGATGGGAAATCTTCAAAGCCACCATAGTACATTACTGAAATAATTGTTGTAGTATTGTAAAGGCATAAAGCCCTGGTACTGAAAGTGGGACTTGAACCCACACGCCGTGATGGCATCACATTTTGAGTGTGACATGTCTACCATTCCATCATTTCAGCATAGGTGCCCCGCCATTTAAAGTCTAACGGGCTGACTTTGCCACCTTGCCAGGTGCTATGGTGCGGGACACGGGATTTGAACCCGCAATGAAGAATTAACTTCGTTAGGGCCTAAACCTAATGCCTATGCCATTCGGCTAATCCCGCATAATTTGGTGCGGAATGTGGGACTTGAACCCACACGATCTAATGAACACAGCGACCTCAACGCTGCCTGTCTACCAATTCCAGCAATTCCGCATATAAATTAGCCTATTCGCGGTTCCACCCGCGTGGTCTGCTATCCCACACTCCTGCTATCTCGAAGCTAAATACCCCGTTTGTAATGGAGTGCTAACGCCTTGGTTTAATAAGTTTTACGTGGACTTCCCATCTCCACAACCACAGCTAACTTGGGTCTCACGTTATCTGATATACAATGGTTCCGGGATTCTTATTCATTTGTATATCTCATATTCCTACGACTATTTTTTTTGGAAAAAGTTAATAGCAACTTTTATGGTGTCTCGCCAGAGATTTAAACTCTGATCTCACAGATTAAGAGTCTGGTGTAATAGCCATTATACCAACAAGACAAAATTATAAAAAAGATAAATATTTTTGCTGATAGGTGTCACCCTTTACTATAGCCGTCAGCTCGGCATTGCCACCTTCACATTGGGCACCACGTAGAGTTATATATTGCACTCTCAATTCACCTTCCCACCTAACGAGTGTTTTAGGGCTCCCTATCGTGTAGTATACTACAATACTTATACTTTTGACAATTGGCAATAAGGGCCAAATCTTTCTGCTTATATTCCTCCCCTAAGCTGGGGCGGAGGATTCCTCCAATTTAGTGTGGCTTTACACACTAAGATGACCTGCGCACAAGCCATAAATAAAAAATAGGGTGGATTTGCACTCGCCTTACTGTCGTTACCTACGACACCCTTTTATGGTTTCCCATAAGTATAGCACCTTGCTTACGGTTATACTACCGATTAATATATTTAATAATGGTGTGTTATTACACTAAAAGTATATTGGTCATTTAGGTCGGCCCCGCCCTTGCAAGCATAACTTCATTAGCTCCATAGCTTCACGTTGCGCAGGTTGATATACAGCCGCTTCTCCCCGCGTTACCGTTCTTGACTGACTAATTTAAGGTTGGTTTTCTTTGGAATTGACTCTCTCTATCCATTCATAGTAGCTTTACCAACAAACTAACTATACTCACACACGGCATATCACTACTCATTAAAGATGGCTACTTCTAAGCCTACTACCATTATTTTTTATGGCGGCTCCGGAGAATTACGATATCTCGACATCACGCTTAACAGGCGTGCGCTCTACCTCTGAGCTACGGAGCCATATATTACTTCGTCATTACGAAGTAATGACAAGACAGTTTAAAAAGTTTTTTCGTGCTCTACCGATTGAGCTACTTCCAGTCCTATAACCGGAAGGCAGGAGTCGAACCTACAACACCGGATTCCTCAAATCATAACATTTTTAAATTAAAATTGCTGTTTCTGTCTTTATTTATCTTACATATATATTATATAATATTTTTTTAAAATTTTCAAATGAAAGATTTTTATGTATTTTTAAAGAAAGATTTTTTTAATACTTTTTCTTTCTTTGCCCTAAAAAATTTTTTTTAATGGTGCCGCCCCTGGGAATCGAACCCAGAACCTCGCGATTATTGCCGGAAATAACCAGACTTGAACTGATATTATCCCAGCACACACCGGGCAGTCTTTCCAGTTAAACGATATTTCCAAGTCGCGGGCTCTAACCAGTTAAGCTAGAGCGGCATATAGAAGTCTTGGTCCGTCAACTTCTTTGGAGGCCACCAACCCTCTGCGTTTCGTCTACTTCGGGCATCCCCTCACGTCTCACGCAAACTCCTCTTTAACTACATCTTTTTCTATATTTCGACAAAGACCTTGTAGTCGGTCTAAGAACGGAACTCTTTAAGGATGTCTCCTATGGCTTATCAGCACAGATATAAAGATTTCCACTCCACACTTTTCAAGAGGTGGCAACTCTCCAATGTTTATCGTCTCTTGGCCGACCGTAGGCCTATAACTCCTACATCAGTGATTAATCTACATTCCCAACTCTTGGATTCTCAAACATTTCCCACCGCACACGTCCTCGATTAATCATAAAGAAAAGCATCCCTTAAATTGCTTATTTCCCCGCAGGGCAGTTAAGCGAAACTGCTTAGCTAAGTTGCCGGTTTTCCTCCTTTTAATGTAGGGACTAACCATGCATAAACGACAACAATATAGGACATCTTTGGTTTCCTCTTGAAACCAGTGAAGAGCTATACAACCATCTCGAAAGTCACAAGTTCCTGGTTTTTATCGTCGATTGAACTTGATAGTGCGGACGTATAAGGAGACAATACTTCTCATAGCAATGGCCAACCGCTAGATTTTCTTTCTTGCCTTTCATAAAAAATCAAATACTAAGCACCAACTGCTACGGCGAAGGGCAATTACGCTTCTTTCCTTTCGGGACCGCCGTTACTAAGGACTCGAACCAGTAGTTATTTGATTTTTTATGAAAAGTAAGAAAACTTACACAAGCTCTCTTTCTTTTACGAAATATTCATAACCGCTAATTTTATTATTTAATTTAGCACACTCTTCTAAGGCTTCTTCTTTATTAAGAAAAATAGTAGGATGAATGTCCCAATCTGTACCAAATGATTGAAGAGCAACAATAATATAAGCAGTCATTTTTTAAATTCCTTATCTTTATTTATCTTACATATATATTATATAATATTTTTTTTAAATTTTCAAATAAGAGATTTATTTATCCCAAAATTTTGCTAAATATTCAACTAATTCATCAGATAAAGCATATCTGGCAAATGCCATAAAAGCATCTCCATCAATTTCATATTCTTCTTTATCAGGATGAGTGATAATTATATCTCCAGAATAATCACTATTAAAGTGAAAACGATAACCATTACCAGCATCAAAACTATGCATTACTGACCGCCTTCCCATTTACGAAGAACAATATCAACCATGTCATTATTCCCCCAAGAAGTAATTTTATCAACATCAAAGGATTCTATTTCTTCCGTATCTTCATTAATAGTATGACTAATATAAATAGTAGCATCTAAATCAGGAGCTTCAAGAAGAATATTTTGAACAAATTCTCTTACAGTCATTTTTAAAAATTCCTTTTTTTATTTTTCTATAAATATTATATAATATTTTTTTAAAATTTTCAAATAAGAGATTATTTAAATTACATCACTTAGCACAATACTTACATAAGCGTTATAATAATCAAGAACATCATTCCAAGATTCTTTTGCAATTCGTTCTTTATTATTATTTAAAAACTCATTATTGACGATTTCTGCCCTGTTTATTCTTGAATTAAATTCATACATAACGTCAAGCATAAATTCATCACACATAATCTCTTCCAAAAGAGATTTATCATAAGAACTATACTGTGCTTCTGGATAAAGGTCTTCCGCATTAATTAAAGTATAAATTGATTTATTCATATACGTTTACCTCATTAAGGAAGAAACTTCCATCCCAAAAGATATTAAAAGAACTAATATCCCATTTTTCAGTTATAATATCAAAAGCATTTTCTCCGAGAAGTTCATCAAGACGACCATAAGTACCATCTCCATTCCAAACTTCCATAGATTCTTCAATCCATCTATTATTAATAAGAAATTTAATAGCAGATTTATAATCTTTTGCTACAGTAATGAGGTCATGGTTTTCTTCATAAACAAGAATAACAGTCATTTTTTATACTCTCCTTAATAATCAATATCAACATAGATTGTTTCATCAGGATTATAACCATTTGTTCTAAGTATTGAAAACATTACAAGTTCCCATTCTTCCCAATCGTACTTTTTCAAATCGCTTTCACTGGGAATATGTATCCCAATAGAGCAAGTAGGACTGGGCTGATGATGTTCCATAAAATCAGTTTCAAAATCACCAAGATATCCAGTTTTTTCAACTTCTTCAACTAAATCATAAAAATCAATATGTGGATAACAAACTACTTTACGGAACATTTTTTAAAACCTCATTTCTTATTTTCTATAAATATTATATAATATTTTTTTAAAATTTTCAAATAAGAAATTTTTTAAATTACATCAAAATTTTTTATTTCATTCAACTTCCATCTTTTGAACATAACCAAATTGTTCAACTTCACATAATACGGGCATATCATCCCAATCATGATACATAAAATTATAATTTGAATCTTTTAAACGTGTTTGAATTATAGAAATTTTTTCTTGAGCCTGTTTTATAGCTTGACAATAAGCTATTTCATCTATTTCATTATTATCTTTTTCAGGATATTTTTCTGCTAAATCATAACTTATAGATTCAATACCAGATTCAACACAATAATCATAATATTTATCTAAAAAATAATTAATTGCTTTTTCTTTAGAGGAAAAAAGTCTTTTCCCATAAGGAATTTCATATGTTATATCAAAATAAACAAAATAAACAGGCATTAAAAATATCTCCTTTATTTATTTTTCTATAAATATTTTATAATATTTTTTTAAAATTTTCAAATAAGAAATTTTTTATTTAAAAATTCTCTCCAACAATCTTCACAATTCCAATCATCATCATCAGGACAGCTCCCAAGAGGAAAAGGACAACCATTTTTTAATTGGCCAGCACTAAAATTTACCAATTCATCTACTTTTTCTGTTGGAACAAAATTATCAAAACAAGGAATATCATCTATAAGAAGAAGAATAGATCTAATTTTACAATCAAGACATTCAATATTATTAAAATCTTTGCGGCGACGGCAAAAACTACAATAATTATCAATAATTTCTTTTTCTAAAGTAGTTTTATTAATATAAACCATAATTAAAACCTTTCAAATCCATGATCATAAAACCAATTTTTATTAGTTACTTTTGGAATAGATTCATATAGGGTATTCATTTCATTATTATAAAGATTCATAGCTTCTTGAAAAGTTAAATCTTCCTTATAAATTTCAAGACCAAAATCATCAGCGCCCCATGCCATTAACTTTACATAGCAATCACCGTCATAAGCAAATACACCTAAAGTAATTTTAATTAAATTATCGTGAAAATTAGGATGCCAATTATCAGTTACAGTAACATATTTTACTTTGCTACAAAACATTATAAATTTTCTCCTATAAAAAAAATATATATAGAAAATATCTCTTATCTATTTTCTATATATATTTTATAATATTTTTTATAAATTTTCAAATAAAAGATTTTAATCTTGCCTTTTTAAGATGCTTTAATGCTTCATAGACTTCATCAAAAACTTCCTCATTCTCACAGGTTTGGTTAGAAAAAGTTCTAGGGTCTGCCTCTAAAATATATTCTAATTTTTCAATTGCGTCATCTATATTATTAATTGGTATCATCGCCAAAATCCCAATTAAAGATACTATCCATTTGATTTTCGCTAAAACCGTATGCCCGTCCCGCATCATAGCAAAAATCACGAAATGCCATTAAAGAAACGCTATCTTCTTCATCGTTTGAAACACCAAAACTACGACCGCCATTCCAATCACGGAAATAAATATCCATAGAATACCCAGTATTATTAACCTTCATCTTCAAAATAACACTCCTCTATCCAAGTATAATCGTCAATATACCCATCTTGCTTTAATGTAGTTATATCAGCAATATAAACTTCATCTTCGGTATCTTTACCAAAATCTTGTTGATATGATTCTTCTGCAAACTTTATAGCATTTTCTTTTGAATGAAAATAATATGTATCTCCAGTTTCATCAAAACCAACTACGTAAAATTTTCCCATTATAAATCAAACTCCTTGATTAATTTACGAACATTATCAAGTTCTTCACTTGTAATTTCAACTGGCTAAAAAACATCTGGTTGAGCATAATTTCCATTTCCAAATGCAGATGGCTCACTACCACCAGCTACGAATGGTGTTTTCGGGCAAGTCATAGATATTGCTACCTAAACCATTTCTCCGCCTTCATTTGCCTATACATAAATCTTTTTTGAACTTGTATCAATACCAATAAAATCTTTGCCAAAAGCATCACGAATTTTATTTTCTACAATGCTTTTGGCTTCTGCACCTTTTGCCATACCTTATCTCTCCTTTAACACCAAAATACATTTACAAATATATGTTGCGGTTTTTTATTAGAATTAGGGAAAAATTTTTCAAATTCTGTCATAAAATTATTCCATTCAGGGATACATTCTTTATCAAAATGAGGAAAATCATTTCCAAATTCTGCATATTCTCCCGGGTCAATACTATCAGTTAGTTTAATACCAAAAAATCGTGCTTCATCATCATAAGCATAAATAGGCCAACAAAATTCACTATTACAAAAATTATCAGCCCATTCTTCCCATTCTGGATTAGGCTCCCAATCTTCCCCTAAATGATTAGGCATAGGAGCGTCTTCATATTTATTTATAATAAAACCATAACCAAGAAACGCAGTTGACTGGCTGCTCATTCATCATTCTCCTCTTCTGGATCGTAATATTCTACTGGTTTTTTAGGAAATTTTGTAATATATTCTAAATGAACTGGATTAGCTAATGAAGTCATTCTATCACATAAATGACAATGACCTCCATATTGACAACGCTAATGACAATTACTTCTTTTTTCTTGAAATTCCGGAGGTAGCATTCTATTAAGAATATCTTTATCTTCAATATCTTTTATAATAAGATTCAGTTCGCCAGGCCATTCATGATTTTCCGCATAAATACGGTATAATGCTTGTTCATCTCTATTATCTTTATGAAAAAATTCACAAACATCAATTGCTTCTATTTTATATAAATCTTCTGGACGGAACCATGCTCCTCGCATCTTTTGATATCCAAAAGCAGAGTCGCTATAATTAGCAATAACACGTATTTCTATCGGTAAAGTATTTACATAATCTAAACTATGACATAAAATGCCTGAAATACGAGCCGCACTTACTCCAAAATCAATTAAAGCATTTAAAATATAAGGGTCTTTAATTGGGGTTTTTAAGAAAAATTTATATCCAAAATCTTTTGCTATATGCATTTGTAGTTCATTAACTACACAAAGCATAAATCCTGCTTTACAAATTACTTCATACTAATGAATACTTTGCCATAAATTATCTTCTAATTCATTTGGAGTTTCTAATACAATTCTTACTTCTGGATACTTTTCTGCTAAATCATATATATAATCTCTATCACGCCACTAAACAAGGAGTTCATCAGCCTTTTTTAAGTATTCCATGTTTTGGCGTGCGTTTAAACAATATCTCAAATTACTCACATCCTTTTTATTATTTTACCATTTTTTTTGATAATAGTCAAATAATAAAAGAAAAAGGGAAAGATAATATTACCTTTCCCTTTTTAGCCTATTTCTTTCTTAGGCGATAGCGTATACAGACACCTTACGTGCCTTGCCATCAGCACCGGGCACAGAAGCCTCAGTCTTCACGGCACGACCAGCCTTAACGAGGCTAGTAAGACGATAAGTAACCTTACCCTTGGTAACATCCTCGTTGCCGATACGAGCAACAATCTCGTCAATAGGAGCAGGCTCGTCAGTCAGGACGTTATAAACGACCTCAGTGAGTTCATCGCCCTCGGCTCGCTTAGTAGCCGCACGCTCCTTAGCCTTCTCGGCACGGGCATCAAGAGTCTCAATTTCCTTATCGCAGAAAGCGATAATACCCGCAATATCAATGTCGCCCACATCGCCGGCAACATCACACAGAGCCTTAATAGACTCATACCGCTCACGCTTGGTAACCTTAACAACAGAATCAGACATAATTTCATTCACCTTTCATTTTTTAATTTTTTATTTATTTTTGTCTTTCTTACATACTTATTATATAATATTTTTTTTAAATTTTCAAATTAGATTTCGTTTTTTCTTAATAAGTATGTCTGTTTCTTTTGTAAGATGTTTTTTCCTTTTCTTTATCTTACATATATATTATATAATTTTTTTTTAAAAAAATCAATTAAGAGTTTATTCAGTTATTGCTTTTTGAGCGTATTCAGCTATGACATTTTCAATATCATCATCTAATCTAAACACATCTTCAAACTCGCTTTTATTAATAATATCATCTACTGTAATATATTGATGATTCCTATAATAATGATTCATACTTTTAGGTGGATTAGAAAACAATTCTTGATATTTATAATTCTCTTTTGGATGATAAACCCAAATTCCTTCATCATAAAAGATAGGATTATTATCTTCATCATACCCAATTAACCATTCAATATAGTCTAAATTACTATTGATATGAGTTTCATCTGTTAAATCATCAATCCCGCATTCATAATCTAAACATTCAGAACAAATTAATCCATCATAATCATCAATATAATATCCATCTTCTTCTCTCATATAGTTCCCACAATAACTACAACGGGTAGATGGGTCACAATTTTCACAAAACACAAATTCTTCTCTATCTGGTTCACTATATTCTCTGCCGCACCACATACAAGTTGCTTTACCGCCATAAGGAAGTTCAAGCATATAGTGCCATTTCTCTTCATTTGGAGCAAACCAGTGAGTAATATTTTCATATTTACCAATTTTTTCTCGATTAATTCGGGCTCTATGTTTCTCTAACGTTCCAATATCATTATACATATACCCTTCAGGATATACGCGAAAACATAAATCTCCCTCATTGAAAGGTATAGAATTACTATCTTGTAGATTAATTTCATCATCATCATAATCCCAATTTAAATTATTATGAGCCAATTCTTTAATCCACATTAGAACAGTATTAGTTAAATTTTCATCCTAAAAACAATATCCTTTTACTTCGGTTATCATTTCTGGATAAATAATAAATAATTCACGCCAATGTTTACTATTCCACTCATATTCATTCCAAGAACCTAATGTCATTTTATGTTTAGGATTATGTAAATAAGCCATCAGTACATAGGGAGAATTCATACATTCAATAGTGCCAGCACGATAATCTCCATGATTTATCCAATTCATACAACTTTGCCAATCATTATCGTTATCGCTCATGGTCATAAAATCTAGTGGATGAATTGATAAGCACAATTCCCCATCCATATGTTTATTATTTAAAATTTGAGAGTGCCAAATACGAAATTTTTCTAGCACTTCTTCTTTACAACCATACTTTTGGGCCAATTTAGTAATAATTCTCATAGGCCGCATACCTTTTGAAACTTTAAAAGGTTCATTATCAGGAGGCAAATAAAACATTTTGGTATTATTTAAATATTTATTTCCTGCTAATGTAATTGGTTTAATAATATCATAGCATAACTGGACAAAATCTAGATCTATATCATTTTGATTAGTTAAAGGGGCAATAATTTCTCTATTCCACCAACAAAGGAATACCCAACAATCATTATCATATTTTTTACTAGTAAAAGTATCAATTAAATTTTGTTCTGGAATAACATAGGTATATGGACGTCGTACAATTAATTGATTGCCAAGCATATTAAAAAGAGTAGTTTTTGAATTTTCCCATTCGGCAAAAATTGTATCCAAAGAAGCCATTGGACGATTTAAACTATCATGATTGATTGGTCCAAAGGATGAAATATAATATTGAATAAGATCTTGTTCTGCGTCATTAATTAATTCTAACAAAAATAAATACTTCCTTTTTTTATATAATAGTAAATTAGGGAATTTTTACTAAAAAGTAAAAATTCCCAATGTATTACTGCTCTTTTTCGCGAGCCCTAGCATCCCTCAATGCTTTCTGTAATTTTTCATAATCTTTTTCTTTCTTCTTTTTTTCTTTATCATTGAGCATCATTAAAAGAATATAAGAAGATACATCCCCACTTAACATCAATGCGAGAATGGTGGGATCAAGATTATACATACTATCTCTCAAAAGTAAAGACATTAACAAACCATTATTATCTTTTGTAGATAACATTAATGGTAACATACTACCAAAAGGATTATCTTTATCTGCCGCAGGTAAATAAGCCGCGAGACTAATAATTGTGGTTAAATAATCAAATCCAAATGGTGACACCGCAGGTAAAATAACATACTCAGTTCCAGCGATTGGGTCTACTGCTAAGAATCTACCCTCTCCCTGTTTCTTTTCAACAATTACAAGGTTTCCATTGTGAATAACAACATCGCCTTCATCTACATCATCAACTGCTTTTGGTACTTTATAAACAAGTTTCTTTGTATCTACTGGAATATTTAATACATCAACATCCATTAATCTCTTTTTATCTTTATCATAAGAAACCCATTTTCCAGTTTTATTTTTTAATGCGATTCCATATGTTGATAGTCTAATATTACTTCCTTCATATGGACCAAAATCAAATTCATTTGCCATATTATTTTTATCTTCCTTTTTTTCTTTATTTGGATCACCCCAACATAGAGTTCGGTCATCTTTCATATATAATACATTTCGCTAAACATTATCGTAATAATTATCACTGACTGTCCAAGTTGGAGTTGTAACAGTTGTCTATAATCCCCAATCTGGTGTGTCAATAGTTCTAGTAGTAAATGTATAATTATCATTAAGTGTAATACTATTACTCTATAAAGATGAAGTAACTCCTATATTAGAGGCTGTTGTTGCATAGCTGTCTGTGTTTGACATTTTTTAGTCACTCCAATATATATTTTTCTATAATAATTATATCATATTTTTTTTAAAATGTCAATACTCTTCTTCTTCTACCTCTTGTTCAACAAAAAACATATCTCCATCATAATGAACTTTAACCGTTTCATCTTCTATATATGCTTGAATATCTTCTGCTATCTATTCTAATTCTTCTGCGGTATAAAGTTCATCTATATATTCATTGTCATAGGTTAAAAATAAAACAGTATCTTCAATTGATGAACCGAATTCTCTATATTTATCATATATACGAAAAAGATTTTCTTCAAAATTACGAGCAAATGCTAAATCGAATAAATCTTCAATAGTATTTATTGTAAATTGTTTATCATTAACAGTTACTGGGTCATCATTTTCATAAAGTTCTTGTAAAAGATAAAAATCCTCTATATTATTATAAGAGGTTAAGTTTGCCATAGGAGTTAGAAAGAAATCAATAACTCTTGTTAACTCATAGTCATCAATTCCGGCAAGATATCGCTACTTAGATGAAATATCTAAATTTTTAAAATGAAAATATAAATCTTTAAATTCATCTAACATACTATTATAATAGACAAATTCTTTCAATATGAATACCTCCTAGATGCTGGGTCAACTACATCAACAGTTCCGATGAAACTCATATTCATATGCATTGGGTCATAATTTTCTCTTAGATTAAGATACTGTACTAACCCATGGGCTAACTGATCACAAAGACTTTCCTTAATATGGGCATACATTTTATCTTTATCTTCTCCCATTAAAGAGTAGCAACGAAGCATATGCTCATCTACAATGGCTTTTGCTGCTAGGGTCACTGTATCAGATTGCTCTTTAACAATGTGGATAACTCCATATTCGTCTTTATTCTCAAATTCAGTCCCGCAATATTCACAGTAATATTTACCCCAACCTTTATGTTTTACAGGGCCTCCACAATTAGGGCATTTAAGTTCTTTCATTATTCATACTCCTTCGGTAAAAAAACATATATGATTCTAAGGATAGACCATAGATAAACTAGACCTATCCCTAAAAATGTAAATATTCCAATTTTAATAATTTTATTCTACATTTCCTAAATCCTCCTTAATTGTACACCGAGTTAACACAGTCTGCTTAACGGCTTTATAAGTAGTATGGTCTTTAACCGTTCCTGCCATATAATACATATGGCCTTCTTCAAGATGCTTAGCAGTAGTGCTCCAAGTAAAAACATTTCCTGCTTCATCTGAAAAAGTATGAAAGATACTAGTTCCATACATATTATCTATTTCAATTGCTCTAACACAAATCAAATTAAGAGTAATACGCTCGCCAATTTTTCCAACCCAAACAGAAGTACCCGGGTCATACAGTTTTTCATCGACAATAGCAGTAATATCTTTATCAGGAATCAACTGACCATCAAAAGAAACTTCATCCCACTCCAATTTAATAGGAGTGATTCCCGCAGGAAGAGTCTCAGGCATTTCTTCGGCAGACGGCAAATACCATCCCCACAATTTAGTATAGCGGCAAGGAGAAAGTTTAAACCAATCTTTTAATTCATAAGTCGCATTTTTAAACAACCAAATATAACCGGCTTCTCCAAAACCAAGAACATCTCTACGACTTTTAGCAGGCTGAATAATTGTTATTTCTGGATTATAACGACGATATTCTGCTTCACTATATGCTCGTACAACTTTTTCATGACCATTTCTCATACGAACTTTTACATACATTTTACCATTAACTTCATATGGCTCGCACAACTGTTCCAATTCCTGGTAAGATTTAGCAACCAAAGCACTCATTTTTATCACATCCACCCTTCAAAAATCATATCAAGTTCTTTTACCGCTTCTGGATTATTATTCATAAAATTAACAACGAACATATTTGCTTCAAATTCATCAAGAATGTGCCAATAATCAAAAGCATTATGTACACTTTCTTTTTGAAACTTAAAAATAATTTGTTCAAGGTCATCATAATTACTATCAGTAAGGCAATGCCCTAATTCATGTAAAAAAGTTAAAACAGAATTAGAAGCATTTATATCACAACCATATTCATGAAGAAATTGACGAAAATCATCATGAATAGATTTATCTTTTTTCCCTATATAAATAACCTGCTCTTGCCAACCATAACCAGATTCTTTATTGTATAAGAAAGTAAGTCCGTTGAAATGAAAGTATTTCTGTATCCAATTATTTAAATTGTCATTAAGAGTTTTAGGAACACTTACGCCAAAGTGAGAGAAATAATATTTCATAAAAAATACCTCATTTCTTATTTTCTATAAATATTATATAATATTTTTTTTAAATTTTCAATTAAAAAATTAAAGAGGCAATACAAATTGCCCCTTTAACTTATCGCCATTCACAAATTAAATACATCTGTGGGATTTCTGATGCTGCTATTTCTGGAAGTTCTTTCTTGAATATATTCATAAAATTTTCCCAATCTTTTGGGTCGATTTCGCTAGATATATCCAGACTAATTGACTCATAATAATCAGTATAATTGAGAATAAGACCGCAAAAAATATCACTATCAGCAGCATAACCATTAATATAACAACAATAATCTTCAAGTGTCATATAATTCGCATCATTTATATTTTTAATTTTATCCATATAATTCTGATATTCATCACTTGAAAGAATATATCCACACCCAATTTTTGCCGCAACATCAACGCTCATAATTAGTCTCCTTATATTTAATATTATTTATAGGATTATCTTATCTCGGGAATACTAGTAATTCCAAACTGCTCAATATAAGAATTCAGACTATCTTTTCTCCATTGATTATCAGTAGGATTATCAGGATAATTCCAAATTAAATATTTTGCCTCTTCCCAAATAGATAAAAGAATTTCTTCCAGCAATCCTTTATCATAACTAGCATAATATAGAAGAGTATCAGTCGTTTCTGCTCGTTTTTCTAGTTTATATAAAATATAAATATTATTCAATATAATAATCCTCCAAATTTATAATTTCATAAGCAGAAGTTGCCATAGGAGCCGCAAATTTTTTCCACCATTCTTGTGGAGTATAATATTTAGTTAAGGATGGCAAATTAAATGGTAAGGTAAAACAATAAATTAACCATTGCTCATATTCTGTATCAAAATAACTATCCATTACTATCTCTTGAAGTAATTCTTTGTTATCCGAAGCATAAGTAATTTTATCATTAATTAAAAGAATATACATATTTTCTCCTTTAATTATTCAATATAATAATTTTTCAAATTCATAATATATTGTTCACTTAAAAAAGGATATTCTTTTTCTGCTTTCCAAAAAGAAATAGCATCTTTTGGACGGAACCTATATCGTGTGTTTGCGGCATGACAATGAAGATTATAAGTGTAGTAAGCAAAATCAAAATAATCATCTACTAAGATTTCTTGAAGTAAATCTTTGTCAGGAGAAATAAATTTTAGATTATCTCCAATATAATAACCATAAAGTTTATCTGTCATCATGTTTTCCCTCCATATCGCATCTAAAAAAGAAATCATAAATATCATCATAAGATTCAAAAATTTCATTAAGTTTTGTATTCCAGACAGAACCGCATTTCATAACGCCATTTACACAATCGAGAACTTCTTCCGCAACGCTTTCGTAATCTTCATAAATCTCTTTACACTTCTTTTCAGTCATCTTACGAAGAAGAATCCATGCTTCATTGGCACAAAGATGGTCCATATTAGTATCAGGAGCATTATCTTCTAAATCCATAATATCAGCGATTAAGTCACACATATCACAAAAAATATTTTGATTCATTACACTTCCTCCATCCATTTATGATTATGTTCTACGATTGCTCTCATATTAGCAATACCAACAGCATTACCAGAATGGAAATGTACTTTTAGTTTAATATGCCGCATTTTGCCAGAATCATGAAGAGACTCTAATTTATTAAGAATCTCAATATAATCTCCACCCTCGGGAGAATAAATATCACTAGCATCATGGTCAAGGTCAAGGAAGAAATTAGTAGTTCCTGCTTTATAAGCATTACGAATATATTTAAGAGTATCGTTTACAGTTTTAAAATGTTCGTCATAGATATCACCAGCAGGGGTAGGCCGCAAATCATCAACATATATATACTTCATGCTTTGCCAATCTCCTTAAAGTTTAAATATGGGTGGATTTCTACCTTCTAACTTGGCTTGTTCGAATGGATTGGGGTCTTCCGCCCATACATTAAAATTTTCTACAATACACTGATTGACCCAATACCAAATTTTAGATTCTACAAAAAGGCTTGTTTCAAACCAAGAAGTAGTAGTTTTATTTGTTTTATTATCTTTACATTCTAGTAGAACATATAATTGCGCGCCGCTATTATCATAATAGATATGGAATCTAGCTTGCTTTTGATGAACGGTGAACCTAGCATTCCAAACCCAATCATTTTTAATATTTTGATTTAACTTACGGACTATTTTATTAATATATCGTTGATACTTTTTACGTTTCAAACTGGTTAATTTCATCATAATTATGTCACCGCAAATCCTACATAATGACTAGCCATTTCAGGCGGTTCATTAAAAATATTTTTATATTCATTAATCATATCTTTAAAATTATTATAATCAATATCGTCGATAACTGGTACTTTATACATATCACATCCAGGGACAATAGCTAAAGTTATTCCAAAAAAACATCTACGTTCATCGCTATATCCATCTAAAAATTGGGTATAATCACTATCAATTAATTCATCATATTTTTCAGGAGTAAGATTAAATGCTTTTTCATTAGAAATTTCATAGCCATATCCATAGAAAACTCTATAATCAACACCCATAAAAAATTCCTCATTTCTTATTTTTCTATAAATATTATAACATTTTTTTATAAAAAAATCAAGGAAAGATTTATTCATCTTCCTTGATTCTCGCATATTCTTGTATAAAACGCAATCCTTCTATGGCGTATCTTTGTCTTTGGTCCTCATACCGATAATTTTCTTCTGTTAATTCGGGGTCTTCTTCAATAATTTGGTAATGACCTTCAATTAAGTCCTGTTCAAATTCTTGTTCGTCTTCTGTTGGTTGATATTTTGGGTCTTGTGCTATTTTTGTTAAGAAGGCAATAAATTTTTCTGTATGGTCATCATCAATTAAATATTCACCTTTGATACACAAATGATACCATTTTTTAATAGGAATTGCGACTAACTAAAATAGAATTGAAAGAAAATCTTTCAAGAATGAAAACATCATCATAAAGGGTTCTCCTTTCCATAGCCAAATAAAAATCGGGGCAAATTTATTTACTCTTTTATAAATTTGACTATCTCTAAAAAATTTTGTAAAATAATTAGTGAAGGATGTGATTAAATGTTTCTTAAAAGAAGATGCCTTGGAGCCGGCATTCTTATAGGGCTTGGGGCACTTGCTAATATAATGGTTGGTGGAGGCTGGTTAGGCTCTCTACTTTTTGCTACTGGATTATTTAGTATTTGTGTAAATTAGTATTTATTATTAACTGGTCAGTTTGGTAGAATATATCGTAAAGATGAAGACTTTATATATAATTTAGTAGAATTAATTTTAATGGCTAATCTTAATTTTTTGGGGATAGTTATAGTAGCACTTTTAACTAATTTTATGACTCATTCTGCTACAAATGATGTTGCTATTAATATTGCGGCAGCCCGTAATGCTAGATTATGGTATTAGCATATTGCCGCAGGTGCTATTTGTGGCTCATGCATCTAGATTGCTGTCCAAAATTATAAGAAAGATAAATCTGCTATTGGTGTCATTTTACCAGTAATGGTATTTATCTTAACGGGTAGCGAACACTGTATAGCAGACTTTTTCTATTATATGCTAGCCCATAATATGGGGATGCGGCAATTATTACAAATTTTTGAAGTAATGATTGGTAATTATTTAGGAGCATCTATTATTTTATTTTGTAGTAAAGAAAGTTAATTATTAATTACAAAAGAAGAAGAAGTAGGTAATAAATCATTTATAGTTATATTGTTAAAATGAGTATATGGAATACGTATTAAAAATATATTATTTGTAAAACAAAAATTATTTTTTATATTATCATTTAACTATTGTTTTTCTAATGCTTCTGTTCCACCCCATAAAGGAATTGATTGAAAATGCTATTCACCGTCATATTCAATACAAGTATTGTAATCTGGTAAATAAAAATCAAATCGTAAAGAAGATTCATTAAAACAATTTTTAAATATTTTTTGCTATTCAAATAATATATTATTTTGTTTTAATATATCAAAAATTTTCTTTTCTCCATGAGATTGTTTTTTACAACCGCAAGACTAAGAACGTGAATCTTTTAATGATTTTCCACTTACTGATTTAATATTTCCACAACTACATTGACATATCCAATAAATTTCTCTATTATGATTAGTGTCCTATTTTAATACAGTCCATTCTCCAAATACTTTATTAGTTAAATCTTCAATTTTATTTTGACAACCACAAGAATAAGTTTTTCGTTTTTTATCTCTTAATACACTACTAGAAATAGAACAAATATTACCACAATCGCACTAACAAATCCAATGTTTTCTACCGTCTTTATACCAATTATTATCTAAATATAAAACTTTTAAATTACCAATTTTTTGATTTGTTAAATCAACTATTTTACTCATTATACCAACTCCTTTATCATATTATTATATCAAATTTTTTCTTTTTTAGCAAATTTTGACAAAGATATATAAATATGATATAATAATATGAAATTATCGGAGCAAGTTTGGTTTTATTTTGTAGTTCGGGCAATGAAGTCCCGTATCTTTCTCCCGTTGACATTCAGTTGCCGTCTGACAATGACAAATCGAACAATATTTCTCGACCAAATGAGGATTCTTCACCTGGACATTCATAATCATTGGGCCTTGTCTAATTGTTTGTGAAACCTAATGCGGTTCGCTATGGTCTGCCTGGAACCCGCAAGTTTCGGCATGGATACAAGAATTACAGTTCCCAATTAAACCATAACATTGAGGACAAAGAAATAGAATTTTGTCCTCAAGGTTGGTTGCTACTAGACTTACTCCTGGATATTCTTTACCGCAGAACTAGCATTGCTCAATATGTATTGGAATTTTTAATTGACTGAACCATGTCTTCATCATTACCCTCAATAAAGAGAATACTAGTACCACCAGTATCATCATTTACTAATTCAATATTAATTTTACTAATATCAGGGAACTGAACACTTAATTGGCAGCAAGCATCCTGATAATTAGCAGCGAAAATAAATACTTTATCTTCTTGTGTTTGGTCAGTATAGTCATCATACCAAGTAACTTCGCAATAGAAAAACTTCATTTTTACATACCTCCATCGAGATCATGATTCTCCCAGATACAATCTATAATTTCCTGGGGAGAGTGTTTATTTGCTTCAATACGGAAAGGAATTGCGGTGTCGCTACAATAAATTTCAATGTAATTATTAGTAGCAGAACTAATTGTCGCAACAATTTTGTCTTTGTTAATGCGGAGAACACCACCACCGGGTAGCGAAAAACTCTTATAATTTTTATTTGCGTTCATTACAAATTACTCCTTTGTTATTTTTTCTATGTATATTATATAATATTTTTTTATAAAATTCAATATGAAAATCTGTATATTTTGTTAAAATGAAATATACTAAAATTTTACAACTTTTTAGGCGGTTTAAATGCCTATCTTTTTTGGTATGTCTAAGACCTTTAAAGACATACCTAAATCCGCATTGGAAAGGACTGAAACATTTTTGGAAGATAAGAAAGTTCATTAGATATCAGTGAAATTAACTACGGAAGAGTATGGCTGGTTAGTGCGATACTGTGATAAGCATGATGTATCTATGGCTAGTATAGTTAGAAAAGGTTTCCGTATGTATAGAGCCGCAGTAAGTAAAAACAGTAAAACTACTGATAAATAGTAGTAAAGGAAGGGAACAAATAACAAATGAAACAAAAAATTATATTTTCAAAACAAATTATGTTAGGTCTATTGGAGAAAGGGTTTCGTCCAATAGAGTCATTCCCGAATCCTACTAATCCAAAGTATTTGGCTTGGGCTTTTGAGGAAAGTGATGCTCTTGAAGAAGCATTTGCGGAAGTCCTTGCGAAGAGGGGGCAATAATCTTGGCGACGACTTATAGAAATTCAAAGATTATTTACCCAGGATATGAGACTTTAAAAGATGCGACACATCATTATTATAGATTAAGTGCGGCAGCATTTGAGAAAGTTGTGAAAGAATGTAAGCCTTTTGAAGTTTATTTATGGATTTATTGTCATAGGATTAAAGACGATAACGGTTGGGCTTTTAGTCCATAGGCTTTAATTGAGGAATTCGGGGGTAGTGATAAAAGTTGGCGTGAAGCCAGATAGGGATTGGAGAATAAAGGATATCTCGTTTAGATTTCTGGTAATGGATATAGATTTGATGAGGTGCCGCAGACTTATGAGAAGGATAAGTTGAAGGTTATATTGAGTTATGAGGTTGACAAAGATGCTGAATGGATAGAAGAAGATGTCGTGCGGTTGAGCGATGGAGAGTTAAGACGAGTTTAGACATTTTGATAAATTGGTAAAAATAAAGCCGGTCGTAAATACGGTAATTTTTACCGTTTTATACGAACGGAAAAGCGGTAATTTTTACCGAAACTGCGACCGGAAATGCGGTAAATTTTACCGAAAGTTAATATTAAAAGTGGTAAATTTTACCGCATTTACGCCCGGAAAAACGGTAAATTTTACCGAATTAATACTTTTATCACCAAAATTTGGGAAGAATCATTTAATTCGGTAAATTTTACCGAATTTGCGACCGTAAAAGCGGTAATTTTTACCGTTTTAGCATTTTCATTTAGATTCGGTAAATTTTACCGTATTTACACTCGGAAAAGCAGTAAATTTTACCGCATTTACGTATCACAAAAACGGTAATTTTTACCGAATTTACGACCGGAGAAACGGTAAAATTTACCGAAAGTTGGTCTGGAATTAGTAGATGCGGTCGTTGGAACAGGCATTTTCACCAAGATTCGGTAAATTTTTCCGGAGAAATATAATATATATATTTTTTATTTAATATATATTAAAGATTTATATTATTATATAGTATTATATTATATATAATATTAAATAGTATAATAATAATTATAAAATAAGTAATAATTATAAAGAAATAATAATAAAATAATATAAATCATATTTGCGAACGGGGAGTATTGGCGGCGAGGGGGCTATTGGGAATGGGGGAAATAGAGGTTTTAGAAAATGAAATGAAAAATTGGCGAGAGGGCTTTTTGAAAAATGAAATGAAAAATAGTAGGGGTTCCAAAAAATGAAATGAAAATAAAAAATCCTTTCACTTTTGGGAAGTAAAAGTGAAAGGTAGAAAGGAATCTCAAAACTACTATTTGTTTTTACGGTTTTGCTATATATATAAATAGGATTACTCCTAATTATATTTGAATTTTATTTAATGATTTATATGTGGTGTTGAGTTGTTAATATACTACATAACAATGGTAGAGTAGTATATTATATTATAGTATATTACATATTATATTGTATTGTTATATTGCGTGGCGTGCCATTGTGTTATTATATTATATTGTATTGCGTTATTATATTATTATATTACTATATTATATTATTATATTATATTGAGTGGCGTTGTGTTTTAAGCCTGGCCCGCCCGGTTTATCTTGGCCTTGAGTTTTTTGCCGTTGCCGTCAACCGTTTCTAAAAAACTCGTATTCCCACTTTGTCCAACTCAATTCTACAGCATTTATAAGTAGAAATACGAGTTCATCTTCGTTTCTTATTTAACGGCAATTAAATTTGTCAAATTTCAAGGTACACAATTAAAACTAATTCCGGCACTTAGATACCAAACTTATCAAAGAACTTGTCTACGGTACTTTCTACCTTATTCTTACTCTTGGATACCTGTTCCGCACCGACCTCAAAAAGTCCATTCAACTTATCGAGTAAAGGAATAAAAAACTTCAAAACCTGCTCCATTAGATAAGTGACATCCCTATCATTAAGATACATATCTGCTACGACACAGTTATCCGGAACATCGTGAGTCTTAAAATACTCATCAATATAAGCATTCCAGGCATCGGCAAACTCAGTCGCCTTCGCATCCAACTTATTCTCCTTCTGGACCTGAGCGAGTGCTTCATTCAAAGTATCAGCAAAAGCCTGAGCCAACTTAGTAGCATCTCCACCATCACGTAGATACTTTGCGATATCATCAAAATTATAATTTACATTAAGTGAATTGTTCATTAAAAGAAATTCTCCTTTATTTATTTTCTATATATATTATATCATTTTTTTTAAAAAAATTCAAATCAATACTTTTTATACATAGCCAAACCGGCCGGCTCAAAATTTTCTCGTTTGCTCCGGAGTCATGTTGTCAGTTGTAGTCTTGTTTTGTCTATGGAAGTTAAAAGTAGAGTTATTAAAAATAAGAACGAAAATTTTTATGCGAGGCAAATAGAATTAAATCCGTGGCTCCTCATTTAAAATGTCTTTTTTTTATATTATATCATATTATTTTATATTTGTCAATTATAAAATAAAAACTTTTATTTATTTAAAGGCCGCATATGCCACTTTTCCCTTCATCCGTTCCTCTTGGAACTCGTATGCCTGGCATAATTCTTGTTTATTGTACGACTTTTAAAAGTAGACTGATGAATTCGTGTTAGTTTTTTTTGATGCGAGGCAATTTAACCTTTAATTTTGGCTTCTGGAATAGAATTAAATAGTGCTATTGCCCGGGCGTGCGGCCTAAAAAAAAATGGTTTTTTTTGATATTATATCAAATTTTTTTTTGAAAGTCAAGTTCCCGGCCGGCTTTTTTCGCCAAAAATAGGCGAAAAAAGTGGTGTTTTTTCGAGATAAAACTAGCCAAAAACGCCGCAAAACTAAGTAAAAACAAGTTAAAACTACTTAAAAATGCAAAAAAACTAGTTTTTTTTGATAAAAAAACTAGTTAAAATTTTTTATATACTGGTTTTAAACCCACTTTTGTTTTGAAATCAATCGCATATGCGGTTAGCGAGAGGCCCCGACCGGTTAAATTAGGCCAACTTTTGTTTAAAATCGAGTCGCATATGCACACTTTTTTAGACAATCCGACGATTTTGTCAAGACCTAGCGGTCGGGCTTTAATACAGTAGCGATTTAGCGTGCTAAAGCGGTAGCGATTTAGCGTAGCAAAGTGCGCAGTTTCGGGATATTATGTAAACCAAATTTTGTGCAATATTTTACTTGACAATTTTCCTAAAATATGATATAATTGAAGTTCGGCCCTACGCTAGCGTCTCCGGGCCGATTTGCCCGGGCATTATTCATGGGGGTGTATAATAATACACCCCTTATTTATCATTCCAAAAGTCTTCTATGTCTTGTAAATTGGGAGCATTGGGATTTTCAAAGGTCGGTTTATCTTCTCTGTCAAGAAGAAAATCAACGACATTTTCTTTGTGCCACCCATTATAAATATCGTCAGACACTTCCTCTGTGGCGTCTAAATCCCATACATCATCACTGAATCCATCACGCCCGCAAAAACCGCATTGAGTATTTACGGCGTGCCAGAATTTACGTTCTGCTTCATCAGCATTTTCTGCTTCCACTTTCAGATAGCCAGAAAAATCAATCCAGTATTCTTTCATTATTTAACGCCCCTTATTAAACTTCTAATGTATGCTTCTACACATACCCACCAAGGCAACTGAAAGAAAGTATAGTTAAGTCGCCAAACCTTGTTAGCATCTTCAAAACGTTCAAAAATTTTCATTTTTTATTTTTCCTTTTCTTTTGGTAATTATAGTATATCAGATTAAAAAGAATTTGTCAATAACCTTTTATTCTTTTCCTCTTAACCCTATATCCCAAAGTAATTTTGCGTCTTTCCAATTATCTTGATTTTTCCAGACATAATCTCCACAAGGGGTAATTACATAGTCTTTACCTAATTTTGGTAAAGCCCAACAAAAAGTGTATTTACCGAGTCCAACAGACCATTTGTATGAATCAAATTCATAATATTCTGATATAGGCCAATACCAAGTAGGAGATTTATTGGTATAAATTTGACATTCAAAAGGAGTATTTCCGAAAAACCATTTGATCATTTTTAATCACCTCTTAATAAGTATCAAGGCCAAGAAGTTCGCCCTCCCAAGTCTCCATCTGCTCAATGAAGCGCAGTTCCTTATACTCGAAACCATACATATTGACAAGACAATTATACGCCGCGTCAAGTGTGGTTTCCTCACAAAGAATCTGCTCGCCTTCATTATCACTATCTTCGGTCAGCTCAAAAAGAAAATCATAAAACTTCATTTTTTGTTCTCCTTTTCCGTTTTCTATAATTATTATAGCACACTTTGAATGGTTTGTCAATACTCAAAATTAGTTAACCACTCACGAAATTTTTCATCAGGATAAAGTTTCTTAAAGAAAATTTTTCTTACTAAACTCAATGAGCACTTGCAAGAATACGCCACCTGCGGGAACAGCCAATAGTCGTCAAGCCAATAATCAAAAGTTCCCGCACGTCTAATGAAATGATAGATAAAAGATTCAATTTCAATTTCCTTTTGGATTTTCTTTTGTCTTGTCATAATAATTACTCCTTTTATTTTCTACAATTATTATAACACATCTACTGATAATTGTCAATACCTATTTGTGCGCCCGGGCAGTTAGGTGCGACTTACTCGCCGCACCATAACACTTCATCAGTATCTTCATCAACAATAGAAAGAAGTTCACCTTCCCATTGGATACCTGTATTTTCCATTAACTTACACATAGCAGAATACACTGGATCACTTCCATCACAATAACTTGCAATATCAGTCATAGCGCATCCCTCTTCATCATCAGGAATTTCTACCTGATAATCATAAGTCACTCTCGCTCTCACATTCACCGTTTTCATTTTCATCATCCTCAATTTCAAAATAAAAGTCTTCAAAATAATCTCGCTGGGCTTTAGAAAAATCATCTTCAAAATGGTCAAAAAAGCCATCTTGCTTCATAGCCCAATCAAGAAGAGTGTCATAACTAATCCAAGGTTTAAGATAATCCACAGTCGCTCCATCGGTAAGCATTTCCATACAGGCATCTCCAAATGCCTCTTCCTCAGAATCAAATCTCATTTCATCCCAATCACGAATCCACATTTTATAAACCCTCCTTCTTCATTGCCGCATCAATAGCGGTAGTATCATTACGAAGCGCATAGACCAAAAGGTTATGAGCGAAAATCAAAGCGCTCTTTGTCTGCGGAGAATGCGCGTTCTCAACACGGTGTTTAAGAATTTTCAAAACACAAATAAAAAGATAATTATTCTTATCCATTTTTTATACCTCCCATTTCCACATAGCAATTCTCCAACCTATAGGAGTAAGATAAAATTTCCCATTACGGCATTCAATCATCTCATCTTTTTCCAATTCCCTCACGACTGGAGAATCATCAAGAGGAGAGCCAGGATGCCCGCACAAATAGCTAATAATTTCCTTACGTGTCATTTTATTTACTTCCTTTCTTTTTATCTCTTGGAACAATTATAGTATAATACAAGAGGAGTTATTTGTCAAGTGCCAAAATTACTTAAAATTTTTGAAATAAAACGCCCGGGCGGCTGGAAAATTATTCATTTTCCAGCGGATCGATGAATGCTATATACACATCGGGGTGCGTATCTTCGCTGAAAGCCAAGACAGCGGCGTCCATGGCTTCTTCGCGGGTGTCGGCTTCCACTTCAACTTCATAACCAAGAGTAACACAGTATTTCATTTTTTTATTCTCCTTTATGCAAGTAATTCTTGTAATTCGATTTCCCAAGGTTCCATTTTTCGTGGCGGCTCCGGCTTCGGTTTCCAAAGCCGCCCGTCTATGTCGGGAACACGATTAAGGCAGTAAAGAAAAATGTCTTTTTCTATCTTTACATCTTCAAGACCGGTGTGCCGTTCCTCAAAATCTATATCCCCACTAATGTATTTATACACAATTTCAGCGGTAAAACGGGGCTTACCTCTTGCGGTGGTATATCCAAAGTATTCACAAAATCGTGCATAAGTTTCATCTTTGCCGAGGACTTCACGAGCCATTTTCAAAGTGTCCCACCAAGTCACACCATACGGCAGGAAATAACGGTGCTGGCTGGTAGTAATATAACGCTGGGTCAGGTTCAATGCCCGATTGTCAAACATAGCATTGTGAGCCGCCACAATCTGACAACCGTTTCGCTTACAAGCATCGAATACTCTCCACTTGATTTCCCGCCAAGTTAAAAGTTCACGCTCTTTTGCCCAAATCTCTTTCCAATAGTTAGGGATTTTTTCGGCATAGTAAGCGGTGGACATAAAATCTTTATCAAGAAACAAATCTTTGTTAGTCAAAGACGCTGTTTCAATAGTGTTGCCGTCACGGTTAAAGACCTCAAAACCTACATCGTAAGCAAGAGGGTCATCAAGACTATTAGTAGTCTCAGTATCAATCATCATGTAGTTCATTTGTTTTTCCTCCTGTTGTTAAACCTATTATACGCCATAGCGTTAGTTTTGTCAAGAGGATTTTCAAAGAAAATTTCTTGACAGGCTTTTTCTCTTTCTGCTTTTAGGCGTTCGCTTTCATTAATTACCTTTTTGAAAAAGCGACAGATAAAATAAATACCGATTACAGTAAGGAAAAACCATGATACAGGGTCATCCGCCATTGTTTAATACTCCTTATCTTTTACTATAAAAATTATATCACGTTATTGGAATTATGTCAAGTAGTTTATTTTGTTAAGGTTTTAACAAATCGCCCGGGCGGGAACTCTACCACATTAAAGTGGTAGAGCCCCACAGAAGGGAGAGAAAGAAAGGAGACTAAAAGGAGAAGTAGTGGCGAGCGTGGAAGGTCTCGAACCTTCGTCCATAGGTTAACAGCCTATTGCTAAACCCCTCAGCTACACGCCCGTATAGGGTGGGGGATTTACCCATCCCCCATGGGGGAATTATTACTCCGCGAGGGAGTAATAATTCTTCCGCTTGTCCTCAGTGCGGACAATCTTGCCAGCCTTATAAAGCTGGGTCAGCAGGGCGGTCACAGTGCCAGCGGTGACACCGTTCTCCACAATAGCGGGACAGCCCTTGGCAATCTCAGCCGCAAGGTACAGGCGGTCAGGCTCCATCCAGCCAACAATGGCTTCCTTATAGCCCTCATTGGCAACCTGCTTCGCAGTAGGCTTCCGTTCTGCGGTGTTCTTCTTGTCGAGCAGTTCAATCTCGTGATTGATAAACTCAACCAGATCCTCATTCTCAGCCACGGCGGGGATGCCGAGCAGTTCGTTAAAGCGGTCACGCTTAGTAATCTTCTTCTCACCAACAACAGAATTAGCCATAGTATCTACCTCTTTCGTTTTTTTACCTACCAGATTCTAAAGCCTTTTAGTAGGACAAGGCTTGTAGTGGAGGGTTGAACTTTGTTCAACATCTCTCTCACTTACATACTTATTATATCACAGGTTTGTGGTCTTGTCAAGAGGGTTTTCAAAGTTTTTTTTGACTTCCCTTTGTTTTCAGACCTTCCGCGGTGTCTTACTTGACCCGTTCTGTCTCCCTCTTGACTTCTTTTATATTGTACCACACTTTGTGGGACTTGTCAAGGGGTTTTCCCATCCTAGTATAGTTTATTTTTTTTCGCGGTCAGCGTTGGGACTCACTCTTTACCGCTCCCCTTTACGATTATTATTATACTCTTTTTCGCGGAAAAGTCAATACCTTTTTCAAAAGTTATTTATTTAACAATCCGCCCGGGCACTCACCCACCGTACCAATAGGTGGGTAGTGTCTCAAAATTTTTAACACTTATACAGTGTCAAAGGTGCGGCAAACGCAGTAGTAAAACCATGTTTTACTAACTCCTTTCCTACGTCTTCCCTATATTAAATTTGTATGGGTAGGGTAGCAAGTCCTACCCAGAGAATGTTCCTTGGTAAGAAGCTTCCACAAGGTTGACCGACTGGCTGAGGAAAGAATCATGAATGTGTGCACCCACCCGCAGACCCAATCTAACAGGCTCAGTCACTTTCTTGCTTTCCCTTGGAACAATTATAGTATAGCAGAGTTGAGTGTATTTGTCAATACTTATCTATAAGTTATTTATTTAACAAATGGCCCGGGCGAATTACCCCGAAAAGTTCGGGGTTTCGTCTGTTTAGGACTTTTTGGGCCGCTTTTCAATGAGTTGCAGGTCAAATTCCTTATCTTTGCAGGTGAAGTGAATCATACGGTTTTTATTGGTAATTTCCACATCTCCGCAGTAGGTAAGGCCGCCCTCTACCATTTCAAACTCACAGACATTTTCAAGGAAGTCAGCAAGGGCGGCAACGAGGGCTTCTTTCAGTTCGTTCGGCTTGCGTTCTCTCTTGACCTTGGTAGTAGGTTTCTTATGGTCAATCTTGCGATTCATGTCCTGTACAACCTTTTTCTGTTCTTCGGTAAGGTCGTATTCAGTTTCTTCGCCATCTTCGACAGCAATATCGTACTTGATAAGGTCGATTGCTTCCTCACGGTTACACTTATTACGCTTCATGTAATCCGCAATAGTCTTTTCATTCAAAGCAGGCTTGGCCATGTATTACACTCCTTTCCTTAATCTACATTCATTATAGCACGATACCCGACATCTGTCAAGTACCATTTATCATAAAATTCCATATTTGCGGGGTCATTGATAGTAACATGCTGGATAAAACCAATATCTTCCAGCTCACTAAAGCTATGAAGAAATATCCCATTTACAGGGCAATGAATTTCTGACGCAACAAAGCGTTTGCGGGCTCCGGGGTAGCGATTAAGGCAAGCCAAAATCTTCTCTTTCATTTGTTCAAAGTCCTTCCTTTTTAGTGATTACATTATAGCATCTTTCTTTCTTCCTGTCAAGCTATGTTAAAACATTAACAAATCGCCCGGGCGGGAACTCTACCACATTAAAGTGGTAGAGCCCGAAAGAGAAAGGAGAGAAAGAAAGGAGAGAGGATATTATTGGTGACCCCTGGGAGGTTTGAACTCACCATTTTCAGGTTGAAAGCCTGATTACCTATCCAATTAGTAGAAGGGGCCAGGTAGGAATTTAGGTTTCCCTAATCCGCACATTAGTCTTTATTTTTTTGACAGAACAAATTTGCTTAAAACTGTCAGATGGTGCGCGTGGCGGGGCTTGAACCCGCGACTTATCGCTTAAAAGGCAATTACTCTACCACTGAGTTACACGCGCTTATAAATTAGGGGAATAGGTTTCTCACCCCTATATAGGTCTCCTGCCGCAAAACCCTTTGTAGCGTTTTTAATGGGGTAGACATACACGCTCAACGCCTTTACCCATTTTTTGCAAGTTTTTATTTACGCAGAACTTATAACAGTCCAAAACTGCGGAAGGTTCAATTGAAAACCTACAAGTCAATACAGGAAAAGTGTTGCCATTCCACATGCCCTTGTGTTCTGGCGTCTGGAGTCCCCTGCTCTACCAGCACTTCCCGCCTCAATGGGCGCGGTGTCCAGCGCTCTCCGTAAGCCGTTGCTCGCTTTTTGGGGTCTGCGTCCCCCTCACTATCCCACGCAGTTGGATAGATGGCATAATCATTAGTGTAGCCATTAACCTCTCTCGGCTACGCACATAGATATCTCTGTGCCAGTAGTTTTTGTGCCTCGGCCCAACTTGTGTTGGGGTGTACACGGGTCTTTATCATCTTTACACTCTTATTATATCACAGATTCGTGGTCTTGTCAAGAGGGTTTTGGAGATTTTTTTTATTTTTTTTCGAGCCTTGGCGATGTTTTTCAACTCTCAGCTCTCCCTCTTGACTGTATCCATTATATCACAAACCTGTGAGCATGTCAAGAAGGTTTTAAACTTTTATTAACCTTGCTTTGCTTTGGGGTCATCCGCGGTGCCTTACTCGACCTGCGTCGGTTCCCCTCTTGACAATTATTATTATACTCTCTTTTGGCGAAAAGTCAATACCTTTTTTAATAGTTATTTATTTAACAATTTTTCGCCCGGGCGCAATTCCTACCCATAGGGTAGGAACCGCCAAAAGACAGAAAGGAAATGGGAAATTAGTGGTGCGGGCAGGGGGATTTGAACCCCCGACCCCTTGATTAAAAGTCAAGTGCTCTTCCATCTGAGCTATGCCCGCATAGGGTGGGGGTGATTGGCTCACCCCCGAAACCGTAGGGGTTACGCGAGGGCGTAATAGTTCTTACGCTTATCCTCGGTACGGGTCAGACTACCCGCCTTGTAGAGCTGGGTCAGCAGAGCGGTGACAGTGCCGGCAGTCACACCATCGGCAACAATCTCAGGCACACCCTTGGCAATCTCAGCCGCAAGATACAGGTGGTCAGGCTCCATCCAGTTAAGGATGTTCTGCTTGTAGCCCTCGTTGGCGACCTGCTTGGCGGTGGGCTTACGCTCAGCGGTGTTCTTCTTGTCGAGCAGTTCCAGCTCATGCTCGATAAAGCCCATCAGGTCATCGGCATCGGGATAGGAACCCTCCTGCACAATGGTGTAAAGCCGATTAAAGCGGTCACGCTTGGTGGGCTTGCGGTCAGTGTTAGCAACAGAATTAGCCATAGTATCTACCTCTTTCGTTTTTTTACCTACCAGATTCTAAAGCCTTTTAGTAGGACAAGGCTCCGTTTGTTTCTCTTTATCTTACATACTTATTGTACTACAGGTTTGTGGTTTTGTCAAGAGGGTTTTTCGACTTTTTATTATTTTTTTTGGCTTTGGCGGGATAAGCAGATTAGCCATAACTCTTATCCCCGGCGTCTCTTGCCCTCTTAACTGTATTCATTATACCACAGCCTGTGGCATTTGTCAAGGGGTTTTTCTTTGTTTCAAGAATTTTTTTTATCAGGTCGCCAGTTAAATCCCACAGGCGATTTTGTTTTTTTGGGAGCCCCTCCCCTTAACAATTATTATTATACTCTCTTTTTCTGAAAAGTCAATAGGTTTTTTAATAGTTATTTATTTAACAATCCGCCCGGGCGAGGGGATGAGGGATTAGCCCTCATCCTTTGCCGGAGAATTTAACAAAGTAATGGTAACAATATTACAGATGATAGAAGAATTAAGAGACCATCTCGACGGGATAGTTTCTTTGCTCCGTTCTTGTACAACTCGGAAGCCATGCTTCTTCAAATACTGCTGAAAAGTCTTATAGCAGAAATCAGAGCTACCGATAATTAAATATTCACGGTTATCATTTCTGAATCTGTTCCGCTTTCTGGTCTGCTCAGGAACAAACTCATCTTTAGTCGCAACCTTAAAAAGTTTGTTGCCCAATTCATCAGTAAAAAGAGATACAGGCAACCGCACGGAAAAATTTTCAAGACCCTGCCGCTCGATGGTTTCCTCAATCAGAGTACCAATGCGGTCTTCGCACAGCTTAACCACATTTTCCTTTGCATGTTCATAGTTCACCTTTGCCCGTTCAAGCCTTGCGGCCTTGACTACTTCGGCAGACTGCTCATGCTCCATCTTTCTTTTTTCGATCGCGGCCTGTCTGTTCATTTCAATCTTCATCAGTTCATTAGCAGTAATCATTTTGTGTTATCTCCTTTTCCTTTTGTGCTTTTATTATACACCCTCTATTGGAATTTGTCAATAGGGTTTTTAAGAAAAGATTGCCCGGGCGGTGAATATTTATTCGGCAGTATTCATTTTTTATTTTCTATAAATATTTTATAATATTTTTTTTAAATTTTCAAATAAAAAATCGCAGGGATTTCTCCCCGCGATTTTATTAAATAATTTCATCGAACTTTGCTTCATGGAAAGTCCATTCTTTTTGCGGATATCGCCACGGATTGCCAACAATTCCACGCTGTTCAGCCTTTACTTTCTTCCAACAGTAGAGCATAATTTCTGTTTCAATGTCTACATCTTCGAGGGCTGTGTGGGATTCCTCAAAGTCAGGCGAATTTGTGAGAAAGCTATACACAGTTTCTGCATTTGTGCGGACATTGCCAGCATCACTATACCAGCCATTCTCATACGCCATCTGGTGGTAACTTTTCATCATACAGATAGACAAACAAGCCATTCGCCAAATGTCGATAAATTCAGCCTTAAAGGGGAAGAAATAGGAACCAAGGCCGAGAGTACGGACAGTGTTGTTAAGGGCTCTGCGGTCAAAAGAAGCATTGTAAGCAGCAACAATAAAAGCATTATGCTTAAACATCCACTTCCAAATAATTTTGCGGACAGTTTCAAGTCGTGCCATTTTACGGATGCCGTTTGCCATGTCGTGTTCATACTGCGGCAGTTTTGCGGCATAGTAAGCGGAGGTCATCAGGTCACGCTGAGTATAAATGTCATAGATTACCCAGCTACCACGTTCCACAACATTGCCGCTAAGGTCAACGATTTTTGCCCCAATATCATAGACAAGGGGATTGCTGTCAACATCACCAGCGGTTTCAACGTCCAGAACAAGTACATACATTTTTTCCATAAAATTTTTCCCTTTCTGTGATGGGGTTTAACTTCTTTTCCCTCATCAACAATATTAGTATAACATAAATTCTGGAAAAGTCAAGAGGGGTTTTCTCTGTTATTTATTTAACAATCGGCCCGGGCGGTTAGGGGTAGGTAATTACCTACCCCTTGGGAGGGCTTACCAGTTATTGGCAAGCCACTCCATGTAATGCTTTTTGAAAGCGATTGCGGCAGGGTCAGATACCCAGTTGTTATACTGACCGAGGTACTGGACAATGTTGCCCCGTTTGTCAACTTCGCAAGTAATGTAGCTTTCATTAAGTGCGTCCTTGCGGCGGACAAATACCACATGAGTGGTATTTTTAATGCACTTTTCAAGATACATACTGTATACACAGTTATGCTGTGCATCACCCTCTGCCTGAAATTCCTCGACAGTGGTGGGGATAATAACCTTAAAAGTATCATCTTCAAACAGCAGAGCCTTTTTCTTTTCTGCGTAGTTATTGGCAAGGGCTATCATGTCATACTGTTTTTTATTAGCAATATAAGTATGCTTTACATCAAGATACTGCCGATAAAAGTCGGACTTCTGCGGCTTGATACCAGTGGTTTCACACCAGTCAAAGAAAGTGGTAAGCAGGTTACTTGCGACATTTACGCCGACAACATCAACCAGACCACGCGACAGATAATACATAGCATAGGGAAGATATTCCGGGGACGACCACTTTGTTCCGTAAATACCTTTATTCTTAACCAGATAAAACTGAATGAAAGAAATAGTATCTGCACTCAGGTGTTCGGCGTCAATGTGGTGTTCACGGCAAAACACTTCAACACCATAGCAGCGAACAAATTCCTCAATTTCATTGGACTGATTATCATTGTACCACTTGGCAAAAGCCTTGAAATGGTCATTGATGAAAGTCAGGTTAGACGCAGTAGCGTTCCAACGGTCAGGAGAACAGCCCAGACTTGCCATCTTGTCAATGGCCTGAAACAGAACAGCCAACTTGGCGTAGTAGCTGGGATTTCTCAGCATGTAATAATTCTTTTCATCCCGCACGCCATAATCATAGGGGTCATTACGGACAAAGGCCATCAGCCGAACAGCGGGAATATCATTTCTGGTATCATGCCCATCAATGAAACTGCCCAACCCAGTCGGAAAAGATTTCACAGCGTTGCCCTTGGGGGAAAGGAAAATGCCAGTGTTCACATCAAAACTCCACGCCTTGCCATCTTCGTTGGTGAAGTAAATCATGTTGCGGTCTTTGCAGACAGAGTAAGAAGTAGCCATTTGTTTTATCTCCTTTTTTCTTTCTTTGTGATTTTATTATATCATGCCTTTTCTTTCTTGTCAAGAGGGATTTTCAAATTTCTTTGAAAGTCATTTAGCAGTTCTCTTGTCCCCCTTGACAATTATTATTATACTCTCTTTTGGCAAAAAGTCAAGAGGTTTTTGAAAGTTTTTTCTTTAACAAAGTGCCCGGGCGGTTAGCCTTTGCTAACCGAGAGGTAAAAAATAACCTACCCGATTGGGTAGGTTATTTGGAATCAGGCAAGAGTGTAGTAGTTCTTGCCCTTGACCTTAGAGGTCACAATCCGCTCACC
>Ga0310695_10000081_pt1 | contig 241824 bp, 200 predicted proteins | sample RumenRJG_04DNA_FD_203882 | JGI IMG/M metagenome (GOLD analysis project Ga0310695, IMG submission 203882) | Bovine rumen microbial communities from Lethbridge, Alberta, Canada - RJG_04 (v2) (version 2) | ecosystem: Host-associated > Mammals > Digestive system > Stomach > Rumen | place: Canada... | reverse complement strand
CCGGGTAGCTATGTCTGGATCGGATAAGCGCTGAAAGCATCTAAGTGCGAAGCCGGCCCCAAGATGAGACTTCGTCACAGGGTGGTCGAAGACTACGACCTCGATAGGCCGCAGGTGTAAAGGCAGCGATGTCAAAGCCGAGCGGTACTAATTACCCGAAGACTTTCCGTACAATTGAAAATTCAAAATTGAAAATTGAAATGGGTTGCGTCAAATACACCCCGATAAATTCAATTTTCACCTTTTCAATTTTCACTTTCTCTTATATGTCTTGTGCCAATGTGCCAAAACCATTACTTTTGGTGGCTATGGAGCTGGTGTTCACCTCTTCCCATTCCGAACAGAGAAGTTAAGCCCAGCATCGCCGATGATACTGCACTTGTTTGTGGAAAAGTAGGTCGCCGCCAATCTTTTTAAGAGCATCCCAATCGGGATGCTCTTTTTTTTGCGCAAGTTCCGCGACTTCATCATGGGCGAGGTGCGCTACAACTCGCGGATGAAGACCTTCTTCACTGGATTAGATTCAATTCAGCGGTGTTCAGTTCCCCTTACGGGGTACCCCCAGGAGACCGAAGAACTCTTTGTCGCCACCGAGCGCAACGCCAAACTGCGTTACGAGGGTTACAAGAAACTCTCGAAGATGTAATCCTGCATCGACACCCTAAAACGACGAAAGCCGAGGCCAGCAATGGTCTCGGCTTTCAGTATCTATTCAAGAGAGAAATCAGATGGCAGCATCTCATAATTTAAGTCTATAGAACACCTCGCGTTGAGTGTCGTAGTAAGAACCATCGTTTGTGCGCGGGTTCCCACTAATATAGAGCGAACTGTCAGGACCCCAGAACATGGATGAAGGAAGCCATTCTGTAATGGTGTTAACGGCAGAATCGGTGTCAAAGCGGCTAGTATGCACAATGTTCATCCGGCGACCATCATGAGTTGGTGTCATCAAAAAAAGTGTATCTGGTGTCGGGGGAAATCCGCTACTGCTAATTCCCAACGAAGCAATAAGTCCGTCGGTACGCACCGCCATACCTATTACGCAAAATCCACCGCCAAGAATGGTTCCAGTTGTGTCGAACAGCCATCCTCGCTGCACGCCCCATGCATCGCCTTTAGACGCATCGGCCACAATCGCCTCCAAAGCAGGATAGTAGCCGTATACATTAATGAGTGTATCCACCATTAGGGCAAACTCTCGACCTTCATCACCAAGAACCTTGTTGAAGATTTCTTCGGTAATCTTTTCTTTAAGTTTTTGAGGAATATTTCTCTCCGGAAATTGTGTACATTTTGAAACGTCCACCTTTGCCTTTAGGTATTCCTCTGAAGTGATTTTCTCAAAGTCGGCGTCCATCACAAAAGCTTTCCCCTTTAGTCCTTGATTATCGGGACTCCCTGCAACTATCGTTTTTGTATTTTCTCCTGCATTTTCCTCAACGGTTTCTTTGGTCTCAACACCGCTCTTGCAGGCGGTCATGGCGGTAAGGGCAACCATCGCCGCGCATACTAACATTATTTTCTTCATTGTCTAAATCATTAAAAGGTAATCACTGAAACAAACGCCGCCCTGCCGTTTTTATTGCCCTCCGGGCGGCGAAAAATTGCGGTTTCTGTGCAATTTCGCCTCGCATCATCGCAAAACCATCTTGCAGTCGTGTAAATCGGTCTCGCATCATTGCACGGGGCGTTGCAGCGTTGAAAAATAGTCCCGCATCATTGCAAAAGGCATTTACACCAATGCAAAACGGCCTCGCATCATCGCAAGGTCGTTTTGCAGCATTGTTTCATATCCTTGCAGTGGTGCGGGGCACGATTGCACGGCTATTCCGTCGGCTCTTTTGGTGGCTATGGAGTTCGGTTGCCTCGTCAAGCTCGGCAGGCATACCACACCTCTTCCCATTCCGAACAGAGAAGTTAAGCCTCACATCGCCGATGATACTGCACTTGTTGGCTCCGCCTACGTCCCTTCATCTCGGCATAGCTCATGCAAGCATGGCTCTGCGCTCGACTTTCGGGACTCCTGTGGAAAAGTAGGTCGCCGCCAATCTTTTTAAGGAGTTTCAGAAATGAGACTCCTTTTTTTTATTTTTGGTGGCTGTCTTGTAGCCGTTTTGAGGGTGTTAGTGGCTGGGGGATAGCTGATTGTCGTTAAGGGGGTTCATATTTGAATGGGGGCTCAGTATGTCAAAGGGCTCTTTTATAGGGGTTTGGAGAGGTTGGCGCTGGCCAGGACGCTTCCCAATCCGGATGCAAAAGTACGACGGCGGGATTGCGGTCTACGAATGATTGCGTTTTTTTTTTCTTTACGCTATAGTGGTGGCTGTGTAAATTGAAAATTGAGAACTGAGAATTGGAAGAACGGCGAATTAGGCGAATTATACGAAGCTGCGCATGTTTATTGGTGGCGAATTACTCGAAAAGTGAATAGTGGTCAGTGGCCAGTGGATAGTGGCTGTCTTGTAGCCGTCTTGTAGCCGTTTAGTAGCCGTTTAGTGGGGGTCTTGTGCTGTTGTGTGGCTCTCTTGTGGCCGTCTTGTAGCCGTTTAGTAGCTGTTTAGTGGACGTTTAGAGGGTGTTTAGGCAGTAGAAATGGAGTACGGATGGGTAGGCGTGTTTGGTAATGGCTATATGACAGGGGGTTACGAATGATGACGCTGTGATATGTGTTTGAGGCGTAACAGCGTAACAGCGTAACAGTTCGAAATACGGTATTCCAAAAGTCAAAAATTAATTCTTATATCTATATATCTATATATATTAGATATATAGATATATAGATATATAGATATAAGGCCTGATTTTGGGTAGAGGAAATAGGGGAATGGGAACTGTTACGCTGTTACGCTGTTACGCTGGTTGGGGGATGAGTGGCGCTTGGGACGTTGGATGTGATAGATATTCAATGACATAAACCCGACGGGCGAAGTCAGGAGGAAGGGCGCAACGGTATGGCTTCAGGACGGGGACACCTTATTTTCGGCCACGAGGGTATTCATTTGGGCACAAAAGAGGCTCTGGGATGAGGGATTAGGGGTGAGTTTCGGGAGTGCGAAGGTGAGTGCTGAGGAGGGTGAAGGGTGCTGGACGGATGGATGCGGAGGGTTGACAGCTTGGGAGCCGAGGGCTTGGTGTCTTTTGACAATTTGGGTTGACATTTTTTTGCTCTTTTACGGGATAGGGTTACCTCCATGAAGTCGGTGGTCACAGCAGTCACTTGAAGAGTTAAGAGTTATGAGTTAGGAATTATGAGTGGGAGGAAGTGACGGTGGGTGCGTAATGTGTGAGAAATTAATTGATTGTGAATGAATGGACGTTGGTGTGGGACAGTAGGGACAGTCAGGACAGTTAAAAAATGGGGTGTTCATGATCGGGGAAATCGTCTTTCTATTAATTGCGAGTGAGTTGTTGGAAGATGGTTGTCGGGCGTGAGTATGAGGTGCATTTTTATCATATGAGAACAATTATTTTGTTGTTTCAAGATTTATTAGTAACTTTGCAAATCGAAAGTTGGAACATAAAAAAGACTGCTGTATGGCTACCAAAAAGAAGATTGATGTGGCGCTAATCTATGATTTCGACGGGACGCTCTCGCCGGGCAACATGCAGGAATTCGGCTTTGTGCAGGCGATAGGCAAGAACCCCGACGCCTTCTGGCAGAAGACCGTAGAGATGGCCACCAGCAACGATGCCAGCGGGATACTGTGCTATATGTACCTGATGCTGCAGGAGGCAAAGGCTTGCGGCATCTCGCTGAAGCGCGACTCGTTCCGGAAGTTTGGGTCGAAGGTGGAGCTGTTCAAGGGGGTGGAGGATTGGTTCGCGCTCATCAACCGGTACGGCAAAGCGCGCGGGATAAATATCAAGCACTACATCAATTCGTCGGGGTTGAAGGAGATGATTGAAGGCACCCCGATAGCCAAGCGCTTTGAGAACATCTACGCCTGCTCGTTCCTCTACAATGTCGACGGCGTCGCCTACTGGCCCGCTGTGGCGGTGGATTACACTACGAAGACGCAGTTTCTCTTCAAGATCAGCAAAGGGATCAGGGAGATAAGTGACAACAAGAGGATCAACGAGTATGTGGCCAAAGAGGATCGTACCATCCCCTTTGAGCGGATGATATACATGGGAGACGGGGAGACGGACGTCCCCTGCATGAGCGTTGTCAAGGAACAGGGTGGCCACTCCATCGCCGTCTATGGCAACCGCAAGAAGAAGGCGGTAGCCGAGCGCCTGATAAAGGAGAATAGGGTTAATTTCGTGTGCAAGGCCGACTACACGGAGGGCTCGGAGATACACACCACCGTGAAGCTCATCCTTGACAAGATACGCGCCGACTACGACTTCGAGCAACACCTGCTGTCGCAACGGAATTGCAAATAATGTTTGAATGCGTTAATGAGGCGATGCGCGAGTGACCGACGCAGCAAATGATAAACAATAATGTAATAAAACAATAACAAAAAAAACAGATAATTATGGCAATGTTCAGCATTAGTGGCCGCATGTCAGTAAAGACTGTTAAAAAGAATTTCAACGACGCTTTCGGCGGTAACCTGCACATCATGAAGAACGGCAAGCCAGCCGACGAGGGCGCAACAATGGCCTCACTTAGGGCCGAAGGTTGCAAGGGTGGCGAACTTGAATTGAAAGGTAACACCAAGGTGTCCGGAATGAAGAAGAAAATGGCCGAGTTGTATGGCATTACTGTAGAAGTGTTTTATGCTGAAGACAAGAAAGTGGTGGATGACGGCCTGACGCTTGCTTCCGTCGCAACGCCGCAAGCAGCCGCACCAGCAGAGAAACCTGCTGAGAAGAAAGAACCCCACGCGAAGCCCGCCAAAGAGCCGAAGGAAAAATCTGCCTCGAAGGCAGCATCTGCTCCTGTCCCTGCCCAGCCGACCGCTGTTGGATTCTCGTTCAACGAGCTGCTTGATGCTGCGTTGGCCGACGGCGAGCTGACCGACAAGGAACGCGCCATCCTTCTCAAGAAAGCCAATGCACAAGGATATGACCCAGATGAGGTGAATTTGATGATAGACGGCAAATTGGCGAAGATGAAGCGCAAACAACAACTGCAGGATCAAATACAGCAGCGCACCGCGCCACAACCGCAAACCATGCATGAACTACGGACAGCTTTAGTTCCACAGGAAAACAATAATATACTTCCAAAAAAGAAGGAATTTGTTTCGGAAAAAATGACAGAAGAAGAGCGTGCCAGATTGTGGATAGAGAATCCGAAACTTGCCGCAAAATTAGCTGCTAAAGATAACCCTATTCTGACTGGGACAACAATAACAGGAGGAACAAATAGCAGCAAAACAGACGATAAGGACACTCTTTTGGAAAAGGCACAAAAATGTGTAAAAATAGGAGAATACAATGAAGCTATAAGTATTAATAAAAGAATTCTCACGGAGTATGATACAGATTGTGATTCTGCATATAAGGGGTTGTTTGAATTATATGAGAAAAAGGGGGAATACAAGGAAGCCCTGAAATTCGGAACTCGCTATGCCGATTTGAATTGGAACAATGCTTCGGAAATAAAGCCTGTACGAGACTTGATACTGAAAATGTTTGAAGAGTTTGTTGCCTCGAACAGGAAAAAAGATGCTGGCAGGTTCTTAGACAACTATGGTAAATACTTGGATAGATATGGTCGCCTACTTATTGATGCACTTGGGGAAGATTTTAAAAATGCAGAAAAAAAAGATAGTGAATTATCTAAAAAAGAGTTTGAATTAATGGATTATAGGAGTATGGATGCTATGATTGCTTCCCGGAATTCTCCCGAATATAAAAAAATAAAAGAGGAAAGAGAAAAAATAATAGAAACCTTCAAAGTAGAGTATATCAGAAAAAGACTCTACAGATCAACCATGACAAGTTCATTACGAGATAAACTGTCATAGTATTCTGGAGTGCAAAATATTGTTTGATAAAGCCAAATTGAGATATTAAGATGTAAAATTGATTTTGAAATGGATTTATTACCTCGTCCGCAATTGCAGAAGATTTTATGTGAAAACGGCATAGCATTCAGCATGCTTTATAATGCAGCGGAGTATGAGGCCAAATTCGCAGAATGTGAAAAACTCCGCCAGAAAATAAAAAAAATAGAAGACGCTCATCGGGAAGTTTTTAAAAAATATGGGATATATTGTTCAACTAAGGAAAAGGCATTACGAGAAAAAAAAGTGAAATGATTGCGGATTCTTTATGCAGGATTTGATATAGATATAATTATCCCTAAGAACAAATGAAACAAATATCTAAATAATCATGAACATAGAATACTACCGTAACCGCATCAGCAGCCTTCGGGCGCAAATCACCACTGAGCGCGAGGCTAAAAAGAGGGACAACGAGCATTACGCCAATCTCGCCAAGAACGCCAGCTCGCCGAATTACAGGCTCAACTATCGCAAGGCCAAGATTGAGCATGCCGCCGCCCACGACCGGCGCATAGAGAACCTTAAGCACGAGATAGAACGCATTAAGGAGAGTATCGCCCAAGAACGCGAACGCGCAAAACGCAAATAGAATAAAAGGAGGAAGCCGAAAATCCAGAAAGAGAGTAGGCGGAATTTAAAACAATAATAATTATGGCTAAAGTATACAAAGGTGATTCTACCAGTTCGAGCAATCAACTTTTCAGAATCGAGAACGGCAAGCTGTACAAGGGCGATTCCACAAGTTACAGTAATCAGCTTCTGCGTATAGAGAATAATAAGGTTTACAAGGGAGACTCGACGAGCTATAGCAACCAGGTGTTGAGAGTAGAGAATGGCAGAGTGTACAAGGGTGACTCCACTAGTTCGAGTAACCAATTGCTGAGAATTGAGAATGGAAAAGTGTATAAGGGCGACTCCACAAGTTTCAGTAACCAGCTTATGAGAGTTGAGAATGGAAAGGTGTATAAAGGCGACTCTACGAGTTACAGCAACCAGTTGATGAGGATTGAAGGTCCCGTCACTATGGCCGAGTTTGCTGCCATATGGTATGCCTACACCTATCTTTGGAACTAAACAATTTTTGGCGAGTTTATAATATGGAGTTTTAATTATAGGAGGAAGCCGAAAATCCTGAAAGAGAGTAGGCGAAATTAAAACAAACAACACTATGTCGCATATTACAAAAATTAGAGCCAAAAGAAACCACGGTGCCATTCCGAAAGGTTATGAACTTGAGTTTGTGACCAATTCTCCCAATTGTTTCCCCGGAACAACCAAAGTGAAGGAAAAACTTATTGAGAATGGTATTCCTGCAAGTAATTTAAACATTGATCTTTCTTGTCTATTTGAGGTTGTAAAATAATCGAGCAATGAACCTCTCCAAATCGCGGTACACGGCTTATTGCCAGTGTCCGAAGAACCTGTGGCTCGGGGTCTACCGTCCGGAAGAGAAGGACGATGTAGACCCCGCCGCACAGGCGCGTTTCGAGAAGGGCAGCGAGGTGGGCGACCTCGCCAAGCAGCTCTTCCCCGGCACTATTGATGTGACCATCCACGACGGCGCTGCCCTCGACCTCAAAGCCATGATGGAGAAGACCCGTCGGCTGATTGCGTCGCACCAACCGGCCGATCCGCCGTTGGTGATTGCTGAAGCGGCATTCTCCCATGAGGGCTGCTACTGTGCCGTCGACCTGCTGCGCAGCGAAGGCGACGGATGGACCATCTACGAGGTGAAGAGCACCTCGACCAAAGACGATGACGGCAAGAAGGCCAAGTTTGACAAATACCTGCCTGACATCGCCTACCAGACTTGGGTGTTGCGCCAATGCGGCGTCAATGTGACGGGCATCAACCTCGTATGTCTTAACGGCGACTATGTGCGTCAGGGCGCCCTCGACCTCCAACAGCTCTTCGCCATCATCGACATGCGTGAGGCTGTGGAGGACGAACTCGCCAAGGTGCCCACTCAGGTACCGATGGCATTGGAACTGTTGAAGCAAGAGCGGGAGCCCGACTTCGACCTGTCGGAACGCTGCAACAAACCCTACAAGTGTGCCTTCTGGGGCTACTGCACACGTCTGCACCACCTGCCGGAACATTCGGTATTTGATGTCTATGTCGGTTCCATGCAAAGCAAAGGCGACGACCGATTCTTCATCGACAAGAAACTGGCGCACTACCGTGCCGGTAGGGTGTCGTATGAAGACTTGATCGACCAGCCGTTGGGTCGTATACAACGGTTGCAGGTGGAACGCAAGACGTATATTGACCGCGACGGCATACGAGGTTTCCTCGACCGCCTCACATACCCACTCTATTTCCTCGACTTCGAGACCATGCAGGATGTGGTGCCGCAGTATGACAACACGCGTCCATACCAGCAGATTACCTTCCAGTATTCGCTGCATGTCGTCAAAGACCCCGACACCATCTGCGACAAGCAGGGCTATGGATATCTGGCGCCCAGCGACGGTAGCGATCCGCGCCGCAAGCTGGCTGAAGACCTCTGTAACCACATCCCTCAGGGAGTTTGCACGCTGGCCTACAATATGAGCTTCGAGCAAGGTCGCATCGCAGAGTTGGCACAGACCTACCCCGACCTGCACGACCACCTGATGGACATCCACAAACATATCGTAGATTTGATCGACCCCTTCCGTGCAGGCCACTATTACCTGCCCGCCATGGGAGGCTCCTTCAGCATCAAGAAGGTGCTTCCCGCCCTCTTCCCCGATGACAAAGGACTCAACTATGAGAACCTCGAAGGCAGCGTGAAGAACGGTGGCGAGGCGATGACGATATTCCCGCAGATAAAAGACATGTCCCCCACCGAGGCTGCCGCCGCCCGCAAGTCGCTCCTCGAATACTGCAACCTCGACACCTGGGCGATGGTGAAGGTGTGGGAGAAGCTGAAAGAAGTGTAACCAATAGTATATGACAAAATGACGAATTCTGAAAAAAAACTACAATCATTGTCTGTTATTTTCAAAGAAAATGTGGAATTTATAGTTCCCGATTATCAAAGGGGATATTCATGGGAACAGAAACAGTTAGATGATTTGTGGGAGGATTTGGATAATATGACAGAAAACAGCTACCATTATACCGGTATGTTTACATTCTGTGAGCGTGAGAGCGAAAATGATACAATTCAGTATGATATTGTTGACGGACAGCAGCGAATGACTACGTTGGTCGTTCTAATTAACGAACTATTAAACCAAATCAGCGAACCTGTTGACGAGTTTTCAGACGATCCCAAAAACAAGGATTTGGTAAAAAAATATCTCTATAGACAATCTAACAATTCGGACTACAAACGCTATCGTTTCAGATATTTAGACGAAGTAAGCGACACTTTCTTTGTGTCAAAAATATTAGAACAATCAGATGGTAGAGAATTTCTTTATAGCGATTCTACGCTCTACACCAATAACCTTGCGTATGCAAAGAAATATTTCAAAGAGAAGATAAAAGATTATTCTCAACAGAAACTAGTGGCCTTGTTCAATAAGGTAACTAAAAAGCTAGTCTTCAATGAATATCAGATAGATGATATAAATGATGTCTATGTTACCTTTGAGACGATGAACAATCGTGGAAAAAGTCTATCGACACTGGAACTATTAAAGAATCGTCTCATTTACCTGACAACAATTTTTGCCTCCAAACCAAGTAATGATCCGGAACAACAATTCTCTGTAAAGAATTTGAGAAACAATATCGATAATACTTGGAAAACGATTTACAGGTATCTTGGTAAAAGTACGGAAAAAAAACTTGGTGATGACGATTTTCTGAAAGATCATTGGATTATGTATTTCACATACGACAGACGGACTTCCAATGTGTTTAAGAGTTTTCTACTAAGTGAGGTATTTACTGCGAAAAACGTTCTAACAGGCAAATGCACAATCAAGACTGTGTCTGACTATGTGGATAGTCTCAGAAAGAGTGTAACTATATGGTTTAACCTCAGTTGTCCAATGGAAAGCATTGGATTGTCCGAAGAGGAAAGAATGTGGCTAACAAGGTTTGATCATGTGGGTGGTGGCCGAATGTTCAAACCTCTTTTAATGGCAGTCTACAGCAAAAAGAATAGGGATGGCATTGTAGACCTAATAAAGGCTTGTGAACGATTTCTGTTTTTAGTATATCATGTGTCAAGACGCCGCTCCAATGTGGACGATACTCGTTTCTATACAAAAGCACGCGAATACTATTATGCATCTGAAGAGTCGCTGAATATTCAGTCTTTGGTAAAAGAGATAAATGCAAGAATTAAGCAGTGGTATAGTAAGGAAAGGTTTGTCGAAGATATTGTTGATAAATACCGTAACCATGAAGGTTTTTTCTCTTGGAATGGTATTAGATATTTCCTCTATGAATATGAAAAAACTCTTCAGTACGAGACAAAAGACAAGGACGACAAAGTTGTTTCGAATAAAATCTTTGAGAAGAATCAAGAAAAAAAAGACTCGATAGAACACATTTTCCCACAAACACCTACCGATCCATACTGGGTCCAACGATTCCCTGACGATAAAGATCGCGCCCTCACTCATTCGTTAGGTAATCTATTGCTGATAAGCCGTCCGCACAATTCAGAACTGCGTAACTATCCTTTCGCCACACCGGATGAATTGCCGAAAAAGCCTTCGAAAAAAGATATTTATAAAATTGGTTCGTATAGCGAAATAAAAGTCGCTCAGAAAGAGGAATGGTCTCCTGTCGAAATCATTAACCGTGGTAAAGATTTATTGGATTTTTTAGTGAAGCACTGGGGAATAGACGTAGATTTAGAGGTATTTACCGGGGAAGATGTTGAAAAGCTTCTGAATATCAATTCTATTATTCGGTCTGCTAATAATTGGGAAATACCGGAGAAGGAAAATGATGACGGCAGTTATTATGATGAAATAGACCTCGAGGAATAATGGCTCTTTCAAGGGTCTGTTGGAATAAACGATTGCGACTTTAACATTTCCTTAACATTTAAATTGAAAATAATGCTTATATTTGCGATGTGACAATCAAAAATATAAGCATTATGGTTATACATCAAGACAACCTCGCGTTCAGCGTACTGAACGACAATGAAGTAAAAGTCCTGCATCTCTATCCTCGCACTAGCGAAGTGACACGTCTCGTCATACCGCCACATGTGCAAGGTTACCGCGTATCAGTCATCGCGAAGAAAGCTTTCTACGAGTGCACCAAGCTGCGCCGAGTAGAATTGCCGACCTTTCTCCGCAGCATCGAAGACGAGTGTTTTGGTTTGTGTGATAAGCTCGAAGCAATCAACCTCCCCGACAGCATCACCCATATCGGTAAAGGTGCTTTCGAGGGTACATTAGCGCTGCAAAAAGTAGTGCTGCCCCACAACCTCGCCATGCTGCCCGAAGCGTTGTTCTACGACAGCGCCGTGAGCGAGGTGACGCTGCCCGAAGGCATCGGCGAGATTCCCGCCGCCTGCTTCTACGACTGCCGCAACCTGCGCCGCATCGTGCTCCCCGCCGGCGTCGCCCATGTGGCACACGACGCGTTCCACTACTGCGTGAACCTTGCCGAAGTCGTTGCCCCCGAAGCTATCGACCATATTGACATGTTCGACGGCGAAAAGGAATGGCAACTAAAACCTTTAAAACGATAGACATTACACGCTGTACAATATGCCCAATTGGATTTTTTCAACCGCCACATTCAGCGGCACAGAAGAGGCTGTCCACAAGCTGATAAAAATCGGTTTGGGGCATTCGGGACTTCCGTCTACAGGAGACCTGAGGCAAGATTTCAACCTGCTTGTGGCCGAAGGGAAGTCGCCGGAATTGGACAAAGAAGCGCAAAGGGTTGTTATGACGAAAGGGCTGACGGCGAGGACGTTTCTGCCGATACCCGAGACATACATACTCTACGATACCACCAACCATCCGAACAGGTATCCCGACGCGGCCAAAGAACAGCAAGAGAAGTATGGCGCCGTCGGGTGGTATGACTACAACTGTCTGACACTTGGCACCAAGTGGGATTTCGAGCTGACGAATGTCGAACTTGAGGAAAGGGATAATCGATGGCTATTCTACACCGACATCGAAACAGCGTGGGATTACCCAGCACAATGGTTTGTTGCCATGAAAGGCCTTGTGTCGGAACTCAATGTTGATTTCATCGTAGATAACTACTACGACCCCCATGAGGACGATGACGATCCATTTGAAGCCTGCCGCCTGTATGGCTATGTGGACGACGGCGAAATCAAGGAGGGCCGTCGCTTTGAAGAACTATAATAAAACATCTATGATGAAAAAACGCGTATATTTTGATATGGACAATGTCATCGTCGACTTCCGTTCGGGGCTCGACAAGGTGGACGATGCCACGAAGCAGGCCTACGAAGACCACCTGGACGATATACCCGGCATCTTCGGGCTGATGGAGCCGATGCCTGGAGCCATCGAGGCGCTGCACAGGATTGAAGAACATTACGACTGCTATATCCTCTCCACCGCCCCCTGGGCCAATCCGTCGGCATGGGCCGACAAGGTGCGGTGGGTGACCACGCACCTAGACGACATATTCCACAAGAGACTAATCATCAGTCACCACAAGGAATTGCTCCGAGGGGAATATCTTGTAGACGACCGCCCCAAAAATGGCGCCAGCGAGTTCATGGGGAAGTGGATCCCATTCGGCTCTCCGGAATTCCCCGAATGGGCCGCTGTGGAAGACTACCTGTGTCGCAAGATGATGAAATATAGGGTTGTAGAGGACGGAAAAGTGTGGTACACGAACGAATACGAAGAGACGGTGCGCGGTTTCAGCTGGTCTATCTGTATGGCTCGCGATGGCCAATCCCCCCACGGCTTCACCTGTGAGATATTCGACAATAAAACAGGCGAGCTGATGCATAGGGAAGAGTATAAGGGGGGGCAGTTTTGAGTTAAGAGTTATGAGTTAAGAGTTAATATTTAGGCGGTAGGGAGTGATAGGATGTGCAGGGAGTGCAGATTTTTTTGCCGAATCGGCGAAAAGTTGTACCTTTGCACTTGAAATAATCTTATTGTTGGCAAAGAATTAAAGCTAGAGCGAAATATGATTTCAAGCATTATCGACGTACCGCGTCAGCATGACCAGAACGACCTGTTCGGCATCAATGTATATCAGGATGCGCTGATAGATTTTGTCAAGCACACCGACACGCCCATCACCATCGCCCTGCAGGGCGAGTGGGGCAGCGGCAAGACCTCGCTGATGAACCTGCTGCGGTGGAATCTCTGCGACGATGAGGGAGCTCCGTTCTATCCGATATGGATCAACACCTGGCAGTACTCGCTGATGAAGTCGCCCAACCAGGCCATCATGAGCATCCTCGACGGCATCATCAACCAGATAGGTGCCCTTAACCCCAGCGACCAGCGGTGGAACGACAGCAAGAAGAAGATAGGCAAACTGTTCAAGAAGATGGCCAAGGTGGGTACACAGGTGGCTGTCTCGGCGGCAGGGTTCGATGGAGGTGCGGTAGCTGAACTCTTCGAGGGCGAGGAGTCGCCGCAGAGTGACATCAGCCAGCTCAAGGACGAGATTGAGTCGCTGATAGCCGATGCCCTCGAACATAACCCGTCGAAGAAAGGCTTCACTTTCTACATCGACGACCTCGACCGCATCGACCCGCCGGTGGCTGTGGAGATATTGGAGCTGCTGAAGAACATCTTCGACCTGAAACATTGTGTCTTTATCCTGGCCATCGACTATGATGTGGTCATCAAGGGTCTCAAGCCTAAATTCGGCGAGTTGACGGACAAGAACGAACGTGAGTTCCGCTCGTTCTTCGACAAGATCATCCAGCTGCCCTTCTCGATGCCAGTGGCGTCGTACAACATCGACACCTTCCTGGTAGATGCGCTGAAGCAGATAGAATTCTTCTCGGACAAAGAGTTGGAAGACCCCACTACGGCCGTCAACCTGTCGGAGATAGCGCGGCTGTCAGTCGGCTGCAACCCACGCTCGCTGAAGCGACTTACGAACACCTTGTCGCTGATATCCATCATCAACCGCCGCCTTGCCGAGGGCGAAGAAACGGCGGGGCAGAACAAGATTCTCAACTTTGCCCTTGTCTGCACACAGATAGCCTACCCCTATATCTACAACCAGCTGACGGAGGAGCCCGACTTCAAGCAATGGAACGACAAGATTGCGTCGAAGCTGAAGTTGCGCCCCCTCACCGAGGAAGAGCGCAGGACGCTGGATGCTTCGGATGAGTTTGACGAGGAATGGGAGAAGGTGACGTTTCGCATGTGCCAGAAGGAGACCTACCTGAGCATGAGGGCATTCCAGGTGTCGGGCTTGCTGAACAAGATGGCCGAACTGGTTGACAAGAAATCCGACCTGGGCGAGGTGGTCGCCGCCACCCTCGAGATGTCGGCAGTGACCAACCTCAAGGCTTTCGACACGCCCCAACAGGCGCAGACATACAACCGCCAATACTGGGTGGAGCGGAGCAACGAAGCCAATATGGTCCTTGCGGAGAAGCTGATAGAAGCATTCAATTCGGCCACAGAGTTCACCTACCAATACAAATACAACAAAACCAACTTGGGCTTGAGGATGAACGGATCTGCCACGAACTATATGTCTGTTGTTCCTCGCCGCCGTGATGTTACAATATGGATCAAAGTGGAGCGCACAGACGAGGTGGACAGTATCTTGGCAGGGAGATTCGGAGGACGCTATCACGACAATGGCTGGTATAATATGAGTCTCAAGAACCAGCTGGACAAGAACGACGAGAACCTTGAGGCTCTCAAGCCGGTGTTTGCCCAAGCCGAGAAAGAATATTTCAGGAAATAGCGCTTTGATAATATGTAAAAGGAGCCCTGAGGCGGGCTCCTTTTTTTTATTTATGGTGTGGTGTTTCTATTCGTGCCAAGAGCTGCCCAGCTGGTCAAGTAATACGGGCAGGATTGTGGGGCCGCTGTTGCTCATGCCGATGCGTACGATGACAAGGTTCTTGTGTGGGTTGACGTAGAGCACCTGCTCGCAGATACCAAGAGCATAGTATCCTGAATATTGCGGGCGGATGAAGCCTTCGTAGTTGATGTTGTACCAGTTGAAATGGTAGCCGTGATAGCTGGTGTCGCAGTCGGCGGTTTGGCGTATCCAGTCCTCGCTCACGATGCGGCGGCCATCCCACATTCCATTGTTGAGATAAAGGCGGCCAATTTTGGCAAGATCCTTGATGGTAAGCGTGATGCCGCCGAAGCAGTGCGCGAAATCGTGTCTACGGCTGTCGATGTTGACCAACGCCGTGTGCTCCATGCCGAGCGGCTTCCACACACGTTCGCCGAGGTAGTCGGCATAGCGCTTGCCCGAGGCACGCTCGATGACAGCGCCGAGGATTGCCGACGTCATGCTCTCGTAGCGGCGCTGTGTGCCCGGCTCGCAGCGGAACTTCAGTCCGCGGATTTACCGCATGATGTTGTCTCCATAGTTCAGCCTCGCCATAGCGTTGATTGTCTTCAGGTCTTTCAGCTTGGTGAACTCGTAGGTGTCGTCGAAATCCAACCCGCTCCGCATGTCCAGCAAGTGTCGGATGGTCAGCTTCTGCCACATCGGGTCTTTCTTCTTCAGCTCCGGCAGGTAATCGGTGACGGGGTCGTCGATGCTGCGGATGTAGCCGTCGTCGACGGCGATGCCGCAGAGAAGCGACGTGATGGACTTGGAGATGGAGAAGATGGTGGCCATGCGGTCGGCCGAGAAGTCGCCCCAGTAACGCTCATAGACGATGCTGTCGTTGTGGATGATGACGATTCCCTGCGTCGAACTTTCCTTGGTGAAGGCCTCCCCAAAGGTCATAGAGTCGCATGGATGCGGCTTAGGATAGAAATACGTTGTGTCAATCCAGTCGGCCTGCTTTTGTGCAACAGGGAAGTGGAAAACAACGTCGCCAGTGGCGATGGTGTCGTGTTCCTGCTTATCGAAACTAAAGATGTTGGGGCCGTCCTTGCCGTCGGCTCTCAAACCTCGCACGATGGAGCATGACGAGAGAAGTGTCAGGCAGATGACGAGCGACACTATTTTTATTGTGGATTTCATATTATATAATAACGTTGAGTTTCTTGAGTATCTTTCGGTTGATTTCGTTGATTATGTCTGTTTGTCGATATAGTTCACGAAGGCCTGGTTGGCGAGGCGGGTGCCGCCGGGAGTGGGGTAATGGCCGGTGAAATACCAATCGCCGGGGTGGTTAGGGCAGGCCTTGTGCAGCCCTTCGATGCTTTGGAAAACCAACTCGACGGGAGCCTGCATGTCCTCGGGGCGGAGCATCTCCACAATCTTACGGTTGATATCCTCGACGGTGAAGGGCTCATAGATGGCTCGCACGCGATTGTGCATCTCTTCCTTGGGCTTCATCAACTCTCGTTGGCAGGCTTGGTAAGTGTCGGCTACCAGCTGCCGCATGCCTCGTTCCTCGATGAGGGCCATCGTGGCGCGGAAAGCGCAGAATTCCTCCAGACGCGGCATATCGATGCCGTAGTAGTCGGGGTAGCGTATCTGCGGAGAACTGCTGACCATCACGATTTTCTTGGGGTGCAGGCGGTCGAGGATTTTGAAGATGCTCTCGCGCAGCGTAGTGCCTCGCACGATGCTGTCGTCGATGATGACGAGGTTGTCACGGTAGGGCCGCAGGGAGCCGTAGCTGATGTCGTAAACATGGGCGGCGAGGTCGTTGCGCTCGCTGTTGTCGGCGATGAAGGTACGCATCTTGATGTCTTTCCACACCACCTTTTCCGTTCTCACCTCGTCGTGAAGTTTACGGAAGCCGTCGGTGATGCCGTAGTAGGCCACCTCGGCGGTGTTGGGGATGTAGGAGAAGACGGTGTTCTTGATGTCTCCGTCGATGGCTTGCAGGATGGCTGGAGTCAGCTGCTCTCCCAGTCGTTTGCGCTCTTGGTAGATGTCGCGGTCGGAACCCCGGCTGAAGTATATGCGTTCAAAACTGCAGGCGCTCAGTTGCCTGGCGGGCATAATCTGTTCCAAATGACTTTCGCCGTTGCGACGCACGATGAGGGCCTCGCCAGGCATCAACTCATGAATATCGTCGCACTGGAGGTTGAAGGTTGTCTGCAGCACGGGGCGCTCGCTGGCCACAGCCACTATCTCGTCGTTGCGGTAGTAGAACGCCGGACGGATGCCCCAGGGGTCGCGTACGGAAAACATCTCGCCGCTGCCGGTGAGGCCGCACATCACGTAGCCGCCGTCGTAGTGCTCCATCGTGGTACGAAGGACGTTTGCCATCTCTACATGGCCGTCGATATAATTCGTGATGTCGATGCCTTCAAGACCCTTGGCTTTTGCCTCCACAAACAGCCGTTCCACCTCGCGGTCGAGGCGGTGTCCCATCAGCTCCAGCGTGATGTACGAGTCGCCGTAGATACGCGGTGACTGGCCTTGGGCGGTGAGGAATTGGAAGACCTCGTCGATGTTGGTCATGTTGAAGTTGCCGCAGAGGCAGAGGTTCTTGGCACGCCAGTTGTTGCGGCGCAGGAAAGGATGCACATATTGCAATCCGCTCTTGCCTGTGGTGGAATAGCGCAGATGGCCCATCAGCAATTCGCCGGCCATCTCCTCTGTTACACGGGAGAAAATCTCCGAGATGGCGTCCTTACCCTCGGCCCTCTCGCGGAACATATACTCTGTGCCAGGCTTATTGGTCAGGCTTACCGACGCGATGCCGGCGCCCTCCTGGCCACGATTGTGCTGCTTCTCCATCATCAGATAGAGCTTGTTGAATCCGTATGCCCACGTGCCGTACTTCCGGACGTAGTAGTCGAGCGGCTTCAGCAGGCGTGTCATCGCTACGCCGCATTCATGCTTCAGCTGTTCCATATCAGATGCAGGCTTTGACGAACGACATGAACAGCGGGTGCGGATTCAGCACCGACGAGCTGTATTCGGGGTGGAACTGCGTGCCGATATACCAGCGTTTCTCAGGTATCTCCACTATCTCCACCAGGTCGGCGGCGGGGTTGATACCGACACACTTCATACCCTTTGCCTCATATTCCTTCTTGAAGGCATTGTTGAACTCGTAGCGATGACGGTGGCGCTCCTTGATAAGCGTTTCTTTGCCGTAGGCCTCATAAACGCGGCTTCCCTCTTTGAGCTGGCAGTCGTAGGCACCCAGTCGCATCGTGCCGCCCATCTGGGTGATGTTCTTCTGCTCCTCCATGATGTCGATGACATTGTGCGGTGTTTTCTCGTCCATCTCGCGGCTGTTGGCATCCTTATAGCCCAGCACGTTGCGGGCGAACTCGATGACCATCATCTGCATACCGAGGCAAATGCCAAAGGTGGGGATGTCATGGGTGCGGGTGTATTCGGCTGCGATAATCTTGCCCTCGATGCCGCGTGTGCCGAATCCCGGGCAGATGACTATGCCGGCCAATCCTTCGAGTTTCTCGCCCACATTCTCTTGGGTGATTTCCTCGCTGTTGACGAAGTGCAGTTTGGCCTTCATGTCGTTGTAGATGCCGGCCAGGTTGAGGCTCTCGCGAATGCTCTTGTAGGCATCCTGCAGGTCGTACTTGCCCACCAGCCCGATATGCACTTCGCGTTTGGCGTTGCGCTGCTTGTCGAGGAAGTCGTGCCAGGCCTTCATCTCCGGTGTCTCGCCCACGGGGATGCCTATCTTGCGCAGGATGGCGGCGTCCAATCCCTGCTTCTGCATATTCACCGGCACCTCATAGATGCTCGGCATATCTTCGCTCTGCACCACGCATTCGAGGTCGACGTTGCAGAACGACGCCACCTTCATGCGCAGGTGGTCGTCGAGGTGGCGCTCGGTGCGGAGCACAAGGATGTCAGGTTGGATTCCCATCCCTTGCAGCTCCTTGACGCTGTGCTGGGTGGGTTTGGTTTTCAGTTCGTCGGCAGCCTTCAAATAAGGCACAAAGGTGAGGTGAACACAGACGGCGTTGCGACCCAGCTGCCATCGCAGCTGACGGATGGCCTCCATAAAGGGTGCGCTCTCGATGTCGCCGATGGTGCCGCCCACCTCGGTGATGACAAAGTCCAGTTGCTCGTCCTTTTCGTCCTCACGCAACATGCGACGCTTGATTTCGTCGGTGATATGCGGCACCACCTGGATGGTCTTACCCAGGTAGTCGCCCTTGCGCTCGCGGTCGATGACCGTCTTGTATATGCGGCCGGTGGTAATGCTGTTGTTGCGCGTGGTGTGGATACCCGTGAAGCGCTCGTAGTGCCCGAGGTCGAGATCGGTCTCAAAACCGTCGTCCGTCACGTAGCACTCGCCGTGCTCGTAGGGGTTCAGGGTGCCGGGGTCGATGTTGATGTAGGGGTCGAATTTCTGAATAGTGACCTTATAGCCGCGTGCCTGCAGCAGGCGGCCGATGCTGGCGGAGATGATGCCCTTCCCAAGAGAGGAAACCACGCCGCCCGTAACGAAGATGTACTTTGTGTCCATAAAATGATAAAAATTATATATTATTATTGGATTGCATGATTTTTTAGTGCGAGAAGAGAATCTCCCGGTATTTTGGCAACGGCCACAGCTCGTCGTCGACGATGAGTTCGAGTTTGTCGACGTGGTAGCGAATGGGGTCGAAGTAAGGCAGGACGGTGTCGTGGTAGGCGATGGCACGCTCCCGTTCGTTGGCGATGTGGTTGGCCTGCTTGCGGGCTTCTACCATGTTGTCCACATTCTGCTTGATGGTGGCGATGTGCTCCGAGAGTTCTTCTATCAGCGAGTCGTCGTGGGCTGAGAGGGTACGGGCTTTGTCGATGTCATAGACCTGCCGCATCTTGTATACGTTGTCGAGCAGCGTCGACTGATAGCGGGTAGCCACAGGAATGATGTGGTTGAGGACGATGTCGCCCAGCACACGGGCCTCGATCTGCACTTTTTTGATGTAGGTGTCCCACTTCACCTCGTTGCGTGCGGCCAGTTCGGTGCGATTCATCACACCGGTGGCCTCGAACATCTGCACCGACGAAGGCGATATGTATGCATCGTAGATGAGTGGCACGCTGCTTTCGCAATCCAAGCCGCGCCGCTGCGCCTCCTGCCGCCACTCGTTGCTGTAGCCGTTGCCGTCGAAACGGATGGCTTTCGACTCGCGGATATACTTACGCAGCACTTCGAAAATGGCGTGTTCCTTCTGTTCGCCTGAAGTCATACGTGCATCCACCTCGCGGCGGAACTCCTTCAGCTGTGAGGCGACGGCGGTGTTGAGGGCTATCATGGCACAGCCACAGTTGGCTGAGGAACCTACGGCGCGGAACTCGAAGCGGTTGCCAGTGAAGGCGAAAGGTGATGTTCGGTTGCGGTCGGTGTTGTCCACCAGCACCTCGGGGATGTGTGCCACGCCGAGCTGCATACGGCGTTTTTCGTCGAGTACGATGGCCTGCTCCTTGTCGGCATTCTCCAGTTGGTCGAGTACCGCCGAGAGCTGGCTGCCTAGGAAGACGCTGATGATGGAAGGCGGAGCCTCCTGGGCACCCAGACGGTGGGCGTTGGTGGCCGTCATAATGGAGGCCTTCAGGAGGGCGTTGTGCTTCTTGACGGCCATCATCACGTTGACCAGGAAGGTGACGAAGCGTAGGTTCTCCTCGGGAGTCTTGCCGGGGGTGAGGAGGCCGACGCCGGTGTCGGTGCCCAGCGACCAGTTGCAATGTTTGCCTGAACCGTTGACGCCGGCGAAAGGCTTCTCGTGCAACAGCACCTTGAAGCCGTGACGGCTGGCCACCTTGTGCATCAGCGACATTAGTATCAGGTTCTGGTCGACGGCCAGGTTGGTCTCATTATAGATAGGCGCCAGCTCGAACTGGTTGGGAGCCACCTCGTTGTGGCGGGTCTTGCAGGGAATGGCGTATTTGTATGCCTCGAACTCCAACTCCTTCATAAATGATTGTACGCGGGCGGGGATAGCGCCGAAGTAGTGGTCCTCGAGCTGCTGGTTCTTGGCCGACTCGTGCCCCAGCAGCGTGCGACCAGTCAGCAGCAGGTCGGGACGGGCGGAATATATGGATTCGTCGACAAGGAAATACTCCTGTTCCCATCCCAGATAAGAATAGACCTTATGTACGGCGGGGTCGAAGAGGTGACACACGTTGGTGGCGGCGCAATCGACGGCGTGCAACGCCTTGAGCAGCGGCGTCTTGTAGTCGAGAGCCTCGCCGGTATAGGAGACAAAGACGGTGGGGATGCAGAGGGTGTCGTCGACCATGAAGGCCGGCGACGAGGTGTCCCAGGCGGTGTAGCCACGAGCTTCGAAGGTATTGCGGATGCCGCCGTTGGGGAAACTGGAGCCGTCGGCCTCCTGCTGCGCCAGCAGTTTGCCCGAGAACTCCTCGATGACGTCGCTTCCCGGCTGACCGGCATATTCGATGAAGGCGTCATGTTTCTCGGCCGTGCCCTCGGTGAGTGGCTGGAACCAGTGGGTGTAGTGCGTGGCGCCCATGTCCAGCGCCCAGTTCTTCATGCCTACAGCCACATTGTTGGCCATTTCGCGGTTGAACGGAGCCCCGTTGTCGAGCACATCGCAGAACGCCCTGTAGGTCTCGGTCGAGAGGTAGCGTGCCATTTGTTTTCGTCCAAAAATGTGGCTACCGTAATAATCGGAAACCATGCCGGCAGGAGGCTGGACGGCGACCGCCTTCTTGGCGAAGGCCTCCTGCAACACTTTAAATCTTAGATTACTCATTTTTTAGATGATGGATATATGGTGGTATTAATATTGGTTGCTGAATATCGGCTTTGACGGATACTGCTAAAAAACAAAGTATTTCCCGCTAGGTGTTGTTTTCTGGCGGGTGGTTTATTATATGCAAGTGGTTATGTCAGTCCTTGCGGATAGGCTGGCTTCGCCCACCTGTATGGCGCCTCGGGAGAATCAGCGAGCTGCCTCTCCGCTCGGCTTTTGAACAGGCTCACTTGTGAGGCCGACGCCGAGTTTCTTGAAGATTTTGCGGTCCACTTCGCTGGCCATGACGGTGGTGTGCACCTGGCAGCCGTCGAGCATGGGGAGGCTGTCGAGGGCGCGGCGGCAGTTGTCGTCGAGGAGGCTGAGGATGGAGAGGGTTACCAGCACCTCGTCGGTGTGCAGGCGCGGGTTGCTGCCGTGCAGCATGCTGACCTTTGTGTGCTGGATGGGCTCTATCATCTTCTGCGAGATGAGCTTCACCTCGTGGTCGATGCCAGCCAGGTGCTTGAGTGCGTTGAGGACCAGGGCTGCGCAGGCGCCGAGGAGGTCGCTGGTCTTGGCGGTGATGATGGTGCCGTCGGCCAGCTCAATGGCGGCGGCGGGCACGCCTTCGCGGTCGCGGCGCTCCTTGGCGGCCACGGTGGTGCGGCGGTCGTCGGTGGTGATCTTGGCCTGCTTCATCAGGAGGGCAATCTTGTTCACCTCGCTCTGGCTCGACTTGCCGATGGCGAAGTCACAGAGGGCCGTGTAGTAGCGGCGAATGATCTCGTCGTTGGAGGCGCGGCAGCAGACCTCGTCGTCGCTGATGCAGAAGCCCGCCATATTGACGCCCATATCGGTGGGCGACTTGTAGGGGTTCTCGCCGTAGATGCCTTCGAAGATGGCGTTGAGGACGGGGAATATCTCGATGTCACGGTTGTAGTTGACGGCGGTCTTGCCGTAGGCCTCGAGGTGGAAGGGGTCGATCATGTTGACGTCGTTGAGGTCTGCGGTGGCGGCCTCGTAGGCAATGTTGACGGGGTGCTTCAGCGGGATGCTCCAGATGGGGAAGGTCTCGAACTTGGCGTAGCCGGCTTTGATGCCGCGCTTGTTCTCCTGGTAGAGCTGGCTGAGGCACACAGCCATCTTGCCGCTGCCGGGCCCCGGGGCGGTGATGACTACCAGCGGGCGCGTGGTCTCGACGTAGTCATTCTTGCCGAAGCCCTCGTCGCTGTCGATGAGCTCCACGTTGGTGGGGTAGCCCTCAATCATATAGTGGTAGTAGGCTTTGATGCCCATGCGCTCGAGGCGTTCGCGGTAGGCCGTGGCGCCGGGCTGGCCGCTGTAGTGGGTGATGACGACGCCGCTGACCAGGAAGCCGCGCTGCATGAAGACCTCGCGCAGGCGCAGCACGTCCTCGTCGTAGGTGATGCCGAGGTCGCCGCGCTTCTTGTTTTTCTCAATGTCCGTAGCGCTGATGACAATGACAATCTCGGCATCGTCTTTCAGCTGCGTGAGCATCTTCAGTTTGCTGTCGGGCTCGAAGCCGGGCAGGACACGACTGGCGTGGTAGTCGTCGAACAGTTTACCGCCAAATTCAAGGTAAAGCTTGTTGCCGAACTTGGAGATGCGCTCCTTGATGTGTTCGGACTGTATCCGCAGATACTTTTCGTTGTCAAAACCGTATTTCATAATGATGTTTGGTATATAGTGTGATAAAACTCAAAATCAAAAAATACGGGATACAAAATTAGCAATAATTTCCCACATGACAAAATATATTTTGAGTTTTTAATGTATTGTGTTGTTTTCCAGTGATGATAAAATGAACCTCCGCCGAGTGTGCAGAGTCCGTGCAATGGTGCTGTGGGGAGAAAAATGTCAATCCTCGAGGCAGTAGCCGAAGCTTTTCAGGGCGCGGTCGCTGTTGCGCCAGTCTTTCAGCACTTTGATGTGCAGGCTGAGGAAGCAACGTTTGCCGGTGAACTCCTCAATATCCTTGCGGGCCTCGATGCCGAGCTTCTTGATGGCCTTGCCCTGATGGCCTATGAGTATGGCTTTTTGGCTTTCGCGCTCGACGAAGATGAGGCACGAGATGTTGTCTATGCCGTCCTTCTCTTCGTAGCTTTCGACGGCCACCTCGCAGCTGTAGGGTATCTCCTTCTGGTAGTAGAGGAGTATCTTCTCGCGCACTATCTCGCTGACGAAGAAGCGCATGGTGCGGTCGGTGAGCTCGTCCTGTGGGAAGTAGGCCGGGTGTTCGGGCAGTCGTTCGAGGATGAGGTTGAAGATCTTGTCGACGTTGAAACCCTCCGTGGCCGAGCAGGGCACGACGACGGCGCGTGGGATCTGCTCCTGCCAGTAGGCGATCTTGTCGCTTATGGTGGCTTGGTCGGAGAGGTCTATCTTGTTGATGACGAGGATGACGGGTGTGTCGCTGTCGATGACGCGCTGCAGTACGTGGCGGTTCTTGAGGCTCTCGCCCACCTCGGTGACGAGGAGGAAAAGGTCGGCATCCTGGAGGGCGGTGCCTACGAAGCCCATCATCTGCTCGTGCAGCTTGTTGTGCGGGTTGACGATGCCCGGGGTGTCGGTGTAGACAATCTGGAAGTCGTCGCCGTTGGCTACGCCTTCGGCCTCTGACGCTCGGCCATCCAAGCGAGCTTGATGGCTCTCACTTGTGCGGCCGTTGACGATGCCCATGACGCGTTTGCGCGTTGTCTGGGCTTTGCTTGTAATGATGCTCAGACGCTCTCCGACGAGGGCGTTCATTAGTGTCGACTTGCCCACGTTGGGGTTGCCGATAATGTTCACGAACCCGCTTTTCATTGATTTCTGATTTCTGAATTCTGATTTTTGAGTGGCTGACGCAGGTTGTTGAGTCTCTGCCTCACGGTGAGCACGTAAGATGTGGTCATTTCAGAACTCACAAATCAAAAGTAATCGATTGTGCGGATGGTGGTGTAGGTGGGGAGCATGCGGTCGCCGAGGACTTCATACTCGGTGCAGCGCACCCAGTTGCCGTGGGCGTCGTACTCGCGTTTGTAGAGTGTGACGAACATCTCGGGCTCCTCTTCGGTGTAGTCGTAGAGGGTGTAGCTCGTAGGGTAGCCCTGCTCGTCGTACTCCCATCGTTTCTCCTGCACCTTGTTTTTTGAGCGGTCGTAGACGACGGCCTTGTTGAGCGTGCCGTCCGGGTTGTAGGTGTACACCTCGCGTTTGAAAATCTCGCCTGCGTGGTCGTTGAAAGAGCGCTGGCTTACGCGGCCGAGGCCGTCGTGCTTGAGGAGCATGCGGCTCTCGATCTGTCGCTCGGCGTCCTCGACGTAGGTCTCGGTGAGGGTGTGGTCGGCGTCGTAGATGTAGTAGGTGCGGCCGATGACACGGTCCTGGTTGTCGACGATGTGCTCGAGGGTTGTGAGTCCGAAGCCGTCGTGTTTGTAGCGTGTGCGGAAGATGATGTCTTCGGCCACAGAGAGATACACCTGCTGGCGGCGCTGCCCCTTGGTGTTGTATTCGGTGACGAGGTGTTCCAGCTGGTCGCCGTTCTCGAGGTTGTCGTTGAGGTTGTAGCGGGCTTCGTAGAGGACGGCGTCGATGCGTTTCACGGAGCCGTGCAGCCCGTCGTCCTGCAGGTCGTGGCCGCTCTGCGCCGAGGCGCAAAGTGTTGTGGCCAAGGCGGTAAGGAATGCCAGTATTTTGCTTATTCTCATTTCTTTCGGTCTTTTTATGTGTTTTCAATAACGCGTGTGGCAGGCATTTATTGTGTGTGCCACATTTTTTTTTTGCCGTCCGGGAGGCCGTTTTGCCGGGTGTATGCCGACGGCACGGAGTCCCTACGGCCCCCCTTCGGCCCTCCTTCGGCCTTCCTACGGCTTTCCACTGAAGAAATGCCGAAGGGGGTCCGTAGGGGGTCCGTAGGGGCTCCGTGCCGGAGGGGTGGGAGTGAGGGTGTGTTAAAAATAGTTAAGCGGGTAATAAAAACGGCTTTTTTGCGTCTATGGTGTTGTAAAGATGCCATGACCCACCGATTGAGGATTATACTGTCGCTGTTGTTGTTGCTGGCTGTGCCGCTTGGCGTGCGCTGCCAGGTGGACATCTGCTACGACTTCGAGGGTGCGCCGGCCAACGGGCGCCCGGCGGGGTGGGGGGCGCTGCCCAACCTGGACTACCACTATGTGGGTGTGCTCTACGGCAGCACTATAGCCCACAGCGGCACCAAGTCGCTGAGCAACAACCACCAGACATGCTTCACCCTGATGCCCGACGAGGGTGTGGACTATGGCGCCGAGGGGGTGTGGATGCTCTTTTGGTGGTGTGCCGACCATAGCACCACGAGCATCGACATAGGCTACGTGACCGATGCCACTGACAGCAACACCTTCACCCTGCTAAAGCGCGAGCACGCCATGGGTTACTTCAAATGGCACTTTTCGGCCGTCGACCTCGGCGCCGTGCCCGTCGGGGCGCGTGTGGCCCTGCGGGGTCGGTCGCTGATACCTTTCTACGACGCTGAGTTCTTCATCGACGACATACACCTCACGTCGCAGCCGTGTGCGGCCTGGGGGCTGAGGGTGGCCGAGAACGGCGCCGACTCGGTGCGCCTGGAGTGGCAGTCGGCAGGTGCGCCCACGGTGATGCTCACCATCAACGGCGTCACACACAGCGTCGACGGCAACAGCTACACCTTTGCGCGCGACGCCGACGCCAGCTACACGGCGAGCCTCATTGCCGGCTGCCCGGTGACGGGTTGTATGGCCATACAGCCGCACAGCACTGCCGTCGTCGCCCCCTACCGCGAAGGGGCGTGCCTGGACGCCACGGACTTCGGGTCGTCGATGGCGGTGCCGCACTACGGCACGCTGATAGACCCGTGGCTGCATGTGGGCACGCGCACCATCACCGAGGTGTCGGGCACGCCGCTGACGGGTGTGTACAACGGGTCGCACGCGGTGAACACCAATCCGGGCTCCGACGTGCAGCAGGGCATGTCGGTCTTCCAGAGCACTGTGCCGCCCGGCGATGCCGCCACGCTGCGCCTGGGCAACCGCACGGGGCTTGGCGAAGCTTCGTCGATGCTCTACACGCTGACGGTGGACACGGCGGTGGCCAGCCTGCTGGTGATGAAATACACGGTGGCCATGAACACAGCGGAGCACACCACGAGCACCGACCCGAGCCAGGTGCCTGTGATGCGGAGGGTGGACTCGCTGTATCCGGCGCGCTTCAGCGTGGAGCTGCTTGACGACACCCTGGGGGCGCTGCCCGGCGGTGGGTGCTACAGCATAGAGCTCGACGCCATCGACAACGCAGCGGCGTGGGATGTGGCGAGCTCGTACTACAAGCGGCGCAACTTCACCGCCCGCGCCTTTGACCTGCGGCCGTGGCACGGCCGGCGTCTGCGGCTGCGCGTCACCGCCGCCAGCGGTGCCGTGCTGGGCTGCTGGTGCTATGCCTACTACAACTTCGAGTGCCTGCGTCGCGACGACATCTACGGCGGCGACTGCTCGGGTGACAGCGTCACCCTGCGTGCGCCCTACGGCTTTGGCTACCGCTGGCACCGCGAGGGCTCGGACGAGACCGTGGGCACGGGGCAGACGCTCACCGTGGCCCCCGACGGCACGCGCTACCTGTGCGATCTGGAGGAGCGCTTCGGCGGCTGCGGCCAGACCATCAGCATACGCGCCATGGACAGCCCCGTGCTGGCGGAGAGCGACACGGTGACGGAGAACGAGCTGCCGTACACGTGGCGCGGGGTGACATTCACCGCCGGCGGCGACACCAGCGTCATGCTGCCGGCCGCCACAGGATGCGACACCATGCTGGCGCTGCACCTGCACGTGTGGGAGAACCAACATACACGCGTGGAACGCCGCGTGTGCCCCGACAAGTGGCCCATAGTGTGGCACGGGCACACCTTCACAGGCAACGACAGCATCGAGGCGACCTACACCGACGTGCACGGCGCCGACAGTGTGGTGACGTATGTGGCTGTGGTTGCGCCGGCATACGAGTTGGCCGACACCGTGGTGATATGCCCGTGGAGCCCCTTTGTGTATGACGGCACCGACTACGGAGGGCCGGGCACGTATGACATAATGATGACCAGCGTCGACGGCTGCGACTCGACGCTGCATGTGACCCTTACGCCGCGCGACAGCGCCTTCAGGGCGCGGTCCTACCACAGCGTGGACGGGCTGGCGTGGGCCGACACGGTGCCCATAGTGCTGTGCTCGGGCCAGCAGCTGCAGGTGGTGGACTCCACGGAGAACGCCGAAGAGTGGCTGTGGACGCTCGGCGGCGCTGGCAGCAGCGCTGCGCGGACGGCGACATTCGCCTTCGGCGACAGCGACACCGTGACGGCGGCGACGCTGACACTCGACGTGACGAGCGGCGGCTGCCACGACACCGTGGTGTGGCCGGTGGTCGTCTTCCCCGCGCCTGCCGCCGACTTTGCCTGGCAGCCGGAGCATCCTGTCGACGTGGATCCGCAGGTGCAGCTGCAGAACCTCACGGTGCCCGACAGTTGCCGGTGGCTGTGGCTGATAGGCGAGGACAGCCTGACTGGATATGAGCCCAGCTACCGCTGGCCGGGGTATACGGCGCCGGGTGCTGTGGCGGTGACGCTCAAGGCCTGGCTCACCATGCAGCACGACAGCATCGTGCACACCTGCATGGACACCGCCACGAGGCAGGTGGAGATAGTCACGGCCTGGCTTGAGTTTCCGAGCCTTGTCACACCCAACGGCGACGGGGTGAACGACACGTGGGAGGTGGTGAACCTGGTGGAGATGGGGCAGTACCCGATGAACGAGTTGTGGATTTACAACCAGTGGGGTGTGAGGGTGTTCCACGCCAAGGACATCAAGAGCCACGACCAGTGCTGGGACCCCAACGTGCCGCTGTGCCCTGACGGCACCTACTACTTCCGCTTCCAGGCCGGCAACAAGTACGGCTTGGTGAGAAGAAACGGCGTCATAGAGGTGCTGCGATGAGATTTTTTTCGTATCTTTGCAGACACCAATTATAGAGCTGATAACATGGAACTGACTATATTATTGTGTTTTGCCGCCTACACGGTGCTGCTGTTCGCTGTGATGTGGCTCACGGGACGCCGCGGCGCCAAGGGCAACGAAGCCTTCTTCCGCGCGGGCAGGCGGTCGCCGTGGTATGTGGTGGCCTACGGCATGATAGGGGCGTCGCTGAGCGGCGTGACCTTCATGTCGGTGCCGGGAGGCGTGTATAGCGGGGCGTGGACCTACATGCCGCTGGTGTTCGGCTATGTGCTGGGCTACGCTGTGATAGCCTTGCTGCTGCTGCCGCTCTACTACCGGCTCAACCTGACGTCTATCTACACCTACCTGGAGCAGCGTTTCGGCGTGCGGAGCGAGAAGACCGGCGCCCTGTTCTTCATACTGAGCCGTCTGCTGGGCTCGGCGTTGAGGATGTATCTGGTTGTCTTCGTGCTCTATGAGTTTGTCTTCCGCGCCTGGGGCATACCCTTCTGGGTGCCGGCGGTGGTGTTCATAGCCATCATACTGCTCTACACCTTCCGCGGCGGCATCAAGACCGTGGTGTGGACGGACACGCTTCAGACCACCTTCCTCCTTGCCGCCGCCGCCGCAACGGTGGTGGCCATACTGAACAACCTCGACATGAGCTTCGGCGAGCTGATGCGCTCGTCGGCGGAGAAAGGCTACACGCGGATGTTCGACACCGACCCCACGGCCCCCAAGTTCTGGGTGAAGCAGGTGCTGGCGGGCATGTTCATAACCATAACGATGACCGGCCTCGACCAGGACATGATGCAGAAGAACCTCACCTGCAAGAACCTGCGCGACGCGCAGAAGAACGTGATGACCAGCAGTCTGCTCTTCGTGGTGGTCAATATACTGTTCCTGTCGCTCGGTGCCGCGCTGCTGGCCTACTCTGCGGAGACGGGCTTTGCGCTGCCTGTCAACGAGGCTGGTGCTGTGGTGCCCGACAAGATATTCCCCTCGATAGCCTTCTCGCTGAACGGGTTTACGGCCGTGGTCTTTGTGCTGGGCATGGTGGCCGCGGGCTACAGCAGTGCCGACGGCACCCTGACGGCCCTGACAACGACCTTCTGCTACGACTTCCTCGGCTTCGGCCGCAGCAAAGACAAAAATGCCGACGAGGCCAAGGCGCTGAAGGTACGCAGGCTGGTGCATGTGAGCTTCGCGTTGCTCTACCTGCTTGTTATCATTGCCTTCAGGCCCTTCCACCGCCAGTCGCTCATAGACACGGTGTTCGACGTGGCGGGCTTCACCTACGGGCCGCTGCTGGGCCTATATGCTTTCGGCCTCTTCACCAAGAGAAGTGCGCGCGACCGCTGGGTGCCGCTGATAGCTGTGGTGTCGCCGGTGGTGTGCTACCTGCTGAAGGTATGGTCGCCGCAGTGGTTCGGCTACACCTTCGGCTTCGAGATACTGCTTGTCAACGGACTGATAACCTTCGGCCTGCTGTGGCTGTCGTCGATAGGGAAAGGAGGCCGGGGATGAATTACTACGTGACGGTGTTGGGGTCAGGTGCCGCCCTGCCTACAGGGGCGCGGCGCTGCAGCGCGCAGGTGCTCAACGCCAATGGCTTCAAGCTGCTCATCGACTGTGCCGAGGCCACGCAGGACCGTATACGCTACAACCACCTGAAGCTGCAGAGCCTTGGGACTGTGATAATATCGCACCTGCACGGCGACCACTTCTTCGGTCTGCCGGGGCTGCTGAGTACCATGCATCTCTGCGGTCGCACAGAGCCGGTGACCATCGTGGCACCAAAAGGGGCGCGCGAGGTGATAGAGACCACTTTCGCCCTGACGGGCAACCATATAGAGTTCCCGATAGAGTGGCATGAGATGGACTTCGGCGAGGGGATGCACAGGGTCTTTGAAGGCAAGCGATGCACGGTGGATGCATTCCCGCTGGTGCACTCGGTGCCCACCTATGGCTTCCGCATCACCGAGGTGCCGCGTGGCAGCAATGCTCCGCGCGTCTACAGCTACTGCTGCGACACGGCTTATACGGAAGATATATTGCCTTATATCGAGGGCTCTAATCTGCTGTGCCTGGAGTGCACCTTCGCCGACGAGTTGGTGGAGCTTGCCACAACGCGGAGTCACCTCACTGCGGGCCAGGCCGGACGGTTGGCGGCAAAAGCCCATGTGGAGAAGCTGTTGCTGACGCATATCAGTGCGCGCTACCGTGAGCCGGACCTGTTGCTGGAGCAGGCCAGTGCGGAGTTCGCCAACTGCGTCGTGGCGAGCGACTCTATGCGTATAGATGTGTGACCAACGTGAGACTGTAATATAATAGCGGGCGTCTTGGCAACAAGACGCCCGCTATTTGTGTATGGTATGTTCGTCAGCGCACGATGAGTTTGCGCACGATGGTGGCTTGGTCGCCGGTGATGCGGACGAAATAGGCTCCACGTGCAAGGGTGCTTACGTCGAAGGTGGCGCTGCCGTCGGTCATGGGGGCAGTCGTCACGGTTCGTCCGTTGAGGTCGATGATGGAGGCCTGGTGCATGGCGCCGGTGCTGACGGTAACGATGTTGGTGGCGGGGTTGGGGGTGATGGCCACAATCAAGGCGTCGTTGTCGGCGATGCCGAGGGTGCCGGTATGCATGGTGCCTGTGATGGCAAAGCTGTTGCCACCGTCGCCGCAAACGGCGCGTACGGCGATGTCGTTGTCGGTGTCAGGGGTCAGGCCCGTGGCGGTGTAGTTGGTGACGCTGACGCGCTGCCAGCCGCTGTTGTTGATGTTGACATCCCAGGCTGTCTCGTTGCTGCCGGCGGTCCAGCTGAAGCTGATAGTCGTTGCGGTGGCCTGGCCATAGGTGAGGTCGGTGGGCGGGGTGCAAGACTGGCGTGCCACGATGACGTTGTCAATGGCTGCCGGCGGGTTGGTGACAGTGAGCGCGTCGACCTTCCAGCAGAAGATGAGGGCGTAGTTGCCGGCGGCCTCAACGTTGGCCACGGTGTATATCGACTGCCAGTCCTCCTCCATGCTCAGCGGGTCGGTGATGCTCTGCCACGAAGAGGGTATCGAGGTGATGTCTGTCACGGGCGCGTTGGCCTCGGGTGCGATGTAGGCACGCAGGTAGTCGCAGTCTATGGTGGTGGGCTCGCCCTTGGCTTTCCAGTCGAAGCTGATGTCGTAGTTGCCACTCTCGGTGAGGTTGAGAATGCGGTAGGCGTAGGCGTGTGTGGCGTCGCTGACGTAGGTGTTGCTGACACCACCGTCGGTGCTGATGTACAGCGAGTTGCTGCCGCCGTTGTTGACGGCGTTGCCTATGTGCCATTGGTTGTTCTCGGCCTGCGCATAGTTCCAGAGAGTGTCATTCGTTGTCTCGAAGCCGGTGTTGTAAGGCAGGCTTGCCGGCAGGGCATGGGTGGTGAAGGTTACGGTGCGCGGACGGCTTAGTTCTCCGTCGCATTCGCGGCGCACAGTGACGGTGTATGTGGTGTAGGGCTGGAGGTTCTCAAGCGTGTAGCCCAGCTGGTCATATACGGTTGTGGAGTCTTCGTCGGTCCACTTGATGCTGAAGTCGCCCAGGGTGCTGCCTGCGCTCCAGTCGAGATGCACGCTGTCGGCGCCCACGTTCGAGACCACTATGGGGGCGGGGCGGAGGCAGTCGCCGGTGATGTAGACCTCGACGTCGTCCATGTAGCCGTAGGCCACACGGTTGTCGCCGCCGGCGACAAGCATGACGGCTATGCGGTTGTTGGTGCCGTTGTAGGCGGCCAAGTCGACGTCGTATTCGTGCCAGTTGGTGTTGGCGGGAGTGAAGGATGCTATGCGTGTGAAGCCTGTGGTGTCGTTGCCGTCGCCGGCGACGCCGACGATGATGCGGCTGTCGCTGGCGTTGATGCTGACCTTGTAGCGGAACGAGAGGGTGAGGGTGTTTACGGCAGCGGCGAACTGCGGCAGCTTGGCCATGGAGTAGCAGGCGTTGTAGACACCGGAGCTGGCGAGGAAGTACAGCGACTTGTTGCCGTTGGTGTTTTCGGCGTATGGGGTCGGCGTGGTACCGTCGGTGACGCTCACCCAGCAGGGGTTGTAGGTGCTGTCGCCCGTGGCCCAGGTCTCGAAGTCTTCACTCCACGACGGGGTGCTTACAGGTTCGCACAGTGTGTGGAAGCCAACAGCCGGGCTGTTGTCCGACATGCTGCCTGCTCCGCAGACGGTGCGTGCCGTGAGGCTGTGTATGGTGCCGGGGGCGAGGCCTTCGATGGTGTATGTGTTGCCGATTACCTCGATGCCGGTGGTGCTGCCGTCAAGGTAGAGCATGTAGTGCGCCGTGTTGTGCACATCGTTGAGTGTCACGGTGACGCCTTCTGTCGTGGTGTCGCTCAGCGTGACGACGGGGGCCGTGCAGAGACTTGTTGTGTTCACTGTGATGGCGTCGATGTTCACCAAGCTGGTGCTGCGGAAGGCTATGTTGCCGGTGGTGAAGCCCGCAAAGGTGACGGTGAACATCTGCCACGAGCCGCTTGTCGACGGGGAGCAGGTCTGCACATGCACGAAGGTGTTGGTGTCCATGGGGTTGCTCATCACACCCACTTCAATGTTGGCCTGTGCGTCGGTTCTGCGCACGGCAAAGGTGAGCTGGAGGTCGCTCAGGTTGTTGTCGAACCAAGGCAGGGCGAAGACCGTGGGCTGTGCTGCGGTGCCGTAGCAGTAGAGGCTGTTGCCGCCGTTGTAGTGCACCGCGCTGTTGAAGAAGGGGTAGTAGCCGGAGTAGCGGCAGGCCACGGTCCAGCAGGCTATGTTCAGCGCGTACTGCGACTCGAGGGATCCCGACGTGCCGGGGTAGGTGTCGAAGTTCTCGTTCCACGGCAAGTCGTTCTCGCCGATGGCGGCACACTGTGTGCGGAACTGCATGGCCACGGGGTTGTAGCTGCCGCCGTCGGGGCAGTTGGCCACCACCTCGACGGTGTAGACGGTGCTGGCGGCGAGGCCTGTGAGCTGTATCTCGGTGGTGGTGTATGTGACGTTGTCTATCACCGTGTTGCCGCCGCCGTAGACGCGCACCGTGTAGTTGGGGCTGTCGTTGCTGTCTGCCACGTGCAGGTGCGCCGAGGTGTTGGTGATGTCGCTCACCACCACTGTCGTGGGCTGCGGGCAGTTGGGGGCCACGCTCACCACGATGTCGTCGACGACCACCGTCTGGCCTGTGCCGACGAACTTGATGGCCAGGTTGGAGGCTTCGGCAGGCACCGAGGGCACGGTGAGCTCCACATTGCTCCATCCGGTGGTGCTGTAGGCATATTCGGTGCCGACGTAGGAGGCCAGCGCCACATAGCTGCCGGCGTTGTCGTTGTCGGTGACGTAGCCCAGCTGTATGCCGTCGGTCGAGGAGGTGGTGTAGAACCAGAGGTTCACTATCAGCTGGTCGAGCGGAACGTCGAAGCCGGGCAGCACGCACAGGGTGTTCTGGCTCGTGGCGCCGGTCCAGAGCAGGCCGTTGCCGGAGCCGTTGCCGTGGTTGCGGTAGGAGGCGTACTTGGGGTAGCCTCCGACGGCGTTGAGGATGGTCCAGCAGGGCATGGCGGCCTGGGCGTTGTTCTGGTAGCTGTCGAAGTTCTCGCTGAAGGGCATGGCTTCCTCGGGGATGAGGCCGCAGCCGGTGCGTATCGAGACCGTCACGGGAGCCGTGAAGCTGCCGTCGCTGCATTCCGCTTCGGCGCTGACGGTGTAAGCCGTGTTGGGCGTCAGCCCTGTGGCGGTGTAGTTGGCCGTGTCGATGTCGGTGATGACGATGGGGTCGTCGCCGTTGTCGGGGGTGAAGGTGATGCGATACGATACGTGGCTCGCAGCTGCGGTGTCGCCGATGTGCACGGTGGCGTCGTTGCCCGTGATGTTGTCGACGGTGACACCCGTCAGACGCGGGCAGCTGGGCGACTCAAGCACGTAGAGGTTGTCGATGTAGACAGGGTTTTCGCTGCTGCTGGTGTTGGGCATCGTGTTGTGGCAGCGGAAGGCAATGTAGAGACCTGTGCCGGTGTAGCTGCTCAGGTCCACGGTCTTCTCCGCCCATGTGGCGTTGAGGCCTGTGAAAGTCTGTATTGCGGTGAAGGTGGTCTGGTCGGCGGGGTCGCTCATCACACCCACCTCCACGACTCCGTGATACTCGGTCTCGCTTGTGGCGTAGTTGAACACGCCGTTGTCCTTGATGTTGAATACCACGGTCTTGTTGCCGATGCTCTCGAACTGCGGCAGTATGGCTATCTGGTATTGCACTGTGCCGCGGCATTTGAACACCATCGCCTTGTTTTGTGTGTTGCCGTCAATGCCTGGGGTGGTGGATATTCCCGGGTAGACAAGGTTGCCGTTGTAGCCGTAGTTGAGTGACTGATAGCACGGTATGTCGGTGAGACCTACGCTCCCGTAGGTGTTGAAGTCGTCGCCCCAGGGCAGCTCGTCGTCGCCCACCATGCCGCAGTCGGTGTGGCCGGTGGTGGAGACGCGCGTCGAATAGTTGCCGCCGCCGCAGTCGGCCACCACGCCGAAGGTGTACTCCGTGTTGGGCTCCAGGCCGGTGACGGTGAATGTGGTGACGGTGACGGTGTCGGTTATCAGGGTGGTGTCGCTCATGTCGTACACCATGTACGTGACGCCTTCGTCGTTCTGTGTGTCGGTCCAGCTTAGCGTCAGGCTGTTTTGCGTAGCCGCCGGCACCGTCAGGTTGGTGACGTGCATACAGCTCGAGCCGCTTGAAATTGAAATGTCGTCGACATAGAACCTGTGTGACATGGCGTTCCCGTCATTGTAGTAGTTGATTGCCACGTATTTCGTTCCGGCAGGGAGGTTGACTCTGTACACAAACCAGTCTGTGCCAACCTGATTGGCTGTCAGCGTGTCGTCCGAGATCCATGTGAAGCTTGTGTGGGTGTTGTCTGTCGACGAATAGCCTACGCGGAAAAACTCGGAGAAGTATGAAGCCTGTTTTTTGTAGTAGAACTCGAGCTGCACACCGCCTGTCGCAGACAACTCAGGACTTATCAGGTACTGGTTGTAGTTGTCGTTGGCGGCAGTGCTCTGGGCCGAGAATTGGAAGCTGTAGCTGCCGCTGTGGTGCTGCGCCGCGACGCGCTGCATGTTGGCGGCGTTCTCGGTGTTCATGCTCTGCGTCGTCCAGTTGTTCATCTCGGCGGCCTCCTCGAAGCCGTAGCTGTAGGGCAGCGACTGCTGCGCCGCGAGGGCAAAAGGAGTGGCCAGCAATGCGGCCAAAGCTAAAACGCGGAGGGTCTTTGTCTTCATTTTGTTTATGCTGTTTGTTGATATTCTGTCTGTTGTGTGTGTTTGTGCCCGCTGTGGCGGTTTGTGGTACTAACTGCAAAAATAGCATTTTATTGCGACATGGCCAAATGCTTTGCTAAATTTAACAGTTTCTGCATCGTAGGCCCTGTTTGCCCGCCTGCCGCCCCATCCCCTACGGCCTCCCTACGGCCCTCCTACGGCCCCGCTACGGCCTTCCACTGAAGAACGGCCGAAGGGACTCCGTAGGGGGGCCGTAGGGGCTCCGTACAAATGCAGGAATAGCAAGGGATACGATAAAATGCGCATCCGTAACATGCTGTTGTGTAGCTACTTGTATTCTTGCTTGAAAATTAATTTTGCCATGTCGGCAAAAAGTAGTAATTTTGCACCCTCAAAAGTTCGAGGAGAGATGCCGGAGTGGTCGATCGGGGCGGTCTCGAAAACCGTTGACCAGCTTGCTGGTCCCAGGGTTCGAATCCCTGTCTCTCCGCAAAAGAAAAGGAGCCGAGATGGCTCCTTTTTTGGTTTTTACAGCATGTATCGTTCGTCAGATCAGCGTCGGGTATTGCTGCTCGACGGGGTTGGAGTAGATGTCGAGGAGCAGGGTCTTCTCGGCGTCGGGGATGCTGTCAAGGCGCTGCTGGAAATGCTGGCTGAGGGCTGGCGAGTAGTGGTCGGCGAAGTGTGAGGTGTGGTGCACGAGGTCGTAGGCCAGGTAGTTGGTGGGGTGCAGGCGGTAGCCGGTGACGATGCGCCGGTCGATGAGCGCGGCGAGGTTCTCGAAGGGGCTGTCGGTGGCCGAGCAGCGGTCTATCTCCTCGTCGGTGAGCGGCGCGGTGATACTCAGGTGCACATGCCCCTTGGGCTGCATGATGCCTGTGAGGACGCTGTTCATGTCCTCGCCTCTGGCTTTGCGGTAGGGGCCTATGGAGCGCATGTGCAGCTCGTGGGCTTTGAGCAGGTCGCAGGGCTCCCATTCGTAGCTGATGCTTACGGGCACTATGTTGAGCGCCTTGAGCGGCATGAGGGGAGCCTCGCGGGTGGCGCGGCCGCTGAGGGCGAGCATCTTGAGTAGCGACACCTCGGTGCGGTCGAGGCCGTCTTTGGTGCGGCCGTTGCGCTGGGCTATCCACACCGAGTGGCGGTCGCCGACGGTGACCTGGCGGATGTATTGCGACACCTGCAGCATGTTGTGGTAGAACTCCTTGGGGGTGCCGCCGCGCTCGACGCGGAACATGCGGTTGGAGCGCCCTATGAGGGTGATGACGGGGTCTTGCATGAGGTTGGCGCCGAAGGTGATGTAGAGGTCGTTGTACTCGAAGAGGAGGTACTGTAGCAGGAAGGCGTCGAGGGTGATGTCGCGGTGGTTGGAGATGAAGAGGTAGGGGCGGCCCGGAACGACGAGGTCGGTGCCGGTGTGGGTGAAGTCGGTGATGGTCTGTCCGACAATGCGTCCTATGGCGTCGCGCATGACAGTGTCCTGCAGGGTGTGTATGTCAGCGACGGAGCGTAGCTGGCGGGCAAAGTCCTCGGGGTCGGCGCCGGGGTGTATGAAGCGCGCAATGGGCGTCATCAGCGGCGAGGCGGCTATGGCGTCGAGGGCCTGTGGCAACTCGGCGTCGGTCAGGGGGCGGATGTTATCGAACATTGTCAATGCGTTAATGTGTTATTGTGTCAGTGTTTTGCCCGCAGGTCTATGAACTTGATGGGCTTGCGGCTCTTGGCGGGGAAGTTGATGCGCTGTATCTCTTCGACAGGCAGCACCACGACTTCGGGGGCCACGCGGATGCGCGAGCGGAACGAGTCTTTGAGCTCCTTGACGACGGCGTCGGTGTAGCCGTCGCGCAGGCCTATCTTCACCTTCACGTCGTCGGTGCCGGCGTTGTTGGTGGACACTTCGATGACGTAGTTGGCCACGTAGTCGGTGTTGTCGAGCACGTCGTTGATGGCTGGCGGATAGAGGGTGGTGCCCTTGAGCTTTATCATGTTGTTCTTGCGTCCGATGAGGGGTGTGAGGCGGTAGCTGTAGCGGCCGCACTGGCAGCGGTCTGTGATCTTGGACGCTATGTCGCCCGTGCGGAAACGCAGCAGGGGCATGCCCTCGACGCCGAGGGTGGTGACCACTATCTCGCCGGGCTGGCCGTCGGGCACGGGGAGGTCGTCGTCGCCGATGATCTCTACGATGATGAGCTCGGGGTGCACATGGCCGCCGCAGCCGTAGGGGCACTCGCTGAAGGTGGCGCCCATCTCGGTGCTGGAGTAGGTGGCGAAAAGGTCGACGTCCCACTTCTCCTTGATGCGGCGCCCGAGGAGGTTGAGGCTGAAGTCCTGCTCGCGGAGCCCCTCGCCGATGCCTATGATGCGGCGTATGGAGGAGCCTCGGTAGTCTATGCCGTGCTGCTCGGCGTAGTCGATGAGCTTGAGAATGAACGACGGCACGCACATGATGGTGTCGGGGTGTATGCGGCGTATGGTGTCCCACTGCAGTTCGGGGATGCCGTTGCCGACACGTATCACCGAGGCGCCCATCTCGCGGATGCCGAGGAAGTAGGCCAGACCGGCCATGAAGCGCTTGTCCATGGTGGTCATGAGCTGCACGATGTTGCCGGGTTTGAGGCCGGCGCACTCGAAGCTTTTCTTCTCGTTGTAGGCCAGGCGCTGCAGGTCTTTCTCCGTGCAGCCGAAGGTGACGGGGTCGCCCAGGGTGCCGCTGGTGGTTATGTAGTCTATGATTTTCTCGCGCGGGCAACAGAGGAAGTCGTCGTTGAAGAGCTGCAGGTCCTTTTTCTCGGTGAAGGGAATCTTTACCAGGTCCTCAAGATGCTGTATCTTGTCGGTGTCGATGCCGTAGCTGGCGAACATGCGCTGGTAGTACGGCGAGTGCTGTTTCAGGTATTGCAGCGCCTCGTGGAGCTTGCCTTCCTGAAAGGCTTTTATCTCTTCGGGTTTCTGGTATTCGATATCTGTCATAATATTGTTTTTAGCCATTTGAGGAATTCTTCTTTCCAAGGGCGGCACTCCGGCGTCCCTTTTGTGTCGCTCATGCCGAAGCCGTGGCCGCCGGTGCGGTACTGTATGTAGCGGTGTGCGATGCCGTTGGCGGTGAGGGCGCTGTCGAGGAGCTCGGAGTTGCGGTAGTCTACGATGGGGTCGTCGACGCAGTTGACGAGGAACACCGGCGGACAGTCTGTGCGCACGTGCTCTTCGAGAGACAGGGAGTCTCGCATTGCTTGCCGGTGCTGGCCGTATTCGCCCAGCAGGGCGCGACGCGAACGTTTGTGGCAGCAGTCCTGCCGCATGGTGACGACGGGGTAGATGGGTGCCACGAAGGCGGGGCGGCGTGTGTAGGTGCTCAGCATCGACAGGTGTCCGCCGGCCGAGAAGCCCATGATGCCTATGCGCGAGGGGTCTATGCCAAGACTGTCGGCATTGTCGTGGAGCCAGTCGAGGGCTGCCTCGGCGTCGCGCAGCGGGTCGGGGTAGCGGTGGCCGCGGAATATGAGGCGGTAGTGAGTGGCCCATGCCCACCAGCCCTGCACGCGGTAGCGCAGCACGTAGGCTGCTATGCCGTGGGCCTTAAGCCATTGTGCCACCTCTACGCCTTCCACCTGGTAGTCGAGCCAGCTGTAGCTGCCGCCGGGGCACACCACCACAGCGGCCATGGGTTTGTCCGTTGTGCCGTAGCATTCAAGTGTCGCCTTGGTGCCGGGCAGCTGCACCACTGTCTGCCCCGCGGCGGCGAGGCAGAGGAATAGCGTAAACAGTATGCTCAGAAGGCGTTGCATCAGTCGACGATATGCTTTATCTCTTCCTTGTCGAGCTGGCGGTAGCGGTGCTGCTGGTCGGCGCTGAAGTCCACCTCGAAGTATTCTTCGTCATAGAACGAGAGCTTTGAGTTGGTGTCAGGGTTGCACTCAAGGTATACGACATCTGCCGGGTTGAGCCCTTTGGCCTCGCAGATCTGGTCGCGGAGCGACTGGCCGGCGTATGTCACCGAGGTGCCGGGGTTCTCCTGGTACAGCTCCGTGACGATGACGTAGGTCTTGCCGTCGACCTTGCGTATCTTCAGGCCGCAGAGGGACTCCATGTCCCACTGGCCGCGGAAGGGGAATTGTTCGTCGTAGTATGTTGGAGATACTTTCATGGTTAGAATGCGTTTTGGTGTGTCTTTATGCTGCGGTCCACGTCTTTGCCAAAGCTCTTGTTGGCCAGGGCGCGGTTGCGGGGGCGGTAGGTGCCCTCGTTCATCTCGCGCAGGGCGACGTTGCAGAACAGGCGGAACATCTTGGACTCCTGCGTCTCGTCGGCGTAGAAGCTCTTCCAGGCATACTCGTAGACATCCTGCAGCTCGTCGGGAGTCATTTTGGCGGGTTTGAAGACCACCTGGCCGGCGTTGTAGTGGTTCCAGTCAAAGTCGAAGATACGGCCTTGGCGCAGATAGTCGTCGTAGGCTTTGGTGTGCGGGAACGGTGTCATGATGGTGAACTCTGCCAGGTCGAGGTCTATCTGGCCAAGGAAGTCTATGAGCCGCTTGCAGTCGTCGACGGTCTGGTTATCGAGGCCGAGCAGGATGGTGCCCTCGACGCCGATGCCGTTGTCGTGGTAGCGTTTTACGCGTTCCTTGATATAGTCTGAGGTGTCATAGACGGCTTGGTAGACGTACCATGCACCTGCTTTGCCGGCGAGGTCGAGCACCTCGGGGTCGTCCTCTATGGTGTGGCTTATCCATTTCTTCTTCAGCGGCGCAATGGCGCGGAAGAGCTCTTTCTCCCACTCTTTGTCCTGGGCAAGTGAGTTGTCGACGATGAAGAGGCGGTTGTTGTCTATGGCTGCCATGTCTTCCACCACCTTGTCGATGGGGCGCGGCCGGAACTTGCGGCCTCCAAGGTAGCTCACCGCGCAGGGGTAGCAGCTGAAGCGGCATCCGCGCGAGGCGTGGAAGAGGTCTACCATCTGCACACCCTTGTGGTTGTACAGCTCGCGCTTGTAGAGGTCGCGACGGCATGGGCCTACGCTTTCTATCGGAGGCTGTTTGCCGAGGAAGTTGTACACTTTCTTCAGCTTGCCTTCTTTCCAGTCGAGAAGCACCTGCTCCGAGCGCCCTTCGCTTTCGCCGAGGAAGAGACTGTCGACGTGGTTGACGTACTCCTCGGCGTGCAGCATGGCGCTGATGCCGCCGGCGAGCACCGTCTTGCCCCGTTTGTGGTATTCGGCGGCAATCTCCCAGGCGCGCTTTACCTGTGTGGAAAGCATTGTGGAGAGCGCCACAATGTCGCAGGGGTCGTCAAAGTTCAGCTCTTCAACGTTCTCATCCACGAAGTCGATGTCCACATACTCGGGCAGTGTGGCGGCGAAAGCCACAGGACCGTGCGGTGGCAGGTTGAATGTCGTCTGTCCCGGAAGTTTCTTCCACCTGGGGTAGATGAGTTTCATCTTGATTGTTTCCATATCGTATATCGTTTCTTTTTGTTATCCCTTGTTGATTTGTTCCACAATGATGTTGCGGCCCACTATGGCTTCGGCTGTGAGTATGGCAGTGAGCGAGGTGCCCACCATGCCGTGGAAGTTCACGTCCTGGCCGGTTAGCAGGAGGTTGCCGATGCGCGTGTGTGGCGACAGAGACGACTGCAACGGGTTGTCGCTGCTGCGGTGTATGCCGTACATGGCGCCGCGCGGCGTGCCGTAGTAGTCGCGTATGGTGAGCGGTGTGCCGGAGTCGATAAAGGCTATGGCCTCTTTCATCGGCACCTCGAAGCCTATGGGCTCCAACATCTTCAGAGCCTGCTGTGTCATGCGCTCCTTCCAGCGGTAGTATTCGTCAGGCCTGCGCCCTGTGTGGCTGTCCTCCCATTGTCTTACGAAGTCGTAGCTCATCGGGCATACGGCGGTAATTGTGCTGGCGAAGCCTGGGTTTTCCTTGTCCTCGCATGGCAGCGCGAACACTATGTTGGGCCAGTCGGCTTCGCTGCAAGCGTCGGTCTGCCACATGTCCATGTCCATCCGCCCCGAGAAGTAGGCCTCGCGGTTGTAGCACAGGCTTCGCGGTTTGAGGCCTATGAACAGTGTCAATGCCGACATTGTGTATGGCGCCGAGCCTATGCGTCGGCGGAATGCCGGCGAGAAGGCTTCTGTGGGCATCAGCTCCAGCAGCCGTGCTATCGGCATGTCGTTTATGTAGTAGTCGGCGGTGTAGGTGCCTGCTGTTGTGTGCACCGCCGTGACGGCTCTTCCCTCGGTTGCAATACCAGTCACCTCTTCGCCGCAGCGCACCTCGCCGCCATTTGCGGTGACGACCTCCGCCAGCAGGTTTGCAAAGCCTATGCTGCCGTTGCGGAAGGTGTATGTGCCGTTGATGTGGGCGCAGCCGATGAGGGCGTGCAGCAGTGCCGGGCTGTCTTCGCGGCCGCCGTAGAAGATGGAGAGGTAGGCCATGGCTGTGCGAAGCAGCGGATTGCTTATGCTGTCCTCAATCAGCTTCTTGGCCGTAAGGCTTGTGTCCGGCAGCGTGTAGTCGTCCGTCGTCTGCCGCAGGCTGTACAGTGGCTCCTGCTGCGTCAGGTCGTACAGCTTGTCGAGATAGCCGTCTATCTCGCGGCTTACGTCGACACCAGGCATTATCGACTCAAGGCTGCGGCTCCATTTGTAGGTCCACGCGTTGCGGCCGAAAGGCAGCGTGACGCGCCGTCCGCTTTCGGCGTCCATGATAGTGTCGTAGCAGGGCTCTGTCTCCAGCCTGTCTTCTATGCCCAGGTGGCGGCAGATGCGCCGCACCTGTCCGTCGGTGCCCATGCCGCCGAACACGTGCATGCCGGTGTCGAAGGTGTAAGGCCCGCGGCGGAAACTCTGCAAGCCGCCGCCGATGATGCGGTTCTTCTCCAGCACGGTGACGCGGTAGCCCTCCTTTGCCAGCAGGGCACCGGTCATCAGTCCGCCCAGTCCTCCGCCCATGATGCAGACAGTCTTCATTGCCGCCCTCCTTTCCGTGGCCTTGTGCGCCACACCTCACGTCCCTTGTACAGGTATTGGTAACGCTCCATCCGCTGCCTGTATTCCGGTGTCTCTATGCGTTGGCTCATGGTGCCGAGCTCGTCGATGAACATCTTGCGTGCCTTGTGGTTGTCGGTCTGGCACCGTTGGCCCACGGCCACCGTCACCGTGCCTTCGCGCAGCAGCGCCTCGTGGCGCGGCCACACGTCGTAGGCGCCGTGAATGTATACGGGCAGTATGGGCAGCCCAAGCTCGTCGGCAAGCATGAAGGCCCCTTTGTGGAAGCGGCCCACGTTGCCGTCATGGGTGCGTGTGCCCTCGGGGAATATCATCACCGAATAGCCGCGCGCCACCAAGTCTTTCAGCTTGGGCATCAGCGTGTCGTAGCCTGCCTCGGCGGGCAGGTATTCGGCGTAGCGTATTATGTGGGCGTATATCGGGTTGCGCCACACCCAGTTCTTGGTCATGATGACGAGTTTCGGTGTCAGCGCCAGCATGCACAGCAGGTCGAGGTGCGAGGCGTGGTTGGCCACTATCACTGCCGGCGTGGCGAAGTCTTCGCCGTGCGGGTTCTCCGTCTTGAAGGCCACGCGCGGCATCAGCCGAGCGCCGAGGCGCGCCACGCCGCAGATGAAGCGGTGGTAGGCGTCGCGTTTGCGGTTGCGCGGTGCCGGTGCGACGAAGAACAGCAGTGTCACCGGCGTGGCCACAACCAGCGCGAAGACGGCGAAGACCAGCAGCGGCACCACGGTGATGACTATGCGTCCGAGGGTTATGGGCACCTCGCGCTTCACGCCGTGCCGCCGGGTGAGCCAGCGGAAGACCGTCGGCGGTACGACGCAGGCCATGAGCACCACGCAGCCCATGCCTATCATGGCCACTTCGGCCAGGCTCCGCATGGCGGGATGGCGCGCCACAATCAGTGTGCCGATGCCCACGAACATCAGCGCTGCGGATATCATCACGCTGCGGCGGTACTCCTTAAGGCGCCGCCGTCCGGTGGCGTTCTCGTAGAGCAGCCCCTCGGTGATGAAGATGGTGTAGTCGTCGCCCTGGCCGAAGATAAAGGTGGCCAGTATGATGTTGACAATGTTGAACTTGATGCCCAGCAGGGCCATGATGCCGAGTATCCAGAGCCACCCCATGGCCATGGGCAGGAAGGCGAGCACCGCCAGCTCGAAGCGCCCGAGGGCAAGCCAGAGGAAGGCGAAGACCACGAAGGAGCATACATACAATATGTAGTTGAAGTCGGCGTTGAGGGCACCCACCAGGCCGCTGCCCACGTCGCTCTGTGTGAAGGCGTAAGTCTGCGCCACGTCGGGTATGTCAACCTCGCCGTGCACGAAGTTGACGATGCTTACACCGGTGTCCGACGTCAGTATGTAGTTGGCTGCCAGCTGTCCCAGCGGCCCGTCGAGGGTGCAGGGCGTCGGTGTGTAGGTTGCGGCAAGGCGGTCGGTGAAGGGGCGGAAGGCTTCGTCGGTGAAGCCGGCGCGTCGAGCTTCGCGACGCACTTCGTCGGCCAGTCCGGGATGTCTGGCCAGCAGGTCATTCCACTGAGCCAGAGCCTCTTCCTGCCGCTGCAGCGACGGCATGAGCGCCGCTACGCCGTCGAGCCCGAGCGAGTCGTTGCGCTGCAGGGCCTCTTCCAGAGTGGCGCCTTCGGCCACCACGTAGGTGAGGCCGCCCTCGTCAACGCTGCCGGCCAGCAGGTCGAGGTCGGTCCGCTGCTGGGCGGTCATGTAGTTGATATTGTGCAGGTCGGCGTCGAATTCCACGCGTGTGCTGAAGTAACCGAGGACGACGGTGGCCAGCACCATCAGCCAGAACGCCACGGCTCCCCAACGGCCCCTCTTCGGCTTCCCTTCGGCCTCCGGACGGCCTTCCACTGAAGAACGGCCGAAGGGACTCCGTAGGGGCTCCGTAGGGGCTCCGTCTGAAGCCTGTTTTTCAGCCTGTTCTGTATTGTGTTTATTTTCAATGGGTTGGCTGTTTTTGCCGCCTGCCTTGGCCCAGAGGGGCAAAAAGACGAGGGTGAAGCCTATGGTGCCGACGAGCATGAGTGAGCCGAAGAGGCCCAGGTCGCGCATGGCTTCGGCCTTGACGAAGACGAGGCAGGCGAAGGCGGCGACGGTGGTGATGTTGCCGGTGACCAGGGGCTCTATCATCTCGCGCAGTGTCTCGCGTCGGTCGGGGTGGTTTTTCAGGTGCTCGAGGTAGTGCAGCGGGTAGTTGACGGCGATGCCCACGAGCACAGAGCCTATGCCGACGACGATGATAGAAATCTCTGTCTTGAAGATGGCTATCGTCGCCAGTGCGAAGAGCCATCCGGCGGATATGGAGAAGCCCATCCACAGTATGTTGCGCTTGCGCCCCATGGTGCGCCACAGTATGAGGGCTATGAGCACCACGGCGAGGGCTATGGCCAGGAGGCTGTCGTGCTTGATCTGCGTGGCGTTGGTCACTGCTATGAGCGGCGCCCCTACGGCCGTGATGGCTACGAGGGGTGTCTGCACGCTGTCGATGGCGTTGTCTATCGCTTTGGCTACAAGGCCGTTGTTGCGCGTGTCGCTGGCAGCGTAGGGGCTGGTGATGAAGGCGAAGCCGTTGCCGTCGTCGTCGAAGATGTAGTCGTCGACCATGCGGTAGCGGCTGCTGGGGCTGAGGGCCTGCAGGCGCTGCAGGGCTGGCGCAAAGAGTCCGAGGGGGTCGGCGGCAATCATGTCGGTGGCCATGGGCGGCAGGGGCATGGCGAGGGTCTGGCGGGCGTCGGCCAGGCGTTGCGCCACGTAACCAGGCTGGGACAGGAGGGTGTCGATGCGACGGTAGTCGGCGGGGGTGAGGTAGAGTGGTATGTTGTTGCTCACCAGGCCGATGGCCTGCATGGCGTCGCTGCCGTCGGCACGTGCCTGTATCGGCAAGGCTGTGAATGCCCCGGCGAAGGCGTCGATGGCGTCCATGACGTCGTCGTCGGTGGCCTCCTCGGCAGGACGGAAGATGACGGTGATCTGGCCTTGGTCGCCGAGGCTGTTGTACAGGTCGGCCTGCTTGGCGTTGTCGGCAGTGCGTGGCAGGAAGTCCGCTATGTTCTCCTTGTAGTGCAGCTGCAGCGCGAGGAGTGCTCCTGCGGCAAGCAGCACGACGAGGAGCACCACGGCGAAGGGGCGGTGGCTGGCAAGGTAGTCGTGCAGGCGTAGCAGGAGGCGGGACATGGGGAGTTATGAGTTATGAGTTAAGAGTTTGGTTATTATCATGCGTGGGTAGCCGTAGACGATGGCCAGCAGGCAGAAGAGTGTGTTGAGCAGGGAGATGCGGAAGAAGTCGCGGAAGGGGCGGAAGTGGCTGACGCGGTCGTCGGTGTAGCTGACGCTGACGGGTACAGGTTTGATGTTTACACCACGCCAGGCCGAGAGGACAAGGAGCTCGAGCTCGCTTTCATAGCGGTAGGTGAGGAGGCTGAGGCATGGGAGATGGTGCAGGGGGTATACACGGAAGCCTGTCTGCGTGTCGGGCAGGCGGCGACCGGTCTGCACGAGGAACCAGAAGTTGCTGAAGCGGTTGGCGAAGGTGTTGCCTGCCGGCATGCCTTGCGGCCGGTTGTCGGCGTTCCCGACGTCATGCCAGCGGCTGCCCACGATGAGTGTGGGGCGCGGGGTGCCGCCGGCCGGCAGTGCGTCTATGAGCGTGGGTATCTCTTCGGGGCTGTGCTGGCCGTCGCTGTCGATGGTGACGGCATAGTCGAAGCCTGCCTTGCGCGCTGCCTCCAGGCCGCGACGCAGGGCATAGCCTTTGCCGCGGTTGCGGCTGTAGCTGATGAGGGTTATGGTGTCGCCGAAAGGCTGCAGCTCGTGCATCGTGCTGTCGGTGCTGCCGTCGTTGACCACTATGACGTCTTTGCATACCGCCATGGTGCGCCGCACGATGTCGGCCACGGTGCGGGCGTTGTTGTAGGTGGGTATGACGGTGCAGAAGGACATGTTCAGAGCTTAGCGTTCAGTGTGAGTTTCATTTTGGCGTAGACGGTGTCGCCTTTGGTGTAGGTGGCGGTGGCTGTGTCGCCGTCCAGTGTGGCGGCGAGAGTGGCGCCGTCGATGTCGTCGGGCGTCATCATGGAGAGGTATTTGGTGTTGTTGACCTTGGCGAGCCGCAGAGGGTGGCCGGCAGCTTGCGACAGCAGTTCTACTACGGCGCCTATCATGCATACGCCGGGTGTGATGGGCCTGCCGGGGAAGTGGCCGGCATAGACGGCGCTGTCGCGGCGCGCTGCGAGGGTGGCGGCTACACGCAGGGCGCCGTCGGTGTGCTCCCAGGCGGCGCGCTCCACCTTGATGATCTCTTCCAGTACTTTCATCGGTCGCGGAATTCTATGATGGTGTAACTGTCGTGCCGCTCGGTGAGCTTGGCGCTGCGGAGGCGGCAGTCTTTCTTGTCGAAGGTGGCGGAGAGTTGCTGCATCAAGCGGCGCATGTCGCGCCGCTTGGGTGTGAGGACGGCGTGGTATGAGGTGGCGTCCTCTGTGAGCTCGACGGCAAAGAGTTTCTCCGAGGCGAGGGCCCCTTTGGCGGTGAGGGACATGATGGTGCCCGTCATGCTGCGCATGATGGAGCCTGCGGGGCCTGCCAGCGCGTGGCGTTTGCTTCCTGTCTCGGCGAAGATGCTGTCGCCGTCCACTACGACGGCGTAGTTGTGCGGGTCGCTGTAGTGCCAGCGCATATAGGTCTGGCCGTTGAGGGTGACGTCGCCATGCGAGACGATGTCGTGCACCAGCAAGGGGCTGTGCCTGGTCTGCGTGAAGGTGTAGTGTATGGCCTTGCCGTGTTGCGGAGCCAGCGAGGCCTCGATACGCGCCAGCACGGCGTCGCGGTCGGCCACAGGTTTTTGCGCCATGGCGCAGAAGGCCAGGCAAAGTGCGAGGAGCAGCGGTGTGAGTTTTTTTGCCATAGTTTGCGGTTTTGTCTTAACTTCTTTTCTTCTTCACCTCATGATGAACATGCAGCCTGCCACGATGAGCACCACGCCTATCCAGCGTGTGAGCGGGACGCTCTCGCCGAAGACGACGATGGCCGCCACCATGCCGAAGATGTAGCCGAGGGCTGTGAGGGGGTAGGCCTGCGAGAAGGGGAAGTGCTTGAGGATGTATAGCCAGAGCACCGTGGCGGCGCCAAAGCTGATGCCGCAGGCCAGCAGCCACCAGTCGGTGAGCACGGCGCGGAAATAGCTCCACGACCAGCTGAACTTGGGCAGCTGGGCCATGGCCAGCTTGAGCAGCACCTGTCCGCCGCTGAGGAAGGCGGTCTGTATGCAGACTAATATCAGCAGTCGCCACATGGTTTCAGGAGTATTAATGTATAGTGTGTGTCATCGCTATACCTGACCACGACGGGTGTGTCTCTTATAAGCTGAGCCTCGGCGTAAAGGTCGAGGGCCGGCGCCGTGTAGGAGGTGCCGAAGAGGGCGGTGTGGTCGGTAGAGAAGGTGTATTGCGTGGTATGTGTCTCGGCGAGGAGGTTGTCGAGGGCTTGCCGCTTCTCGGCCTCGGTGGGGCGGTGGAGCATGCGCATGCCGGCCACCTCGCAGAGAGCGTTGCCCGGGTTGGCTGTGGCGAGAACCATGCTTACTGCGCATTCGGCGGCATGTTTGCCTTTGAGGTAGCCACCTTTGCAGAGCAGGGCGTGGTAGGAGGGTGTCATCTCGTCGTGGGCGCAGACCATGGCGTTGGCGATCTTGCCACGGCGAAGCTGCATCATGGCGTCCATCAACGCGCTCTGGAACGAGACGGTGTTGTGGGCGTAGGTGGTGTTGTAGCCGTGGGCTTTGAGGTTGATGGCGACAATGGAGGAAATGGTGTTGTGGGTGGACTGCATGAAGCGTGTCGGCATCATCTGGTCTTCGCCTTCGCGGCAGAGGGCGTCGAGGAATATCTCGGTGTTCTCTATGCAGCCGAGGCCTGTGCCTGTGACGATGGCTTCTGGTATTCCTATCCCCGCCTGCGCGGTTGCGGTCCTGGCGGTGGCTATGGCTCGCTTGAGTATGCGGCCCATACGGCGTGCTTCCAGAGGCGGTATAAACTGCTTGTAGTCAGCCTCACGGCTGCGGGTGAGCTCATCGCTTAACGGCTCCGGGTTGTCTTTCCAGGCTTCGGAGAGTGGCTCTTGGGCTGAGATTTGTGCGGCCGACATCAGGTATATGCGGTTGTCCGCTGTCTCTGTTGTCTCTGTGGCGGTCTTTGCCTCGTCTATTTTTTCAAGAAGCAGTGCGCTGTCGTTGCCGCCGAAACCGAATGCATTGCTCAGCACATAGCGAAGGTGCTTTGTGGTGGGAATGTGGACGGGAGTAAGGCATTCGCCGGCATTGTGGAAGCGCAGATTGACAGGCAGGAAGCTGTGCTGCATTGCCAGTAGGCAAATAACGGCCTCTATTGTGCCCGAGGCGCTGGTGGTGTGGCCGGTGAAGGCTTTTGTAGACGACACTGGCGGCACCTGCACGCCGAACAGGCGGCGTATGGCTGTGCTCTCGCTGATGTCGTTGTTGCCGGTGCCGGTGCCGTGAGCATTGATGTAGTCCACCTGCCCGGGAGTTATGCCTGCCATGGCCACAGCCTGTTGCATGGCCAGATAGGGGCCTTCGCCGTCGGGCGATGTGGCGGTCTGGTGGAAGGCGTCGCAGGCGTTGCCGTAGCCGGCCAGACGTGCAAGTGAAGCAGCACCGCGCCGAGCGGCGTGTCCGGCGCTTTCAAGAACCAGCCATGCGGCCCCTTCGCCCAGGTTGAGTCCAGACCGGCTCTCGTCGAAGGGGCGGCAGGGCTCGTGGTCGAGGATCATCAGGGAGTTAAAGCCGTTGAGGTGGAACTTGGTGATGCACTCGCTGCCGCCTACGACGACACATTCGGCATGCCCTGCACGTATCAGCTCTGCTCCGGTTATGACGGCGTTGGCTGCCGAGGAACAGGCCGTAGACAGTGTGGTAAGCATGCGGAAACGGCCAAAATGTCCGGCTATCATCTCTGTACATGCACCGCAGTCGTGTGTGCGTATGTACTCGTTGTGGCTGTCGTTCTCCAAGAAGTCGAGGTAGTAGAGCTCGCTTTTGTCCATGCCGCCAACGGTGGTGCCGGAGATAAGAGGTATCTGCGGCATCATGTCGGCAGTTATGCGGGCTTGTTGCAGTGCTTCTTGCAACGCTATCATACCCATGAGAGCCGTGCGGGTGGTCGGTTGTGTGTCAGGTTCAATGCCGAGCATATCGCACATCTCGTCATTGCTCAACTGCACTTCGCCAACAGGAAACTCGTGGTGCTCTGTCTTCAGGTAGCGCAAAGGACGTATGCCACTGCGCTCTTCTTGTAGCGAGGTAAGTGTCTCGGCTTTGCCTATGCCGATGGCCGACACAATGCCGGCGCCGGTGATTACAATGTCTCTATTCACCATTCACTGTCGCCAATCACTACTTTGTGCGGTTCTTGCTGATGTAGTCGGCCATCACGTTGATGGACTTGAAGATCTCTTTGCCTTGGTTGGGGTCTTGAAGCTTGATGCCGTAGTTCTTCTCCATGAGGACGATGAGTTCAAGGGCGTCAATGCTGTCGAGGCCCAGGCCTTCGCCGCCAAACAGAGGGGCGTTCTCGTCGATGTCTTCGGGCTTGATGTCTTCAAGGTTGAGCACCTCGATAATTTCTTTCTTCAGTTTGAGGATGAGTTCTTCCATATTTCCTTATTATTTTAATATTTTTGATAATTCTTGTTCTATAATGTCTTTGTGTGTGTGCTGAGGTACAGCCATGAGGGCGGCCATATAGTTGCCGTGGGCGTCTACCTCGCACCATCCGGTTATTTGAGGACCGCGCTCTGTGGAGAGGGCAATCTGTTCTGCCATGACGTCGGCGCGTGGGGCGTCAAGTACCATGAAGTTTGTCTCCGTCAGGAAGTGATTGCGAATGGCTATCTCGCCGGTGACGATATTCGGCAGCGTGTATACGAATAGTGCGGGGGAGGGAAACCAATTGTCGCGATCTTGTATGGTGGCCTGGAACGCTGTGTCGTCGGCCATCGACGAACTGCGGTTGAACAGGAGTACGCCATAGTCGTTTTTGGGGCACTCTTGCAGCAACATCTCGCTTGCCACGAAGCCCAGGCGGCTTAGCGGGTCCATCTTGAAGAACTTGGGATAGTCGCCTATATGTGTACGGTAGAGATCCACCAGCTCTTCTGCAGTAGGTGTCAAGCGGATGGAGTGTATTGTGCTGGTTGATGGGGTTAGGGGTATGGATGGCTTTATGGCGCCTGTTTTATGGCTGAATGTCATTGCAGCGTTGCATCCGCCGAAGCCTGAGAGCAGTTTGACAAAACTCTGTTTGTCGGTGGTGCGTGTTTCGGCGCTGATGCTGACATGACGGCTTACGCCAAGATTTTTAAAGCCTCGGGTGCCGAAAACAACGCCGTGCTCCACGGCCTGCATGGAGAGGATGGTCTCCAGCACTCCTGCGGCGCCCATGGTGTGGCCGTAGACGCCTTTGAGGCTGAAGAGCGGCACGTCGGCAAGGCCGGCACGGTCTATGGCTATGCTCTCCATCTCGTCGTTGTAGAGGGTCGATGTACCATGCACGCTGATGAATGCTAATTCGTCTTTGTTGACATCGAGGGCTTGCAAACAGCGGTATGAGCCCTCGCCGGTGCGTGACGGTCCGCTGATGTGGTTGGCATCGTTGCACATGGCACCCCCTTCGGCCATCCATTCGCCATTCCCACTGTTACTATATATAATTGTAGCAGCAGTCTCGCCAAGGTTCAGCCCGCAGCGGTCGCTGTCAAAGGGGCGGCACTGGTCGGGCGAGAGTGCGTGCAGACACTGGAAGCCGCTGATGATAAACTCACTCTGTACGTCGCAGCCTATCACCACGGCGGTGTCGCAGAGGCCTGCTTCTATGCTGCGCATGGCCGCTATCTGTGCGCTGAGGCCGCTGATGCACGCATTGCTCACCACCACTGGCGGGTTGGGATTGCCGAAATGGCGGCAGATGATGGCGGCAGATGTCCCCAGCAGGGCTCTTTCTGTCTCCCTCTTGGCTAACAGGTGCACATTGCCTTTGGTGGTGGAGAGGAAGAAGCGGCAGCGGGGTGAACGTGGGTCTATACCTGCACGGGCAATGGCGTCGCTCGCCGAAGCAATGCACAGGTGCTCAAAGAATGTGTGTTCCCCGTCGTCATGTCGTTCCTCTTCGGGAAACAGCGATGCTGTATACAGCGAGCCGTCGGGCAGGCTGTATTGCTTCAAGGCACACTGGCCTGACATCACAGCGTCATAGTTGGCGCGTGTCGTTGTCCCAAGCGGGGAATATATGTTATCAGCCAGCTTTATAACCATCGTTTCTTCCATTCTTCAAAGAACGGCGGGTTGCTCAGCACCAGTTTGTACTCCTTGTCCATGAATACTTGCACGGTGTGTGCTGTTGCCAATATCTTGTCGCCGTCCGTAATCTTGTAGTCGAACACTATCTTTGCCGCCTCTGTGGGCGTGTATGTAATCTCAATCTCAGGGTGCATGCCGTAGATGATGGGCTGCTTGTATTTCAGCTGCACGTCTACCAGCGGTGCATAATAGCCTTCACCGAAGAAGCGCAGGTACCCCAGATCGTACTTCTCGCCAAAGGCCTCGCGTGCGTCTTCAAGGTACATCATATAGCTCCCGTGCCAGGCCACCCCCATGGAGTCTACCTCGCTGAAGCGTATGTCGAGTTTCTTCTTTATGCTTAAGGTGTTCACAGTAATGCTATCTTTATCGTTCCCGAAGCCAGTAGTGTGTCTCCGCAGCGGCTTTCGGCTTGCGCCATTGTCATGCCGAACACTTCGTCGCTCACCTCAATCTTTGTCTGTATCGTCCTGCCTACTTCTGGCAATGAATGTAACTCCATGTCGCGCAAGGCGCCGATGACACCTACCCGCACCTCTTTGCCGCTGGTGAGGTTTATGTAACCCATGCGTGCCGCGCAGGTTTGTGCCACATTCTCCAGCAGTCCTATCTCTGCCAGATGCCCCTCTTCCACCATGATGTTGTCAGGACGTATTGTCAGTTCCGTCTCCGTCACCACGGGGTCGCAGTGCAGCAGGCGGTCCACCATCACTACCGGTGGCCGCTGCGGCAGCAGGGTCAGTATGTCATATTCATTCTCCATCCCAGAATTCATAGTAGTTGTACCATTGGTGCGGGTATCGGCGCACAATCTCCTCCAGCGTCGTGGCGAAGCTCTGCGCCAGCGCCGCCATCTGTTTGCGATGGGGCAGGGTGGTGTCCACCGGCAGCTGGCGTACAAAAGCGCGATAGCGGTGGGCGCCTTCTTTCATCACCATCACCGCCAGCGCCGGCACCTCTTTCTGCACCGCTGTGGCGAAGGGACCCAGGGGAAACTGGGCCGTGGCGCCGAAGAACTGGCACGGCACGCTCTTTGTTGAGCCGAAGCAGCGGTCGGCGGGCATGCTCACAATATTGCCCTCGTCGAGGCTCTTGTTGATGATGAACAGGTGCGACATGTCGGCATGTACCGGTATCATGTGGATGTTGCTGCCGGCAAACTGTTTGTTGCGTTCGCTCATCACTGTCGCCGACTCGCCGGCATAGACCAGCGCGTTGAAATTCTTGCGGTCCGAACGCAGTATATAGCCCGCCTGCTCATAGTTGCCAACGTGTGACGACAGCATGACAAACCCCTTCTCGCCTTCGCAGAGCCGCAGGAAGTTCTCGTTGCCGTCAATCTCCAGCTTGAAACGCCGTCCGGCGTAGGTGGCGAAGCGGTCAAGCACCACTTGCCCGAAGGCGAAGTGGTTGAGGTATACATGCCAGAAAGCGCTCAGCGGCTTCTTGCCAAGCCGTCGGCGGAAGAAGTGGTACATGGATGTGTAGCCCTTGTGGTTGAACAGCATGTAGAACGGCACCACCAAGGCCATCACTCCGTAGATGACCTCCAGGGGCACCACTTTGAACACTGCTATCAGTGCCTTCTGCATGAAGGGCGTGCCGTCGGTGCGGCCACTCCATTCGCTATGTACCGGCTCCTGCACTTACTTGGTTTTCTCTTCGATGTAGTCGCAGAACTGGCCGAAGGTCTTTATGGTCTTCATGTCCTCGGCCACTATCTTGAAGCCGAAGGTCTTCTCCACTATCACCACTATGTCGACGAAGTCAAGGCTGTCCACACCGATGTCTTCTTTCAGGCGTGCCTCGGGCTTGATCTTCTCTTCGTCAAACTCTAACTCCTCGACGAGGAAGTTCTTTACTTTCTCTTCAATTTCTTGTCTTGTCATATTGTCTTGTTTGTTAGTTTTCAACTATTGGCTTTTTTGCACACCATGATGCTGTGCCCCTGGCCCAGGTTGTCGTGTATGGTCTCCACCTCCAGACCGGCCTGTTTCACCAGCCGTTCCATGTCTTCGCTGTGGTACATCTTGCTGTTGCCGTTGGCTATGGCGGTGAAGTAGAGGCTCGTCATGGTGAGGCAGAATGCCGCCGGCTCAAAGCGCTGGCGGTCCCAGAATGTCTCCATGATGTACAGGCGGCTGTCGGCGTCCATGATTTTGGCCGCGCGGCTCACGATGCTCACTATCTCCTCCTCGCCGAAGCAGTCGAGGAACTGGCTCATCCAGATGGCGTCATAGTGCTTGTCCGTCGGGAATGCCTGGCTGTCGTCCAGCAGGTTCATGCCGTAGCCGTCTATGCGCTCCGCGCCGGGCTTGCCCTTGGTGTCGCGGCGCATCATCTCCAGCTGCTGCGGCAGGTCCACTATGGTGACGTTGACGTCCTTGTTGTGCCCCACGCACTGCAGGGCCCAGCGGCCCGTGTTGCCGCCCACGTCGAGCAGCGTCCGCGGCTTGGCGGCGAAGACTATCTCCAGCGCCTGCTGGAACGAGCTGTCGCTGTAGAAGTGGTCAAAGCCGAACCAGCTCTTCTGCACCTGCGGCGGCAGCTGCGACAGCCCTTCGTACACCGTCGGCCACGGCCCGAAGTGCTCCAGACCTGCGGGGCGCCCTTCCTTGAGGCTCTCCTCCAGCCGGAACCATCCCTCGTAGTTCACGTCGTGGTTGAAGTCTATGTTCACGTTGGTGGCTGGGTCGGTGATGAAGCACCAGCCCGTCTTGCTCAGCGTGTAGCGGTCGGTCTCGGGGTCTATCAGCACGGTGCCTATGCAGAGGCTCGCCTCGAGCATCACCTTGGCGGCATAGCGGCTCAGCCCGGCGGCTTCGGCCACCTCGGCCTCCGTCATGCCGTTGTCGCTGTTGCGCAGCATCTCCAGTATGCCGAACTTCTTCATCAGGCGGCTCACCTGGAACACCACTGGCCCCCAGGCAATCCATTCAGCCTTCTCCTGTGCCTCGCGGGCTGTCAGCCTCTCCTTGCTGTAGGCCTCTTTTAGTTTCGGGTTAAGGTACATTGCTGTATGCGTTTGGTATTGTGTTACAGTTTTGCTATCTTCTTGCCAAGCTCGCCGAAGGTGTCGTTGAAGGCTCGGTCGGTGGTGGGGGCAGAGCCGCCGTCAATATCGTCGATGTCTACAACCACAATCGTGGAGCCGTCTTTGAGGTCGGTGACTGTCAAGGTACCCCACACTCGTATGCAGGGGCCGGGGATGAAGCCCATGACATTCACAAATTCATCAACCTTTGTGACCTGTATGGTTATCTTGTAGCTGGCCTTGGCCGCGTCCTTCACTATAGGCAGGTCCTTGTTGCGGTCGTTGAATTCTTCCACAAACCCATCGTATGAGATGGTCGTCTTCTCGTCGATATTGGAGTATTTCTCCGTCAGCGGCATCTTGCCGTCGAATGAAGCCCCGTTGTAGACCACCTCCAGCAAGCACTCGCCCTTGGCTTTCCTGAAAAATTTTTTGTCGCCATCTTTCACTTTCAGCGGGTTCGCAGCAAAAACATTAACGGCTAACAAAGCCATAATCAGTGTCATTAAAACTTTTTTCATGATAATGTTTTTTGGTTTGTATTCTTGATATCATAACAATCCCATTGCAGCAACTTCAAGCAGTCCGATTAGTACTCCAAGGACAAATGAGCCGCCAAGGACAGCTCCTACGGTTTTGCCGGCACTGAACTTTGAGCCTCTGGTATCTTTCTTAAGATTATTGTTGATTGTCTTGCTCTGAACGCCGTCATTGCCACAATATTTATTGTAGGATTGGGCATTGGAGGTGCTACAACCGGCGGTGTTTACCTCGTCGATGAATACAGTGCCATTGTGCTCGCCGCGGTGTACTTCGTAGGTGAACTGGATTGTTTCACCCTCATTGTTGCTGAACGAGTATGTTTCTTTGTCGTGGTATCCGTTGGTTACACTTTGACCGGTGAGAGTATAGCCGTCGTTAGCCATCTCTGCCTTCATGGCGTTGATGCTTTCCTGATATGCCCCTTCCGAACTGGCGGCAAAGTATGACCGGCAGCCTGTTGTGATAAAGCATGCGGCTATTGTGAGGATTAGTATTGGTAATCGTTTCATGTTTGATGCTCTTACTGCTCTTTTGGTTCTGCTTGAGATTAAACTACATCTTTCTCAGCACCAGTGCCGAGTTGGTGCCGCCGAAGCCGAAGCTGTTGCTCAGCACGGTGTCCACGCGGGTCTCTATGGTCTTGGTGGCCAGCTTCAGGTGTGCGCTGGCCTCGTCGGGGTTCTCGAAGTTTATGTTCGGTGCCACGAAGCCGCCGTGCATCATCAGCAGGCAGTATACCGCCTCGCTGGCGCCGGCCATCCAGCATTCGTGTCCCGTCATGCTCTTGGTGGAGCTTATCCATGCGCGCTGCCCCTCGAAGAGGCGGCCCAGGGCCATAGCCTCGTGCAGGTCGCCCTGCGGGGTGCTTGTGGCGTGGGCGTTCACGTAGTCGATGTCCGCCACCCCCATGCCGGCCTCTGCCAGGGCCCGCTGCATGGCCAGGGCGCTGCCGTCCTCGCTGGCCTGCGATATGCCGCCGCCGTTGCTCGAGAAGCCGTAGCCGCACACCTCGCCCAGTATCCGGGCGCCGCGCCTGACGGCGTGCTCATACTCTTCCAGCACCAGCGCCGCGGCGCCGCCGCTCGGTATCAGGCCGTCGCGGTCGCGGTCGAAGGGGCGCGACGCTCTCGTGGGCTCGTCCATGCGCTTGCTGAAAGCCCCCAGGGCGTCGAAGGAGGCCATGCTGTAGAGGTTAGTCTCCTGCGCGCCGCCGCAGAGCACCATGTCCTGCAGCCCCTGGCGTATGAACATCGCACCCAGCCCTATGGCGTGGCTGCCGCTGGCGCAGGCCGCGCTGACGCTGAAGTTGATGCCCCTCAGGTGGAAGATGGTGCTGAGGTTCATGTTCACCGTCGAGTTCATGCTCTGGAATATCCAGCCGCTGCCCAGCAGGGCCGAGTCGTGCTTCTCCAGCATCAGCATGTGGCTCTCCACGGTGGCTTTGGCCGACGAGTCGTTGCCCATCAGCACGCCCACCTCGTTCTGCTGCAGGTAGTCGTCGTCGACGCCCGCCATGGCGAAAGCCTCGCGCGAGGCCATGAAGGCGTACTCAGCCTCCTCGCTCATGCCGGCGCGCAGGCGGCGGTCCAGCAGCCCTTTGAGCACTGGCTTCTGCACGATGCCCGTCAGCGTGCTCTGGTAGCCGTAGTCCTTGCGGGCCTCGTCGATGCCTATGCCCGAGCGGCCCTCATATAGCGACTGGCGCACCTCGTCCACATTGTTGCCGAGGCACGACCAGATTCCCATTCCCGTAATTACTACTCGTCTCATAATTTAAAACTCATAACTCATAACTCAAAACTTAGGTATACAGCCCTCCGTTGATGTTCACCACCTCGCCGGTGATGTAGGCCGCCTCCTTCGAGGCGAGGAAGGCCACCAGCGCCGCCACCTCTTCGGGCTTGCCGAAGCGGCCTGCGGGTATGAGCTTCTTCAGCTCGCCCTCGTCGAGGTCCTTGGTCATGTCCGTGGCCACGAAGCCCGGCGCCACGGCGTTCACCGTCACCTTCCGCGGGGCCACCTCCTGCGCCAGCGCCTTGGTGGCGCCTATCACCGCCGCCTTGGCGGCGCTGTAGTTCGTCTGGCCCGGCATCCCTTTGATGCCGCTCAGCGACACCACGTTCACTATCCGCCCGTAGCGCTTGGTCATCATGCCTTTCACCACGCGGCGCGTCAGGTAGAAGAACCCGTTGAGGGTGGTGTCGAGCACCGAGTGCCACTGCTCGTCGGTCATGAACACCATGATGTTGTCCTGCCGTATGCCGGCGTTGTTCACCAGCGTGGCTATGTAGTCGTCCGCGTGCCGTGCCTCCCACTGCTCCATGGCGGCCTCTATGGCCTTGGGGTCGGCGGTGTCGAAAGGCAGCAGCTCGCACACCCCGCCGGCGGCCTCGATGGCGGCCTTGGTCTCCTCGGCCGCTGCGGTGTTGCTCTTATAGTTGACGATCACAGGCATCCCGCCGGCGGCCAGCCGCAGAGCCACAGCCCTGCCAATGCCGCGCGAACCTCCTGTCACTAATGCGTACTCCATTGTTTGGTTTTAAGTTTTAAGTTTTAAGCTTTAAGTGGTCTGACGCGGCATGCGTGGCCACTTAAAACTTACAGCTTACAGCTCTCAGTTTCTCAACATCTCCTCCACTTTGGCAATCTCGTCGTAGAACGGCGTGTCGTCCACGAAGGCCGGGATGATGGCGTTCACCTTGTCGTACATGGCCTTGGTGGCGGGGGCCAGCATGTCGGCCTTCTTCAGGATGTCCGTGGCCTGGCGCAGGGCTATCATGTGGATGGCCATCACCTGGTAGGCGTTGTCTATTACACGCTTGCAGAGCAGGGCGCTGTTGGTGCCCATGCTGACGATGTCCTGGTTGTCGTTGTTGTTCGGTATGGTGTGCACGTAGTTCGGCATCGACAGCGTCTGGCATTCCGCCGTGGTGCTCGTCGCCGTGAACTGGCAGGCCTGCATGCCGTAGTTCAGCCCCAGGGTGCCCATGTTCAGGAACGGCGGCAGGATGCCGTTGATGCGGTCGTGGAACAGGTAGTTCATCTGCCGCTCGGCGGTTTGCGCCAGCCGTGTGACGGCGATCTTCACCTTGTCGGCCTCCAGCGATATGTAGTCGCCGTGGAAGTTGCCGCCGTGGTACACGTTCTTGCTGTCGGGGTCCACGATGGGGTTGTCGCAGGCCGAGTTGTACTCGTTCTCTATCACCTCGCGGCTGTTCATCAGCGTGTCGTACACCGGACCCAGTATCTGCGGCGTGCAGCGCAGCGAGTAGTAGGCCTGCACCTTGTGCTCGAAGTAGGTCTTGCCCTTCTGCTCCTCGCTGTAGAGGTGGTGTTCGCGCTTGGTCAGGCACCGGCTGCCGGCCGCCAGCTCGCGCATGCGTCGCGCGGCATACTGCTGCCCGCGCTGGCGACGCACGCTGTTCAGCTCGTCGGCCATCCAGTCGTCGTAGCTCGCCGCCACCTCGTTCATCCACACCGCCGCCAGCAGGCTCAGCTCCAGCAGCCGCTCCGCGTAGTGCTGGTTCACGGCCGAGATGCCCGTCATCACCGACGTGCCGTTGGTGATGCTCAGGCCCTCGCGGATATATATCTTCAACGGCTCAAGGCCGCACTCGCGCATCACATCCTTCGTCTCGCGCCACTCGCCGCGATAGTGCACCTTGCCCTCGCCGATGAGCGTCAGCGCTATGTGCGCCAGCTGCACCAGGTCGCCGCTCGCGCCCACCGAGCCGTGCTCGGGAATGTAGGGATGGATGCCTCGGTTGATGAACTCCTGCAGCAACAGCGCCACGCTCGGATGCACGCCGCTGCGTCCCTGCAGCAGGTTCGTCAGGCGCGCAATCATAGCCCCCTTCACATACAGGTCGCCCAGCGGCTCGCCGGCGCCCGTGGAGTGGCTGCGGATGATGTTGTATTGCAAATCGCTCAGGTAGCGGTCGTCCACGCGCCACTGCGCCATCGGGCCGAAGCCCGTGTTGATGCCGTAGATGACCTTCTCGGCGGCAAACTCCTTCAGGAACTCATAGCAGCGCTCCATGCCTGCCAGTTGTTCCTCGCTCACCTGCATCTCGGCACCGCCAAAGAGCATTTTCTCTATCTCGCCAAAGGTGATATTCTTCATAGTTGTTTGTTTTTCAATTCGTTGTTGGTGGTCAGCGTTTCTTTACGCCAATGCAAATATAATAAATATTTCTATATATTGGCCCATGCCCTCAAAATAATACTTTCCGACGCAGTTTGTGCCATATCCAAGACACCTTCTTGCCCGCCTCATTGGTAGGTGGCGGAAACGCCCCCAAAGACGTCCCCCCAAATGTTAAAATTCCATAGGACACGTGTAGCACTGCTTTTTTTAAATAAATTTAATTAACACATAGCTAAATCATATATAACTCTTATATTCTTAGGTTATTATATAGAGTAATTAAGGAGTAATATAAGAGTAATATAAGACATAGTAGCTTAAGATATTGATTTACAGACCTGCTTTTTGGGGTTATGTTAAATAAAACCTCTTTTGCAAATGTTAAAATTTTCTTGTCACCAACCTCTGTCATCAAGCATCTTTTAGCCCCTTTTTTACCCCACGAAAAAAAAAATTTGCAAACAACAGAAAAAAGATGTAATTTTGCAGCCGGAAATATTATTGTCATAATGCTATCCGTGAGATGAAAAAAATAATCTTTATAATATGCATATCATTGGTTATCGCCGCTAACGCGCAGTATGACACATTGCCCTACAATATCGGCATACCCAACTATTTCATGAATCACCCACTTGATTCGATGCATAACACACAACATGACGGTGTATATTGTAATCCTGTAGTATCACCACCAGTATGGTCAATTTCGACAGGCGCCCCTGCACAACGTAATCACAATTTGGTAACAATAATGCCATATTCTATTGATGGAGATTTGGCATGGGGGTTTTACCCAGACAGCACTTTACATGTAAAAGGAGTCGCATGGTATGCCTCAACAGGATATTTATATGGGAATGGGCTCTCTGCAATTAACTCATGGGACACCATAGATATAAAATTATTCCAAAATAATGGAAATCATATGTCTGCCATTATGTGGAAGAAAATAACACGTGACACTTTTACATATGATAAAGTTATAGATTGTAAACGAGGATGGCCAATTAATGACCATGTAATTATATATGAGGATTTGACTCGTCCTTTATATGAAGTATACTTCGACACAGAAATTGACATTTCTGATTCAATGTATCTATCAGTGAAATACACGTGGATTGATTCTATTTATGGTAGAAACAGGGACTATACTCAAGCCTGGGAGGAAAAACACTCACCCAATAACGTAAATAATTATATTTTCCCCATGCAGAGCTATCGTTTGAAGAACGAAGCCAGTGAAGATGCATCATGGACATATGGTGAGACTCCTGCCTACTTGCTGCTGTTCCCCATCATACGGCGCGACTGCGACAGCTGCCCCGAGGTGCACGAACTACGCTACACCAAGGTGGGCAACAGCGCAGCCATCGTGCAATGGGACGCCGGCGCCAACCACAGCGACTGGCAGCTGTGCTATGGCACGCCGGGCTTCGACCCCGATGGGGCCGAGGCCACGACAATACGGGTGCCACAGCGTGCGCTGAACGGTCTCTCAGCAACGGCGCACTACGACGTCTACGTGAAGGCTCGCTGCAAGTTCGACCGCAGCGAATACAGCCCGTGGGCAGGTCCCTTCGACCTATGCTTGGCGGAGATTGGCATAGACGGTGCCGACGCCGTGGAGGCCGAGATCGGACCCAACCCGACGAGCGGTATGCTGACGGTGCGCTGCGAGGCGGAAATCAAGGCCGTGGAGCTCTACGACATGCAGGGCCGCTGCGTGGCAAATGGCGAGGTGGGAACGGCAAGCGGCGATCCGCGCATGGCGACGCTACAGGTGCAGCACCTGCCGGCCGGCACCTACACCGCGGTGGTGCGCACAGCGCAGGGCACGGCCACAAAACAGGTGGTGGTGCTGTAGGAACGGCAAAGGCCGTTGGCACGCTTTTTGTTGAAAATAGATTACGCATGTGCAGGATTTTTTGTATCTTTGCGGTGCGTCGTGCGGTGCGTTGTGTGCCGCAAGATGTTGTGTGTTATTATATTGGAAACAAAATAGAAAATTAGAATATGGCAAATTTTTTGACCAAGCTGTTCGGTGACAAGAGTCAGCGCGACCTGAAGACGGTGAAGCCGTACCTCGACGCCACCCTGGCAGCCTATCCCGCCATACAGGCCCTCGACAACGACGGCCTGCGTGCCAAGACCGTGGAGTTCAAGGAGCGTATAGCCAAGGCCATAGAGGCCGAGGAGACGGAGCTGAAGCAGATGCGCGACCGCATAGACGCGGAGTACGACATGCCGGTGGACGAGAAGGAGCAGCTCTACAAGCGCATCGACGAGCTTGAGAAGCAGAGCTACGACAAGACGCAGAAGGTGCTGGACGAGATACTGCCCGAGGCCTTCGCCGTGGTGAAGGAGACGGCGCGCCGCTTCGCGCAGAACGAGACGGTGACGGTCACCGCCACCGACCACGACCGCGACCTGGCGGCTACGCACCCCTCCATAAGCATTGAGGGCGACAAGGCCGTGTACCAGAACCACTGGATGGCCGGCGGCAACGAGATCACCTGGGACATGGTGCACTACGACGTGCAGATCATCGGCGGCGTGGTGCTGCACAGCGGCAAGATCGCCGAGATGGCCACGGGCGAGGGCAAGACGCTGGTGGCCACGCTGCCCGTCTACCTCAACGCCCTGCCCGGCAAGGGGGTGCATGTGGTGACGGTGAACGACTACCTGGCCAAGCGCGACAGCGAGTGGATGGGCATGCTCTTCGAGTTCCACGGCCTCACGGTGGACTGCATCGACAAGCACGAACCCCACAGCGACGAGCGCAAGCGCGCCTACAACTGCGACATCACCTACGGCACGAACAACGAGTTCGGCTTTGACTACCTGCGCGACAACATGAGCCGCAACCCCGAGGAGCTGGTGCAGCGTGGCCACAACTACGCCATAGTGGACGAGGTGGACTCGGTGCTCATCGACGACGCCCGCACGCCGCTCATCATCAGCGGCCCCACGGGCAAGGACGACGACGAGCAGGAGTTCTACCGCTTCAAGCCCACCATAGAGAAGCTCTACAACGCCCAGCGACAGCTGGTGACGAACATACTGGCCGAGGCCAAGAAGGGCATCAGTGCCAACCCCGACCCCAAGCCCGAGGACGAGTGCGCCAAGCAGCTGCTGCGCGCCTACCGCGGCCTGCCCAAGAGCAACGCCCTCATCAAGTACCTCTCCGAGACGGGCATCAAGAGCATACTGCTCAAGACCGAGAACTTCTACATGCAGGAGCAGAACAAGTACATGCACATCATCGACGATGAGCTGTACTTCGTCATCGACGAGAAGAACCGCCAGGTGGAGCTGACGGACAAGGGTATGGAGTACCTCACCTCGCTGGGCGAGGACCCCAACTTCTACCAGCTGCCCGACATAGGCTCGGCCATCGCCGAGGTGGAGAACAACGCCAGCCTGACGCCTGAGCAGAAGGCTGAGGCCAAGGACAAGATATACAGTGACTTCGCCGTGCAAAGCGAGCGCGTGCACACCGTGGACCAGCTGCTGAAGGCCTACACGCTGTTTGTGCGCGATGTGGACTACATCCTCACCGAGGACAACCAGGTGAAGATCGTGGACGAGCAGACGGGCCGCATCATGGAAGGGCGCCGCTGGAGCGACGGCCTGCACCAGGCTGTGGAGGCCAAGGAGAACGCCAAGGTGGAGGCTGCCACGCAGACCTACGCCACCATCACGCTGCAGAACTACTTCCGCATGTACAAGAAGTTGGCCGGCATGACGGGTACCGCCTCGACGGAGGCCGGCGAGTTCTGGAACATCTACAAGCTCGACGTGGTGGAGATACCCACCAACAAGCCCGTAGCCCGCGTGGATATGGACGACATGATCTACAAGACCAAGCGCGAGAAGTTCAAGGCTGTCATCGACGAGGTGGAGCGCCTGATAGGCGAGGGGAGGCCCGTGCTGGTGGGCACCACGAGTGTGGAGACCTCTGAGCTGCTCTCGAAGATGCTCAAGATGAAAAAGATACCGCACAATGTGCTGAACGCCAAGCTTCACCAGAAGGAGGCCGAAATTGTGGCGCAGGCTGGCGAGCCGGGCCGTGTGACTATAGCCACCAACATGGCTGGCCGTGGTACGGACATCAAGCTCAAGGGCGACGTGAAGGAGCGCGGCGGTCTGGCCATCATAGGCACCGAGCGCCACGAGAGCCGCCGTGTGGACCGCCAGCTGCGCGGCCGCGCGGGCCGTCAGGGCGACCCCGGGTCGTCGCTGTTCTTCGTCAGCCTGGAGGACGATCTGATGCGCCTCTTCGGCAGCGAGCGTATAGCAGCCGTCATGGACCGCATGGGCCTGAAGGAGGGCGAGGTCATACAGCACAGCATGATTACCAAGCAGATCGAGCGCTCGCAGAAGAAGGTCGAGGAGAACAACTTCGGCATGCGCAAGCGTCTGCTGGAGTATGACGACGTGATGAACAACCAGCGCACCGTCATCTACAACAAGCGCCGCAACGCACTCTACGGCGACCGCCTGTCGATAGACATCAGCAACATGTTCTTCGACACCTGCGAGCTGCTCTATACCGAAGGCAGCGACTGGGAGGACTTCAAGCTTGAGGTCATCAAGGTGTTCGCGCACGAGGTGCCGATGAGCGAGAAGGAGTTCCTCTCGCTGAACCGCAAGGAGGCCATTCAGCTGCTCTACGACCAGTGCTTCTCGGCCTACAAGGAGCGCATGCAGAAGCTCTGCGAGAACGCCTGGCCGTTCATCAAGAACATTGCGGAGAACACCCGTTACATAAATGTGGCCTTCCCCATCACCGACGGCAAGAAGGTGCTCAACGTGGTGGTGCCTGTGAAGAAGGCTTACGACACCCACGGCCGCGAGCTGCAGCTGAGTATCGAGAAGGGTATCACGCTGGCCATCATCGACGACCTGTGGAAAGAGCACCTGCGCCAGCTCGACGACCTGCGCCAGAGCGTGCAGAACGCCGCCTACGAGCAGAAGGACCCGCTGCTTATCTACAAGTTTGAGAGCTTCAAGCTCTTCGAGCAGATGCTGCTGAACGTCAACCGCGAGATTACCAGCTTCCTGAGCCGTGCCACCCTGCCCCTGCCCGACGAGAACCAGGTGCGCGAGGCGCGTCAGCCCCAGGCTCCGCAGAAGGGCCTGCGTGCCGGCCGCCAGAACGACTTTGACCGTGCCGCGCAGCAACAGCAGCAGGCCATCGACAACAGTAGCCAGCAGCCGCAGAAGGTGATGCCGGTGCATGTGGAGAAGAAGGTCGGCCGCAACGACCCGTGTCCCTGCGGCAGCGGCAAGAAGTACAAGAACTGCCACGGCCGCGACGCCGAATAAAACAGAAGAGGCCCCGCGCGCAGCGCGGGGCCTCTCTCGTTTATATGGCTGGCGGCTTATTCGCCGATGTACTTGCCGTCGACCTCCCAGTTGATGGTCTTGACGTCAACTTCTTTCTTCCACCAGAGGAAGCCCTTTTTCAGGGCTATACGGGCCTGGTAGGTCATCTTGCCGCGCATCTTGCGCACCCACACATCGGTGATTTCATAGCCTTTGAAGAGGTGGTTCACACTGTCGCGCACGGCGGCGGGGTAGTACTGTTTGTCGATGTAGTAGTGGGTCTCGGTGCCTTTGTTGGAGAACACCATGGCCTGGCGGCTCTTATCTACGTCAAGATAGACGACCTTGAAGGCGTGTTCGTCAATCTGGTACCACTCCACGTTGGAGGCATCTTTCACCTGGCGCTGGAAGTCTTTTACGTAGTTAACCTTGACGTCTTTCTCGGGCACAGACTTAATATTCTGTGCAAAGAGGGCTCCATGGAGGAGCATGAGTGCTGCTGTGAAAGCGAGTATCTTTTTCATATTGTGGATATTAATATGTTAATATGGTTGTTTCCTTCAGGTTGCAAATATACGAAAATATTTTGTATTACATATTCTGCATGATATTTTGCACCACTTTTTCTCCGTCGCGGATGGTCTGCATGGCCCAGTGCAGCTTGAGGTCAAGGAGGTCGTCGTCGGAGAGCTGCCATTGGAGAGACTGGTCGCGGCGCATGCGCTCGGTCAGCGAGAAGAGCGAGAGGGCGGCGCAGACGCTGATGTTGAAGCTCTCGGTGAAGCCGTACATGGGTATCTTGACGTAAGCATCGGCGCCGGCGATGGCTTCCTGCGTCAGCCCGGTGAGCTCGGTGCCAAAGACCAGCGCTGTAGGCTGGCTGATGTCGAGGTCGCCAATCATGGTGTCGTTCTCGTGCGGCAGTGTGGCCACGATGCGGTAACCTTTGGCGTGGAGGTGGCGGTAGACCTCGCCGATACTGTTGTAGCGGTAGTAGTCAACCCACTTGGAAGAGCCTACGGCGACGTCGCCGGCGGGGTTAAACGGGTTGTTGGCCTCCACCACATGCACATCCTGTACGCCGAAGCAGTCACAGGAACGCAAGACGGCGGCGGCGTTGTGGCTCTGGTATATGTCCTCAAGCACCACGCTGATATGGCGTGTGCGCATCGGCGCAAGGCGGTCGAAGAGTGCGCGTTTGTTGTCGCTGAAGAGCTCGGCGGCCCGGTTGTAGAGTTCGGCTTTCTGCTCTGTGCTGAGGGCAGAGAAAGGTGATGCTGAGTCGGGGTGGCGTTCTGGCATAATATTGTTGTTAATTTTTTTGCAAAGATACGATTTTTTTACGTATCTTTGCACAGATATTAATATTGTTTATTAACAGAATAACATATCATCATATCAATAAGATAGATAGCAATGTTAGTAGGATACGAGGCTAATAATGTTTTACGCAACAGCCATGAGATAGGTGAATTCGGCCGCAATCTTATCGAGCGTCTTGCCACGGGGCGGATTAACAGTTACCGTGCACTGCTTTTCGCTTCACGCATCAAGAAAGACTACCGGTCGTATTTCAGCGGTTTCTCCAATGTTGGCACTTTTGTCCCCTTCGGTATGTCACGCCTCATGCCGTCGCTGTGGCTGCGCTACAGGCTCAATCCGTGGCTGAAGCTCGAAAAGGTCAAGATATTCCATGGCCTCAATGAGGAACTGCCTTACCATATAGACCGTGACATAAAGACCGTTATCACATGCTACGGCGTGAATGAGCATCACCGCACGTCGGTCATGGACTCGCTGACGTGGAAGAAACGTATGGAGTATTCGTTCAGCGCCGCGGATGTTATTGTGGCCGTGAGTCAGAAGGTGAAAGATGACTTGGTGGCGATGGGTGTCACTGCGGAGAAGATAGTCGTCATAGGAGGCAAGACCCCGTACGAACTCACAGACCGCATGGTGGAGCAGTATTTTGAGCTCTACCAGACCCTGGCAGGTATGAAACGCTGATTACTTATTAGTATAGATAGACCAATACTGCCGCATATGGCTCTCGTAGCTGTATGCGGCAGCGTATTTCTGTTCAGCCAAGGCCGCTGTTGCGTCAAATGCTGCGAGCCCCCGCTTGACGACGGCAGCCATGCTTTCAGGCTCGAAGTCCGTGAAATAAAAGGCATGAGTGGAGCCAATCTCCGGCAGGCTGGTGCGGTCGGAGCAAAACACTGGTTTACCCCATTGCATGGCCTCTATTATCGGCAGGCCAAAGCCTTCGGAGAGCGACGGGAACAGCAGCGCTGAGCAATGGGCGTAGAGCCATCGGCGCTGCTCATTGCTGACGGTGCCGACGATGCTCACGTTCGGGTGCTGTGGCAACTGGTCGCGCAGCTGCTGTGCATAGGTGTCGCTGTCGTCGCCTGCTATGATGAGGCGGAATCCCGGCATTAGGTCCATCATCGGCAGCAGTGTGTGCAGGTTTTTCTTGGCCTTGAGCACGCCGATGCTGAGCATGAAAGGTGTGCCGTCAGAGGCTTGTGCCACGGGCTCCTGTGGGCCCTCTGTCAGTGTGGCCACACCGTTGTAGATGACATGCTGTGGCTTGCCGCCGATATCTATATGCTTGGCAGTGTCTTTCTGTGCAAAGCGTGAGATGAAGCATATCACATCGGCGCTGTCGCATTCGCGCTGCAGCCGGTGTGTGTACTTCTGCCGCTTGGCGCCCCGCTTCTCGTAGATGAAGTTTACGTCGTGGATGGTGACTATGCGGCGTGTAGAGCGGCTGGACGGCCTGAACGGCGACATCTGGTGTATGGAGTGCCACAGGTCATAGCGCGGCATAAGGCAAGGCAGCAAGCGGTATATGTCGCGTGCCTCGAGGTAATCCACCTTGTCGCCGAAAGCGCCGACAAAAGCCTTTGGCACCAGCAACGTGACCTCGCAGCCCTCAACTATCGTCTCGGGATGTGCGGCATACCACTGTCCGTAGCTCATGGCTATCTGGCCCAGCCCGCACCACGGGTGCCGCAGGATGCTGAGGTCAATGAGTATCTTCACTTAATTCCCGTAGTTTAGCATATTTTATCAGTGTGTAGAATGCCGACATCTTGCACACCACATATCCTGTCTTGCCATCCATAAAGCCCAGTCGGAAGAGGTAGTTGCGCAGGAATGTCCACGCCACTTTCATGCCGATGCTTCCGTTAAACCGCCGCCCCTGCCCGTAGGCCTTCTCGCCTGCCATGGCGGCATATTTCACGGTGCGGCGAGCGTGCTCGTCGACGGTGTAGTATGAGTAGTGCCACATGTCGCCTTCAACGACGGCATGCCGCACCTCTTTCGAGTAACGCAACTCCTCGTGCACGAGGCCGTCCCACGTGGCTGTGCCAGCGTGCCAAAGCCTCACACACCTGTCGGGGTACCAGCCGCAATGCCGTATCCAGCGGCCGCAGTAGTTGGCCAGACGGTTGAACGAGTACACCGTGTCCGTGTCAAACCCCGCCTCCTTCATTTGCAACAGGCGTGAACGCAGCTCTGGCGACAGGGCTTCGTCGGCGTCTATGCTCAGCAGCCAGGGATGCGTGGCCAGGCTGTTGGCATAGTTCTTCTGCCCCGAGTAGCCGGCCCACTCGTGATGCTCGAAGCGCACACCGTAACCACGGCAAATCTCCTCCGTTTTGTCGGTGGATCCGCTGTCTACTACCACCACTTCGTCGGCCACCTCGCGCAGCGACTCCAGGCAGCGCCCTATGTTGCGCTCCTCGTCCTGAGTGATGATTATCGCTGTTATCTTGTCCATGTCCTATTGTCTTTCGGGGTGCAAAGGTACACATTTTTTTCCATTATTGCGGAAAAAGTTGTATTTTTGCAATCTGAAATGTCTGCTATGGTCATAGGATACGATGCCAAAAGAGCCTTCTGCAACCGCACAGGATTAGGCAACTACAGCCGCGGAGTCATCGCCGGCGTGCTGCGTGCTTCGCGCGGCAAAGACATGCGGGCACTGCTCTACACCCCGTATGTAAAACCCGCTTTCTCCGATTATTTCTCCGCTGTGCCGCAGGCCGAGGTGCGTAAGCCGCAGGGGCTGTGGCGTTGCATGCCCAACACATGGCGCACGCTGGCTCCGGCCCAGCATGTGGGTCTTGACGACGTGCAGCTCTACCATGGCCTCAGCCACGAACTGCCGCTCTTCCTGCCGGCTGACGTGCGTAAGGTGGTCACCATGCACGACCTCATCGTGCGCCGCTATCCGCATTATTTCTCGCTCTTCGACCGCATCATACACCGCGTCAAGCAGCGACATGCCTGCCGTGTGGCCGACGTTGTGGTGGCTATCAGCGAGCAGACCAAGCGCGACCTGATAGACCTCATGCACGTGCCGGAGGAGAAGATCCGCGTCGTCTACCAGTCGTGCGAGCCGCAGTTCTGGCAGCCGGTGAGCGGCGCCCAGGTGGACGCCGTGCGCGAGAAATACGGCCTGCCGCAGCGCTACGTCGTCAGCATCGGCACCGTGGAGGAGCGCAAGAACCAGCTCTGCGCCATCGAGGCTGTGAAGCAGCTGCCTGCCGACGTGGTCCTCGCCGTCATAGGCCGCCCCCGCGGAGCCTATGGCAAGCGTGTCGTTGCCGCCGCCGGGCGCCGCGTGCGTGTGCTCAGCGGCGTGGCTTTCGCCGATTTCCCGGCGCTCTATGCAGGGGCTGTGGCGTCGGTCTACATGTCGCGCTTCGAGGGGTTCGGCATACCGGTGCTTGAGAGCATCTGCTGCGACTGCCCCGTGGTGACGTCCAACGTCTCCTCCATGCCAGAGGCCGGCGGCGATGCCGCCCTCTATGCCGCCCCCGACGACCATGCCGCCGTGGCCGCGCACCTCATGCGCCTGCTTGGCGACGAGGCCTTCCGCCGGGAGTGCATAAAGAAGGGGAGAGCCTGGCGCACCAGATTCTCCCCCGAAGTCCTTGCCCAGCAGATGCTGGACCTTTACAATTCGTTACTTCACGATTAGCTTGCGCACCACGCGCTCGCTGCCGTTGCTGAACACAACGGTGTACTGTCCGCTGGCCATGCGGTCGGCGTTGACGCTGTACACTATCGTGCCCTCGGCCTGCAGCCTGCTGGCGTGCACCTCGCGGCCGCTGAGGTCGTAGATGTTCACGCTGTAGTTCTTGCCGCCCTGCATGTCGATGACCATGCTGGCCTTCTCCGTGGCGGGGTTGGGGAAGAACTGGCCGAAGCGCTCCTCGGTGCTGTTGGCGTCGGCGATGCTGAGCTGGCCGTTGGTGCCGAAGCAGAAGTAGGCGCCGTGGGCTGCCGTGAAGGGCTTGGTGATGGTCTTGCCGCCGTTGCTGGTGGCGCTGATGTAGTACTCCACGTTCACGCCCTCGCTGCCGAAGGTGGTGGTGGGCAGAGCGGCGCTGTACATGCTGTCGGCGCCGGCGGTCATGGCCACCGTCTGCCACTCGCCGCCGTCAACGCGGTACACCACCTGGGCCTGCGCTATGCCGGTGTTGTTGGTGATGCGGGCGCTGAGGGTGGCGTCCTGGCTGTTGTAGGTGTCGTCCTGGGGTCCCGTGATGGGGCTGTGCAGTATGCGTATGGGGCTCTCGGCGGGTATCTGCTTGGTGATGCAGTGGATGGCTCCGCCGTAGCCGTCGAAGGAGCGTATGTCGATGGGGTAGAAGGTGTAGCCCGGATAGGCTGCGCGCAGGCTGTCCATGTTGGCGCGGTCCCACGAGGCCGTGGGCTCGCCGTTGACCACCTCCGAGAAGCAGGGCTGCACGATGATGTCGTTGATGAAGGTGTGGTTGCTGTAGCTGCGGGTGTAGCCCTGGGTGCTCTGCGTGCCGTTGTACTCGTTCTGGTTGCTGAAGTAGCTGCCGTCGTCCTTGCGCGGGAAGGGTATGTAGGCGTTGGTGTAGTTCACCCCGGCGAAGCTCTGCCAGCTCGTCAGGCTGTCGATGTTGCGCGCGGCAACGGTGTAGTCATACCATGCGCTGTACTGCGACGGGAACTTCGAGAAGACGAAGCGGTTCTCGTCAAGCATGTCGGCGTAGAGGTCCACATGGCCCGTGCCGCCGTCGTAGCGGAAGCGCGGCAGCACGCGGGTGTTGCCCATCATGCGGTTCATAGAGTCGAGCACCTGGGCGCTCGTCAGCGGGGCCTTGTAGCGGTAGGCCACGGGGTTGTTCACGTTGCCCGTGTAGTAGGTCTGCCCCACGGTGTCGGCGTTCTCGTCATAGGTGGCGTCGCTCGTGAAGAGGTTGCCCACGCCGTCCACCAGGCAGTTGCCGCCTTCCCACTCGATGCTCGTGGTGAAGTTGGGTATGCCCGTCTGGCTGCTGATGGAGTCGGGCAGCAGGTCGTCGCAGGCGCGGCCGCTGTACTCGAAGTTCAGCATCGCCACGCTGTCCTGCGGGCCGTAGTAGAAGCAGATGGGGCCGCAGTCGCGATACCAGAAGGCGTCGGTGTAGTTCTCGATGAAGCGGTAGTCGGTCAGCGGCTTGCCCTCGGCGGCCATCACGTCTTTGATGAGCGTGCTGTCCGACAGCTGCTGCACGGTGATCCACACCTTCGTGCCGTGCTGTATGGCGTCAATGAGGTTGACAAACACATTGCGGAAGTCCCACTGGCCCTGGAGGTAGTCGATGTACTCCTGAGCCTGGCTGGCATACTGCGGGTAGTTGAGGAACTGGCGGTAGTAGGCAATCTGGTCGGCATAGTCCGTCGTGTCGGGCACGCCCACCACGGGACCCCAGCCGATGTAGGTCCAGGGGTTGTAGGGGTTGCTGCTGTTGTATTGGTACTGTGCGCCGTAGCCCGGCACGTTCATTTCGGCCGCGTAGTCTTCGTCGCCTACATGGCCTGCGGGGTAGACGGTGTAGGGCCAGGTGACGACGATGGCCTGCACCTCCTCCCACTCGCCGGGGAACCAGCGCTGTTCTGGCATCTGCGAGGCCCACACGGTGTCGCCAGCCGCCTTGGCGCCCTTGGTGGCAGGCATCTGCAGCGTGGCGCTGCCGTCGTGCATGAACTTGGAGGCGTCGAGCTTCGGGGCCTGGCGCATGCGCTGCTGCTTCTGCATCTCGGCGCGGGCGGCGAGCTTGTTCATGTGCTCTCGGCTCAGTTTGTTGTCGGTCTGTGCCGCTGCGGCGACGCAGAGCAGCGCCGTCAGCGACAGGGTTATGATTTTCTTCATCTTTGTCGTGTGTTCTTTGTCTCTGTTGTTTATCTCTTGCGGAGGCTCAGTATCTCGCGGGCCTCGTCGCTCGTGGCCACCTGGCGGCCCAGCAGCTTGGCCATGCGCGCCACCTTGTCGACCAGCTCGCCGTTGCTCTTGGCCAGCACGCCGCGCTCCAGGTAGAGGTTGTCCTCGAAGCCCACGCGCACATTGCCGCCCATCACTATGGCGGGAGCCGCCAGCGTGAAGGCGTTGCGGCCTATGCCGGTGGCCGTCCACGTGCTGCCGGCGGGTATGTTCTTCACCATCCACACCAGGTTGTCCACCGTGGCCGAGGCGCAGCCCAGCACGCCGAGCACGAAGTTGAACTGCATCGGCACCAGGGGCAGCGGTTTGCCGTCGGGACCCGCCACGCCGAAGGCGCTCGGCACCTGGCCCTTCTTGGCCATGTGCACGATGGTCTCCAAGTGGCCCATCTCGAAGCACTCATACTCGGGCTTGATGCCCTTCTCTATCATGCGTTTGCCGAAGGCGCGCATGGTGGGCATCGTGTTGTCGAAGATGTCGTCGCCGAAGTTGCAGGTGCCGCAGTCAAGCGTCGCCATCTCGGGCGTCGGCGTGGTGTTGGTGCTGTCCAGGCGCTCGTCCGGGGTCATGCCCACGGCGCCGCCGGTGCTCGGTATCAGGATCACGTTGGGGCACTCCTTCAGGATGGCCTCCGTGCACTCCTGGAAGCGCACATGGCTCTGCGTCGGCGTGCCGTCGTCCTCGCGCACGTGCAGGTGCACGATAGCGGCGCCGGCGTCGACGGCGCTCTTGGCCTCGCGCACTATCTCTTCAACAGTGTAAGGCACATTGGGGTTCTGCTCTTTCGTTACTTCTGCGCCGCAGATGGCGGCGGTGATTATCAGTTTCTCCATGTTGTTTATTTATTGATTGTTACTTGTTCAAAGCGTTGCATTCAAAACTGCAAAGATACAAAATAAATCCCATACGCGGCAAAAAATCTTTCGCCCCCTCTTCGCATCCTCTACGGAGTCTCTACGGAGTCCCTACGGCATTTCTTCAGTAGTTCTTCAGTAGTTCTTCAGTGCTACACTGAAGAACTACTGAAGAACTACTGAAGAACGGCCGTACCGGGGCCGTACCGGAGCCGTAGGGGAGAGGTGCTGTCGGGGGCTTTTTTTTGAGCTTTTTGGCTCTATATTGTTTTTTTTGTGTACATTTGCATCTTGATTGTGAGGGCATGGATATGTCTGGCAACGGAGTTAATAGACTGAGAAATAGGGTTGTGGCGCTTGTCGTGGCGGTCATGGCGGCTGTGGCGGCACCTTGTGCGGTGGCGCAGACGGGCCTCTATGTGCCGGCCAAAGGGCCTGTGCGCAACATGCAGAAGGCTCTGCACAACCCCGAGGTGTTCTACCTGCTGCTATGCTACGAGGGCTCGGCGCCGACTTACAGCGTCAGCGACCTCGACTTGCTCGACTCGGCCTACCGCATCGCTTTCGACGTCGACAACCCGATGTACTACACCATGGCCGTGGAGGCCTACGGCGACGGCAACGAGGCCCTCGGCAAGGAGCGCGTCGACGGCGTTTACCGCTACTTCGCCATGCGCGGCGGCCAGCGGTTCCCCGTGCGTGTGGCGCGCAACAATATCCACTGCTCCTGCATGGGCGACACCGTGGAGACGCTTCGCTTTGAGGTGCCGGTGGCCACGGCGGTCTACAACGCCGCCGAGCTGCCTGAGAGCCGTCGGCTGCTGAACAAGAGCATAGCGCTGCAGAACTGCGTCCTCGTCACCTTCCGCAACGACCCCGACGAGTGTGTGGGCACGGCCCGCGGCTGCTATGTGCCCGCCGAGGACAGCATCGTGCGCGGCTACTACGCCTCGCTGTCGCTGGCCAAAGGGTCGGTGCGCGCCGTGGACAACACCAAAGACACCTGCCCTTCGGGACTTGAAATAACGGTCGAAGACCACCTCGACTACCGCAAGGTGGTGGAGCAGTATTCCCTTGTGCCCCACCGCAAGCAGCTGATAGTGCAGGCCGGATATATCGTCATCAAGAGCAACTGGGCGCAGGCTATAGACAGCTGCACGCAGCCGCAGAAGGACAGCATCTTTGTGCGCATACCTGCCACTCCCGAGCAGGTGGCCGCCAAGCTCAAGTTCTTTGCCAAGGTGAAGGGGAAGCGCGGCGAGGAATACCGGCAGCTGCCCACGCGCAAGCTCCCGGGACGGGCGGAGCTGATGCTGCAGGCACCCATCAACGCGACGCAGTTCGACACCATTTATGTCGGCAAGCGCATACAGGAGGGCGAGCTCGGCAGGTATTTCTACAGCGTCGACGGCCCCACCGAGGCCGCAGCTTTCAAGGTCGGCGACCGCTACTGGGTGGCCTACCGTGTGGGCAAGGGCGGACAGTATGAGCTCAAGAAACACCTCATGGAGCTGTTCCGCATGGTGCCCGAACAGGAGGAGGAGGAACTGCCGGAGACCTCCAGCGACAAGAAAATCAATCCTGAAGAGATAATAGACTGATACAATGGCTTATTTACAGACTGACGTGACCAAGGTCACGACGCGTGTGTTGCAGAACATGAAGCTGCATGGCGAGAAGATTGCCATGCTGACGGCCTATGACTATTCGATGGCTTCGCTGCTCGAGAGCACCAAGATAGACGTGGTGCTGGTGGGCGACAGCGCCGCCAACGTCATGGAAGGCCATAAGACCACCCTCCCCATCACCCTCGACGAGATGATCGTCTACGCCACCAGCGTGGTGCGTGCCATCAAGCGCGCCCTGGTGGTGGTCGACATGCCCTTCGGCACCTACCAGGGCAACTCCAAGCAGGCCCTGGCCAGCGCCATACGCATCATGAAGGAGACCGGCGCCGACGCCATTAAGATGGAGGGCGGCGAGGAGATTCTGGAGAGCATACAGCGCATCCTTTCGGCCGGCATCCCCGTCATGGGACACCTCGGCCTCACGCCGCAGAGCATCAACAAGTTCGGCACATACGCCGTGCGCGCCACCGAGCAGGAGGAGGCCGACCGCCTGAAGAAGGACGCCCTGCTGCTGCAGGAGACGGGCTGCTTCGCCATAGTGCTCGAGAAGATTCCGGCCAAGCTGGCCGACGAGGTCACTTCGGAGCTGAAAATACCCACGATAGGCATCGGTGCCGGCGGTGCCACCGACGGGCAGGTGCTCGTGCTGCAGGACATGCTGGGCATCACACGCCAGTTCCAGCCGCGCTACCTGCGCACCTACGGCAACATCGGCGAGGATATCGCCAACGCTATACGCCACTACATACAGGACGTGAAGAGCGGCGATTTCCCCAACGAGAAGGAGCAGTACTGAGCTGGAGCGACAATAAAAAAAGAAGCGGTGCCCACGGGGCACCGCTTCTTTTTGTCTGTCTTAGTCGGCGCAGTTGTAAGGCTGGCGGTAACGCGTCGACGAGTGGCCGAAGTTGTGTATGTAGCCCACGGTTATCGACGGCAGGCCGACACCGTAGATGCTGCCCGAAGGGCCTGCGCTGCCGCCTATGCGGGGCGCCATCATGATGTACTTGAGGTCCACGAAGAGGTCGCCTTCGCGGCTGATGTAGCGGCGGAGGAACAGGCCGAAGTCGGCGGCCATGTCGAACTTGACGTCGTCGTAGCGCCAGATGGCGCCGGCGCCGAGGTAGGGCATGATGCTCCAGTAGGCGCCGCGCTTGAAGTTGAAGAGGTGGCTGAGGTTGGTCATCAGGTCGGCGTGCACCATGGTGAAGGTGTAGCCTTTGCCGGCCTCGCCGAGCACGGTGTCGTATTTCTCGTGGGCCGTAAGGCCGGTGGCCTCGAAGCGGATGGTCCAGAAGTTGCTGAAGTTGCGGCCGAACATGATCTCCGGGGTGACGCCGAGCATGGCGAGCCCGCCGTGGTTGGGGTTGGTGAAGAGGTCGAACGACGAATAGTTGGCGCCGAGGCCAAAGCCTGCGAACCAGTCTTCGTCGGTGCTGCGCGACTCGTGCTCTGTGCGGCGGTGGAAGGGGGTCTCCGTAAAGTTGTAGGTGAAGCCGACTGTGATGGAGTGCATCATCGCTGCGTAGTCGACGTCGACGCTGTGTGTGGGCAGGAAGTAGCACTTGTATTGCGCAAAGGCGCTCCAGCCACCGCTGATGCGCACGGGCACATGCAGGCCGAGGAGGCCGTGCACCTCGCGGTCGGTGCCGTGCACCCGTCCGTCAATGACGTGCGACGTCCTAAAGAACACGCCGAGGCCTATCATGGGGTAGGCGTTGACGCGCCAGTTGCGGATGCGCATGAATGTGGACGTGAAATCCCAAAGGAACTCCACGCCGGTGGATGCGAAGGCGGCGTTCTCCTCCATGTCCTCTATCTTCGAGAGGGTCTGAAAGTCCAGTGTGATGCGCGCCGCCAGGGGGCTGAGTATCCATTTGCCCACGCTGATGCCGCCGGAGAACCCGTTAAGCAGCGGACTGTCGCTGTTCTTGTACATGCTAACACCGCCGCCCATGTTCATGAACATGTTGACACCGAAGTCTGAGCCTATCTGGGCGCGCCCGGTGAGGCATGCGGTTATCAGCAGTAATGATATGATTATTCTCTTCATAACGTCGATGTTAAATGAGCGTTAGTCGGTGCAATGGTTCACAGGCATGCGGTAGCGCACTGTGGAGTGTCCGAAATTGTGTATGTAGCCGACCGTCAGCGTCAGGTAACCGACACCGAGGATGTTGCCCGAAGGGCCGGGGCCGCCAGCGACACGCGGCGGCACCATCATGTATTTGGCATCGAAGAAGATGTCGCCGGCGTTGTCTATGTAGTAACGGGCCATCAGGCCGAAGTCGGCACCGACATTGAACAGGGGGTGCTTGTAGGTCCACACGGGGCCTGCTCCAAGGTAGGGCAGCACGCTGAGGCGGTCGCCGCGCTTGAAGCTGAAGAGGTGGGCCAGATTGACCATGAAGTCGGTGTGCAGCATGTTGAAGATGTACCAGTTGCCAGGCTGCTCGGTCTTGACGTTGTAGCGGTGGCGTGCAAAGAAGCCAGACAGCTCGAAGCGGATGGTCCAGATGTCGCTGTAGTTGCGGCCCACCATCATGTCGCCGGTGATGTTCCACAGCTTGTTCTTGGCATTGTCGCCCAAGAATCCTTCAAACTCGAAGGAGTTGAACAGGGCGCCGACACCGTAGCCCACGAACCAATCTTCGCTGGTGTTGCGGGCTTCAAAGGCTGTTTTGCGGTGGTAGGGGTCGTCTGTGGCGCGCCACAGCAGGCCCAAGCCAAGCATGTGCATGTAGTTGTCGCCCTTGGAGCCGTCGAAGCCCTGCGGCAGGAAGAAGCATTTGTAGTCAAGCTTTGCGCTGAGCCTGTCGGTGAGCCTCACGGGGAACTGCAGACCGAGCATGGCGTGGAACTCGTTGTCGGCATGGTGCTCGATGCCGTTGACGGCGATCTTGTTGCGCATCAGGAGGCCGAGACCTATCATCGGGTATACCGGCAGCGGGTACTGGATAGTCTTATTGTATACGTGGAAGAAGGTGGCGTTGAAGTCCCACTTGAACTCCGCGCTGACGAAGGAGAAGAGAGCATTGCCGCCCGCCTCGCGCTGGTAGTAGCTCGGGGCCAGGGCTCCTTCGTATGCCAACTGGAAGGCCAGAGGTTTCATTATCCAGCTGCCAATCTCCACGCCGAACGACGGGGCGCCCATGTTCATGCCGCCGGTGTGCTTGTAAGCGAAGCCGCCGGCGTTGATCGAGGCATAGAGTGAGCCCGGCATCACTGCCGGCTGGGCTTCGGCGCCCAGACAGCAGAGGGCAAGCAGCAGCGTCAATGCTATCTTCTTCATATCACAACAGTTTGTTTGTCTTATGCTTTTGCGCGCTCGCCAAACTCTTTGGCGGAGACCTTCTCGACCTCGGGTTTCACCTGGTCTTTGAAGATTTTGGCCAGGTTGTCGGCGTAGAGGCGGTCCACAATCTGGCGTGTGTTCTGGCGGTCGGCGGCGATGCTGCGGGCGGCCTGCTCCAGGCGCTCCTCGGTCTTCTCTTTGGTCTCGCCCTCGACCTTCTGGTCGTTGCGGCGCAGTATGTCTTTGATGTAGTCCACTATCTGGTTGCTGGTGGGCTCCACGGGCTGTATCTCTTCAAGCTTAGCCTCGATGAGCTCCCACTTGAGCGAGGGGACGTATTTCTCCTGCCAGTCGGCCTCGATGCTTTCGGGGGTCATGTCTTTCTCGCCGCGGCTTGCGAACCAGCGTTTCAGGAAGTCTTCGGGCAGAGGGGCGGTGAACTGGTCGAGGAGGGCTTTGCGCACCTGGTTGACGAAGAGGTAGTCGCTCTGCTCGCCGTTGGCCTTCTCGATTTCTTTCTTCATGGCTTTGCTGAAGGCGTCGGCGTCTTTGATTTTCTGGCCGGGGAAGACCATCTCGAAGAGTTCGTCGTTGATTTCGTGGGGGATGATGCGCGAGATGCCGCTGAGGGTCAGCTCCACGTCGGCCTTGAACTTCTTGGCGGTGGCGTTGTCCATGTGGAGGGCGCGCTCGATGTCGGCCACGGGGAAGGCTTTAGCCATGTTGAAGACTATCTTGTCTTCGGCTTTCTTGCCTTCGAAGAGGGGCAGCATTTCTTCGTCTTTGATGTTGAGCAGGTTGAGGCTCACGAAGGTGCTCACGCCACCTTCTTTGACGGCGCCTTTTTTGTCAAGCTCGACGACTTTGCCGTACATGATGTCGCCTTTGCCGACGGTCTCGGGGGTCTCGAACTTGCCGTAGCGGTTGACGGCGTTGTTTATCTCGGCTTCCACGTCTTTGGCGGTGACCTTTATCTGGTTGTATTTCACATCCACCTTGCTCCAGTCGATGCTGAACTCGGGGGCGAGGGCCACGTTGAAGTAGAAGGTGAAGTCCTGCTGCTTGCCAAAGTCTATGGCGCCGGTCTTCTCGTCGTCGCTCATGGGCATGCCGAGGATGTGGAGCTTCTCGTCGTCGATGTACTTGAAGAGGCTTGTGTTCAGGGTGTTCTGCACAGCGTCGCCGACGATGGCTGCCTTGTACATGCGCTGTATGAGACCCATGGGGGCCATGCCTTTGCGGAAGCCGGGGATGGTGGCTTTCTTCTGGTAGTCTTTGAGCTCCTTCGTTACGTTTTCGTTGTAGTCTTTTTCCTCGATATCAACCTTGATACGGAGTTCCAAATCGCTCAATTTCTCTCTTGTAATGTTCATCTGATTAGTTTATTTTATTGATTTTTAATTTGTTTATATTTCAAACCGTTCTGCAAAGTTACACATTTTTCTTAAATCGGAGCATATTTTTTTATATATTAACACATATTTGCGAAAAAAGCACTGTCTCAGGGGCTAATCGGATTCCCTTCGCTGCCCCTACGGACTTTCTACGGCCGCGGTATCGCATCCGGCCGATGGACGGCCGAAGGAAGGCCGAAGAGGGGCCGAAGGGGGGCCGAAGGGACTCACTAAAAAAGGCTGCAACACAGCGTGTTACAGCCTTGTGCCTGTGCTAACTGTCTGTTAGAAGCCTATTTGCAGTTGCTTGAGCTGGTAGGCAAGTCCCGGTGGGTTGGGGAGGATGGAGCTGTCGGCCGGGAACCAGCGATAGAGTTTGGTGCGACGGGCGGCGAAGATGCCGCGACCGCCTTCGATGTTGGAATACAGTTCGCGGCTCTGGTCGAGGTTGCCGGCGTCGGCAATGTTCGACATGTAGGCGTTGAGGTCTTCGCTGCAGGCTGTCAGGTAGAGCTCTACTTTCGGGACCAGTTTCTTGGGCCGCGGATTGTCTTTGAGCTGTGCCTTTATGTTGGAAAGGAAGCTTGAGGCTTGGTACGACATTGTGTAGCGGTCGTAGCGGTCGCGCGCCAGCAGCGACGGCGTGCGGATGTCGATGTGCGTGGTGTCGCCGTCGACGGAATAGTAGAAGCGCACAAAGGGCTGGTAGAGGCGTGCGTTTTTGAGTGCCGGCCACTCCAGGGTGCAGGTGTTGTTGGCTTCCTTGAACTGGAAGATGGTGCCTGTGTAGCGGTTGAGCGCCTGGTTGAAGGAGTAGCTGGGGCGTGTGAAGACTTTATCTTCCTGGTTTTTGATTATGAGTGAGATGGGTTGCTTGTTGTGGGCTATTATTGAGCCGTCGGAGGTGCGGCGCACGCGTATGTCGTAGGTGAAGTTTTCTTGTTTCATGCCTATGGGTACTTCGAAGTGTGAGCTGCCGGCGAGGAAGTACATGGGCTGGCTGGTGCTGGCGAAGTCGCCGGCGTGGCGGTCGACGGTGGTGGGCTGGAAGGTGTAGACGGCCTGCTCTTCACCGTTGTACAGTCTGACGAGCTGCACCTCGATGTAGCCTGCCGGGTAGTTGATGGAGTCGGTGTTGCCGCTATAGCTGTATATGCTGCCTTCGCCGAGGTAGCAGCGCTCCACGCGAGCCCACGTGGTGTCGTCGTCCTGGTCGAGGAGGCAGTAGACCACGGGGATTTCTTTCCATTCGGCGTTGGGGGAGAATTCCACCTCGCACGAGGTGAGCAGCAGCATGGCTGCCGCCATTATGATTTTGACTGGTTTCATAGTTTTTCGCTGATTTCTATCTCGTCCATCATGAGCCACGGTTTCAGTCCTTTGGCGCGGTGCCACGCCGGTATGCGGCCTATGTCTTCGGGCACGATGCGCAAGAAGCCTACGCCGCTGCGGTCGGCGGGTATGCGGAGCTCCACGAGCTGGTCTGTGCTGTTCTCCTGGGCGGCGGGGTCGAAGGGCAGGGCGATGGTGACGGTGTCGCCCCATGTGGTGCCGTCGGCCGAGAAGGCGACGGTGACGCTGCGCGGCGCGAAGGCCCACACTGCAGGGGCATGGGCGTAGCGCAGGGTGACGTAGTCTATGTCGACGGCTTTGGCGAGGGTGACGGTGACGGTGGGCGCCTTGCCCGAGAAGCCGAGCCAGCCGCGCGAGAGGTCGTCGACCGAGGCGTACTCGCCGTCGTAGAGTATGGTGTCGGTGCCTACGTTGTAGGGAGTGTTGGCGTGGCGCGAGAAGGCGGTCTTGATAATATAGTCGTAGTTGAACTTGCGTGTGGCCGTGAACGACGGCGGCATGCCGTCGCTGAAGACCCGTGCTTTGACCACGGTGGTGGTGGTTATCGTTATGGGACCGGTGTAGAGCGGCGACGTCTCTGTGGGGTCGCTGCCGTCGATGGTGTAGCGTATGACGGGGGCTTCCTGCTCCTGCGTCTTGCCTTTGCGTGTCGTCTTATGCTTGGCGACGGGCTTGGCAGGCACCGCGTCGGGCGAGGTGATGGTGACGGTGAGCGGCTGCGAGAAGCGCGCCTCTGAGGCTGCTATGGTCGGCGGCTCCAGGATGCCCGAGTTTATGGCCGGGCATGTGACGGCGTGGCAGTCTTCCGGCAGGCGGCCGTCGTCGTAGGTGCTGAGGCGCAGGCTGACGTGCTGCGTGGGTTGCTGAGGCGCCAGGCTCAGTGTGCCGTTGGCGAGGGTGAGCCGTGCCTGGGTTCCGGGCAGTTGGCAGAAGAGGCCTCTGCCTGTGCCTACGGCGCACCAGCGCACGTCGTTGCGGCTGCCGCTGAAGGCTTTGACGGGCTGGCTGTTGACCCCTATGATGCCCATGGAGCGAGACAGGGCTGTCTCGCGGTCGGTGCCAAACCACTGCAGGGTGTCGCCGTTGCCGCACGCGGGGTTGACGACGAACACTGGCGTGAGGGCGCCGCGCACACGGTCGGAGGGCGAGACGTGGCAGTCGGTCACGATGTCGCCGGTGGCATGTATGGTGTATGAGAGTCGCACGTCGCACATGGGTGTGCCGGTCAGCGAACGGTATTGCCGCAAGGCGTCGATGCACAGCGTGCGGCTGTCGGGTTGGCGGCTGGCCACGGCGAGCGTCGAGGCTTGCCATTCGCTGTGGCCGTCGAAGACCACGGCAGGGGCTGCCAGGGTGTTGCCGAGGGTGTCGGTGACGAGCAGTGTGCCGTCGGGGGCTGTGAAGCGTATTCTCAGAGGTGTGCCGTTGAGGGTTGTCGCCGTGACGGTGTCGGTGCCTATGCCGTTTACGTTGAGGCGGGTGCCTGCGGTGTCGAGCTGGCGGAGCGGAGCGCTGCGCGCCTGCAACGGGAAGACCACCGAGCCTACGGCGCGGTCGGCCTTGGTGTTGCCTGCCCACGACAGGCGGCTGCCGGTGCGGCGGTTGACGTCGAAGCGGACGAAGAGCTCTTCGCCGGGCTGCAGGTCAAGGTCAGGGATGCGCATGCTTACCTTGTCGCTTTCGCCGCCACCCATGGCTACGGGCAGGTCGCCGGCAACGATGTTGGGGCGCAGGTTGGTGTATATGGTATATTCAAGGGAGTAGGCCCCGAAAGAGGTGAAGTCGTTGTTGTTGTGCACAAGGAACTCGCCTTCGTCGCGAGTCACTTTTGACTGGCTTATGGAGAAGGGGCTGTATAGCTGTTTGATGTCGGCGCGCACTACGCTGCCCAGGGGCCAGATGTCGACAAAGCCGCCTTGCAGCTGGCGTTGCGACGTGGTGAGCTGCCACAGGTCGGCAAGGGAGGCGAAGGTCTCGGCATTGGCCGAAGGGAACATCAGGAACGGGCGTTCGCTGGTTTTGGAAAGGGTCTGGCGCATGGCTGCTGGCGTCGGCAGGCTTGGCGCCACGATGTCGGTGACGTCGGCGAAGTCTGCCCCGGGGAAGATGACGGGGCGTTGCTTCTCTAAGGCTTTGAGGCGTCGGTAGGCGGCAGCCATGCAGACGCCGTTGTCACGGGTGTTGCCGAGACCCCACGCTATGATGCTGGTATGGTTCTTGTATTTGCCGTAGAGGTTTTCTACACGCCGCTCAAAAAGCGGGGCGTAGTCCTGGTCGGTGGCTACGGCTTGGTGTTGCGACGAGACGGGCATGAGGTTGGCGTCGGCAACTACGTAGAGGCCGTAGCTGTCGCAGAGCTCATAGAAGAAGGGGTCCATGGGCGAATACCGCGAGGTGCGCACGGCGTTGATGTTGGTGCGCTTCATGGCGATGATGTCCTGCCTCATCTGTTCGCGCGAGGCGTAGCCCTCTGTGTGCTCTATGCCGTAGGTGATGCCCTTGATGGTGATGGCTTTGCCGTTGACGGTCAGCTGGCCGTCTTTTATCTCCACCCGGCGGAAGCCTATGCGTGCGCCGACAGTCTCTTCTTCCTCCATGTTCTCGTTGCGGAGGCGTACGATGACGGTGTACAGCGACGGGCTTTCGGCACTCCACGGCTCTATGTCGGCCCACGAACGGCTGATTTCAGCGGTCTCTTCGCTGTTCTTCTCGAAGACTACCCAGCGGCCCATGCGGTCAAGCTGGCGCCCCTGCGGTGTCCATAGCTCCACCTCTACATAGTAGCGGCCACGGTGTCGGCTGTTGAAGATGCGGGCGTCGACGCTGAGTGTGCCGGTAGAGGTGAAGGCGTCGTAGTCGGCCGTGAGCGCCATGTCGGCCACGCAGGGGTCGGTTTTGAAGAGGATGTAAGGCTCGCCGTTGAGCCCAACGGCGATGGAGGTGTCTTCAAGCAGAGCTCCTTTGGGGTGTTTGATGGCCTCGATGGCGAGGGTGTTGAATTTGCCGTACTTGAGGTGTTTGTTGAGCAGAAACTCGTTCCAGTGGCGCGAGTCGTCGCCGTAGCCCACCTCTTTGTTGTTGATATACACGCGGCAGGCACGGCCACAGCGCACGTTGAGGTAGACAAGATAGTCTTTCCAAATACGGTCTGCTTCTATCTGGCGCGTGTAGATGATTGATGTGTCGGTGCGACGTTGTTTCCAGCTGCCTGTAAGCTCCATGAAATAAGGGGACTCGCGATAGGCAAGTTTCTCTATACCACCGTCATCATCGTATGCCACCATGTTGGCACGCGGGGACATCGGCGACTGTGCCGCTGCCGCAATGGGCAGTGACAGAAGTACAACGAGCAACGCTACAATACGGCGCATGACACTGTCTGACTAAAAATGTAATGTCAGGCCGCCTTCAAGGACATGCAGGGTGCGCACGTCGGCAAGAAGGGCGTTGTGGTTGGCGTCGAAGCGCGACACCTGGGCCAGGTTCAGCAATTTGTAGCCCACATGCAGGCCTATGGCAAAGCCACGGTCTATTGCGAAACGGCCGCCGGCCTGTGCACCGAAATAGATGCCGCCGGTCTCTATCTTCGTCGTGGGGCTTGATGCGCCCAGGGGAAGGGTGTAGCCAAGCTGCAAGACGGCGAAGGGTGTGAGCCTCGAACGCATGAGGTGGCTGCGTAACTCCACGAAGACGGGCATCTGCGTGAAGGCACCCGTGGGGTCGTACAGATAGGTGACGCCAAGGCCGACGCCGGCTTCCTTGCGGAACTGGAATCCTCCAGAGAAGCCGAGACCGAAGCCCGACAGGGTGTCTGCAATTGCGTCGCGGGCGGCACCGGGTGTACGGTTGATGTTCATGACGTAGGAGCCGTCGATGATGGCATAGAAACCACGCCACTTGTATTCAATGTGCCGCTGCGCGGCTGCTGTGCCACAGAGGCACAGCAGCGATACAGCGACGATGACAATCTTTTTCATAATTATCATTTGTGCATTATGCATTCATCGGCTTGAGGTCGGGGCTTACGATGAGGGTGGCCTCGGTGGCAGCCTGAACCTGCTCGACGGTGAACTCGGGGTTGATCTCCGTCAGAACGATACCCTTGGGGGTTATCTCCATGACGCCCATCTCGGTGATGATCATGTTCACCTGGCCTTTGGCGGTGAGCGGCAGGGTGCACTTCTTTAGAATCTTGGGGTTGCCTTTGGCGGTGTGCTCCATGGCGAGGATAACCTTCTTGGCACCCACCAGCAGGTCCATGGCACCACCCATGCCGGGGGTCTTCTTGCCAGGGATCATCCAGTTGGCCAGATCGCCTTCCTCATCCACCTGCATGGCACCGAGGACGCTCACGTCCACATGGCCGCCACGTATGATGCCGAAGGAGGTAGCGCTGTCGAAGGTGCAGGCGCCTTTGACGGGGGTCACGAAGCCGCCGCCTGCGTTGATGAACCAAGGGTCTTCCTTGCCCTCTTCGGGGGTGGGACCCATGCCTATCATACCGTTTTCGCTCTGCAGGATGACGTGTACGCCTTCGGGCAGGAAGTTGGGAATCAGGGTCGGCAGACCGATACCAAGGTTTACGACATCGCCGTCGTGCAGCTCTTTGGCAGCGCGTTTGGCGATAAAGGGTTTAATCTGTTCTTTTTCCATTGTTATAGTTATTTAGTTTTGTTTACTTCCATCCTCTGGCCACCATCTCCTGGGCGATGTACGAAGCCTCGTCGTCAGCGTAGGTGTTGGGGCCGAAGCCGGCGTCGTAGCCGAGCTCTTTGGCCAGTTCGTGGCTGATACGCGGGCCGCCGCAGATGAGAATCACCTTGTCGCGCAGACCTTCGGCCTCGAGCATCTCCACCAGCTCGGTGAGGTTCTTGATGTGCACGTCTTTCTGGGTGACCGTCTGGCTCACGATGAGGGCGTCGGCGTGGAGCTCAATGCCTTTGGCTATGAACTCCTCGTTGGGCACCTGGCTGCCGAGGTTGTAGGCCTCAATCATGTCGTAGCGTTCCAGTCCGTAGTGGCCGGCGTAGCCTTTCATGTTCATGATGGCGTCGATGCCGACGGTGTGGGCGTCAGTACCTGTCGAGGCGCCGACGATGACAATCTTGCGGCCGATATGTTCGCGGATATACTCGTCGCACTCGTGCATGTCCATAGTGGTGCTTTCCACCTTGGGCACGTGGATGCTGGTATAGTCCACCGTGTGGGTCAGCGAGCCGTAGCAGTTCATGAAGCAGAAGCCCTCGGTCAGCTCCTTCTGGTAGACAACCAGGGGGTTCTCGAAGCCCATCTTCTTCAGCAGCTGTTTGGCAGCCTCTTCGGCCTCTGCGCCGGCAGGCACAGGCAGGGTGAAGCTCAGCTGCACCTTGCCGTCGTTCATTGTGTCGCCGTATGGCTTTATCTTGGTGAGGTCAAGGGTTTTGTCGTAATCCTTTGCCTCCATCGAATACAATCCTTCGCTCATAGCTTATTTCTTTCCTTTCATCAGTTCAACAAACGGGTTAAAGTAGTGCTCGCCCTTCAGGGTGACACCGTCCAGGCCTTTGCCGCCGTTCTTCGGACGCTTCACGTTGGCGAAGATGCCCTTCTCCAGAGCGGTGAAGAGGCCTTCGCTCTCCATGGTCTCCAGCAGCTTGGTGGCGTCGTGCAGCACCTTCTGTGCGCGCTGGCGTATGATGCCGCCTTCTTTGAACTCCACCTCTTCGCCGATATCCTTCATGTTGTTGAAGATATACTTGGCGTTCTCGATAGAGAGGTAGCGGTCGCTCATGAATGGGGTGTGTATAGCCTCTGTCGGCATGCCCAGCAGCTGAAGGCCCTGGTGCGTCCACTGGCCGATGATGTTGAACAGGGCGTCCTGTATGTGTCCGCGGAAGATGTTTCCGGTCATGAACTTGGTCGGGGGCATGTACTTGAGCGGCGCGTTGGGGAATATCTCGCGCAGCATCTGAGCCTGTGCCAGCTCGTAGAGGAAACCGTTCTCAAGCATGGGGTCCATCTCGAAAGCATGGCCGAGACCCTGCTGTTCGCTGGGCAGGCCTGCCATGAAAGCCAGCTGCTCGTTGATGAAGTCTGATGCCAGCACGGTATGGGCCTCTTCGTAGGCGTCGGCGGTGGTCAGGTAGTTGTCCTCGCCGGTGTTGATGATGACGCCGGCAAAGCCGTTGATGATACGGCTGAAATACTGGTCGATCAGCGTGCGCTGCATGTTGATGTCGCGGAACAGGATGCCGTACAGTGCGTCGTTGAGCATCACGTCCAGCCCTTCGAGGGCGCCCATGGCGGCGATCTCCGGCATGCAGAGGCCCGAGCAGTAGTTGCAGAGGCGTATGTATCTGCCTACTTCCTCGCCCACCTCGTCGAGCGCTTTGCGCATGATGCGGAAGTTCTCCTGGGTGGCGAAGGTGCCGCCGAAGCCTTCTGTCGTGGCGCCGTAGGGCACGTAGTCCAGCAGCGACTGGCCGGTGGTGCGGATGACGGCTATGATGTCGGCGCCTTGGCGGGCACCGGCCTGGGCCTGCACCACATCCTCGTAGATGTTGCCTGTGGCGACGATGATGTACAGATAGGGCTTGCTGCCCTCGCCAATCGTCTCGATGTACTTCTCGCGGCGCAGACGTTTGCCGCGCACCTTCTCGATGGTCTTGTTGATGACGGGCTCCAGGGCCTTGTCGATCTCGGCTTTCGTGTGCACAGGCATCTGGGTGATGTCAAGCTTGCCGTCGCTGATGGCCTCGGCAATCTCCTGCGGGGTCTTGCCGGTCTCCACCATGGCGTTGCCCATATAGAACATCACGCCCTGGCCGAGCACACCTTTGCTCTTCAGCTCTTCCACCACCACGTTGGGCATGGGCACGTCGTTCTTGTCTACACCGTCGATGCCAAGGAAGCGGCACAGCGTGCGCTCCACTGCCACGGTGGTGTAGTCCTCGACGAAATCCTGCACCTGTCCCGCTATGCGGCGGGCCACGTCACGTGCGTGCTCAACCTCTGTAAAATCAAGTCCTACTTTACTTTTCTGCATTGTTGTTATATTGTTTGGTTTATTGTTTTGCACTACAATTTGGACTGCAAAGATACGACTTTTTTTTTACATAGTAAAAATATTTTTATCAGACGCTGAAGAACAGCCCTTTCTGTAAATGCGCAAAAGAGCAGAGACCGTCTGCTAACGGTCTCATGCTCTGTGGTGTATTGTGCTGTGGGGCAGTCTGTCTACTGCTTCGCCGTGGTGTCGGCTTTTTCCGTGGCGGCCTTCTTCTTCGGCTTGGGCATCTTGATGTCGCTGAGGCTGTGGTTGCGGTGTATGCGTATAAAGTCCACATAGCCGCTGATGCCTTGGCAGTGTCCCGTCTCGGTATACTGCCACAGGGTGAATCGTGTGGTCGGGTAGCCGCGGTAGTTGGCTATGAAGATGTGGTACTTGGCATATTTCTTGCCTGAGAAATGCAGCTTGTACACCCTCTCCGAGGTGTATATCACCGGCCTCACCCCGTATTCTTTCTGCATGAGCTCCAGCAGCTTGTCTACGCGTTCCATGTTGAGGCGCCCCGAATGGTGCCCCTCGATGTCGAGCACCGGTGCCAGGTCCTGCTCGCTCTTCTTCACCATCTTGCGCATGTTGGCCATCTGCTGGTAGGCCGTGGTCTTGCTGCTGTACACATGGTAGCTGCCGGCCAGCAGCCCCGCCTTGCGGGCGTTCTTGATGTTGTTGCGGTAGTAGGGGTCCTGTATCGAGGTCCCTTCCGTGCTGCGTATGTACACGAAGCGGATTGTAGAGTCCTTGGCCACCTTCTTCCAGTTGATGTTGCCCTGGAACTTCGACACATCTATGCCCCTGTGGCGCACCTGGCCTTGGGTGGCGGCAGGGGAGAGGTGGAAGGCCAGCGTCAGCGCCAGCAGTACCGCCAGGCGCCACAAGCCTCTCGTCCTTGACCTTTCACCTCCCGCCTTGTCACATCTGTATCTCATCGCCGTTAGCGTTGAAGAAGTGGTACTCAAGCAGGCCGTATTGCTCCGACTGCTTCAGTGTCAGCCACACACGGTGGCGACGCATCCAGCGCCAGCGGAAACTCCGCAGGCCGCCGCGCGTAAGGTAGGCGTTGATGTAGGGGTGCGTCACTATGGTATAGCGGTGCTCGTTCTGCGAGGTGGTGAGATATTTGATGTTCGACTCGATCTCGTCCACCACCACCAGGCTCTGTTTTATGTGTCCCGTGCCGTCGCACATGGGGCACTTCTCCTGCACGTCGACCTCCACTGCCGGGCGCACCCGCTGGCGGGTGATCTGCATCAAGCCGAACTTGCTCAGCGGCAGTATGGTGTGGCGTGCCTTGTCGGGCTTCATGGCCTCGGTCATCACGTCGAAGAGCTTCTTGCGGTTCTCGGCCTTGTCCATATCGATAAAATCGACGATGATGATGCCGCCCATGTCGCGCAGGCGCATCTGGCGGGCTATCTCCAGGCCGCTCTCTATGTTCACCTGCAGCGCCGTGTCCTCCTGGCCGCTGCCGGCCTTGATGTGGTTGCCGCTGTTCACGTCGATGACGTGCATGGCCTCGGTGTGCTCCACGTAGAGGTACACGCCCGAGCGTATCGTCACTATGCGCCCGAAGGCCTTGCGTATGTCGCGTTGCACGCCGAACTGCTCGAAGATGGGGGTCTCCATCTTGTACAGCTTGACGATGTCCTCCTTGCCCGGCGACATGACGCTGACGAAGCGGCGCGCCTCGTCGTACAGCGCCTGGTCGTCCACCTGCACCGAGTTGAAATCGTCGCTCAGTATGTCGCGCAGCAGGGCCGTCGTGGTGTCGAGTTCGGCGTGCACCTTGCAGGGGGCGCTGACGTGTTTCAGCTTCTCCGTCATCTCCTTCCAGTTCTCCATGAGCTGGCGCAGGTCGGCGTCCAGTTCGGCCACGCTCTTCCCTTCGGCCACGGTGCGCACTATGACGCCAAAGTTCTGCGGGCGTATGCTCTGCATCAGGCGGCGCAGCCGGTTGCGCTCCTCCGAGCCTTTGATTTTCTGCGAGATGGAGATTTTGTTGGAGAACGGTGTGAGCACCAGGTAGTGTCCGGCGATGCTTATGTCGCCTGTCACCTTGGGCCCTTTGGTGGAGATGGGCTCCTTGGTCACCTGCACAAGGATGGGCTGCCCCACCTTGAGGGTGTTGTCGAAGTTGCCGACTTTGGCCAATGTAGGCTCTATCTTGAAGTTGGCGAGGGTCTGCGCCCCTTTGTCGCCGTTCATGGCCAGGCGCAGGTATTTGTCCACAGAGTTGTAGTCGGGTCCGAGGTCGAGGTAGTGCATGAAGCCTTCCTTGTCGCCGCCCACGTCTATGAAGGCGGCGTTGAGGCCTTGCATTATTTTGCGCACCTTGCCGAAGTATATGTCGCCCACGGCATACTGGCCGCCGGGTTGTTCGCGGTGCAGCTCCACGAGGCGCTTGTCCTCGAGCAGGGCTATCTGCACACCTTCGGGAGTGCGCGATACTATCAGGTCTTTATCCAATGTGTCAGTGTTGTTATATGTTGGATATACATAAAAACAAACTACATACCAGCCCTTTTACGGGTGGTGTGTAATTTGTTTTAGTCTTGTTCTTTTGAAGAAATCCCGGTGCCGCCAAGGCGGCTCCGGCGCTGCGGGTCGATGCCCGTCAGCCTTTATTTCTTCTTGTGTCTGTTCTTGCGCAGGCGTTTTTTACGCTTGTGCGTAGACATTTTGTGGCGTTTATGTTTCTTTCCGTTAGGCATTGTCTGAGGTTTTTAACTTATTTCACTTTCTTTTTCACATCCTGCATGAAAGTCTTGGCGGGCTTGAAAGCGGGGATGTTGTGAGCCGGGATGATGATGGTGGTGTTCTTGCTGATGTTGCGGCCAGTCTTCTCAGCGCGTTTCTTCACGATGAAGCTGCCGAAGCCACGCAGGTACACGTTCTCGCCCTCGGAAAGGCTCTCTTTGATCACGGTCATGAACTCCTCGACAGTGGCCTGGATGGCGACTTTCTCGATACCGGTTTTCTGAGCTATTTCAGCTACGATTTCTGCCTTTGTCATTTTGCGTAATGATTTTTGTGTTATTAATAATTTGTTTTTCAACCCAAATCGGACTGCAAAAATAGTACTTTTTTTTCAATCCGAAGCTAAATTTTTTCTTTTTTGCTCTTTTTTAACATTTGTCCTTGTGACAAGTATCTTGTTGTCAGGTGTCTGCCGATTTTGCCGCTTTTGTTGTTAACAGGCGCGGCGACGGCGCAAAAGCACCCTTTGAGGGGGTCTAACGGCTAATTTTAAGCCTTTTATTCATTTGTTTTTTCCTGCGCCCGGGTCGCGCTTCATGATGAAGGTGGTGTAGAACAGCGTCAGCGCCGCCAGCGTGCAGCACACCGTCACCGGCCACCCTATCATCAGGTCCCCCGTCGGGTCCACCGGCGACAGGCCGTTGCTGTAGAGCCAGTAGAGCACCACGAGGGTGGCGTTGTTGATGAAGTGGGCCGCCATGTTCACCAGCAGCGAGCCGCCGTAGACGTACAGATAGCCGAGCACGGCGCCCATCAGCAGGCGCGGCATGAAGGAGAACATCTCGCCGTGGAAGAGGCTGAACACCGCCGCCGTCACCCACACGGCCGCGTGCATGCCGAAGCCCCTGCCGCGGCGCGGCGCGGCGCCCTCGTAGTTGCCTGTGAACCACCGCTCGAGCAGGTTCTGTATGCCTGTGCGGAAGAAGAGCTCCTCGCACACCGCCGGCACCAGGCCGATCACCAGCAGGTTGACCAGCAGCCCGCCGACGCTCGTCTGCGCGAACATGTCGTTCACCAGCCCTTCGGTCGTCTCCTGCATGGCGCGCAGGCTCTCGCCCAGGGCGCCGAGGCCCCAGGCCTCGTTCCAGCGCGTCAGCGCCTCGTCCAGGGGCACGATGAGCAGCATGACCACCATGCCCGCCAGCGCCATCAGCCACCGGCGGCCGCCGAAGTCCATGCGGTAGAACGCCCGCTGCCGTCCGCGGATGTATACGGCCGCGATCACCATCGTGGGCACCGCCATGGTGAGCACCTGGGTGACAGCCTGCACGGCGTAGAGGTACGGAATCTGCATCAGGGGGACGTCGGCCAGACCGGCGGCGGCCGAAAGCGCCCCGACGACTATGAACATAAGGAGAGCCACCGCTACCAGCACAAGCAGCTGCATAAACGGGTTGCTTGATTTTTTCATAAAATGTGTAGGATTTAATGCCTTTCCTCTCTCACCACACTGCGCACACACCTTGTCTTAGTGACCCCGGCGGGATTCAAACCCACGACTTTCGGAACCGGAATCCGACGTTCTATTCAGCTGAACTACGGGGCCAATGCATAGATAAAACAGCAAACATGGAAAAATATTGTGTGGCGGCGAAAAAAAATTTGCACCCATCCCCTGCGGCCCCTCTACGGAGTCCCTTCGGCATTTCTTCAGTAGTTCTTCAGTAGTTCTTCAGTGCCGCACTGAAGAACTACTGAAGAACTACTGAAGAACGGCCGTACCGGGTCCGTAGGGGGGCCGAGGAGGGGCGGGGGTGAAAAGGGGGTGAAAAGGGGGTGAAAAGGGGTGGGGGCCGCTGTGCCGGCAGCGGTTTGCCGAAGGGGTGGCGGGGGAGAAAAGGGGAGTGGGTCGGGCGGCCGCGGTCACGCTCTGCGGCGGTCGAGGAGCTGCGGGGCGTAGCGCCAGACGAGGAAGGTGCAGAGGATGAGGGTGAGCGCCTCGGCGACGTTGACGGACCACCAGATGCCGTCGATGCCGAAGAGGGCCGGCAGCACCCAGACGGCGGCGAGCTCGAAGACCAGCGACCGCGCGAAGGCGGCCACGGCGCTGACCACGCCGTTCTGCATGGCGGTGAAGAGTGCGGAGACGAACATGCTCCAGCCGCAGATGAGGAAGCACAGCATGTAGATGCGTATGGCCTTGGTGGTCAGCGCGGTCAGCGAGGCGTCGTAGCCTACGAAGAGCTGTGCCAGGCCACTGCTGAAGAGCTCGGAGAGGATGGTCATGGCGACGCCCGTCAGGCCTATCACTGCCAGCGACTTGCGGAAGAGCGAGCGTTGCTCTCCGAGGTTGCGGGCGCCGTAGTGGAAGCCTATGACGGGTGTGATGGCTATGTTGTAGCCTAAGAAGACCGCCGCGTAGACGAAGGCTATGTACATGACCACGCCGTAGGCTGCCACGCCGTCTTCGCCGAGGTGCCGCATGAGCTGCAGGTTGTAGCAGATGCTGACGATGTTCATGGCTATGTTGCCCACGTATTCTGAGAGGCCGTTGGAGCAGGCTTTGCCGATGTAGGGCCAGATGACGCGGGTGTGGCGCAGCATCTTGAGGCTGCCGCGGTTGAGGCGCCGCGAGCTGAAGTAGACCACGGGGAAGAGGCCGCCGACGAGCTGCGCCACGGCGGTGGCTATGGCGGCGCCCGCCACGCCCCAGCCGAGGAGCCAGACGAGGAGAGCGTCGAGGACGATGTTGACCACGCCGCTGACCACCGACATCACGGTGCCGAGTTGTGGCCGTTCGGCAGCCATGTAGAACGACTGGAAGGCCATCTGCAGCACGAAGCCCGGCAGGCCTATCATGCAGATGCGGCTGTAGACCACACACTCGTGCATCATGCCCTCGTCGGCGCCCAGCCAGCGGGCTATGGCGGGGGTGAACAGCGCAAACAGGACGGCCAGCACGAGGCCTAACTGACCGGTGAAGCGCACGAGCATGGTGAAGATGCGGTTGGCCTTCTCGGTGTAGCCTTCGCCCTTGACCTTGGCCACCAGGGCGCCGCCGCCGCTGCCCACCATCAGGCCCAGCGAGCCCATGATCATCAGCGCGGGCCACATGAGGTTGATGGCGGCAAAGCCGCTCTTGCCGGCGAAGTTGGCTATGAAAAAGCCGTCGACGATGCTGTAGACCGATGTGATGAGCACCATGGCGATGCTCGGGAGCACAGATTTCACTATGCGCCGATAGGTGTAATGGCCTGACAGTTCGATGTTCATGCTTCGGATGGCATAAAATTTGCAGTGCAAATATACAATAAAATATTCAAGTCGGCGTTATGTATGGCGTGAAAAAACTGATTGGCATAGTCTGCATGGCTCTGTGCCTCGCCGCAACGGCCGTTGGTCAGGGGTCGTCGGTCCTTGCCGGCGGCGACTGGTGGCGGCTGACGGTGCGCACGGCCGGCATGTACCGCGTCACCGTCGCCGATGTGCCGGGCCTCCAGGGGGCCGACGTGGCGCGCATAGGGCTCTACGGCGCCGGCGGCGAGATGCTGAGTCTCAACAACAGGGTGACCTCCACGGACGACCTGCGGCCGTTGGCTATCGAGGTGCACGACGCCGACGGCGACGGGCGCTTCGGCAGCGGCGACTGGCTGCTCTTCTTCGGCGAGGGCACCGACGTGTGGCGCTACAGCAGCGGCGACCGCCGCTGGGAGATGCGCCGCCATGCCTATGCCTCCGAGAACTACTATTTCCTCACCACCACGGCCGCCGAACCGCGGCGCGTGGCGCTGGCCCCGGAGGTGGAGGTCGACACGGTGACGGACACCTACACCGCGGTGGCGGTGGTCAACAATGACCGCGTCAACCTCTTCAACACCGGGCAGGTGTGGATGGGGGAGAAGTTCTCCGTGACCACGGCCACCCGCTCGTTCACCCTCGCGCTGCCGGCCACGGCGAGAAACATCAAGCTGCGCTACGCCCTGGCCAACAAGAGCGCCGCGACGGGCAGCTTCAGTGTGCGCACGACGGGCTACGACCGCACGCACTACATCTCCAGCGCCGGCGTGTACACCACGGTGCTTGAGACCGTGGGCGGCACGGCGCAGAGCCTCACCTTCTCACTGACATACCGCCCCGGCGAGAATACCGGCGAGGGCTACCTCGACTATATAGAGATGACGGGCCTTGTGCCCTTGGCCTTTGGCAGCGGCCAGACCCTGGTGCGCAACGGCAGCCATCTGGGCTCGACGGCCGCTTTCCGCTACAGCGGAGGCGGCGACGCCCTCAGGGTGTGGGAAGTGACCACCCCGGGCGCCGAGCGCGAGATGACGCTGGGCTCCGGCCGGTGGACCGACTCGACCACCGAGGCGCGCCAGTATGTGGCCTTCGGCGGCTCGTCGTTCCTGTCGCCCGACGCCGTCGAGACGGTGGCGCACCAGGACCTGCACGGCGCCGCGGCCGCGGAATTCGTCGTTGTGACGCACCCGCGCTTCATGGCCCAGGCGCAGCGGCTGGCCTCGCTGCATGCCGTCATGGACGGGCTGGAGACCCTCGTGGTCACCGACCAGCAGGTGTACAACGAGTTCTCGTCGGGCAAGCAAGACCCCATGGCCATACGCTCGCTGCTGCGCCACCTGCGCAGCCGGCACCCCGAAAAGGCGCCGCGCTACCTGCTCCTCTTCGGCAAAGCCACCTTCGACCCACGCAACCTCACCGGCCACAACTTGCCGATGGTGACGACATACGAGACGGCTTACTCGTTTGACAACGACGGCGTCTCCTATTGCAGCGACGACGTGATGGGTTACCTCGACAGCAACGAGACGGGCGCCTCCAGCGAGAGCCTCGACGTCAGCGTGGGCCGCCTGCCCGCCAAGACCGAGGCCGAGGCCGCGCACATGGTTGACAAGATAGAGCGCTACATGATGCGCTCCGACCTCGGCACCGACGCCGCCCGCGGCAGCTGGCGCAGCTTTGTGGCGCTGCTCGCCGACGACGCCGACCCGTCGCGCCCCGGCGACACAATCTTCGTGCACTCCTCCGAGATTACGGCCAACAAGATAGGCGCACAATACCCGGCGATAAACGTAGACCGCCTCTATGCCGACGCCTACCATCAGCAGAACAACGCCATAGGTTCGTTCTACCCCGAGCTGAAGAACGCCCTCACCAAGCGGATAGGCAACGGATGCCTGCTGCTCAACTACATTGGCCACGGGTCGGTGCACTACATAGGCACCGAGCGGTACATAGAGCCGAGCGACATAGCGGGCTACGCCAACGACGGGCGCTGGCCGCTGCTGGTCACGAGTACCTGCTCCTACGGTTTCCATGACCTGGTGGAGGAGGAGAGCGGCGCCGAGGCATTCTTGCTCGCCACGGGCGGCGCCATAGGCGTGGTGAGCGCCACGAGACCGATAAGCCATGTGGAACGCTTCAATACGGACGTCATACTCTATGCTCTCGATACCGCCAACACGATAGGCGACGCCCTGCGCAAGGCCAAGAACCGCACCGCGGTGTCGCCCTGCATAGGCCTGCTGGGCGACCCGGCGCTGCATCTCAGCGTGCCGCGCAACGTGGTGACGGTGACCAATATCGACGGTCACGACGTGGACTCGCTGACCTGTGACACCGCCATGGTGCTGTCGCAGGTGACGGTGCGCGGCGAGGTGCGCGACGTCGAGGGACAGCTCGTCGAGGACTTCGACGGCATGGTGTACCCTGTGGTCTACGACCGCGAGAAACAGAGCAAGACCCTCGCCAACGACAACCCGGGCACCGAGGTGTCCTTTGTGCAGCAGAAGGATGTGCTCTACCGCGGCGCCGTGCCTGTCAGCGGTGGGCACTTCGAGTATACCTTCACCGTGCCGCGCGACGTGGCCTTCCAGTATGCCCCCGGCAAGCTGAGCCACTACGCCGTGAGCGGTTACGAGCACGCCTCCGGCAGCTACCGCCGCCTCTATTTCGGCGGCCTCAACGAGGAGGTCGTCATCCATGAGACACGGCCCGAGATAGAGCTTTACCTCGGCGACGAGAACTTCCGCAGCGGCGGCCTCACCGATGAGAACCCGGTGCTTGTGGCCCACCTCTTCGACTCGGTGGGCATCAACGCCTTCGGCTCGGGCTTGGGGCACGACATCACGGCGATGATAGACAATAACGCTGGCACGTTGGTGGTGCTCAACAATTTCTACGACGCCGACGTCACTGACTCGCGACGCGGCACCGTGCGCTATCCGCTGAGCGGCATAGCCGCAGGCACGCACACGCTGACCCTCAAGGCGTGGAATATCTGGGGCTTCTCGAACTCGGCGACCATAACGTTCAGGGTGCGCGGAGCCGACACGGCCAGCTTCGAGGCCCTCACCGTGGCGCCGAACCCCGCGACAGACTGCGCCGTGTTCCGCTACGAGACCAACAACAGCGCCAGCATCACGTCGGCGGTGCTGCAGGTCTACTCGCCTCAGGGCGGCTTGATGCTCAGCGTCAAACCCACGGTCAGCGAGGGCAGCTATGTGGTGGGCCCCGTGCGGTGGGACCTCTCGCAGGTAAGCCCCGGCATGTATCTGGCGCGTATGCTCGTCACCACCGCCGACGGCGAGACGCACCAGTCGACAAGAAAAGTTATAGTGCATTGATACAATAAAAACATACGACACTCGTTATTAACAGATACAAACGACAGAAAACATGAAAAGACTGGCAATAGCAGCCGTACTTATCTCGCTTGCTGCCACGACAGTGGCACAGAGCGGCACCAGCACAAACTGGACAGGACAGAATGTCAACAACAAGAACTACATATCCACCGGTATGCCGATATTGCTTATCGCTCCCGACGCTGTGAGCAGCGGTATGGGCGACGTGGGTGCCGCCTCGGCGCCCGACCTCTATTCGGCCCACTGGAACAACGCCAAGCTGGCTTTCGTTGACGGCAATATGGGTGTGGGGCTCACGTACACCCCGTGGCTTCGCAACCTTAAGGTCGGCGACATGAACCTGTTCTATCTGAGCGGATACTACCGTATCAACAAAAACAGCACCGCTGCCGCAGGCCTCACCTATTTTACGCTCGGCGACATCGACAACACCGACGAGGACGGCCAGACGCTGCAGACCATACACCCCAACGAGTTTGCCTTTGACCTGACCTATGCGCTGAAGATCACCGACCAGCTGTCGCTGGGTGCCAGCGGCCGCTTCATACGCAGCGACCTCACCAACGGCGCCGTCATCAGCAGCAGCGGCGAGCACACTTCGACGCATGCCGCCAACTCGCTGGCTGCCGACATCGGTCTCTACTACCAGGGTGAGATCGACAAGACGCAGGACGTTGCCCTCGGTCTGCATATCTCCAACCTTGGCGCCAAGCTCTCGTATGAGGACGACGACACCAAGAAGGAGTTCCTGCCGTCGAACCTCCGCATCGGTGGCCGCTACACCAACCGCATAGACGAATACAACAAGATCAGCGTGCTGGTGGATGCCAACAAGCTGTTGGTGCCTACGCGTCCGTACACGCGCGACGGCGTCACCTACGAGACTCGCTATGCCAAGAACCTTGCCGAGTACAACAATATTGGTGTCATAGCCGGAGCCTTCCAGAGTTTCGCCGACGCCCCCGGCGGCTTCAGCGAGGAGATGCAGGAGATCCAGCTCTCCGGCGGCGTGGAGTATTGGTATGCCGAGACCTTTGCCGCCCGTGCCGGTTATTTCTTCGAGCACGAGAACAAAGGCGGACGACAGTATGCCACCGTGGGTGTTGGCTTGCGCTACAATATCTTCAAGTTCGACCTTTCGTACCTTATACCTACCACCATAATCTCCACCAACCCATTGGCGCACACCATACGCATAGGGTTGATGATAGAGATGTCGCCCGAAAAGAAATGAGCCATGCGTATAGGCACAGGATATGATGTTCACCAGCTTGCCGAGGGGTTGCCCCTGTGGCTGGGTGGTGTGTTGGTGCCACATACGCACGGGTTGGTGGGACACAGCGACGCCGATGTGTTGCTGCACGCCATCTGTGACGCGCTGCTTGGCGCTGCGGCTCTTGGCGACATAGGAAAGCATTTCCCCGACACTGATCCCCAATACAAGGGCATCAGCAGCCTGAAGCTGTTGGCGCATGTGGGGAGGTTGCTCAAAGAGCATGGATACCGCGTGGAGAATATCGACAGCACGGTGGCGGCACAACGTCCTAAGCTGGCCCCGCACATACCGCAGATGAGACAGAATATCGCCGACGCTCTTGGCATAGAGGTGGGGCGGGTGTCAGTCAAGGCAACCACTACGGAGCACCTTGGGTTTGAGGGACGCATGGAAGGCATATCGGCACAGGCTGTAACACTCATAGAATCATGAACGAGCAGAAACCATACGTAAGCCCGGAGACGAACGAGGATGTGGACACGCTGGAGGACAGCGGATGCACGTTGGTGCTGTATAACGACGATGTGCATTCGTTTGACTATGTCATCAAGGCGCTGGTGGATATCTGCCGCCATACGGAGGAACAGGCCGAGCAGTGTGCCATCATAGTGCACTGTCACGGAAAGTGCGCTGTGAAGCACGGCGCCTACAGCGACTTGCTGCCAATGCATAGCGCCCTGCTCGACAAGCAACTGACAACGGAAATACAAGAATAGACCATGAATACAACACTTCTCATCATTGTGCTGATCCTTGGCGTGTTGCTGCTCGCCATGGAGATTGTCGTGCTGCCTGGCGGCATTGCCGGGGCTTTCGGTGTGCTGCTTATCGGCTTCGGCGTGTGGCAGACCTATGCGCTCTTTGGCGACACCACGGGCACTATAGTGCTGCTGTGTGCCATAGCGCTGTGTACGCTGACGCTGGTTCTCTTCATGCGCAAACGCACGTGGCAGCGCTTCAGCCTCAACGAAGAAGTGGCGAGCCGCGTCAACGAGATAGAGCCTGCCGTCAAGGTGGGCAGCCGTGGCACCACAATATCGCGGCTGGCGCCTACAGGCAAGGCCCTCATTGACGGACAGCAGATGGAAGTGCATGCCGTCAACAAGTTCATTGACCCTGACCACGCGATAGAGGTTGTGGATATTGAGGGCTATCGTATCGACGTCGTTGAGATCAGCGACGACCGTTTTAAGGAAAACCAATAAATTAAAAACACATTATTATGGGTACTGTTATTATTATCGCTGTATGTGTCGTAGCACTCATACTGTTCCTCTATTTTGTGCCGGTGGGAATATGGTTCCAGGCACTCGTGTCCGGTGTCTATGTGTCGCTCGTGCAGCTTATTTTCATGCGCTTCCGTAAGGTGCCGCCCACAATCATCGTAGGCAACATGATTTCCGCCAGCAAGGCTGGTCTGAAGCTGAAACAGAACGACCTTGAGGCCCACTATCTGGCAGGCGGCCATGTCGGCAGTGTCGTCAACGCCCTTATCAGTGCCGACAAGGCTAACATGAACCTTGACTTCAAGACCGCCACGGCTATCGACCTCGCCGGCCGCGACGTGCTCAAGGCTGTGCAGACATCCGTCAACCCAAAGGTCATAGACACGCCGCCGGTGGCAGCCGTTGCCAAAGACGGTATCCAGCTTATCGCCAAGGCTCGCGTCACCGTGCGTACCAACATCAAGCAGCTTGTCGGCGGCGCCGGCGAGGAGACAATCCTTGCCCGTGTCGGCGAGGGTATCGTGACATCTATCGGTTCGGCCACCAGCCACAAGCAGGTGCTTGAGAACCCCGACAGCATCTCGAAGCTGGTGCTCACCAAGGGTCTCGACAGCGGCACCGCCTTCGAGATACTCTCTATCGACATCGCTGACATTGACGTTGGCAAGAACATCGGCGCCCAGCTGCAGATGGACCAGGCCAACGCCGACAAGAACATAGCGCAGGCCAAGGCCGAGGAGCGCCGTGCAATGGCTGTGGCCCAGGAGCAGGAGATGAAGGCCAAGGCTCAGGAAGCCCGCGCCAAGGTCATTGAGGCCGAGGCTGAGGTGCCGCTGGCAATGGCCGAGGCTTTCCGTAGCGGCAACCTCGGGATCATGGATTACTACCGTATGAAGAACATTCAGGCCGACACGGATATGCGTGCCAGCATAGCCACACCGGCCGGTACAAAGCCCGCCGGCAAGCAGCCCGAAAAATAAGGATTGTCAAAGGACAGAAAAGCCCCTGTATATGCAGGGGCTTTTTTTGTTGTCCAAAGGCGTAGGCTCTGACCGCCGCGGCAGCGGCAGCTGTTATTGTTTGCCTCTCTTCAGGCGGCGCTCCAGCTTCTGCTTCAGGTCGCTCTCCAGCGGCACGTAGTTGTATTGCTGCCAGAAGGAGTCGTCGTAGCGCACCTCGCCGACGTTGCGATCGGTGATGGAGACGGCTTTGGCAGGCTGTATGTTGTTGCGGCGCAGGAAGCTTCTGTTGCCCGGCCGCAGACGCGTGAGGTAGCCTTGCTGCATGAGCACGAGGTGCTGCACGGAGCCCCCATGCGGCTGCCTGCGGCGCAGTAGAGCGTCAGTTCGTTGCGGTCGTTGTAGGAGGTGAGGGTGTGGCGGCCGCCGACTTCGCCGAAGTGCTGCACGCTGTGCGTGACGGCCCTCACGGAGTCGAGCCCTACCTTGCGCATGATGGGCCGCAGGATGAGCGGGAATTTGTTGATGCCTTCCGTGGCATTCGTCTCTATCTTTGTGATGGCGAGGGTGCCGTATTCTATGGTGAGGCGCACCGTCATTCTGACGTTGGCCTTGATGCCGGCGCCCACATTCTCCTTTTCCTTCTTTCTGCGCATGGTGACGAGGTAGTAGGAGTGTCCTTCGGCGTCGGTGATTTCCTTGGCGCTGTAGGTCCAGTTGCCGGGCTTGGCGAACATCTCGTGGATATACGGCATCTCGAGGTCGTCCTGTACTACCCCCTCGTCGTAGTATGTGGAGTAGGCGTCGCCGAGGCCTACGGTGAGGCTGTTGACGTAAGCGGTGTCGAGCACCAGCAGGCGGTCGTAGCGGATGGCCTTGTAGTTGCTGCCTATGTAGCGCCCGTCGCTGCCCTTTTTGAGCTTCTTGGTCTTGTGGTGTTTGTCGTAGCCCACGCGCAGGGCGTCGAAGACCATCTCGTCGAAGAGGAATATGTCGTTGTTGAGAAGACGGCAGTCGCGGAAGAAGAAGGTGCCGATGGTGGTGTCGCAGTGGAAGTTGCGCGGTATGCGCGCCACGGCGGCCTGCACCAGGTCGGGTATCTTCTTGTATTCCTCCACCGATACTTCCCGCAGCTTGACGATATTGGGCGCCAGCCGGCGGTCAGGCTTGCGCAGCAGGGCGGCCACACTCACGGTGTCGCGGCGGTAGCCCACCATGGAGAAGACGATGTTGCCCCTGGCCTGCTCTGCGTTCAGCTTCAGCACATAGCGCCCTTCGCCGTTGGACGAGGTGTATGCGCTGCCGTCTTCGGCGTAGACGGTCACGCCCGCCATGGCTTCGTGGCGTTCGCTGTCGGTGATGCGCCCTTGCAGGATGGTCTGCTGCTGGGCGTTGGCGCAGAGGCCGATGGCCGTGGCCAGTATGGCGAGAGCCAGGCGTTTCATCTGTCTGTTGCGTCTAATGTGGCGGCAATCCGTTCGAGGGCGTCGAGGAGCTGGGCACGGGGGCAGCCGATGTTGAGCCGGAAGCAGCCCTCGTATTCCTTGCCGCCGAATGTCGTGCCGTCGTTCATGACCACACGGGCATCGCTGATGAAGCGGTCGGCCAGTACGTTGTGGGGGATGCCGTAGGCTGAGAAGTCGAGCCATGCAAGGTAGGAGGCCTCGGGCAGCACGGCCTTCACCTTCGGCAGGCGCTCCTGCAAGAAGGCCCCAAGTGCCTGCACGTTAGCGTTCAGATATTCCAGCATCTGGCGCTGCCACTCCTCGCCCTTGGCGAAAGCCGCCTCGGCGGCGGTGAAGGCGAAGATGTTGCCTCCGGCCACGCCCAGAGCGTCGAGCCAGCCGAAGAAGCGGTTCCTTAGGGGCTCGTCGCTGATGTGGCAGATGGAACTGCCGAGACCGGCGATGTTGAAGGTCTTGCTGGGAGCCATGAAGGTGATGCTGTGGCGCGCGGCGGCGGGGCTGACGGTGCTGTAGCTCACGTGGCGGCCGCCCGGCAGGGTGAGGTCGGCGTGTATCTCGTCGCTGATGACGAGGAGCCCTTTGCGCTCGCAGATGTCGGCGATGCGGAGAAGCGTCTCCGTGCCCCAGAGGGTGCCTGCGGGGTTGTGGGGGTTGCTCATGATGAAGACCTTGCAGCCCTCGGCCTGGCGCTCGAGGTCGTCGAAGTCTATTGCGAACCGTCCGCCGGCAATCTTCAGCTGGCTGCACACCACCTCGCGGCCGCAGCCCTTGGGCACGTTGAGGAATGGCGGGTAGACGGGCGTGGTCACCAGCACGCGGTCGCCGGGCTCCGTCAGCGCCAGCAGGGCGTAGCTGATGCCCGCCACGATGCCGGGTATGAAGTGCAGCGTATCCTTGTCGGTGTGGATGCCGTAGTGCTTCGAGAGCCAGGCGCTGACGGCCTGCCAGTAGCCCGCCGAGGGCATCGTGTAGCCCAGCACGGGATGCTCCAGGCGCCGGCGCATGGCCTCCACCACGAAGTCGGGCGCCGCCCAGTCATTGTCCGCCACCCACATGGGCAGCAGGTCGTCGCGGCCGTACATGGCGGGCAGGGCGTCCCACTTGAAGCAGTCCGTCCCGCGGCGCTCTATCTGTGTGTCGAAGTTGTATTGTTTCATCGTCTCTATTTTAGTGTCCTTATAATGGCTTTGTGTTCGTCGCTTACGCGGAAGCTCTCGCAGGCTTTCTGTATCGCCTTGCGCCGCACCCATTCGGGCAAGGACGGTATGACAGGCAGCGCGGCGTCCCACTGCTTGGCCAGGGCTGTGGCGAAGTACCAGGCCTGCATCATGCGTATGTAGTATTCCTCGCGGCGTATGGTCGCCACCCATTGCAGTTGTCCTCTCTCGAAGGCATCGTCGAGGAAGAAGGCTTCCAGTATGCCTATGCCGAAACGTACCGTGTACTCGTGCTCTGCGTGGAGCCACCCCTTGATGTGCGGCAGCAGGTCTCCGGTATGCTTGGCAAAACAGCGTGGACGGAGGCCGTCGCAGGTGGCCCAGTTGTCGACATACGGCAGTAAGCGCTCCACCTCCGCCAGACAGCGGCTGTAGTCTTTCATGCCGCTGAGGATGATGGCGTGCAGCTGGTTCTCCTCGTAGTAGCGGTGGGGCAGGGCGGCGAGCAGCAGCCCGGCGTCTGTCTCTTTGGCCAGCCGCCTCAGGGCGGGCATGCGCACGCCGATGATGTAGCCTTCCGGCATTCCCGGCACAAGGCTGCGGTGGAAGTCGCGGTAGCGCGTGTCCTGCAATGCAAAAAGCTGCTCCTCTATATTCATCTCAACTTTCAATTTTCAATTCTCAATTTTCAATTTCCCCAGTATCTTGTTGCGGGTATGCCTCACTCCGGCGCTCAGCTCTGAGGCATCTGTCAGCATCAGGCTTTGTCGCAGTTCTTCGAGCAGCTCGGGGTAGGGGAGGCTCAACCGGTAGGCAAGCTTCATGCATAACGCCCTCACGCCGTATGTTTCTTCTGCTCTCGTCAGGTGCTCCATGCAGAAGTCCAGCAGCTCCACATAGTATTGCGGCACATCGTCGGGGTCGGCCACCGTCCATTCTATGCGCTCGAGCAGCGAGAGCGTGATGCGGCGCAGCGAGGTGTCTGCTGTCGTTGTGGCCAGCGCCACCAATTCCTCGCGATGCTTTGCTATGCTGCCGTTGTCCTGCTTTGGCAGGTGTGTCAGCGCCCAGGCGGCATGTACCGCCTCGTCGCGTTCGCTGCCAAGCATGGCCTCGAACAGCCCCTCGAGTACTCTCGCGTCGTCATGCGCCCGCCGCGCCATAGCCTTGACCTCGTCAATCCGCATCGTTGCCATTGTCGTTCAGTTGATAGGACAGCTCAGCGGACTGGCGATCTCGCAGCCGCGGTTGCGTGCCAGCCACAGCTGGGCGTAGCTGCAGGTGGCCTTGTATTGCCCGCCGCGGCGCACTATCTCCTCCACAGCCCGCCTCACCAGCTCGCCGGCGATGCCCTGCCCGCGCAGGCGGTCGTCGACATACGTGTGGTTGATGACATACACGCCGTCGCGCTCGGGGAACGTCACCTCGCCAATCTCTTCGCCGCCATCTACGGCGTATATCCTGTTCTTCTCGGTAATGTATTCCATTCGTTTGTCGTTTTACACAGCGTTGTTCTTGATTATTTTTGCAGGATTGCCGGCTCCTACTTCTTCACCAATATAGCAATCGTCAACATATATTATTGTCCCATAGTAACTGTTGATGCCAAACTCAAAATAATTTGCTGTCGGTGGAACCGTTATGATTTCGTCAAATGTTTGCCATGTGCCAATATTAATTGGAAGATACTTAAGACCATAGCCTCCACCCCTGATTATACAATAATCATTATCATTGTAAAACGCTTTCAGCTCATCTGTTGGAATCGTTGATGATTCAACGGCTTTTGTTCTAAAATAACAATAGGTTCTCGCACCGTTTGTTTTCCATAGTTCTACATAATACTTGAATCTGATTCTTATTCTATTACCCGGTGTTACTGGTATGCATTGATCCACACGTGCTGTGGAACCTGTTTTTAAAGATTGCATCTTAGCTGAGCGCTTACCTTCATTTACTGTTTCCCAATTTTTTTTCACATTTCCATTATTATGAGGAATCCAGTCGGTAATGTAATCGTATGAGTTGTTGGGCAATACTTCCCACTTCTCTAAACCGCCGTTTTTTAAAATGTTGTCACCAAATGTTACGTCAGGCTCTTCAATGTTATTATGTATTGAGGGTGACACGATGTTATCAAATGCCGAATCATCTTGCGTACATGCGGAGAACGTTAACACTAAGACTAATAGACAATAATAGAATATGTGCCTGTTATATTTCATTTATTGTTATATGCATTAGTTTATGTGTCATAGTTAATTGTTGGCGTTCGCAAATGGTTTAAGGAAGTTCTTAATACCGTACAATAGCGCAATAGCTTCTATAACACATTCAAATAATCTTTTTTCCTGCTGCCAGGATACTGGGTTTGCTTTAGTTATATTCTCAGTCGATTTCACTCACACATTTACCCATATTCCATCGCTATTATCCGTCATACAACTCTAACCTTGTCCCTAAAACCTGATAATTCCTATATTCTACGATAATCGCCATATTTTTGCGAATCTTCAGCAGCCATCAGCATACTGCCTGATATTTCATTATTGAATGGCTTTATATTGTGGTGTTGCGCTATGTTTTCTGGCTGCACTCGATGAGCACTCATTCTGCTGTAAGTGCTGTCGAACACCCTTTGGTTGATGAAGTTCATGAAGTCGGGGTTGTCGAGATAGTTGCGGCAGAATTCGGTGTTCTCGTTGAGCATCTGTGCCACAATCACCATAAGCGAAGCAGCACATTGTTGCATTGCGGTTTCACGATTGCTGTTCCTGGCTGCATTCACGAAGGTCTCGTCGGCCGTCAACCTGTCGGGCAGTTCTTCCAACTGTTTCTTCGCCAACTCGATGTTCTGCCAGTTGATGCTGTTGAACTCATCCAAGATGTCGCTCAACTTGGCCATATCCGGCTCTTGCGGCGCTTTGGGACCTCCGACGGGGATGGGGTCGATTTCGGCGTCTTTGTTCTCCAGCTCTATCTTCTGCTCCTCGTTCTTGATGATGCGGTATTGGTCGAAGTCGATGGCGTCGATAAGGCCTTCGGTGAAGTCTTCGGTCTTCAGTTTGGGCAGCTTTGTCACGAGCAGCGCATAATAGGTGTTCAGCTTTTCCCATTCGATGCTCTTGAAAGGCATTACGGCGGCGATGAATGGATAGGTGCGGCAGAATGCTTTCATGCTGCTTTTGCAGCGAATCTTAGAATTGTCGTCGAGTGTCTTGAATCTCTCAACCGCCAGATTGACGATGGGGTCGATCACCTCTCTTGCCGCGCCTCTCCAGTATTTCTCGTTGACCTCAGTCACTTCGTCTTCCGAATAGATGTTGCATTCCTCTATCTCTGTGATGAGGTCGTTGAGCTTGTTGGGGTCGGTCTCTTTCGATAGGATGGTGGTCTTGTAGAAACGCTGGAAACTTGCCTGGATGTCTTCTGCATCGTTGCAGAAATCCAGCACGAAGGTGTCGCGTTTCTTCGGGTGGCATCGGTTCAGACGCGAGAGTGTCTGCACCGCTTTCACATCCGTCAGCACTTTGTCCACATACATCGTGTGCAGCAAAGGCTGGTCATATCCCGTCTGGAACTTGTCCGCCACCACCAGTATGCGGTATGGGTCGTGCTCCATATTCTCTTCGATGTCTTTCGATGGGAATCCGTTGATGTCGGCCTCCGTCACCGTCTTGCCGCCATATTCCTTGGAGCCGGAGAAGGCCACGATGGCCTTGTAGGGGCTCTTGCGCTCTTCCAGCAGACGTTTGATTTCGTAGTAGAATTCTATGGCTCTCATGATGCTGCTCGTCACCACCATCGCTCTTGCCTGACCACCAACTTTGCCTTTGTCTATTACCTGCGTGTGGAAATGCTCCACGATGATGCCGGCCTTCTGTTTGACTGTCTCCGGCTGCGATTCCACAAAGGCACGCAGCTTCTTCGACGCCTGCTTTTTGTCAAATTCGGGGTCGTCCTCAATGGCTTTGATTATCTTGTAGAAGCTGTTGTATGTGGTATAGTGCGCCAGCACATCCATGATGAAACCCTCCTCGATGGCCTGCTTCATCGTGTATTCGTGGAAGGGTCGATGCTCCGTCTCGCCATCGGGCTTCGTGTATGGTGTGCCGAACATCTGCAGCGTCTTGTTCTTGGGTGTGGCCGTGAAGGCGTAGTAGTTGGCGTTCTTCACCATCTCGCGTCCTTCGATAATTTTTGCCAGGCGGTCTTCCAGGTCCTCTTCGTCGCTGCCTGCATTGCCGCTAAGCGCAATATTCATCTTGGCGCTCAGCGAGCCGTTCTGACTCGAGTGGGCTTCGTCTATGATGATGCCGAATCGCTTGTGTTTCAACTCGGTGCCGATGGCTTCGAGGATGAAGGGGAACTTGTGTACGATGGTGATGATGATCTTTTTGCCGCTGGCCAGGTGGTCGCGCAGGCTTTCTGCGCTGTCGGCCCATGCCACCAGGTTCTGCAGCCGCTTGAAGGCTACGATATTGTTCCTTATCTGTGTGTCGAGGTTCACGCGGTCGGTCACCACAATGACGCTGTCGAGCAATGCTTGTGTGCCGTCAAGCAGCCCCACCAGCTGATAGGCCAGCCATGTGATGGAGTTGGACTTGCCCGAACCTGCCGAATGCTGGATCAGGAAGCGTTGCCCCACACCCTTGGCTCTTGTCTCGGCCAGGAGTTTCCGTACACAATCCAGCTGGTGGTAGCGCGGCCACACCACGCTCTGCTTCTCGGTGTTGGTTTTCGGGTCGAGTTTCTTCACCACCTGCGCGTAGTTCTCTATGATGTCGCTCAGCGACTCTTTGGCCAGCACCTCCTCCCAAAGATACGACGTGCGCACCCCGTTGGGGTTGACAGGGTTGCCCGCACCACCGTTCACGCCCTTGTCGAAAGGCAGGAACCACGAGCTTTTGCCGCAGAGCCAGGTGCACATACGGATGTTGTCGTCGTCCACCGCGAAGTGTACGGCACAACGTTTGGGTGCCAGCAGGGGGTCTTTGGGGTCGCGGTCGGTTTGGTATTGCTTCACGGCGTTCTCCACCGTCTGCCCCGTATAGTGGTTCTTCAGCTCCATCGTTATCAGGGGCAGGCCGTTGAGCGACACCATAAGGTCTATGCGGTTGTCGTTCTCCTTGCTGTATGCCAACTCCTTGGTGATGCAGAAGAGGTTCTTCCGGTACAGCTCCTGCGCTGTGGGGTTCAGTTCTGACGGCAGCGGATAGTACATATCGAACAATTCCGAGATGAATCGGAAGCCCTTGCGCAGCACGTCGGTCACACCTCGGTTGGCCAGCTGTTTAGCCAATTCTGTAAAGAACCTGCGTTCCGATATCTCGCTGCTGAAACAGGCGGTATTCTCCACCTTTTGTTTCTGCGTGGAGAGCAGGAATCGTTTCACCCGCTCTGTATCCAGCGCGTAGTCTTTCACATAGTCGCTGGTCGTTCCCTCTTCATATCCCTGCCTGTCCCTGAGGTAGGCAAGGATGGAGTCTTCGAGGTTCATCTCACTAAGGTTGGTCGGCATAGCACTATTTGTTTAATTCTTCCAACAATGACAATCCCTTTACCGTCAGCAGGTACCGTTGGCGCGGATGACGGGGTGATTGGGGATATAGCAAACGGATGTATCCGTCGTGGATGGCAGGCATAAGATAAAGTTTCAGGAAATTGTCCCGGCCTTTAAGTCCGACGCCTTCCATCATATCTTTAACGGACAATTCCTTTTTACCCACCACCGTCACCAGCTTAAGAATATTGAGATTGTCCGTATTCAACAAGTCTTCTACTTGTCCTCTGCTTGTCCTGTGCTTGTCCTGCGCTTGTCCTGCGTCTGACGGTTGCTTCCACTCTTCTGGGGGATCCACCAAGAGATACCTGTTTTTCAGTTCGTTTTTCTCTCCCTTCAGCAGGTTGCGGAAGAAGAGTTCAAGGTAACGACCATCCTGACCGATGCCTTTTGCCACATTTTTGTAATTCGCTCTGACCAACGCATTGCGGAAATACCACGAGTGTTCCTCGAACATACGGTTGTCGGCCTTGAAACCGATTGACTGCAGGTATTTGATGGTGAATACGGCGGTGGTGCGGGTGTTGCCCTCGCAGAAAGGGTGTGTCTGCCAGATGCCCGAAACAAAACGAGCCAGATGTGCAATCACCTCCTCCATCGAAAGACCCTTATAGTCGAACTGTCGTTCTTTCTCTATGTCATATTCCAACGCCATCCGCAAGTCTTGCCAGCGGCCATACAGCACGGTGTCGCCACGCAACACCCATTCCTTTTTGGTGATGTCGTAGGTGCGCAGCTCGCCAGCGTGTTTGAACACCCCGCTGAAGATGTTTCTATGGATGGCGATTAGTCCGTTGGCGCTGAATGTGAAGGCTCGTTCGTTGATGATCTTGGCTATGTTTGCCGACACGCGGTCGGCCTCTTGTCGGTCATCTTCATCGTCGTCGTGCTGGGTCTTCGACACATAGTATTGCTTCACCAGCGCTTTTGCTTCGTCGATGGTGATTTCGCCCTCTATATGGCGACGAGCGGTCTGCTTCAGGTATTCCGACACATGAAGACCGTCCACCGCCTGCAGGCCGATAGCCACCTTCCAAGCTTCCGCCTTTTCCCGTTTGTGCGGCTCGCTGGCGACGATATACTCGTCAAAATCCAAATAACCCTGTTTCGTATCGTCAGTCGGCATATTGTCTATACATTTTGAACATTCACCTGTCCTGTTACGCAGTCGGCGATGAGTCGCTGCTTATATTCTTTTAAATAGTCTATTTCTGATTGTAGTTCAGAAGCAAGTTTATCTATCTTTTCACACTTCTCTTCAATATAGGCAACAATGGCTTGTTGCTCGTTAGATGGTGGTAGAGGTATATCTAATTTCTTCAATCCTTGCCAATTCAGATTTTGCCTTAATCCGCCACCCATACTATAGAATAGTTTCTTGATGTCATATGAATGTAGAACATTATATAAAAATGATGGTATCATACTGTCAAACACTCCTAAACACACATATGCAGATGTAACAATACCTTCTTCTTTTACCAAACCTACTCTCAAACTTTTATGATCATTCTGCAGGTCAGTCAATCGCATCACAATATTCCCCTCTTCAACTATTTGGTATGTATCAAATGATGCAGGCAAGAGTCCCTCTGTTGTATTAATATCTTTTCGTATTATTCTGCCATAGCTAAGAGATAGCAAATTTTGATGATGCACCTCTTTATTTGACATATAATGTTCATAAGATACTTGGGATAAATGTCTAACCTCCCAATGCTCTGGTATTTCCCCAATCCACGAGATGCCACTATCCTTCATCTTCGCATCAGAATTCAAGCCTTTTGTGACTGCATCGGCAATGGTTTTCTGTTTCAGTTCCTGAAGAAGTTCTATCTCTTTCTCCTTGTCTGCTACATAAGCACCTATCTTGGAAGTCTTATCCTCCAAATAACTCACTATCTTCTCTTGCTCAGCGAGAGGAGGGAATATTGAAAACATAGCAAACAAATCATCAGTATACAGGCGGCTAAAGCCATCGCCAATACCAGAAGCCTTTCTGTTAAAGGCATCCCTATACATATCTATACCAAAAAGTTTAATCAAATATTCTGGCGAAGCTGATCTGTTGCATTTATACACAGCATAATCGGAACTTACAATACCATCATATCCTGAAACTGCAAACAATCTTGCCTTGAAACGATTGAAAACGATTTCTCCTTTATGCACTATCTTACCACCGACATAAGAGGCGCTCTCCATCGTTTTATTTTTCTTCTCGTTAAATGGAATTATTCCGCCATCTTTACTTAAAGACAAAGGGAGCTCTAAACCATTTTCGGATTTTTCCTTTAATTCTGAGAAAATATACTTTATACGCCTAAGAGACCAATGCTCTGGAATTTCCCCAATCCACGAGATACCGCTATCTTTATATGAACTATACCTCTCCATACTACTTTCCTAAGATTTCGTTCAACAATCCGTCTGTGCGTTCCTCTATGTCACGAATATCTTTGCTGATTTCCTCAATGGTACGCAACTGCTTTGGCTTATAGAAATACTTGGTGAATGAGAGTTCATAACCTGTCTCGACACTCTTCATGTCTATGATAGCATCTGGAGAATATGGCTTGATTTCATTCTCAAAGAAACCTTCTATGCCTCCTTCATAGCGGAAAGGTATTATCTCCACATCCTTGCTTTTCTTGTCTATCACAGGTTCACCTTTCTTCATGACGATGTTGCCCTGTTCGTCACGTTGTGGCTGATAAACCTTTACACTCCAGTAGCCAAACTCGTTGTTGGGGAATATCTTGCTTTGTGGAGTCTCCTTGAAGTCCATCAACAACTTCATAATCTGCTCCCTGTCTGCTTCAGATGTCTCGCAGTTCTTCTCACCTAAGTTTTTACGCAAAGGTGTTTTTATCTCTGTAGCATCAATGAGCTGCACAAAGCCCTTACGGCGTTCCTCTTTCCTGTTCGTTATAACCCAAATGAAGGTGCCAATACCTGTGTTGTAGAAGTCCTTCTCAGGCATAGCGATGATGGCTTCCAGCAGGTCGTTCTCTATGATGTACTGACGTAAGTTACTTGCTCCGCTTCCTGCATCACCTGTAAATAGTGAAGAGCCATTATGTACCTCCACAATACGGGTGCCTAATGCAGTATCATCTCTCATGCGAGAAAGGTTGTTGGCAAGGAACATCATCTGGGCGTCGCCAATGTCGGGCAGGAAAGAAAGGGTCTTCCCGTGGCCGTCCTCAATCTCGAAACGGCTGTCGGTGAATCTTTTCTTGTCCTTCTCGTCAAGGCCACGTTTCTTGAGGTCTTCTTTCCATGGTGTGCCAAAGGGAGGATTGGAGATGCAGAAGTCGAAGGTCTCGCCGGCGTGTCCGTCGCGCGAGATGGTGCTGTCGAAGGCTATGTACTCGCGCGGTTCAGCGCCATACTGGTATTGGAAGGCCTTGATATTGCCGCTGATCATGAGGTCGGCCTTGCAGGTGGCGAAGGTGTCGGGTTGCAGCTCCTGCCCGAAGATGTTCACGGACACCCGCTTGCCGCGTTCGCGGGCAATCTCCATGATGCGATCCTGCGCTATGGTGAGAATGCCGCCGGTGCCGCAGGCGCCGTCGTAGATATGGTAGGTGTTGTCGGTAATCTTGTCGGCAATAGGCATCACGGCGAGGTCGGCCAGCAGCTTCACATAGTCGCGTGGGGTGAAGTGCTCACCGGCTTCGGTGACGTTGTTTTCCTCGTTGAACTTTCGAAGCAGCTCCTCGAAGATGGTGCCCATCGTGTGGTTGTCCAATCCCGGCAGGCGTACATTGCCGTTGTCGTCGAGCACAGGTTTGTTGGAGAGGTTGATCTTGTCGTCGGTGAACTTCTCGATGATGCTGCTCAGTCGCTCGGCTTCCGTGAGGTTGTCAACCATCTGGCGCAGGTGGAACTTGTCGATGATGTCCTGCACATCGCGGCTGAAGCCGTTGAGGTAGTCGTTGAAGTTCATCTTCAGGCGCAGCGGGTCGGTCTCGCTCTTGAGAGTCTTCATTGTGAACTTCGAGGTGTTGTAGAACGGGTATCCGGTCACCGTGTAGAGTATCGGGTCTTGGTTCTGTATCTTGTTTTTGTCCAGCAGGGCTTTCTGCGTCAGGAGCTGCTGCTTGGTGGGCTCCAGCAGCACGTCGATGCGGCGCAGCACCATCATGGGCATGATGATCTTCTTGTACTCGCCCTTCTCGAAGGCATACACAAGCACATCGGTGGCGATGTTCCAGATGAATGAGAATAGTTGGTTGTATTGCGATTGGTTCATATAGCTGTGTTTTTATTCGTCGATTAGTTCTCCACGTTTATATTTTTCAATAAGTGCGCTGTTGAAGCACACATTCATATTGGACAAAAAAGCATATACTGCAAATAGTGTATTATAAAGCTTTAAAGATTCCATCATCACCTTACTCTCTTCGATATCTTCACACCTTGAATCGTAGAGTTTGTCTGCATCAAGGTGCGTCTCTACATCGCGTTCGTCTTTCCACCAAGAGGAGGATTTGGAATGCACATCGAGTAAAGCCGACAGTTCTTGGTATTGACGATGGATTTCCTCGGGGAAGAACTTCACAATAGTGCCGATGTCATTCCATTTGGATTGTTTCCCTTCATTAAAGCCATATAGCTTCTTGAATCCTTCGTTGAGAATGACCTTCATCTTTCCGCGCATAAAGCGTCGGTCATAGTCTTTGTCGGCCAGGATGAAATACTTGCTGATGACTATACTGTCAATTATGGTTATTGTGACGAACTGCAGGACGGATAGCAAGACGAAGTAAGCTTCGCGTTTATCATCGTGCTTATTCCTGTTGTCTTCGAGCATTCTTTTTAGCAACGGCAATCCTTCAGCAAAACCAGAGATTGTCTCATCGGCAACAGAGATAAACTCTTCTCGCTCTGCTGCGCTGAGAGACTTACCGTTATACTGCACCTCCCGAAACCATTCGGCATACGGGTAGTTGCGTATTGGTGAATACTGAACATTATCTAGGTACTCATTCATGCTTAATATACCGAGTGTCGTTTGTCCCTATAGCGTTTTTTTCAATCTGCAAAGATACGCTTTTTTTCTTATATGGCAAAATAAAAATATTAGTAATTGACTTCCTCCTCAAACCTCTCGGCGAGGTCAAGGAAACCCAGGACAGTATCATCTTCCAGTTCCGCACCCCAGCTGCCAACCCTCAAAAACGGGACAAAAAGCATCAAAATCCTCCTCTAAAAGGCCATAAAACACCCTCCGTTCCTCCTCTCGTCCACCAAGCCCTGTCCATTGCCCAGAAGGTGGACCGCCTGACTAACCGCCAGGTGATGCCCGCTGGCCGCGTAAAGAAGAAAGGATTGAAAAAGTAAGGTAACATAATACAGCATAACAATAACAGTATAACAGTTTAAAAATTGAATATCAATTACCCTTTTATATACTATATAACTAATTAATAATTAATAATATATATAAAGAATGTGGGAATTGTTACCCCTCAAAAAACTAATTGTTATATTGTTATTGTTATATCCAAAAACAAAATTATTCATCTAAAAGGCAAACAAACAATGAAATACGGCATCACCAAACCCTCTGCTCCCAAGATGCCAACCCTCAAAAACGGGGAAAAAGGCATCCAAATCCCCCTCTAAAAGGCCACAAAACGCCCTCCGCACCCCTCCTTCCAGCACCTTTCACCCTCCCCAGCGCTCACATGCACGCTCCCGAATCACGCCATCAATACCTCATTTGGGAGGGTTTTTGTGGCAAAATGAATACCCTCGTGGCCGAAAAATGGGTTGACAAGGGCCAATTTTCACTCCTTGTCGAGGCCATCTGTCGCGACTTCCTATATCCTCTAAACGGCTACTAAACGGCTACTAAACGGCTACTAAACGGCTACTAGACGGCTAGTAGACCTAATGAAGACGGCCACCGCCCACTAGCCACTATCCACTGACCACTAGCCACTGACCACTAGCCACTGACGCGTCTACTTGATCTCTATCCCGCCGAAGTTGCAGCGTCCTTTGAGGTGGAGGGTCTTACAGCCGTCGGAGGGCTGCGTGCAGCAGTCGCAGTCGACGCCGGCGAAGGCGGCGTCGATACCGTTGTTGACGCAGACGCCCTTGGGGACGCGTATCTCCATGCCGCCGAAGCTGCAGTCGACGCTGATGACGGCACCGTCGCGGAGGTCGGCATCACGCAGGTCGAGGCCCGCGAAGCCGAAGCTGACATGCACGTCGGCTCCCTCGAAAGGCTGGCCGTCGTAGCTGTAGTCCTGCTTGCCGAAGGTGACGTCGATCTTGTGCTGCTTGCCGCCGTCGAGGACGACGGGCGTTGCCGACTCGCCGTTTTGGCTGTGGCAGCAGCTCTTCTTGCTGTTGAAGAACAGCAGCGACACACCCCACACGACGGCGGCGATGCAGAGCATATACTTCCAGATGTCGTTCCAGGGGATGATGCCGCGTGCCGCGAGGAGCAGCAGTATGCCGATGCCGAAGCCTATGATGGCGCCGGCCTTGTGACGGTCGCTGAAGATATTGACGAAGCAGGGCACGATGACGAAGAGCGCCCACCAGCCTTCGAGGCTGATGCTGATGACGTCGAGGAGCTCCAAGGCCCAGACGATGCCGAAGGCCACAAGGGCGATGCCGCCGATGATTTTGCTTGTGCGTTTCATAAATAATGTTTTTGCTTTCAGTTAGATTAATCAAAGAGATTGCTGGAGTTTCTCCATCATCTGCTTCAGAGCAGGAATGTCGGAAGTGACAACATCCCAAAGTGCTTCGGGGAGTATCCTGTAATAATCATGGACAAGCACATGCCGCATCTTTTCCATCAGCGTCCACGGCACCTCGGGATGGCCTTCCTTGAATTCTTTGGTTAGTTTGTAGGCCGCTTCTCCGATAATCTGGATATTGTAGATGGTGGCATGCATGCGCATGCTGTCAGCCGTCAGTTGCTCGAAGGTGATGCCGTCGGTATACTCTTCGATTTTACCGATAGCAAGCATGATGTGCTCGATACGGCTGGGGTCACGCGCTGGCTCTCTCATAGATTAGTTTTTTATCGTGGTTGGCAGTTTCCTCTGCCCAGGGCATCAGGGCCCCGTTTTCTACCAAATCGACATTGCAGTTGAGGATTTTTTCCAGGTCGACAATGATGGCCGCATATTTAAGCAATCCCACTTTCGCATTCTTGCGGTCGAACTCGACAAGTATATCCACATCGCTGTCCTCCCGTTGCTCGCCACGTGCATAGGAGCCAAAAAGCCATGCTTTCGTCACCGGTTGTGTGGCGAAGTATTCGGCGAGGGCTTGAGATATCTCTTTTGTGCTCATTTCAAAATGCAAAAATACAAACTTTTTCTGACATGGCAAAAAATAATTGGCCAGAGAGAACTCTGGCCAATTATTTGTTTTGTTTGGGACGGACAGGTAGGTCCGCGGTCCCATGTTATTTCTGCATGGTCTTCAGCCTCTCCGTCAGCATGGGGACGATCTTGTGGAGGTCGCCCACGATGCCGAGGTCGGCAACCTGGAAGATGGGGGCAAACTTATCCTTGTTGATGGCGATGATGAGCTCGCTCTCCTCCATGCCGGCGAGGTGCTGGATGGCGCCGCTGATGCCGCAGGCCATGTAGAGGGCGGGGCGCACGGTCTTGCCGGTCTGGCCCACCTGGCGGCTGGCGTCCATGACGCCGGCGTCGACCATGGCGCGGCTGCTGCTGACTTCGCCGCCGAGCTCTTTGGCCAGGGCCTCGAGCTTGGCGAAGCCGTCCTTGGTGCCTACGCCGCGGCCACCGCTGACGAGGACCTTGGCCTCGCTGATGTCGGTGACGGTCTTCTCTTCCTTGACGGTCTTGACGAGCTTCACGCGGGCGATCTTCTTCTCATCGAAGCTCACCTTAAAGTCGACGACCTCGCCCTTGCGGCTCTTGTCGGCGGCCATTTTCTGCATGACGCCGGGGCGGACGGTGCTCATCTGCGGGCGGTTGTTCTTGCAGAGGATGGTGGCCATGAGGTTGCCGCCGAAAGCCGGACGGGTCATGCGGAACTCGTGGGCTTCGTCGTCGCTGATCTCCAGCTTGGTGGCGTCGGCGGTGAGGCCGGTGCGGTTGCGGGCGCTGACGCGGGGGCCGAGGTCGCGGCCGATGGTGGTGGCGCCGATGAGCAGTATGCTCGGCTTCTCGCTCTCGATGATGGCGGTGATGGCCTCGGTGTAGGGCTCGGTCATGTAGTCCTTCAGCAGGTCGTTGTCGACAACCATGACCTTGTCGGCACCGTGCTCTATGAGGGTCTGTGCGAGGGGTTTGATGTCCTTGCCGAGGAGCATGGCGACGACCTTCTCCTGGTTGGCGTCGGCCAGCTCGCGGGCTTTGCCCAGCAGCTCGAGGGCCACATTCTGCAGTTTGCCGTTGCGCTGTTCGGCAAACACGTATACGTCTTTATAATCTGCTAAGTTCATATTTTCGAGTTTTAAGTTTTAAGCTTTAAGTTTTAAGTGGGAGCGGTAGCCGTCGTGGCGCGTCAGCCACTTAAAACTCACAGCTCACAGCTTACAGCTAATTAAATGAGGTGTTTCTCTTTAAGTTTGTTGACGATGAGCTCCACGGCCTCTTCGGGGCTGACCTCGAAGGTCTGGCCGGCGGGCTTGAGCTGCTTGGGGAACGACTTGAAGACGCTCGTGGGCGATCCGGCCTTGCCGATATGCTCCTCGGGGACGTTGATGCGGTCGGCGCCCCAGACCTCGATTTCCTTGTCGAAGGCTGTGACGATGCCGTTGACCGTCATGTAGCGGGGCTGCACGCTGGAGGCCAGGGCGGTGACCACGCAGGGGGCCTGCATCTCGAGGATCTGGTAGCCGTCCTCGAGTTGCTTCTTGATGGTGAAGGTCTTGGTGGCCTCGTCGTACTGGAGGTCCTCCATGTAGGAGACCTGCGGCAGGTCGAGGTGCTCGGCAATCTGGGGACCCACCTGGGCGGTGTCGCCGTCGATGGCCTGACGGCCGGTGATGATGAGGTCGACATCCATGGTGCGCAGGGCGCCGGCGAGGGCACTGCTGGTGGCCAGCGTGTCGGCGCCGCCGAGCTTGCGGTCGGTGAGCAGGATGGCGCGGTCGACACCCATGGCTAAGGCCTCGCGGAGGATGGCCTCGGCCTGGGGCAGACCCATGGTGATGACGGTCACGTGGGCGCCGTACTTGTCCTTCAGCTGCAGGGCGTATTCAAGGCCGCCCTTGTCGTCGGGGTTCATGATCGAGGGAACGCCCTCGCGGATGAGCGTACCGGTCACGGGGTTAATCTTCACCTCGGTGGTGTCCGGCACTTGCTTTATGCAAACTACGATGTTCATTCTTTTTGGAGTTTTAGGTTTTGAGCTTTAGGTTTTAAGTGGCTACGCAGGCCGCGTCAGCCCACTTACAGCTTACAGCTCACAGCTTACAGCTATTTATTATTTAAACAGTTTTCCGGCGATAACCATGCGCTGGACTTCCGAGGTGCCCTCGTAGATCTCGGTGATCTTGGCGTCGCGCATCATGCGCTCCACCGGGTACTCGCGGGTGTAGCCGTAGCCGCCGTGGAACTGGACGGCCTTGGTGGTCACCTCCATGGCGGTCTCGGCGCTGAAGAGCTTGGCCATGGCGGCGTCGGCGCTGTAGGGTATGCCGTGGTCTTTCTTGTAGTGGGCCGAGCGGCAGAGCAGACGGGCGGCCTGCACCTTGGTCTCGAGGTCGGCCATCTGGAACTGCGTGTTCTGGAACTGCGAGATGCTGCGGCCGAACTGCTTGCGCTCCTTGGTGTACTTGACGGTCTCGTCCATGGCGCCTTGGGCGATGCCGAGGGCCTGGCAGGCGATGCCGATACGTCCGCCGTCGAGGGTCTTCATGGCCAGGCCGAAGCCTTTGCCCAGCTGGCCCAGCTGGCGGTCCTTCGGGATGCGGCAATCCTCGAAGATAAGCTCGGTGGTGGCGCTGCCGCGGATACCCATCTTCTTCTCCTTCTTGCCGATGCTGAAGCCGGGGTCGGTCTTCTCGACGATGAAGGCGCTGATGCCCTTGGTGCCGAGACTCTTGTCGGTCATGGCGATGATGATGAACACGTTGGCGTAGCTGCCGTTGGTGATGAATATCTTGCTGCCGTTGAGCACCCAGCTGTCGCCGTCCTCGACGGCGATGGTCTGCTGGCCTGCTGCGTCGGTGCCGGCGTTGGGCTCGGTGAGGCCGAAGGCGCCGATCCACTCGCCGCTGGCGAGCTTGGGCAGGTACTTCTGCTTCTGCTCCTCGGTGCCGGCCTCAAGGATGGGGGCGCAGCAGAGGCTGGTGTGGGCGGAGAGGATGACGCCCGTGGTGGCGCAGACGCGGCTGAGCTCCTCGACGGCCATGCCGTACATGATGTTGGTGCCGCCGGCGCCGCCGTACTGCGTGGGGATGGGGATGCCCATGAGGCCTATCTTGGCCATCTTCTGGACGGTCTCCATGGGGAAACGCTCCTCCTCGTCGACTTCGGCGGCGAGGGGTTTCACTTCCTTCTCTGCAAACTCGCGTATCATCTGCAGGAAGAGTTCTTCTTGTTTGGTGTAGCTGAAATCCATATTTCGTTTAGTTTTAAGTCTTAAGTTTTAAGTTTTAAGTGACTGCGCGGACGGCGTCAGCCCGCTTAAAACTCACAGCTCACAGCTCACAGCTTACAGCTTACAGCTATGTGTTATTTTACGGCTATCGTCTCGATCTCGACCAGCACGCCCATCGGAAGGCCCTTGACGGCAAAGGCGGCGCGGGCGGGGCAGTCGGTGCTGTAGTACTTGGCGTAGACCTCGTTCATGGGTTTGAAATACTCCATGTCGGCCAGCAGGCAGGTGCTCTTCACCACGTCCTGGAAGCTGTAGCCGGCCTCGTCGAGGATGGCTTTGATGTTCTGCATAACCTGCTCGGTCTGAGCGGTGATGCCCTCGGGCACGGTCTTGGTTTCGGGGTTGATGGGTATCTGGCCCGAGATGTAGAGCGTGTTGCCGGCCTGCACAGCCTGGCTGTAGGGTCCGATGGCTGCAGGGGCTTTGGGTGTGTTAATGATTTTCTTCATGTTATGACGTTTTTAGATTATTTGCCAAAGTGCAAATATACGAAGTTTTTGCAATATATTATTGTTTTTGCATAAAAAAGTTTTATCTTCTGCTGTATTGTACTGTTATACACTGTGTTGTACTGCGCGATGGTGCCGCGCCGCAGTTGCCGCGCCACGGCTCCGGTACGCCGTCGGTACGGACCCGGTACGGCCGTTCTTCAGTAGTTCTTCAGTGCCGCACTGAAGAACTACTGAAGAACTACTGAAGAACGGCCGTAGGGACTCCGTAGGGGGGCCGAAGGGGGAGCGGAGTGTCGGCAGGGGGGAGGAGACGCTCGCCGGGGGAGGGGGCGGAAAGAAAATAATCGGGGAAAAGATAAAAAATGTTGCAAGATGTGAAAAAAGTTGCTATATTTGCAGACAGGCACAATGTGCTGCGCAGGCGCGCAACGTGTTGTGCTTCACTGAAGTATGTTTGAAATAAATATATAATGATATGGCAAAGATAGAAAATCTAATCTCCAAACAGGGTTATGACTGGAAGTTCAGCACCGTTGGCGGTGTGACCCGTGTTAACATTGAGAACGGGCAGGACATTGCGCATCTGTCCGAGCTTGACCAGAAGCTGTGGACGGTGCTCAGCTGCCCGGTGAAAGGTCTTGAGTTTGACGAGCGCACGCTGGCGCTTCTGGATAGCGACCACGACGGCAAGCTGCGTGTGCACGAGGTCGTCGCTGCCTCGCAGTGGCTCTGCAAGGTGCTGGCCGACATGGACTACCTGGTCGAGGGCCGCGACAGCATCACCTTCGGCGCCATCCGCCACGACATCGACGAGGGCAAGCAGGTCGTCGAGGCCGCCAAGATGATCCTCGGCAAGCTCGACGTCAACAAGGACGAGATAAGCCTGGCCGACGTGAAGGCCTATATGGATGTGTATGAGGAGAAGTGCAAGGCCGAATACAGCGCCGGCGAGACCGAGCCCTACGAGCCGCCCTACGGCGAGGGCAGCGACGCCGCCGAGGCCGCCGTCAACGCCGTGCGCCAGAAGATTGCCGACTGGTTCATGCGCTGCAAGCTGGTGCAGTTCGACGAGGACGCCGCCGGTGCCCTCGACGTGCAGGTGGAGAAGATTGCCGCCATCAGCGCCGGCAACCTCAACGACAGCGTTGGCGAGATCTCCGCCTACCCCCTTGCGCGCCCGCGCAAAGAGGGCCTGCTGCCGCTGGCCGAGGGCCTCAACCCCGCCTGGCAGGCCCCGATGGCTGCCGTGGTGGCCGCCGTGCCCGAGTTGCAGGGCAAGGACAGCGTCAGCGAGGAGGAGTGGAACGCCGTGGTGGCCAAGGTCGACGCCTACACAGCGTGGAAGGCCGCCGGCGAGACGGCCATGAACGAGGCCATCGCCGCCAGGCTGGGCGAGCATGCCGCCGCCATCGAGCCGGTGGAGCGCCTGCTGCGCTACTGCCGCGACTATTTCCGCCTGCTGCACAACTATGTCGTCTTCAAAGACTTCTACCGTCGCGACGATAAGTTCCTGGCCGTCTTCCAGGCCGGCAAGCTGTACATCGACCAGCGCTGCTGCGACCTCTGTGTCAAGGTGACGGACATGCCCCGCAGCACCGGCACGGCCGGCAAGAGCGGCATCTACCTGCTCTACTGCCACTGTGTGGCCAAGAGCGGCGGCGCGCAGATGGATATCGTGGCGGCACTCACCGACGGCGAGATCGGCGGCCTGCACGAGGGCAAGAACGCCATCTTCTACGACCGCGCGGGCAACGACTGGGACGCCACCATCACCAAGATCGTTGACAACCCCATCAGCGTGCGCCAGGCCTTCTGGAGCCCCTACCGCAAGTTCGGCAACTGGGTTACCGAAAAGATCACCAAGAGCGCCAGCGAGAAGGAGAGCAAGCAGTTTGACGAGATGACCACGAAGGCCGACAGCGCCAGCACCAACCTCACCGCCAAGCCCGAAGACGCCGCCGCGGAGAAGAAGCCCGCAGCGCCGTTCGACATCGCCAAGTTCGCCGGTATCTTCGCCGCCATCGGCTTGGCCTTCGGCGCCATAGGTGCCGCCCTCGGCATGCTGGGCGGTTTCATCGTGGCCAAGTGGTACAATGTCATCATCCTCGTGGCTGCCGTGGTGCTCCTCATCAGCGGCCCGTCGATGCTGCTGGCATGGCTCAAGCTGCGCAAGCGCAACCTGGGTCCCGTGCTCAACGCCAACGGCTGGGCCATCAACAGCGACGTGAAGATCAACACCACCTTCGGCAAGACGCTGACATCGATGGCCAAGTATCCGAAAGTGGTCGCCAAAGACCCCTTCGCCGACAAGAAGATGCCGTGGTGGCAGAAATGCCTCATCTGGCTCGGTGTGCTGGCCGTGCTCTTCCTGCTCGTCTTCCGCCTGACGCAGCACCGCTGGGTGTGGCAGCCCAAGCCCGTGGAGCCTGTGGCCGAAGTCGTGGACAGCGTGGCGCCGGAGGCTGAGGCCGTGCAGGCGACGGCTGACACGGTGACCGTGGAGGCTCAGGCCGAAGAAGCTCCGGCCGAATAAACAATCAATGGACAAACAGGCAAGGGTCTATGAGGTACGTCAGGATGTGCGCCATGGCTCTTGCCTTGTTTATTGGTGAGAGCACGATGGCACAGGAAGACAGCGTTTTCAGCGCCGTGTGGTGGAACGTGGAGAACCTCTTCGACACCCGCGACGACCCGCATACCAACGACGACGAGTTCACGCCGCAGGGCGACATGCACTGGACGCGGCGCAAGCTGCAGGCCAAGCTGCAGGGCATCGCCAAGACCCTGGCTATGGCCGACCTGCCTGATGTCGTGGGCCTCGCCGAGGTGGAGAACAGCTACGTGCTGCGCGAGCTCTGCCAGGGCACGCCGCTTGCGAGGGCTGGCTACCGCTATGTGCACCGCAATTCACCAGACCGGCGCGGCATCGACTGCGCGCTGCTATACCGTACAGACCGCTTCCGTGTGCTTAAAGACAACGTGGTGCGGGTGAGCGACAGCGCCAAGGGCTTCTTCACGAGGGATATCCTCGTCGTGGAAGGGGTTACAGCACAGGGCGACACCGTCAGCCTTGTGCTCAACCACTGGCCCTCGAAGAGGGGTGGGGACGAGGCCGAGGCGCACCGCATGGCCATAGCCGACACGCTGCGGCGCCTGATGAACGAGCTGCACGCCGAGCATCCGGAGGGGGCTGTTATCGCCATGGGCGACATGAACAGCACCGCCGACGAGGCCCCGATGGCTGTGGGCATGGGGTTCGGCGACGACAGCACCAACGCCGACGGCATACGCAACCTCACTTGGCGCCTGCCGCGCGAATGGGGGTCGCACAAATTCCAGGGGCAGTGGGACTACATAGACCAGGTGCTCTTGCTGGCAGGCGAAGGCTGGATGGTGGGCGACCTGAAGCTGCTGCGCTACGACCACCTGCTCACCGACGAGAAGAACAGGCCCGGCATGCGCCCGCGACGCACCAACCAAGGGTCTCGCTACGAGGGCGGCCTCAGCGACCACCTGCCGCTGCGGCTCCGTCTGCGCCGCAGGCGTTGAGCACCGCACATAGAGAAAAATGCGTTTCCGTTTGGTGTATTGATTTTATTTTGTATCTTTGCAGCGCAATGGATATGTGATGATGTTGCACAACGGCCATTGCGTCAGTGCTTTGAGATAATAATGGTGTCAAGGTCGCTCCGCAGAATATGCGGAGGCCAAGAGGGGAATCGCGTGAAAATCGCGAGCTGTCGCGCAACTGTAAGTCCCGGTGGCAACGGGACAAGCCAGAGTACCTGCCTTGAAGCCTTTTTGGCAATGCTTTCGCGTCAAAGGCGGTTTGTCGAAACTAATGTTCTTCACGGCAAGACATTCTTTTTCTATCCATCCCATGACCGAAGGCTCTGCCTGCCGGTTGCTTCGGCGTTTGTTTCGTCGGACATCGGCACGTATGTGGGTGTGAAAAAAAGTATAAACTATAATATAACGCTATAAAGGAATGAACAAAAAATTACGCAACGCGGTGCTGGCACTGGCCATGCTGCTGCCGCTGACTATGAACGGCCAAAACAACAACGACGGTCATCAGTTGCCGCAGCGCAAGTCGGTGACCTTCTCCGCCTCCGACATCCAGTACTGGGTGGGTACCGGCAGCAACTCCGCTGTCGTCATCATCGGCTGGGACGACAACCCATCCGGCAACAACTTCGCCCTCGCCTGGGGTGTGCATTGGAACGGCAGCGCCACAGCCGCCAACATGCTTGACACCATAGCTACCTACGACTCGCGTGTGACCTACGCCATCAGTTCTGGCTTTGTCACCAACATCGGCTACAACGACGGCACCCTCGTCTCCGGCTCGTCAGCCAGCTACTGGTGCTACACTATCAACGGCGGCTATGCTGGCGCCTATGGCTCTCAGGCTATGGCTGACGGCGACGTGATGGAAATCAGTTCCTCGTGTATGTTCACCCTCACCACCGCCACCGCCGCCACCAACCCGAACTCCGATCCCGGCACCACGCCGGCCGACACAGTCGACGCCACCATCGCCTTCGGCGACATCCTCTATTGGGTGGGCAGCGGCACCGACAGCGCCGCCTTCATCGTCAACTATGCACAGCCCGACACCGCCTTCGCTTGGGGCTACCTCTTCAACGGCAGCACGACGGCCGAGGCTATGGTCAACGCAATCGCCGCCGCCGACCCCCGCTTCGAGGTTGTCGGCTCGCCCTCCATGGGTGGCGACCTGCTTTTTGTTACCGACGAGGGCGACACCCTCGGCCTTTCGCCCGTCGACCCCGCCATGGGTTACAACTTCTGGTGGACCAACCTCAACGGCGTCAGCGCCGATGCCGGTGCATCCAGCACATTGCACAGCGGCGATGTCTTCAAGTATGGCGACATGAACTCCGCCCACGGCTGGGACTTCCAGAGCGGCTATTATATGCAGGAGGCTTGGCCCACAACACCAACCCCCGTACCTGTGCCGCAGGTCGCACCCGACCCCGTGGTTTGCGACTCCCTGCCGCTGCCTTACAGCGACGACTTCTCCGGCTATGTCAGCAACCAAAGCATCCGCGCCCACATGGCCGGCGCCCGGATGCCCGACTGCTGGACAATGGTCGGCAACGGCACCACCCAGTATGTCGACTCCCCCAACTCCACTAACTCTGTCTATTTCGGCGGCGTGGCCTATTCCACCAGCACCAACAGCTTTGGTGCCGTGAGCGCCAACGACGCCTACTTCTGCCTTATCGCCAGCCAGATATATACCGGCACCAACAGCAGCCACATCGCCGACATGAACGCCACAGGCACACGCCGTTATGCCGTGCTGCCCTCATTTGAGCAGCCGCTGTCGCAGACGGTCCTCACCTTCGACCACCGCACCAGCGGCAACGGCGCCCAGCTCGTTGTGGGCTATGTCCTCGCCGACACAGCTTCCTTCGTGGGCCTCGACACAATGCTTGCCGACAACCGCGTGCTGCACCACGACACCGTCCGCTTTGCCGACTACGCAGGGATGCCTGACGATGCCCGTCTTGCCTTCCTCTGGCAGGTCACCAGCACCACCGCCAGCACCACAGGGCCCAGCAACCGCTACTGCGGCATCGACAACCTGACGGTGGCCCTCGACACCACCGCCGCCCCTGTGACACCCGCTTCTGAAGACGCCACAATAGCCGCCGCCGACATCCTCTACTGGGTTGGCGAGGGCCAGAACGAGGTGGTCTTCGCCGTCAACTGGGCCGACACCGCGCTGGCTTGGGGCTACCGCTTCCAGTCGGACAGCGTGCTGGTGGGCAACATCGTAGACGCCATCGCCACCGCCGACCCGCGCCTCAGCTACGTCGGCTCTCCCGCCTATATCAGCGACTTCCTCTATGCCGACTCCCTCATCACCGACACCCTGCGCCTCACGCCCCACGATCCCTACGACTACAGCATCTACTTCAGCATGAGCGTCAACCACGTGGCCTCCATGCTCGGCGCCGGACAGCACAAGGTCGTCAACGGCGACTTCGTGAAGTTCGCCGACACCTATGCCGCCGTCAAGGTCGACAGCACCTGGATTGCCGACTACAGCTACTGGGATTACACCTATGTGTGGCCTATGTCCATCCACGCCGTCAGCGTGCCCGACACCACGGGCCCCACGCCCGAGCCTCCCACGCCTCCGCAACCTGGCGCTTTCTGCGGCGCCGTGGGCACCGAGGGCTGCAACGCCATCAAAGCCGACAGCTCGGCCTTCGTGGCCTGGGCCACAGGCGTCAGCGTCACCCGCGGACCGCGCAACATCGCCAACCCCAGCCTCGGCCTCGCCTCTACGGGCTCCGAGAGCAACGCCATCGGCCCGGCAACGCTGAATAATGTCTACTCTGTCGTCAGCCTCGGCGACGGCGGCTCGGCCCTGGCCACTTTCGCACGCCCCATACGCAACGGCGAAGGCCCCGACTTTGCCGTCTTCGAGAACGGTTTTAGCGACAACAGCCTCGAACTGGCCTTCGTTGAGGTGAGCACCGACGGACAGCGCTTCGTGCGCTTCCCCGCCACCTGCCTCACGCAGAACACCACCCAGCTGGGCAACGCCGGCCAGACCGACCCCACCAACATCAACAACCTCGCCGGTAAGTACCGCATCGGCTACGGCACCCCCTTCGACCTCGAAGAGCTCCGCGACAGCACCGGTATCGACATCGACAGCATCGTCTATGTCCGCATTGTCGACGTCGTGGGCTGCATTGACCCTGCCTATGCCACGCGCGACCAGTACGGCAACATCATCAACGACCCGTGGCCCACACCCTTCGAGAGCAGCGGCTTCGACCTCACGGGTGTCGGCGTCATCCACGAGCTCACGCCCTCTGTCGGCATCGCCGACGCCGCCGCTGTGGTCGAGAATATATACCCCAACCCCACGACCGGACGCATCACCGTCAGCACCCGCCGTTCCGCCGAAGCCACTCTCTTCGACATCTCGGGCCGCAGCGTGGCCGTCTACAGCCTCAATGCAGGCACCAACGTGCTCGACCTCACCGCCTTCCAGAACGGCGTGTACATGCTCCGCGTCGACGGCGCCGTGAGCAAGATTGTGAAAAAGTAACCCCTCGGGTTAGTTTTTATATTGTTATCCGTATCGTTGGAGGCCTTCCCGGACAACCGGGGAGGTCTTCTTTTTTGTCACAGGCTCTGCCAATGCATATAATAGTTTGTCACACATTGGTTTATACTATATTTCCCTTTCAAAAGAAGGTTTTGGTAAGGAGTAACTAAAGAGCAATATAAGACCAATATAAGAGGAAGTGCGGTAAAATGTTGATTTACAGGGGTGTTTTTCCATGTTATGTTAAATAGGTTTTGCCGCCCGAAAAGGGTGTCCGGGTGGGCGCTTCGGGGGCTTGAAAGTGAGTTGTCGGGGGCTTGAAAGTGAGTCGTCGGGGGCTTGAACGTGTGGCTTTGGGGGGGGTGAGAAGGGCGTTTCGGGGCGGACAGGAGTTCGTAGAGGGCTCGTGCCGAAGGGGTAGGGAAGGAGGCTCACCATAAATGGTGATAAAATTTTGTTAAAAGTGCTTTCGTGTAAAAATTATTTCGTATATTTGCCTTGTCATACATGGAACTGTATTCCGTGTATGGTGTTGATAATTAGTTAAATAATATAATATTAATCCTAAACAAAGTCTATTATGACAAAAGTAAAATCTTTGGCTGACCTGAAAGCCATGCGCGAGAAGCTGCAGTCCAACCTCGACGTGCGCGAGAAGGCTGAGCACCCCGAGAGCCTGGTGCAGATCAAGGTCGCTATGGCCACTTGCGGTATCGCCGCCGGTGCCAAGCAGGTTATGGAACACATGATGCAGAAAGCCGATGAGCTCCACATCCCCGCCGTCTTCACACAGACCGGCTGCATGGGCTACTGCCACGCCGAGCCCACTCTCGAGGTGCGCGTGCCGGGCAAGGACCCCATCGTCTTCGGCCACGTCGACAACAACCGCGCCGACGAGATCCTCACCAAGTACGTCCAGCAGGGCGAACTCGTCGAGGGCATCATCCCCGTGAACTACGAAACGATTGACAAGTAAATTAAAGCTGTGAGCTGTGAGCTGTAAGCTGTAAGTGGGCCGGCGCGGCCACGACGGCCACCGCCCCACTTAAAACTTAAAACTTAAAGCTTAAAACTAGAAAAGATTATGGCAAAATACAAAATGCATATCCTGATCTGCGGCGGTACCGGATGCAAATCCAGCAACAGCCTCAAGATCATCGACAATTTCCATAAGATTCTCGCCGAGAAAGGCCTGGCCGACGACGTGCAGGTCATCAAGACCGGTTGCTTCGGCTTCTGCGAGAAGGGCCCCATCGTCAAGATCATGCCCGACAACACGTTCTACACCCAGGTGAAGCCCGAGGACGTGGAGCGCATCGTCAACGAGCACATCATCAAGGGCCGTAAGGTTCCCGAGCTGCTCTACACCAACCCCGAGAACAAGGAGCACGTCAGCGACTCGAAGCACATGGACTTCTACCGCAAGCAGATCCGTATCGCCCTGCGCAACTGCGGCTTTGTGGATCCCGAGAACATCGAGGAGAGCATCTCCCGTGGCGGCTACGAGGCCCTGGCCAAGTGCTTGACCGAGATGACCCCGCAGCAGGTCATCGACGTGATCACCAAGAGCGGTCTCCGCGGCCGTGGCGGCGCCGGCTTCCCCACCGGCGTGAAGTGGGGTCTCTGCGCCAAGAACCAGGCCGACCAGAAGTACATCATCTGCAACGCCGACGAGGGCGACCCCGGTGCCTTCATGGATCGTTCCATCCTCGAGGGTGACCCCAACAGCATCGTCGAGGCTATGGCCATCGGTGGCTACGCCATCGGCGCCAGCAAGGGTCTCGTGTACATCCGTGCCGAGTATCCCCTGGCCATCGACCGTCTGAAGATCGCCATCAACCAGGCCCGCGAGTATGGCCTCCTCGGCGAGGACATCCTCGGCACTGGCTTCAACTTCGACATCGAGCTCCGCTACGGTGCCGGTGCTTTCGTCTGCGGCGAAGAGACCGCCCTTATCCACTCCATGGAAGGCAAGCGCGGCGAGCCCACCCTGAAACCCCCATTCCCCGCTGTGCGCGGCTATATGGACAAGCCCTCGAACGTGAACAACGTCGAGACCCTGGCCAACATCCCCGTCATCATCACCAAGGGCGCCGACTGGTTCCGCACCATCGGTACCGAGAAGAGCCCCGGAACCAAGGTGTTCGCCATGGCCGGTCAGATCAACAACGTGGGTCTGATCGAGGTCCCGATGGGCATCACCCTGCGTGAGATTATCTACGAGATCGGCGGCGGCATCAAGGACGGCCGCGAGTTCAAGGCCGTGCAGACCGGTGGCCCCTCCGGCGGCTGCCTCACTGCCAAGCACCTCGACACCGAGATCGACTACGACAGCCTCGTGGCTGCCGGCTCGATGATGGGCTCCGGCGGTATGGTCGTCATGGACGAGACCTCTTGCATGCCTGCTATCGCCAAGTTCTATCTGGAGTTCACCTGCGAGGAGAGCTGCGGTAAGTGCAGCCCCTGCCGCATCGGTAACAAGCGCCTCTGCGAGCTGCTTGAGAAGATCACCAACGGCAACGGCACGATGGACGACCTCTACGCCCTGCGCAACCTGGCCGCCGTCATCAAGGACAGCGCCCTCTGCGGCCTTGGCCAGACCTCGCCGAACCCCGTCCTCTCCACCCTCGACAACTTCTGGGATGAGTATGTGGAGCACGTCGTGGACAAGAAGTGCCGCGCCGGCGTCTGCAAGAAACTCATGCAGTATGTCATCGACCCCGAGAAGTGCATCGGTTGCGGCAAGTGCGCAAAGAACTGCCCCGCCGAAACCATCACCCGCACCGACTACATCGCTCCCGGCCACAAGCTGGCTTCGATGGTCATCGGTCAGGACAAGTGCGTCAAGTGCGGTGCCTGCTACCAGAACTGTAAGTTTGGTGCCATCTCGATTAAATAATAATGTATTAGCTTTGAGTTTTAAGTTTTAAGTTGTAAGTGGTTACGCAAATGACGGCTACCGCCCCACTCAAAACTCACAGCTCACAGTTCAAAACTAACAAAGAAATGATCAACGTAACGATAGATAATAAAGCGATCCAGGTCCCCGAAGGCACCACCATCCTGAAAGCTGCCCGTATGGCCGGTATCGATATCCCGACGCTCTGCTACTTCGAGCTCGACGGAATGAAATTTGAAAACAAACCTGGCGGATGCCGCGTCTGCATGGTCGAGGTGACCAAGGACTTCAACGGCAAGCCCCGCCGCAATCTGGCTCCCGCCTGCGCCACCGACTGCGTGGAAGGCATGGAGGTGCTCACCGCCTCGCCCCGCGCCCTCAACGCCCGCAAGACCGTCCTCGAGCTGATCCTCAGCGACCACCCGAACGACTGCCTCCAGTGCGAGAAGAGCGGCGACTGCGAGCTGCAGAGCCTCGCCGTCCGCATGGGTATCCGCGAGATCCCCTTCAAGGGCGAGCAGAGCCACTATAAGAAAGACACTACCCTCAGCGTCTACCGCGACATGGACAAGTGCGTCTACTGCCGTCGCTGCGAGGAGATGTGCAACAAGTTCCAGAGCGTGGGCGCCCTGAGCGGCGTCAACCGCGGCTTCCCCTCGGTGGTGGCTCCCGCCTTCGAGCAGAAGCTCGGCGACAGCTCGTGCGTCAACTGCGGCCAGTGCGTCCAGGTGTGCCCCGTGGGTGCCCTCACCCTCGTCGACAACATCAACGACGTGCGTAAGGCCCTCGCCGACCCCACCAAGAAGGTTGTCGTGCAGACCGCTCCCGCCGTCCGCGTCGCCCTCGGCGAAGAGTTCGGCATGGAGCCCGGCACCATCGTCACTGGCAAGATGGCCGCTGCCCTGCGCCGTCTCGGCTTCGACTATGTCTTCGACACCGATTGGAGCGCCGACCTCACCATCATGGAGGAAGGCACCGAGCTCCTCGGCCGCGTGAAGAAGCTCCTCGCTGGCGACAAGGATGTCAAGATGCCTATGTTCACCAGCTGCTGCCCCGCCTGGGTCACCTTCTACGAGAAGAACTTCCCCGACCTGCTCGGCCATCCCTCGACCGCCAAGTCGCCCCAGGGCATGTTCGGCGCCGTCACCAAGAACTACTTCGCCCCGAAGATCGGCGTGAAGCGCGAGGACGTCGTCTGCGTGTCCATCATGCCCTGCTTGGCCAAGAAGAGCGAGTGCGCCCGTCCGGAGCTCGGCAACGGCACCGACCAGGATGTCAACTTCAGCCTCACCACCCGTGAGCTGGCCCACATGCTCAAGCAGAGCAACATCGACCTCAACAGCCTGCCCGAAGAGGACTTCGACAGCCCTCTCGGCCAGTCGACCGGTGCCGCCGTCATCTTCGGCGCCACGGGCGGCGTGATGGAGGCTGCCCTCCGCACCGCCTACGAGGTGCACACCGGCAAGACCCTCCCGAAGATCGACTTCGAGGAGTGCCGCGGCATCTTCGGCGACAGCGTGCGCGAGGCTACCGTCGACTTCGACGGCCTGCCCGTGAAGATCGCCATCTGCTACGGTCTCTCCAATGCCCGCAAACTCATGGAAGAGGTCCGCGACGGCAACCCCAACGGCTACCACTTCATCGAGGTAATGGCCTGCCCGGGCGGCTGCATCGGCGGCGCCGGCCAGCCCTACCACCACGGCAAGAGCGACATCATCAAGAAGCGCATGGACGCCATCTACCGCGAGGACGCTGGCAAGCCCATCCGCAAGAGCCACGAGAACCCCGACATCATCGCCATATACAAGGAGTACTACGGTGAACCCTGCGGCCACCTCAGCCACGAGCAGCTCCACACCCACTACTTCGACAAGAGCGACAAACTGGAAGTAACGAAATAAAGTAATCAAATCTCAATCAGAACTAAAAGAACAAAAAGAAATATCTGATTGTTCTGATAGTTCTGATTGAGAAAAAAAGAGTATAATATGGCTAACGTAAAAATTTCCGAAGAGAAAATAAACATTATCAAAGATATCTGCAAGAGCTTTGGTAACAACAGCGGCGAGGTCATCAACGTGCTGCACCAGGTGCAGGGCAAGTTCGGCTACCTGCCCGCCGAGGTGCAGGAAGTCGTGGCCCACGAGCTGAACATGCCCGTGGCCAAAGTCTACGGCATCGTTTCCTTCTACAGCTTCTTCACCATGGAGCCCAAGGGCGAGCACCCCATCGATGTCTGCCTCGGCACGGCTTGCTACGTGCGCGGCGCCGAGAAGGTGCTGGATGCCTTCCAGCGCGAGCTGAACGTCCAGGTGGGCAAATGCACCGCCGACGGCAAGTTCAGCCTCAACACCCTCCGTTGCGTGGGTGCTTGCGGTCTGGCCCCCGTGGCCATGATCGGCGAGAAGGTCTACGGCCGCCTCACCCCCGACAAGGTCCCCGGCATCATCGCCGAGTACAAATAAGTCAATGTTGGCTTAACAATAAAGAGGGCACCCAACCGGGTGCCCTCTTTTAGTATTGTCATTTTTCCTCATTTCTCGAACCTAATGCGGATACTATGGTTTTCCGTGAACTTGGGATACATCTCTTCGGTAATGACAGGGAGGACGACGGAGAAGCGGTGGCCGCTGGGGATGGAGAAGGACTGCTGGTCTTCGGGGCCGAAGAACATGTTGTCGCGGATGGAATAGAGGGTGTAGGTATCGGTTCCGAGCACGCGGAGATCGACCATATCGTCGCTGCCGATGGTATTGTTATGGATAAACTCTGGCTTTCCGCCAGTATAGGACAGGCCGCCACATTGCAGGGTTATGCTTTTGCCTGCGGGAACGGAGTCTTCAAGAATAATGAAGGTGTTCTTCACGGGTTTTCCGTATTCCCCTATCAGGTTCTCAGATTCTACCTGGGCGATCTTCACGCTACCACGGTTGCCTGAGGCAGTCAGCTGCATGGTGCTGTCGTGGTCCGCGGCGAAGCTGTTTTGCGATTGTATAAAAAGCGTCCGGCCAACCCATAATGGCTGGCCGGACGCAAGATATGTCCAGATAAAGGTGTCTTTATCTCAGTGTGATGACGGCACGGCGGTTCTGGTGGCGGTGCTCGTCGGTGTCGTTGTCGACGACAGGCTCTTCCTGGCCGCGGGAGGCGGTAGCGATGCTCGAAGCAGGAGCGCCAAGTTTGACCATGAGCTGCTTGAGGGCTTCAGCACGCTTTTTGCCGTAGTTCATGTTGCTCTCGGCGCTACCTACGTTGTCGGTATGGCCGGTGATGAGCACTTTGACTCGGCTGTCGGCTTTCATGGCAGCGCAGAGGGCACGGATGGCAAGGTCGGTCTTGTTGTCGAACTTGGGCTCGGTGCTGCTGAAGTCAAAGTGGACTGTGGCGTTGATCTGGTCAAGGTATTTCTGGAGCTGTGCGCGGTCTGCGGGGCTGTTGTTGGCAGGCTTCTGGCTCGCATTGCCATTGTTGTCGTCGTTGGCGGGTTTGCCATCGCCACCGTTGGCAAGACGACGGGCGCGCTCGGCGGCCTGCTGTGCAGCACGTGCAGCGCGGTAGGCACCGGCGACATCGCCCATGCGGGCAGCCTCAGCGGCATCGGCGGCATAGCGCTTGGCCTCATCGGCTGCGGCTTTGGCGTCAGGATTGTTGCTCTTGGCGGCGTAGGCGGCGGCGCTGCCAGCAAAGCTTTTGGCGGAAGCCGCATAACTGTCGGCGAGCTTGCCGCGGTAGGCCTTGCCCGAGGCATCCTTGGCGTCGGTCTTGGCGGCCTTGCTGTTGGCGTCCTCGGCCATGGCGAGGGCTTCGCCAGCCATGTGGTCGGCATATGTAGGATCGTTGTAGGCGGCATCCTTGCGCTGTGTACCATCGGCATCGCGTGCTATCTCAGCATTGATGCGGGCATTGCGCGATGCGGCCATGGCGCAGTCGAGGCCATCCTTGTGGGCGGCATCGGCATAGAGGTCGGCGTCGTTGGCAGCCTTCTGGGCCTCGGGCGTGTTCGTGTTCTCGGCATAGGTTGCAGCGTCGTCAGCATAGCTGTTGGCAATGTCGCCATAGGCTTCGTTGAAGAGATCGTAGGCCTTGCAGTACTGACCGTTCTTGTAGGCATTCTTGGCGTCGGCGGCTTTCGCCTTGGCATCGGCAACGGCCTCCTTGGCGGCAGCATTGCCAGAAGCCTCTGCCATCTGCTCGGCTTCGGCGATATCGCTGTCAATGTCGGTGTTGGCCTGTGCCATGTCGGGATTGTTCATGCGGCGTGCGTTGCAACGAGCCTCGCGGGCTGCGGCTTCTTCAGCGTCATAGTCGTTGTTGCCGAAAGCGTTGTTGCCAGTGCTCTGGTAGCTATCGGCGGCAGGAGCCTGCTCTTCGCTGGCGTTATCCTCAATCTTGGCGGGTTTCTCGCCGTCTTGCTTGCGCTGCTTGTCGGTGGCGTTGTTATTGCTGTTGCTGTTGTCATAGTAGGTGATGTCGGCGTTGTCGCCGTCGCTGTCACCCTTGGCGGCACGGGCGGAGGAGTGGCAATCCCAGCCGAGGTTGATGCCAATCTTTACGCCGGCGTTGAGGAGGCGCAGGAAGTCAATCTGGTTGGAGGCAAGCGTACCGTTGTAGTCGATCTTGGAGGCGTCTTCGGTGTTGATGCTGAGCACCGGCTTGGTGCTGGTGCTGTCGAGGAGGTTGGTTACGCTGTAACCGCCATAGAGGCCAATATAAAGACCCCAGTTGTTGCAAAGGGCATAGTTGAAGCCGAGGTCGGCAATTACGCTGACACCGATTTTCTTGAGCTTTACATTCTCCTCAAAGTCGGCGTCGTAGGTGCGGAAGCCGTGGTTGGGAAGGTCTTGTACGGTGTATGACAGGGGCAGGCCGTTGACATAGAACTGGCCGGCGTTCTCGTAGGAGCCCTCGTTGGCGCGATACTTGCCGCTGAGGGGCAGGTCGACCGATGCTCCGAGGCCGAAGAGGAATGCCCATTTGTCGCTAAGCTGGGCGCGCCAGTACAGCTCGATGGGGATGCTGAGATAGGAGAGGGTCTGACGCTCGCGCCAGCCGTTATACGACGTGCGGAGGTCGTAGGTCAGGTTGGTGTTGTCGTCATGTGTGAGACCTGTCGACACCTCGGTGAAGTCGTACAGCACAGAGGCATTGTTGCGGGTGTACTGGGCGCCGAAGCCTATACCGAAATGCTTGCCGAAGAAGTGCGCGTAGCGCAGGCTGCTTTGGAATCCCAGACCTAAGGAATACTTGCCGTCAACAGTTTTGTATGTGATGGTGTTGAGTCCACCACCGAGGTCAAAACCGATGTAATTGCTGTGCTGGTTCTGCTGTGCATGCAGCCCTAAACCGAAGGCCAGCAAACTTATAATAACAAATGTACGTTTCATTGTATGTTTAATCTTTACCGGTTAACATTATTTTTTAATTACGCGAACCACGATGCCGTCGACGCTGACGGTGTAGCTGCCGTTGGCCATGTTGCTCATGTCGATGGTTGTGCTGTCGCCGTCGAAGGTCGTGTTCTCCACGGTGACACCCATCACGTTCATCACGCGCACGGTGTGCACGGAAGCGTTGCTATTGGCGATGGTTACGTTGACAGCCTGTGTGGTGGGGTTGGGGTAAGCCGACACCGTGGTCTGAGCCTGCTGGGCGTCGTTGTGAAGGAGCGTGTTCATGTCATCTTGCTCGCAGGTGGTGGTGGCCTGTCCGTTCATGTGAGCTGTGACGTAGTAGGTATGGCCGGCCAGACCGCCTTGTTCCTGGTAGTAGTAGCCGTTGGCACCGGGTATGGCCACACCGTCGCGATACCACTGGATGTTGGTGAAGCAGTGGCAGGTGTCGACCAAAGCAATGACGTCATCGAAGAGCGGCATGGTGTAGGTGCGGGGCAGATTGACGCGGAACTGGATGCGGACACTGTCGCTCACATAGGCGCTGTGGTTGCTGTTGCGCAGACGCAGCCATGCGGTATAGATGCCGTTGTTCACGCCCTCGGGCACAACAATGTCAAGTGTGAGTGTGTCGTTGTCGATGTTGCTGATTGTCGTCCAGGAGTCGATGTCGGTGAAGTTGTCGTCCTCGAAGTAGAGCACATACTCGTCAGGGCTGCCGCTGCGGACGATGATGTTGATGGCACCGGTACCGGCGCAGTAGCCGCTGGCGTCAACGGCGATGCCGCTGTCGGCCACATCAGTGTTGATTTCTACGGGCATGAAGATAATACAGTTGGCGATGGCGGAGTCCTTCTCCAGCGGAGTGTAGTTGGCTGCATCGGCGCCACCGACTACCATGTGCACGTTGATGGTCTTGTTGCTGCCGGTGTCGGGCGTGTCGTATGCAGCGCTGGCGCTCACAATCTGCACGTCGTCGTTGGCGAGCACGCCGTTGAGGATCTGGGTCAGGTCGCCGGTGATAACGGCGATGGTGGTGCCGTCGTAAGGTTTCTCAGTGGCGACCTCAATGGTGTTGAAGGTAAGCGGTGCGGGCTCGACGGTGATCATGGAGACGCTGTCGGTCAGCACATACACATCCTGATAGTTGGCCAGGCGGGCGGTGACTCTGTAAGCACCTACGTTGACAACAGGATTGACCTCGTTGTTGGTCACGGTGTCGACGTAGTAAAGCGTGGTGGCGATGGTGTCGCCAAAGGCTGTGTCTATGAGCACAGCGCTGATGGCCTCGACAGCGGCGGCGTTGTATACCACGGTGGTGTCGGCACCGGTCCAGGTAAGGGTGTAGGTGGCCTGGTCGTAAGTGGCGTTTATTGTGAGGTTGCCATCAGGCATCGTCGTGACGTCGTTGGGAGTCCACTCGGCGAAGGTGTAGCCTCTCTTTATCGGCTCTTCCGGGAGGACGATGGTTTCACCGTAGTAAAGCGAGTCGATCTTCACGGGGCTGCCGTCGGCGAACTGGCCACCCTGAGCGTCCCATGCCAGTTCGTATTTCACAAGGCTGTAGTAGAAGTCAATGACTGTGTCCTGTGTGAGTGAGCTGATGTTTACTATGTCGACGTTGGGTACACGGCCGGGATAGTTGCGCGGACGTATTCTGAGGGCGCTTCCCTCGGGGGCGACATTGCTCACGCTGTCAACGGCGACGGTGTCGTTTTCGAGCGATATGTGGAAGTGGCGGGTCTTGTAGGTGTAGGTGATGCCGTTGATGAGCCACATGGCATAGAGCGTGGTGTCGGAAGAGAGCACGTCGACATCGTTCTGCCAGGCTGTCTGCAGGTTGCCTTCCTCGCGGACGAAGGCCAGGAAGACGGTGTCGGTGCCGGGATAGCGGGGCTCGGAGAGCACCGGGGTGATTCTGTTGTCGGGGGTGTTGTAGACGATGACAGTGTCGCGGTTCTTGCAGTCGTAGTTTATGTACGTGACGCCATAGCCTTCGGCAACCATATAGGGGTACTCGGCAGCATCGGTCTCGGTGTTGTCGATAAACAGGTGGCGTGCGGCAAGCATGTTGGTGTAGCCGACGGTGTCAGCGAATTTGCCGCCGTTGATAACTATGTTTGTGCCGCTGAAGGGGGTGGCGGGGTTGTAGCGACCGCTCTGTATTCTGGTCGTGCGCAGTATATCTGCTGACAGGGTGCCGTTGAAGTCGACATCCGTGAGGTCCAGTGTGGCGATGGAGGCGCCGCTTGAGGCGATGTTTCCATTTACTGTGCCGTTGGTGACAGTCACGATGCCGTCAGTGTTTGTGGCGGCGATGTTGCGTGTGGCGGTGAAACCACCGAGGTCGACGACGGAGGCTTTGCTCACGGTGTCCTCGCCGGCGGCGAGGTCGCTGACCACGAAGAGGGTGTCAAGGTTGTCTATCAGTGCAGATGCACGATTAAGGCCGCGGAGGTAGATTCTGTTGTCGGCGTTTTCCGCATCCTTCACGTAGCAGTCGGCGTTCACGGGGCGTGCGTAGCCCGGCATGCCGGTGGTCACGCTCTGCGCGTCGATGTCAAGGCGGGCCATCGAGGCCTGCGGTATCGTCACGCCGAAGGCGCCGCCTTCGATGGTCATCTGCGAGAGGGTGGCATGGCTGTTGTCGCTCAGTGTGACGACGGCGGCAGCGCCTTCGTTATGGAAGATGCTATTGGCCGCTGTCAGGGTGCCATTGCCGCTGACGGCCACCACCGACGTGGCGGCAGAGTCGTAGAGTCCGTTGATATTGAGGGTGGCGTTGTCGGCGACGCGGAAGTGGTTGCCGGCATCGGCATAGATTTTGCCGTTGCTCCACAGCACCGTGTTGTTGCCACCGATGCTGAAGAGATAGCCCGATGTTGTGGTCTGGCTTATGAGGGGGCGCCCAGTCTGGTTGATGCTGATGCTGCGGTTGATGTTGATGGACGAATCCAGGCGCACGGTGTCGAGGAACACGATCTGCGCTGCGCGGCTGTCGGCTATGGCGTCGGCTATGCTGGTGTAGAGATACAGGCGCATCATGTCGGCAATCACGGCCTTCTCGCCGCTCATCACCATGCTCTCGCTGCTGCCGAGAGTGACGGTCAGGCTGTCGCCGGTGCCCTCAAAGAGCTGCGTTCCGGCTATGATGCCGTTGGCTATTCCCGTGGTGTTGCCATAGGCGTAGTAGCCGCCGTTGACGTCGCGGGCCACGATGAACGAGTAGGCATACGTGGCGCTGTCGATATTGCTGCGGTAGATAATGGGGTCGCCGGTGGCGGGGTCCTCGCCGACGGCAAGGGAGTCACGGACATCCAGGCTGTCTATCGGCAGTGCTGTCCCTGTGTAGCTCGTCGACAGGTGGGCTGTGTCAATGAAATAGCTCGTTCCGGGAGCGGCCGCGTAGATGTACGCAGACTCAAGCGCTCTGTGGTCAAGTGTCTTCACCGTGATCTGAACAGTCTTGTTCTGACCCAGTGCCTTTCCTCCGGGCAGCAGTGCCATCAGCACGATGCCCAATGCAAGACATAATCTTTTTTTCATTTTTTATACGTTTTATAATTATATATTATACACAATTGTAGAATGTTGCATGCGTGGCATGCAATCATTGTCCGCGACAAAGATACATAAAAAAATGGAATCTGACGCGTCAGACTCCATTTTTTTTGTGTCGTGAGGAGGCAGGGGCAAGTGGAAAAGACGGGAGCCCGTTGCTGATGGCGGAAGATTGGGGGCAGATGTTCCGCCATTGTCCGCCATCTACCCCCTGTCTTCCCTTGTCTCCTCGTTTTCTACCGGTTGCCGGTAGCGCGCTTTAGAAGTACAGGTCGCGCTCGCCGTCGCCTATCTTGCAGAGGTTGCCTTCCACGCGTTTCTTAAGTTCTTCTTTCGGGAAAGTCTGGGTGAGTTCCTTCAGCAGGCGCAGACCTTTCTCCTTGGTGGCAGGGCTGGCGTAATCCTCCAGGTACTCGCGGAAGGTGAACATGGCGTTAGGCTTGCAGTATTCCTTGATGAGGCCCGGCTTGGCGAGGTCCATGAAATCGGCGCCCACGCGACCTTTGCGGTAGCAGCCGGTACAGAATGACGGTATGTAGCCGCCGTCAATCATCATGCTGATGACCTCGTCGAGCGAGCGGTGGTCGCCGAGGGTGAACTGCGCGCCGGTATTGCCTGTCTTTTCGTAGGGCTTGGCGGCAGTCTTGTCGCCCTCCTCGTCGTAGCCGCCGGGGTTGGTCTCGCTGGCCGCAGATATCTGGCTGACGCCGTAGCGCACGAGCTGGTCGCGCAGCTCGGGCCGTTCACGGGTACTGATGATTATGCCGGTGTAGGGCATGGCTATGCGGATGATGGCGATAATCTTCATGAAGTCCTTGTCGCTCACAGGGTGCGGTATGTTTTCACGCTGGCTGAAGGGTGTGCCTTCTGCCGGTTCTATGCGGGGGAAGCTCACCGTGTGGGGGCCACAGCCATAGTCCTCTTCCAGGTGGCGCGCATGCTCCATGATGGCGAGGATCTCGAAGCGGTAGTCCGTCAGTCCGAACAGCGCACCTATACCCACATCGTTGATGCCGCCTTCCTGGGCACGGTCCATGCAGGTGAGACGGTAGAGGTAGTCGGCCTTTGGCGTTCCTGCGGGGTGGTACTTGGCATAGGCCACGGGGTCGTAGGTCTCCTGGAAGCACACGTAGGTACCTATCTTTTCGGCTTTGAGTTTGGCATAGTCTTCGACGCTCATGGGGGCGAGCTCCACGTTGATGCGGCGTATGGTGCTGCCCTTCTCGTCCTTGGCGGCGTAGGTGCGGCGTATGGCCTCAACCATGTAGTCGGTGTTGTTGCGGGGGCTTTCGCCGCAGATGAGCAGGGCCCTCTTGTGGCCCATGCGGAGCAGATGCAGCGTTTCCTGTTCTATCTCATCCATGGTGAGCACCTTGCGCTTCAGGGCCTTGTTGTCGCGGCGGAAACCGCAGTAGACGCAGTTGTTGACGCAGGCGTTGCCTGTGTATATGGGTGCGAAGAGCACAAGGCGGCGGCCGTAGATCTCGTCTTTGCAGTATTCGGCGGTGTCGAGGATCTTCTGTATGCCGGCCTCGTCTTCCACGCTCAGCAGTTTGGCCACATCTTCAAGATTAAGGCCTTTGAGCTTGCGGGCCTTGTTGAGGATGTCGTTCAGTTGGCTCTCCGTCGGGGCGTTGTCCTGCAGCATCCCGTAGAGCTTGTCGCGGTCGATAAAATTCTGGTTTCTCATGGTTCTGTATTTTTAGGATTAATCGTTCTTGGTGACTACTGCCTTGCACTCCACTCCCGGCAGGCGGCCGAGGCGGCCCGTGAGGGCGTTGATGCTGTTCACCGTCCCCTCGACGATGAGCGATATGACTGCCACCGGGCGGTTGTGCAGCGGCAAACCCTGCCGACACAGTATGATGTCGGCATGTTCTGACAACAATTGGTTGACTGATTGCGACACTTCGCGGTCGCGTATGAGTATGGTTATTGTTCCTATTCGCTTCTCCATCAGGTGTTAGGCTTTTGGATTAGACAATCGGTTATCGGTGCAAAGATACTGAAAAAAACGATTCGCGCAATTTTTTTTTCTCCCCGCCGTCCACAGGCCGCTTTCCGCCGCCGGCATCGCTGTGTCTCCCCCTCGGAGTCCCTACGGCGTTCCTACGGCTTTTGTACGGCTTTTCTGTTGCCGTAACTTGTTGATTTTCCGTGTCGCGGCCGAGGAGGGGCCGAGGAGGGTCCGAAGGGGGTCCGAAGGGGCTCTGTTTCGGGTACTGAAAATCAATGGGTTGCGAAAGTGTTAAAAACGGCTTTTTTCAGTGCCGGAGGACTTCGATGACGCCGTTGCGTCTGACGATGCCGTATTTGTTGCGCGCCGCGAAGCGGTAGAAGTAGGCCCCGTCGGGGCAGGGGCGCTCGTTGGGGTCCCAGAACTGGTCGGGGGAGCTGATGTCGCGCACGTGGTAGACCAGCACGCCCCACTGGTTGAAGATCCAGAGCTCGTTCTGCGGGAACCAGCCTTCGTCGAGCAGGCCCACGATGCCCCAGATGTCGTTGATTCCGTCGCCGTTGGGTGTGACAAGGCTCGGGAAGTCGAGCCATGGCAAAAGGATGTGGACGGTGTCGGCGGCGGTGTCGGTGCAGAAGAGGGTGTGCAGCGTGTCGTTGAGCAGCAGGGTGTGCCGGAGGGTGGCCACGAGGGTCACGAGTTCGTCGGAGGGGGTGCTGACTTCGGGCCAACGGTAGCTCCAGTCGCGCGTGACGGCGCTGTCGGCGCTGTTGTACCAGAGCCATGTGCAGGTGTCGGGTTCCGAGGTGTTGAGCGCCGTGGTCTTGTCGCCGAGGGTGGGGATGCGCTTGGGGGCTATGGTGAAGTCCGCGCGCGGCGTCGGCATGACGAGGGCCAGGGTGTCGATGTGCAGGCTGTCGGTGCAGCCGACGCTGTCGGTGCGCACCAGTGTCAAGGCCCAGCGTCCTGCGCCGAGCGACCACTCGGCTGCTGCGCCGCTGCGGTCTTCGCTGCGCCGGTGCAGGCTGTCGCCGACGGTCCAGCGCCAGGCGCTGACGCGCGAGGTGTCGACGGCGGCGAAAGGCATCTCGGCGCAGCCCGTGAGGGGGTGGCCTGTGGCGAAGGTGTCGGCGGCGTTGCGCAGCGTCATGGCCGGCGGCGGCAGGGGGTTGCGGTGGGTGAGGAGCAGCGGGCGGAGGCTGTCGCAGCCGTGGATGGTGGTGTAGGCCAGCGGCAGGACGGTGTCGGCCGCGTAGGTGATGCCGCCATAGGCCAGGCTGTCGCCGTAGCAGAAGAGCGTGGTGTCGTGTATGAGGTACGACGGGTGGAGGTCGAGGTGGAGCGTCAGCGTGGAGTCGCAGCCGTAGGGGTTGGGGAAGTGGAAGGTGTCGGTGGCTTGCAGGTGCTGGCTGCCGTCGGTCTGCCGGCTGAGGGTGCGGCCGCGCCAGCGGAGGCTGTCGCAGGCCGAGGCGACGGTGTCGCGGTGGGTCGATGTGGGCACGGGGACGACGATCTGCACGCTGTCGGCGTCCTCGCAGTCGGCGTAGTAGGACGTCAGTATGACGGTGTGGGTGCCCGGCTGGGTGTAGGTGACGACGACGTCGGTGTCTGTCGAGGTATGCCCGCCGCCGAAGTCCCAGCGGGCGTTGCCGGGATAGGCCGTGGTGTCTAAGGCTCCGACGGTGCCGCTGACCAGCATCGAGGCGTTGTGGAAGACCACCTGCATGGCGCAGCTGTCGAAGGTGACGGTGGTGTCGATGGCGGCGACGTTGTGTGCGGCGACGGCATGGCCCGCTATGGTGAAGCTGCAGTCGGGCCTGTCGATGAAGGTGGTCTGGCAGAGGTAGATGCTGCCGTCGATGGGCACGGTGATGCTCTGCTGTGTGGAGATGACGGTGGCGGGGTCTGACTGGCGGAACCAGCGGTAGAGGAATCCGTCGGGGGCCGACAGGGTGACTTGCGAGGTGCCGGAGCAGCTGCTGACACGGATGACGCTCTTGGCGCATTCGATGTCGAAGTAGGCGTAGCCGAAGTGGGCGCCTTGGCTGCAGTCGAAGGTGGTGAGGCGGACGTGGATGGTGCGTCCGTGGTAGGCATTGACGCTGAACGCCACCGTCGTCCAGTCTTTCCAAAGGTTTATGTTGTAGCGGTTCCAGCCGAGGCTCTGGCTCGCCACGAAGTCCGCCGCCCCGCAGGAAGGGTCTATCTGGGTGTAGTTCTCGTCGAGGAGCTCGAAGAGGAAGTGCGGCTGGGCGAAAGGGAGGTGGTTGGGGTCTTGCAGCACGGCGGCATAGTTGAGGATGATGAGGTCGTAGTTGTTGGTGTCCACGGTGGTGGTGTACACGATGCTTTCAGCTTCACCGTCTGTTCTCCAGTTGCCGAGGCGAACGGAGGAGGTGGCGCCGGGCCGCACGGTGAGCAGGGCGTTGCCCGTTTGCGGGTCGCGCTCGTTGGCGTTGCTGTGTATTGTATGTCTGGATTTTTCGCTGCCCGGGCCGTGGTCGACAAAGGCAGTATCTCTATAAGGGGTTGTGTACGACCCGTAATAGGCCGTGATGCCGGTGGTGAAGAAATTGTCGTAGTCTATGCAGCCGCCGTGGTCGGCAGGTATGTAAGCCTTGACGCTGTTGGAATATGGTTGGCAGGGAAAGTCGATGTTGCGCAGGGTAAAAGTATATCTCTCCCCGCGCCGGAGGTTGTCGACGGTGACAGGGTGCGTGTGGCAGGGGAAGCTATCCACAATGCCGTCGTCATCGCTGACATACATCCATGGGGTGACGGGGGCGCCGTCTTGCGACCAGTCGAGGGCGAGGCTTGTACCGGCAAGCTCAACGATATGCAGGTTATAGAGGTTGAAGTCTGCTATGACTATATCGTCAATGGCAAAGACGTAATTGTGTATTATGCTTGATGTGCCCAATCTGAAGGCAATCACGGTATGGTCCACGGGTAATGCGGATAAGCTCACAGTTGCTTGTCTCCAGGTTTGCGATGAGGTTTGCCTGAAAGGGATTGTATCCATCGTGAGGAATGATGAATAAGCCGTATCGTCGGCCATGGAACCGACAATGAGGTTGAAATTGCCGGTATTGTAAATACAAAACGTGAACGATAGCGTGTGCTGCTGCAGCGGAATCCCCTCTGGCAGCTGCATTGTGACGCCGGGTCCTCCAGGGGTCAATTGTGCCATGAGCCCTTTTCCTGTAGTATGAACGAAGACATTCGGGATAAAGATGCCCTCATCGGTGTTGCTGTTCCATTCCGGCGGTGTCGCGCCTGGGGTATAGCCCTCAAAGTCTTCACACATGACGATGCTCTGCGCCGCCAGGGTGGTGAAGGCGCCGACGAAGAGCATCAGGAGGAGGGTTGTTATGTGCCGTAGGTTCATTTCTGGTGTAGACGCGCAAGGGTGGAATTTGTTACCGCATGTGGAAAAATAATTCTCCTTACCTGCGCCAGAATCGCGGCAGGAAGACGACAAGGACTGTCATGCACTCGAGGCGGCCGAGCAGCATGAGCATGGTGCAGAGCCACATCGCCGGATGCGTGAAGGCGGCATAGGAGCCGAAGCCGCCCGAGGGGCCGAGGCCGGGGCCGAAGCCTGTGAGGCACCCCACGGAGGCTCCGATGGCCTGTGTGGCGTCGATGCCGCAGAGCATGAGGCCCATGACACCCAGCAGGAGGGTGGCGCCAAAGACCATGAAGATGACCATGACGTTGTTGACGATATGGCTGCTGACGGGGCGCCCGTTGAGGCGCAGCGGGGCCACAGCGTGTGGGTGCAGGCGGTTGCGGAGTATGCCGCGGGCGTTGCGGAGGAGTATGATCACGCGCATGGCCTTGAGGCCGCCGGAAGTGGAACCGGCCATGCCGCCGCAGATGGAGAGGGTGAGCAGGACGAAGCACAGGGGCGTCCACCACTGCGTCGTGTCGGCCACCACGCTGCCGGTGGTGGTTAGCGCGCTGGCCGTCTGCACGGCACCTATGCGCAGCGCGTCGGCCCACGGGTAGTCCATGCGCCAGTGCAGCGAGGCCACGGCAAAGAGCGCCGCCGCTCCGTAGATGCCGATATAGAAGCCGAACTGGTCGAGTTTGTGCCCTATCTGGCGCCAGCGCAAGGTGAAGAAGAGGTAGAGCAGCGTGAAGTTGACGCCGCTAAGCAGCATCGCCGCGGCGAGTATGTACTGCTGCGCCGGCGTGCATGAAGCGATGCTGTCGCTGGCCACGGAGAAGCCCCCCGAGGATATGTTGGTGAAGGTGAGGTTGACGGCATCCCACATCTGCATGCCCGCAATGTAGAGCGCGGCGATGAAGACAAGCGTCATGGCGAGGTAAATGGTGAGGGTGCGGCGCACGGTGACGGCGGTGCTCACGGCAGTCTTGCCGGTGTTGTCGGCCCCCGAGGCCTCGGCGGTGTAGAGCGAGTATTTGTTGATGCCCAGCCTTGGCGAGAGCGCCAAGACCAACAGGACGATGCCGAAGCCGCCGAACCACTGCATCATGCTGCGCCAGAGGAGTACCGACGACGGCAGCGCGGCCACCTCGGGGAACACCGTGGCGCCCACCGCCGTGAGGCCGCTCATGGCCTCGAAGGCGGCGGCCGTGAAGTCGGTAGAGGCTCCTGTGGCCAACAGCGGCAGCACGGCGAAGAGCGCCAGCACCAGCCACAGCAGCACCACCAGCAGGTACGACATGCGCCGGTCGTCGATGCGGCGGTAGCGGCCGTAGGTCACCCACAGCAGCGCCCCCACCGCGAGGGTGAAGAGGCTGCAGAGGCCTATGGCTTCGGCCGTGCCGTCGGCGAAATGGAGCGCCGGCACGAGGCACAGCGACATCAGCCCGCCCTCGGCCACAAGCATGATGCCTATGAACCGCAACAGAGCCTTTATGTCGCTGCCTTTCATCTTCTGCTCCAGTAAGAGGGTGAAACGATGGCCAGCAGGGCGAATATCTCAAGCCTGCCGGCGAGCATGAGCACCATGAGCACCCACTTGGCCGCCGACGGCAGCAGGGTGTAGCTGAAGTCTGCGCCTATGCTCCCTATGATGGGGGTGGGGCCGAGGTTGGAGATGTTGGCTGTGGCAAGGCAGAAAGCGTCGGCCATGTCGCTGCCGGTGAGCGTCAGCGCAAAGGCGCCGCCGATGATGAAGAGTATGTACAGGAAGACGAAGCCGAATATCTTGTTCACATATTCGGCGGGCACCACCTGATTGTCTATCTTGATGGCGAAGACCACGTTGGGGTGCAGCATGCGGGAGAAATAGTTGCGCAGGTAGAGGAAGAGCGTCATCAGTCGGCGCAGCTTGAGGCCACCGCCCGTGGAGCCCGCCATGGCGCCGCTGAGTATGAGCAAGAAGGTGACCACCGACGCCACGAAGGGCCACTCCGGCGGCGTGGCCGTGTAAAAGCCGCAGGTGGACACCGTAGAGGCTATGTGGAACAGCGAGTAGCGCGCTGCGGTGTCCCATGGGGCCCCCTTGGCGGCGAAAGCCACGGTGCATACCGCCGCCGCCAGCACGAAGATGACGGCGTAGACCACGAACTCGCTGCTGCGCCGCAGGCGGCGCCAGTGGAAGGTGAAGAGGTTGTAGAGCATGGCGACGTTGACGCCGCTGAGGAACATGAAGAGCGTGAGCACCATCATGGTGCCGGTGCCGTAGCCCGCCATGCCGCCCGAGGCCGGCATGAAGCCGCCGGTCGACACGGTGCTCATGGCCAGGCAGACGCTGTCGAAGACACTCCGCTTGTCGGTGGCGTAGAGCGCCGCTGTGCATAGGAGCGTCATCAGGGTGTAGATGCCCCACATGCGGGCCACATTGCGCGACATGTGGGGGTGCAGCTTGCGCTGCTGCGTGCCCGAGAACTCGGCGGCGTAGAGCTGCGACGAGCCGGCGCGCAGCGAGGGCACGAAGGCCACGATGAAGAGCACCAGCCCGAGGCCACCCACCCACTGCGTCAGCGCGCGCCACATGCGCAGCCATGCCGGCAGGCTTTCGGGCGACAGTATCACCGAGCTGCCCGTGGTGGTGAAGCCGCTCACCGACTCAAACAGGGCGTCGGTGAACGAGGGCACCACCCCGGCCGCCAGGTAGGGCACAGCCCCCAGCAGCGGCACTATGAGCCACAGCAATGCCGTGAAGCGGTAACTCTCGCGTGTTATGAGCAGTCTCGTATTCATCCTCTCCGTCGTGTCTGCGGCTAATCGAACAGGCGCGCCATCTTGGCCATGGCCTTGGGCAGCGAGAAGACGACCACCTTGTCGTCCTGCTTGAGCTGCAGCTCGCGGCTCGGCAGCAGCGTCTCGCGGCCGCGCACGATGCCGCCCACGGTGGCCCCTTCAGGTATCTCGAGCTGCCCGATGGGCTTGCGCGTGGCGGGCGACCACTTGCCGACGATGAGCTCCAGCACCTCGGCGTTGGTGCCGCTGAGCCACTTGCTGCTGACGGCGTCGCCCTTGACGATGAAGCGCGCTATGTAGCTGGCCGTGATCAGTTTCTTGTTGATGATGGTGTCGATGCCTATATCCTGCGAGATGGTGATGAAGCCGGTGTTCTCCACCAGGGCTATGGTGCGCTTCACCCCCAGCCGCTTGGCGTGCAGGCAGGTCAGGACGTTGGTCTCGCTGCTGTCGGTGACCCCGATGAAAGCGTCGGCCTGTTCGAGACCCTCCTCCTTGAGCAGCTCTATGTTCGTGGCGTCGCCGTGGATGACGAGCGTGTCGCCGAGCACGGCGCTGAGCTCTTCGGCGCGCTTGCGGTCGTTCTCTATGAGGGTGATGCGCAGGCGGTCCTGCAGCGTGTCGGCGGCGTAGCGTCCTATGCGGCCGCCGCCGGCAATCATCACGCGCTTGATGCTCACCGAGTGCTTGCCGGCCACCTTGTTGATGGCGTCCACCTGGTTGGCGCGGCCTATGATGTAGGCTATGTCGCCGGCGCGGAACACCGTGTCGCCGTGCGGTATTATCGTCTCGCCGCCGCGCAGCAGCGCCACCACCTTGACCTGCAGGTCGCTGTGGGTATGCACGAGGTCCTTGACGGCGTGGTCCACCACGGGCGAGTCGCCCTCAAGGCGTATGACGTACATCGTCAGCAGCCCCCCGCTGAAGTTGAAGAACTCCGTGGCCGCCGAGTTGTTGAGCAGGTTGGTGATCTCTTTGGCGGCGATGCGCTCGGGGCACACCATCTCGTCTACGCCCAGCTCGCGCATCATCTCGCGATGCTTGGGGCTGAGCAGCTCGGCGTTGGTGATGCGCGCCACGGTGCGTTTGGCCTTGAGCTTCTTGGCCAGCACGCAGGCCATGAGGTTGACGCTCTCGTGGTGCAGCACGGCGAGGAAAAGGTCGCAGTCGCCCACGCCGGCGTCCTTGAGCACCTGCGGCGACGTGGCGTCGCCGACGATGGTCAGCAGGTCCGTCTCGCTCTCCAGCCGGCTGAGCAGCTCGGCGTGAGGGTCGACGACGGTGATGTTGTAGTCCAGTTCCGACAGCGACTTGGCGAGGTGCACACCCACCTCACCGTCGCCTGCGATTATGATATTCATGGTGTTACCTTTTGAATACTCCTTAATATAAAATTGCAAATATACTAACTCTTTCGCAAACGGCAAAATATTTTTCCCCGCCGACGCTGCCGTTTCCCCCTGTTTCCAGACGCATTTCCTACGGCATTTCAACGATACTTCAACGATACATCAACGATACTTCTTCAGTGCAGAACTGAAATACTACTGAAAAACTACTGAAAAACTACTGAAGAAATGCCGTAGGGGGTGCGAAGGGGGTGCGAAGGGGGTGCGAATGGGGTGCGAGGGGGCAGGGGAGGGGCGACGGAAGGGCATGGGGAGGCGGCGGCGGGCTTTTTATATTGTTTAACACAATAATTACGTCGGTGCGACGTTGTATGGTGTAACTATGAACATTTTGCTACAAGATTGGGACTTGCCGCCGTTCGACCGTATCAGGGTCGAAGACTATGAGCCCGCCGTGCGCGCCGCCATCGCGGAGGCCGAGCGCAACGTCGAGGCTGTTGCGTGCAACAGCGCCGAACCCACTTTCGAGAACACCGTCGAGGCCCTCGAGTCGGCGTCGCGGCGGCTCGACCGCGTGAGCGCCATCATGCTCAACCTCAACGAATGCTGCACCACCGAGGAGCTGCAGGCGGTGACGATGAGGCTGGAGCCCGAGATAACGCGTTTCAGCATGAAGGTGATGACCGACAGACGCCTGTATGACAGGGTGAAGCGTGTCGTCCTGCCGTCGGGGGCCACCGTGGAGCAGCGCACGCTGCTCGACAACACCCTCAAGTCGTTCGTCAGGCACGGCGTGGCGTTGGAAGGCGCCGCTGCCGACCGCTACCGCCGCAATGAGGAGGAGCTGACGGCCCTGAAGCAGCGCTTCTCGCGCAACGCGCTGGCCGACCAGAACGCCTGGAGCCTGCACCTGACCGACGAGGCCGACCTGGCGGGCCTGCCGCCCACGGTGCGCGACGCCGCCCGGGCCGAGGCCGCCGCCCGTGGGCTGGAGGGATGGCTCTTCACGCTGGCGGCGCCGTCGTACATACCCTTCATGACCTACAGCGAGCGGCGCGACCTGCGCGAGCGGATGTACCGCGCCTTCGGCAGCATCGGCGGCCGCGGCAACGAGAACGACAACAACGAGGTGATACGCCGCATTGTGCAGATACGTGCCGAGCAGGCCCGTCTGCTGGGCTACGACACTTATTGCGACTATGTGCTCGAAGACCGCATGGTGCAGAGCCTGCCCAACCTGCGGCGCTTCATGCAGGAGCTGAAGGACGCCGTTCTTCCGGCCGCGGAGCGCGACCTGGCCGACGCCGGTGTCACGGCGGCCTGGGACCTGAGCTTCATGTCCGAGAAGCTGAAACGGCGGCGCTACGACCTCGACGGCGAGGCCCTGCGGTCCTACTTCCCGCTGGAGGCTGTGCGCGAGGGCATCTTCGCCCTCTACGGCCGCCTCTACGGACTGCACTTCGAGCAGGACAAGAGTGTGCCGGTGTACCACGAGGATGTGCGTGTGTACCGTGTGACCGACGGCGGGCGCGAGATGGGACTGCTCTACCTCGACATGCATCCGCGCGAGTCGAAGCGCAGCGGCGCCTGGATGACGGAGTTCCGCGGGCAATACGGTGCTGTGCGGCCACAGATACAGGTGGTGTGCAACTTCAGCAAGCCTACCGCCGACGCGCCGGCCCTGCTGCGCTTCAGCGAGGTGGAGACCTTCATGCACGAGATGGGACACGCCATGCACGGCATGCTGAGCGACGTGCAGTATGAGAGCCTGAGCGGCACCAACGTGAAGCGCGACTTCGTGGAGATGCCGTCGCAGGTGATGGAGAACTGGTGCTACGAGCCCGAGTTCCTCGCCACCTTCGCGCGCCACTGGCAGACCGGCGAGGCGTTGCCCGCGGAGTATGTCGACAAGATACGCGCGGCGCAGAACCACATGGCGGGATGGCTATGCCTGCGGCAGCTCAACCTGGGCTTCACCGACATTGCTTTCCACACTCTGACGCCTGACGCGCCGTGTCTGCAGGGCAGCGGGTGGAAGGCCGAGGAGGTGGAGGCTGCCGCTATGACCAACCTGCTGCCGAGGGTGCCGGGTTGCTGCACGTCCACGAGCTTCGGCCATATCTTCGGCGGCGGCTATGCCAGCGGCTACTACGGCTACAAGTGGGCCGAGGTGCTGGACGCCGACGTCTTCAGCCGCTTCAAGCGCGACGGCATCTTCAACGCAGAGACCGCCGCGGCCTTCCGCCGCGAGGTGCTGAGCCGCGGCGGCACCGAGCACCCCGCCGTGCTGTTCCGCAACTTCATGGGCCGCGAGCCCGACAATAAAGCATTACTTAAAAGAATGAACCTGATATGAATGAACAATTAGCTAAACAGATACTGAAGATATTTGCCAACAACCCCTTCGACGCCTTCAACCACAAGCAGATAAGCTCGCGCATCGGCGCCGGCAGCAAGGCCGAGCGGCAGGAGGTGATACGCACCATGCAGGAGCTCGCCGAGCAGAAGCAGCTCGTGGAGGACGACCACAAGGGGAAGTACAAGATCAACCCCAAGAACATCAACGACGACCTGGTGCCGCACAACTACGTGGTGGGCACCATAGACATGAAGCAGGGCGGCAAGGCCTACGTGATACCCGAAGGGGAAGACCGCGAGGACATACAGATAGCCCCCAACAACACCCACCACGCCCTGCATGGCGACACGGTGCGCGTGCTGATGTTCCCGCAGCGCAAGATGCATAAGCCCGAGGGACAGGTGGTGGAGATCATGAAACGCGCCCGCACGCGCTTTGTGGGCGTGCTGCAGAAGCAGGAGCGCTTCGCCTTCATGGTCAGCGACAGCCGCACCATGCCGGTTGACATCTTCATCCACGCCGACGACATGGGCGGCGCCGAGAACGGCGAGAAGGTGCTGGTGGAGATGACCGAGTGGCCCGAGCGGATGAACAACCCCGTGGGCAAGGTCGTCAAGCGCCTCGGCAAGCCCGGCGACAACAACGTGGAGATGCAGTCCATACTGGCGGAGTACGACTTCCCGCTGGAGTTCCCCAAGGAGGCCGAGGACGAGGCCAAGAAAATACGCAAGCCGACGAAGAAGGAGATGGCCTCCAGAAGAGACTTCCGCGATGTTCTCACCTTCACCATAGACCCTGCCGACGCCAAGGACTTCGACGACGCCCTCAGCTACCGCGTGCTGGAAAACGGCCGCGTGGAGGTGGGCGTGCATATCGCCGACGTGTCATATTATGTCAAGCCCGGCTCCGCCATCGACCGCGAGGCCTACGAGCGCGGCACGAGCGTCTACCTCGTCGACCGCACCATACCCATGCTGCCCGAGAAGCTCTGCAACGACGTCTGCTCCCTGCGCCAGGACGAGGAGAAGCTCTGTTTCAGCGTGGTCATGGAGATGGATAATAAAGGCAAGGTGCACAAGACCTGGATGGGCAAGACCGTCATCCGCAGCAACCGCCGCATGGCCTACGAGGAGGCGCAGGCCGTCATAGACTCCGGCGTAAGCGACGGCACCGACGTCGCCGAAGCCATCCTCGCCCTGCACGGCATCGCCACAGTGCTGCGGGCGGCACGCTACAAGAGCGGTGCCATCAACTTCGAGAGTCAGGAGGTGAAGTTCATCCTCGACGAGAACGCCCACCCAACGGGAGTGTACATCAAGGAAAGCAAGGAGGCCAACTGGCTCATCGAGGAATTTATGCTGCTTGCCAACAAGACCGTGGCCGAATACATCGGCAAACCGAAAACTCAAAACTCAAAACTAAAAACTAAAAACTCACCGAAGGTGTTCGTCTACCGCGTGCACGACGAGCCCAACCCAGAGAAGCTCAACACCTTCGTGGAGTTCGTGGCAAAGCTTGGCTTCAGCATGAGGGTGGGGTCGCGCAAGGCGCTGGCCGAGAGCTACAACAACCTCTTCCGCGACATCGCCGGCCGCGGCGAGGAGAACATGATCGACACCATCGCCATACGTACCATGAGCAAGGCCTATTACAGCACCGAGAACATCGGCCACTACGGCCTCGCTTTCCCCTACTACACGCACTTCACCTCGCCCATACGCCGCTACCCCGACCTGATGGTGCACCGTCTGCTGGAGCGCTACCTTGAAGGGGGCGCCAGCGTCAGCGCCGACGAGTACGAGGACTACTGCCGCCACTGCTCCGTCATGGAGAGGAAAGCCGCCGACGCCGAGCGCACCAGCGTGAAGTACAAGCAGGCCGAGTTCCTGGCCGACAAGCTGGGGCAGGTCTTCCCGGCACTCATCAGCGGTGTCAGCAAGTGGGGCATCTACGCCGAGATCGAGGGCAACAAGTGCGAGGGCATGATACCCATCGGCAGTCTCAAAGACGACTACTACATGCTCGACGAGGACAACTACCAGGTCATCGGCCGCCGCCACGGCCGCACCTACAAGCTCGGCTACCCCGTCAACATACGCGTCAAGCGCGTCGACATGCTGAAGAAGCAGATAGACTTTGAGCTGGTCGAGGACGAGCCCACGCGCAAACCCAACAAACCCACTAAACCCAATAAACCCATCAAACCCAATAAATCCAGCACCTCCGCTAAGCCCGGCAAGACTCGTCGCCGCAAAAAGTAAACGTCCATGCATCAGGACCGTCTATGGAACGCCAACTACTGGAAGGTCATGGTGGCCAACTTCACCATGGCCTTCTCCGGCTATCTGCTGACGCCGCTTCTGCCGCTCTACCTCAGCGAACGGTTCTGCGCCACCAAGGACACCATAGGCCTCGTGCTGTCGGGCTACATCGTGGCGGCACTGCTGGTGCGTCCATTCAGCGGATACCTGGCCGACAGCTTCCCGCGCAAGAAGGTGCTGCTGCTGGCTCTGGCGCTGAACGCCGTCATCTTCGGCGGCTACATGGTGGCAGGCTCGCTGCTGCTCTTCTTCCTGGTGCGCACGCTGCACGGCGGACCCTTCGGAGCCTCGTCGGTGGCCAACAGCACGGTGGCCATCGACGTGCTGCCCTCCAGCCGTCGCACCGAGGGCATAGGCTACTACGGCCTGAGCAACAACCTCGGCACCGCCATTGCACCCACCATAGGCGTCTACGTCTACACGCAGACGCACAGCTTCCAGCTGCTCTTCCTCCTGGCGCTGGTGGTGGCCCTCGTGGGCTTCGCCGTCGACGCCACCATCAAGCTGCCTGAACGCCAGCTGATGCAGGACAAGAAGAAGCTGTCGCTCGACCGCTTCTTCCTGGTGCGCGGATGGCTGGTGGGCCTCAACGTGGTGGTCTTCGGCTTCTGCTACGGCGTGCTGAGCAACTACCTGGCCATCTACAGCAAAGAGACCCTCGGCATCACCACCGGCACAGGCGCCTACTTCGCCATCCTCAGCGGCGGACTGATATTGTCGCGCATCCAGGGCGGCCGCGCCCTGCGACAGGGCAAGGTGGTGCACAACGCCGCCGAAGGCATCATCATCTCCTCCCTCGGATACCTGCTCTTCGCCGTGGTGCACAACCCCGTGGGCTACTATGGCTCCGCACTGCTCATAGGCCTCGGCAACGGCCACATGTGGCCCTCGATGCAAAACATGATTGTAGACTTTGCCCACCACAACGAGCGCGGCACAGCCAACAGCACCATCCTCACCGGCTGGGACCTCGGCTTGGGTCTCGGAATACTCCTGGGCGGCATCATCGCCGAGCATGTGGGCTACACCGCCGCCTTTGTCGCCGTGGCCGTCGTCCACGCTCTCGGCGTCGCCCTCTTCTTCGCCGCCACCCGCAGCAACTTCCTCCGCCACCGCCTCCGCTGACACCCCACCTCTTTATTCACTCCCCCCCTGCGTCGGACCAGTGGATATATTTAATTGTGTCGACCTATCTGGCTACTTGAACAGCGCCTCTATCTGCTCCTTGTAGGCGGCTTCCACGTTGCGGCGGATGAGCTTCTGCGTGGGTGTGAGCATCTTGTTGGCCTCGCTCCACGTGTCGGCCACCAGGGCGAAGCGTCTGACCTGCTCGGTGACGCCCAGCTCGGCGTTGTACTTGTCCATCACCTTCTGGTAGCGCGCGATGACCACCTTGTCGGCAATCATCTCGGCGGGGGTCTGGGCGCTGACGCCGTGGCGTCGGCACCAGTCCTTCAGCATGTCGAAGTCGGGCGCCACAAGGGCCGCGGCGAACTTCTGCTCGGCGCCGACCACCATCATGTCGAGGATGAAGGGCGACTGCTTCATCTTCTCCTCGATGACTTCGGGGTTGATGAACTTGCCCATGGAGGTCTTGAACATGCTCTTGGTGCGGCCCGTGATGAAGAGGTAGCCGTCGGGGTCGAAGTAGCCCGTGTCGCCGGTGTGGAACCAGCCGTCGGGGTCTATGGCCTGCGCCGTCAGCTCGGGCTGCTTGTAGTAGCCTTTCATCACGTTGCCGCCGCGGCATTGTATCTCGCTGGTCTCGGGGTCGATGCGCACTTCTATCTCGCGCATGGCGAAGCCCACGGAGCCTATCTTGCGGCCAGCCTTGTTGCTGTTGGTGACGGCGATGAGCGGTGACGTCTCGGTGAGGCCGTAGCCCTCGAAGAGGTTGAGGCCCACGCAGGAGAAGAAGCGCGTCAGGCGCGGCTGTATGATGGCGCCGCCGCTGACGAGCATGCCCAGCTCGCCGCCCATGTTCTCGCGTATCTCCTTGTACACCAGCTTGTCGGCCACAGCTTTCTGCAGCTTGTACCACAGCGAGAGCTTGCTCTCGTCGAGGTCGTACTCCAGCGCCAGGTTGATGGCCCAGTCGAATATCTTCTTCTTCACGCCGGTCATCTTCTCGCCCTTGCGGTAGATCTTGTCGTAGACTTTCTCTATGAAGCGCGGCACGCAGGCCAGCATGTGGGGGCGCAGCTCCTTGCAGTTGTCGCCCACCTTGGCGATGCTCTCGGCGTAGGCAATCTCGAAGCAGAGCCACTGGTAGAGGTAGCCCATCATGCGCTCGTAGATGTGGCACATCGGCAGCCACGAGAGGGCGCGCGTCCACGTCTTGCTGGGGCTCTCCTTGATCTCCTGCACGTTCATGATCAGGCCGCGGTGGGCCAGCATGACGCCCTTGGGCGTCCCCGTGGTGCCTGAGGTGTATATCATCGTGCATACGTCGTCGGTCGTCAGGCTGTCCTTCATCTGCTGCAGGCGCTGCGGGGCGTCGGGGTGCGAGGCCAGGTATTGGCGCCCGATCTCGTAGATGTCCTCCATGCTGCGCACACCCTCCATGGGCACTATGGTGCAGAGGTTCTCCAGCTTCGGGAGCTTCTCGCGTATGCTGCTGATCTTCTTGTACAGCGTCGGCGTCTCCACCACCAGCAGGCGCACGTCGGCGTCGTTGAGGATGTACTGGTAGTCGTCCTCGCTGATGGTCGGGTAGATGGGCAGCAGCACGGCGCCCGTCTGCTGCACGCCGAAGTCAACGTAGTTCCACTCCGGACGGCCAGCGCTGATGAGGCCTATGTTCTCACCCTTCTTCACTCCGAGGTGCATCAGGGCGTAGCTTATGAGATTAGACTTCTCTATGTACTCGTCGATGTAATGCTCTTTCCACTCGCCGTTTTCTTTGAATTTGAACACTGGGCGCTCGGGGTGCAATTCGCGGCGCCATTCAAGCAGGTCAAACAATCTGGTAGGCTCTTGCATATTGTTATCCTTTAAAAATAATTTTGCAAAAGTAATACATTCCGCCGACATGGCAAAATTTTTTTCCACACCCCGCCTTCGGCCCCTCTTCGGCCCCCCTACGGCCCTTCTACGGCCTTCCACTGAAGAACGGCCGAAGGGGGTCCGAAGAGGGGCCGAAGGGGCTCCGTATAAATATTGACAATCAGTGCGTTATATAGGATGATGTGGCCTAATAGGCTGTGTGTCACTGCAATAGGTGCGCAGAAAATATATTCTTCCATATCGGAAAAAATTCGTATCTTTGACGCTTAAAAATTGAGCGACCGAACTATGGCACTGACTGACAAACAGCTGATTGCAGAGCTCAAGAGCGGCAAATACAGCCCTGTATACCTGCTCATGGGCGAGGAGGACTACTACATCGACACCGTGTCGGACTGGATGGAGGAGCACATCGTCGACCCGACGCTGCGCGACTTCGACCAGACGGTGGTCTACGGGCGCGATGTTGACATGAAGACCGTTGTGGGCCACTGCAAACGCTTCCCCATGATGTCGCCCGTGCACCTGGTGCTCGTCAAGGAGGCTCAGGGCATCGACAAGCGGCAGTGGGAACACCTGGTGCCCTACCTGCAGCAGCCGTCGCCGCAGACGGTGCTGGTGCTCTGCTACCGACACGGCACGCTCGACAAGCGCACGGCTGTCTACAAGGCCATCGCTGCCGCCGGAGTGGTCTACGAGACCCCCAAGGTGTATGACAACCAGGTGCCTGCGTGGATCAAGGCCGAGGTGGCCACCGCCGGCCACGCCATCAGCGACAAGGCGGCCATGATGCTCAGCGAATTCCTCGGCACCGACCTCGGCAAGGTGGCCAACGAGCTGTCGAAGCTCTACCCGCTGGTGCCGCAGGGCGGCATCATCGACGAGCGCCTTGTGGAGCAGCAGGTGGGCATCAGCAAGGACTACAACGTCTTCGAGCTGCAGAACGCCATCGGGCGCCGCGACCCCGTGATGTGCAACCGCATCGTCAACTACTTCGCCGCCAACCCCAAGAAGAACCCCATACAGCAGGTGCTGCCGTTGCTCTACAGCTACTTCCTCAAGATCATGTTCTACCACCAGCTGGAGAACAAGAGCGACGCCGCCAAGGTGCTGGGCTGCGCCCCGGTGTTCGTCAAGGACTACGCGCAGGCAGCCAACAACTACAGCCTCGGCAAGCTGGCCTCCTGCATAGGCTACCTCTACGAGGCCGACCTGCGGAGCAAAGGCGTCCGCAACAGCGGCACGGTGACCGACGGCGAGATACTCAAGGAACTGGTGTTTAAAGTGATACATTGAAGCGGGAGATGAGAAATCAGAAATGAGAAATGAAAAATGAGAAATCAGAAATGAGAAACGGGAAATGAAACGGATAGCTACAATCATCATACTCAGTGCGCTCTTCACCCTCGCCGCCATAGGGCAGGGAACGGTGCGCGGCACAGTCTTCGACGATGCCAACGGCGAGGCCGTGCCCTTTGCCAACGTGGTGCTCGACGGCACCAAGTACGGCTGCGCCACCGACCTCAGCGGCTTCTTCCTCATCAACAAGATACCCTACGGCACCTACAAGCTCCGCGTGCGCTTCGTGGGCTACGAGGACTACACGCAGGATGTGACCGTAAGCGGCTCGCGCCCCGTCACCATCACCATACGCCTCAAGCCGGCCTCGCAGATGCTGCAGGAGGTCGTCATCAGCGACAGCAAGGTAGAGGAACAGAGGATGCAGACGCAGGTGAGCGTGGAGAAGGTGACGGCGTCGCAGATACAGCAGATGCCCTCCGTCGGCGGCCAGGCCGACATAGCGCAGTACATGCAGGTGCTGCCTGGCGTCAGCTCCACCGGCGACCAGGGCGGACAGCTCTACATCCGCGGCGGCTCCATGATCCAGAACCTCTGCCTGCTCGACGGCATGATAGTCTACAACCCCTTCCACAGCATAGGCCTGTACTCCATCTTCGAGACCGACGTCATCCTCAACGCCGACATCTACACCGGCGGCTTCGGCGCCGAATACGGCGGGCGCCTCTCGTCGGTCATGGACATCACCACCCGCGACGGCAACAAGCGGCGCCACAGCGGCAAGGTGGGCCTCAACACCTTCGGCGCCAGCCTCATCCTCGAAGGCCCCCTGAAGCGCGAGACGGCCACCTCGAAGAGCACCATCACCTACCTCGTCTCGGCCAAGAACTCTTACCTCTCCCACACATCCAAGAAGCTCTACCCATACGTGGAGGGCGGCCTGCCGTTCGACTTCCTCGACATCTACGGCAAGCTGTCGCTCAACAGCGGCACAGGCAGCAAGATAAACCTCTTCGGCTTCCGCTTCGACGACCAGGTGCTGGGCTACCAGAGCCTTGCCGACTACCATTGGCAGAACTACGGTGCCGGTTCCAACTTCACCCTCGTCACCGGCGCCTCAGCCATACTCGACGGCTCCGTCGCCTATTCCAACTACCGCATCACCCTCGACGACGGCACCTCAGACAACAAATTCAGCGAAATCGGCGGCTTCAACATGAACCTGCAGATCACCAATTTTATAGGTTCCAACAAGCTGCGCTACGGCCTCAGCATGGAGGGCTACCACACCAACTACCACTTCATCAACCAGTACGGCTACAGCACCACGCAGGAAAAGCCGTCGACCAACCTCTCGGCTTTCGCCACCTACAAGCTCAACACCGGCCGGCTGCTGCTCGACCCCGGTGTGCGCATCGTCTACTACGCCACGCTGAACCACCTGAGCCCCGAACCGCGCCTCGCCGCGAAGTACAACATCACCGACAATCTGCGCGTGAAGTTCGCTGGCGGTTTCTACAGCCAGATATTCCTCGACGCCCGCTCCGACAACGACATCGTGAACCTCTTCACAGGCTTCCTCACCGGCTCGTCAGACCTGAGCATCACCAAGACCTTCCTGGGCAAGGATGTGACCACCTACACGCAGAAGGCCAAACACGCCGTGCTGGGTGTGGAATACAACCTCGGCGAGCACGTGACCCTCAACGCGGAGGGCTACTTCAAGTACTTCGACCAACTCATCAACGCCAACCGCAACAAGATGTTCGACGCCAGCGACGACGCCTACCGCAGCGGCACCTATGCCAAGCCCGACTACCTGCTGACCGACTTTATTGTCGAGAGGGGCTACGCCACGGGCTTCGACGTCAGCGCGCAGGTAGACCTTGAGCGCCTCTACATGTGGGCCACCTACTCGCTGGGCTACGTGCAGCGCCAGGACGAGGTGCAGACCTACAATCCGCACTACGACCGCCGCCACACGGTCAACATCCTCGGCACCTACGCCCTCGGCGACCAGCGCCAGTGGGAGCTCAGCGCCCGCTGGAGCCTCGGCAGCGGCTTCCCCTTCACACAGACGCAGGGCGTCTTCCAGAGCCTCGTGTTCCCCAGCGGCATAGTGAGCGACTACACGCAGGAGAACGGCCACTACGGCATCCACTACTCCGACCTCTACGGCGGCCGCCTGCCCACCTACCACCGCCTCGACCTCGGCGTCAAGTGGAAGATATCCATAGGCAAGCGCGGACTCCTGGAGCTGAGCCTCAGCGCCACCAACATCTACAACCGCAAAAACATATTCTACTATAACCGCGCCACCCACGACCGTGTGAACCAGCTGCCCATCCTCGGCAGCTTCGGCGCAGTGTTCAGCTTTTAATGGTTATTGGTTATAGGTTATTGGTTATCGTGGACGAGCTGCGCCAGCACACAATAACCACTACCCACTACCCACTACCCACTAACCTATAACCCCACCCCGTAGCCGAACAGCGCGAAGTCGCCGCGCAGCGGGTCGTCGGGGAACACCTCGCGCATGGCCTCGCTGAGCCGCAGCGCCGCGCTCATCGAGGCACAGCGGCTCTTCAGCAGGCCCAGTTTCATGGCCTCGCTGACCACGTGTGTGTCGAGCGGCATGACGAGCGTGCGCTTGTCTATCAGCTCCTTCCACAGCCCCAAGTCAACCGGCGAGCCGTCGCGCACCATCCAGCGCAGGAACATGCAGACGCGCTTGCAGGCCGACGTCGTGTCCTTCGGCACCACGCCGCCGCCGTCGTGCAGGGCAAACCAGCGGCATATAGCCTCTATAGCGTTGAGGGTGGAGAGGGGAGAGGGCAGCGCGGCGAGGTATCCGCCCATGCTGCCGTGCTCCACGAGCATCAGGCGGTAGGCGTCGAGGAAGCGCCGCATGGTGTCGTTGTTGTACAGGCGGTAGAAGCATCGCTTGTCGCCCGTGGCGAAACGCTCGCGGTAGGCGCCGCTGCGCAGCCAGCCCTCCATGTCGCCGCAGGCCCACTCCAGCAGCTGTCCGATGCGCGGCATGAACTGGCTGCGGCTGCCGTAGCTCAGGCCCGACGCCACGAAGGCCGTGGCCTCCTGGTTATGCGCGCCGCTCACCTGGTGCATCCACCACGACGGGTCGCCCACAATGAACTCCGCCGTCTCATACAGTCCGGCCAGCGTAGCCAGCGTCTCTTTCACCTTTTGGTCTACCATTGTCTTGTAGTTTTTTGCTTGAAACATATTGATTAACGCTCACCCCAGTACTCGCAGTCGTCGATGCCCAGCGCTTTGGGGTCGAAGCGGGGCTCCTTGCCTTCCTTCTTCTGGCGCTCGTAGTCCTTGAGCGTGCGCAGGGCCTTGGGCGAGAGCAGCAGTATGGCCACCACGTTGATCCACGCCATGACGCCCACGCCTATGTCGCCCAGCGTCCACACGAAGCCGCTCGTCTGCAGCGACGAGATGAACACCGCGGCCACCGTGCTGATGCGCAGCAGCCATATCACCACGCGCTCGCCGCGGTCGTCGCCGAACTTGAGGTCGGCCTCCTCCAGCTCGTCAAGGCGTTCGGGGTGCTTCTTGTAGACGCGGCGGCGCCAGCGGTTGAAGAGGTATACGAGGTTGGTCTCGGCGTAGTAGTAGTAAGCCATCACCGTGGTGAAGGCGAAGAAGAAGAGCGCTATGGAGATTACCGTGTGGCCTGCGCGCGGGCCTATGACGGTGCCGAGGGCGCCGGTGGTGTAGAACACGCCGGGCTCCCCTTCCGGGGCCCCGGGGTTCTGCAGCAGGTAGCTGACCGTGGCCGTGCCGCCGTTGACGGTGACGGTGTCTATGATGTTGTATGTCTTGCAGGCCAGTATCATCATGGCCGTGGCTGTGCACACCAGCAGGGTGTCGATATATACCGAGAAGGCCTGCACGAGGCCCTGCTTCACGGGGTGGCTCACCTTGGCCGCCGCCGCCACGATGGCCCCCGTGCCCTGGCCCGCTTCGTTGCTGTAGATGCCGCGCTTCACGCCCCACGCTATCGTGCTGCCCAGCAGGGCGCCGCCCACTTCGTTGACGCCCACGGCGCCGCGCAGCATCTGCATGAGCACGTCGGGCACCACCTGCCAGTTGACTGCCAGCACCACGACGGCGAGGATGATGTACACCATGGCCATGACCGGGGCTACGACCTGCGCCACGTTGGCTATGCGCTTCACGCCGCCCATCACCACCAGCGCCAGCAGCGTGGCCACCACGGCGCCCACCACCCACGGCGCCACCCCGAAGGTCTCGGAGCAGCTCAGCGCTATGCTGTTGCCGTGTATCGGCGGCAGGAACACGCCGCAGGCCACGGCGGCGAGCACGGCGAACAGCGACCCGAAGAAGGGGCTGTGGAGCCCTTTCTCGATGTAGTAGGCCGGGCCTCCGCGAAACTGCCCGTTGTGGTCCTCCTTGTATATCTGTGCCAGCGTGGCCTCCACGAAGGCGCTGCCGGCCCCGAAGAAAGCTATTATCCACATCCACACGATGGCCCCCGGCCCGCCGAAGCCTATGGCCGTGGCCACACCCACGATGTTGCCCGTCCCCACGCGCCCCGACAGGGCCATGGCGAACGCCTGGAACGACGAGATGCCGGTCTTCTTCCCTCCATGGGCCTTGGCTTTGTCGCCGATGAAGAGCAGACGGAACATCTCGCCGAAGCGCCGCACCTGCACGAAGCGCGTGCGCAGCGAAAAATAGAGTCCCGCCAGCAGGCACAGGCCCACCAGCGCCGGGCTCCACACCCAGCTGTTGAACACCGTAACGGCGGTGGCTATCTTCTCCATGTTGTATCGGTTTTGTTCTGCAAAAGTACAAACATTTTGCGACATGGCAAAATCTTTGTCTCCGGCAGAGAGCCGGCAGGGAGGGGAGGAAAGGTGTTTTTTCGCCGCAGGGTTGTCCATTATGAAAAAAAAGTGTATCTTTGCAGCGCAAAAAAGAGATGACAATGAAAAAGACATTCCTGTTTATCGCTATGGCTGCGCTGATTGCAACGGGCTGCAGCAACGGAGAGAAGGGCGCCGCCGAGGCCGTCGCCGACGGCTCGCAGGCCTTCGTGAACATCACCGATGTGGTGCCCGACGCCATATTGGAGATACGCTATTTCGGCACGTACAACTTCGTCGGCTCGCGCATCGACGGCTACCTGCAGCCCACGGCGCTGCTCACGCGCCAGGCCGCCGACAGCCTCCGCGCCGTCAGCGACGACCTCAAGGCCCGCGGCTACCGCCTGAAGATATACGACGCCTACCGCCCGCAGGCGGGCGTCGACCACTTCGTGCGCTGGGGCAAAGACCTCGGCGACACGCTGATGAAGCGCTATTTCTATCCGCGCGAGCTCAAGGACAGCCTCTTCATCAAGGAGTACATAGCCACGCAGAGCGGCCACTCGCGCGGCTCCACGCTCGACCTCACGCTGTTCGACATGGCCACCGAGAAGGAGCTTGACATGGGCGGCACCTTCGACTGGTTCGGCCGCGAGAGCCATCCCGACTGCGGCGGCGACCCCGAGACGGGCGTCTACCGCCCCAACGACACCATCACCGCCACGCAGTTCGCCAACCGCATGATACTGCGCCAGGCCATGATGCGCCACGGCTTCAAGCCCTACGAGTGCGAGTGGTGGCACTTCACCCTTCGCGACGAGCCGTTCCCCGACACCTACTTCGCTTTCCCCGTCAAGGAACTCTGAACGGCACGGCTTTATGACTCGCGAGAAGGAGATATTCAGGGTGACGCTGGTGGGCAGCGCGGTTAACGTGCTGCTGACGGCGTTCAAGTTCGTGGCCGGCATCGTGGGCCACAGCGCCGCCATGACTGCCGACGCCGTGCATTCGCTCTCCGACCTGCTGACCGACGCCGTCGTGCTGCTCTTCGTGCGCATCAGCGGCAAGCCCGAAGACAGCAGCCACGACTACGGCCACGGCAAGTACGAGACCCTCGCCACCGCCGTCATCGGCATCGCCCTCGTCGTGGTGGCCGTGGGCATCGGCTACAGGGCCCTGGACGCCATGCTTTTCTGGTATCGCGGCGGCACGCTGCCGGCGCCGGGCATGCTGGCGCTCTGGGCGGCGCTGGTGTCGGTGGCGCTTAAAGAGCTGGTGTACCGCTACACCATGCGGCACGCGCGCAAGCTCGGCTCGCCGGCCATGGAGGCCAACGCCTGGCACCACCGCAGCGACGCACTCTCGTCGCTGGGCACCCTCCTGGGCATCGGCGGCGCCATACTGCTCGGCGACCGCTGGACGGTGCTCGACCCGCTGGCGGGGCTCATCGTGGCGTTCTTCATCCTACGTGTGGCGTGGAAGCTGCTGAAGGGCGGCTTAGACGAGTTGATGGAGGCCTCGCTGCCCGACGAGGTGGAGCGCGAGATACTGGCTGTCGTCGCCTCTTTCCCCGACGTGCACGAACCGCACCACCTGCGCACACGCCGCATCGGCAGCCGCTACGCCATAGAGCTGCACATACGCATGGACGGCTCCGTGCCGCTCGCCGTGGCGCATGCTCGCACCTGCGAGATAGAGCAGGCCCTCAGGGCACGTTTCGGCGACACAACACACATCACGCTCCATGTGGAGCCTATAAAATGAACGGAATGAAGACTACAGAAGCAGACATACGTTTCATGCGCGAGGCCATCCGTCTGGCCGACGAGAGCGTGGAACACGGTGGAGGCCCTTTCGGGGCGGTGATAGTGAAGGACGGCAGGGTGGTGGCCGGCGCGTCAAACCGTGTGGCACTCGACAACGACCCCACGGCCCACGCCGAGGTCACCGCCATACGGCAAGCCTGCCGCAAGCTCGGCACCTTCGAGCTCAAGGGGTGTGTCATCTACACCTCGTGCGAGCCATGCCCCATGTGTCTCGGCGCCATCTACTGGGCGGGCATCGACCGCATCTACTATGCCAACACGCGCGATGACGCCGCAGCTGCCGACTTCGCCGACGGCTTCATCTACGAGGAGCTCGACAAGCCCCTCGCCGAGCGCTCCCTTCCCATTATACCCCTGCTGCGCGACGAGGCCCTGCACACTTTCCACCGCTGGCAGGAGAAGGCCGACAAGACTGTCTATTGACTTCCGGGATGCTCTTCACGGCACAGTATGAGAGCCCGCTCGGCACCATCGGGCTCGTCTCCGACGGGGTGGCGCTCACGGGGCTCCGCTTCGGGGTGGGGGAGGAGGCCGTCCCTGCCGCCGACGTTCCGGCCATCGCCGACGCCTGCCGCTGGCTCGACCTCTACTTCTCCGGCCGGCAGCCGCGCTTCCTTCCGCCGCTCAACCTTGCCGGCACAGCCTTCCGGCAGCGTGTCTGGCAGGCATTGATGGAGATACCATACGGCGCCACCGCCACCTATGGCGCCATCGCACGCCATATCGGGTGCCGCTCGGCGCAGGCCGTAGGGCAGGCGGTAGGCAGCAATCCCGTGGCTATCATCGTCCCGTGCCACCGCGTTGTAGGCAGCGGCGGCGCGCTCACGGGCTACGCCTACGGCGTGGAACGCAAAGAGTACTTGCTTCAGCTGGAAGCGGGAAGGCATGCAAGTGCGGCCACAGCCTCGCGGTAGCGCGTCAGGGTGGTGGCTTTCATGATGGCTTTCTTCTGCTTGTGTGGAATGTCGGCATACTCCCAGAAGGCGTGGAGCCGCGAGAGTGTCTGGCTGTCGCCGCAGAGGGTTTCCACAGCATGCCGGTAGACGATGGCGTGCATGTCGTGCAGCACCTGCGCCGGCTCCTTGTCGCCGAGCATCCACGGCCGCGCCAGCAAGCCGCGTCCTATCATCAGGCCCTTGAATTTCGCGCCAGCCAAATTCTTCATTTTTAATTCTTCATTCTTAATTTCAAGAATGTCGCCGTTGTACACGACGGGGTGCCTGCACGCCTCGTGGAAGCGCAGGAAGGCCTCGCGGTCGGCCACGCCCTTGTACTGCTGCCGCCCCAGCCGCGGGTGCAGCGTGACGTGGATGAGCGGCATCCCGTTGACTATCGGCATCGCCGCCAAGCCCTCCTCCTCGCTCTCTTGCCCAAGGCGCATCTTCACGGAGAACAGCACCTCGGGGCGGCGCAGCATCTCACGCTGTATCTCCTCTATGCTGTCGGGGTGCTGGAGAAGTCCGCTCCCGCGCCCGGCCTTAGCCTGCATGGGGAACGGGCATCCCATATTGAGGTCTATCCTTTGCCAGCCCTGCTCCTGCAATGCGTCGCAGAGCCGTGCAAACTCGTCGCCGCCGTTGGCAATCACCTGCGGCACCGTGGGCACGCCTGCGTTGCGCTCGGGGTCGGTGTCGCGCAAATCCTTCTTTCTCACCTCGCCATGCTCTATTCTGACGAAAGGCGTATAGTATTCATCCACCCCGCCGACGCACTCGTGGTGCGCCCGCCGGTAGACGGCATCGGTATAGCCCTGCAGCGGGGCGAAGGCGATATACATGTGGGTTATTCGTAGTAGCGGATGCGGACGTCGGTGCCGGGCAACTGGGCGGGGATGCCGCTGACGTCGGTCTCGCCGTAGTGGTAGGGGAAGAGCACCTTGGGCTGCACCGTATTGGCGGCACGCACGAGCTGGTCCGTGGTCATGGTGAAGGGTTGGTTGCAGGGCAGGAAGGCGATGTCGATGTCCTTGATATCGGCCATCTCGGGGATGTCCTCGGTGTCGCCGGCGATGTAGAGGCGCAGGCCGCCGAGAGTGAGGATATAGCCGTTGTCGCGCCCCTTGGGGTGGAACTGCAGGTGCTCGGCGGTGGTGTTGTAGGCCGGCACGGCCTCAAGGGCGCCGCCGCCGGCCAAAGGCTGTCTGTCGCCATTCTTCATGGCCTGGCCGCTGCCGTAGAGCTCCACGCAGCGCGGATTCATGATGAGCTGTGTCTTGTCGGTGGTGAGCTGACGGAGGGCTGCGGTGTCGTAATGGTCGGGATGCTCGTGGGTGACAAGGATGATGTCGGCTTTGGGCAACGCGCTGTAATCCACCGTGCGGCCACGCAGTTGTGTGACGGGGTCGACATATATCACCCGCCCGTCGTGCTCGAGGCAGATGCTGGCATGCAGCAGGGCGTGAATCTTGACCAGGCCGCCATCCATGTGGGTGGCGAAGACGTCGGTCTCCACGGTGGTCGTCGGTTTGCCGGCCTTTCGCCAGGCGAGGATGCCGCCGTCGAGGTTGTACACCGTGCAGCCACCAGCTGCCAACTGCTCGGCGGCCTTGAGGCTGCGGCGTCCGCCACGGCAGTAGACGGCCACCTTGCCTTCCACGCCCTTGATGCGTTCCGCAAAGAGCGTGTCCTTCACGTCGATATTCTCCGCCCCGAAGAGGTGCCCTTCGGCGTATTCCTCCGCCGTGCGCACATCGATGAGGCGCACGTCATTCTGTGTCATGACCTCGGCGAACTCGTCGGCGCCAATGGTCTTGATGGCTTTGTTTCCGCAGCCGCAGAAGAGGGCCGCAAGCATGCTTATCATAAGTAGGCGTTTCATTATTAGTGTTAAGTGATAAGTGTTAAGTGATAAGTGTTAAGTGATAAGTGTTAAGTGTTAAGTGATAAGTGTTAAGTGATAAGTATTATGTGTTAGGTGTTTCCGGTGGCCGGCTCGCCGCAAAACATCACCCCCACCGGCCAGGGCGCCCCCGAAGGGCCGGCCGGTGAAAACGTAGACGGCAGGGCGGCGTGTGCCTACTTCGCGGGCTCCCACTTGCAGCGCACGGGCGACACGATGGCCCCTTCCTTCTTCAGGGCGTCGAAGGCTTTGTCAACCTCCTTGCGGTCGGCGTTCAACATCTTGGTCACATCGCCTGCCGAAACGGGCTTGCCGGCCTCGCGCATGGCTTTCAATACCTGGTCTTTCATGGTCTTTGTTTTTTGTGTTTTGTTTTTGCAAAGGTACGCCTTTTCTCCGGAACGGCAAAAAATAATTTCCCCGCGCCTGATTTTCCGCCTGTTCGCACCCGCGGCGCCCCCGCGTGCCGCGGCCGTGGCTCTCTTGCCGCCCACGCCCCGCGGCGCCATGACGCCCCCACGGCAACACCACCCTTCAACGATACTTCAACGACAGTATAACGATACATCAACGATGTCTATCGTTGAAATATCGTTGATGTATCGTTGAAGTATCGTTGAAATAGCGAGTAAAGCACTTGTTGTGCGCGTGTTGCAAAAGTGCCGTTTTGCACCTTTCTCTGACGGCGTTTGGGGACAAAAAGAGAGCCTCCGCGAGGGCGCTGGCTCCCGCGGAGGCTCTGGTTGTGAACCGCTTGGGTCCGGTTAAGGGATTTAGTCGGCGGTTCCGACGGCGCCATCCTCCGGACGGAGCTTGACGACGACGTAGTTGTTCAGGTTGATGTACTTGGCGGCGACGGCCTTGATGTCGGCGGTGGTGATGGACTTGACGAGGCTGTCATAGTTCTTCACGTGGTAGTCGCGGTCCTCGTTGTCCATGTAGCTGGCCTGGATCTGGCCGAGCCAGAAGCCGTTGTTCTGGACGCTCTTGGCGTGCTGGACGCACATCTGCTCCTGCACCTTGCCGAGGGTCTTCTCGTCGCAGCCTTTCTTCATGTACTGCTTCATGATGTTGATGCAGTCCTTCTCGATCTTCTTGGCTTTCTCGGGGTCGCAGCCGATGTAGAACTGCCAGCTCACGGAGGCGGGGCCTGCGTTGGGGATGTTGTAGCTCACGCCGGCGCTGGGGCTGTAGGCGTCGCCGTTCTTCTCGCGGATGATCTCGAGGGTGGTCATGCCGAGGGCGTCGCCGAACTCCTGGATGGCCAGGCGGGTCTTCACGTCGAGCTCCTCTGCGGGCACTTCAAACTCGCCGCTGATGAGGAGCATGCCCTGGCGCTCGATGCCCTTGACGGCTTCGGCGTGCTGGATGCCCTTGGTGAACTTGGGGCTGCGGTCGAGGCAGTAGTTCTTGGTGACGGCCTGGATGGTGGGCAGGTGGTTCAGATATTTGGCGATGAGACCAATGGCGGTGTCGCTGATGTTGCCGACGAAGAAGAAGGTCTGGTTGTTGGCGAAGGCGAAGCGCTCTTTGTAGATGTCATACATGCGGTCGAGGTCGAGGCTGCGCACCTTCTCCTCGCTGGGGATGACGACCTGGCGCTTGTCGTTGGGGTAGGCGGTCTTGTAGTAGGTCTCGATGAAGGCCACCTGCGGGTTCTCGCGGACGAACTTGATCTGCTGGATGGTGTTCTCAATGTTGCGCTCGTAGGCTTCCTGGTCCTTGCGGGGAGCGGTGTAGTAGAGGTTGATGAGCTGCAGGGTGGTCTCCAGGTCCTTGGGCGAGCAGCTGCCGCTGAAGCCCTGGGTGGTGCCGCCGATGTAGGGGCTGATGCTGAGGTTCATGCCTTTGAGCTTCTTGCTGAGCTGGGTGGCGCTGAAGTTGGCTATACCGCCGGCGTCGATGAAGCTGTCGGCGTTCTCGGCCTGGTAGCAGTCCTCGTCGCCGTAGAGCGAGGTGCCGCCGAAGGAGTAGGAGCTGATCTGGATCTCGTCGGCCTTCAGCTCGGTCTTCTTCACGATGAAGCGGATGCCGTTGGGGCAGGTGTACTCGGTGTAGCCCATGGTGCTGTTGCTGCCGGTCTTGATGGGGGTCACGTCGGCCACGGTCTCGTTGAAGAGGGGCTCGTCGTTGAAGTTGTCAACCCAAGGCTCGGTCTTGATGTTCTTGAAGTTCTTGAGGATGTCGAGGGCCTCCTTCTCGGTGGGCACCTTGAAGCCGTCCTTCTCGGGAGCGGTCAGGTAGAACACAATGTTCTCGTCGGTGATCCAGCTGCTGACCAGGGCGTTGCACTCGGCGAGGGTGATCTCGGGGATGAACTCCTTGGCGTACTTCCATTCCTGGCGGATGCCGGGGCAGGGCTCGTTGTCGAGGTAGTGGTTGGTGTACTCGTCGGCGAGGCTGTTGGTCTGGGTCTTGTTCTCCTCCTTGGCCATCTTGGTGTAGGTGCTGAGGAGGTCCTCCTTCTGGCGGTCGAGCTCGGCCTGCAGGAAGCCGTGGTCGTCGATCTGCTTGATCACCTGGAGCAGCATCTGGGCAGTCTCCTCGATGCGGTTCTCCTTGGGGGCGGCGCTGACCTCGAAGACGTCAATCTCGCGGCCGAGGAAGCCGCCGTGGCCGCCGCCGGCATACATCATGGGGGCGGTGGGCTTCTGGGTCAGCTCGCTGAAGCGCTCGTTGATCATCATGCCTATGAGGTTGCGCACCAGCATCTGGCGGTAGTCGCCGATGGTGCCGTTGTGGGCCTTCTTGTGCTTCCAGAAGATTTCAAGGGTGGTGTTGGTGGCCTCCTTGTCGGTGGCTATGGCCACGAGGGGCTCCACGTTGTTGGGGATCTCGTAGCTCAGGCGGGGCAGTTTCTCCTTGCCGAGGAACTGGTGGCTGCTGAACACGTCTTTCACCTTCTGCTCCATGGCCTTGTCGCCCTTCTTGCCGGCATATTCGAAGCCGTCGAGGTCGCCGACGATGACGATGGCCTGCAGGTCGGGACGGTACCAGTCGTTGAAGAAGTCAACGATGCTCTGGCGCTCGAAGTGCATGATGACCTCCTCCTTGCCGATGGGCAGGCGGTCGGCATAGCGCGAACCTTTGAGCATGATGGGCCAGGTCTTCTTGCGGAGACGGTCGCCGTGGCCGACGCCACCGCGCCACTCCTCGTGGATGACGCCGCGCTCGCTCTCAATCTCCTTCTGGTCGAAGAGGATGTTGCCGGCCCAGCCGTCGAGGATTTCGATACCCATCTTCACCATCTCGGGGTCGTTGGAGGGCATGTTGACGTAGTAGACGGTCTGGTCGAACGAGGTGTAGGCGTTGATGTCGCGGCCGAACTCCACACCATGCTCCTGCAGTTTCTGTATCATGGTGTTGTGGGGGTAGCCCTTGATGCCGTTGAAGGCCATGTGCTCGCAGAAGTGGGCCAAGCCCTGCTGGTCGTCGCGCTCCATGATGGAACCGGCGTTGCTGACCAGGCGGAACTGGATCATGTTCTCCGGCTTCTTGTTGTTGCGGATGTAGTAGGTAAAGCCGTTGTCCAGCTTACCGTAGCGGATCTTCTTGTCCAGGGGCACCTGGGCGGTCAGGTCGCTCTTCTTCTCCTTCTTCTCGCCGCTGCCGGGCAGCTGGGCGAAGGACATGCCGCCGAACAGGAACATCAGCAGCATTACGAATAACGTTGTCTTTTTCATGTTTTGTGGTTTTAAATGTTGTTTGTTAATATTATGTTGTCTGTTGTCATTTCGTTTGCGTGTCGTCGGGGCGGAACTCCAGCAGGTCGGCAGGCTGGCAGTCGAGCACCTGGCACAGGCGTTCCAGGGTGCTGAAGCGCACGGCCTTGGCCTTGCCGGTCTTGAAGATGGAGAGGTTGGCCGGCGTGATGTCTATTCTCTCCGCCAGTTCGCCCAGCGATATCTTGCGCTTGGCCATCATCATATCGAGGTTCACCACTATCATATCGTCAACTCCTGCTCCTCCTGCATCTGGCGGCCAATCTTGAATATCTCGGCCATGAACACTATCGTCAGCCCGAACACTATGCGCGTGTGGTGTATCTGCACCGTCACCTGCGGCTCCCATGTGCTGTCGGCCAGCAGCTCGAGGGCCAGCGACTGCTCAAGGTATGTGCTCACGTCAATGCCCAGCGACATGACTATCATCAGCACACCGGCCCATGCCAGCCACGCTATGTTCTTCTTGGGGAACACCTTGCCGCGGCGCACGTTAATATAGAACGATATCAGCGCCATCACAATAAGTATCGTCATGGCTATGCCCGCCAGCACGCAGAACACCTGCAGCCACATGCACCAGCGGGCCTTGCTCGAGTCCAGCTGCCTGCTGTCGTCGCTGGTGATGTTCACGTCGAAGGAGCGCACCGTGGCGGACGCCTCTATCCCATTGGGCAGGCCGTCCACATCATGGCTCTGGCGGTAGAGCCCGGGCGAGCTGTGCAGGTCGGTGATGATGACCCCGTAGTCTTTGTCGTGGCCGTCGGCCTGGACGGTCAAAAGAGGGTCGGCGGGGTTGATGATATTGAGAAAAAACAGCCCAATGCACAGCACCATCACACCGATGAATATGGCGTAAAGTGTTCTTATTCGTGTTATTGCAGCTTTCTTTGCCATGAGTTTGTGTTCTTGTCTCGGCTGCAAAGATACAACTTTTTTCTTACATGCAAGAAAAATTTTGCGAAAAACGAAAAAAAATTATCGTTTCTCAATAAATAATTAATGGTAAACAGAAAGCAGCGAGGCCTCAGCACTCGTACTTCTCGAGGGCTTGGCGCAGCTCCACGGGGCTGATGTCGTGGTGTATCTGGCCGCCGAGGGCGTAGCTGATGGCGCCGGTCTCTTCGCTGACGATGACGCTCAGCACGTCGAGCACTTCGGTGACGCCAATGGCGCTGCGGTGGCGCAGGCCGAGGTTGGGGTCTATGTCGAGGCGCGAGGTGACGGGCAGTATGCAGCGTGCCGCCAGGAGCTGGTTGCCGTGGGCGATGACCGCCCCGTCGTGCAGGGGCGAGTTCTTGAAGAACAGCGCTTCTATCAAGGCGCTGGACGCCAGGGCGTCGATGCGTTCGCCGGTGTTGATGAGCTCGTCCACGGAGTTCTGCCGTTTGAAGACTATCAGGGCGCCGGTCTTGCTCTGTGCCATGTGCATGCAGGCGTTGACGTAGGCCTCGTATGACGAGGCGCTCTTGTTCTGCTGCTGGTGGCGCCAGAACTGGAGGCGTTTCCACAGGCTCTCGTCGAGCTGCGTCTTGGTGCCGAGGAAGAGCAGGAACTTGCGTATTTCGGGCTGGAAGATGACCACGAGGGCGATGAGACCCACGCTGGCCACGGCGCTCAGTATGGCGCCCAGGAGCCTCATTCCCAGTGCGTCGGCTACGCGCCACACCAGCAGCAGGATGAGCAGGGCCCAGAAGATGATCATCACGTTGGTGCCGCGTGCCATGCGGTAGATGGTGTAGACGAGGGCGGCGACAATGGCTATGTCGAGGACGTCGATAAGACGCAGGGTTGGGAGTCCGAGGATTGCTAACGGGAACATTTTCAGTTATGAGTTTTGAGTTATGAGTTTTGAGTTTTAAGTTTTATGTATTTCGGTAAAGCAGGCTGACGGTCTCCACGGCGGGCCTCACGTCGTGCACGCGCAACGCTGCTGCGCCGCGGTCGAGGGCCAGCGCGTCAAGGGCCACGGTGCCGTTGAAGGCCTCGTCGGCCGTGGTGCCGAGGGTGTTGTATATCATGCGTTTGCGGCTCAGCCCTATGTAGAGGGGCTCGCGGAAGAGCTCCGTCAGCTCGTCGAGGCGATCGAGGAGCGCGAAGTTCTGCTCCGTGTCCTTGGCGAAGCCGAAGCCCGGGTCGAGCCACACGTCCTTCACCCCCATGCGGTAGAGCGCGTCGAGGCGCGAGGAGAAGAACCTGACCACCTCGTCCACGGGGTCGCCGTCGGCCATGCGCTTGGCGCCGGCCAGGTGTTCCTTGCCGCCATGCATCAGTATGTAAGGCACTTGCAGCTCGGCCACGGTGGCGAACATCTGCGGGTCGACCTCGCCGCCCCCGATGTCGTTCACCATGTCGGCCCCGGCCTCGACGGCCTTGCGTGCCGGTAGGGCGTAGCAGGTGTCTACCGAGATCAGCGCCTCTGGCAGCGCGCCGCGCACCAGCCTCACCGCCTCGGCCAGCCTGGCGGCCTCCTCCTCGGGCGGCGGCAGCACGGCTCCCGGGCGGCTCGACGCCGCGCCGATGTCTATCATGTCGGCGCCCTGTGCCACAATCTCTTGTGCGCGATGCACGATGGCGTCGGCCGTACTGTAGCGTCCGCCGTCGTAGAACGAGTCGGGCGTCACGTTGAGTATGCCTGCCACCGCCGGGCGGCGGAACGCATGCAGGCGTCCGCGGCTGACGATGCTGAAGGGCAATGTGCGAGGTGTTTTCATTGTCTTGGTTTAACGCCGCCGCCGCCGTTTTATTGTGTCGCCGACGCATTATTTTCCCCCGCACCCCCTTCGGCCCCTCTACGGAGTCCCTTCGGCACTTCTTCAGTAGTTCTTCAGTAGTTCTTCAGTGCCGCACTGAAGAACTACTGAAGAACTACTGAAGAACGGCCGTACCGGGTCCGTAGGGGGTCCGTAGGGGAGGCGTGTGCGTGGCGGTTGTCGCGGGGGCGAAATTTTTTTCTGTAAATATACAATAAAGTAAAATAATCGACGTTTATGTGAGGTTATGATTGTGAAAACGGATAAAAACCACGATACGAGAAGCGAGCTGGAGCGCGAGGCGGCGGTGTGCCGCGAGCTCTTCAGCCGCAAGACGCGCGACTACGGCACGTCGTGGCGCATACTGCGCCTGCCGTCGCTGACGGACCAGATCTTCATCAAGGCCAACCGCATACGCAGTGTGCAGGAAAGCGGAGAGAACCATGTGGGCGACGACCTGCGCGGCGAGTTCGTGGCCATGGTCAACTACGCTGTGATGGCCCTCATGCAGGAGCAGCTGCTGAAGGGCGACGAGCCCCTGGAGCTGCCGTATGAGCGCGCCATGGAGCTCTACGACAAGGAGTTGAAGGCCACGCTCGACCTGATGATGGCCAAGAACCACGACTATGGCGAGGCTTGGCGGCAGATGAGGGTGGAGTCTATGGTGGACCTGATACTGATGAAGCTGATGCGCATCAAGCAGATAGAGGACAACAACGGCCGCACCGAGGTGAGCGAGGGCCCCGAGGGCGGCTACCGCGACATCGTCAACTATTCGCTTTTCTGCATGGTAAGAATGAATAATGAGGATTGAAATGGAAATAAAAGACACAAAACTGAATTACACGCTTAACGTGGTATGCCGCTGGGCTGTGGGCCTGGTGTTCCTCTTCTCGTCGTTCGTCAAGGGCGTCGACCCGATGGGGACGACGTTCAAGATAGAGGAGTATATGACGGCCTGGAGCATCGGCAGTCTCACCTTCGAGTGGGCGCTGCCGCTGGCGGGCTTCCTGTCCGTGGCGCTGGTGTGCGCCGAGTTTGTCGTCGGAGTGCTGCTGATTTTCAACGCCTACCGCAGCTTCACGGCCTGGACGCTGGCGCTGATGATGCTCTTCTTCACGGTGACGACGCTGGTCGATGCGCTGACCAACAAGGTGACGGACTGCGGCTGCTTCGGCGACGCCGTGAAGCTCACCAACTGGCAGACCTTCTGGAAGAACGTGGCGCTGGATGTGCCGACGGTGTGGATCGTGCTGACGCGCAACCTGCGCCGCAAGCGCCGCTTCGAGCGCGACGGCGTGGTGTTCATCACCGCGGCGCTGCTGATGGTCATCTTCTGCATCTACAACATCAAGCACGAGCCCGTCATCGACTTCAGGCCGTGGAAGGTGGGCAACAAGATGATGGACACCGAGAGCACCGAGGGCGTGAAGAGCTATGTCACCTACCGCAACACGCGCACCGGCGAGAGCGAGGAGTTCGAGTCGACGCAGCTCATGGAGCGCCTGGCCGACGAGGCCTGGGCCGCGGAGTGGGAGTGGGAGAGCAGCCGCGTGGTGGACCCGCGCGAGATTGCCGCGCCGGGCTTCTCGATGATGGACCTCAGCGGCGAGGACCGCGCCACCGACCTGCTGCCCGCCGAGGACGGCATGGTGATAGTGACGGTGCACCACCTTGACAAGATGAGTCCGCGCGGCACCGAGGAGATACGCCGCGCCATGGAGCTGGCCGAGGAGAACGGCGTGAGCCTGGTGATGCTCACCTCGGCGCTGCCCGAGGATGTGCAGGCCTGGCTTGTGGCCAACGACATCAGCGGACTGGACTACCTCTTCGCCGACGCCACGGCCATAGAGACCATGATGCGCGGCAACCCGGGCTTCATGTACGTCAAGGACGCCACGGTGATGGCCAAGGGCCGCAAGGCCGAGAGTGTGCTCGGCGTGCTGGACGACTGACAGAACAGGTGATTGACAATCAAGATTTAAAAGACAGTTATGATACAGAGAATTCAGAGTTTTTGGCTTGTGTTGGCGGCGTGCTGCATGGCGCTGTGCTTCTTGTTCCCCGTGGCGGAGTATCAGTATGCCATACCCACGATGGACCAGACGGTGACTGCCGAGCTTAACCTGGTGGCACGCGGCGAGGCCGATATGGACGTGGCGATGATGCAGACCCCCGGCGCAACGATTGAGTACAGCCAGAAGATGTCGGGCTTCCACACCTGGCCGCTGGTCGTCATGGCGCTGCTGACGGGTGTCATGGCCCTGGTGTGCGTGTTCATGTTCAAGAACCGTGTGATGCAGATGCGCACCGTTGCGGTGGCGTTCCTGCTCAACGTGGTGTATGTCTTCCTGGTCTTCTTCTGGGCCGTCGACGCCTACGGCAAGGCCGTGGAGCAGGCGATGATGGCCACGGACATGAGCGTCACGTGGTATGTGGGTGCCTATGCACCGATAGTGTCGATAGTGTTCTTTGTGCTCGCCCATCGCGGCATCAAGAAGGACGAGGCCCTGGTGCGCGCGGCCGACAGGCTGAGGTAGTTGTGAGTTAGGAGTTATGAGTTGTATGGTTGTTGAGATCAAGGGCATAGAGCAGTTGCCGGAGGTGGCACGGAAGTTGCTGGGTACATTCCCTGACGACCGGTTCTTCGCTTTCTTCGGCAAGATGGGGGTGGGGAAGACCACGCTCATCAAGGAGATATGCGCCGCGCTGGGGGTCAAGGAGAATGTCTGCAGCCCCACGTTCGCCATAGTGAACGAATACTCGACGGAAGAGGGAGAGCCGGTATACCACTTCGACTTCTACCGCATGAAGTCGGTGGCCGAGGCCTACGACATAGGCTACGAGGAGTACTTCTACAGCGGCTGCTACTGCTTCACGGAGTGGACCGAGAAGGTGGAGGAACTGCTGCCGGAGCGCTATGTGAGGGTGGACATAGAGGAACGGGACGGAAAGAGAATATTGACGGCTGCCATCCAGTAAGAGCGTGAGCGGTATGGCGCCATGAAAAGGAACATAACAGAACAATGACCAATAGAGAAAAAGAAGCATTGGTGCTAGCCAAACTGGCGGCACAGACATTGGACGAAAAGAAAGGCGAGGATGTGCGCGTGCTCGACTTGCGCAAGGTGCACGGAGCTCCGGCGGAGTTCTTCGTGATAGCCAGCGGCAATGTGCCGTCGCACGTCAGCGCCATGAGCGACGCCGTCCACGAGACGGTGAAGAAGGCCACGGGCATGGGACCCCACAAGGTGGAGGGCTACAACAATGCCGAGTGGATATTGATGGATTATTTTGACGTGGTGGTGCATATCTTCCAGAAAGACAGGCGCGCCTTCTACCGCCTCGACGAGCTGTGGAGCGACGGCGAGGAGGTGGAGATAGTTAAGAGTTAAGAGTTTAGAGTTAAGAACTAATGGCACAACAACAGCAACAGAACAACAAACAGCAGGGCGGCAACCAGGGACGCGGCAACAAGCCGTTCAAGTTGAAGCCGATGACTATAATATACATTGTGCTGCTCGTCTTCATAGGGTATCTCGTGTTCGGCGGCAGCGGCAGCTCGTCCATCAAGCAGCCCATCACATGGGAGCGCCTGGAGCCGATACTGGAGAAGCATGACTACGAGAGCATAACGGTCATCAACGAGGAGGTGGCTGAGATACGCATCAAGCCCGAGGCCGTGCGCCACGACACGGCGACCTACCGCGAGCTGATAAGCCGCACCCTCACCGGTGCGCAGGGGCCGCAGGGTATGTATGTGTACAACATAGGCACCTACGAGCACTTTGACAACCAGCTGGCGCGCGTGGAGGCCAAGACCGGCGAGTATGTAAGCTACAAGATAGAGAGCCGCAGCAACGCCTGGAAGGAGCTTCTTGTCTTCTTCGGGCCGCTGCTGATGCTGATATTCTTCTTCTGGATTATGAGCGCCATGACGCGCCGCCAGATGGGTGGCGACAGCGGCGGGAGCGGCTTCGGCGGCTTCTTCGGCGTGGGACGCTCCACCGCCAAGCAGTACGACGCCACCAAGCAGAACAACGTCACCTTCAAGGACGTGGCCGGTCTGGCCGGTGCCAAGGAGGAGGTGATGGAGGTCGTGGACTTCCTGAAGAACCCCAAGCGCTACACCGACCTGGGCGGCAAGATACCCAAGGGCGTGCTGCTGGTAGGCCCTCCGGGCACCGGCAAGACGCTGCTGGCCAAGGCAGTGGCCGGCGAGGCCGGCGTGCCGTTCTTCAGCATGAGCGGCTCGGACTTCGTGGAGATGTTTGTCGGTGTGGGTGCCTCGCGTGTGCGCGGCCTCTTCGACGAAGCCAAGAAGAAGAGCCCCTGCATAGTGTTCATCGACGAGATAGACGCCGTAGGCCGTGCCCGCGGCCGCGGAGGCTTTGCCGGCAGCAACGACGAGCGCGAGAGCACGCTGAACCAGCTGCTCACGGAGATGGACGGCTTCTCGAGCACCACCAACGTCATCGTGCTGGCCGCCACCAACCGTGCCGACGTGCTCGACAAGGCCCTGCTGCGTGCGGGACGCTTCGACAGGCAGATATACGTGGAGCTGCCCGACCTTGAGGAGCGCAAGGCTATTTTCGGCGTGCATATGAAGGGCTTGAAGCTCAACGACGACAAGAATAGCGAAGGGTATGTGGACAAGGAGTTCCTTGCCAAGCAGACCCCTGGCTTCAGCGGAGCCGACATCGCCAACGTGTGCAACGAGGCAGCCCTCGTGGCCGCCCGCAAGGAGAAGAAACAGGTGGATAAGCAGGACTTCCTCGACGCGGTGGATCGCATAGTCGGAGGCCTCGAGAAGCGCACCAAGGTGCTCACCGACCAGGAGAAGCACACCATCGCCTACCACGAGAGCGGCCACGCCTCGGTGAGCTGGCTGCTGCGGTGGGCCAACCCGCTGGTGAAGGTGACCATAGTGCCGCGCGGCAAGGCTCTCGGCGCCGCCTGGTACCTGCCCGAGGAGCGCCAGATCACCACCTACGAGCAGATGTTCGACGAGATGACCAGTCTCATGGCCGGTCGCGCCAGCGAGGAGATAGTATACGGCAAGATAAGCACCGGGGCGCTGAACGACATAGAACGCGCCACCAAGATGGCACAGGCGCTGGTGACCTACTACGGCATGAGCCCTGAGGTGGGCAACATAAGCTTCTACGACAGTACGGGCCAGAGCGAGTATTCGTTCGGCAAGCCATTCAGCGAGAAAACTGCCGAGACGATAGATCGCGAGGTGAGGCGCATGGTGGAAGAGGCTTACGCCAAGGCCAAAGAGCTGTTGCAGAGCCACCGTGAGCAGCTTGACCAGCTGGCTACGCAGCTCTACGAGAAGGAGGTGCTCTTCCGCGAAGACCTGGAGCGCATCTACGGTCCGCGTCCGTGGGAGAGCGAGACCCCGCAGCAGACAGAAAAAGAAGCGGAGCCTGAGCCCAAAGAGGAAGAAAAAGAGAACAAAGATAAAGATTTTGAAGAGGTATGAAGAACTTTTGGGTACGCGCGGCGAGCGCTGTGGTCTATGTGGCGCTGTTCCTGGGATGCATCTACAGCGGCGAGCTGACGGGAAGCAAGCTCTGGGGAGGTGTGATCCTCGCGGCCTTCCTGCTTTTTGTGGCGTGTGGCTGCACCTTTGAGTTCTTCCGCATAGTGAAGCAGCAGGGCGCAACGCCGTCGCAGCCGCTTGGCTACGCCTACACAGTGATAGCGTTGCTGGCATTGTCGGCGGTGGCGTACGGCAAGGTGTGGGGGTATGTAGGACTCGGTGTGGCGGTGACACTGCTGCCGATGGCTTTCGGCGTGGCTGCCATGGTGCAGCTGTGGAAGCACAGCGAGCAGCCTTTCCGCGATGCGGCCTACACTATGGTGCCGATGCTCTATGCAGCCATACCGCTGGGACTCATGCCGTCGCTGCATGAGAGCTACAACGCGCTTGTGATGGTGCTCATCATGGTGTGGATGAACGACAACGGCGCCTATATGGGCGGCTCGCTGCTGGGCAAGCACAAGATGTGGGAGCGCCACTCGCCGGGAAAGACCTGGGAGGGGACGGCAATAGGCGTGGTGATAACGCTCGTGACAGCCTTCTTCGTAGGCCCCCTCTTCAACGACGGGATAGCATGGTACCACTGGCTGGCGCTCGGCTTCATATGTAGCGTCATAGACACACTGGGAGACCTGGTGGAGAGCATGCTCAAGCGTTCTGTGGGCATGAAAGACAGCGGCAAGATTATGCCTGGCCACGGCGGTTTCCTCGACCGCTTCGACAGTTTGCTGATAGCAGTGCCCATAGCTTACGCATATCTGACGTTGGTGGTATAGTAGGTAGTGAATAAAGAAACAGAATATGAAGATACATCGCGAAGGCAAGAAAATAATAACGCTCACTTTCGGCGCGACATTCCTGATATGGCTCGTCATGCTGCTGGTTGTCCATCATTGGACGCTGTATCACTATGTGTTCCTTGCAGCCCTTGTGATCTTTGACTTTATGGTTGCGGCTTTCTTCCGCATACCGCGACGCATATTTACCGTCAATGACAGTGAGCTCATCTCGCCCGCCGACGGCACGATAGTGACCATAGAGCAGGTCTTTGAGAAGCACTATATCAAAGAGGAGTGCATGCAGGTGAGCATCTTCATGAGCGGCACCGACGTGCATGTGAACCGCTACCCCTGCGACGGGGTGGTGGAATATGTGAAGTTCCGGCGCGGCAACTATTTTGTGGCCTCCTACCCCAAGAGCAGCGACCTCAACGAACGGACCGAGGTGGGCATGAAGCTCGCCAACGGGAAGAAGATAATGATACGCCAGGTGGCAGGTGTTATGGCACGCCGCATAGTGTGTTACGCCAAGGAAGGCGAGTCGGTGAGACAGAACCAGGAGATGGGCTTCATCAAGTTCGGCTCACGCATCGACCTGTTCCTGCCGCTCGACTTCCCCATCAGCGTCGGCCTTCAAGACCGGGTGAAGAACGGCATCAGCCCCATAGCAGACATCGTCTAATATGACCATAGCCGACCAGATACTATACGAAGACAACCACCTGCTGGCACTCAACAAGCTGCCGGGCCAGATAGCGCAGGGCGACAAGACTGGCGACACGCCTCTTGCCGACCTTGTGAAGGCCTATATCAAAGTGCGTGACGCCAAGCCGGGCAATGTCTTCTGCGGAGTCATCCACAGGCTCGACCGTCCAGTCAGTGGCGTCATACTGTTTGCCAAGACGTCCAAGGCGTTGAGCCGTATGACGCAGCTGGTCAAGGAACGCGACTTCAGCAAGCGCTATTGGGCTGTCGTCAAGAATGCTCCGGCTCAGCCCGCGGCCACATTGGAGGACTGGCTTGTGAAAGACGAGGCGCACAACAAGAGTCGTGTGGTGCCGGAAGGCACGCGTGGTGCCAAGCTGGCGTCGCTCGATTACCGTGTCGTGGCTGTCAGCGAGGGAGGCTACACCCTCCTTGAGGTGGATCTGCATACCGGCCGCCACCATCAGATACGTTGCCAGCTGGCTCACATGGGCAGCCCAATCAAGGGTGACCTCAAGTACGGTGCACCGCGCAGCAACACTGACGGCAGCATATCGCTGCATGCCCGCACGCTGTCGTTCAGCCACCCGGTAACCCATTCGCAGATAACAATCACCGCTCCGTGTCCCGACATCGAGCGCATGTTTAATATGACAAACAACTAAAGCAATAATAATGAAGAAGACCATTCTGTCGGCATTGATGCTGGCAACGCTTTTCACCGTGAATGCACAGACGGTCACCGAGGACAGCTTCTCGCGTCTTGCTTTTTCCGTTAAGACACCGTCGGTGGCTGTCGACGGCGCCGTAGTGGGCTCGGGCAAGTACCTGCAGCCCGTCGTTGAGGGGTACTCGCTCACGGGTAATGTCGGTGACCCCGCCCTGCCGGTACTCACACAAACCATCGTCCTGCCGTTCTGCAGCGATATGAGTATCAGCATAAGCAATGCCGTCTACGACACCATTCAGGCCGATGCGTCGTTGCAGTGGTATCCTTACCAGCCGTCGGTGAGCAAGAGCGACCGTGGCCCGTTGGCGCTCTACTTTAACAAAGACTCCTATCTCCTGGACACTTTCTTTTCGCTGCCGTTGGTGCAGGTGACGGATATCGCCGTGGCGCGAGACAGGCGTATCGCCACCCTCACCATTGCGCCGGTGAGCCTCAACCCCGTCACGAACCAGTACATCGTTTGCCGCTCGGCCGACGTGTCCATCGACTATCACGGTGTCGACACGGCCATGACCAACGACTACTATGAGCGCTACCATACACCGTCGTTCTCTGTCAATGGCAAGTTCAATGACCTTGCCGACGTTACCTCCACCAAGGCTATACGTCATTCGGCGCCAGTTCGTATGGTCGTTGCGGTTCCTGCATCGCTCAACTGCAGCGCTGTGGCAAGGTTTGTTGACTGGAAACGCCGCTGCGGCATGCTTGTGGATGTCGTGTATTACGGCACTGGCAGCATGACGTCAAACACCGCCCTGGCAAACCATTTCAAGTCTTTATATGACAATGCTTCTTCCGATGCTCCGGCCCCTACCTATATATTGCTTATTGGCGACCACGCGCAGCTTCCGGCGTTCAGTAGCCGTCTGAATACATCGTCAGTAGGTACTGACCACATTACAGACCTTTACTATGTTACATGGACCTCCGGCGACATTGTGCCAGACTGCTACCAAGGTCGTCTCTCTGCTTCGGACACCAACACCCTCACTTCCATCATCGACAAGACCCTCTTCTACGAGACATATTCGTTCACCAACGACAGCTATCTAGCCAAGGCCGTACTCATAAGCGGTGTGGACCGGGGTGTACCGGGTGACAATGCATATACATGTGCAGATCCCACTATGGACTATGCCGCCCGCTATTATATAAACGAGGCCAACGGCTTCACGACCGTCAAATACTACAAGAACAACACCTCCTTCGCCCCTGACAGCGTTACGGTGACTGGCAGCAGCGCTACCACGTCATCTGCTGCAACAATCAGGAACCTTTATACCTCTGGATACGGTTGGATCAACTATTCCGCCCATGGCGAGTGGGACCGTTGGCATCAGCCACAGATGACTGTCACGCAGGTCAACTCAATGAACAACTATGACAAGCCCAGCATTATGATTGGCAACTGCTGCCTCACCAACAAGTTTGAGAAGCCCACCTGCTTCGGTGAAGCTCTTCTGCGGCGTCCCAACAACGCAGGGGCCGTCGCCTACATCGGCGGCACAAACTCAACCTATTGGTATGAAGACTTCTACTGGAGCGTTGGCGTACGTTCTTATAATAGCATAAGCAACACAATGAATGCCACCTATAACGCCTCAAGGCTTGGCGTCTATGACCGGTTGTTCCATACGCATGGCGAATCGCGTGCCAATCAGGCAGCCACGGTCGGTGCGATGGTCTTCTATGGCAACAACTCTGTCAACTCAAGTAGCAGCAGTAGCGACATGAAGAAATACTATTGGGAGATTTATGAGCTCATGGGCGATCCTTCGCTCATGCCCTGGCTTGGCAAGGCTAAAGATCTGACAACCTTCTCTTATGCGCCTGCAGGCACGACAATCTATGTCACCACTGTGTCGTACGCCTATGTGGCCCTTGTCGACACTGCCACCCATGGTCTTGTCGCTGCCGCCTATGCCACTCTTAGCGGCAATGCCAACCTCACGGTTCCGGAAGATGTCAATCTCGAGGCGTGCTCGTTTGTTGTCATTGCGCAAGGCTACAAGCCCTATTTCTCGGTGGAGATGCAGCCGCTACTCAACCTCGACAAGGTGGATGCCGAGTTCAGCCTCTATCCGAATCCTGCCAGCGACCGCTGCACCGTCGTCGCCGACTCTATAGCGACGGTAGTGCTGCTCGACAACCGTGGCACTGTGGTCAGCACCTTCAAGCCTGCCGGCAACACGTGCGACATCGACCTCAGTGCCCTGCCGCGTGGCATCTATTTCGTGCAGGTCCAGACGGCCGACAACATGAGCGCCCGCAAGCTTGTGGTAAGATAAGCGGCGGCAAGCCATAGATGAAAGAAGGGCTGGTGCAATCATTGCGCCAGCCCTTCTTGGTTTGTTGTTGTGTTCCTTATAAACTTATCAACCTATCAACTTATCAACTCAATAGCCCAATATCTTGAGCATTGACTTGTAGCTCTGTTCCTTGGCGAAGAGCTTGGTGGTGTAGTCGCCGTTCTCGTCCTTGTCTATTATGACGTGCTTGGGGGCCGGTATCAGGCAGTGCTGTATTCCGCCATAGCCGCCTATGCTCTCCTGGTAGGCGCCGGTATGGAAGAAACCGATGTAGAGCGGCTCGTCTTGCTGCAGTTTGGGGAGGAAGATGGCGTTGGCGTGGCTGTCGGCGTTGTAGTAGTCCTCGCTGTCGCAGGTGAGTCCGCCGAGGAACACGCGCTGGTATTCGCAGTCCCAGTGGTTGATGGGCAGCATGATGAAGCGCTGGTTGATGCCCCATGTGTCGGGCAGGGTGGTGATGAAGCTGCTGTCTATCATGTACCACAACTCTCGGTCGTTCTGCTGCTTCTGGTCAAGGATGCTGTAAAGCGTCGCTCCGCTTTCGCCGACGGTGAAGCTGCCGAACTCGGTGAATATGTGCGGCTCTTCGACTCCGCGGGTGGCGCAGATGGCCTTGATCTGGGCCAGGATTTCCTCGGCCATGTACTCGTAGTCGTAGTTGGCGGCGAGGCTTACTTTGCTCGGGAAGCCGCCGCCTATGTTCAGCGAGTCGAGCTCCGGGCACACGCGCTTGAGGTCGCAGTACACGTTGACACACTTGGCCAACTCGTTCCAGTAGTATGCGGTGTCGCGTATGCCGGTGTTGATGAAGAAGTGCAGCATCTTGAAGTGGAACTTCTTGTTTTGCTTGATTTGCTCTTCGTAGAAGCTCACTATGTCGTGGTATCGGATGCCGAGGCGCGATGTGTAGAAGTCGAACTTCGGTTCTTCTTCCGACGCGATGCGGATGCCGAGTGACATCGGTTCCATGTTGTCTTCAAGCATCTCGTCGAGCATGTTGTATTCGTGTTTGTTGTCGAGCACGGGTATCACGTTGCGGAAGCCGTCCTTGTAGATGCCGACGATGTTTTCGATGTATTGTTCCTTCTTGAAGCCGTTGCAGACGATGACTTTCTCCTTGTCGATAAGCCCTTGTGCGTGCAGTTCTTGTATCAGGTTGATGTCGAAAGCCGACGAGGTCTCGAGGTTGATATCGTTCTTCAGGGCCTCCTCGAGCACGAAGGCGAAATGGCTGCTCTTGGTGCAGTAGCAGTAGTTGTAAGTGCCTCTGTAATCGGTTTTTGCGATGGCCACGTTGAACAGTCGCTTGGCGCGTTGTATCTGCGAGCTGATCTTGGGCAGGTAGGTGATTTTCAGCGGTGTGCCATACTGCTTGATGATTTCCATCAACGGTATGTCGTGGAAATAGAGTTCGCCGTCCTCGGTGCGGAATTCGTCCTGCGGAAAGTCGAAAGTCTGGTCAATCAGGTCGTAATACTTGTTCTTCATGTTAACCGATTTGATTAGTTTACAATCTTTTTGGCAATCCGACTCACTTGGATTGTGGGTGCAAATATACAACTATTTTGATTAAGTTGATTATTTTTTATCTTTTTAAGAAAAAAAGTGAAGGGTATCTGGTGGGCTGGAGCCTGTCGGGCGAAGGTAGGTCTGCAGAGCAGGCGGTCTTTTGCTCGGCAGAGCAAGCAAGCATGCTGTGCGCTCGCTTTGCGCAACGGTCAGGATTCATGATTCAAGATTCAGGATTTAAGATTCAGGATTCAAGACTAGTGGGCAGTGGCCGTCTTCAGTAGGTCTACTAGCCGTCTACTAGCCGTCTAGTAGCCGTTAATGGGTGTTAGTGGCTGGGAACCATGCGTTTAGTGTTAATATGGGCTTGTATTTGGTTGGTTCTCAGTATGTCAAAGAATTCTTTTTAGGGTGATGTGTGCCCGCCGATTATTGTCGGCGGGCACACAAACAAGTGGGCTTTATGATTTTGGGGAGAGGTATTCTTCGGTTTTGGAGTAGAGTCCTGTGGAAGCATCGTAGGTTATAAAGCCGCGGTTTTTCCAGACGCGCAGCTGGTGATTCGTGCCCGCCTTACTCTTGCCCAAACTCTCGCGCAATGCCTCCAGCTGGTATTCGTGAAAATCGTCGGCGAGGCTGTCGAGCATGTTCTTGGGACCGCTACGCAGCACCTCGTCCTGATGCCCGTCCACACCCTTGAACATGTCGCCGAACACCTGCACCTTCGACCAAAGGTCGTAGTAGCAGAACCACACCATAAACTCGCCGATGGAGCGAGCCCACGTCTGGTCGTTGAGTATCCATAGTGTGGCGGCCTTCTTCCAGGCGGCGAAGATGCTACGGTGGGAGAGGTCGAAGAGCATGTCATCGTCGGCCAGATCGGCGATATTGGCCATTTCTCCGGCCAGCTGGTCGGCCACCTTGTTCAGTTGCGGAACCTTGAACTCGCCCTTGCAGTTGTCGAGCCGCAGGAGATATTTGTCGAGTTCGGAGATGAATTTTTCGTCGTAATTCCCTTGCCGGGGGATAATGCCCTTGCGTTCGCCGCGAGCCTTGTAGGCGAAGGGTATGCGTCCGAAGAAGCCGTTGGTGAGTTCTTTCTTATAGAATGCGCGAGCGGCGTCGGGGGTGGAGCTGAAGGTGAGGTTCACGCGCAGGATAGGGTTGCCGGTGACGCCCTCGCTGGTTGCACGAAGGGCGCCGGCACGCTGACAGTCATAAATATAGCGCGTCATCTGGCTCACTGCCTTGTGTCCGCCGCAGATGCGGTCGGCCATTTCGACCTCGGGCAGATTGAGGTACTGCGTCCTTCCGCCCATCTTCTCCAACGCCATAGCGTTCTGGATGAAGGCGGGATTGGTAAGGTCGGCAGGCGGGAACCAGAAGGCCACGTCGGGACGTTCGGGCTTTTCCTTGTTGGCGCCGCGGGTTTTCATCTGGCGCTGCCAGTCAACCAGCTTCTGGTATTCGATCTCATCATGTTCGCGGAAAGAGCGCATGATAGTCTCAATGAGATGCGTCAACTGGGCCTTACCTATGCCCGAAGGGCCTATGAGGTGCCCCATTTGGCCACAAAGCTCGTAATATTTGTTGTCGCTATATTTGAACTTCACGTTGGTCAAATGGGCAGAAAGTGCGGGCATAGCCATCGGAACAAGGGGTTCCCGCATATCTTTTGATGCCTTTGAGAGGAGTAATTTACAGAATTCTGTGCCTTTCGAGGGCTTGGGCATCGCAGGTGCGACACTGTCAAAAATATTGTAGTTCATCATTTTACTTGTTTTTTTGTTGTTCATTTTTTCTGTCTTGCCGTCTCAGTCTCAGTGTCTCAGTTGTTTTTTTGGGGTACCCCTATTTTCATTTTTTCACCTCTTTATTATTATATATATCTTATTATTAATTAGTTATAGTTATATAAAGAGGGTGTGTATGAGTTTGGGGGTATCCTTTTTTTCAACTGAGACTGAGACACTGAGACAAGCGAGTCGGTTTTACTTTCCACTTTTCTCTACGAGGCCTTTGCGACCTTTGGGGTTGAGGGTGCGTCCTACTTTCTGGGCGAAGGTGAGGGCTTTGTGGTTGTGGCGGTCGTACTTGTTGTCGATACTTGTCGTCATCTTGCTGTTGGTTTTGTTTGTTTTCATTTTGTTTGAGTTTTTGGAGAGAAGAAGGTCGGATTCTTTGGCCATTTACTCGAGAACATCCTCCTCGCCTCGACTCGGGTGATACTTTCTTTCTTGTTTCAGCTGAAACTCGGTGCAAAAGTACACCCCCTGAAACAAAAAAAACTCATACAATGGATCCATCGTAGGAGGTTAAACAACAAAATATCAGGCTGATGCTATGCAAAAAATTTGTCTATCCTACATTCTCCTACAAGGGCAGTTTTGCATTGTTTGATGTCGTTGTAGGACAATCTGAGCTCTTTTTCGGCGAAGAGTGCCTCGATGGGAATCCACGAGATGGCTTTGGCGCCGTCGGGGTCAACTCTCGGTCGGTCAGAGAGTCGTGCGGTAGAAAAAAAAATTGGCGAAAAGTTATCCACAAAGGCCTTGTGGTTGGGGGAATATTTGTATCTTTGCACATTGAAAAAATGTTTGAGGCCGCAAATTGCGGCCTCAAACAAACGATGATATGGCAAATTTGTAAATATAATATATATGACTATAGAGAGACTAAAATCCATGATGTGCATCCCTGCTGATGCCAGTAGAGAGTCTATATTGCAGACTTTTCAGTCTATAGCCGATGTCTTGATGAATGAGTGTGTTATTAAATATCAGAATGAGGAATACCGCATTCTGGATTTCGAGTTCTATTACTACAATAAGAATCATCAGGATATTTCTGTTCATCCCAGAAATTCAGAAGCCTTGTGCTGGTATATTAACGATTTTGGAGGAATAGACTTGAATTTTGAAAGCAAAATCAACAGTAAGATAGTAGTGAAGAATGACAAGTGGTCTTATAAATACGAATTGACAGACGAGTCTTACTTTGGTGGAATACTTATCCGCCAGTTACAACGAAAATCTGACAATCTGATTTTCGATGGCCCTTTGAAAGTCGCCAATCTTTTTCGTGTACTCGATGCTACTTCACAAGTACAAAGCAATCCTACTTTAGTTATACAAAAACTACCACCAATATGTTCTAAACCGCCATGTAACAGGTATAATATATTAGGTAGCAAAAAAGAACCTAAAGCCAAAGCTGACTACAACCTTCAAGAGTGTTTTACGGATGTGCCCGATTTCTTAAAACTCACGTTAGAAACAAAGCTTGCATCTTTCGCCAATAGTCCGTACCGATATTGTTATAAACCTTAGAACGGACAATCATCCCACTCCGGAGGGGTGGCATCTATGACTAAAAAACTGTTGACGCATATCTTTTTCTCTGCATAATAGTTGATGTCTGTGAAATCATCATCGTCGGAAGTAAGATAGTCGAGGTCGATGACAGTATTCCATATGTGCATGAAAGGCACTCCGTGTGAGGGATCTAAACAGAACAAACGTAGCCGATTCTTTGACTCTCTTCTGTAGGCGATGGCGACCAAGGAATGCCCAATCTCCGAAGGCTTAGAATATCCCAACATAACGGGTTGCCTATTGTCTAAATACATCTTGATTCTTTCTTGCAGTATTCGGCGATTTATGCTATTCGGAGTACCTGGCTCCGTTGTGTATGCCTCACAAATTTTGCTACCAAAGCATTGGTTTGCCGTTTCAGAGATTTCTGGCAAACTGTACCCACCAGAACAGATTCCGTTAATTTCATACAAGAATTCGTGCTGAATACGATCAACGAATTCGTATTTTTTTGCACGGTTGCCATCAATCAAGTCTTCCCAATCCAGCTTTTGGTGAAAGATAAGCATCATCATCAAACTATAAATACTGCACGAGCCGTCAAGGTCTCCTTGTTTTGCAAATACTCTGGTTAATTTTCCACTTCTGCCAATGGCTTTTATACAATCTTTATCCAAGAAGATGTTTTTGATAAATTTTGCTGTAAACATAATCAAACTATTTTTGGTAATTCATGAATATTATCTTCTTCCTTTGGCAAATCAGCAAGCATGTTCCATGTTGAGCAATTCAACGCTCCACCATCGCGAATGATACTCTCGCAACGACGAACAGGATGACACTTGCATTGGGGAAAAGCATCGGCAATCTGCCAATAGGCCGTTTCTCCTAATTTGTCATCCATCATTGGAATGAAGATATGACGCCCCACGTGCAGAAAATTAAGATATGCCCAGCTTCTATCAGTATAAGTGCCGTAGTGGAGTTCTGTAATGTCTAAATAAGGGTGGAGCGCAGCAAAAAGTCTCTTGCGCAAACCCTTGTCAAAGTCACAGTAATTGTTGAGCAGAACCCGGCCTTCGCCCATATAACGCACCATCCCGTCAGCATGACCATATTCATCGTAATAATCTTCTGGAATTAGCACTATCTCTGCTTCCAAAAGTTGACTCAGCGAATCAATAAGCCAATTGCGGTTGTAGTGTGGATTCTCTCTGAAAATCTTATCTGTCATGATGACTTTATTGCCACAACTAATGACATTGCCGCCATCAATAATAATGTCTGAATCTATCACCTTTAATCCAAGTTCTGAAGAAATTGCATTTGTGTTAGGCTTGTATTCAGGATAGTCTTTAAGATAATCGGGATTGTAATTGAAGCACACAAACTTCTCTTTACTAACTTGCACAGGCATGTAGTCGCGCGCCCAAATATGGAAAGGAGATATCGTTTTGGGTAAGAAGTTCCAATTGATTTTGTAGTTATGCAACGTGCCTAAAAGATGCTCTGTCGCATCAACATACTTTTCTGAGGTCATACCTTTAGCAATATAAACATTGTTTGTGTCAAAATGTGTAATCATATTATATTTAATTATTGGTAATTAGATAATTAAGTATATTTGCAAAGGTATAAATGGGATTTCATTCCGCCAAACTTTTTTTGTTAAAACCACGTTAAGATTTTCAAAAGAGTTATTAATAATTGAAAAATGATAGATTAATGTGAGAAGCAAGCCCTGTAGGGGCAACGGAAGGTTAAAGGGGAAATATAAATTATGAAAAAAAAGCCGCAGGCATTTTTACGATAATTAACGGCACATTGACGGTAATTCACGTTGACATCACCACTCCAGGCGGAATTCACGTCGACTAGAGATAAAGGTAAAAGGTGAGATAAAAAAAACACGGCGGGATGCGCCGTGCTTTTTATGGTTGTATGTAGATGGGGCTAGAGGCCGGATACGGAATGCAGTTCCACTTCGTAGATGAAGGGTGTGTAGCCGGGTATGTCGCCGGAGCCTTGTGGGCCGAAGGCGAGCTGGTAGGGGAAGTAGAAGCGGTAGATGCTGCCTTCGTTCATGAGCATCATGCCATCGATGAGGCCTTTGAACATGGGTTCGCCGATGACGTGGTTGATGGGGTCGCGTTTGCCGTAGGTCTGGTCGTAGGGTTTGCCGTCGAGCATGGTGAAGCTCCGGTAGTCGAAGTATACGTGAGCGGCGTAGAATGCTTTTTTGCCTTTACCTTCCTTGAGCACCTCGTAGTAGAAGCCTGACGGGTGTTTTTTGACGTTGGGGTTGTCGGCGACGAGTTTCTTGAAGTATTCTTCCTGCTGCTGGTCGACTGTGGTTTGGCGGTCGGCGGTCTGGCGTTGCATCTGCATCTGGAGCACGCGTGTGAGTTGCTGTAGTGCTGCGTGGTAGGTGCTGTCGTCGATTGGCTGTGGGTCGCCGTTGAAGGTGGCTTCGATGGCGCGCATGAAGACGTCGTGGTCGATGTCTTTGAAGGGGCCGGCGTTGATGCCTTCGACGGTGTTGCGTCCGAGGATCCAAGAGAAGGTGTCGGTGGCGTCCTCGAGGGCCGGTGTTTTGTGGTTGCTGCAGGCTGCGAGTGAGAGCCCGGCGGCGACGATGAGAAGGATTTTTTTCATTATAAGAATCTGTGTTTGGTTTAAGGTTTAAGGTTTAAGGTTTAAGGTTTAAGGATGAATGGTGAATGGTGAACGATGAATGATGAATTTTCATTTTTCACTTTTCACTTTCCCCGTCCTTGGATGATGATGATGACTGTGTAGAGGAGTATTTTGAGGTCGGTGGTGAGCGACATGTTGTCGAGGTAGAGGAGGTCGTAGCGGAGGCGCTCGACCATCTCGTCGACGTTGGAGGCGTAGCCGTAGCGCACTTGTCCCCATGATGTTATGCCGGGTTTGATGCGTTGCAGGAGTAGGTATTCGGGTGCGCGTTTCACTATCTGGTCGATGTAGAACTGCCGTTCGGGGCGCGGGCCGACGAGCGACATGGTGCCGCGGAGGACGTTGTAGAACTGCGGTATCTCGTCGAGGCGCACTTTGCGCATGAAGCGCCCGAAGGGTGTGATGCGTGGGTCGTTGTCTTTGGAGAGTGCGGGGCCTGCCTGCTCGGCGTCGACGTACATGGAGCGGAATTTGTGCATCTTGAAGGGGCGTCCGAGGTAGCCTATGCGTTCCTGTGCGTAGAAGACGGGGCCTGGCGAGGTGGCTTTGACGATGATGGCGGTGACGAGGTAGACTGGGGAGAGGATGATCATGGCGACGAGGGAGATGATTATGTCGAAGATGCGCTTTAGCGAGTATTGCCACTCGGGCATGAGGCGGTTGTTGATGACGATGAAGGGTGCGTGGAAGATGGAGTGCTGGTGTATGGCGCCGACGGAGATGTCGCGCGCGTCGGGCGTAATCTTTATTATTATGTCGCCGCATGAGTTGATGGCGAGGAGTATCTCTTGGAGGCGGTCTTTCTGGTCGGGCTCCAGGGCCACGATGGCTTCTTCGATGCGCTGCTCCTTGGCTATCTTGCGCAGGTCGTCGAGTGTGCCGAGGGGCGGCATGATGGAGGTGAGTGGCGAGGGCTGCTGGCTTGATGAGGGGAGGTCGATGTAGCCTATGAAGAGGTTGCCGGAGTAGGTCTCTTGGTTTTCGAGGTCGTTGTAGGTCTGCAGGGCCCGCGGGCCGGAGCCTATCATGACGGTGGGGAAGCCGAGTTGGCGGGAGTGTACAGCGCGGACGGTGTGCGACGTGATGATGAGGCGGGGGATGTAGGTGAGGGTGAAGTGGATGCCGAAGAGGAAGAGGAATGTGGCGTAGTAGTTGCGGTAGGTGCTGATGTGGTCGTCTACCAGAAGCAGGAAGAAGATGGCCACAACGCCGATGAGGGAGGCGAGGAGGGTGTCGAGCAGCTCGGTGAGGCGTGCACGCCGCAGTACGTTGCGGTAGGCGCCTTGTATGGTGTACAGCGACAGCCATCCTGCCGGCACGAGGATGAGCCCGAGCCAGAAGTTGCTGTCGTTGAATACGTCGGCCACGTCGCTGAAGCCGGTGTGTTCGAGCGCCACCTTGCGGAAGAGGAATAAGAGTCCCCAGGCAAGCATGGCGGAGAGGGTGTCGGCGATGATATATTTAGTGCGCTGTTTCTTTTCCATGACTGTGTTACAAGGAGATGCTGGTGGTTAATAGTTTTGCGTTGTCAATGTTGACAATGCCGCCTGTGCCGTCCTCGTTGACGGCCGAGAAGGAGAGGGTGAAGGTGTGAGGGTGGTTGAAATAAGCCCAGGTGCGGCCCAGGTTGATGTACATGTGGTGCCAGTGCGATATCGGGTTGATAGTCATGACGGAGACGCGGTCAGCCGCTGCGCCTTGCTGGCGGGAGGCGCGCATGTACAGTGATAGTGGGAGGTCGGTCTTGATGTCGAGCTCGAGGTATATGACTTTGCCTGGGTCGAGGACGACGAGGGTGTCGCTGAGCTCGAAGGTGACGATAGACTGGTCCGGTGCCACCGTGAGGCGGCCGTAGCCGCTGCCGGTGCAGGCGCCGGAGGGGTCGTTGTCGACCCATTCGAGAGGTTCGTTGAAGCTTATGTGTGCGCGAGGGCGCTCGAAGGACTCGAAGAGCTGTATGCTGTCGACCTGTGGATGCGGGCGGTAGGCTGTGGTGTTGGTGCCGAGGTGTAGCGTGTCGCCGGAGTGGAGCGTCGTGCTGTCGGCTGAGGTGAGGTGTATGGGACTGTAGAAAGTGTAGTATGGTATAGCGCCTGAGATGCCGCTTTGCTCCACGGCGGGGTATATGTCGATGTAGTCGGCCTTGCCGCTGTAGAGGACAGGTATTGTGAAGGGGGTGCGGAAAAGACCAAGGGTGTCGACGCTGGAGCGCCCGGGGTAGTGCGCTACGACGTAGGCTGCAACGATGTCGTGTGTGAAAAAGCCTTCGTTGGTGGTTATGGAAGGAGTGGCCTTGAGGGCGATGCCGTCGAGGTGCAGGAAAGCCGGGGCCACAAAATCGGTGTCCTTGCTGCATGAGGCGAGGACGAGCGTTGCCAGCATGAGGAGGCTGGCTCTCGTGTATCGTTGTTTCACTATGTTTGCGACTATAAAACTCATATATTAACGGCGGTGTGAATAAAATATTATTCACGAATGAAAAATAATGCGTATTTTTGCAGTCGCAAACCGATAAAATACAGGTACGATGAAAGAGTTGGCGATGCATGTGTACGACTTGATGGAGAATTCCACGGCGGCGAATGCAAAGGATGTAAAACTGACTATTGTGGACAGCCTAAAGTGCAATGACTTCCACTTTACGATAGAGGACAACGGCAAGGGTATGAGCCCCGAGTTCCTTGCCAAGGTGACGGATCCGTACACCACCTCGCGCACCACACGCAAGGTGGGGCTTGGTCTGCCGCTGATCAAGATGAACACCGAGAAGTGCGGTGGCGGCATGAAGCTTACCTCCGAGGTGGGGGTCGGCACACGGCTTGAGTTCTGGTTTGAGCACAACAACTGGGACCGTCCGCCGATGGGCGACCTGCCGGGCACGCTGGTGATGCTCCTCTCGGCCCACGAGGACATCCATTTTGTCATCACCTACCGCACCGACGAGGGTGAGTTCGTGCTCGACACCGACGAGCTGAAGGAGGCTCTGGACGGCATGTCAATGAACGACATACACATAATCAACTACCTCAAGGAGATGATCTCCGAGAACCTGAAAGAGATAAAAGCCAACGAATGAAGCGCATCGGGGTTCTGAGTGACACTCACGGCACGCTGCCCAAGCAGGTGTATACCTTCTTCAAGGACTGCGACGAGCTGTGGCACGCCGGCGACATAGGCCCCGGTGTGCTGGAGGAGCTCCGGGCATGGAAGCCTGTGCGTGCCGTGTGGGGCAACTGCGACAGCTTCTGCCTGCACTACGAGCTTGAGGAGCGCGCCTTCTTCGAGGTGGAAGGCCAGCGGGTGCTGATGATGCACATCGGCGGCTGGCCCGGACACTACCCCTGCGAGCTGCGCCGCACGCTGGAGCTGGCCAAGCCCGACATATTTGTATGTGGCCACAGCCACATACTGAAGGTGATGTACGACAGGGACTACAACTTCCTCCACATCAACCCTGGCGCTGCAGGCAGACAGGGCTTTCACAAGGTGGGCACACTGGTGCGCTTTGTGCTGAAGCCCGAACCGGCAAATCTTGAGATAATGGATTTCCCTAAAATACCAAACGAATGAACGAACCGTCCATAGAGAGAATCTTTTCATTAGAGGAAATAGACTACGCCCGCTTCTGGGGACAGAACGACAAGCTGCTTGAGTTTGTGAGGCTGCTCTTCCCCAAGCTTAAGCTCATAGTGCGTGGCGACATGCTGAAGGCCATAGGCAGCGAGGAAGACATCGCCTGGTTTGACGGCAAGCTGCAGGCCATGATGACCTACTATGACAAGTTCGGCCGCCTGACGGAGAACGCCATCATGGGCATCATGGAGAGTGGTGGCGGCAGCCCCGAGGCCGAGGTGAGCGACGAAGTGCTGGTGCATGGCCGCAACGGGCTCCTCATCAAAGCCCGCACCCCCAACCAGCAACGCCTCGTGCGCGCCGTCTACGACCACGACATGGTCTTCGCCATAGGCCCTGCAGGCACCGGCAAGACCTACACCGCTGTGGCAATGGCCGTTCGCGCTTTGAAGAACAAGGAGATACGCCGCATCATACTGACACGCCCCGCCGTGGAGGCCGGCGAGAATCTGGGTTTCCTGCCGGGAGACTTGCGCGACAAGCTCGACCCCTACCTGCAGCCTCTCTATGACGCCTTGCGCGACATGATTCCGCAGCAGAAGCTGCTCTCCTACTGGGAGGACAACACCATAGAGATTGCGCCGCTGGCATTCATGCGCGGCCGCACGCTTGACAATGCCTTCGTCATCCTCGACGAGGCGCAGAACGCCACCAGCGCACAGCTCAAGATGTTCCTCACCCGTATGGGCCGCAACGCCAAGTTCGTCATCACCGGCGACCTCACCCAGGTGGACCTCCCGCGCCACCAGCAGAGCGGCCTGCTGCAGGCTGTCAACATCCTCAAGGACGTGAAGGGTATAGAAGTGATACAGCTCGACAACAGCGACGTCATCCGCCACCGTCTGGTAACCGATATTATCCGTGCCTATGACAACCTACCCAAACTGCAAGATTAACCTCGGCCTGCATGTCGTCGGCAAACGCCCTGACGGCTACCATAATATAGAAACGGTGTTCCTGCCGGTTGCCGACCTCTGCGACGAGCTGGAGATATTGCCCGCTGCCGAGGGCCAGCAGCCTGCCATCAGACAGGAAGGTATCGTCCTCGACAACGCCCCCGGCGACAACCTCTGTGTCAAAGCCTGGCAGTTGCTGCACGAGGAGTTCGCCATACCGGCCGTAAGCATCCGCCTCAAGAAGAACATCCCCTTCGGTGCCGGCCTCGGCGGTGGCAGCAGCGATGCTGCCTTCACACTGAAGATGCTCAACGAGATGTTCTCCCTCGGCCTCGACGCCCAGGCCCTCGAACGCCGCGCCGCCAAGCTCGGCGCCGACTGTGCTTTCTTTGTCCGTAACCGTGCCGCCTATGCAACGGGTATCGGCGACGAGCTCGAGCCCATAGAGATAGACATGTCGCCCTACAGCGTTGTGATAGAGCTTCCCGCCGGCGAGCATGTGAATACCAAAGAGGCTTACCAGGGCTTGAACAGAGACCTCTTCGGCCAGCCGCGCCCCGACCTGCGCGCGGCCGTCAGGCGCCCCGTCGGAGAGTGGCGCCCCCTCGTTGACAACGACTTTGAAACCTCCGTCTTCCCGTCGCATCCCGCCATTGCGGCACTCAAAGAAGACATGTACGCACGCGGTGCACTCTATGCTTCCATGTCTGGTTCCGGCGCCGCAGTCTTCGGCATCTTCAGCAAATAAATTTGGCCACATCAAATAAAGTTAGTACTTTTGCAAAATCAAATCAACAATAAATAAAACAACAACAATATGGTAGACTACAAGAAAATAGGCCTTGTGAACACCCGCGAGATGTTCAAGAAGGCTGTCAACGGCGGCTATGCCATCCCCGCCTTCAACTTCAACAACATGGAGCAGATGCAGGCCATCATCATGGCTGCCGTCGAGACCAAGAGCCCTGTCATCCTGCAGGTCAGCAAGGGTGCACGCGAGTATGCCAACCCCACGCTGCTGCGCTACATGGCCGAAGGTGCCGTGGAGTATGCCAAGGAGCTCGGCTGCCCCAACCCGCAGATCGTGCTGCACCTCGACCACGGCGACAGCTTCGAGACATGCAAGTCTTGCATCGACATGGGCTTCTCCAGCGTGATGTACGACGGCAGCGCCCTGCCTTATGAGGAGAACATCCGTATCTCCCGCCAGGTTGTGGAGTATGCCCACAAGTACGACGTCACCGTCGAGTGCGAGCTCGGCGTGCTGGCCGGCGTAGAGGACGAGGTGGCCTCCGAGGTGAGCCACTACACCAAGCCCGAGGAGGTCATCGACTTCGCCACCCGCACCGGCTGCGACTCCCTCGCCATCAGCATCGGCACCAGCCACGGCGCCTACAAGTTCAAGCCCGAGCAGTGCACCGTCGACCCGCAGACGGGCCGCCTCGTGCCTCCTCCCTTGGCCTTCAATGTCCTTGAGGCCATCGAGAAGAAGCTCCCCGGCTTCCCCATCGTCCTCCACGGCTCCAGCTCCGTGCCACAGGACGAGGTGGATACCATCAACGCCTACGGTGGCGCCCTCAAGGCAGCTGTCGGCATCCCCGAGGAGCAGCTCCGCAAGGCCGCCAAGAGCGCCGTCTGCAAGATCAACATCGACAGCGACTCCCGCCTGGCAATGACTGCCGCTATCCGCAAGCACCTGGCCGAGCACCCCGACCACTTCGACCCGCGCCAGTACCTCAAGCCTGCCCGCGAGAGCATGAAGAAGATGTACATCCATAAGATCGTCAACGTCCTCGGCTCCAACGACAAGCTCTGAGCGCCGCAATCATCAATAAGAAAGGCTCCACAACCGTGGAGCCTTTCTTTGTTATCCGTAATTCTGCAGATTCATAATTCACCATTCGCAGATCACATATGGCAGTCTGGCCTGCAGTCCTTCGGCCGTGGTGACATACTCGATGTCTTTCTCCAGGCGCGAGAGGGCTTTGATGTCCTTCTGTGAGGCTTTCCAGCGCAGCGCCATGCGCATCTTGGCCATGAGCGACAGGTCGTCGTCCTGCCCCTCGCCGAAGAGTTCGGTCAGCTGCGTCCATGTGTCTTTCTCCTCGGGGTATTCCTTGACCTTGTAGCTGTCGAGGCCGGCCTTCTCGGCGGCGATGCTTACGGCCAGGTCTATGCCGCCCAGTGTGTCGACAAGGCCTATGCCCAGTGCGTCGGCACCCGTCCACACGCGTCCGCGCGCTATCTTGTGCACCTCGTCGTAGCTCATGTGGCGTCCTTCGGCCACGCGGCCCACGAACACCTTGTAGAAGTCCTCCACGTTGCGCGTCCACAATGCCTTCATCGTCGGCGACAGCGGCTGCATGAGGCTCATCCCCGTGGCGTTGCGGTTGGTGCACACGGTGTCGGTGTGCAGGCCGAGCTTCTGGTTCATCAGCTTGCCGAGGTTGGGTATGGTGCCGAACACGCCTATGGAGCCCGTGATGGTGGTGGGCTGCGCCACGATGACGTCGGCCATGCAGCTCATCTCGTAGCCTGCGCTGGCTGCTAGGTCGCCCATGCTCACTATGACGGGCTTCTTGGCCTTGGCGGCTATGACGGCGTGCGTCATGCTCTCGCTGGCCGTGGCCTGTCCGCCGGGCGAGTTGACGCGCAGCACTATGGCCTTCACGTCGTCGTCTTTGGCGGCCTGTTTCAGGGCCTTGACGATGTCATCGCCGTAGACGCCCTCGTCGAAGCCCTTGGCCGAACCGTCGACGACGTTGCCCTCGGCGTAGATGACCGCTATGGCGTCCTTGGCCTTGTTGGGCTTGCCCTTGACTTTCTCAGCATATTTCTCCACGCTCAGCAGCTGCTTGCCGCCGTGCTCTTCCTTGAGCATCTGCTTCACGTCCTCCTCGAAGCAGAGGGTGTCCACCAGGCGCTGCCGGCGGGCCCCGTCGGCGAAGAGGCCGCTGAGGTCGTCGGCTATGGCGTTGAGCTCGGCCACCTCCATGCCGCGGCTGGCGGCAATCTGGGCCGTGGCCGTGCGCCAGATGCTGCCTATGTAGGCGCGTATCTGCTCGCGGTTGGCGTCGCTCATGTTGGTGCGGGTGTACACCTCGCCGGCGCTCTTGTAGGAGCAGCTCTCGGGCCTGATGAGCTGCATCTCCACGCCGAGCTTGTCAAGCAGGTCCTTGTAGTACATCACCTGGCCGCCCATGCCGCGGAAGTCCAGCATGCCGCTGGGGTGCAGGCACACCTTGTCGGCCACCGAAGCCGCGTAGTAGCCGCTCTGCGAGTAGGCCGTGGCGTAGGCCACGATGGGCTTGCCGCTCTCCTTGAAGGCCTGCAGGGCGTCGCGCAGCTCGGTCATCGAGCCCCAGCTGACGGCGCTGGCGCCCGGGTCGGTGAGGTAGAGCGCCGTGATGCGCTCGTCGTCGGCCGCCGCCTTGATGGCGTGCACGGCGTCGATGAGGCCCACGCTCTTCCCCTCGCCCAGCGACATCGTGAGGCTGCTGCCCGTGCGGTCGCCGCTGATCTTGCCGAGGTCTACCTTCAGCACAGTGTTGTCTCTCACGAGGACGCTGCTTTTGCTGTCCATCTTGCTCAGCGACACCACCATGGATATCATCATAATAAGCATCAGCAGTCCGCTGACCACCGACACAATCACCACGCCCAGCGCGCTGGCCAGCATGGTGGCTCCGAAACTTAACGGTTTTCTTTCCATCTGTTGTATGTTTTGTTATTGTGTTCTTATTAAAACTCAAAACTCATAACTCCAAACTCATAACTCAAAATTCAATTCCCTTCAGCGTCAAGCTGATCCTGCGCCGCCGCAAGTCCACGTCGAGCACCTTCACCTTCAGGTGCTGGTGCAGGTGCACCACCTCGCCGGGGTCGTTCACGCGGCGGTCGGCCATCTGGCTCACGTGTATCAGGCCGTCCTGGTGCACGCCGATGTCAACGAAAGCCCCGAAGGCTGTGATGTTGGTCACTATGCCCGGCAGCACCATGCCCGCCTGCACGTCCTCTATCTTGCTGACGCTCTTGTCGAACTCAAACACCTCGAACCGCGCCCTGGGGTCGAGCCCCGGCTTCTCGAGCTCGCGCATGATGTCCTTCAGCGTCGGCATGCCGCAGTCCTCGCTGACGAAGTCCTCGAGCCTTATCCTGCCGCGCAACTCCTTGTCCCTCATCAGCGTCGCCACGTCGGTGCCCACGCTTGCCGCCATCTTCTCCACCAGGGCGTAGCGCTCGGGGTGCACGGCGCTGCGGTCCAGCGGGTTCTTGCTCTCGCGCACACGCAGGAAGCCTGCGCACTGCTCGTAGGCCTTCTCGCCCAAGCCCTTCACCTTCAGCAGGCTCTGGCGGTCGGCGAAGGCGCCGTTGCGGTTGCGGTGCTCCACTATCTTGTCGGCCAGCGCGGGGCCTATGCCGCTGACGTAGCCCAGCAGCTCGCGGCTGGCGGTGTTCAGCTCCACGCCCACGCTGTTGACGCAGCTCTCCACCACGTCGCCCAGGCTCGCGGCCAGCAGCTTCTGGTCCACGTCGTGCTGGTACTGCCCCACGCCGATGCTCTTGGGGTCTATCTTCACCAGCTCGCTCAGCGGGTCCATCAGGCGGCGCCCTATGCTCACGGCGCCGCGCACCGTGATGTCGTAGTCCGGGAACTCGCGCCGCGCCACGTCGCTGGCGCTGTACACGCTGGCCCCGGCCTCGCTCACGCTCACGGCTATCACCTTGTTCTTGAAGCGGCAGCGCTGCACCACCTCCTCGGTCTCGCGGCCCGCGGTGCCGTTGCCTATGGCTATGGCCTCGATCTCGAAAGCCTCGGCCAGGGCCTCCAGCTTGCTCACGGCGGCGCGCTCCTCGCGCACCGACGTGAAGGGGTATATCGTCTCGTTGTGCAGCAGCTGCCCTTGCGCGTCGAGGCACACCACCTTGCAGCCCGTGCGGAAGCCCGGGTCTATGGCCATCGTGCGCTTCTGCCCCAGGGGCGCCGCCAGCAGCAGCTGCCTCAGGTTGTCGGCGAAGACACGTATGGCCTCTCGGTCGGCCTTCTCCTTCAGCTGGTTGCGGAACTCGGTCTCTATCGAGGGCTCCACGAGCCGCTTGTAGGCATCCTCGGCGGCCTGCCGCATCTGGCGCTGGCAGCCGCTGTCGCCGTTCATGTGCTTCGGCTCCACGGCCGCTATGCCCTCGCTGCCGTCGTCGGGGCGCACATGCACGCGCAGCACCCCGGCCTCCTCGCCGCGCAAGAGGGCCAGGATGCGGTGCGACGGCGCCTTGCCGATGGGCTCCCTCCAGTCGAGCCACGACTCGAACTTGCCCACGCGCTCGTCGTCCTCCTTGACGCCGCGCGCCAGGCCCGACGTCAGCATCGCCTTGCGGCGGAAGATGTTGCGCACGCGGTTGCGCACGGCGGCGTCCTCGCTCATGCGCTCGGCTATGATGTCGCGCGCATACTGCAGCTCTTCGTCGCCATACTCCCCGTCCCCGGCATGCCAGCGTCCGCCCATGATGGCGTCGGCCAGCGGCCCGTAGCCCTTCTCGAGGGCTATCGTGGCGCGCGTGCGCCGCTTGGGGCGGTAGGGGAGGTACAGGTCCTCGAGGTCCGTCAGCGTCTCCGCAGCCTCGATACGGCCGCGCAGCTCGGGCGTCAGCTTGCCCTGCTCCTCGATGCTCTGCAGCACCGCCTCGCGGCGCTTGTCGAGCTCCTTGAGGCGCACCAGCAGGTCGCGGATGGCGGCAATCTGCACCTCGTTCAGCGACCCCGTGGCCTCCTTGCGGTAGCGCGCTATGAATGGCACCGTGGCCCCCTGCTCCAGCAGTTCTATCGTCTTCTCCACCTGCCGCTGGTTCAGTTCCAGTCGGCCGGCGATGATTGTGGCATAATTACTCACCTGTGTCTTAGTTATTTATAGGTGTCGTTACCTAAGGTTCTTAGATGCAAATATACGAATATTTATCCTTACGGCCAAACGCACGCCGAAAAAAATATCCCCTTCGGCCCCGCTACGGAGTCCCTTCGGCCCCGGTACGGCATTTCTTCAGTAGTTCTTCAGTAGTATTTCAGTTCTACACTGAAGAACTACTGAAGAAGTATCGTTGAAGTATCGTTGAAATGCCGTACCGGCTCCGTAGGGGCTCCGAGGCAAAAAGGAGGCTGTCAGGGTTAAATAATGTTAAAAATTGGGGTCGGGTGGCCCTTTCTGGCGAAATGATGGGTTTATTTATATAGACAATTCGTATGTGCGGCCTGCACACGGCATCAGCACCGCGGCGGCCGTCTTGTGCCTCGCCCCGGGGGGCTACATACTCGAGATCCCAACGCCCAAGGAGAAATACTACACAAAGTTCGTGAAGCGGTATGGAGGATGCAATAAAAGGGGCGAAATGCCGTTACTGTGGCATGGAAAAGACGATATACCTTGCCGCAGGGTGCTTCTGGGGAGCCCAGCACTACCTGAAGCAGATACGCGGCGTGACGGCGACGATGACCGGTTTCGCCAACGGAAAGGACACGGCGAGCGTCACCTACGAGGAGGTCTACACCGACCGCACGGGCTATGCCGAGACGGTGCGCGTGGACTACGACCCCGAGGTGTTGCCGCTGCGCAAGCTGCTGAAACTCTATTTCCTGAGCATAGAGCCCACGAGTGTCAACCAGCAGGGCGAGGACCGCGGCACGCGCTACCGCACGGGCATCTACTATGTGGACCCCGACGACTACGGCACCATCGCCGACGTGATGCGCGAGGAGCAGGCTGGCTACAGCGCCCCGATAGCCGTGGAGGTGGGGCCGCTGACGGTGTTCCATCCGGCCGACGAGAGCCACCAGGACTATCTCGACAAGCACCCCGACGGCTACTGCCACCTGCCGCAGGCGCTCTTCGAGGCAGCTCGCCACGCCAATTAATTTTGGCCATTAAGAAAAAAGTTGTATCTTTGCAGTTACAACCATTGACGGCGGCATGGTTTATGTGTCCAACAATCAATGTGTAACGAGAGAAGAAGCGGATATGGCGTAATTGGTAGCCGCGCAAGACTTAGGATCTTGTCCCGCGAGGGGTGGGGGTTCGAGCCCCCCTATCCGCACATGAAAAACAGGAGTTGACAGGTGAAAGTCGACAGTACATACAACGGCATTGCAGCAGCGCTCGGGCGCATGGTGGTGCTGGCATTGTGTGTTTTTTTTGTCGCGCGGGCGCACGCGTCATATATTGTGGTGCCCATGGACGAGGCGCAGAAGAACCACCTGAAGGCTTACGGCGTGGCCTACTGGGCCTTGCAGCGCGAGGCTGAGGTGACGTGGCTGCTCAACTACCGTGGAGGTGCCTTCATGACCAAGTATGCCGAGGGCATAGAGAAGGAGTGCCGCCTGAGGGGGGTGACGTGCGAGGTCATCGCCGACGGGCAGAGCAGCGCTATACTGAGCCACATTGCCGACCCGGGGGTTAACATGGACGCCGTGAGGCTGCACAAGGCCCCGAAGATTGCCGTCTATTCGCCGAAGAACAAGCTGCCGTGGGACGACGCGGTGACGCTGGTGCTGACCTACGCCGAGATACCCTACGATGTGGTGTACGACGAGGAGGTGATGGCCGGCGTGCTGCCCACCTACGACTGGTTGCACCTGCACCACGAGGACTTCACGGGCCAGTACGGCAAGTTCTGGGCCAACTATCGCGGACAGCAGTGGTACATCGAGGATGTGCGCAGCCAGGAGGCCCTGGCCAACAAGCTCGGCTACGGCAAGGTGAGCCACCTGAAGCTCGCCGTGGCCCACAAGATACGCGACTTCGTCATGGGCGGAGGTTTCCTCTTCGCCATGTGCTCGGCGCCGGACAGCTACGACGTGGCGCTGGCCGCCGAGGGGGTTGACATCTGCGCCGAGATGTTTGACGGCGACCCCATGGAGCCCCGTGCACAGGACCGTCTCGACTACAGCAAGTGTTTTGCCTTCAAGGATTTCCGTATCAGCACCAACCCTGCGGAGTATGAGATATCGACCATAGACATCGACGACCGCCAGCGGCAGCGTATGGTGAACGAGAAGAACGATTTCTTCGTGCTCTTCGACTTCTCGGCCAAATGGGACTGGGTGCCTACGATGCTCACGCAGAATCACACGCGTGTGGTGCACGGCTTCATGGGTCAGACGACGGCGTTCCGCAGCCAGTATGTGAAGAGCTCGTGCGTGGTGCTGGGCGACAACAAGGAGCTTGGCGAGGTGCGCTACCTGCACGGGGAGTACGGCAAGGGCACATGGACGTTCCTCGGCGGCCACGACCCCGAGGACTACCGCCACTTTGTGGGCGACCCTCCGACAGATCTCTCCCTATACCCCAATTCGCCAGGCTACAGATTGATACTTAACAACATATTGTTCCCGGCGGCAAAGAAGGAGAAGCACAAGACTTGAGGGGGAGGAGGTTGATAGGTTGATAAGTTGATGGGTTGATAAGTTGATGGGTTGATAAGCTTTAAAATAACTGGCAAAGACTAAACAGACATGACAAGATGAAAAAGATGAAACATACAGCACTGTATTTGTTGATGATGCTGACCGCGATGTCGGCGGCGGCACAGGGACGTGCCGGCGGCTCTGCCGACAACGGCGCATGGGTGGTGTACAACACGCGCACGTCGGATATCGGTGGCGACAACGTGTCGGCCTTGGCGGCCGACAATAAGGGCGTCTGGGTGGGTTCCTACCAGGGACTGAGCCGCCTCAACGGAGGCTCGTGGACCGACTACTCGATGTTCAACGAGAAGCTGAAGAACCAGTCGGTCAACTGCCTGATGGTGGACAACCGCGGCGTGGTGTGGATAGGCACCGACGACTATGGCGTCATAGAGTTCGACGGCACCCACTGGACGGAATACACCGACGAGACCCGCCGCCTGAAGATGAAGTTCGTCAAGGAGATAGTGCAGGACAAGGACGGCGTGTTCTGGATAGGGGTGACGCTGGGCGGCATGGTGCGCTTCGACGGCTACACCTGGGAGAAGTACACGCCCGACGACTGCGACCTGCTGAGCGACTTTGTGCTCGACTTGGCCGTGGACCGCGCCAACCGCAAGTGGATAACCACCAACGCGGGCGTGAGCGTGTACAACGACCGCCGCTGGGTGAACTACACGGTGGACAATTCCGGCCTGCCGGACAACATAGTGCCTGCCATAGCCATCGACGCCAACAACGTCAAGTGGTTCGGCACGCTGAACGGCCTCTGCTCGTTTGACGGCGAGGAGTGGCGCACATGGAACACGAACAACAGTCCGCTGCCGGCCAACCAGGTGAACGACATAGCCATAGACGATGACGGTCTGATGTGGATAGGCACCAGCGGCGGCGTGGCGGTGTTCGACGGCGCCGACGGATGGGTGGTCTTCACCGCCAAGAACAGTCCGCTGCCTGCCGGCAACATCTACAAGGTGGCCAACGACAAGAAGGGCAACCACTGGTTTGGCAACGACAGCAAGGGTGTGGCGCGCCTCAGCGGTTTCACCATGCCTGTCAAGGCTGTGGCTTCGGCCGACCGCCGCAACGAGGAGGACATGGGCCGCGGACAGCGCGGGACGACGACGGCGAACGCAGGCTCGGAGATGGGGGAGGAGAAGGTGCGCATCAACCCGCACCTGCAGGACGGTTACGTCACCATCACCATGGAAAGCCCACAGGCTGTGGTCACCTTCACCAACAACAAAGGCAAGGTGGTGAAGACCATCAACAACTACAAGAACAACCAGCGCATATCGATAAACAAGATGCCGAGGGGCATGTATATGGTGGGTGTGAAGACGGTGCGCGGCGAGAAGAAGATAAAGTTTAACCTCAAATAAGGACATGAAAAGGATAGCTACGATGCTGCTACTTATGCTTGCCACCCTCATGGTGCAGGCCCAGCAGCTTGACCCGGTAAAGTGGAAATACAGCGTCAAGGAGACCTCGGCGACGGAGGCGGAGCTTGTGTTCACAGCCACGCTCGACGCCGGATGGCACTTGTATTCGCAGTACACCGACCCCAACGGGCCGCTGGCCATAGAGTTCACCTTCGCGGAGAGCGGCGACTATGCCCGCATAGGCAAGGTGCAGGAGCCCAAGCCGCACGAGGAGATGGACGACATCTTCCAGTGTGTGGTCAAGTCGTTCAGCGGCACCGTGACATTCCGCCAGAAGGTGAAGCGCATCAGCGACAAGGACTTCACGGTGAAGGGAACGGTGAGCTACCAGCTCTGCAACGACGGCAGCTGCATAGCCCCCGAGGACCACGATTTCTCGTTTAAGGTGCCGGGCGCCAAGGCCGAGGCGGCGGTGGCAGCAGCCGAACTGGCAGCGGAGGCGACAGAGGCTGTGGCTGACAGCGTCGCGGAGCCGGCGACGGTGGCTGTGGCAGACAGCGCCGAGGCCGAAGCCGAGCCCCTGCCGCAAGAAGAGGGCAAGCATCAGAACCTGCTGGTGGTGTTCCTCATAGCCTTGGGCGGCGGCATACTGACGATGTTCACACCCTGCGTCTTCCCAATGATACCTATGACCGTCAACTTCTTCGTGCGTGGCGCCGAGAACAAACGCAAAGGACGCCGTCAGGCATGGTTCTTCGGCTTCTCCATAGTGTTCCTCTTCGCCGTGCTGGGTGCCATACTGGCAGCCTTCCTCGGTCCCGAGGCACTCTATGTCATGGGCACCCACTGGATACCTAACCTGATATTCTTCATCATCTTCTTTGTCTTCGCCCTGAGCTTCTTCGGCCTCTTTGAGATAAAGATGCCCGAGAAGTGGATTAACAGCAGCGACGAGCAGGCCGACAAAGGCGGTCTGCTGGCTCCCTTCTTCATTGCCCTCACCACGGTGCTGGTGAGCTTCAGCTGCACAGGCCCCATCCTCGGCGCCGCCCTCGTGGGCCTCACCACCAGCTCTACAGACCGCTGGGTGAGCCTCGTTACGATGCTGGGCTTCGGCATAGGCTTCGCCTTGCCGTTTACGCTGCTGGCTATGTTCCCGCAGATGCTGGGCAACATGAAGAGCGGCTCGTGGCTCAACACGGTGAAGATAGTCTTCGCCTTCCTTGAGCTGGCCTTTGGCCTGAAGTTCCTGCAGCAGGCCGACCTCTACTGCAACTGGGGTCTGCTGCCGCGCGACACCTATCTGGCACTGTGGATTGTCATCTTCGGCATGCTTGGCTTCTACCTGCTCGGCAAGCTGCGTTTCAAGGGTGACGACGAGGTGAAGGAGATAGGAACCCTGCGCCTCTTCCTCGCCATTGCCGACCTGGCCTTTGTGGTGTACATGATACCCGGCATGTGGGGCGCTCCCCTCAAAGGCATCAGCGGCTTCCTGCCCCCGATGGAGAGCCAGAGCTTCAACATAGAGAAGATTGTCGTGGAGAATAGGCCGGCTATGAGCACCGGAACGGTGCAGGCGGGCAAGCTGCCGGCAGACCGCAAGTATGCCGACAAGCTGCATGTGCCGCTGGGCTTCGAGGCGTTCTTCGACCTCGACGAGGCCAAAGCTTACGCCCGCCAGACGGGCAAGCCCGTCTTCATAGACTTCACGGGCAAGACCTGCGCCAACTGCCGTGAGATGGAACACTACGTGTGGAGCGACCCCGAGGTGAAGCGTCTCCTCAACGAGGAGTTCGTCATGTGCTCGCTCTATGCCGACGAGAACACCATAGAACTGCCCGAGGACGAGTGGGTGACGGACGAGAAAGGCAAGGTTTTAAAGACCCTCGGACGCAAGAATCTGAACTTTCAGAAGACTGAATATAATATGAACGCCCAGCCATACTATGTCATCGTGAATGCCGACGGCAAGGTTCTCACCGAAGAGAACTACAAGTACGACCGCGATGTGCAGAAGTTTGTGAACTGGCTTAACGAAGGAATTAATAACAACAAACGATGAAACGTATATTTTTAGGAGCCTTGGCTCTGTCTTTTCTCTTCTCCGGCGCTATGGCACAGACCGTCAGCGTGCAGGAGGCTCAGACCGTTGCGGTGAACTTCTGGAACAGGCATCATCCGGCGGAAATCAGTGAGGTGAAAGCCCCGGAAGCCACGCCGGTAAGCTATGGTGAGCTAAGCCACATGTATGTGGTCAATGTCGCTGACCGCGGCTTCGTGATAGTGGCGGGCGACCGCTGCGTGCAGCCCGTGCTGGGATACTCGTTCGACAGCCGTTTTCCCGAGCGGATGCATCCGGAGATAAGCTATTGGCTCGGCGGCTACGAAGGACAGATCGCCGATGCCGTTGCGAGCGGCTATGTGCCCTCGCAGGAGGTCGCGGACATGTGGAACCAGCTGCTTACGCAGACGGCTCCCGATACACCTGTGAGTCTCGTCGTGGTGCCGGTGCTGCTCACCACCCGCTGGGATCAGGGTGCGCCCTACAACAAGTATTGCCCCTATGACTCTGTCAGTCATGTCAAGACGGTGGTCGGCTGCGTGGCTACGGCAATGGCCCAGATCATGCGCTACTGGAAGCACCCCACCTGTGGCACTGGCAGCCACTCTTACGTCCCTGAACAGCGCACCGACATGCCCTTCGGTACCCTTTCGGCCGACTTTGAGCACACGACATACATCTATGACTATATGCCGAATTCCGTTGACGAGAACTTCTCGCGTGAGAGAGAACGCAACGCTGTGGCCCTGCTGTCATACCACTGCGGTGTCTCTGTGGATATGATGTATGGCAGCTCGAGTGGCGCCTATTCCGAGTGCGGGTACTGGAGCAACGCATGTGCCACCAGCGCCTTCTCTGATTACTTCAAGTACAAGCCTACGCTTGAGTTGAGGAAACGCTACAACTATTCCGACAGCGTATGGCGTAGTATGATAGACACCAACCTCGTGCATGGCCGTCCAATGTATTACTCCGGACACGACAACTCTGGCGGACATGCCTTCGTACTCGACGGTGCCGACGCGCAGGGTCGCTACCATTTCAATTGGGGCTGGGGTGGCTATGCCGACGGCTATTTCTCCGTCTCCAACCTCGCACCCGGTGTCGGTGGTGCCGGTGGCAATTCTACGTATACCTTCAACCAGGGCCAGACCGCCATCTTTGATCTTGAGCCGATACCCACACAGCTCGATACCGTGGATGTCTACGACACGGTATGCTACGACGCATCGTCGTATACTTTCTATGAACATACATTCACACCGTCGGCTGGCGAGTATAACCTCGTGCACCTTGACACCATATACCGCCTGCATCTGGAGGTGGCGCGTGTCAAGCTCGTGTACCTCAACGCCAATGGAGCCTCTGGCGCCACGATAACGCAGCGCTACTGCTACCTCAACGGCTTCACGGCACCGGAATGTTCTTTCAGCCGTTCCGGCTACCGTTTCGTGGGCTGGTGCAAGGATCCTGATGGCGCTGACGAGATATACCCTGTCGGAGCCGTTATACCGATACGCCGCAGCATGTCGCTCTATGCCATCTGGGAGCCCTTGCAGGGCATTGAGCAGGCTGCCGAGGCGTCTGTAGACCTGTGGCCCAACCCGACGACCGGCGAGGTGACAGTCTCTGTCGACGGCGCCCGCCCCGTGAGCATCGCAGTGCTCGACATGGTGGGTCGTACCGTGCTTAGCGAGACGCATGTCAATGCTGTCGGCGGCAAGGCCATAATATCGCTTGAGAAGCTTCCTGCCGGCACTTATACCGTGCAGGTGGGCACCGATAGCGGTATCTATAATAGGCGAATAATCAAACGATAGTAAAATAATTGTAAGAAAAATTTGGCTATGTGGGGAAAAGTTCGTACCTTTGCACCCGATTTCAGCGATGAAATAAGAGAGTGCGGGGTAGAGCAGTGGTAGCTCGTCGGGCTCATAACCCGGAGGTCGTCGGTTCGAATCCTTCCCCCGCTACCTAAAGCAAAAAGTGAGCAGGACGTCAGTCCTGCTTTTTTTTATGCATACCCCTTGGCGAAAGCTTGCTTTCAGACAAGGGGTATGCATAAAAAAAACAAGAACCGCAAAGCGGTGCTCACTTTTTGCTTTAGGTAAAGCTCCTCTTCATAGGATGGCGAGCTTTAAGCTCGCAATCCTTCCCCCCTTGCTTTCAGGCAAGGGGTATGCATAAAAAAACAAGTCCCGCACAGCGGGCTGCCTTTTTGCTTTAGGTAAAGCCTCCCATCAACGGATCGCGGGCTTTATGCCCGCAATTCTTCCTCCCCAACCGAAAGCTTGCTTTCCTCTATCTGGCCGTCTCCAGCAGCGACTGCATCTCCTTTATCTCGTCGCGGTATTTTGCTGCTGCCATGAAGTCAAGCTCTTTGGCGGCGGTCTGCATTTTGCGTTGCGTGGCACTGATCTCTTTCCTCAGCTGCTCTTTGGTCATAGCCATGTAGCGGCTGTTGCCAAGCTCCGCCTGCGGTTCTTCGGCGGCTATGCCGAGGGGCTCTTCATCGTGCTCGCCATAGGGACGTACGGGCGCTCGGCGCTCGCCGTTCTCCACCCGCCGCTCTATGGCTTCGGCTTCCTCGGCGGCACGTTCTATGACGCTGGTGGTGCCCAGTATGGCTTCGGTGCTCTTCACTATCTGTTTTGGCACGATGCCGTGTTCCATGTTGTACTTTATCTGCTTGTCGCGATGGCGGTTGGTGATGTCTATGGCCCGCTGCATGGAGCCTGTGATGGTATCTCCGTAGAGGATGGCCTTGCTGTGTACGTTGCGTGCGGCGCGCCCTATGGTCTGTATCAGCGCCCTGTCGCTGCGCAGGAAGCCTTCTTTGTCGGCATCGAGGATGGCCACAAGACTCACCTCCGGCAGGTCCAGACCTTCGCGCAGCAGGTTGACGCCCACCAGCACGTCGAAGACACCCATGCGCAGGTCGCGCATTATCTCCACACGCTCCAGCGTGTCTACGTCGCTGTGTATGTATTTGCTCTTGATGCCGAGGTTGATGAGGTACGAGGTCAGCTCTTCGGCCATGCGCTTGGTGAGCGTGGTCACCAGCACGCGCTCCCCCTTGTCTACGGTGTCCTCTATCTCGTCCAGCAGGTCGTCGACCTGGCTCACGGCGGGCCTCACCTCCACCACGGGGTCCAGCAGACCTGTGGGACGTATCACCTGCTCCACCACCACGCCTTCGGCCTCACTCAGCTCGTAGTCAGCCGGCGTGGCGCTGATATATATGGTCTGCCCCGTGAGCTTGTAGAACTCGTCGTAGGTCAGCGGCCTGTTGTCCAACGCTGACGGCAGGCGGAAGCCGTATTCCACCAGCGAGGTCTTGCGGCTGCGGTCGCCACCGTACATGGCGCCTATCTGCGGCACCGTGACGTGGCTCTCGTCGACCACCAGCAGGAAGTCGTCGGGGAAGTAGTCTATCAAGCAGAAGGGGCGGCTGCCTGGCTGGCGGCCGTCGAAGTAGCGGCTGTAGTTCTCGATGCCGGAGCAGTAGCCCAGCTCCTGTATCATCTCCACGTCATAGTTCACCCTCTCCTCGAGGCGTTTGGCCTCCAGGTGTTTGCCTATGCTGTTGAGGTAGTCGCGCCGCTCGTACATGTCGTGCTGTATCTGCAGCAGCGCCTCGCCCATGTGCTCTTTGTTGGTGAGGAAGTTGCTGGCGGGGTATATCACCACCTCGTCGAAACGCTCCATCCGCTGTCCGCTGATGGGGTCGAAGCTCTCGAGGCTCTCTATCTCGTCGTCCCAGAAGCTGACGCGGTAGCAGAAGTCGGCGAAGGAGGGGAAGATGTCCACCGTGTCGCCCTTCACGCGGAAGCGCCCGTTGGTGAACTCAATCTCGTTCCTCACATACTGTCCTTCGAGGAGCTGCATGAGCAGCGTGTCGCGCTGCAGCCGGTCGCCGACGCGCAGCGTCACCGTGCCGCGCTTGAACTCTTCGGGGTTGCCGATGCCATAGATGCAGCTCACGCTTGAGACGACAATCACGTCCCTGCGGCCGCTGAGTAGCGCCGAGCTGGCGCGCAGACGCAGCTTGTCGAGCTCGTCGTTGATGGCCAGGTCTTTCTCTATGTATGTGTTGGTGGCAGGGATGTAGGCCTCGGGCTGGTAGTAGTCGTAGTAGCTGACGAAGTACTCTACGGCGTTGTCGGGGAAGAACTGGCGGAACTCGCCGTAGAGCTGTGCCGCCAGCGTCTTGTTGTGGCTCAGCACAAGGGTGGGGCGCCCCAGCTCCTTGATGACGTTGGCCACGGTGAACGTCTTGCCGCTGCCCGTGACGCCTTGCAGCACCTGCGCCCGCTGTCCGGCGCGCACGCCCGCCACCAGCTGCCTGATGGCCTCCGGCTGGTCGCCCATGGGCGCAAACTCTGATTTCAGCTTAAACTCCACAATCCTTTAATCTATAACCAATAAACCTTGTGGTATGCCGTCGGCTCTGCCGACAACTTTGAACTTTGAACTTTAAACTTTGAACTAGTCACTAACCACTATCCACTATCCACTGTCCACTAACCACTAACTCATAACTCATAACTCATAACTCTCCACTGCCCCCCTCTCACCTGCACTCCGTGCTGTGTTCCAGCAGCATCTGCTGACTCTTCTGTACCATGCCGAAGGCATAGCGGCGCATGGCAGCGGCACTGTCGGGCAGCTGGCCTATGATGTCCTCCTGCGAGCCCAGGCGGTAGAGGCTCTCGCGCTCCTCCTTCACACGCCACAGGTAGAACAGTCCGCCGGGGCTCACCACGCCGATCTTGTCGTCGGCGCTGAAGTAGGCGTAGGGTCGGCGGTAGCGCTGCAGGTCGATGCCCAGTGTGTGGTTCGCCGGCTGCTCAGCCATCATGCCCTGCACCGTGGCGGCAATGTCGAGCTGCAGCACGGGCCAGTCAATGCGCTCGGGGGCTATGCGCCCGGGGGCGTAGAAGAGCAGCGGCACGTGGTTGTAAGGCAGCGACATGTCGTAGAGACAGGGGCGCGCGGCTCCGTGGTCGGCCACGAAGACGAACAGCGTGTTCTCGAACCACGGCTCCTTGGCGGCGAGGTTCATGAAGTGGCCGATGCTCCAGTCGGCATACTCCACTATGGCGCTGTCCATGTCGGCGTGCTTGGCCTCGAAGGGTATGCCGCCGGGTATGACGTAGGGGCTGTGGTCGCTGCAGGTCATCACCGTGGTGAAGAAAGGCTCGCCGTCGGCATGGGCTTTGTTGCAGCGCTCCAGCGCATATTCAAAGAGCACGTGGTCGGGCACACCCCAGGTGCCTACCACCTTGTCGGGGTCGTACTCGCTCTGGCCGTACACTTCGTTGTAGCCGTTGTTGTAGAGGAAACCGCGCATGTTGTCGAAGTCGGCGTCGTGCGGCATGAAGTAGGAGGTCTGGTAGCCCATGCTCTGGAAGGTCTGCGGCAGACCGCACATGCGGAATATCGTGGCCTGCTTCATGGCATGGCGCGCCAGGATGGCGGGGTGACCGTAGAGCGTCGAGTAGATGCCGTTGTAGGTGTGCATGCCCGCCGACCAGGCGTTGGTGTAGAGGCGTCCGCCGGCCATCAGGCTGTCGAGGTGGCGCGTCAGCGTCACGCCGCTGGCCGAGAGGCAGGTCTTCTCGGTGGTCATGCTCTCCATTATCACAAGTATCACGTTGGTGCCCTCGGGCATCACCACGGCGCTCTGCGCCAGCAGGCTGTCGACGGGCAGCGCCAGCTGCTCGCCATAAACCTTCTCGGCTTCCTCCACGGGCACCAGCTCCACGGGCTGGTTGCGGCTCTTGCTCAGCTCCTCGACGCTCTTCATGAAGGTGAAGGCCGGGTTGAGGCCTATCTGGTTGAGGAACGGCACGTCGCAGAACGACGCCGACCCCACACGCAGCGGGCTCTTGCGCGTCAGGCGGCCACGCATGCCGGTGAAGATGAGGAAGATGAGCAGCAGCGCCAGCGGTATCGACACATACAGCGGCAGGAACTGCATCGGCGTGTCGTCGCCCTTCTTGCCGCCCAGCGTGCGGCGGAACGCAGCCCCCGTGGCAAACCACCACGACACCGCCACGCCGACGAAGGCCAGCAGCGCCAGCACATACTCCCATTCGCCCAGTATCATGCTCACCACCATGTCGGGAGTGTCGCCCCAGGTGAGCGACACCACGTCGAGGCGCGAGTAGAAGTAGCAGAAATACGGTATGTCGGCCGCACAGGCGAAGAACGAGGCCGTGTAGCATACGTTGATGAAATAGTGCGCCACCTTGTAGTAGGCACGGGCACGGATGCGCGCAAACTCGCCGATGAGCATCATCAGCGCCGGCAACGCCAGTATGTAGCAGCTCGCCAGCGTGTCGAAACGCCACCCCGTATAGAGGGCATACCCGAAGAGACCCTTGGTGTCTACGGGCTCTGTGGCACCCGACAGGAACACCCACGACTCAACGAGGCGGAAGACGGTGAAATAAGCAATGCCTAACAAGTAGACAATCAGTAGATAATTGAAACGTGCGTATTTTTTCATAATCTGCAAAGATACGAAATATATTCTATAGTGTATAATAATTTCGTATCTTTGCAAGTTGTAACGATGACGGAGCAAATCGCCAAGTTGTTGGTTGTAAGCATGAATACCGATATGGAACCAAGACGCGTGGAGTTAGACCTCACCCCCGAGGAGTGCATGGTGCCCGCCAAGATGCGCGGCGCTGTGGCACACCATCTGCATCTGTCCGAGTCCGAACTCGGCGAGGTGCGCATGGTGCGCCGCACCCTCGACTGCCGCCGCCGCAACGTGTTGTACCACTGCGTGGTGGAGGTGGGATGTGGAGAGCGGAGAGTGGAGAGTGGAGAGCGGAGTTCTCAACTCGTAACTCAAAACTCAAAACTCAAAACTCAAAAAGTTGTCATTGTCGGTGCCGGCCCGGCGGGCCTCTTTGCCGCCCTGCGCTGCCTGCAGCTGGGCATGAAGCCCGTCATCGTGGAGCGCGGCAAGCCCGTGGAGGAGCGCAAATACGACATCGCTCGGCTGGCGCGCGAGAAGGTCGTCAACCCCGACAGCAACTGGTGCTTCGGCGAAGGCGGCGCGGGCACCTACAGCGACGGCAAGCTCTACACGCGTTCCACCAAGCGTGGCGACGTCGGCGCCGTGTTGCGCACCTTCGTCGACCACGGTGCCGACCCCGACATAATGCTTGAGGCTCACGCGCATATAGGCACCGACCGCCTCAGCGGCATCATCGCCAACATGCGCCGCACGATAGTGGATGCCGGTGGGGAATACCATTTCAACACACGTGTCACCGACCTCATCGTCAGGGACGGCCGCGTGCTGGGCGTGGTGACCGACGCGGGCGAGGTGACGGGCTCGGCAGTGATATTGGCTACAGGCCATTCGGCACGCGACATATACTATATGTTCCAGCGCCACGGCTGGCTGCTCGAAGCCAAGCCCTTCGCCCTCGGCGTGCGCGTGGAGCACCCGCAGGAGCTCATCAACGAGATACAGTATCACGGCAAGGGCTATTCCCGCTACCTGCCGCCGGCGGCCTACAGCCTCACCACACAGGTCTACTCAAGCAATAACGCATCAACACGACCAAGCAGTCAACACGGTGTCTTCAGCTTCTGCATGTGCCCGGGCGGCGTCATAGTGCCTGCCGCTACCGCCGACGGGCAGCAGGTGGTCAACGGCATGAGCAACTCGCGCCGCAACTCACCCTTCGCCAACAGCGGCATCGCCGTCACTGTGGACTTGAAGGATGTGTCCACTGACCACTATCCACTGTCCACTAACCACTCTCCCTTGAACCTTGAACCTGAAACCTTGAACCAATCACTGTCCACTCTCTCATTTCAGATGCAGGTGGAACAGCGCATGTTCCGCGCCGGTGGCGACGCCATCAACGCTCCGGCTCAGCGTCTTGTTGACTTCCTCCAGCGCAAGACTTCATCGCGGCTTGGCAAGACGGGCTACATGGGCGACGTGGTCAGCGCACCGCTGCACGAGCTGCTGCCACCCTTTGTCGTCGACAGCCTGATACATGGGTTCCGCGACTTCGACCGCAAGATGCACGGCTTCATCACCGAGGATGCTACGCTGCTGGCTGTGGAGAGCCGCACCTCGTCGCCGGTGCGCATACCCCGCGACAAAGAAACCCTGCAGCATCCACAGCTGCAGGGCTTGTATCCTTGTGGCGAAGGCGCCGGCTACGCCGGCGGCATCGTCTCCTCGGCCCTCGACGGCATCCGCTGCGTCGAAGCTATCCCTCGAATGTGAAGCTCAGCATGAAGGTGCGGCTCTTGAGGTTGTCGAACGAACGTATGTAGATGTCGGGGTCCTGCACCTTGAGGTCGACGAGGCCGAAGGCCATCTTGAACTCTATGGCGAACTTGACATAGCGCAGGAAGACGTCGAAGCCCACACCCATGCTGTAGCGCAGGTCGTGAGGCTGCAGGCGCACGATGGACTGGTTGGTCTGGTTGCGGTTCTTGCGCAGCGAGGCGAAGTCGAAGCCGTAGCTGGCGCCGGCGGTGAGGTAGGGACGGAAGTTCTGCCAGCGCACAGCGCGGAACTTGAGCTCCAGCGGTATGTCGCCGTAGACGGACTCCACGTTGCGCGACTTCTCGGCGAGGCGGTGCGAGGTGAGGTATCCGTTCTCCCAGGAATAGTTGACTGTGCGTGTGACGAGGGTCACGCCGGGCAACAGACGTAGGTTGAACCAGTTGCCCAGGCGCAGGTCGCCGATGACGGCGATGTGGAAGCCCGGAGCGTAATAGGATGTCACACCCTGTAGCGTCTCCCGCAGCGTGTCGTTCTCACTGAAGGCGAGGTCGAACTTGCTCTGTGTGTAGCCCACCTGTATGCCGTAGTGCAGCGTTCGGCGGTCGAACTGACCGAGGTTGCCGATGGCACTCTGGGCCGTCAAGGTGAGAGGGGAAAGGTAAAAGACGAAAGACAGCACGACCATGAGGATGCGCCAAAGTGCTTTGACCTTTCTGCCTGGCTCACTCATCAGGTTGTCGGCCGAGCCGACAGCACACCACGTGGGGCATACCACCGCAGGATACATGGCCTCCGGCTGGTCGCCCATGGGCGCAAAGTCCGATTTCAATCTAAACTCCACAATCCTTTAATCTATAACCTATAACCAATAACCTATAACCAATAACCTATAGCGAAAAACCAATAACACTCACTCCGTAATCTCCCCCCTCAGCGACTGGCTGAGGCGCTGCTTTACATGCTCTTTGTCGTTGGGGTACTGGCCCAGGAGACACATCATCTTGGTGATGGCAGCCTCTATGGTGATGTCGCCGGCACCTATGACACCTATGCGGTCGAGGTCGCAGGAGGCGGCATACTGGCGCATCTTCACAGCGCCGGCCTTGCACTGGGTGACGTTGAGCACTATGACGCCACGCCTGATGGCGGCCTCTACGGCTGAGATGAACCACCCTTCCGTGGGGGCGTTGCCCGAGCCGTAAGTCTCTATCACCACACCTTGCAGGTCGGGGGTGTTGAGGACAGCCCCCACCACCTCGGGTCCGATGCCGGGGAAGAGCTTCAGGATGGCCACGCGGGTGTCGAAGTGCTTGCGCACCTGCAGCTTCTCCGTGGGCATGGGAAGGAAGAGATGCTCGCGGAAGCTGATGTTGATGCCTACACGTGCCAGCGAGGGCAGGTTGTAGGAGGCGAAGGCGTCGAAGTTCTCGGCGTTCATCTTGGTGCTGCGGTTGCCGCGGTAGAGGTGGCTCTCGAAGAAGATGCACACCTCGGGTATCACCGCCAGACGTGTGGAGGCTATCTCGAGGGCGCAGATGATGTTCTCGCGACCGTCGCTGCGCAGCATGCCCAGCGGCAGCTGGCTGCCGGTGAGGATGATGGGTTTGCCGAGGTTCTTGAACATGAAGCTCAGCGCCGATGCCGTATAGGCCATGGTGTCGGTGCCGTGGAGCACCACGAAGCCGTCATAGTCGTCGTAGTTGCGCTCTATGATCTCGGCGATGTTCACCCACAGTGACGGCGTCATGTTCGATGAGTCGATGATGTTGTCGAGGGTGACGGAGTCGATGCCGTAGCTGCAGTTTTTCAGCTGAGGCACAGCGTCGTATATGCGGTCGAGGGCGAAGGGGTGCAGCGAACCGTTGTCGTCCTGCACCATACCGATGGTGCCGCCGGTATACACTATAAGCACTTTGTTTTTCATATCTCCAATAACGCCGGTTGAACTAAAATATTGTGATGCTGATTTTATTTATGAGACCGTTGTCTCTTTCAATTTTTTTTGTAACTTTGCATCTTCGCCGACCACCACGACCGCCGGCATGGACGATATGGACCGGCTCCCGCCCCACTGACCCCTTGAACTTGGCTGCCTGACCATCGGTCATGGCCTGCGAGCTTGATGAGCAAACCTTGAACCTTGAACATTGAACCTTGAACCTTGAACCTTGAACCTTGCTGCCTGACCTCCGGTCACGGCCTGCGAGCCTGACGAGCAAACCTTGAACCTGGTGGTATGCCGTCGGCTCTGCCGACAACCTGGAACTTTGAACCTGGAACTTTGAACCTTGAACCTTGCTGCCTGACCTCCGGTCACGGCCTGCGAGCCTGACGAGCAAACCTTGAACCTTGAACTTTGAACTTGGAACCTGGAATCTTGTGCCCTTGGCCCGTCGCCGCCCATTTTTTTGTGTCTGATAATAAGCATGGAACAAAATAAATTTTGCCACATCCCGAAAAGTTAGTACTTTTGCACCCGCTTTTAAAGAAAGGTTATCAAAACTTAACACTTAAAACTTAAAACTCAAAACTTAAAACTCAAAACTCAAAACTTAACACTTAAAACTCAAAACTAAAACTTAACACTTAACACTTAAAACTCAAAACTCAAAACTAATAGAATTGTCCCATGGTGTAATGGTAGCACATCAGATTTTGGTTCTGCTTGCCCAGGTTCGAGTCCTGGTGGGACAACCAAAAACGCCTCCCCCGAGGCGTCTTTTTTGTGCCCATAGGAATCGGCTCCTGAGAAAACCTTGCGCGTAATACCTTGAACTTTGAACTTTGAACTTTGAACTAGTCACTACCCACTATCCACTGACCACTATCCACTGGCCACTAGTCACTAGTCACTGAGTAAATTTTCTTGAGATTTTGAGGCCGCAGGCCGACCTCTATCCCATGCCAGGCATCGCCTCTGGCGAAAAATTCGAGTAATTATTCGCTAGATTTGATTTTATTCAGCGGTGCTCATCACCCTTTCAGGGGTCGCCAGCAATTGACCGGCCCCCGCCCCACTGACCACTATCCACTGACCACTATCCACTTCTCGTATAATTCGCCGTTCCACTATCCACTATCCACTGACCACTATCCACTGTCCACTGCCCCCTGTCCACTTAAAACTATCTTTTTTAAACTTTTTTTCAATATATAAAATTATTTCGTATCTTTGCACATTGAAAAAAGAAGCCTGAGAAGCCTCGATAAACAGCGAAAAATGCGATGTGGCAAATGGGGTAACTGTCACGAAATCTGCATAATAGTCTGTTTTTGGGGATGCCTTCGCATTGGAATGATGTACTGTCTCTCCTCTATAATTTAAGATATAAAACTAATTTATATTTATATTTTTGCCCTCGTTTTAGCTCCCATTCCCACATTCCCGCATCAACACATTCTAATGTCCACTTCACTCCCCACTCCCCACTGTCCACTACCCCCTGTCCACTGATCACTGACCACTTTTCGAGTAATTCGCCAGCAATTGACCTGTGCAAGCCACTGACCACTATCCACTGACCACTATCCACTTTTCGTAAAATTCGCAAAATTCGCCGTTAAACTTTGAACTTTGAACCTTGAACCTTGAACCAATCACTGTCCACTGACCACTTCTCGCGTAATTCGCCGTTTCACCAATAAACCCAAAATCAACGATGACCCATCTTGACGAAAAAGGACATCAGGCCCAGATGGACGACATGCGGTCCTTTGATGAGCCCATGCCTTCTGTCGGCATCTTCTGGTACGACCCAGAGGAACATGTTCTCTTTGGAGTCCGCAAGAAAGAACTCACCCCTCGTGAGGTCGAGGAGGCTGCGGAGAAAGGTGTTCGTTACATTGATTATAGTGAAGAATGGGCAAAGGCTGCGAGTGAGCGAGAGGAGAACCAATCTGATTTGAGTTATCCCGAGCGTGAGCAGTCTCGAGCGAAGCTCAAGGAGTATTTCAGGGCGCAGGCTAAGCATATTCAGACGAAGTTTACAGGCGACTATACGCAGATTCCTCGTGGACGTGTAGCATGGAGTGTTGACAAATTCATCGTTCTTGTTGGTCATTGGGCAGAGCCCATACAGGAAGAGTTGACAGTATTGATAGAAGAAGCCTTTGCATTGCCGTATTTCGAGTTTGTTTACGACTACCATTGGGATCTCGGTCACGGCTGGTCCGGCGACATGCCCGGCAGCAGATGATAATTCGCCGTTCCAATTCACAGGTCACTATCCACTATCCACTGCCCACTAGTCACTAGTCACTGACCACTGACCACTTATCAAATAACAATTTTTAATTCTCATTTTATGCATATTTCCGTAGCAGGTACCGGCTATGTCGGTCTCAGTATCGCCACCCTGTTGGCACAACATAACGACGTCACCGCCGTCGACGTCGTCCCCGAGCGCGTAGACCTCGTCAACCATAAGAAGTCGCCCATCCAGGACGACTATATCGAGGACTATCTGGCCAACAAGCCCCTCTCGCTCAAGGCCACCCTCGACCAGGAAGCCGGCTACCGCGATGCCGAGTTCGTCGTCATCGCCGCTCCTACCAACTACGACAGCCAGAAGAACTTCTTCGACACCTCCGCCGTCGAGTCCGTCATCGATGCCGTGCTGAAAGTCAACCCCGACGCCGTCATGGTCATCAAGAGCACCATCCCCGTAGGCTACACCCGCAGCCTCTATGTCAAATACCAGAAGCAGGGCGTCAAGAAGTTTAATCTTCTTTTTAGCCCCGAGTTCTTGCGCGAGAGCAAGGCCCTCTACGACAACCTCTACCCCAGCCGTATCATCGTCGGCATCCCCAAGATGATGAAAGGCCCCGAGTACCAGGAGGAGAACGAAGCCATCAAGGCCTTGACCGACATCGACTGGCTCACCGAGAAAGCCCACCAGTTCGCCGACCTCCTCGTCGAAGGCGCCATCGGCCCTTCAAAGGACGCGTCAGCCCACCATCCACTGGCCACTGACCACTGTCCACTAACAAGCAAAGGCATCCCTTGTTTGTTCGTCGGCATGAAAGAGGCCGAGGCCGTGAAGCTCTTCGCCAACACCTATCTGGCCCTGCGCGTCAGCTACTTCAACGAACTCGACACCTACGCCGAGATGAAGGGCCTCGACACCCAGGCCATCATCGACGGCATCGGTCTTGACCCCCGCATCGGCACCCATTACAACAACCCATCGTTTGGTTATGGCGGCTACTGCCTCCCCAAGGACACCAAGCAGCTCCTCGCCAACTACGAGGACGTCCCGCAGAACATGATGTCCGCCATTGTCGAGAGCAACCGCACCCGCAAAGACTTCATCGCCGACCAGGTCCTCAAGATGGCCGGCTACTACTCATATTCAAGCGATAACGAATTCAAAGTTCAAAATTCAGAATTCAAAATTCCAACTATAGGAGTTTATCGTTTAACGATGAAATCCAATAGTGACAACTTCCGCCAGAGCGCCATCCAAGGTGTCATGAAGCGCATCAAAGCCAAAGGCGCCCAGATTATTATTTTCGAGCCCACCCTCGACGACGGCACCACATTCTTCGGCAGCCTGGTGGTCAACGACCTGCAGAAATTCAAGGAAATGTCGCAGGCCATCATAGCAAACCGATATGATTCAGTTCTCGATGATGTAAGGTCGAAAGTGTATACGAGAGACATCTTTAGGAGAGACTGATTTTGATTACAGAAGCATTACAGAAAAGACAGAAAAAGACGGAAATTATTGTAATGTAGTAAAGGGCGCAGCCGAGAAGTTTCTGTAAATATTCTGACATTTCCGATTATTTCTGTAATAAAACAAATATGACCGCGTTAGGCGAGACTGATATTGATTACAGAAGCATTACAGAGAAGACAGAAAAGACAGAAATTATTGTAATGTAGTAAAACGGCGCAGCCGAGAAGTTTCTGTAAATATTCTGACATTTCCGATTATTTCTGTAATAAAACAAATATGACCGCGTTAGGCGAGACTGATATTGATTACAGAAGCATTACAGAGAAGACAGAAAAGACAGAAATTATTGTAATGTAGTAAAACGGCGCAGCCGAGAAGTTTCTGTAATTCTTCTGTCATTTCCGATTATTTCTGTAATAAAAAAACAGTTTTCTGTAATTAGCAAAAATGGACAGCTACTTCTACTACAAGTACGAGTCGTCACAGATAAACGGCGCAGTATTCGAAGTGCACAAGCGTATGGGTGTGGGCTTGGCCGAGAAGGTTTATCAAGAAGCTTTGGCCTTGGAACTCAAGTTGCGTGATATTCCGTTTGAGCGTGAGAAATTATATCGGTTACATTACAAAGGCACATTGTTGGAGGCTTACTACATAGCTGACTTTGTCTGTTACGACAAGATTATCGTCGAACTCAAAGCCGTGAGTGAATTGCTTGATATCCACAAGGCACAGGTACGCAATTACCTTGCACTAACCGGATTGGAACTTGGACTCCTCTATAACTTCAACGACCTTTATATGCAACCCACCCGCATACTCAACCCTAACTGCATATAATTTCCGTGGAACTTTCCAGCCCACCAACCTGTCGAGCCAATAAACACAGTCTTTTATGGGAGTATACGAAAACAACATCATACCAATCAAGATTTCGCATTTGGCAGCCTATGTTGCCAAAGTGAAACGTATTTCCTTGGACGACGCTCTTGTATATATATATGTGAACCCCATGTATGAGCGGCTTTATGACGAAGAGGCCAAGTGGTGGTATCTGAGCACCGAAGCTCTATATGAGGAGTTTGAGCGTTGTCGAGTTCGTCAGGGTGGGAACGTGTCTAGGGAAGAGTTCGAATTCTACACCTACTGTCTGGAGAACTATGCTATCCGTAAACAGATAAGCGGTATGCGTGCATGGGTGATATTCAAGGAGTCGGGTGCCGATGAGTATGTCATTGACAACTATGACTTGCTCCACACGCAAGGATTGGAGTATGTGTTGGACGATATCCAGCGGTTTATCAATAGGAGGAAAAGATGATTAGACTATATCATGGATCAACAGTGGCTGTAAGGAAACCCTCCCTGCGTCCCGGTCGTCCCAATGCTGACTTCGGCAAAGGGTTCTATACCACCAGTGTCATGGAGCAGGCAGAACGTTGGGCCCATATTAAGCAAGAGAGGGAAGATGCGGCACATGCCGTTGTGAGTGTATATGAATTCGACGAATCGTTGCTTGACAATGCCGATTTGAATATTCGCCGATTCACTGGTGCTGATGAGCCATGGCTCTATTTCGTCACCGATTGTCGTAAGTCCAGGTCTCACGATTACGATTTAGTCCAGGGGCCAGTAGCCAACGACAAGGTGTTTACGACTGTCAATCTGTTCGAGAGTGGGGTCTTAAGCGCCGAGGCTGCCATTCTGCAACTCAGAGCTTATAAAACCTACGATCAACTCTCCTTCCACACTGAACGAGTAATCGGCAGCCTCCGATTTTTGGAATCTTTTGAATTATAATTGTTAAGAAATACTGATGAAAAGAGTTATTATACATAATTTCGGACCAATAAAAGATGCAGACATCTCCCTCAAAGATGTCAATGTTGTCATAGGAGAACAAAGTATAGGTAAAAGTTGTGTCCTAAAGGTATCTTGTTTTTGCACATGGGTGGAAAAACGCATAGAGATAGAACAGAATGCACAACGCTTTGAGAAGAAGGGAGCCTTTATTGAAGAATTGACGAACTTTCATCGTTTGAATGGCTATGAACATAAGGATACGTATATTGCATATGAGTCAAATTATATGAAGTTCTCGTATGATAATGAAAACGGTTTCTCTTACGAGTGGAAGAAAGATAGGTGGGAGTATAAACGTCCCAAAGTAAGTTATATTCCTGCAGAAAGGAATCTTGTGGCTGTTATCCCCAACTGGTTTGAGGTGAAGTCTATCGCTGATAATATACAATCATTTATGGCGGATTGGTCAGATGCCAGGAAGTCTGTCGAGAATGATAAAGAGATTCTTAATCTTGACGTGGCATACCATTACGATGAAGGCAGTGATAAAGACTTTGTCAAGATGAATAACGGGAATGTCCTTCCGTTTACGAATGTGTCGAGTGGCCTTCAGTCGCTAATTCCTTTGTATATCCATCTGGTTAATATTACCAGTAAGAAGTATCGGGAGCAAGAAGATAATTCTGTGAAACATAGATCAGATAATGAGAAATTGACCGACTTCCTGATAGACTATTATGATGAAAATGTAGGTAGAGCATTTATAAAAAATCCAAGCTATGGGAAAATGGGTCAGAAAGGAATTATAAATCAAGAATACATTCCAAATCCAGACATGACCCAATGGGCCTTTAGAATATATCGTAATATTTCAACAATTCATCATTGCGAAGTTTTTCTGGAAGAACCCGAAGAGAATCTGTTTCCCCCGACGCAGCAAATACTGATGAGGTCACTTATGAATTTTATCAAGCGTCAACAAGGGAATACACTCTTTATCTCCACCCATAGTCCATATATTCTTGATATTCTATTGGAAAGGGAAGAATATGACTTTGGACTATTCTACATACAATCTTCAGACAAAGGCTCTATCGTAAAGACAGCTACAGAGACCGACGTGCAGGATATGTATGAAGATGGAGTTGACGCTTTTTTTAATATAGAAAGGCTCGGTGATGAAGCATAATGACATAATGCCGGAGTGTTTTATCGACACCACGATTGTGACCTCATTGCTCGACGCCCAGGTGAGTCATAAACACAACTGCGACGAGGTCGCCAAGGCAATGGAGAGGGGGAATTTTAAGGATGCGTTTGCTGTCGGAATCATAGACAATGACAAGAGGAAGATTACTTACATAGAGGGGTTTGAAGAGATTGGTCGAACAGATAACTTGACATTTCTGAAGCATAAAGATAAACATCAGTATGTTATAAAAGTAGGGAAGGCTCACAAGGCAATGGAAACCTTTATCAAGGCAAATGTAGAGGCAATTGGGATGAAGATGGAGGATTTTGGATTGCCCTCAGATCTTGATGAACTGACAAAACAGACAAAAGATAGTATTTCTACACGGAAAGATCCGAGATTGTTGAGATTGTTCAAGGCATTGCGTCGGTCGCCAGAAGTGGCAAAACTCAAAGACGTACTTGAGTATCTTGCTGCAAATAAGTACAATGTTGATTTAGAAGAATTAAAGAAAAAGATTGAGGCAAGATAAGAAAAAAGGAAAGTAAAACAAGAAGTGTCAACCTTGTGCCGAAGTGTGGAAATTCCCGCTGCCCGATGTCGCGAGTCTATGGCTGAAACAAAAGTATAATCTTCGTTATAAGCATGTAGAAAGTGATGCTGTAGCGAAATCTATGCTGAGCTACTTGCAGACAATATCCTTTCAAAGGGACTCTTTTGAAGGTGAATATCTTGCTATGAGAATTGAAGAAATCTGTCGATTCTGGTCATCCGTTTGATTCGTGTTCGTAAAAGATATATTTTGATGGCAAATAACATTTTTGAGCAGTTTGATGAGGCCTATTCTCGCTGGTCTATATTAGATAAGGTGGGGAAGGAGATGCAGTTGGAGCGGCTGTGGCAGCAGATGACCGCTGCTTATAATTATCTATTTCAAGTGTATAATAGTAGAGGATACCTTACTCGCGACGAGGCCAATTATGCCAATCAGATAAGTCAGATTTTGAAAGAAATCCAGAACCATAAGATGGCGCTTGAAAAAGATTTAACTGATGAAATGATGAGACATATCATCAAGATGGAAATAAAACAAATGAGAAACAACTAACGGCATTGGGCCTTTCGTTCTACGCGCATTCTGTTTGGCTCTTAATAAGTGGGAGGTAATAATTATTCACCCTGAATCCTTAATCATTAACCGAGAAGCCCAAGTGGCTCTTCACCAGAATTCTCTCTTCACCATAAATCATGCCATACGAAAAGAAGTCATACAAGAAGTTCAATGGCAAAAGTAACCATTCACCCTTAACCTTGAACCATGAACCCCCAATAGCCCTTAACCGTGAACCCTTAACCATTAACCAAGGTTCGCCCTTAACCTTGAACCATGAACCCCCAATAGCCATGAACCAAGGTCGCCCTGAGCCAAAGCGTAAGCGCGGCAAATTGGCATCTCTGATGTCAGAGGAGGCAAAGGCGACCGCCTCGATTCACGAGCTTTCATATGACTTTGGATGTCGTATCACCCGTTTGTTTCAGTACCTTACTGAGGATGCAGAATATAAAGAATACGTACAGTCAAAACAGTTGTATAGAAGTGGGACTTCGGTAGGAGCAAATGTCCGTGAGTCGAAACATGCACAAAGCGATGCCGATTTCTTAAGCAAGATGTCAATAGCATATAAGGAGGCAGACGAGACTGACTTCTGGCTCAACCTCCTTCACGATAACGGCTATCTCAACGATGACCAATTTGATTCACTAAATAAAGATATTGACAGAATCCTAAAGGTGTTGGCCTCTATAGTAAAGACAATGAAAGAAAAAATTGAAGTAGGGAAAAGGAAGTAGGAATAAGGCTTTGGTTAGTTATGGGTAGGTAAGGAAAGGAAACAACCCTAAACCCTTCACCCTTCACCAGACATGACCCTTAACCCTGAATCCTTAACCATTAACCGAGAACCCCAATGGCCCATAACCCTTAACCCTTAACCCTTAACCATAGATTGCCTTTAACCCTTCATCCTTAACCCTGAACCATGAGCCCTGAACCCTGAACCCTGAACCAAAGATGGCCCTCTTCCATAAAAATCCTTCCCTCTTCCCTCATCCCTCTAACATATTATGCGGCTCCATAGAATACTTTTTTACATTATGCTCTTGTTTTTTGTAGCGAGCGTGTTGATGGCCGTGTTTATCGAGCTATTGAGTGTTATGAGTAGGGTTGCCACAGGTTTGATAACTGGTTCTTTTGTTGCCTTGGTTTCTTCTGTTGTGAATTATGTCTATGCATGGCAACAGTTCATGAACAAGTATTTCGAGAATGCCATGCAGCTATATCATGAATTGGAAAACGACTTGATACAATCAGAGGTTAAAATAGAGTATTTCAATAAAAATGATAAGCAATTCTTGATAGACAACGCTCCGCAACATACTATGGAAGAACTGGAGAAGGAGTTTCGGAAAGATCGTAGATACGAAAAGTATAGAGTTCTGTTTGATTATGCACCCTATGCGTCATTGTTTTTCCGTAAACGTACGCTGGCCGTCCTTGATAATATAGACAGATATGTTTCTGGGTTAGGTATGATTCCAAGTTTTGGCCGCACCTCCACATTGCTTGTGAGTTTACAGGAAGGGCATTTTTCAAGTAAAGAGGAGGAAGAGATTGCAATAGGTGACAGAGACTCGTTTTTCGACTATATTGTGCAGAGTGCCACTGATTGGCGTGATTACACTGCCTATTGTATGCGCCAACTTGTGTCGTTGCTGTCTAAGTTGCAGAAATCGTTTAGACCTCTGGATGTTAGTGAAGATTATCGAGAGTTGCCTAAAATACTGTCGAAAATGGCGGAATCTCACTTGAAGGACCTCCCCGACAGAAATCCAGTGAAGGAACATGTAGATGATTTCGAGAAAGAAATGGACGCTTGTCTCGATAATGGACAGTAAGTTTATCCTCCAATTCGTTTGTAAAAAGATTCTAAATAAAAAAACAACTTCCATCTTACTTCTTACTTCTTACATCGAAGTACTCAGCCTTCAGACCTCAGCCTTCAGACCTCGTTTATCCATCTTCCATCTTACATCAAACGTCTTCACGGTCTTCCATACAGCGCCCACCGCTCCAAAATGAAAATAATATAAAACTATGAATATATTAGTTACCGGTCGAGGGACCAGTCATGTCTATATAAGTTTGACCCAAAGACGCTGACAATAAATCCATAAACGTATTATTTACAAATTTATGCTGAGAATACTACTCCTTTCAGACATACATTTCATCCATTGTGAGGACGATGAGAATATCTATCGTTCTCTTGAGACTGCGTTTGTGGAGGCGATGGATGATGTGCGCGATACTGGCGGTGTCAACCAGATACTTATATGTGGGGACATCGCTAATTGGGGAAAGCAAGAAGAGTATAATACAGCAGAGTCGTTCCTTCAGCGCGTTTTTGATCGTTTAAAATGTGATGAAAGGCAGACACAGGTATATGTGGTACCCGGGAATCATGATGTTGACCGTGACGTGAATACTGTAACGCGCCGTGCATGGAGAGGAACGATGTTGGACCCGGCAACGGCTGAGGATTTTGTCAGGCAGGCTAAGCATAAGGAACTTGACGCCCTTCGTACGATTTACTCTCCATTTGAGGCCTATTATAAGTTTGCAAATAAACATTCTTCAGCAGACGCTGTAGCCGTAGGCATCCTATCCGGATGCAACAACTTCAACAATATGAGTTTCCGCAAGGAAGTGGATTTGGGTATGCTTGACAATTACATGATACGCTTGCACTGCCTTAACTCTGCATGGCTATGTGACAAAGAAGATGTTGTCGACCCACGAGACATGCAGCCAAATGAGCATAAGCTATTTATTACAAGGCCAGCTTACAATCCTGAAACTGATAGTACTGTGGTAAACATCTCCATGATGCACCATCCACACGCATGGTTTGAAAATGAGGCAGACCTTCGTACTGAGTTTGATCACAAGTTCAAACTTCAGATTTATGGTCATGTACACACCCAATCCATTTCGCAAGATGTGGAGGGTAAAAGTGCGATTCGCTTGCAAGTAGGCTCACTTCATCCAGGACAGGTTAGAGATCCAGAATTATATCCTCCTATCTATAATATTTTGGAAATAGATGTTGTCAAAGGTGTGTTAAAGGTAAAAGTTATTTGCTATAGTTGGAATGAAGAAGAGTTTGTTAAAAACGATAGATTTTCATACCAACGCAGAGTGGTATTGAAAAAGAAGTCAAGCAGAACAACGAACCAAAGAAAGGAGGTTGAAAAGATGAAAGCGGTGGAAAAAACAACAGACGATTTATATGCTCTCAGATACCGCTTCTTTAATTCGGAGCATATCAAAGAGATAATTTGTGATATAAATGCCAAGGTTTACGACGAAAGCAAGCCTGAGTATGCCAACGCATTGGTATTTTTTAAGGCTACCTCATCGAAACCAGACGTCGTTGAGCAGTTGAGAGCTTCTTTAAATAAATATGGTGATTGATATGGAACGTGATTTAACAAACATCCTCACAGAGGTCTTGATATTTCCATACGAGCAAAGCGTAGTTGATGCATTAACAGATGCATGCTCATCTTTTGTGGAAGCGATCGAAATAGGGCAATACGAAGATTGCGTGCTGCATCTTTGTTTAGACATACCAGCTACAGACTTTATTGAACACGTTAACACACAGACTGGTCGCAGGTTTCCTGATCGAGTTTATCGTGCTCTGGCTGGATATGTGGTTGGTGAAGCTTTGGCAACAGTAAGTGACGAAGATGACAAGGTAATGTTTTCCCTTGCACTCCGTAATGCATTAAAGGCTAAGACTGATGATGCCGACGGCATTATCAGCAAGACGATAGACCCCGCTAGTTTTAGTGCGGTTGAGGATTATTGGGCAGAAAATATCAACATCCCTTCTTTGTGTGGAAAAGATGTAGTGTCATCAACAATATTCGATAATTCTACTTGGGGGGAAACCGGCTTGGATATTGACAGCTCCTTTGCTGATATTCAGTCACTGGCAAAGTACTATAGACGCGAACAATTTAAAAAGAAGTTTACTGGACGTAATACATCCGATGATAAAGATGTATATGCTCATGCCCTTCAGGTGGCCGACGAGATGGCAAAACAAGATTGGCTTTTTACTGTAGAAAACCCTGTGGCAATCTTAAAGGGGTTGGATTTAAAAGGCTCAGCCATCAGCCTTAATAACATCAAAACTAGAGTCCTAGGCGACCAAGATGTAGATGATGATATTGATTACGTATCGGTTTATTGCCGTTATCTTTATGCCAATGATTACGAGGAATTAGGCACACGACGTATCAGTCCTCTGAATTTTGGCATTGCCATTTTCTATGAGTTGCTTTATGAACGTTTAAAGTCAGATAAATATGAGTAACGAAGTTGTAGGTTTAAAATTAGATGGCACTGGTGAGAATACCACAAAGCCTAGTCAGCCAGAGGTACAGGAAAAAGAATATACTGAGGGCTATTTTCGTTACGATGCCCTTAAAGATGCGGATGTTAACAATCTCCCTTCGGATTCTCGCCCTACACTGATTACCTTGTTTGGAATCAGTGAATGTGGTAAGACCACGTTTGTGGGTAGTCTTTTTGCTATTCTTCGCAGGAGACCCAACCTACTGAAGACGACCTTCATAGATTCTGATACGCTCACCGGGTTTGAACGCCGTGTTCACCAACGTTTCTTGTCTGAGGACGGACAGTCCGTGATACAAAGAACCCAGCGTAAAGCTGGTAGTATTCTAAACGCAGTATTGGGTGATGTGCATGGTGACAATCAGCACATGTTTGTGATCTCTGATTTATCTGGCGAAATTTACCTTGATGCTATCTCTGATAAGTCTGTTGTTGTTCAACAGACTGCCGTTAAGTATGCAGACAAACTGGTTATATTTGCAGATATAGAGCCTCTGCTTAAGGCTAAATCATACAATTCTTATAAGGAAAACTTCCAATCATTACTGGCTCGCTTTAAAGAGAATAATATGTTCCCAGCAAACGCAGATGTATATGTTGCTTTCAATAAGACCGATATGGTGGAACCTGCGTCTATTGAAGCTGCAAAAACAGAAAACGGAGAGATTGATGATGAGAAGAAAAAAGAGTTCATCAAAGCTTTTGAAAAACGAAAGAGAGCAATCGTAGATATAGTCAAAGAGTGTGTTATCATACCCGATGATTACATCTATGAGATTAGTTCTCTTGGTATTCAGGTTGGTGATGAGGATGAACAGTTAATTAAATTGTTTACAGAGTTGTTTTGCAAGAAAAAGCATAAGCTCCTGCCTGCATCATACAATTGGATACAAAACCTATCTAAAAACGGAATAAGATGAGCCAAGCAAAGAAATGTCTCGTTGTAGGACTGCCAGATACAGGAAAATCATCCTATATGGCAGCTTTTTGGGTGATTGAAAGGACTGGCACTTCCGGCCATCTGCTCACGTTTAACAAGCGCCCGGACAATACACTGTATCTCGATTCCATAGGCAACAATTGGTTAGAGCAAGAACCGGTGAATCGTAGTTCTAATATTGAAACAGAACTGGAGTTTAGCCTTAAGCACAAGGGTACAGGGTCAATTATAGAACTTGCTATACCTGATTTCAAGGGGGAGCGCTATAAGCTTATACTTCAAAATGAAGTACCATCCGAAATAGAGAAGTGGTTGAATGAAAGCGATAGGATTCTTTTTTTCCTGCCGCCTGATAGTGAAAAAAAATTCAATGAGGAGTTAGGCGTGGAACCGAGGGAGGATTCAGAAAGGAAAGCCTCTCCCTCGTTTAATGTTGATGAGATAGAGCCTTGGATACAAAACATAGAACTTTTGAAGTATATTCATGAGGTAAAAGGAAATATTAAGATTGCTTTTTGTGTATCCAAGTGGGATTTGAAGATGACTAAGAATACCACTGTTCAAACATGGATAGAGCAAGACCATCTTTTTTTCTATACTTTCGTAAAGCATCATTTTTCAAATGTTAAATACTTCGGAGTCAGTGCTCAGGGGTTGAATTATGAACAACGAGGCGAACTGACGGAGGATAAGGTCAGTGAACTCACTGATGAGGGCAAACGTGCCTATATTTCCTCCGGTACTGACAAAGATTACGATATTACCAAGCCGCTGGCTTGGCTGCTTGAAGATTAAAAAGCTATGATTACATTGCACCAGATGCTACACGGATACAAACTTGGACATAACTATATCCAAGGTAGTATTGTCTTGCCCTCTACTCATGATATGGACAAGATAGCTACACTTAGTGACTGGTCTGAGTACGTGGGGGTTAATAATGAGCGCGACTATGTTACGGCCTATCCTCTGGATGAGTGTCCTTATTACGTTGTGGCCAAAACCTGGTACGCTGATGAAATGCATCGTCCTGGTTGCGTCTGGACGCATAGCCTACTCATACATAAGGATGATTTGTTAAAGATAACAGACTTCTGCAATCTGCTTTATCTCTTTGAGGAGCCGCTGACAGAGAATTATGAGAACTATTCAACTCCACGTCCATTTATTGAAGATGCAAAGGAGACTGAAACTCAATTGTCAGAGATCGGTGAGAACAGAGCAGCTGAGGTGTACGAATGCTTGTTGTCATCAACACCTTCGTTCATTCTGTCAGAATTCACTTCACGGCACAGTCAGGAACTGTTGCTATCCCTGCTCAATTATGTACCAGTAGAGATTTTGAAGAATAAGTCCATCTGTTCTGGAACAGCCTCTCCTCGTTCTTACGATGGTCAATATCTCTCACTCCAGCTTGTTACTCATGATGGCAATGCAGTTAAGTATCTGTCCAATAAGCCTGCTGCTCCATCGTCACAGTTGGTGGGTGTCAGTGTGGTTAACAACCGACCACAGGTATCAAGTTTGATACGTCATTATCAAGACGAGTTGGGCGATAGTGTTGAGAAACTATCTGGTTTCTTGAATGTTGTGGTACTGATTAATAGGACTTGTAAGGATGACGAGGAAAAGCAGCAAGTGTTGTTGGAGATAATTAATACCTTATCTGAAACATTTCCTGCAAAAGAAGATGGCAGGATATTTAAGTCAGCTGTATTCCAGCCCTCTTTGGCAAGAGATTTGGGTGGTGAGGAGAACTTCTTATTCACCATCTCTACGGTAGATGTATCATCATTCACGAAAGAGCAGGTAGATTATGAAAAACGTTTACGCGAACTGACAACCGCTCAGTTCTTGCAGTTGCTGAAACAGCTTTATACTACATGGAAACTGAATGAATGGGGCATACAAACGGTTAATGAGGTAGCTCAGTATGTAAGCTATGCCGAAATAGCAGATTTAAGGGAAACAGATAAGACGTTCTTTCAGACCATCATTTGTAGTAGTCCTGAACTACTTAATCAAATTTTATGGTCAGACTTCACGAAAGAGGAAATCCAGTCAACGTTGTCTCTATTCTCAGACAAGGACATGGCCAAAGCTTTCAAGCATTGGAGAGAACTGTTCAAAACCATGCTGAATCAGAAAGTGCCTATTGCATCTGAGCTTGCACGCATGGCATTTTCGCATGACAGGACTTGTGTGGAAGAGTATCTGAATTATCTTAACTCAGAGAAACATCAGCCACATCGCCCTGTCTCTAGGGAACTTGAACGTTATCCCGAGGCAGTTGTTGATTGGTTGTCAAAAAGAGATAGCATCAATTGGGATGTGGCATACGTGCTGGTAAACTCTATTGACGAGTTTAGCCCTTGGGTAAAAAACAGAGGAAGTAGAATTTGGATGCCGCTCCATAATATGCTCTCTGAGAAAGATCCTATTCAGTTCTACATATACTTGTATAGGCTCTCTTTTAATTGGCAGGACAAAGAAGCTTTAGTTTATTTACGGAAAGCATTTTATCCCATCCATGAGCTTCTGGTACAAGACAAGTTAGAGTATTATTTATGGTATAGAATAGAACCATATACAGAGCATTTGTTCTTTTGGCAGAATTTTGACAAGTGTAAGAAATTGAGAAAGATGGTTGTTCGGAGACTGAAAGAGGCTGGTTGTTCAAAGTTAGCTCTCATGAACTATACGCCCGACAAACAAACCAATGAATGGTTATTAAAAGAATGGTAATAGATTATGATACAGGTAATTTTGAAAAATAGTGCGGGTACTATTACCCATGTAATGCATAGCGTCGAGGAATTGGCTTGCGCACTGAATGATCCATTAATAAAGGCGCAAAACAATCTCAGTGACTTGTTTAGTTATGTGATGCGTAATCATTATCGTACAACGATTAATGGCATTAATTATTACCACTCCAATGCCTCGTTTGGAGTGAATCAACCGCCAACTATTGTTTTCACGGAACTTGATAAACCTCATACAAATGGGGACATGAAGATTGTTCTGAAAGACCAGGAAGACAATGTGATTGAAGAGAAGGAAATAACGCTAAAGGAGTTGGCAAATCTTTTAAATGATCCTAATATATTACAATGTGTAAACGCTGCTATATTGGAGTTTTATCTCTTTGCTCAGCATATGCGCACCACTATAAAAGGAGAGGAGTACAGACATAAAGGTTATTCAGTTGGTTTCAACCAATTGCCAACCTATGAGTTTGTGAAAGTATAATTTTGAGGTTTAGTAGCCAATAGGCCTTGCCTGCAGATTATGGTTTCGCTGGCAACAGCCAAACACACAAATAAAGTAGCGGCATAAGCAGGGAAATGTGATAGGAAAGATTCACTTCAAATACTAAACGGTAAACCCTAAACAGTAAACTATTAACCGTAAACCGATTGTCGTTTCGTTAAACAGCCTAATTCATGTGGAACACCATTAAAAATGCATTATCGTATCTCTGGTATGTTCTTACCATGGATTGGTTCCAATTGATAAGCACTGTCATCGACATCCTTATCTTGGTCTGGACGGCAATCTGTTGGCGGGAAGTTGTGCAGCAGCCCTCGTTGTTACTCGTCCTACTGGCTGTCCTGGTGAATTTCATCTGGCAGGTCTTTAATGTCGCGGAACATTTTAAGTTCTTGAAGAAGGAGAATCCAGCCAGTCCGTTGGTGTCTCTGCTGAAAGATGCCGGGCAACGTAGGGATTTCTCGAGGATTGAGGTGAAGCGTGAGATGTCTCAGCTGCAGTACCCGTATGATAGCGATCTGGAGAATGGGGTTCTTGAGAATCCTGAGGTGAGCAGGATACTCCGTGAGACGGATATCCCGATAAAGCCGCTCATGAGTAGGGCCAAGATGAAGGAGACGAGGACATATATCCGGCAGTATCAGGAGACGCTTCTGAAGTTTCTGAACCATAAGTGGTACGAGGTAAGCCAGAATGGCGGCAAGTTCACTAACGACCGTAAGATTTGTTTCGCCAGCGAGGTGTATCAGGTAGATGGGGTTTACCAGTGGAGGATTACCGAAGGCTGTTACTACAATGGGTATCTGACCAACACCATCTATACTCAGTATATAGGCGGCTCGCACTATAAGCTCTATCCTCCAATGAATATGCTCAATACGCCGATTGGACCTCTGGGCGACTCTGATTTCTCAGACCATATAGGCGTCTCTACGATGTTATATACCAATGATGGGTATGTCGTTGTCTTCAGACAGGCAGGGAATGCCGGGCAGTATCCAAATAAGTATGTCCCGTCGGGGTCGGGGTCTTTGGACTTTGCTGATTTTAAAGATGACGAAGATATAAGGACCGTTGTCGTACGTGGTGCCGAACGAGAGTTGGGGGAAGAGACCTCTCTGGCGAAGAACCTGTTGCTGCGAGACAGAGATAGGATGAATATTGTGATTGACACGAAGGTGCTCAGATACTACCGTGATATGGAGCGAGGTGGCAAGCCTGAGTTCTGTTGCATCAGTATGGTCAACAAGCCCAAGGACTTTATCAAGGAATATGTCGCACCCAGCGAAGAGGAGTTGGCGAACGAGAAGAACTGGAAGCTTCTCGCCGATGATGCCCTCTGGCGAGAAGAGCTGTTGCCTTCCGCCTCCCTCTCTTTGAAGATGAATTATGTGGCTGTCAAGGAGTATATGGAGAAACGGTAGTTTGAATGCGCCTAGGCCTCTTATAGAGTTGTAAAACACATTATAATCTAATAAGCAATTAAACAATAAATTATAAAACACAATGATCAACGTTGGAATTATCGGTTGTGGCTTCGTCGGCGGAGCCCTCAAAGATTGGTTGGAACACAACAACCCCGAATGCAAACTTTTCATCAGCGACCCCCCGAAGGGCTACAACGACAACCTAAGCAATATCGATATTGCTTTCCTTCAGATTCATGTGCCTACCGAGGACGATGGCACACAGGACTTGCGCCTCATGACGGAGCTCATCAAGAAACTCCCAGATGTGCCTGTGTTTGTCCGCACCACCATCCTTCCTGGCACCAGCGACCGCCTCTCGAAGGAAACCGGTCACCAGGTGTGCTACATGCCTGAGTTCCTCACCGAGCGCACCCATATCGAGGACTTCAAGAAGCAGACCATGGTCTTCACTGGCGCACATGAGCTGCTCACCAAGATCTTCGTCGGCAAGAAGTTCACCGTCATGACCCCTCTTGAGGCCGAGCTCACCAAGTACATGCACAACGTCTTCGGAGCCTACAAGGTCACCTACTTCAACGCCTGCCGCGAATACTGCGAGCAGATGGGAGCCGACTGGCGTAAGGTGCACACTGGAGTGCTTCTTTCGGGCTACATCAACGACACCCATACCTATGTCCCTGGACCCGATGGCAAGTACGGCTATGGCGGCAAGTGCTTCCCGAAGGATGTCAACGCCTTTGCCGAGATGACCAAGGGCACCCCCCTCGGCACCCTCCTGGAGCACCTCCACGAGCTCAACGTCCACTTCCGTGGCGTGGAAGAACATATTTAGTAATAAGCATGGTAAAGGGACAAATGGTACTACCCCAAAGAGCCGATAATCACATTCGAGAAACAGCGGGTTATAAAGTGCTGGAAAGCATGATACCTGCTGAATGGATGATTCGTGATGTCACGGAACGAGATTATGGCATAGACTGCTATATCGAGTTGGTTAATGCGGACAATAGACTTACGGGTGAAATAGCATTTGTACAGATGAAATCTACTGATTCCATCTCATGGCGCATTAAAGATAACGGTTTCAGATTCTACAAGGTAGAGAAATCTACAACCAACTATCTTAGTGGTTTCAAGATTCCCACATACATATTCTTGGTTGATCTCTCAACCAAAGAGTTGTTCTTCTTGTCAGTTAAAGAGTACATAGCGGAACACTATGATGAGTATTTATCATCAGGCACATTCGCCTACGAGTTTTCTCATGACAGAGATATTTTTTCTGTCGAATCGTTCTTGAAGAGTTTTCTTAGGAATAACCAGTATGACCAGTTTCGTAACGAACTTCAATACTTTATCTCTAACCTGCAGCATTACATTGATTTTCTGTGGGAGCACAACAATCGTGACTGCTTCATGCAGATTGAACGGGAGGATATGATGTTCTTTGAGGCCCTTCATCGGAATATAGATTTCCTACAGAGGTATTTCAATACGACCAATAGAATTCCCACTATAGAAAACCTCGCGAAAAATGGGAAGGCTATATATGGTGAAGACTATGAACAAACACTCTTTGAAGGTGTTCTGACAGAAGTGTTTGACCTCTTCAAACAGTCAATACTGGAACTAGTTGACATCATAGTTGATCTGATTACTCATAAGGAATGCCATTATTGGTTGTGTGAGAAGAACTATATTTTCAATTATTTCAATAATTTGAACAGGGAAGAAATCTTTAGGTAATTAATAGAATGGATACAGTCAAAAGAAACGGAGAAAGAATCACTCAAGACCAGCGTGATTTGATTTCCAAAAGATATAAGCGGATAACAAAAGCAGTCAATTCCGAGTTTTGGGGTATTGACAGTGAAACGGCTCATAGCCGTTACGTAGGCTCTTATGGTCGAGGAACAGCTGTTGATACAAGCGATATTGATATTCTTGTTGAATTGCCCCGTGAAGAATACGAAAGGTATGATGCTCATAAGGGGAATGGCCAGTCTCGACTCCTACAAGCAGTTAAGTCTGCAATTCAAATGACGTATCCCAACAGTGATGTCCGTGCTGATGGTCAAGTTGTGGTAATTAGGTTTGCTGACAAAATGAAATTTGAGGTATTACCTGCATTTCAACAACTTGATTGGTTAGACAGATGGAATGGAAAATATGACTACCCTGATACCAATATGGGTGGGAATTGGCGTTCCACAAACCCGAAAGCCGAGCAGGAGGCGATGGCTATTCGAAATCGTGAGAGTAATGGACTTCTTTATGATACCTGCAAACACATGCGCGAAATCCGTGACAATCATTTCAGTAGTTACCATCTGTCTGGTATAGTGATTGACAGTTATGTGTATCATCACATTTCCGACTGGCATTGGCTGAACGCAGGTGAGACTTCTACGCAACCACAAGGTACATACGAAAAGAAATTATATAACGAATGCCCACCAAGAGGCTTCATATTGACTGCTCCGGGAAGTGGCGACGTTGTAAACACTTATGACGATGTGGATTGTTTGAACAAGGTGTTGAACTATATGTCAAAGGAATAAATATGGACGAGCAAACGAAGACATTGTTCCGTTTGATACAGGAACGGTATGTAAAGGTTGTCTGGACACACAAGATTCAACTTTGCCAAGCAGCCATTCACTCCAAAAAGAACAAACGTCGTAATGGGACTCTTGCATTCCTCTCCTGTGCAGTCTCTGCCGCAGCAATTACTCATGTCTTAAAGTGGTTGCCAGCGGAAATTATGGTGCCGATACTGGCTGTGCTTTCCTTGATACTGACATTTTTCACAATACTGTACAAGTCAGACAATCTTGGTAAGGCCGCATCTGAGAATGAACATCTTGCAGCTACAATGCATGATTTGCGTAACCGATACGAAAGCCTTTTAGCTGATATAAAGTCGGAGCAATTGACAAAAGAACAGATTATCGTAAGGCGAGACGCTTTGGAACATGAGGAGGATTTGATTTATTCAGGCATAGTTCCTGCCACATCAAGCGAAGCGGTTGATGCGGCATCAAAAGCATTAAAAGCAAATCAAGATTCAACGACTACCGATAAAGAAATAGAATTGTTGGTTTCAGATAATCTTCAAATATAGCGTTTATGGATAAGGAAAAGGCAAAAGAATACCTGATCTATCTTAATGAAAAGTATTCCGAGTGGTATTCTCATCCCAAGCAAAGGTCTAAAATAGCGGCTGAAATATATGAAACTGCAATGCACTGGGATGATGAGATTTATAACTATTTAAGTCCAGGGAATGCAACTGGCCTTTTTGAACGTGGTTTTTTTGAATCAGATATTCAACGGGCTTTTGAAAAACTAAAAGCAATAGTGAATGAAGGGAAACCAGAACCAGTGAATAAACTATTCAAACTGTACACTCTCTTGCAGAATTATGAAGCACCGCAAGGTGAAGTCGTGAGAAAGGAACTTAGAGATTATCTTTTAGAAAAGATTCATCATGGAGAGTTACAAGGTAACAAGGTAACATTCCGTGATGATGAAGATTTTGCATATTTTCGAAAACTAACAGAAACGATCGGTATTGACGTGAATAATGTTTTAGAAGATATTATTTTTAATGCATTTCCTCGAAAAAATTGAAATATGACATACTCAGAGGTTATTCAGCAATGGAAAGAAAGTGTGGCATGGGTTAATGGTGTAATAAACCCTTATGTAATTAAAGAATTTGGTGGCATACGACCAGACCCGACTTATCCAGGTGGCTATATTGCCCGTTTCGACATTATTGATCGCACATTTTTAATAGATATTGAAGTTTTGAATTATATAAGGTCTATGGATTTCCAGTTAAGGCATTTGAACGATACTGAAGAAGCAAAGGAGAAAGAAGCAAATAAATTGAAAAATGAGCTAGAATCATTTTTATGTGACGCTATAGCAGAACGGGAAAAGGAGCTGGCGGATCTAAGGAATAGCGGTAATAAAATACTCACATCTAATCCTTATGCATGGAAATAGATGAAAAAACTAACAGCACCCCGGTCTTTACGCGCGGCCGGTGGTCGCTGACGGGGCAGGAGGGTCATCCACACAGTCAGTTTGGCCATTTAGTTTAAAATACGTCGACATCCACGGTTGACATTCCATTAAATAATTTATGACATTTCGAAAATTGATACCAATACTTGTTGCAACTATTGCCCTATTTTGCATGGCTATACCTTCAGCTCATGCATGTAGGAGAGTTGTCGTTAGACAGGGTGATGATTTGGTAAAAGTTTTTTCGGGGACCCATACTAAATATGTCATAAAAGACAACATTGACCTCAAAGGTAAAAAAGTGAAGATAGGAGAGGGGTGCACCTTGGTTTTTCAAGGCGGAAGCCTTTCGAATGGTACCATTGTGGGCAACAATACATGTGTCAAGGCTGAGAATTATGAGATTTTTAAACGTGGGTATGTCCGCTATAGAGCGTATGTTGAAGCAGAAGCCAAACGTAATTCACCACCTTCGGTTATAAAGGAACGTCATAACTGTATTGTAATTGAGGGTACGTGGAATAATTATAAATGTGGTTTTAATTGGACCGGCTTACAAAATAATAGTCGCGAAGATGCGATGTTGGCCATTCAGAATTATGTAACACTACATAGGCCAGGAGCAAAGGTGGCATTCCCTAAGATAAGTGTATTGGGCTATGAGAGGGCAGTCATACAGGGAGATCATGTGATTGATTTTAATAATTCCACCATAAGCTACCCTGATAATTTGAGTATATGGGAGGACAAAAATATATCACTGCCAAAATCTGCAACGCCGTGCCCATTGGAAAGTGGTTACGGATTGATAACCATAAAAAGTAACTCCACGATAAGAAATATCAACATTGATGGTAAGTCCACTCACAGGCAGAATGAACCTGTTAGGTTGGGAGTTTCGTGTGTGGTTGCTGTAGGAAATGCTCAAAACGTTACTTTCGAAAATGTTGTGATTGCAAATGTCTTAGGTCCAGCAGTTACAGCCCAATCTGGTGCAAAAGATATATTATATATAAATTGCAGGTTTAATAATATTGGAGAACATGTGGTATATTCTCACCAATATAGGGGCTTTTGCCATTTCGAGAACTGTACTTTCGATACGTGGGATTCGAAACGGGTATCTGAGTACAGAGATGGTTTGGATTATTTATACAAATATGTACCTCATTATGAGAATGGAGAGGCTACTTACGACGAACTATATCGTTTCGATTTGAGATTTACAGGATGTACCTTTAATAATCCTTACAGAGTAAATTCGCAAGGAAGGACGCTTGGCGCATTTTTCACAGGCACCTTCCCTGTTGTTATTAATGTGATTAATAGTAAGTTTATAGGTGCATTTCCGGCAGTCAATCCTGGAGGGGGGTGTGAAATTACAGAAAAAGTTGGAAAACCCTATCGTATGGTGGTTCGTGGCTGCAATGGTGCACCTTACATCTATTCTTCCAAGTCGAATAGCAATATAATAACCGAGTTTTATGATTGTGTAAATATACCTTTCCGGACGGTTTATGCCAAGTCTTATGAACGGTGCAAGCTTTATCTCGATGTGTATGAGGGTAACATCGAAAATGTGACTCCTGCCTTTAAGAAAGAGTTCGCCGAACCGTTGATAATAAAAGATTGTGAATTTATTGATAATGGTGGAGGTGTCAAAATAAACCATCCTGTGTTTCATCGTCCCGTTTTTTTTGAAAATTGTATATTTACGAGTACTATTAATCGTGATGAGGTCGCAAATCTTGTGACGGTAAAGTCAGATGCTTCTATAAAAATAACTTTTAAGTCTTGTGATATTTATATGTCAGGCTATCGCCTTATAGGTGGGAAATACAAGAAGAATGATGTTGAAATATCGAATTGTGAACACTACTGTCCCGTTAAAGTGGACTAATCGGTCTTTGAAATAATTGAATTACAGTCTTTTACGAGCAATTTTGAGAGTCAACGGTTTTGAATTTGTACCTTTGTAGCCTAATTTAACAGGCTACA